>Ga0080064_1000350_pt1 | contig 131116 bp, 133 predicted proteins | sample Subgrocontami54m_FD_69260 | JGI IMG/M metagenome (GOLD analysis project Ga0080064, IMG submission 69260) | Subsurface groundwater microbial communities from S. Glens Falls, New York, USA - GMW46 contaminated, 5.4 m (SPADES assembly) (version 2) ...
CAGAGCAGATCGACAGCTACGTCGCCGGACTGATCCTGCTCGCCGCGGCGCCCTGCACCGCGATGGTGTTCGTCTGGAGCCGGCTCACCAACGGCGATCCGCTCTTCACGCTCACGCAGGTGGCGCTCAACGACACCATCATGATCTTCGCCTTCGCCCCGATCGTCGCGCTGCTGCTCGGAATTTCGGCGATCACCGTTCCCTGGGACACGCTCCTCACCTCGGTCGTGCTGTACATCGTGATTCCGGTGATCGGCGCGCAATGGCTGCGGCGCTACGTCCTTGCGCAGGGCGGCCAGGCCGCGCTCGATCGGTTCCTCGGGCGGCTGCAGCCGTGGTCGGTGCTCGCGCTCCTCGCGACGCTCGTCCTGCTGTTCGCCTTCCAGGGCGAGGCGATCCTGCGCCAGCCGCTGATCATCGCAATGCTCGCGGTGCCGATCCTGATCCAGGTATTCCTCAATTCCGGGCTCGCCTACCTGGCGAACCGGGCGCTCGGCGAAAAGCACAGCGTCGCCTGCCCCTCGGCGCTCATTGGCGCGTCGAACTTCTTCGAGCTGGCGGTAGCCGCCGCGATCAGTCTGTTCGGGTTCGAATCCGGCGCCGCGCTCGCCACCGTGGTGGGCGTGCTGATCGAGGTCCCGGTGATGCTGCTGGTGGTGCGGGTGGTGAATTCGAGCAAGGGCTGGTATCAGCGCGGCGAGCGGGCCTGATTGCTGAAGGGATTGCGCGGTCACGGCTTGAGGAGGCGAATCTGTCCGTCCTCGCGCCGCGCCAAGCGCTGTTTCTCCAGCCCGGCAACCGTCCGATACAGGGCCTCATGGGTGACGCCCAGCTCCGAGGCCATCGATTTCAATCCGGCACCCAGCGGCAATCTCCCGGCTCGACCTTCGGTCTCGATCAAGTGCAGCAGCCGATCCCTGACTCCCTTGATGGACAGGCGCTCGCATTGCAGCCGCAGGCGCCTCAGTTCCTGGTTCAGCATCCCGATCCAGCGCATCGCGAAATCCGGATCAGCCGCCAGTGACTGCCTGACGGCTTCGATCGGAATGCTGACGAGGCCGCCGGACATCGTCACCACGGCGTCGCAGTGGTACCTCGCTGAATGCAAGCTGGCCTCGGCCACAAAACCCTGCCGGACCCGCTGCAAGATGACGTTTTCGCCGTGCAGCCCGGGGCGCTGCAGCACCACTTCGCCGCCAACGACGTAGAGCATGCGATCCGGCCGCCTGCCTTGCGCAAACAGCAGGTCGCCCTTTGTACGGCGCACGCGGATGCACTGGGGCCAGAGCGCGTCCGGGAGCAGGCGTTGCAGTGGCAGCGGCAGGTCGGGCCGATTTAACGCCTTCATATGATCCGAATCATACCGCCTGGTCGGTGGCGCGGCAGACAATCTGCTCTTCGGAGACCCTGGTGAGGCAGGCCGATGCGCAACGTTGTCGAGTTTGGCGAACGGATCGACGGCTACGATTTGCCGGTGCTCGACGAGCGCGCGGTGCGGGCCGGCGCGGGAATCCTGTTCTTTCTGGCCCTCATCGCCTTCATGAACGCGTGGCTGACGGGCAACTTTCAGCCTACGCGCGTGTTCGTGGTCGCATTCCTGATCGATTTCACGATCCGCATTTTCATCAATCCGCTTTACGCGCCCAGCCTGATCGTGGGCAAATGGATGGTCAGGAAGCAGCAGCCCGAGTACGTGGGCGCGCCGCAGAAGCGGTTCGCCTGGGCGATCGGCTTCGTGCTCGCGCTGGCGATGTTGTACCTGGTGGTGCTCAACAATATGATTGGCCCGATCAACCTCATTGTCTGCGCGGCATGCCTGGCTTTGTTGTTCTTCGAGACCGCGTTCGGCATCTGTATCGGGTGCAAGCTCTACAACCTGTTCAACAAGGAGAATGCCCGGCTCTGTCCCGGCGGTGTATGCGAAGTCCCGCCCGCCAAAGAACCGGGCGCAAGCGTGGCGCAGATCGCGACGGTCGCGCTGTTCGCGGTGCTGGTGGGCGGTATCGCCCAATGGGTTTACAGCACAGGCTCGCAAAGCGCGCGCCAGATGCAGCGGTCCGACACGGCCACGCCCGCCACCATAGACCCGGCCGAGATCGAGCGCTGCAAAGTGCCTGACTTTGCCAAGGCCCTGGGCCACGAGGAAAAGTGGAAGCTTCACAACAATTGCAAATAGCTCTTTCGGGCAACACGTTGTCATTGCGAGAAACCACGCGATGACGTGAACGCCGGGGCGTTCGACTGCCGAGAGTGTAAGAATTGTTTACAGGCGTCGATTCCGATACAGGACGGTACAAATTCGAAAATCGTCATGCGCCGGATGTGGTCGAATCAACGCTGACGGCAAGGTCGCGCGACGAAGGCGCGAATGCCAATGGCAACCACTACGATCCAACCTGCGCAGGAAAACTGAGATGAAACGTTCACACAAGCTTGCGGCAGTATTCATTGCTTCCCTCGGCCTTGCCGCGGCCGCCGCATACGCCCGCCCGGGCGAGAGGGAGGGCGGTATGGACCACGGCGCGATGCGCCACGGCGGCATGGGACCGGGAATGATGCGCGGAATGGGACCCGGCGGCATGGCCGGCGGTCCCATGGGCGGTGCGATGGCCGGACGCATGCAGCATGACGAAGCGTTCGCCGCCGACATGCGCATTGTCCACGAGATGCTCGCGTACCACGAACGCATCAAACGCACGGTGACCAACCTGCCGAACGGCATCAGCACGGTCACCGAATCCGACGACGCGCAGGTGGCGCAACTCATCAAGACCCACGTCGCAAGCATGGAGAAGCGGCTCTACGAAGGGCGCGTCTTCAATCTGTTCAGCCCGACGCTGCCGGTCCTGTTCGAGAACAAGGACAAGATCCGCACCAAGGTCGAGACGACCGGCAAGGGGGCTATCGTGATCCAGACTGCCGACGATGCAGAGGTCGTGGCGGCCCTCCAGGCGCATGCGCTGGAGGTCAGCGAACTGGCGCGCGACGGGATGGTCGCGATGATGCGCGGCATGAGAGCGAACATGATGGGTTCGGCGCAACGCAAGTGAAGCGAATCTCGCTGCTCACGCTGGGTCTTGCCGTGCTGGGTTGCGCCGGCCTGCTGGCGGGGCCCGCGGCGGCACAGAGCCCGCATACCCACGATCACAGCTTCGGCGATTCGGAGAAGTGGGCGAAGATTTTCGATGATCCGAAGCGCGATGCATGGCAGAAGCCGCATGAAGTGATTCGCGCGCTGGCTCTCAGGCCGGACGCGGTCATTGCCGACATCGGGTCCGGCACGGGCTACTTTTCCATGCGTTTCGCGCACATGGTGCCCAAGGGCAGGGTGTACGGCGTGGATACCGAGCCTGACATGGTGAAATACCTTGCCGAGCGCGCGAAACGCGAGGGGCTGGGCAACGTCACCGCGGTGACAGCCACCCCAGGCGACCCGCGCATTCCCGAAAAAGCGGACCTGATCATCCTGGTGGACGTATTCCACCACGTCGAGGATCGCGAACGCTATTTCAGCAAGCTGCGCGATTCGCTCAAGCCCGGCGGCCGCGTCGCGGTCATCGACTTCCGCATGGATTCGCCCGAAGGCCCCCCGAACGCCGCGCGCATCGCGCCGGAGCAGGTGAAGGCCGAGCTCAAGCAAGCCGGCTACGTGCTGGACCGGGAGCACGGCTTCCTGCCGAACCAGTATTTCCTCGTCTTCCGGCCGGCCAGCTCCTGACATAACCCCACGTCATTCACGGGCCTGAGTTGACTTGAATCAACACGCAATTCTCGCTATTGCCGAGACTCGATCCCGAACTTCTGCAGGAACGGACGTGCCCCTCGTCGTCGCAACTCAGGTCGCAAAAACCTACCGCGCCGGTGACGTCGAGGTGCAGGCCTTGCGCGGCATCGACTTCTCCATAGAGCCGGCCTCGTTCGTCGCCTTCGTCGGCCCGTCAGGCAGCGGCAAGACCACGCTGCTGAACATGGTCGGCTGCCTCGACAAGCCGAGCAGCGGGCGGCTCGCGGTGCTCGATACCGATGTGGCCGGGCTGAATCGCCGGGCCGCCGCCGATTTCCGCGGCGCGAACATCGGTTTCATCTTCCAGGACTTCAACCTGATCCCGGTGCTCTCGGCCTACGAGAACATCGAGTATCCGCTGCTGATGGTCCAGGACTGGCCCGCCGACAAGCGCCGCGCGCGCGTGACGGAACTTCTCGAAGCCGTAGGAATGGCCGAGCAGGCCGGTAAGCGTCCCGACCAGCTCTCGGGCGGGCAGAAACAACGGGTAGCGGTCGCGCGCGCGCTCACCACGCACCCGAAGCTGGTATTGGCGGACGAACCGACCGCCAACCTCGACCACGACACGGCCTACCGCATCATCGAATTGATGAAGAAGATGCGCGACGAGTTCGGCACGACGTTCATTTTTTCCACCCATGATGCGAAGATCGTAGGCGAGGCCGAGGTGATCCTCACGCTCGAGGACGGCAGGCTCGTGAGCGGCGCAGGCGCCCATGCTTAAGGTCCTCAAGCTTGCCGCGCGCAACCTGGCGCGCTATTGGCGACGCACGGTTCTCACTTCGGGACTGATCATTCTCGGCATCGTCGCCGTGCTGCTCTTCGTATCCGTCTCCGGTTCCTTCAAGGGCCTGATCGTCGGGCAGATCACGGACTCGATGCTCGGGCACCTGCAGGTGCATCGCAGGGGCTACGTGGCTTCCATTGACAACCTGCCGCTCAACCTGAACATGAAGCCGGGAGCCGTGGCGAAAGTCGAGCAGGCGCTCGGCGGCACGAAGGACGTAGTTGCCTGGTCGCCGCGCGTCAAGCTGGGCGCGATGTTCAGCAATTTCACCGAGACCACGAATATCCGCCTCAACGGCGTGATCCCGGAGCGTGAAGCCGCGGCCATGCCGATGCTTGCCGGACGAGTGGTCCAGGGAAGCGTCGCCAACGGGCTGCTCGAGCGCGGCAAGGTCCTGGTTCCCGAAATCCTGGCCCGGGGAATGAAAATCAAGGCGGGCGACACGATCGTGCTCGTCGCCACCAACCTGGACGGCTCGGTCAACGGCAGGACTTTCGCCGTCCAGGGCGTGCTCGGCGACGTCACCGGCCCGGGCGGCCGAGACGGCTACCTCCATATCGAGGATGCGCGCGAGCTGCTGCGCATGGCCGAGCCCGAGGTGAGCGAGATCGCCGTGCGCCTGAAGGATCTCGGCAGCCTCGCATCGGCAAAGACCGAGTTGCAGCAGGCGCTTTCGGACATGCGCAACGCGCAGGGCCAGCCGGCGCTGGAGGTGCACGGCTGGGACCAGCTTTCTCCCTTTGCAAACATCGCGCGCATGATCGACCTGCTCGACCTGTTCATCCGCATCATGCTGGTCGGCATCGTGCTGATCTCGGTCATGAACGTGATGATGATGGCGGTGTACGAGCGCATCCGGGAGATCGGCACGATTGCGGCCATCGGCACGCCGCCGCGGCGCATCCTCGGGCTGTTCCTCGCCGAGGGACTGCTGCTCGGATTGATCGGTACGGCGATCGGCACCGTCGCAAGTCTCGCTGTCGTCTATGCCCTGAACGTCTGGCCGGTCCACTTCGCGTTCGCGCGCCAGACCATCCAGCTCGCTCCGTCGATCGCCGCCTCCAGCGTGTTCCTGATCGACGGCATCGTGCTCGCAGTGGCGGTCGCCGCGAGCCTCCAGCCGGCCTGGAAGGCGTCGCGCATGGACCCGATCACGGCGCTGCGGCACGTCTAGGAGCCCTCATGATGACAAGAGACCGGTTTGCGGCGTTCCTTCTCGGCCTGCTGCTGCCGCTTGCGGCGTCTGCCATCGACGGCGAGGAGCTGCTGCGCAAGGTGGACCGCAACCTGAACCCCGAGTCCTACGAGATGTACCGCAAGCTCATCAATATCGAGCCGGACGGGCGGCGCAAGGAGTTCGTCCTCTACAGCGTGAAGAAGGGGCGCGACAAGATGATCGCGCTGTTCCTCGATCCGCCGAGCGAGAAGGGCCGCGCGACGCTGCGGATCGGCGACAACATGTGGCTCTTCATCCCGGAGGTCGGCAAGCCGATCCGCATCACCAGCCTGCAGTCGGTGGTTGGCGGGATCTTCAACAACGCGGACATCTTCAACCTGGACTACAGCGCCGAGTACGCGGTCGAGAAGTACGAGCAGCGGCCCGGCGGCCATTACCTGGAGCTGAAGGCGCGCACCGGCGCGGTCGCTTACGACCGGCTCAAGATGAAGGTCGACGGCCCCACGCTGCTTCCTACCGAGATCGAGGCGTACGCGGCAAGCGGTCTGCTCATCAAGACGCTCCACTTCAAGGACATCAAGGATTTCGGCAAGGGCATCCGGCGCCCCTCGGTGCTCGAGACCGACAGCCCGCTGTACAAGGGCTACAAATCGATCCTGATCTACGCCAATATCGGCCGGCGCGATCTGCCTGACGAGGCCTTCACCCTCGAGTACCTGCCTCGCGCGCGCGAGCTGCGCTGAGGCCGCGCGATGCGTGTGCGCCTGCTCGCGGCCTGCACGGCCGCCTGCCTTGCGGGTTCGGCAGTCGCGCAGGTTGAGGAAAAGTACGGCTTCGACGTCGGGAAATTCGAAAAGAAGCCGTTCGAGCTGAGCGGCTACGCCGAGCTGCGTGCGGAAAGCTTCCGGCTGAACCGGGGCGCTGCGCTCTACAAGCTCAACTTCTTCGACCACGGTGCGCGCACCCGGCTCGACCGCACCAGCGGGGCGCTGGAAGTCTCCGCGCTCTATCGTCACGGCATCGCCACCTTTCAGGCCACCGCGCACGGCGAGGTGTCGCGCGACAACCTGCAATCGGGCGGACGGACGCGGATCCATGAGGCCTACCTCGCGCTCCAGCCTTCCACGGGATTGCGGCTCGAAGCCGGCAAACGGGCATTGCGCTGGGGCAAGGGCTATGCGTGGAATCCCGTGGGCTTCATCGAACGGCCCAAGGACCCCAACGATCCGGAGCTGTCGCGCGAGGGATTCACCGTGCTCGGGGGAAGCTTCACCCGCAGCTTCGATGGTCCGTTGCAGACGGTGACATTCAATCCGCTGCTGGTGCCGACCAGCGCTCGCCTGAACAGGGATTTCGGCACCGGCAATCACATCAACCCCGCCGCCCGGCTGTCACTGCTGTACCGCGACACGGACATCGACTTCCTGATCCTCGGCGCGGGGGCGCGCGGCATGCGCTACGGATTCGACTTTGCGCGCAATCTCTCCACCAACCTCGAGATTCACGGCGAACGGGCGCGCATTCACGGCGCCACCAGGCCGGTGCTCGGCGCGGGCGGCAGCGTGACCCCGCAGAGCGGCGATATCACGAGCTATCTTCTCGGCATGCGCTACCTCACGGAACGCGACACGACCTGGATCGTCGAGTACTACCGCAACGGCGCCGGCTACACCGAAGATCAGATGCGCGCATACCTGAAGTTCGCGAACGACGCCTACGACGAGTTCCTGGCCACGGCGAATGCCGCGGCACTCACGCGCGCCGGCGCCCTCCAGCCATCGTACGCACGCGCAAATCCGATGCGCCGGTACCTGTACGTGCGGGCAAGCCAGAAGGAGCCTTTCGACATCCTCTACTTCACGGCTGCCGTGGCGGGCATGTACAACCTCGACGATCGCAGCTGGTCGCTCGCGCCCGAACTGGCCTACACCGGCATCACGAACCTGGACCTGCGCCTGCGCATTTTTGCGCTCCACGGGGCGCGACTCACCGATTTCGGCGAGAAACAGAACGACCGGCGAATCGAGTTGCGCGCACGTTACGCATTTTGAGCGGCGCGCACGGACGCAATGGACTGGCGTGCATGAATCGGACGGATCGCACCGGGCATCACCCGCATCGGCATCCCGAAACCGGGCGCCGCCTGCTCTGGCTCGCGACCGGCCTCACGCCCGGCTTCGCAGGGGTGGAAGCGTTCGTCGGAAGGTGGGCCGGATCGCTCGCTCTGATCGCGGACGCCGGCGCGCTCGCGCTCGCCGCGGTCGCGGCCTAATTCGCGCGGCGCCCCGCCTCGCGCCTGCATTCCTACGGCTTCGGGCGCGCGGAGTTCGTCGCCGCCCTCGTCAACAGCCTCGCGCTGCTGGCGCTGGTCGCCCGGATCGCAGTGTCGGCCGTGCAGCGGCTGCAGGAGCCTCAACACGCGGGCGGCGCTCCTGCACGTGTTGAGCGACATGCTCGGTTCGGTGGCTGCGCTGATCGCGGGCGTGGTGATTACCTTCACCGGCTGGATGCCGATCGATCCGCTGCTTTCGCTCGTCATCGGCGCGCTCATCGTGTTCTCGAACCTGCGCCGACTTGCAACCGAGAGCCGTTTCTGGCTCGCGTTCCTCGGCATCGTGGCACTCGCCTTCGCCGTGAACCTGGTGGAACTGCTTTGCTCCGCGGGCATCCCCGCCGTGTACACGCAGGTGCTCGCCATGAGCGAGCTGGCGGCGTGGCAGTACTACGCCTACCTCGCGCTCTACATCCTGGTCTTCATGCCCGACGACCTGTTCGCGTTCGTGGTCGCGATGAAGACGCTGCAGCTCACCGGGGTGACGACGCGCTACACGCGCTTCTCGCACCTCGCGGGCGGCGTCGTGCTGTTCGCCCTCGGCGCGCTGCTGCTAGCGCACCCTGCCGATCTCCTGCTTCAGGCCTTCGACCGTGGGCACGTGCCCCGAGGCGACGATCCTGCCGTCGATGATGACGGCCGGCGTGATCATCACGCCCAGGGGCGCGAATTCGCGCGGGTCGCGCAAATGCTCGATTTCCGCTTCCACCCCGAGCTGCGCGCAGGCCTCACGCACCTGCTTCTCGCTCGCCTGGCACTTGGCGCAGCCAGGACCCGCGATCTGGATTTTCATGACGGACCTCCTAGAAGATGAAATTGCCGAACAACCAGCCGACCAGCGTTCCGAGAACCATGATGGTCGGCACGTAAACCAATGCCTGCCGGACGCCGAAGACGCGCGCGACCGCCAGCCAGTTCGGCAGGCTGAGCCCCGGCCCTGTCAGCAGCAGGGCGAGCGCCGGGCCCTTGCCCATCCCCATGCCCATCAGCGTGTCGACGAACGGCGCTTCCGTCATGGTCGCAAAATAGCTCACCCCGCCGATCAGCGTGGCGAGGAACGATGCGCCAAGGCCGTTGCCGCCGAGCCACTCGCGAATCCAGGCCTCCGGCAGCAGGTAGCCGATCACGCCCACGATGAAAACGCCCGCGAGGAGCAGCGGGAAGATGATCCGGACGAACCACCAGGTTTCGCGCAGCCACTGGGCGAGTTCCTCCCTGGCGATGGTTCGCCAGGCGTAGGCTGCCGTGACCAGCGTCAGCCCGGCCCAGACGCCGACCTTGACCCAGTAGGGGCCGCTCTGCACCAGGTAGTTCGGCAGGAGCAGCGTGAGGACGAGGAGCACGATGAGGACCAGGCTCCTGCGCCCGATGAAACCCTCGTTGGCGCGAGGTACGGCTGCGGCCGCGACGCGTTGCGGATGCGGTTCGTTCCGGAAAGCGAGTGTCATGACCATCCCTACTGCGAACGCCATCAGCAGCGCCGCGACGACCCGCGCGACGACCATTTCGGAGCCGAGGATGGTGCCCGTGTAAGTCAGCGCGAGGATGTTCGCCGCCGGCGCGACCCACAGCACGATGAAAGCGGCGCCAATGCCCGCGCCGGCGTAATACAGGCCGCTTGCAACAGGGATCACCGTGCAGGAGCATGCGGCGACGAGAAAACTCGCTCCACTCGCCAAGGGAAATGACTTGAGCTTGCTCACCCGCTCGCCGAGTAGCGCAAGGATCGCCTCGCGGTGGATGAAGGTCACCATCGCGCCGGCCAGGAGGAATGCCGGCACCAGACAGGTCAGTACATGCGTCGCCACGTAATCGTTCAGCGCGGCGACGCCCGCCAGGAGGATCGCGCTCAGCATGGTATCGGGCGCTGCAGCGATCCGCTACCCGGACCGGCTGCAACGGCACCAGTCTCGCGCCGCGCCAGCGCGGTCGTATTGACCCGAATCAACCGGGGAGCGGGGCCTCCCCAAGGTCTGCAATCGAACTGCGAGCTGCTAGCCGAGCAGAAACTCCCGCACGAGCGCGATCTGGTCGTCGTGCATCAGCGTCGGCGCGTGACCAACGCCCGCGATTTCGACTGCCTGCGCCTTCGGCCCGCGCGCGCGCATCTGCGCGACGGTCTCACGCGAAAGCAGGTCAGACTGCGCGCCGCGGATGACGAGCGTCGGACAGGCGACCGCGTCGTACTGCGGCCAGAGTTCAAGATCCTTTTCGGGCAGGGTTTTACGGTAAGGCTCCGCGATCCGCGGATCGTAGTGAAAGCGGTAACTGCCGTCGGCCTGCCTGCGAATCACGACTTCGGTGAGGAAACGCCACTCGGCGTCGGTGTGCGGGCCAAAGGGCGCGCTCACCGTGCGCACGATCTGCTCGGCGGCCTCGATCGTCGGCAGCGGCGGCGACACGCCGAGGTAGGTCGCAATGCGCTCGAGCGAGACCTTGCTCACCACCGGACCGGCATCGTTCAGCACCAGGCGTGTGACCGGCGTTCCCTCCTGCGCAGCGAGCAGCATGCCGATCAATCCGCCCATCGAAGTGCCTACCCAGTGCACCGATTCCACGTCCAGGCGCGCGACGAGCGTCACCATGTCCGCGACGTACTGCGCCAGCGTATAGCGCATCGGGTCGCGCAGCCAGTCGGAATCCCCCCGGCCGGCGACGTCGGGGCAGACGACGCGATACCGGTCGCTCATCGCCGCAGCAAGTCGGTCGAAATCGCGCGCGCAGCGCGTCAGGCCGTGCACGCAGACGAGCACGTTCGGTTTTTTCGCATCGCCCCATTCGCGGTAGGCGATGCGGTGCAGCCCCGCAGGCGAGGCGCACCGCACCGTTCGCTGGCGGCAATCCGCCACGCGCTAGGCGCTGTACTTGAACGACAGCGACAGGCGTGTCCGAAACGCAGTGATCTTGCCGTTTTCGACCTTGACGTCGAGTTTGACGACTTCCGCGATGCGCAGGTCCCGCAGCGATTTGGATGCGGTCTTGACCGCGTTGCGCGCTGCATCCTCCCAAGAAGTCGCGCTTGTGCCGATCACGTCGACGATCTTGTAGACCCCGCTTCCTTTGTTCGCCATGACTGCCTCCTCGTATCGCTCGCGGGACATTCCGCGCCCCCATTATCCGCCGGGCGGTGAAAGCTGTCGCCAGTAGCGCGGCCGCTCGGCGCGCTCGGCGCTCGCCTGCGCACCCTCGGGACCCAGGCGTACGCTCACCGCGCCGTCGAGATCGGTGCGCAGGACGCGCGCCCCGAGCGCTGCATAGCGCGAAAGCACATCCGCGCTCGGGTGACCGAAGCGATTGCGATACCCGGCCGGAACGACGGCGATCGCGGGACCGACGGCGGCGAGGAACTCCGGACTCGAGGAACTGCGGCTGCCGTGGTGCGGCGCGAGCAGTACCTGCGCCTCGAGCGCCGCCGCATCGCGCGCGAGGAGCGCATCTTCGGCGGGCCGCTCGATGTCGCCGGTGAGGAGCATGCGGCCGGCGCCCGCAGTCACGCGCAGCACGCAGCTCAAGTTGTTCGCCTTGCGCGCCGGCCGGTCTTCAGGCGCGGGATGAAGCATCGCGAAATCCACGCCGTCCCAGTGCCAATTCAGGCCGCGCCCGCAGCGGCGCGAATTCGGCACCATCGACTGGACCGGGTGCGTTGCGCTCAGGGACGAGAGCAATTCGTCGACTTCGAAGTTCACAATCACCGAAGCCGCGCCGCCGGAATGGTCGACGTCGTCATGCGTCACCACGAGCGTGTCGAGCCGCGTCGTGCCGGTCGCGCGCAGGTAAGGCGCGACGACGCGCTCGCCGCTGTCGGCGTCGGCGCCGAACTGGGGACCCGCGTCGTAGAGCAGCGTGCGGCTCGCGGTGCGCACCACCACCGCGAGCCCTTGCCCCACGTCGAGCGTGGTGACCCAGGCCTCGCCCGGCCTGGGCACGGGCGCGGGGAGCGCGAACGCAGGCGCCATGAGCGCAAGCCCGCCCGCGCGCCAGGGCACGCCGCGCGGCGCGATCAGCCAGAGCGCGCCCAGGAGCCCGAGCAGCACGCTCCAGAGCGGCGGCACGTGCTGCTGCCAGAGCGCCGCAGGCAGCGCGGCGCAGGCCTCGAGAAACTGCAGCAGCCATTCCGTGAGCCACGCCGCGCAGGCGGCGAGCGAATCGATCGGCAGCACGGCGGCGATCAGGGCGAGCGGCGTGATCACCGCGGAGACCAATGGAATCGCCACCGCGTTCGCGAGCGGTCCGACGATCGAAGCCTGGCCGAACAGAAACAGCGTCGCGGGCGCAAGACCGCAGGTGATCGCCCATTGCACCTGCAAGGCGCGCCGCAATCGCGTCCCGACGCCAGGTCGCGCCCGCGGCGCCACCGCCACGTAGAAAATCAGCGCCACCGCGCCGAACGAAAGCCAGAACCCGGGCGCGAGGACCGCCCAGGGGTCGAATGCGAGCACCACCGCAAGCGCGAGCGCCAGCGTGCGCGCGGGTGAAGCCATGCGCCCGGACCACAGCGCGAGCGCCACCACGGTAACCATCCAGAAGGTTCGCTGCGCCGGGACGGCGAAACCGGCGAGCAGCGCATAGCTCCACGCGGCGAGGATCGCCGCAGGCGCCGCCGCCTTGCGCGCGGGCAATCGCAAGGCGAGCGCCGGGACGCGCCGCCACAGCGCCGCCACGAGCCACGCGACGAGGCCCGAAATCATCGTCACGTGCAGCCCCGAGATGCTCATCAGGTGCGTCACTCCGGTCCGGCTGAACAGCCGCCACTCCTCGTTCGAAATCGAACGCTGGTCGCCCACCGCGAGCGCCGCCAGGACTCCCGCAGCCGGCGTCGAGCCGAGCACCCGCTGAAAGCGGTCGCGCACGGCCTCGCGAATCCGTTCGACGCGATCGGCGAAGCGGTAGCGCTCGCCGAGCCTGAGTGGCTCCGGGCGCGGGCGCACGTAGCCGGTGGCGCCGATGCCGCGCTCGAGAAGCCAGGCCTCGTAATCGAAACCGTGCGGGTTGACCTGGCCGTGCGGACGGCGTAGGCGAACCACCAAGCGCCAGCGCTCGCCCGGATGCAGACTCACTTCGGGAAGCGGCGCGGAGGTTTCTGCATCCGAACGGGAATCGCGGTACCAGGACAGCAGGATCCTGCGCGGAAGACGTGCCTGCGAAGACTCGACCTCGAACTCGAAGCGCAGGCTTCGCTCGCCCGCCGCGGGCAGCGACGCGACTACGCCCACGACTTCGAGGTCGCGTCCTTCCATTTCGCGGGCGAGGCGATCCTCCATTTGCAGATGCGCGTATGCCGCGGCCCACAGGAATCCGATCGCGAAGGCGGCAGGGACCCGAAGAAGGCGACTCCACGCCACGAGCGCGGCGCATGCGGGCAGCAGCCAGAACCACACTGGCGCAGGAAGCGCCGGCTGCAATTGGAGGACGAGGATCCCTCCCGCGAATCCAAGAAGCGCGGCATTCATCCCCGCTCAACGCACCGGGAAGGCAGTGGTTGAATCGCGCCTTCTGCAACCGGCCAGCCGTTTCGCCCGTCCGCCCTAGCGGCGGGCGTCCCGCTCAGCCGCCGGTGAGCGCCTGAATGATGATCACCTCGTCCGAAGCGGCGATCGGCACCTCGAGCGTCCTCACCTCCTCGCGGTTCACCCAGATGCGCATGTGGCGGCGGATCGCGTCCTGTTCGTCGATCATTCGAAAGCGGATCCCGGGATACCGCCGGTCGAGATCCGCGAGCACCTCCGCGAGCGTAGCGCCTTGGGCCTCGACCGCGTTGCGATCGGTCGTGTAGGAGCGCAGCGGCGCCGGAATCAGAACCTTCATCTCACGCGCTCAAGAAACGAACCTCACCGCCTCGACGGCGTAGATTTCCGGCAGGTGGCGCGCGATGCAGGCCCATTTCGAACCTTCGTTGCGGCTCGCCCAGACCTCGCCGGAGGTAGTGCCGAAATACACCCCGACCGGCTGGTGCGAATCGACACTCATCGCCTGGCGCTTGACCGTGAACCAGCCCTGGCTCCGCGGCAGCCCGGCGTCCTGCCTGCGCCAGGTCTTCCCGGAGTCGCGCGAGACGTACGCGGCCGGTTTTCCGCCGGGGCTGGTGCGCGGCCACACCGAAGTGCCGTCCATGGGGAATACCCACACTGTCGCCGGATCGCGCGGATGCAGGACGATCGGGAAACCGATATCGCCGATCTGTTTAGGCATCGACCGGCCAATGCGGACCCAGTGCCGTTTCGGGCGTTCGAGGCGATAGATGCCGCAATGGTTCTGCTGGTACAGGATGTCCGGGGCGAGCGGATGGAGCCGCACGCAATGCGCGTCCTGACCGAATTCCGGATACTTATCCGGCCGGAAGTCGGCAAGCACGCCGGAATTGAGCGGCGTCCAGCTCGCGCCACGGTCGATGCTCTCGAACACGCCGCCACTCGAAAGCGCGACGTACAGGTGCTGCGGATCGCGCGGGTCGACGTTGATCGAGTGCAGTTTCGGCCCGTCGGGCGTGCCATCCTGCTCGCCGCCCGTCCACTGGCCGTACATCGGGTGGTCATTGAAACCCGACACGGGCGACCAGGTCTCGCCGTCGTCCTCGCTGCGGAACAGTCCCTGCGGCGAAGTCCCCGCGTACCAGACACCGGGTTCGCTCGCGTGTCCTGGCGTCAGCCAGAAGGTGTGGCCAACCGCGCGACCCTTTTGCCCTTCCGGCGCTTTCGGAAACGCGGGTGGTTTCGCGGCTTCCTTCCAGGTCCTGCCGAAATCGATCGAGCGGCACAGCGTCGGCCCGAGGTGCCCGGTGCTCGTCGCCGCAAGCAGCGTCGCGGCGCGGCGCGCCTTCGGCCGGGGGTCGAGCACCATGTGGTGAACGATGTGGCCGAAGAACATCGGTCCGACGGTGCGCCAGCGGCGTCGCGCCGGATCCGATCTCAGCACGAAGCCACCCTTGCGCGTCGCGATCAGCAGCGCCACCGCGCCGGTCGCCGCCTTGGGCAGTACCGGGATTCGGACTGTCTTCTCCGCCATGATTGCGCGCCCTCCTCGGATTCGGGGAAGAAATGTTACTTCAGGTGGAGACGACCGGCGCTACGCCTGATCCGGCGGCGTTTCGATCTCCGGCAGCTCGAATGGCGAGGCGCGAATCACGCGCTCCATGAAGACCATGCCGGTGTTGGGTTCGTCGAGTCCGGCGGCGTGGAACAGGAACTGGAAGAGTTCCTCTGCGCTCGCCTGCGGCGCGAGCACCGTGATGACTTCGCGTTCCGCCGCAACGTAGCTTCCCCAGCCGCGCCGCGATCCCACGCCGACGCCGCGCGCGTGGTGGTACAGCAGGTTCGTCAGCCCGCGCTCCTCGCGCAGCCGCTCGAGCACCGCCATGCCGCGCCCGGAGGGCAGAAAGCAGGTGATCAGCTTGTAGCGCTCAGCGGCCAAGAAAGCGCTCCAGCACGGCAGGCGGGACGTAGGTCGCGAGTTTCTCGAGCGGCGTCATGTAGATCATCCCCATTCCCGGCGTGTCGAACTTTCCGGCCACGTAGGCGCGCTCGAAAATGAGGTCCGCCTGCTCGGAGGGCGCGACGATGTAGATCACTTCCTTCTCCGCGTTGACCGTGACCCCGAGCACTCCGAGATGCCGCTGGCGAACGCCGGTGCCGCGCGCATAGAAAATCGTCGCGCCCTGCGCGCCGACCTTGAGCGCCGAATCGACCACCGCGTCGGCCGCGCCGCGCTGCACGATGCAGGTGATCAGCACCGCGTCCGTGAGCACCACGAGTTCGCCCGTCACGCCGCCACCTCCTCCGGTAGGTTCCGCGCCGCACGCCACTCGCGCAGTCGGATCCACTGCCCCATCGCCAGCACGCTCACGATCGGCCCCGACGAAGCCATCGCGAGCACGCCGAAACCGTCCACCGCGTCGACCGACCTGCCGAGCCCGAGGCCGAGCGCGAGCACCAGCGGCACCGTCACCGGGCCTGTGGTGACGCCGGCACTGTCCCAGGCGAGATTCACGTATTCCTCGCTGGAGAGCACCGTCATCACGAGCGCGACCCCGTACGCCGGCAACAACAGCATGGCGAGCGGCAGATCGAACACGATCTTCGCCACGCCGAGCGCCGTGCCGATCGCGACCCCGACCGCGACCGTGTACACGAGCGCGTTCTTGCGAAACGCGCCATCGGTCAGCGTTTCCACCGTGATCCCCATGGCGAGCAGCGCGGGTTCGGCGACCGTCGCCCCCAGTCCGAGCAGGGCGGCAAACCCGAGCGCCACGGCGACGCCCAGGCCGTAACCGTAGAGCGGTGCCTGCGCAGCCGCAGGATGGGCGGCGAAGGCCGAGGGCACCAGTCCGCCGGCCTGGCTGCCGAGCGGCGCGAGGCCCCAGGTGAGTCCCAGGTTGAACAGCAGCATGCCGAGCACCGCCATCACGATCCCGTAACCCACGTAGCGCACGTCCTTCGTGCGCTCGCCGAGCAGGAATCGCTGCACCAGCCAGAGAAACAGCGTCAGCGGAAGGATCGCGCGCAGCGCGCCGATGATTTCCGCGTAGGGCGTCTGCTCGTGCCACGACGGCGCTTCGGCCACCGCAATCGCCACCACGGTCGCAGCGTCTCCCGAGGCGCCCAGCGCAAGCAGCATGACCGCGATCGCCGGAAACAGCGACGCGAGCGTCACGATGCCGAAACCGGAGAGCGGGTTGTCTTCCTCGCCAGCGGCATTCGCGACGCCAATGCCCAGCGCGAGCACCAGCGGCACGGTCACCGGTCCGGTCGTGATCGCCCCGCAATCCCAGGCAAGGCCGAGCACCGGCACAAGCGCAGGATCGGCGGCGAACCAGGCGGTCAGACCGAGACAGGGCACCAGCGTCGCCAGGATGATCGCCTTCATGCGCAACCCGTAGACCACGCGAAGGATGCCGAGTACGACGGCGGCGCCGACGCCCGCGCCGACCGCACCGACCAGCCAGCCGGAGTATTCGTCGAGCAGGCGCGCGAGCAGCGGGGCGCGATTCGCGTCGGTCAGGCTGCCCGCCGCCTTGAGCGCGCCGATCGCCGGCTCGGCGAGCGTCGCGAGCACGCCGAGCGCGAGCGCGACGCCGAGCACCGGCGCAAGGCGCGCGCGCTGCGGCAGCAGGTAGCCGATGTTCTCGGCGAACGGCATCAGCCCCAGTCGCACGCCCTCCATGAAACACAGCAGCCCCGTCATCACCGCAGCGATCCCCAGCGTGATCCCGAGCGGTCCCTGGACGTCGCTGCGCAGCACCAGCACCTGGAACAGCGCGAGGAACAGCGCGATCGGCAGCACCGCGCGAAGCTGGTCGAAGAGGCGCGGCGCGAGATACGGCGCGACCAGCCGGTAGAGGTCCCGCCCGCGCAGCCGCGGTCTGCGCTTGGGCAGCTCGATGCGCGCCATTTCGTTGAAGTTGATCGCGCGCTGGCGCATCCGAACCGCGCCGAGGAAATCGCCGTAGCGAATCGACCGTTTCATTTCGCGCGCGAGTGTAGCAGAGCGATTTCGCGCGTTAGACTGGCGGCGTGCCGCGCAAGTATTTCCGCAAGTACCTGCCCGACGCAGCGACCGTGCGCGAGCACCGCTGGGTCGCGCTGTTCGGCCGGCTGCTGCATCATCCGAACCTCTGGCACCTGAACCGCGGCTCTGTGGCGGGCGCGGTGGCGATCGGGCTGTTCGCCGGACTCGTCCCGGGGCCGTTACAGATGATCACCGCGGCGCTGCTCGCGGTGCCGCTGAGGAAGAACCTCCCGGTGGCGCTGCTGGTCACTTTCTATACGAATCCGTTCACCATCGTGCCGCTGTACGTGATCGCGTACGGCTACGGCGCGCTGCTCCTGGGCGCCAATCACGGCCGCGCGGCGATCGAGCCCTACGAAATGGACTGGTCGAACTGGCTGCAGTCGCTGCAGGGGCTGCTCGACTGGACGCTTTCGCTCGGCAAGCCGCTCGCCGTCGGGCTGGTCGCGCTCGCGCTCACGCTCGCTGCGCTCGGGTACTTCGCGGTGCAGCTCGGCTGGCGCGCCTACGTGGTGCTCGCGTGGCGCGCGCGGGCAAGACGGCGGCAACGGCCGCGTCGGTGAATCCGGCGGCGAACGGTCATGTGCCCGGTCGCAGCACCCCGTCCCGCAGATCGAGGACGCGCTCGGCGCGCCCGGCGAGCGCGAGATCGTGCGTCACGATGATGAACGCGGTTCCGTGCGAAGCCGACAGCCGGAGCATCGCCTCGAACACTTCGTCGGATGTGTGCGCATCGAGGTTTCCGGTCGGCTCGTCGGCGAGCACGCACGCCGGCTCGGTCACGAGCGCCCGCGCGAACGCGCAGCGCTGGCGCTCGCCCCCCGAGAGTTCGCCCGGCAGGTGCTCGACGCGGTGCCCGAGCCCGATTTCGGCGAGCGCCGCACGCGCCCGCGCCAGCGCCCCGGCGCGCTCCATGCGCCGGATGAAGAGCGGCATCGCCACGTTTTCCTCGGCGGTGAATTCAGGAAGCAGGTGGTGGAACTGGTAGACGAAGCCGAGGGTGGCATTGCGCACGTGTCCGCGCTCGGCTTCGCTCATCGAGGAAAAGGGCCGGCCCTGCACCGTGACGCTTCCCGCGCTCGGTGCGTCCAGCCCGCCGAGCAGGTGCAGCAGCGTCGACTTGCCGGAACCCGATTTGCCCGTGATCGCCACGCGCTGCCCGCGCTGCACTTCGAAGTCCACGCCGCGCAGCACCTCCACCGGGGCCGGACCGACGTAGGTCTTCTGCAGCCCCCGGCAGGCGAGCACCGCGTCATTCATAGCGCAGCGCCTCGGCCGGATTGACGCGCGAGGCGCGCCAGCTCGGATAGAGCGTCGCGAGGAAGGCGAGCACGAGCGACACGCCGCCGATCGTCGCCACGTCGCCGGCGAGCACCTCCGAGGGCAGGTCGGAGATGTAGTACACGTCCTTGGCGAGGAACTTGAAGCCCAGCAGGTTCTCTACTGCGGGCACCACGACGTCGACGTTGAAGCCGAGCAGCACGCCGCCCACCACGCCGATCAGCGTGCCGACGACGCCGATGAGCGCGCCCTGCACGATGAAAATCTGCATCACCGACGCGGGGGCAGCGCCCAGCGTGCGCAGAATCGCGATGTCCGCACGCTTGTCGGTCACGAGCATCACCAGCGTCGAGACGATGTTGAATGCGGCGACCGCGACGATCAGCGTCAGGATGATGAACATGACGCGCTTCTCGATCTCGATGGCGCGGAAGAAGTTGGCGTGGCTTCGCGTCCAGTCGGAGGCGTAGGCGTCGGGGCCGAGCTTGAGCAGGAGATCGCGCGCGACGCTCCTCGCGGCGAACAGGTCGTCGAGCTTGAGCCGCAGCCCGGAGACCGCGGAATCCATCTGGTAGAGGCGCTGCGCGTCCTCCAGATGGATCAGCGCGAGCCCGGAATCGTATTCGAACATGCCGATCTCGAAGATCCCCTCGACGGTGAACTGGCGCAGCCGCGGAATCAGTCCCGCCGGCGTGACCTGCCCCTGCGGCGCGATCAGCGTGACCTTCTCGCCCGGCACCACGCCGAGCGCGCGCGCGAGTTCGGACCCGAGAACGATGTTCCATTCCCCCGCGCGAAGCGCATCGAGGCGCCCGGCGCGCATGTGCGCGCCGATCTCCGCGACGCGGTCTTCTTCCGCGGGCAGCACCCCGCGGATCACCGAACCGCGCACTGCGGCGCCGGCCGCGAGCATCGCCTGCGCATTGACGAAGGGGGCGCTCGCCAGCACGCGCGGCTCGCGCGAGGCGATCGCCGCCACGGCCTGCCAGTCGGCGAGCCGGTTGCCGTTTCCCGTGACCTGCACGTGCGAGGCGACGCCGAGTATCCGCGCCCGCAATTCCTTCTGGAAACCGTTCATCACCGACAGCACGACGATCAGCGCCGCCACGCCGAGCGCGATCCCCGCCATCGAGGTGAGCGAAATGAAACTGATGAAATGGTTGCGTCGCTTGGCGCGCGTGTAGCGCAGCCCGACGAGCAGTTCGTAGCGCATGGGGAACCCGGAAGCTCGCGGCGAGGATACTACAATGCGCCATGGACCCCGCGACCGCTGCGGCGCTCGGCGCGCTGATCCGCAGGCAGCGCGTCGCCGCGCTCGCCACGCTGCGCGACGGCGCGCCCAATGTTTCGCTCGCCGCCTACCTCGCTGCGCCCGATTTCCAGGCGTTCCGGATCCGCATCAGCCGGCTCGCCTGGTGCACGCAGGATCTACGCCGCGACGCGCGTTTCGTCGCTGGCCTCGGCCGCACGCATGATCTTTCGCCCGCCGATCTCGCCGCCGTTGCGCGCGACGGTCGCTAGTATGCCGAGTCCGAAATCCGTGATGGTTTTCTCCGATCCCGGGACTTCGGCCGTTGTTGCCGAAGTCCCGGGACACGGCAGCCACGGCAGCGCGTGGTGGGCCAGGTTCGTGCCCGGGGGCCGCTTCGGTGCCTCATGATTCCCCGCAACGGCGAGAAGCGCGGGGAATCACGAGATCGGACAAAAACGCGGACTATCCGTATGCGACCTCGTGACTCAGGTCACCAGGCGCAGGCGACCGCGGCGCGACTCAGGGGTCGATCTTCGAGATCTTCGATCCCTCGAAGGTCAGGTTGTACATCAACCCCTTGTTGGAGAAGATGAACCCGATCACCGGTTTTTTCGCGGTCTCGGTGTCGATCGAGCCGCCGGCGCCGAGCGTCGCGAGCGCGACGCTTCCGTCCACCCCCGCCGTCCAGCCCTGGCTGCGCCGGAAACTCGCGAGCGAGCCCTCGTTCATGAACAGGATGATTTGCGTGCGCGCCTGCGCACCGAGCTGGAACCCGATCGAAGCCGCCGCCACGTTGTAGTACGCGACGCTCTTGCCCTTGACCAGGAGCGCGCCCTCGCCGTACTCGCCGCCGATGCCGATTCCGGCTTTGATAACGCTCGGAAACACCAGCATGCCCGCAGCCTTCTGCGCGAGTTCGCGGCCGGCGCTGGTGTGCTTGTGGAAGTTCTGCACCGCCTGGCGCACTTCGGCGTCGATTTCCGCTTTGCTCGCAGCACCGGCGCCGCCCGAAGCCAGCCACAGCAGCGCGCCGCACAGCGCAATGTTCCAGCGCATCCCGTTCATGTCGGATCTCCCGTCGAGCGCCTGATTCTACGCCGCTAGAATTGCCGCCATGCCGTGGTTCGTGAAGGGTCTTGCCTTCGGTTTCGTGCTCGCAGCGACGGTCGGCCCGATGTGGGTGCTGTGTTTCCGGCGCACGCTCGCGCAGGGCGCGTTCGCCGGCTTCGCCTCCGGAATGGGAATCGCGGTCGCAGACGCCCTCTACGGCGCGATCGCCGCCTTCGGCCTGACCGCGGTTTCCGGATTCCTGCTCGCGCAGGGTTTCTGGATCGGGCTCGCGGGTGCCGGCTTCCTGCTCTGGCTGGGCGCGCGCGCACTGCTCGCGGCACCGCTTGCGATCGAGCCTGCGACCCCGGTCGGCGCGCCTCGAACGCTCGCCGCGGCGTTCGGCACGACGCTCGGGCTGACGCTCGCCAACCCGCCCACGATCATCGCCTTTGCCGCGATCTTCGCCGCGCTGGGGCTCGGCGCGAACGCCGGCCATTCCGCCGCCGGCCTGATCGTCGCCGGCGTATTTCTCGGTTCGGCCTCGTGGTGGATCATCCTTGCGCTCGCCGCGGGCCGGCTGCGCAATCGCATCGGGCCGCGTCTTGCGCGCGCGGTGAACCTCGTCTCGGGTCTCACCCTCCTGGGATTCGCCTTCTGGCAGCTGGCGCTCGTTTTGCGGTAGATTCGGCTACTGGATGGATATTCACCCCTCGGCCCTGCTGGCGCCTCTCGACGTACCGCTCGCGATCGTCGACCTGGAAACGACCGGCACCTATCCGGCGCACGACCGAGTCACCGAGATCGCGGTGCTCGAAGTCGAGCGCGGCGAAGTCGCCGCCGAATGGAGCACGCTGCTCAATCCGCAGACCGCGATCCCGCCGGCCGTCCAGGCGCTCACCGGGATCACGCAGTCGATGGTGTCCGGGGCGCCGACGTTCGGCGATCTGGCAGCCGAACTGCACGCTCGCCTGGAGGGGCGCCTGTTCGTCGCGCACAACGCGCGCTTCGACTACGGTTTCCTGCGCGAGGAATTCCTGCGCGCGGGGATCCGCTTTCAGGCGCGCACGCTGTGCACGGTGAGGCTGTCGCGGCGCCTGTACCCCGAAGAGCCGCGCCACAACCTGGACAGCGTGATCGCGCGCCACCATCTCGCGTGCGGCGCGCGCCATCGCGCGCTCGGCGATGCGCAGGCGGTCTGGGGATTCCTGCGGGCGGCGGCGAGCGAGCGCGGCGGCGAAGCGCTCGCGACCGCGGTGCGGCAGCTCGCGCGCCAGCAGACGCTGCCGCCGCACATCGACCGCACCGTGATCGACGCGATTCCGGAGTCGCCCGGCGTCTACCTCTTCTACGGCGAGGGCGGCGTCCCGCTCTACGTCGGCAAGAGCATCGGGCTTCGGTCGCGCGTGCTGCGGCATTTCGCCGACGACCTGCGTTCGTCCAGGGAGATGCAGCTCGCGCGCGAGGTGCGCTCGATCGAATGGCAGCGCACCGCGGGCGAACTGGGCGCGCTGCTGCGCGAAGCCGAACTCGTCAAGACGCTGCTTCCGGTATTCAACCGCAGGCTGCGGCGCGCGCGCGACCTCTGCGGGTTCTCGCTCGAGGGCGACGCGCTCAGCCTCGCCTTCGCGCGCGACCTCGCCGCCGGCGAGGTGTCGAAGCTGCGCGGCCTGTTTCGCTCGCGCCGCGCGGCACTCGAAGCGCTGCGCGGGCTTGCGGACGAGCATGCGCTGTGCCTTCAGACGCTCGGTTTCGAACCCGGGGCCCGAAGCGGCGCCGCCTGCTTTCGACACCAGGTGCGCCGCTGTGCCGGCGTCTGCGCGGGACGCGAAAGCCCCCGGACGCACGCGGCGCGGGTCGCAGGGGCGCTGGCGCGGCTGCAGTCCGCGACCTGGCCGTACCGCGGCGCGATCGGAATCGTCGAGCGCGACACCGAGCGTGAAGTCACCGACATCCACGTCGTGCGGCAGTGGGCCTGGCTCGGCTGCGCGCGCTCGGAGGACGAACTCGCCGAACTGCTGCAGCCGCAGCGCCGGCCCGCATTCGATCTCGATCAGTACCGGCTCCTCGCTCGCCACCTGGCGACGGGTCGCGCTCGCGTCGTCGATCTCTGATGCACCTCGAGTTGGCGGTTCCGGGTTTGCTCGGCGAGGCCGCAATGCCGCGGCTGCCATCGCTCGAATTGCTCGCGGCGCGCGGCCGCGGCGAGGACGGCACTCCGGGCACGCTCGAGCGCTGGCTGATGGAAGGCTTCGCGATCAAGGGCGAGTCGCTGCCCGCGGGCGCGCTGACGGTGCTCGCCGCAGGACGCGATCCGGGGGACGCGTTCTGGCTGCGCGCCGATCCGGTGCACCTGGAAGTCCGCTCCGACGGCGTGACGCTGACGCCCGCGGCGCGACTGGAGATCGCACCCGAGGAAACCGCGGCATTTGCGGCTGCGCTCAATGCGCATTTCGGCGGCGAATTCGAATGGCTGGCGCTGCGCGAGCAGTGCTGGTGCGTGCGCCTCGCAAAGCCGCTCGCGGGCGCATCCGACGCACCGGCCGGGGCCATGGGCGCAGCGGGCGAGTCGTTCGCACCAGGCACCGGCGCGACGCCCGTCCGGGCGCTCGCCACCGAGGCGCAGATGCTCCTGCATGCTCACCCGGCGAACCAGGACCGCGCGCGGCGCGGCCTGCTTTCCGTCAACAGCGTCTGGCTCTGGGGCGCGGGACCGCTGCCCGGCGCGGCCCGTGCCGCCTGGCGCTCGGTGTCCTGCGACGATCCCGCAGCCGCAGGGCTTGCGCGCCTTGCCGGCCTGCGCCACGCGGCCCTGCCCGCCGGACTGGGGCAGTGGCGCGAACAGGCGCCGCCCGATGGCCACCACCTCTGCCTGATCGACGCGCTGCGCTACGCGAGCGAACGAGAGCGGGCGCTCGAATCGATGGAAGCGCGATGGTTTGCGCCGTCGCTCGCCGAACTGCGCGCGGACCGCATCGGCATGCTCACGCTGCGCGATCCCGAATCGGGACGGCGGTGGGAAACCACGCGCGCCGACCTGCGGCGCTTCTGGCGCCGCGCGCGGCCGCTTGGCGCCACGCCATGAAGGTGGTCACGCGACGCTACGCCGAAGCCGATCGGCAGGTGCTGCTGAAGGCCGGCCTGCATCCGCTGCTCGCGCGCCTGTACGCGGCGCGGCGCGTGCGTTCCGCCGGCGAACTCGATGCCGACGCCGCGCGCCTGCTCGCGCCATCGCAACTGCTCAATTGCGAGCGCGCGGCGGATCTCATCGCCGACCTGATGTTGCGCCGGCGCAAGCCGCTGATCGTCGCGGACTACGATGCCGACGGCGCCACCGCATGCGCAGTCGGCGTGCGCGCGCTGCGGCTGTTCGGGGCCGACGCCGATTATCTGGTGCCGAACCGCTTCGAACTCGGCTACGGGCTCACCCCGGAACTCGTCGATCTCGCCGCGCGCCGCTCACCCGACCTGCTGGTCACGGTCGACAACGGCATTGCGAGCGTCGAGGGCGTGCAGCACGCGAAACGTCTCGGCATCCCGACGCTCATCACCGACCACCACCTGCCGGGCGACGAGTTGCCGCAGGCCGAGTGCATCGTGAATCCGAACCAGCCCGGCTGCGGCTTTCCTTCCAAGTCGCTCGCCGGCGTCGGCGTGATGTTCTACGTGATGCTCGCGCTGCGCGCCGAATTGCGCCGCAGGGGCTGGTTCGACGGCAGGCCGGAACCGAACCTCGCTGCGCTCACCGACCTGGTGGCGCTCGGCACCGTGGCGGACGTCGTCCCGCTCGACGCCAACAACCGCATCCTCGTCGCGCAGGGCCTGAAGCGCCTGCGCTCGGGCGGCGCCAAGCCGGGCCTCACCGCGCTCCTGCGCGCCGCGGGGCGCGCTCCGGCGCAGGCGAATTGCTTCGATCTCGGGTTCGTGCTCGGCCCGCGGCTGAACGCGGCGGGCCGGCTCACCGACATGAGCGAGGGGATCGAGTGCCTGATCACCGACGACGAGGCGCGCGCAGCCAACGGCGCGCAGCAGCTCGATCGGCTGAACCGCGAACGGCGCAAGATCGAGGGCGAGATGCTGCACACCGCGAATGCGATTCTCGAGCGCATCGACGAACGCCCCGGCGCAAGCCTTGCGCTGTTCGAGCGCGACTGGCATCAGGGCGTGGTCGGCATCGTCGCCTCCAGGGTGCGCGAGCGCGTGCATCGTCCGACGATCTGCTTCGCGCGCGCCGACCCGGGCGTGTCGGACGGCCTGTTGCGAGGCTCGGGCCGCTCGATTCCCGGGTTCCACCTGCGGGACTGCCTCGACCTCGTGGCGAAGCGCGCGCCGGGACTGCTGCTTCGGTTCGGCGGCCACGCGCAGGCCGCGGGCCTGACGCTGCGCGAGGCCGACTTCGAGCGCTTCGCAGAGACTTTCGAGCACACCGCGGCGGAGTTGCTGCCGGAGGCCGCGCGACTGCGCGTGATCGAAACCGACGGCGAACTCGAGGCCGCGTACCAGTCGCTCGACGTGGCGCAGATGCTCGAAGACCAGATCTGGGGCCAAGGGTTTCCGCAGCCGCTCTTCTGCGATACATTCGCGGTCGAAAGCCAGCGCGTCGTGGGCGAACGCCATCTGAAGCTCAGGCTGACGAAGGACGGGCGGCGGCTCGACGCGATGCGCTTCAATTCGCTCGAGGCGCTGCCGGCGCGGGTCAATGCCGTCTACCGCATCGGCGTGAACGAATTCAACGGATTGAAGGGCGTGCAGCTGACGCTCGAACAGGTGGACACCTGAACCGATGAAGATTCTTTTCGCGCTGCTCGCTGCGGCGTGCGTCGCAGCAGGCGCCGCGGCCGAAGACAAGACGGTGAACGCCGGGCCTTACGTGCCCTCGCCGCAGAGCGTGGTCTCGGACATGCTCAAGCTGGCCAATGTCGGGCCGAACGATTTCGTCATCGACCTGGGTTCGGGCGACGGCCGCATCGTGCTCACCGCGGCGAAGGTGTTCGGCGCGCGCGGCTTCGGCGTCGAGATCCAGGATCCGCTCGTCAAGCGCTCCAACGAGGCTGCGCGCCGCGAAGGCGTCGCGGACCGGGTCAAGTTCATCACCCGGGACCTGTTCAAGACCGACATTTCGCCGGCGACCGTGCTCACGATGTACCTGCTGCCGGATACCGTGAACCTGCTCAGGGACAAGCTGCTCGCCGAACTGAAGCCCGGTACGCGCGTGCTGTCGCACGACTATCCGCTCGGGGGCTGGCTCCCGGAGCAGACCGTGCACATGGACCTGGAGGACAAGGTCGCGATCAGCGGAGTGACCACGACGGTCATCTACCTTTACGTCATCCCGGCCAAGGTGGCGGGATCCTGGAATGCCAGGATGCCCGCCGGAATCGCCAAGGGGGGCGTGCGCCTCGAGCTGGATCAGCAGCTGACGCGCGTTTCGGGCAGCGCGTACATCAATGGCCGGGAGGTCGCGCTCGAGGACGTGCGACTGAAGGGCGCGCAGCTCAGTTTCAGGCTGGCCGGCCGCGGCGGGGCGAAATTCACCGGGACCGTGAACGGTTCCGCGATCGAGGGCGTGGTTCTGGCGCGCGGAGCGAAATCGCCCTGGAGCGCGACGCTGAAGTGATGGGTACGAAGATCCGTATCGCGGCCGGAAAGGTCATCGTCGAAGCGCTCCTGCGCGACGATTCGCCGAGCGTTGCCGCGCTGCTGCAGGCGCTGCCGTTCGACTCGCGCGCCGCCACCTGGGGGGAGGAAGTCTATTTCGAAGCGCCGCTCAATCTCGATCTCGAGCCGGACGCGCGCCAGGTGGTCGAACCGGGAACCGTGTGCTTCTGGACCGAGGGCTCCTCGATCGCCCTGCCCTTCGGGCGAACGCCGATCTCCGGCGCCGACGGCAAGCCCAGACTCGCCGCGCGCTGCAACGTGATCGGAACGCTGACCGGCAACCCGCGGGATCTGGCGAAAGTGAAAAGCGGAGACCGCATCCGGGTCGAGGCCGCGTGATGGAACGAAAGCGCGTCAATTCTTCGAAGGTCCGCTCGATCGGCTACGACGAAAAGAGCCAGACGCTCGAAGTCGAACTGGCCAACGGCCAGGTATGGCAATACGGCAAGGTCTATCCGGAGGTGTACCGGCGCTTCATGGCGGCGCCCAACCCGGGCAGCTTTTTCGAAGACCGCATCGCAGAGGACTACACCGGAAGTCGCGTGTAATCAGGATGGCAACTGGCAGGGAACTATCTGCCGGCTGTGCCGGCGATAGATGCGGAAGTCGGAATCCGTAGTGAGGATCACCGGCTCAGGCAGCGTTTCGCTCATGCGAACCAGGCAGGCATCGGCGAGGCCCATGGGTACATTTGCGTATTTCCGCAAGAGATTGAGTACCGGCTCCAGGTCGTTTTCCAGGTCGAAAGCAACCATCACGGCCTGGCGGCGAAGCAGCGCGCTGAGCCCGGGCGTCCCACGCGCACCCAGAAGATGGAAGGCCTCGGACAGGACGGCTTCGCAGGTGTGCCACGGTGGAGCGAGGCTGGGTGCTTGCGCAACCGCCCAAGCGTGGTGGGCGTCGCGGCGGCTCAGCAAAGCCACCAGAAAACCCGCGTCAACGAGCACGCTTCCGGCCATAGCCCGTGGTTTTCAGGTAACGCTTTTTTCGTGCGCTCAGGCCGGGCGGCAGGCCGTCGACCGAGCCGATGAGATCGGCAATGGCATCCAGCAGCCCGGACCGGCGTCCCGCGGGTCGGGCGGCGCGCTGCAAGCGCTCGCGAACGATGTCGGATTTCGAACACCCGCGCCCGCGCGATTCGACCTCGATCTCGACCACGAGCGGCTCGGGCAGTCGTACCGTCAGAGTTTTCATGCGAACACTGTAATACGGCGCCGCCAGGCGTGCAAGACAGAGCTGATTTCGAATTCCCCAATCTGAATGAATTACATCAGCATCCGGTGCATATCGAGGTTTTCATTCGATCGCCGGACAAGCCGCAAAGGTCACGTCCTGGAATTGCGGAATCAGGAGCGGGTCAAGGTTGCGAATAGCGTCCGACGATCGCCGGTCGCTCATCGCCTTCGACGTGCAGCGCGAAAATCGTGCCGCCCGCGCTTGCGGCAACCCGTAACGCGACTTCGGCGCCGTAGTAGACCGGGCCCTTAAGCCAGGTATCGAGCCGCAGCGGCAACTTCTCGCTGCGCTGGGCCAGGTGCGCAAGGCATTCGCCGATCGCGCGCTGCGGATGCAGGAAGGCGCCGCGAAAGCCGAAGCGGCGCGCGTACCGGTCGGCGAGGTGAACGCCGTTGTAGTCTCCCGTGAGGCGGGCGAAACGCAGCCGGCCGTGCGTCGGTGCCGACCAGCGAGCGGTGGGAGTACCGTCCACGCGCTGCGCCGCGGCAAGTGGCGAGCTTTCCTTCGGAACGCCGTAGTGCCCGCGATAGTAGATGGTGTTGGTGCTCTCCCAGAGCATCTCCCCTGCCGCGCGCGCGACGCCGTGGAGGTCGACCTCGACGCCCTTCTCCACTACCCGTTGCTCGCTCACCCGCGTCTCGAAATCCAGCACGGCGCCGCGATCGAACAGGCGATGCAGCACGAGACGATTGCGGATCTGCAGCGCGTTCCAGATCGGCAGGGGAAACGCACGGTCGGTGAGCACCGCCATTTGCAGGCGGAATGCGATGACCTGGGGATAGAGCAGCGGCCAGACCGGCTGGCCCGCAAGACCGGTCAGCGAGAGCACTAAGTCCAGCTGCGCGCCGCCGACCGGGTGCGCGCTCCAGGTCGCGGCGAGCGCCGGCGGCTCCGCCTGCAGTCCCGTCCGGCGCGGCGTGAAGACGGCGCGCGCCATGAACGCGAGCGCCGAAGGCGCGCGGCGGAATTCGAGCGTCCTGCCGCGGTTCATACCACGGCGCATTTGCCACAGTCGCGGGAAACGCGTCAAGCGGTGCAGCGCGCCGACGGTATAATCCGTCAATTTTCAGGACACCATGGACGCCGAACGCCTCAACCAGATCGCCTCCACGCTCGCCGGGCTCGACGCCCGCGCTGCCGAGCTGCGGAGGTATCTTTGACTTCGACGCGAAGCAACGCCGCCTCGAAGCGCTGAGCCGCGAGTTCGAAGACCCCAAGTTGTGGGACAACCCGCAGCGGGGACAGGAACTCGGCAGGGAAAAGAAACTGCTCGAATCCACCGTGGGCTCGCTGACGCGCATCGCGAGCGGCGTCGCGGACGCGCGCGAGTTGTTCGACCTGGCGCGTACCGAGGACGACGACGCCACGCTCGCCAGCGTCTCGGACGACGTCGCCCGGCTCGAGCAGGACGTCGCGGCGCTGGAATTCCGGCGCATGTTCTCCAACCCGCTCGACCCGAACAATTGCTTCGTCGACATCCAGGCGGGCTCGGGCGGCACCGAGGCGCAGGACTGGGCCGCGATGCTCGAGCGCATGTACCTCAAGTACTGCGACAAGAGGAAGTTCACCGCGGAGATGCTGGAGCAGACCGAAGGCGAGGTGGCGGGAATCAAGAGCGCAACCCTCAAGATCACCGGCGACTACGCCTACGGCCACCTGCGCACCGAAAGTGGCGTTCACCGCCTGGTTCGCAAGTCGCCGTTCGACTCCAATGCGCGGCGACATACTTCGTTCGCGAGCGTCTTCGTGTATCCCGAAGTCGACGACTCGATCGAAGTCGAGATCAACCCGGCCGAGCTGCGCGTCGACGTCTACCGCGCCTCGGGCGCGGGCGGCCAGCACGTCAACAAGACCGAATCGGCGGTGCGCATCACGCACCTTCCGACCGGGATCGTGGTGCAGAGCCAGAACGACCGCTCGCAGCACCGCAACCGCGCCGAATGCATGGCGATGCTCAGGTCGCGCCTCTACGAGCTGGAACTGCGCAAGCGCACCGCCGAGGCCTCCAAGCTCGAGGCGACCAAGACCGACATCGAATGGGGCCACCAGATCCGCTCCTACGTGCTCGACCAGTCGCGCATCAAGGATCTGCGCACCGGCATCGAAAAGGGCGCGACACAAGCCGTGCTCGACGGCGATCTCGACGATTTCATCAACGCGAGCCTGAAACAGGGCGTCTGACGATGGAAGAAGAAGGCAAGCTGGTCGAAGAGCGGCGCGAGAAACTGCGGCGGCTGCGCGCTGCGGGCGTCGCCTACCCGAACGATTTCCGGCGCGCCGATCCGATGGCCGAAGTGGCGGCGGCGCACGGCGCGGCAGACAAGGCGGCGCTCGAGTCGAAGCCGGTCGCGGTTTCGGTCGCCGGTCGCATGATGCTCAAGCGCGTCATGGGCAAAGCGAGCTTCGCCACGCTGCAGGACGGATCGTGGGCACCCGACGGCGGTCCGGGGCGGATCCAGGTGTACGTCTCGAACGACGTCACCGGAACGGACGCGCACGAGCAGTTCAAGCACTGGGACCTCGGCGACATCGTCGGCATCGAGGGCACGCTCTTCAGGACCAACAAGGGCGAACTCACGGTGCACGCTGCGAAGCTGCGCCTGCTCGCCAAGGCGCTGCGCCCGCTGCCTGAGAAGTTCCACGGCCTGGCGGACCAGGAAACGCGCTATCGCCAGCGCTATCTCGACCTCATCGTGACGCCCCAGTCGCGCCGCACCTTCGCCGTGCGATCGAAAGTGGTCCAGGCGCTGCGCGAGCGGATGAACGCCGACGGCTTCCTCGAAGTCGAGACGCCGATGATGCAGCCGATTCCGGGCGGCGCGGTCGCACGGCCGTTCAGGACGCATCACAACGCGCTCGACATGGAGCTGTACCTGCGCATCGCGCCCGAGCTGTTCCTCAAGCGGCTCGTGGTCGGCGGTTTCGAGCGCGTCTACGAGATCAACCGCAATTTCAGGAACGAGGGGATTTCCACGCGACACAATCCCGAGTTCACGATGATGGAGTGGTACGCCGCCTACGAGGACTGCGATTTCATGATCGCGCACACGGAGCGGCTGGTGCGCCACGCGGCGCAGGCGGCGCTCGGCGCGACTGCTATCGAGTACCAGGGCAAGCGCCTGGACTTCGGACCGGCGTTCGCGCGCCTGCCGATTCCGGAGGCGATCCGCCGCCATGGAGACGCCGACTGCCGTGTCGCCGATCTGCGCGACCGCGCCTTCCTCGCGGCGAAACTCGATGCGCTCGGCGTCGCGCACAAGCCGCAGCAGGGCTGGGGATCGCTGCAACTGGTGCTGTTCGAGGCGCTCGCGGAGAAACACCTGGTCGAACCGACGTTCGTCACGGAATTTCCCGCCGAAGTGTCGCCGCTCGCGCGGCGCAACGACCGCGACGCAGAACTTGCCGACCGCTTCGAACTCTTCATCGACGCGAAGGAAATCGCGAACGGTTTTTCGGAGTTGAACGACCCCGAGGACCAGGCCGAGCGCTTCCGCGAGCAGGTGAAACTGAAAGACTCGGGCGACCAGGAAGCGATGTACTACGACGCCGACTACATCCGCGCGCTCGAGCACGGGTTGCCGCCCACTGCGGGCGGCGGGCTCGGCATCGACCGACTGGTGATGCTGCTGACCGACAGTCCGTCGATCCGCGACGTGATCCTGTTTCCGCAAATGCGGGGCGAAGGTTGAACTTGTCAGCCGACTTGGACTCTGAAACGTTGAGTCGATGGTCTGAATATCGTAAAGGAGCCCGACATGGAAGCTGAGGCGAAATTCCGGATTCACCCTTTGGTCGCGACCGCGGCGATCGCCGTGATCGTGCTCTGCGCCGTCGCCGTAGCGGCCATCACCGGCTACCTGCCCGGGTCGAGCGCGCAGAAAAGTGGCGAACCGGCGGCCGCGGCGCTGACCGCCGCGCCGCCGATCGCCCCCGCGCCGGTTGCGGCCCCTGCCGCGCCCGTCGTCGCTGCGCCGGCCGCCCCGGATCCCGCCCCGGCACCGCGGGCAAAGCCCGCGCAGGCGCCAGTCGCGAAGCCGAGCGCACCGAAGGCCCCAGTCGTTGCAGCGGCCCCCGCGCAGAGCGCACCGCAGGTGTTCCCTGCCCCGCAACCGGTTCCGGTCGCGCCGCCCGTCGCGAGGGCCAAGCCCGTGTGCATCGATTGCGGCGTCGTGGTCGGCATCAACGAAGTCCAGGTGAAGGGCGAAGGATCTGGACTGGGTGCGGTCGCAGGAGGTGTTGCCGGTGCCGTGGTCGGCAACCAGGTCGGCAGCGGCGGCACCAGGACCATCGCACGGATCGCAGGCGCAGCGGGCGGGGCATACGCCGGTCACGAGATCGAGAAGCGCTCGCGTACGCACAAGAAGTACGACGTCGGAGTGAAGCTGGACGATGGCTCGCTTCGCACCGTGAGCTACGAATCGCCGCCCACCTGGCGCCCCGGTGACCGGGTGCGCATCGTCAACGGTACGCTCGAGCTGGCGAACTGAGCGCGGGGGCCTCCCCCGCGCTGCGCGGGATCCTGTTGATGGTCGCTGCCGTGGGCGTTTTCACGCTCATGGACACCATCGCCAAGTATCTCTCTCGATGGTACCCGGTGCCCGGCATCGTCTGGGCGCGCTACGCGACGAACCTCGCGGTGCTGCTCATCTGGTTCGTCGCTCGCGGCGAGCTGCACCGCATTCGCACCGCAAGACCCGGAATCCAGCTCGCGCGCGGGTTGCTGCTCGCGGGCGCGACGTCGCTGTACTTCACCTCGCTCACGGTGCTGCCGCTCGCCGAGGCCGCGGCGATCGGATTCGTGCTGCCGTTGTTCGTCGCGGCGCTCGCGGTGCCGATGCTCAAGGAGCATCTCGATGCGCCGCGCGCTGTGGCGATCGCCGCGGGGCTCGCCGGCGCACTCCTCATCGTACGTCCCGGGACGGCGTCGTTCACCCTGTTTGCACTGCTGCCGATGGCGATGGCGCTGTTCAACGCGCTCTACCAGATCCTGACGCGCAAGGTTGCCGGCGTCGAGCATCCGCTCACCTCGCTCATCTGGGGCGCACTGGTCGGCGCGGTGCTGCTTTCGGTGGTGTTGCCGTTCGCGTGGAAGACGCCGGACGCGCTGCTGCACTGGGTGCTGCTGGGCGTGATCGGCGTGCTCGCCTCGATCGGGCATTATTTGCTCATCCGTGCCTACGACTACGCCCCGGCGACGCTGCTTGCGCCCTACACCTACACCGGTCTGGTCTGGGCAATGCTGCTCGGGCTCGCGGTATTCGGAAATTTTCCCGACGGTTGGTCACTTTCAGGCATGGCGGTGATCGTCGTCTCCGGACTGTTCCTGGCCGGGCGGCAGCGCCTCGCGGTGCGCCGAGACTAGAATCCGCCCATGCCGAGGGCCTGCTGGAACGGCGCCGTTCTCGCCGACGCGGAATCGGAAGCCGTGCGCATCGTGGACGGCGAGGTCTACTTCCCGCCGGAGAGCGTCGACCGGACCTACCTGCGCGAGTCGCTGACGCAGACGGTGTCCGCGGACAGGGGCGTCGCGAGTTACTTCGACGTGGTCGTGGACGGCGAAGTAAACGCCGATGCGGCATGGTTCCACGCATCGCCGAAACCGCAGGCCGAGGAAATCGCCGGCTACATCGCGTTCCGGAAAGGCGTCGAAGTCGAACTGGGAGCGTAACTCCGAAGATCCGGAACGATCGACTCCTCGGCGGGATGCTCTACCTGGCAGGGCAATTGTCCGGCAGCGGGCATCGGCGTGCGGTTCGACTGCGGCACCTTCCCGCGGCCTATTGCCTCCTTCTTAGTTCGCGCCACGCGCCGGCGAGCGCGTGCGCCGCGTGCCGCACCTCATGCTCAGTCGTCGGCACGCCTGTGGAGAGGCGCACGGCACCGAGCGCCCGGTCGATCGTGAGTCCCATTGCGGCCAGCACTCCGCTTGGCGCGTCACTCTCGTCGTGGCACGCAGAGCCAAGGGATGCGGCAACGTCAGCCTCGACAGCATGCAACAGCGCGCGGCCACTGACCCCCGGAAACGAGACATTGAGGGTGTTGGGCAGCCGATGCTCCGCATGTCCGTTGAGGGTCAATCCGAGCACTTCGTCAGCGAGCAGGCGGTGCAAAAGGTCACGCATTTCCCGCACGCGTACCTGGTGGATGGCGGCACTTTCGCTTGCGAGCTGGGCAGCCTTACCCAGCCCGACGATTGCCGGCACGTTCTCCGTTCCCGGGCGAAGCCCCTTCTCGTGATCGGCGCCAAGAATGACCGGAGACAGGACGGTGCCTCGGCGAACATACAGGGCACCGACGCCCTTGGTTGCGTAGAACTTGTGCCCCGCGATCGTGAGGAGGTCCACGCCGAGCACATCGACAGCGACGGAAATCTTTCCGACCGACTGCGCGGCGTCGGTGTGCATGAGCGCGCCACGATCATGCGCCATCCCGGCAATCGCGGCGATGTCCTGCAGCGTACCGACTTCGTTGTTGGCATGCATGATGCTGACGAGCGCAGTATCGGCGCGAAGCGCCTGCCTGACGGTGGCCGCGTCTACGCGCCCGGCGGCGTCCACCGGAACGATCGTGACGTCCCAACCTTCGTCCCTGAGGCGCAGGCAAGGCTGCAGTACGGCCGGATGCTCGATCGATGATGTAATGACATGTCTGCGCTTGTCTCGCAATGCCCGCGCAACACCAAGAATGGCGAGATTGTTCGCTTCCGTCGCGCAGCCGGTAAAAAGAATCTCGGACGGGTCGGCACCGATCAGGGCTGCGACGTGGGTCCGCGCCCCGTCGACGGCTTCGCGCGCTTGCAATCCGTAGCGATGAGACGACGACGGATTGCCGAATAGCTGCCGCAGAAACGGTTCGATGGCATCGGCGACTTCTGGGGCGACCGGCGTCGTCGCGTTATAGTCAAGATAGACGGGCAGTCTCACGAGAGCGCTCGACAACTCAGGATCGCCACAGGACCCGCATGATCGCCGATTCAGAACTTCGTGAACAGCCAGTACTTCTCGTAGAGAATTTTGGCGCCGTGCCAAAGCAAACCCGGTTCGTGCAGCTGGATCTCGGGCAGTGGCTCGGCGTAAAAGTTGCCACGACCCATGCCGGCGCGGCCCGCTCCCGCCTCGATGAAGCACATGCCCTCCCCCTCGAATTGGCGGGGTCGTCCCTTGCCGGTCCATTCACGCGCAATGTTGTGCGCGACCACCTCGGCCTGGCCATGCGCGAAGACGCCTGCCTTTGGCAGCGGCCGGCCCATCTTGAGCGGAATCACCGTGACGTCGCCGATTGCATAGACGCCCGGATATTTCGTCGCGAGCGTGTGGCGATCCACCGGAACCCAGCCGGATTCGTTCGCAAGTGCGGCATTGCGGACCGCGTCGGCCGCGCGATGCGGGGGCACGTAGAGCAGCAAGTCGAAGTCCGCTGACGCATCGTTGGAGAACGCGAGCGTTCGGGCGTTTGGGTCCACCGCCTTGATTTGGTGCTCGGCGTGATAGGCGATACCGCGAGCTTCGAGCATTCCGCGCACGCCGGCCGACACCGCGGGACCGGCGACCATCATCGGTCCGGGTTCGGCGGCATAGAAATCCATCATGACCTTTCCGCGGCGTTCGCGCTTTCGCAGAAAGTCATCGACAAGAAGGGCCGCCTCGTAGGGCGCGGCGGGGCACTTGTAGGCAGGCGTTGCGGTGAGCACCACGACCCGCCCACGCTCGAATCCCGCAAGGGCTTCGCGGATCGCCGTCGCGCCTTCAAGCGTGTAGAGGCACATTCCAGCCTCGGCGAGACCCGGGATCGCCTGCGGAACGTAGTCCGCGCCCAGCGCGACGACGATGGCATCGCCGCGCAGGAACTGCTCGCCGACGCGCACCGTCCTGGCAATCGGATCCATGGCGACGACTTCGCCGCGCAGCAATTCGATTCCAGCGCGCGCCGCATGCTCGATCGGGCGCGAGATCATCTCGGCGCTGCGCTTGCCAACCATCAACCACAGAAGCGACGGCGGAAAAACGTGGTGCTCTTCCCGCTCGACTAGCACGACCTTATCGCCGCGCGGCAAAAGGCGCCGCAGCGTCTGTGCGGCGACCATGCCGCCAAGACCCGCCCCCAGCACGAGCGCTGTGCGGCTCATTGTGTCTCCTTCAGAAGACGAGAACCTGGTCGCCCCAGGCAGTCCATTCCGTGACCTCGTCGAGGGTGCCACGGTGCGCACCTTGTACGAGTTCAGTGTCGCCGATGCCGCGCGCGTCCATGCACGTGCCGCAGACCGCCACGTCGCCACCGCGGCGCGCCACCGCGCCCAGCATGTCGGCGATGTTGTAATAACCCTGCGGCACTTTCTGACCCGTCTTGGCGCAGGCCGCCGCGTCGCCCATGAGGAAAACGCGCACCTCGCCCGTTTCTTTCGCGAGCAGGTTGCGCGCGAGCCGCAGCGCGTTGTAGCTGCGCTCGGTGCCGTACGGCGGGTCGTTCAGAATCAGCAGGCATTTCATTGGGCTCTCCTGGTTGCAATCAAGGTCGGGCATCGGTCGCCGAATCGCGTCCGTTTCCTCATGCCATCGCGCAAAACGGGGACGTTAGGGGCGCGCAGGTCCATTTCCGGAATCTGGCGCAAGCGTCTTCACAGTGCCGGGCAGTCCGTCCGGCTCGATCCGATGCGTCATCGTCCATCCCCGCTCGGAGCGGTCGCGCGGAACGGAATGCCAAGTACGCCGAGGAACGTGGTGGACACGCTCGGATCTGACAACCCGGGGAATCCGATCGTCAACGCGACGTGCCCACCGGCGGGCTCGGGCACGTAGGTCCCGAAGAGGCGATCCCAGACCGAGAGACAAAAACCGTAGTTGCTATCGCGCTCGGCCGCGACCACCGAGTGGTGGACGCGGTGCATGTCGGGAGTCACCAATAACGCGCGCACAGGGCCTTCGAACGGCGCGGGAATGCGGACGTTGCCATGGTTGAAGAGCGAGCTCAGGTTGAGCATCAGTTCGAAGACGAGTACCGCCAGGGGCGCCGCCCCTATGGCCACGATCGCGGCGAACTTGATGAGCATCGACAGCAGGATCTCGATGGGGTGGAAGCGGATTCCGGTGGTGGTGTCGAAATCCGGATCCGCGTGATGCACCTGATGCAGGCGGGCCAGTGCCGGTACGGCATGGAATAGGACGTGCTGGAGATAAATCACGAAATCGAGCGCAACGACCGTCGCCACGAGTGCAACCCACCCGACGAATTCGTAGTGGTTGAGAAGGCCCCAGCCGTTCGTTTGCGCAAAGCCAGCGAGGCCGATGGCTGACGTGGGTAGTGCGACTCGCAACAGCAGTGAATTCGCCACGGCAAGGCCAAGATTGGTGCGCCAACGCCCCCACCACGGTGACGCTGGAGCGCGGGCAGGCGCCCCGCGCTCCCAGGCGGCCATCGCTGCGAGCACCAGCAGGAAGGCGGACACCCGCAGGATCGCCTCGTGTTCCAGAAGGTATGATTCCATCAGTTGTGATAGTATTCAAGTGATCAATTGAAGTGTAGGAGGATTCAAAGACCATGTCAATCGAACAGACGAAGCGCGAGCTGTACCAATCCATCGCCAAGGTGGCGCAAGCGCTGGCGAGCGGAAATCGGCTACAACTGCTTGAATTCATGGCGCAGGGCGAACGGTCCGTGGATGCTCTGGCGACCATGACGGGAATGAGCGTTGCGAATGCTTCGCAGCATCTGCAGGCCCTTCGCCGTGCGGGAATCGTTTCGGCGCGCAAGGACGGCCAGCGCGTCTATTACCGTGTTGCTGGCGACGACGTAGTGCGGCTCTACGACGGCCTGCGCGTGGTTGCGGAATCGCGGTTGGCGGAGGTCCGCGAATTGGTCAACGAATTCCTCGGCGACCGGCGTGCGCTCGAGCCCGTGCTTGCCGATGAACTGCTTGCGCGGGCGAAAAAAGGCCTCGTCACGGTGCTTGATGTGCGTCCGCACGAAGAATATGCAGCCGGGCATCTGCCGGGGGCAATCAACGTTCCTCTCGACAAGCTCAAGGACTATTTCGCGACGCTGTCAAAGGATCGCGAAATCGTCGCCTATTGCCGCGGCCCGTACTGCTTGATGTCGTTTGAAGCGGTCGCCGCATTGCGCAAGCGCGGCTGGAAGGCGCGGCGGCTGCAAGACGGATTTCCGGAGTGGAAAGCCGCCGGTCTGCCGGTCGAATCGTCGAGCTAGCCTGCCGACGAACCGCAGAAACGAGTGGGCGAAGCCGCTCTTCCTCGACATACCCTTACCGATCGAGAAACGAAGGGAAGGCTCTTTCGCTCATTGGATTGCCGGCGTGTGCAGTCTCAAGCGAGCAGCCAATCATGGGTATCTACAGTAGATACGTTCTCCCAAAGGTCGTTCAATTCAGTTGCAGCCTCAAGCCAAACATGAAGCAGCGGGAGAAGGTGGTGCCGCTTGCGCACGGGCGTGTACTGGAGATCGGGATCGGCACGGGTCTGAACCTCGCCTACTACGACCCGAACAAGGTCATCAAGGTATGGGGGTTGGACCCGTCGCCGGAAATGACGGCGATCGCGAAACAGGCGGCGCAATCGGTCCAGTTCCAGGTGCAATTCATCAACGGTTCGAGCGAAAGCATTCCGCTCGACGACGATCTCGTGGACACGGTTCTGGTCACCTATACGCTCTGCAGCATTCAGGACACGGAACTCGCTTTGCGAGAAATGGCACGCGTGCTGAAGCCGGGCGGAACGCTGGTCTTCTGCGAGCACGGGGCGGCCCCGGACCGGGGCGTGCGCCGATGGCAGGACGCACTCAATCCGATCTGGAAGCGCCTTGGAGGCGGCTGCCATCTCAATCGTGAAATTCCGAGACTCATCGAGCAGGGTGGATTCAAGATCGCTGAATTGAAAATGATGTATTTACCCGGGTGGCGCCCCGGCACGTTCAATTACTGGGGCACTGCGAACCAAGGCTGAACGATCAGCACCACTGCCGGCATTGCACGCGACAGTCTTCGCCATCGACGATCTGCGCGCCGCCGTGGGTGAGTGCCCGGCTGTTGACGGCTGTCTTGGTCGAGCGGGCAGCGTCATACCGACGATCCGTGCCGGTCATCGGATGCTCCCGGAAAACCGGCCGCGCGCCTGCGGCCCGATGGGCCAATCCCTGCTACGACACGCTGCCGTAGCTCGGATCGAACGCGCCTGAGGGCGGGTTCAGGCCGGCGAGGCGGCAGCCCTGCGCGATCGGTCCGCCCGGGAAGAGCATGTACAGGAACCGCAGGCCGCCCTTGTAGTGGAATTTCTCTTCGAGCGCGTCGTGAAGCGCGCGCCGTCTGATCGCCGTGCCTTCGTGCCGCGCGTAATACTCCTGCAACGCATTCAGCGTTTCCCAGTGGTCGTCGCCAAGCTCGAGCCCTTCGCGGCGGGCGATCTCGAGGGCCGCCTCCGGTGTCCAGTCGGGCGGCGCGTGGCGAAACCGCGTGGCTCCGGGGTCGACTGGCTGGGCCATGAACTCCTCCTCGCTCGCATCCGATGTCCTCGACGCGCCGAAGACAATTATGCGCCGCGTCAGAATCGCCCCCGCGGTCGCCAGCACGAGGAAGGCTGCGCGGCGAACCGCCAGCGGCTATGGCCGCTTCCGCGGCGAAAAATCTCCGCGCTCGAGCAGCCACGAGGTCGCGAAACCGATCACCAGTCCCCAGAACGGCGCGCCGATGTTGAAGATCGCGACGTCGGCCACCGTGACGAGGAAAGTGACGAGCGCGCCGAGCGAAAAGCGATCCTTGAACGCCACGGTGAACGCGGTCTGCAGCACGCGCAGCATCGCGAGCCCGGCAAGCGCGGCAATGAACGCCGTTGGCGTGGCGAGCATCAGGTGGGTGAAGACCGGCGAGAACAATCCGAAGGCGAGCGCGAGCAGGCCGACGAAAATACCGGCGCTGTAGTGGCGGCGCTTTTCGCCCGAACCCGAGATGATCGCGTTCACCGGCCCGGTGAGGCAGGTCGAGACCGTGCCGACGAGTGCGGTCGCGATCGAGCCCACGCCGCAGGCCACCGTGACCGCATTGATCGGCGGTGAATGACCCGCAGCGCGCAGCACGGCCGTCCCCTGCCCGTTCTGGACCACGAGCACCGTGATCGCGAGCGGCACGACCAGTTCGACCATCGCCTGCCACGACCAGGCCGGCACGTAGAGATTCGGGCGCGCGAACCCGAGCACCGCGGTGCCGCCGAGTTCGAACCGTCCGAGGAGCGCGATCATCACCGCGCCCACGGCGAGCGCGGCAATCAACGGCGGGAGCCGCCGGCCGAGCGCCGGCAGCGCGGTCAGCACGACGAACGCGGCGATCATCGGCGCGGCGATCCAGAAATCGTCGCGCACCGAGTACACCAGGTCGAGCCCGAAGCGCAGGAACACGCCGGCGACCATCCCCATCACCACGGGCATTGGCACGGCTTCCATCGCGCGCCGCACCCAGCCCGACAGACCGAGCACGAGCATCAGCAGTCCCGTGGCGTGGAACGCGCCGATCACTTCCGGAAAACTCAGATGCCCGAGCGCAGGACCGACGAGCACCGTGCCCGGAATGGTCCAGAAGAAGACGAGCGGCTGGCGGTAGTACCAGCAGAACGCGAGACTGATCAGGCCGTTCAGGAAGAACGACCCGAAAATCCACGACGAGAGATCGTCCGCCGAAAGACCGCCGCGCGTGCCCACCGCCAGGATGATCGCCACCGGCCCGGACGCCGCGAAAATGAACGCGACGGCACCGCTGACGAAATAGACCCCACCGAAATCCGCCAGCGCCTCGCGCGGCGAGGGTGGCCGCGCCGACGGGAATTCGAGCGGCGTACTCATCCCGGCGGTGAACCGCCCAGGGATTTCATCGCGGTATCGCGTCGTCGCCGGGGTATCGCGCCGAATCGCAGTTCAAATGGTCTCCGGTTTTCCTGGGGATCGCTCGGCGATCCCCAGGAAAACCGGAGATCGGGGAATTCAAAACCTCGAACCACCTCCGCACACCGATGTAGCGCACGCTTGCCGAACGGTGCGTTTCAGTTCAGCCGCTCGAAGATGGCCGCGATGCCCTGACCGCCGCCGATGCACATGGTGACGAGCGCGTAGCGCTTGCCGATGCGCTCCAGTTCATAGAGCGCCTTCACCGTCAGGATGCATCCGGTGGCGCCGATCGGATGGCCGAGCGCCACCGCGCCGCCGTTCGGATTGACCTTCGCCGGGTCGAGTCCGAGATCCTTCGTCACTGCCATCGCCTGCACCGCGAACGCCTCGTTCGACTCGGTCACGTCCATGTCCGCGGGCTTGAGTCCCGTCTTCTCGAACACGCGCCGTACCGCCGGGATCGGCCCGAGTCCCATCACCTCGGGTTCGACTCCGGCATGCGCGTAGCCCGCGAGCCGCGCCATCGGTTTGAGCCCTGCCCGCTTGGCGGCGCCGGCTTCCATCATCACGACGGCAGCCGCGGCATCGTTGATCCCGGAGGCGTTCCCCGCGGTCACCGTGCCGTCCTTCTTGAACACGGCTTTGAGCTTCGCCAGGTCCTCGATCTTCACCTCGCGCCGCACGTGCTCATCGAGCACGAACGATTCGACGCCCTTGCGCGTCTTCACTTCGACCGCGGCGATCTGGGCCTTGAAGAAACCGTTGGCGAGCGCGTTCGCGGCGCGCCGGTGCGACTCCACCGCAAACGCATCCTGCTGCTCACGGGTGAAGCCGTATTTCGCCGCGATGTTTTCCGCAGTCACGCCCATGTGTCCGTGCCCGAAGGGATCGTGCAGCGCGCCGGTCATCGCGTCCACGATCGCGGCATCGCCCATCCGCTGCCCCCAGCGGCCCGAGGGCAGGAAGTACGCGGCGCGGCTCATGCTCTCGGCGCCGCCGCCGACCACGCAGTCGGTGTCGCCGAGCAGGATGTGCTGCGCGGCAGAGACGATTGCCTGCAGGCCCGAACCGCACAGCCGGTTCACCGTGAGACAGGGGGTGCCGACCGGCAGGCCCGCGTCGACTGCGGCGACGCGCGCCAGGTACATGTCTCGCGCTTCGCCGTGGATCACGCTGCCCATCACCACGTGGCCGATCGTCGCGGGATCGATTTTCGCGCGCGCCACCGCCTCCTTGATTGCGATCGAACCGAGGCGCGTCGCCGGAAAATCCTTGAGCCCGCCGCCGTAGCCGCCGATCGCGGTCCGCGCGCCGCTCACCACCACCACTTGCCGCTCGCTCATGTCGATCCCCGTTTCAGTTCTGCTTCGGCGGCTCGGACTTGCCCTGCGTCCCGGGAAACCCCGGAAACGAGAAGCCCGACAGCATGTTCTTCGCCTGGTGCTGCATCTGCTCCTGGAACTGGGCGAATACCTTCTGGCTCTGTTCCATGTAGGCCTGCATCAGGCTCTGCATCGCCGGCCCCTGCAGGTTCATGAACTGCGTCCACAGCTCTTGCGTGGCGCGCGAATTGTCGCCGTACACCTTCTGCGACTGATCCTGCAGCGCCTTCTGGATCTGCTGGAACGCAGTCAGGTTCTTTTCAAGGTACGAACCCATGAACCCCTGCATCGCGCTGCCATAGGCGCGGATCATCTGCGACAGGACGTCGGAGGTGAACATCGGCACGCCGCCCGATTCCTCCTCGAGGATGATCTGCAGCAGGATCTGCCGCGTCAGTTCGTCGTTCGACTTGGCGTCGACGACCTGGAAGTTCTCCTGCTTCAGGACCATCTGCTTGACGTCCGCGAGCGTGATGTAGCTCGAGGTCTTGGTGTCGTACAGACGGCGATTGGGATATTTCTTGATCAGGCGGACCTGATTGTCCATGACGTGCACCTCTTCTAGAACCTGCGCCCGGCCGCGCGGCGCATCAGTACATGTGCTGGCCGCCGTTGATCGAAATGTTCGCGCCGGTGACGAAAGCCGCCTCCTCGGAACACAGGTAGATGATGAGCCCGGCCACTTCGTCCGGCTTGCCGAGACGGCCGACCGGAATCTGCGGCAGGATCTTGGAATCGAGGATTTCCTTCGGAATCGCCGCCACCATCTGCGTGCCGATGTAGCCCGGAGAGATGGTGTTGATCGTGACGCCTTTTTTCGCCACCTCGAGCGCCAGCGCCTTGGTGAAACCGTGGATTCCCGCCTTGGCCGCCGAGTAGTTCGTCTGCCCGAAGGCGCCCTTCTGGCCGTTCACCGAGGACACGTTGATCACGCGCCCCCAGGCGCGGTCCACCATGCCGTCCATCACCTGCTTGGTCATGTTGAAGCAGGAATCCAGGTTGGTGTGCATGACCGCGTCCCAGTCCGCCTTGTTCATTTTCTTGAACGTCATGTCGCGCGTGATTCCGGCGTTGTTCACCAGGATGTCGACTGGCCCGCTGTCCTTCTGGATCTGAGCGCACTTCGCGGCGCAGTCGTCGTAATCGGCCACGTCCACCGGGTAGGCCGCGAATTTGTAGCCGCGGCTCTTCATTTCCTCGAGCCAGGCCTTGAACTTGGTGTTGGACGGCGAGTAGGTGACCGCGACGCGGTAGCCCGCATCCGACATCTTGGTCGAGATCGTCTCGCCAAGCCCGCCCATGCCACCCGTAACGACTGCAAGTCTCTGCTGCGCCATGGTCTTTTTCCTTCACGTACCTGCATGTTCGAGGCGAAAACGAGTTTACACCATCACATTATGTGCATTCCGCCGTTCACCGAGATGCTGGCGCCGGCAACGTAGCCGACTTCCTCGGACGCGGCAAACGCCACCACCGCTGCAACGTCCGGTTGGTCTTCCTCCTGCAATCCGGTGGCGCGCGTTGCCCGTTGCACCGACATTGCGTTCTCTCCCCCGGACCGCTCGATCGCTGTCATGCGCGCTCGACCGCGAGCGCGACGCCCATGCCGCCGCCGATGCACAGCGACGCCAGGCCTTTCTTCGCATCGCGCTTGTGCATCTCGTGCAGCAGCGTGACGAGGATGCGGCAGCCCGACGCCCCGATCGGATGGCCGAGCGCGATCGCGCCGCCGTTCACGTTGACCTTGGAGGTGTCCCAGCCCATCTGCCGGTTGACCGCAATCGCCTGCGCCGCGAAGGCTTCGTTGATTTCCATCAAATCGATGTCGCGCGGATCCCACCCGGCGCGCGCGAGGCAGCGCTTGGACGCCGGTACCGGCCCCATCCCCATGAACCTCGGGTCGACGCCCGCGGAGGAAAAGGCGCGGATGCGCGCGAGCGGCTTCAAGCCAAGTTCCTTCATCTTGCGCGCCGACGCAAGCACCACCGCCGCGGCCCCGTCGTTGATTCCGGAAGCATTTCCGGCGGTCACGGTGCCGTTCTTGTCGAATGCGGGCCTGAGCGAACTCAGGGCATCGATGGTGGCGCCGTGGCGCGGATACTCGTCGTCGGCGAAATTCACCGGCCCTTTGCGAGACGGCACCTCCAGCGGAACGATTTCGTCCTTGAAGCGCCCCGCTTTCTGCGCCGCCTCGGTCTTGTGCTGCGAGGCGAGCGCGAAGGCGTCCTGCTCCTCGCGCGTGACCGCGTACTCCTTCGCAACGTTCTCCGCGGTGACCCCCATGTGGTACTGGTTGTAGACGTCCCACAGGCCGTCGATCACCATGGTGTCGATCATCTTGACGTCGCCCATGCGGAAACCGTCGCGCGAGCCCGGGATCACGTGCGGCGCCGTGCTCATCGACTCCTGGCCCCCGGCCACCACCATGTCGGCGTCGCCGTTCGCGATCGATTGCGCGCCGAGCATCGCCGCCTTGAGACCCGAGCCGCACACCTTGTTGATCGTCATCGCCGGGATCATGTCGGGCAGTCCGGCGCGGATCGCCGCCTGTCGCGCCGGGTTCTGACCGACGCCCGCTGCGAGCACCTGCCCCAGGATGACTTCCGACACCTGTTCCGGCGCGATGCCAGAGCGCTTGAGCAGTTGGCGGATGACGCTCGCGCCAAGCTCCGAAGCCGGCATCTTCGCCAGCGTGCCGCCGAATTTCCCGATCGCGGTACGCGCCGCGCCTACGATGAATACGTCTTCCATGCCGACCTCCTTGTCATTGAGCCTGCTCTTTCACGTAACGGCCGGGCGCCGGCTCGATGGGCCGGTACCCCCTGCCGCCCGCTTTGCGCGGCGCGCGACGCGCACCGCCCTTGAATCCCTCGAGCCATTGCGCCCACTGCGGCCACCAACTGCCCTGATGCTCGGTCGCCGAGGCGAGCCACTCCTCCGGGTTCCCGGGATACGGTTCCGCACTCCAGTAGCTGCGCCGGCGGTGCGCAGGCGGATTGATCACGCCCGCGATGTGGCCGCTCGCCCCGAGCACGAATTTCTTCTCGCCGCCGAGCAGCGCGAGCGACCGGTAGGCCGCCTGCCAAGGCACGATGTGGTCTTCGCGCGAGGCATAGATGAAGCTCGGCTGGCGCACCGCGCCGAGATCGACCGGCACGCCGCAATTCTCGAGCGCGCCCGGCACGCGCAGCCGGTTCTCGAGGTAGGTGTTCCTCAGGTAATAGCAGTACATCGGCCCCGGCAGGTTGGTGCCGTCGGCGTTCCAGTACAGCAGGTCGAAGGCGGCGGGCTCGCCGCCCTTCAGGTAATTGTTGATCACGTAGGGCCAGATGAGGTCGTTCGATCGCAGCGCCGAAAACACTCCCGCCAGTTCGCGTCCGGGCAGGATTCCGCCGTCGCCGATGCTCGCCTCGCGCATGCGAACGCCCGCTTCGTCGACGAACACGCCGAGCGTTCCGGGATCCGAGAATTCGAGCATCGTCGTGAGCAGCGTGACGCTCGCCACGAGGTCCCTGCCCTTCGCCGCGAGCACCGCGATCGCCGCGCCGAGCAGCGTGCCGCCAATGCAGAATCCGAGCGCGTTGACGCGGTCGGCGCGAGTGATTTTGCGCGCAACGCGAAACGGCTCGAGAACGCCCAGCCGCAGGTAATCGTCCCAGGTGTAGCGACCCGCCTCGGGACCCACGTTGCGCCAGGACACCATGAACACCGTGTGCCCCTGCTCGACCGCGTAGCGCACGAATGAATTCTCCGGCTGCAGGTCGAGGATGTAGTACTTGTTGATACACGGCGGAATCATGACCAGCGGGCGCAAGCCCACCTGCTTCGTCGCGGGTGCGTACTGGATCAGCTGCATGAGTGCGTTTTCGTGCACCACCGATCCGGGAGTGACCGCCAGATTGCGCCCGACTTCGAAGGCGGTCTCGTCGGTCTGGCTGATGCGTCCGCGCCTCATGTCGCCGAGCAGGTTCGCCATCCCTCGCGTAATGCTTTCGCCCTGCGACTCGAGCGCGCTGCGCAGGGCATCGGGGTTGGTGGCGGCGAAATTCGCCGGGCAGATCGCATCGGTCCACTGCCGCACGGCGAATTGCAGGCGAGCCTTGGACGCCGCGTCGAGCGCCGCCTCCTCGGCCATGCGGTTCGCCAGTCGCGAGGCGAGCAGGTACGACTGCTTCAGATAACTGAAGTACGGGTTGTCCTGCCACTCGCGCGCCGAGAAGCGCCGGTCGCCCGGTTCGGGGCGCACGACCGTTTCGCTCTTTCCCGAAAGCATCGACGCCCAGAGCCTCGACTGCTGCTCGAGATAGGACTTCTGAAAAGCCTGCAGCCGCTCACCATCGAGGGGCGGCGACGCCGCTCCGGGGATTCCGGGCAATCCAGGCAGGGCCGAAGAAAATTGCGTGGCCAGCTGCAGCCAGCCCTGGGACCATCGCTGACCGGCGGCCGCGATCGCTTTGACGAGTTCCTCCGGGGAAAATTGCTGCGCTGCCATGAGGGGCCGATTTTGCGACGCACAATCCGGCCCGTCAATAAACCCGGGCTCGGAATCGCAGAATGCGACTCAAGCCGCTGATCGAGTTACGCTTTCAATGCCCGTGGCCGATGAGGACGCGAACCAGCGCGATCACGCCAATGCCGGCCGCGATGAGCGTCGTCTGCAGGACCGCGGCACGCAACTCCGGCCGGCGATGCAACCCCGGGATCAGATCCGCGACCGCGACGTAAATCATGCTCGCCGCGACGATCCCGAGCAGCACGGGTTCCAGTCGCTCGAACAGGCCGAGCGCGAAGTAGCCGAGGATTCCGCCCACCAGCGTCGCGCCCGAAGAAACCAGATTGAGCACAAGCGCCCGCGTGCGGCTGTAGCCCGAATGCAGCAGGATCAGGAAATCGCCCACCTCCTGCGGGATCTCGTGCGCGACGATCGCAATCGCGGTGATGATGCCGAGTTCGGTGCTGTGCAGGAACGCGGCCGCGATCAGGATACCGTCGACGAAATTGTGGACCGTGTCTCCGACCACGATCAGTGCGCCGCTGCGCCCGCCGTCGTAGTGCGTCTCGACGTGATCGTGCGCCTCGCAGTGCTCGGTGTGACAGTGGCGCCACAGCAGCAGCTTTTCGAGCACGAAGAAGCCGAAGATTCCGCCGAGAATCGCGAGCGCCGCGAGATGCGGGTCGGCGCGCGAAAACGCCTGCGGAATGACTTCGAGGAACGCCGCGCCGAGCAGCGTTCCGATGGCAAACGACACCAGGGTCTGGACCCAGGAAGAGTGCAGCAGAAGCGCAAACGCTGCCGCGCCAGCGGACAGCGCGCCGCCGGCGATGCTTGCGGCGACGATCCAGCCGAGCGTCATGGAGCGGTGGATTCTACGCCAGCCAGATGAGCGCGGCCATGCGCTCGGCGGCGCGATCCCGCCGCCACGAGTAAAAGCGCGACGCCTCCGTGTGCGTGCAGTGGGTGCCGCCGAACACGCGCGTCACGCCGCTCGCCGCGAGGCGCTGACGCGCGACCGCGTAGAGGTCGAACCACCAATGCCCCGGGCGCGACGGCGAGAACGCGCCGAGTGCCTGCGCGTCGCGGGCGATGAACGCATCGCGCACATCGGCACCGACCTCGTAGGCGCGCGGACCGATCGCCGGTCCGAGCCAGGCGAGCAGGTTCTCCGGCGCGCTTTGCATCGCTGCCGCGGTCGCCTCGATGACACCCGCGGCAAGTCCTCGCCAACCGGCGTGCGCAACGCCGACCGCGTCTCCGGCACGACTCGCGATCAGCACCGGCAGGCAGTCCGCAGTGAGCACTGCGCACACGCGCCCGCGGATTCGAGCGACTGCCGCATCGGCTTCGGGTTCACCGCCGGCAGCGCCGCCTGCGTCCGCGGACGCAACCTCGCCGCCGTGCACCTGGCGAAGCCATAGCGGTTCGCTCGGCAGCCGATCGCGGATCCGCGCCCGGCCTTCGCCCGGAGCGCGAAGATCGCCGAACGCGCGCGTCGTGACGAGCGCCCGCACTACCGAGGGCGCCGGCCAGTCCGGGACGATCAGCTCATCCATCGCGTCGCAGCGCTTCCAGCAGCTTCGCCATGTCGCGCGGCAGCGGTGCGCGCCAGGCGAGCGTCTTCCCGCTGCGCGGATGCACCAGTTCGAGTTCCGCCGCGTGCAGCGCCTGGCGGCTGAGCGCGAGTCCCTGGCGCGTTCCGCGGCGATACACCGGGTCGCCGATGAGCGGATGGCGAATGTGCTGGAAATGCACCCGGATCTGGTGCGTCCGCCCGGTCTCCAGGCGGCACTCGACCAGGGCGGCGCGGCCGAACCTCTCGAGCACGCGATAGCGGGTTCGCGCTTCCCGGCCGCGGCGAGTGACCGCCATGCGCGTGCGCACGCGCACGTCGCGTCCGATCGGCGCGTCGATGGTGCCCTGTGCGGGCGGATCGCCTTGTACCAACGCGAGGTACATGCGGCGCACCGTACGCGCCGCGAGCTGCGCGGCAAGGTTTGCCTGCGCGCTCACGTTGCGCGCCACCACCAGCAGGCCGCTCGTGTCCTTGTCGAGGCGATGGACGATCCCGGCGCGCGGCACCAGGGCGAGTTCGGGCGCATACGCGAGCAGTGCATTGAGGAGCGTGCGGTCGGGAACGCCCGCGCCCGGATGCACCACTAGGCCCACCGGCTTGTCGATCACGATGAGATCGCGGTCCTCGAAAACGATGCGAAGCGGAATGCGCTGGGCGCGCGGCGCTGCCGATTCGGGCATCACGGGCGGGACGAGATCGATGCGCTCGCCGCCGACCACCAGCCGGGTCGATTCGGCGAGCGACCCGTTCACCCGGATGTGGCCCGACTTGAGCCAGGCCTGCAGCCGGTTGCGCGAGTACTGGGGAAAAGTGCGTGCCAGCGCCTGGTCCAGCCGCAGCCCGGCGAGCGCCGGCACGATCGTCTCGGCCATCGGCGCGGCGAGTTCTTCCTCCCAGTCCGTCTCGGGCGCGACGTTATAATCCTTCTTCATGAAAAACAGTTTACTGACTCTGCTGGTGCTGGTCGCTTTGGCGGCCGGCTGCGGCCTGCTGCCCGCGGACAAGGATGAGACCGCGGGCTGGTCCGCGCAACGGCTTTACGGCGAGGCCAAGGACGAGATGACGGTGCGCAACTGGGAGAAGGCGATCAAGCTCCTGGAGAAGCTCGAGGCGCGCTATCCCTATGGCCGGTACGCGCAGCAGTCGCAACTCGACGTCGCCTACGCGTACTGGAAGAACGGCGATCGCGCTTCTTCGATCACCGCCGCGGACCGCTTCATCAAGCTCTACCCGAACCATCCCAACGTCGACTACGCCTATTACCTGAAGGGGCTGGTCAACTTCAACGAAAACCAGGGGCTGTTCGCGGTGTTCGACAACCCGGACATGACGGAGCGCGACCCGAAGGCTTCGCGCGACGCGTTCGCCGCGTTCAAGGACCTAGTGGCGCGGTTCCCGGAATCGAAGTATTCGGAAGACTCGACCGCGCGGATGCGTTACCTGGTCAATTCGCTGGCGGAATACGAAGTGCACGTCGCGCGCTATTACATGAAGCGCGCAGCCTACGTCGCGGCGGCGAACCGCGCGCAGTACGCCCTGGTGAATTACCCGCAGGCGCCCGCCGTCGAGGAAGCCGTGTTCATCATGGTGAAGGCGTATGACGCGCTCGGCATGAACGACTTGCGCGACGGTGCGGATCGCGTCATGCGGACGAACTTCCCGGAAAGCCGCTACCTGAAGGGCAAGTCGGGGCGCGACGCGCCCTGGTGGAAACTCTGGGACCCCAACTGGTAACAGCCGGAAAAGGGGTCAGACCCCCTCGTCCGCGATGTAGTCGCGAATCACGGTTTCGATGTCCGGGTCGTGCTTGAAGCCTAGGGACTGCGCTCGCGGCGTCTCGAAGCGCGCCGGCCAGGTGCGGACGATCGCACGGATGCGCTCGTCGCGCGTCCAGCGGACTCGCGCTGCGACCGCCTCGCCCGCGACGCGGCCCATCGCGGCGATCATGTCGGCGACGCTCACGGTGATTCCCGGAAGATTGAGCACGCGCCGCGTGCCCCAGGCGGCCGCCGGCAGCTCGTGCGCGTGGATGAACGCTTCCGTGACGCGCTTCGGCGACAGCAGCCAGACGCCGGTCTCAGGCGCCACCGGGCAGTCGGCGACTACGCCATTCAGGGGCTCGCGAAGGATGCCGCTGGCGAACGACGAGGCCGCGGCGTTCGGCTTGCCCGGGCGGACCACGATCGTCGGCAGCCGCAGCGAACAGCCCTGGATGAATCCCTTGCGCGAGTAATCCGAGATCAGGTACTCGCCGATCACTTTCTGGGTGCCGTAAGAGGTCTGCGGATTCGCGAGCGTGCTGTCGTCGAGCACCGCCGGGAGTTCGCCGCCGAACGCGGCGACCGAACTCGCGAACACGACGCGCGGCGGCGCCGCGCAGCCCCGCAGCTGCTCCACCAGCAGACGCGTGCCCTGGAAATTGACCCGCAGGCCCAGATCGAAGTCGGCCTCCGCGGCGCCGCTTACCACCGCAGCGAGGTGAAACAGCGAAGCGGTGTCCGGCGTCACTACGCGCGCGACGGTGGCCGCGTCGGAGACGTCCCCCGTCACGACTTCGAGCCGCGGATCCGGCGGCAGTTCGGCGGGAAACGCCCCGTCCAGCAGGACGAGGCGAGAAATCTTCGACGCGCGCCCGTCAGCCGCAGCGAGTTCGCCGCGCGCGAGCAGTGCCTTGGCGAGTTTGAAACCGAGGAACCCGCCGCCTCCCGTGATCACGATTCTCATGCGCGGATTGTAGCGAGAAACGCCGCGACCTCGCCGGCATCGCGCGTCGGTTTCATCGGCGGCAGGCTGGCGAGAATCGCCCGGCCGTAGGGCTTCGCGTGCAGCCGCGGATCGCACAGCATGAGCACGCCGCGGTCGGTCTCGTCGCGGATCAGCCGTCCCGCGCCCTGCTTGAGCGCGAGAATCGCCTGCGGCAACTGGAACTCGACGAATGGATTGCCGCCGCCCGCGCGCAGCGCTTCGATCCGCGCCGCGAGCACGGGATCGTCGGGCGGAGCGAACGGCAGCTTGTCGATCACGACCACCGACAGCGCCTCGCCGCGAACGTCGACGCCTTCCCAGAACGAAGCCGCGCCAAGCAGCACCGCGTTGCCCAGGCGGCGAAAGCGTTCCAGCAACTCGCTGCGGGAACCGGTGCCCTGGACGAGAAGCGGCAGATCGAGCCCTTCGTCGTGCAGCCGCGCCGCGAGCAGTTCGTGTCCGCGACGCAGGGCGCGCAGCGTCGTGAATAGCAGGAACGCGCGGCCGCCGCTCGCCCGCAGCACCGGCAGCGCTGCATCCACCACGGCCGCAGTGAAGGCCGGATCGTTCGGATTCGCAGGCAGTCCGCGGGGCACGTAAAGCAGTGCCTGGCGCGCGAAATCGAACGGGCTCGGCCACGCCCGCGCCTCGCAGTCCTCGATGCCCAGTTCGCGGCTGAAGTGCGAGAAATCGCCCTGCACCGCGAGCGTCGCCGAAGTGAAAATCCAGGCGCGCGGCGAGTCCCGCAGCTCCCGGCGAAACGCCTCCGCGGAAGACAGCGGCGTGAGATGCAGCTGCGCCGAATGAGCGCTCACCTCGATCCAGCGGACCATTTCCCGCGCCTCCTCGGCCCGCAGGCGCGCCAGCACCGCGCGCGCCTCGGCCGTGCGCCGCGCGCAGGAGGCGAGGCCCTCGGAGCGTTCCGCCTGCGCCGAAAGCGGCTCGCCGAGCGCATCGAGCGCCGCGGCGAGCGCATCGAGCGCCACGGCGAATCCTTCGCGCGACGTCGCCTGGCTCCAGGCGAGCCGCGCGGTTCCATCGCCGAACACGAGCCTCAGGTCGCGCGCCGCACGCTCCAGGCGCTGAGCGAGGCGCTCGAGGTCGGTCGCGGCGCCTCCAGCGGCGCGGAGTTCTACGCGCGCATCGCGCCCGAGTTCAGCCAGCTGCGCGCTCGAGACGCGCTCGCCGAAAAACATCCTCGCCGTCTCGGGGAGCTGGTGCGCCTCGTCGAAGATCAGCGTATTGCACGCGGGCAGCAGCTCGGCGACCCCTTCGTCGCGCAGCATCACGTCGGCGAAGAACAGATGATGATTGATGACCACGACGTCCGCGGCGAGCGCGTTGCGTCGCGCACGCATCACGAAACAGTCCTTGTAGTCGGGGCACGCCTGGCCGAGGCAGTTGTCGCGCGTCGAGGTCGCGTGCAGCCAGGCCGGCGAATCCTCGGGCACGACGGCGAGTTCGGAGCGATCGCCCGTCGCGCTCCGGCCGGCAAACTGCGCAATCGCGCGCAGCTGCGCGGCTTCCTCGCGCGAGCCGAGCCTCGCCTCGGACAGTGCGCGGCGCGCGCGGTACAGGCAGACGTAGTTGGCGCGCCCCTTGAGCAGGGCCGTCGTGGCGCCCGATGCAAGTGCCTTGCGCACCGCCGGCAGGTCGCGCTCGTGCAACTGGTCCTGCAGCGTCTTGGTGCCGGTCGAGACGATGACCTTGCCTCCCGCGATCAACGCCGGCACCAGATAGGCCAAGGTCTTTCCCGTGCCGGTGCCGGCCTCGGCGGCGAAAACACCTTGTCGCTCGATCGTGCCGAGAATCGCGAGCGCCATCTCGCACTGTTGAGCTCGCGCCCGGTACCCTGCGACCGCTCCGGCGAGCGGGCCGTCCTCGACGAAGGCGCGCGAAACCGCCTGGGCCGAGCGCGAACCGCGCGGGCTCAGGGTTTGAACTCCTCGACCTTGACCCAGATGGTGCGCGATTCGCTCGTGCCGAAACTCCGCGCCGACGCAATGCCCGCGTCGCGTCGCTCGCGCCCGCCCTGGGCGCCGCCGAGTTCCACCCACTCGCCGAGCCGCGCACGCACCGTCGTCTCGATGCGCCCGGATCTGACCGTTCCCGGGGCAGCGCCCGGAACGGCTCGCACCGGCGCGATATCCAGCAGGATTGCGTCGCCGACGATTCGCGGCACGACCTCGAAACCGCTCGCCACGTCCTGAATCACCGTGGTTTCGGTCACGACCGCGCCGCGCGGAGTCTGCACGACGCCGCGTTCGCGGAACGGGCGCGATACGCCTGTAGAAATGAATGCGCGTCCGCCGTCGGTGACCTGGATGCGCTGATCGACGCGTTCATCGTGCGCCCCGCGCTCGCCGGTCACGGCCACGCCCGCCGAGCGCGTATCGAGGCGCGCTTCCACCCCGCTGCGCGAGGCTTCGTGCGAGGCCTCGTAGCGCACCGAAATGATCAGGCGCCGCAATGGCGTGTCGATTGCATCCAGCGCAGCACGCAGCGCCGCCAGGTTCGCCTCGGAGGTGCGGATGAACAGTTGATTGCCCTGCCCGGAGATCGCCCCGCCCGGCTGGAGGAGCGGGCGCAATACCGGCAGCACCTGCTCGGCGGTGCGGTGCCGAAGCGCGATCACTTCGAGCCGGTCCTGCGCGAAAGCAACGGCCGTCACGGCAAAAAGAGCGAATGCCAGGGAGATCGCTTTACAGGCGCCACTCATTTCACTAGATTACCTGAATTATGCGATACAACTTTTTGTATTTGATCGCATTTTCTGCACTGCTCGCAGGCTGCGGAGGGATTTCCACGCGCCCTGCCAGCGCACCGGTCGCGGTGCCGAGTGCGCCTGCCGAGCGCCCGTCCGCCGGCACGCGTACCGAAGCCCTGCTGCAGGCGCTCCTCGCGCTCGACGTCGATTATCGCTACGGCGGACGCGATGCGGCACAGGGTTTCGACTGCAGCGGATTGGTCGCGCATGTGTTTCGCCAGGCCTATGGGATCGAATTGCCCCACAACGCGCGCGCCCAGAGCGAGCTGGGAATGCCGGTCACGTCGAGCGACCTGCAACCGGGCGACCTCGTGTTCTACGACACGCTTGACCGGCCTTATTCCCACGTCGGCATCTACCTTGGTGGCGGCCGCTTCGTGCACGCGCCGAACGCGGGCGCCCGGGTGCGCATCGAGAGCCTGCGCACCGCGTACTGGGTGAATCGCTTCAACGGCGCGCGGCGCATCGAACCGCAGATCTGACCTGAATTGCGGGCGTTCAAGAGGTCGGAGGCCAGTTGGTTATCCGGCGTCAATGAGAATGATTCTCATTTGTGCTAGGATCCGCCTGAATTCCCCTACATCGAATCGAACTCATGGATATGACCAAACGACTTGGACTCGCCCTGCTCGCCGCGCTCCTCCTCAGCGACGCCGCCCTGGGACAGGAGAAAGTGTTGAACCTGTACTCGTCGCGCCATTACCAGACCGACGAGGCGCTCTACACCGAGTTCACCCGGAAAACGGGAATCCGCATCCAGCGCATCGAAGCGCCGGAAGATGCGTTGATCGAGCGTCTGAAAAACGAGGGCGCGTCCAGCCCCGCGGACGTCCTCGTGACGGTCGACGCCGGCCGGCTCTGGCGCGCCGAGCAGGCCGGGCTGTTCGAAGCCGTGAAATCGGCCGAACTCGATCGGCGCATCCCGGCGAACCTGCGGCATCCCGAGGGCCTGTGGTTCGGATTCTCTACGCGGGCGCGCGTCATCGTGTTCAACCGCGACAAGGTCAAGCCAGGCGAGGTGCGCGGCTACGCGGACCTCGCCGCGCCGAAATGGAAGGGCAATGTCTGCATGCGCTCCAGTTCGAACATCTACAACCTGTCGCTCGCAGCGGCGTTCGTCGCGCGCCAGGGTGTGCCGAAAACCGAGGAATGGGCGCGCGGCGTGGTTGCGAATTTCGCGCGCGCGCCCAAGGGCGGCGACACCGACCAGATCAAGTCCGTCGCCGCCGGCGAATGCGCGCTGACGCTTGCCAACACCTACTACTATGCCCGGCTTGCGCGTTCGAGCAAACCCGAGGAACTCGAGGCGATCGCAAAAACGGGCGTGATCTGGCCGGACCAGGGCGCCGGGGGCACGCACGTCAACATTTCCGGCGCCGGCATGCTCAAGCACGCGCCGCATCCCCTGGAGGCCGTGCGATTCCTCGAATACCTGGCGAGCGACGAGGCGCAACGCTACTTCGCCGACGGCAACAACGAGTATCCGGCGGTCGGCACGGTGAAGACCGACAACCCCGCGCTCGCCAGGCTCGGCGCCTACAAGGCCGACACGCTGAACGTCAGCGCGCTCGGGCGGCATCAGCCGGACGCACAGAAACTCTACGATCGCGCCGGCTGGCGGTAGGCGCGGTGCTCATTGAAGTTCATGCGATCTCGGTTTTTCGGCGTGAATTCCGCCGAAAAACCGAGACACTGAGGCGACTGCGGAAACACGACGGCGTCGAAGATGTCCGGCGCACGAGGGTCTCGCCACTTCCGGCAGAACCGCCGGAAGTGGCGAGATCGGATGAAACCGGAATTTCTACCTGCGCGCCATCGAGCGCGACAGCAGGTAGACCGGAATCAACCCGACCAGGACGATCGCGATCGCCGGGAGCGAAGCCTCGGCGAGGCGCTCGTCCTTCGCGAGATTGAAGGTCTGCACGGCGAGCGTGTCGAAATCGAAGGGCCGCAGCGCGAGCGTCGCCGGCAGTTCCTTCATCACGTCGACGAACACCAGCAGCGCCGCGGCAACGAGGCTGCGCGCGAGCAGCGGTACGTGCACCCGCAGGAGCGTTCCAGCGGGACTTGCGCCCAGGCTTCTCGCGGCGTCGTCCATGTTCCTGCGGATCCTCGCCAGGCCTGCGTCGACCGTTTGCAGCGCGACCGCGAGAAATCTCACCACGTAGGCGTAGAGCAATGCGACGACGGTCCCGGTGAGAAGCATGCGCGTGCTTCCCGACGAGGGCAGCACCGAGGCGAGTGCCTGGTCGATGCGCGTCAGCGGCACCATCACGCCGACCGCGATGACCACGCCGGGAGCCGCGTAACCGAGACCGGAAATCCGGTGGGCGATCCGCTCGAGCCAGCCGGGCCGCAGGCGCATCGCGTACGCGATCACCAGCGCGCACCCGAGCGCGAGCAGCGCCGCGACGCCGGCGAGCGAGAAACTGTTCCACGCGAGCCTTGCAAAGCGTCCTGCCTGCAGCGCGGCCTCCTCCTGTGCGACGAATCGAAGCAGCAGCGCCACTGGCAGCACGAACCCGAGCGTCAGCGGCACCGCGCACGCGATCAATGCCAGAGCCGAGCGCGGTCCGCGCAGGATGTGCTGCAGGGCGCGCTTTCGTCCCGCGCCGTGGAACGCCGCTCGCCCGCGACCGAGGCGCTCGAGCGCCAGCACGGCTCCGACGCCGGCGAGCAGCAAGGCGCCGAGTTGCGCCGCGGCGACCGGATCGCCCATCGAGAACCAGGCGCGGAAGATCCCGGTGGAAAACGTATCGACCCCGAAATACGCCACCGTGCCGTAATCGGCCAGTGTCTCCATCAGGCACAACGCCGTGCCCGCGACGATCGCCGGCCGCGCGAGCGGAAGCGCGATGCGCCAGAAACTGCGCCACGATCCTTCTCCGAGGATGCGCGCGGTCTCGAGCGCCGAGACGGATTGCTCGAGAAATGCGGCACGCGCCAGCAGGTAGACATACGGATACAGCACGAAGCTGAGCACGAACGCCGCCCCGCCCAATGAACGCACGTCCGGAAACCGGTAATCGCCCGCCTTCCAGTCGAACGCCACGCGCAACGCGGTCTGCAACGGCCCGGCGAACTGCAGGAAATCGGTGTAAACGTACGCCATGACGTATGCGGGCATGGCGATCGGCAGCAGCAGCGCCCATTCGAAAAAGCGCGCGAACGGAAAACGGCACATCGATGTGAGCCACGCGCAACCCACGCCCAGCACCACGACGCCAAGGCCAACCCCCGCAGCGAGCAGGCCCGTGTTCACGATGTAATCGGGAAGCACCGTCTGGGCCAGGTGCCGCCAGGTGTCCGGTCGCGGCACGAGCAGGTTCGCCGCGACGACCAGGATCGGGAAACAGATCAGAAGGGCGACCATGGCCGACCCCACCCGCAACCAGGGAATACGGATGCTGAGCGCTGCGTTCAGGGTCGGGGCCGATACCTGCGGAGTCATTAGAACTCTTTGAAATTTCAAAGAATCCTAACAGGCCAGCTTGACAAGATCAACGTAAATGCGAATAGTTATCATCTTCCGTCCATAAACGGTAGCGACCGGAGAGGCCTTTTTTCGATGACAGGCGAAGCAGTACTGGAAGTTCGTGCAGTGCGTCAGGCGTACGGCGCGCAGGTGGTGGTGCAGGACGTGTCGTTTGCGCTCGCGCGCGGATCGATCGGCTGCATCCTCGGGCCGAGCGGCTGCGGCAAGACGACGCTGCTTCGCGGCATTGCCGGATTCGAGCCGGTCGTGGCGGGCGAAATCCTGATCGACGGCGCCGTCGTGACGCGGCCGGGGTTCCAGCTCGCACCGGAGCTGCGGCGCATCGGGATGGTGTTCCAGGACTACTCGCTGTTTCCCCACCTCAGCGTGGCGCAGAACATCGGGTTCGGGCTGCGGGACCTTCCGCGCACGCAGCGCGAGGCGTGCGTCGCGCAACTCGCGGAGCTGGTCGGCGTGAGCGCGGCGCGCGACAAGTACCCGCACGAACTCTCGGGCGGGCAGCAGCAGCGCACGGCGCTTGCGCGCGCACTCGCGCCGCGCCCCGAACTGATCCTGCTCGACGAACCGTTTTCCAACCTCGACGTCGACCTGCGCGAACGGCTGTCGCTCGAGGTGCGTGAAATCATCAAGGCCTCGGGCGCGACCGCGGTGCTGGTGACGCACGACCAGCACGAGGCCTTCGCGATCGCCGACGAGATCGGCATCCTGCACCGGGGGCGCATCCAGCAATGGGACTCGGCGTACAACCTCTACCACCGGCCGATCAACCGCTTCGTCGCGGATTTCGTCGGCCAGGGCGTGTTCCTGCCTGCGAGGGTGATCAATCCGCGCAGTGTCGAAATCGAGCTCGGCGTGCTGCAGGGCGACATTCCGCATCAGTGCCGGGTCGGCTGCGATGCCTGCGGGCGAGGCTGCTCGGCGGAAGTTCTTCTGCGCCCGGACGACGTGGTCCACGACGACGCCTCGCCCATGCAGGCCGAGGTCGTCCACAAGGCGTTTCGCGGCGCCGAGATTCTCTACACGCTGCGGCTCGACAGCGGGCAGAAGGTGCTCGCGCTGGTGCCGAGCCATCACAACCATCCGATCGGGGAAAAAATCGGCATCCGCCTCGACGCCGACCACGTCGTCGCGTTCGCGCCCGAGCGCGCCGCGGCCTGAGCGTTCAGCGCGCGGCGGTTTGCAGGCTGAAAATCACCGGGATCTCGATCGCGAATTCGCGACCGCGAAGCGACTCCGGGATCGGGACCCGGCGCGCCGCCTCCGCGATCATCGCGATGGCCTCGCGGTCGAGCACGGCGTAGCCGCTGCTTTTTCGAACGTCGATGGATTCGACGCCGCCGTCGGCTGCGATGTGCACGCGCAGTTCGCTGCGGCCCTGCCAGTCGTTCTCGATGGCGGCCCGCGGATAGCGATTGAACCCGCGCGCCCGCGCCATCACCGCGAGTCGATACTGCGACAGCGTTCCGATCGCGTTTGCGGACATTGCCGGCGGCGCAGATGTCGCGTCTCCGCGCGACTGCGCCGCTGCCTCGAGCATGACCGGCTCATCCACTTCCTGCGCCTGCTGCGATGCGGCGGATTCCACGACGTCGTGCTGCGCGGATTCGACCGGAGCAACCGCTGGACTCGGTTCCTCGCGAACTGCTTGACTGCGCCTGGGTGCGCTTGGCCGCTGCCGACTGGCGGCAAACTGCCTGGGTTCGCTCGAAACCTCCGGCGCGTCTGCGACGTGGACTCCCGGATGCGCCTGAGGTGCGAGGCGCGCGCTGAGCGGCGCCGGAATCGACGGCCGGCGCAAGTCGTGCCATCCGGGCAACGCAGCCATGAAGACCAGGTGAAGCAGGAGGGACGCGAGCACTGCCGCGCCGAACATCTCGCGTTCACCCTTGCGAATCGCCATCGGGACTGCGCTCCCCGCACGCCGGGACAACGCAGTAACGCGCGCGTGCTCAGCCCTGTTGACCGCCTGCCTGCAGCGCGCGCCAGATCCGCTCGGAAGTGAGCGGCATCTCCAGGTGCTTGACGCCGCGGCTCGAAAGCGCGTCCAGCACCGCGTGCACCGTGGCCGGAACCGCGCCGATGGTGCCGATCTCGCCGCAGCCCTTCACGCCGAGCAAATTGGTCTTGCAGGGCACGCGTTCGTCGAACTCGGCGTGCAGGGCCGGCAGCCGATCTGCGCGCGCGACGCCGTAATCCATGAGCGAGCCGGTGAGCAGTTGTCCGGATTCCGGGTCGTAGACGACCTGTTCCAGCAGCGCCTGGCCGATGCCCTGCGCGATGCCGCCGTGGATCTGCCCCTCGACGATCGCGTGGTTGATGATACGGCCGATGTCGTCGACGCTCGTGAACGCTTCAACGGAAACTTCGCCGGTGTCGGGATCGACTTCGACTTCGCAGACTTGCGCGCCGTTCGGCCAGGACGGTGCCGAGGGTGTCTCGGTCGCCGACACGCGGATGAACCCCTGGGTTTCGCGCGCCGCCAGTTCGGCGAGCGAAACCGAAACATCGGTCCCGGCGACGCGAAAGCGCCCCTCACGGTATTCGATGTCGGCCGACGCCGCTTCGAGCGCTTCGGTCGCGAGTTCCCGCCCGCGCAGGATGACGCGTCGCCCGGCCGCGACCGTGGCAGAGCCGCCGACGAATGCCGAACGCGATCCCACGCTCCCCACGCCGGTCGCGCGGTCGGTGTCGCCCTGCACGATGGTGATCCCCCCGGCCGGAACCTGCAGCACTTCCGAAACCAGCTGCGTGTAGGTCGTTTCGAGCCCCTGCCCCATCGCCTGGGTCCCCGAAAACACGGTCACGCGGCCGTCGGAATCGACCTGGATGTCTACTGTTTCGGTAGGAATGGCGCCCGTCCATTCGAGGTACGAAGCAAGCCCGCGGCCGCGCAGCCGGCCGCGTCGCCCGGAGGCCGCGCGGCGCGCCGGAAACCCGTCCCAATCCGCGCGCGCGAGCGCCGCGGAGAGCATCCGGTCGAACTCCCCCGAGTCGTAAACGTCGCCCAGGTGCGTCGCAAACGGGAAATCATCCGGCCGGATGAAATTGCGGCGGCGGATTTCCGCCGAATCGAGTTTCAACTCGTGCGCCGCCTGCTCGACGAGGCGCTCCATCAGGAAATTCGCCTCGGGCCGTCCCGCGCCGCGGTAGGCGCCGGTCGCCATCGTGTTGGTCAACAGGCCGCGGATGCGGAAATCGACGAGCGGCACGCGATACACCGTGGTCTGCACCTTGGGTCCGAGCGCGAGCGGGATGATCGCCGTCGATCCGACCGGCACGGCGCCGAAATTCGCGAGCACGTCCATCCGGAAGGCAAGAATTCGCCCGTCCGCATCGAGCGCGAGCTGCGCGTCGTAGTGCTGGTCGCGCCCCATGTGCGCGGCGAGAAATTCCTCGCTCCGATCGGCGCGCCAGCGCACCGGCCGTCCGAGCCTGCGCGCGGCGTGACAGACGAGCGCGTCCTCGATCGGCAACCCGGTTTTCATTCCGAAGCCGCCGCCGATGTCTCCGACCACGACGCGGTAATCGGTGGGCTGCCCCCCGAGCGATGCCGCGAGCGACTCGCGCGCGCCGGTCGGCGTCTGGTTCTGCGTGTACAGCGTGATCCGGCCGTTCTCCTGAACGCCGATCGCGCAGCGCGGCTCCACGGCGAATGCGTTCTGCCGCTGGTTGTGCAGCCGCAGGCGCGTGACGTGTGCCGCGCGCGCCATCGCCTCGTCCACCGCGCGCGAATCGCCATAGCGAGCTTCGGCCGACACGTTTCCCGGCGCATCCGGCCACAGTTCCGGCGCGCCCGGCTCGACCGCGCGACGCGGATCGACGACGCAGGGCAGTTCCTCGTATTCCGCGCTCACGAGTTCGGCGGCGTCCTGCGCCTGCGCGCGCGTCTCGGCAATCACCGCCGCGACCGCCTGCCCGACGAAAAACACTTTCCCGTCGGCGAGCAAGGTGCGCGGCGGGGCGGCCATCGGAGAACCGTCCGCCCGTTTGAAGAGCGGCGGAAAAGGAATCTGGCGAACGCCGTCGACGCGCAGATCCTCGATTGACCACGCGGCGATCACGCCCGGTGCCGCGCGCGCGGCGGAGAGGTCGATGGACGCAATGCGTGCGTGCGCGTGCGGCGAGCGCGCCAGCGCGACCCAGGCCTCGCGTTCGAATCTGCAGTCGTCGCTGAACCGGCCTTTGCCGGTGAGCAACCGATCGTCCTCGAGGCGTTTTTGCGTACGCGAGGCGCCGAAGCGGGCGGAATCGGGATCGAACTGAATTGCCGGAATATTCATCGGAACGAAAAAACGCCCCGTCGCCGGGGCGTTCCAGAATCCTGCCAAGCGCAGTCTAGGCGCAACTCCGCCCAGCCGCAATCATCGCGGCGCCCGTGGCGAGCGCTCGTGCCCGCGGTCAGGCGGCTCTTGCGATTGCGGGCGAGACGCGCACCTGCTGCGGCTCGCTGCCGCTCCACTCATGGCAGTTGCCGTCGCGACCGATCACTCCCATCCACAGCGTTTCGCCGGAGTTCGTGTCACGCACGGTGACCACGTCGCCCGGTGAGTAGAGCACCGCGCGCGCCTGCGCGATCGCCTGATCGCGGTTGGGGTACTGCCATTGGTCGGGTTCCGAGGGTCTCGTTTTTTCGATTTTGAACATGGTCGTTCCTGCAGGTCAGAAGGAGGAATCGAATTTGCCGCCGTAGCTGCGCTCGACCGAGCGAATTCGCCGCTCGAGATCGCACAAATCGGTCGACTTCGCGAGGTAGGCGTCCAGTTCGCGGTAACGCGCGTTCGCAGCGCGTCTTTCGAGCCAGCCCATCACGGCCTCGAATGCGGCGCCGATCGAATCCCAGACGGACTTCGTGGGGTCGGCAGGCCGGCGCATGGCCATACCCGACTTGGCCACGCGGGGGAAGTGGATGACACTATCGCCTTCGTACAGCGGAAGCAGGGCTTTCATGATCGTCTCCAGGCCTTTCTGTTGTTGCATTGCACGATGTCAATATGCCCCCCGGAAATCGAAAATACAATTCGCATTAACAGATAGTTAGGTTCAGATCTTCAGATACCACCTAACTCATTGTGGCAGTGCAGCATTTTGGGTAAAATGGTCCGATGGAACTGTATCAATTACGCGCCTTCGCCGCGGTCGCTGGAACCGGGCAACTCACCCGGGCCGCCGAGCGCCTGCATGTCAGCCAGCCGGCGCTGAGCGCACAGATCAAGGCGCTCGAAGAGGAACTCGAGGTGCGCCTGTTCGAACGCACCCCCAACGGCATGCAGACCACGCGCGCCGGCCGCGAGTTGCTCGCGCATGCAGAGCGGGTGCTGGCCGCCGCCGAAGCGCTGCGCGCCGCCGCGCGTTCGGCAAGCGGCGAGATCGCCGGCCGCCTGCGCATCGGAACGTTGAGCGACCCGCAGTTCATCCGGCTCGGCGACGTGCTCGGACTGGCCGTAGAGCGTTTTCCGCTGCTCGAACTCGAGTTGCATCACGAAATCACCGGCGCGGCCCTCGAGGCGGTGCGCGACGGCAGACTCGATGCGGCGTTCTATTACGGGGACCTGCATTCGGCGCAGGTCACGGGTCTCGCGCTGCGCGAAGTCACCTACCGGGTCGCCGCGCCCGCGGACTGGAAATCGCGCGTCGCAAACGCAGACTGGGATGCGCTCGCGGCGCTGCCCTGGATCGTGACGCCGCCGATCAGCACGCATCACCGCCTGCTCGAGAAAGTCTTCGCCGAGCACGGCGGCGCCCCCACGAAGTTCATCGAGGCCGACACCGAGGCCGTGATCAGCAATCTCGTCGCCTCGGGCCTGGGCGTATCGCTGATGCGCGAGGATCTCGCGCAGGCGCGCGAACGATCGGGCGAAGTCTGCGTCTGGCCGAGCGCGCGGCTGCATACCACGCTGTGGTTCATCTATCGCGCCGAACGCGCTTCCGACCCGCTCATCGCCGCGCTGCTGCAGGTCGTCCGCGAAACCTGGCCGCTCCCGCAGCCAAGCGCCGAGTTGCCCGCCAAGGCGGCCTGAGCCGCTCGCTCAAAGCGCGGCGAGGCGCTCGCGCGTGATCACTGCAAACCGGTCGGTCATCCCCGCGACATAGTCGGTGACGCCCAGTACCCGCCCGTACGGATCGGCCGCCGGATCGCGTCCCGCGCCCAGGAACTGGTCCGGGATGATCGCCAGGATCTCGCGGTCGCGTTCAGTCAGGCGCGCGGGACGTTCCGCGGCCGCAGTGACGGCGCCGACGAACGCCGTGAGCAGTTCGCCGAGCACTTCGTTCCCCGGCGCGCCCGCTTCGCGCGCGAGCGCGCTGCCGTAGACGCGGCGCTCCGCGAGCCCGCGCAGCGCTTCCAGTTCCGCGGCGTGCGGCACGACGCCCGCGAGGTCGTCGTCGAACTCGCCCGCAAGCATCGCCTCTGCGTTTCGCGCGAACGCTTCCGCGACTTCCTCGATGAGCGCGCCGATCGCGCGCGCACGCAGATATTCGACCCGCTTTTCGTCGGTCGCGATGTCGCGCACCCGCTCCAGCGCCCGGGTCTCGGTGACGATCGCTTCGAGCAAGGGCTCGATTTCCCCGAAGCGCAGTTCGCCGGCGCGAAAGCCGTCTTCCACGTCGACCACGCGATAGCAGATGTCGTCGGCGGCCTCGACCAGGAAGGCGAGCGGATGGCGGCACCACGCCGCCTCGCCCGGCGCGCGGCGAACGAGCCCCAGGTCCTCCGCCAATTGCTCGAACAACGCGCGTTCGGCCTCGAAGAACCCGTGCTTCCGGCCGCTTTGTCCGGTGGCGCAGGACGCCGCCACGCTCGAAGAGCGCGGATACTTCGACATCGCGCCGAGCGTGGCGCAGCACAGCTGCATGCCGCCCGGATTGTCCGGAAGCTGCAGGCGCGCCAGCGTGCGGAACCCCTGCGCGTTGCCTTCAAAGCGCTCGAAATCCAGGCGCTCGGCACCATCGAGGCGCTGCAGGATCGAGCGGCCGAGCGGCTCGTCGCGAAACCAGCCCTGGATCGCCCCCTCGCCCTCGTGGCCGAAAGGCGGATTGCCGATGTCGTGCGCGAGCGAGGCCGCCGCGACGATCGCGCCGAAATCGGCTTCCGAGACTCCCTCCCCGCGCAGCTCCGGCTGCCGGACAAGCACGTGGCGCCCGGCAAGCAGCCCGAGCGATCGGCCCACGCTCGCGACCTCGAGGCTGTGCGTGAGCCGCGTGCGCACGTAATCGTTGCGGCCGAGCGGAAATACCTGCGTCTTGTCCTGCAATCGCCGGAACGCGGAAGAAAACACGACGCGGTCGAAATCGCGCTCGAAATCGCTGCGATTGGCCGACGGCGGCGCATCGCTACGCGCGCCGAGGCGGCGGCGGGACAGGAGCTGGATCCAATTCATCGCGGACTGATCTCGGGTTGCACTCTACACCGCGGCATTGCAGGACCTGCACGCTCGAACGCAACCACCGCCGGGCGATCGCCTGTGCCGACCTCGGGTAATATTGCCGCAATGAGGATCGCATGACCGCCGCCGTCGGCATGATCGGGCTCGGCATCATGGGCTCGGCCATGAGCGTCAATCTGCTGCAAGCCGGATTCCAGGTGTTCGGATACGACGTCGTGCCTGCGCGCCGGCGCTCGCTCGCCGCTTCCGGCGGTCGCCCGCAGCGCTCCGCTGCCGAGGTCGCGTCGCGCTGCGAGATCGTGGTGACGTCGCTCCCATCCGCCGCGGCCCTGCACGAGGTGACGCAAGCGCTTTCGGCACGCCGCAGGCCGGGGCTCACGGTGATCGAAACGAGCACGCTGCCGCTGGAAGACAAGCAGGCGGCGCGCAAGCGCCTTGCGGCGGCCGGCGCGGTCATGCTGGATGCGCCGCTCTCTGGAACGGGAGCGCAGGCGCGCGCGAAGGATCTGGTCGTCTACTCGAGCGGTCCGCGCACCGCCTACCGGCGTTGCTTGCCCGTGTTCGAGGGATTTGCGCGCGCGCACCATCACCTCGGTGCGTTCGGCAACGGCACGCGGATGAAATTCGTCGCCAATCTCCTGGTCGCGATCCACAACGTCGCCGCGGCCGAGGCATTCACCCTGGCGCGCAAGGCGGGACTGGATCCTGCGCTGGTGTACGCGGTGGTCGGCGACGGCGCGGGCGGATCGCGCATGTTCCAGGTGCGCGGCCCGATGATGGTCGCGCAGGACTACTCCGACGCCACCATGAAGGTCGAGGTCTGGCAGAAGGACATGCGGGTGATCGGCGAATTCGCCGCGCATCTGGATTGCCCGACACCGTTGTTTGCGGCGAGCGCGCCGATCTATTCGGCGGCGATGGCCTCGGGCCTGGGCCGGGAGGATACGGCCGCGGTCTGCGCGGTGCTCGGGTCGATGGCGGGCCTTGCTCCGCGCAGGACGAAATCCCGCCGCGCCCGCGGCGCGACCCGGGGTTAAACGGGAGAACGGCATGCCGATGCAACCGCGCGAACGCGCGCCCTACTCTGCGATCGTCGATCGCCCGCCGCTTCGGCTGCCGGGCGGATCGCGCGTCGTCGTCTGGACGATCGTCAACCTCGAAGTCTGGGACATCGCCAGACCGATGCCGCGGCAGGTGCTGCCGGCGCCGGCTGGAGTGCAACTGCTGCCGGACGTGCCGAACTGGTCCTGGCACGAGTACGGCATGCGGGTGGGATTCTGGCGCTTTCACCGCCTGTTCGAGCAGCTTCGGATCCGACCGACGCTCTCCGTGAACGCGCGCGTGTGCCTCGATTACCCGCGCGTCGCCTCCGCGTGCCGCGACTCGGGCTGGGAGTTCATGGGCCACAGTTTCGAGCAGGGCGCGATCCACCAGGAGGAAAACCAGAAGGCGATGATCGCGCGCGCGCTCGACACGCTGGAAAAATTCGCCGGCAAGCGTCCGCTCGGCTGGCTGGGACCCGGTCTGACCCAAACGCTCGAGACGCCCGAACTGCTCGTAGAGGCGGGCATCCAGTACATCGGCGACTGGCTCTACGACGACGAGCCCACGGAAATCCAGACCGCGCGCGGCCCGCTCGTCACCCTGCCCTACACCGCGGAACTGAACGACATCCCGATGATGATCGTGCAGCATCACGAGGCGCCGTACTGGACCCGGAAGTGCATCGACGCCTTCGAGCGCTATTACCTGGAGGGCGCCGAGCGCGCCAAGGTGATGGCGATCGCGATTCACCCCTACCTCTCGGGCCAGCCCTCGAACATCAAGTATCTCGAGCAGCTCTACGACCACCTGCGCCAGCACGCCGACGTGCTGTTCTGGAACGGCGAGCAGATCCTCGACTGGTACCGGAAATCCCGCCCGCGGGCCTGAGGCCCGGGAACCACCGGCGCCCCGTACGGAAGGCCGGCCTTTTGCGCGAGCTCCGCGGCTACTTGATCGCCATCGGGTTGAGGGGGGAACCGACCGCGCCGGTGATCGGCAGCGGCGGCCCGCAGAACAGGAACTCGTAGACCCGGTCCGCAGCGCAATCCTCCGCGAGATCCTTGAGGTAGAAAATCTCGCCCATGGTGATGCCGATCATCGGGATCACGACCCAATGCCAGGGCTGGCTCGCGTCGTCGGTCTCGTTCGGCCGCACTTCGCAACCCCAGGTGTCGGTGCAGATCGCGGCGATCTCCTTGCGGAAGATCCACTCGCTGGTCTCGAAGGCGAGCCCCGGAGCATCGCCCCCGGCGTATCCGCCCCACTCGCCTTTCGCCAGCCGGTCCTCCATCTGCCCCGTGCGCACGATGACGAAATCGCCGCGCCGGATCTCGACTTGCTGCGCGCGCGCCGTGGCGTCGAGGTCCTCGTTGGTGATCGCCATGCCGTCCTCGATGAAGGGCACGCCGAGATGGCGCGCGACATCGAGCAGCACGCCGCGGCCCACCATCCGGTCCTTCACCTTGTCGATGCTGTTCTTCTTCGCGCCGTTAGAGTCCACCAGGCGCGCGTCGTAGCCGTTCCACATCTTGTCGTCGTAGAAGATGTGCCCGAGCGCATCCCATTGCGTGCCGCACTGAAGCGGCAGCGACACCATGTCGTCGGCATAACGGAGTTTCCCGGCGTCCTGATTGCCGGCAACGGCGTCGGTGCCGGTCGCGAGCATGGTGTGAATCGGATTGAAGCGGTTTCCCCAGAGCCCGCGCTGCGGCCCATGGCGGTCGAAGTTCAGTCCGAGCGAGAACGCCTTGCCCTTGCGCACCAGCTGACCCGCCTTGACGAGATCCTGCGGCGACACGAAATTGAGCGTCCCGGCCTCGTCGTCGGCGCCCCAGCGGCCCCAGTTCTTGCAGCGTTCCGCGGTCGCTCTCAGGTGCTTCATGTCGAACTTCTTGGCGTCGTAACGGCGTGGCATCAACGTCTCCTTGCGCGAAGGGTGGAACTGTCCGACAAGTTAGAATAAAAACGGCACGTAGACAACGGTGTTTCATTCGCACCGTCGTGCCCGATCCCTACAGTTGACGGAGGTCAAGTGATACGTTTTCTGAAGCAAGGCGTCAGCGCCGAGCAGGATGCCGCCGAGCAGTCGCAGGTCCGCCAGACCGTGGAGTCCATTCTCGCCGATATCGAGCGGCGAGGCGACGCGGCCGTTCGCGAATACTCGCAGAAATTTGACGGCTGGAACCCCGCCGACTTCCGCCTGACGCAGGCGGAGATCGAGTCCGTCATGCGCCAGCTGCCGCCGACCGTGCTCGAGGACATCCGCTTTGCCCAGAAGCAGATCCGCGAATTCGCGCAGGTGCAGAAGGACGCGCTGCGCGACGTCGAGGTCGAGACGATGCCCGGCGTCGTGCTCGGCCATCGCAACATTCCGCTGAATAGCGTCGGCTGCTACGTTCCCGGCGGCAAGTACCCGCTGGTCGCCTCCGCGCACATGACCGTGGTGACTGCGCGCGTCGCCGGCGTCAAGCACATCATTGCCTGTGCGCCGCCGTACCAGGGCAAGCCTCACCCGGCGATCGTCGCGGCGCTGCACCTCGCGGGAGCCGACGCGATCTACACCGTCGGCGGCGTGCAGGCGATCGGCGCCATGGCGATCGGCACCGAGACGGTCGCGGCGGTCGATCTGGTCGCCGGACCCGGCAACGCCTACGTCGCCGAGGCGAAACGCCAGCTCGCGGGTCGCGTCGGCATCGACCTGTTCGCGGGCCCCACCGAAACGCTGGTGATCGCGGACGAGACCTGCGACGCCGAAATGTGCGCGACCGATCTGCTCGGGCAGGCCGAGCACGGACCGAACTCGCCCGCCATCCTGCTCACCAACAGCGAGCGGCTCGCGCGCGAAACCATGGCGGAGGTCGAGCGGCAGCTGCGCACGCTGCCGACGGCGGCGATCGCGGGGGCGGCGTGGCGCGATTATGGCCAGGCGATCGTCTGCGACACCTACGAAGAAATGGTGGCGGAGGCCGACCGAATCGCCTCCGAGCACGTGCAGGTCATGACGCGCGACCCGGAATATTTCCTCGAGCACATGACCAATTACGGCGCGCTGTTCCTCGGCCCCGAGACCAACGTGTCCTACGGCGACAAAGTGATCGGCACCAACCATACCCTGCCGACGCGCAAGGCCGCGCGCTACACCGGCGGCCTCTGGGTCGGAAAGTTCATCAAGACCTGCACCTACCAGCGCGTCAAGCCCGAAGCGAGCGCGATGATCGGCGAATACTGCTCGCGCCTGTGCGCGCTCGAGGGATTCGCCGGGCACAAGGCGCAGGCCGACCTGCGCGTCAAGCGCTACGGGACCAAGGCGGCGGCATGAGAAGCGGAGCGGGGGCCCCGGCTGCGCCGGGGATGCGACCCGGTTCATGCCGCCCGGGCCACCGACAGGCCGACTTTCGACTCGCGATCTCCGGGTCGGAGGTGGCGGCGTGACCGCGCCGCTCGAGCACAAGGTCGCGGTCATCACCGGAGGCGCCGGCGGCATCGGCAAGGCGATCTGCGCGCGGCTCGCCTCCTCCGGCGCGACCGTGATGCTGACCTACCGCAGCAGCGGAGAAGCCGCTGTAGCGGTGCTCGAATCGCTGCCGGGCACCGGCCACAGCGCGCATCGGGTCGATGTCACCGACTCGGCCGCATTGCGCGAATTTGCCGCCGAGGCGGCGCGCCGCCACTCGCGCTGCGACCTGCTCGTCAACTGCGCCGGAACGACGCGCTTCGTCCCGCACGCCGATCTCGAATCGCTGGACGACGGACTGATCGACGAGGTTTTCCGCACCAACTGGCGCGGCGCCTTTGCGGCGGTGCGCGCCTTCCGACCGCTGCTCGAGCAACATGGCGGCCTGGTCGTCAACATCTCCTCGGTCGCGGCGATCCTCGGCACCGGAAGCAATGTCGCCTACTGCGCCTCGAAAGCGGCGATGGACTGCATGACCAGGTCGCTCGCCCGCGCGCTCGCCCCTCGCATCCGCGTGGTTTCCGTGTCGCCGGGCCTGGTGGGCACGGAATTCATCAAGAACCTCGACCCGGCCTGGCGCGAAGACCAGCTCGCGCGAACGCCGCTCGGGCGGCTCGTACAACCGGAAGAGATCGGCGACGCGGTGCTCGCTGCCGCGACGCTGCTGCAGCCGCTCACGGGCTGCATCATTCCGGTCGACGGCGGCCGGCCGCTCGCCTGAAAAAGGAGCCTTGCCGTGGAAAAGAACGCTGCAGTGAAGGACCAGTTCCCCTGGGGAACGATCGAGTGGCTCGCCGGCGGCGAGGTCGGCAACAGCCTCGAGCTTTCTCTCGCGCGCCTGGTGATCGAGCCGGGGAAGTCGGGCGACACGCACGTGCACGCCAATTGCGAGGAGTCGATCTACGTGATCCGCGGCGAAGTCGTGTGCCGCATCGGCGCCGCGACCGAGACGCTGGTCGCGGGGCGCCATGCCGTGGTTCCGAGAGGCGCCGTGCATTCGATCAGGAATCTAGGCGCCTCGCCCGCCGAACTCGTACTGGGTTATTCGGCGGCGGTCCGCGAGTTTGCGCTCGCGCAGTGAGGTACTGATTTCCCGCATGGAACGATCAAGGAATCATGCACCGGCATCCACGGATACGCGCGCGCCATGAAAGTCCCCCGGAAATATTTCGCCGTCGTCTTTGCGTTCTTCCTGACCCTGGTGATGGTGCTCATCGTGACCGGAGTCACGACTGCGCTGAATGTCGGCTTTCCTCCCGAGTTCATGTCCCGGTGGCTCCGGGCCTGGCTGATCGCCTGGATCATCGCCTTCCCGGCTGCCGTGGTGGTCGCTCCGTGGGCGCGGCGGCTCGCCGAGCGACTGACCGGATAGCGTTCGTCGTTCCGCTCACCAGACCGACCATCCGGCGTCGACCAGGATCGTCGCGCCATGCACCATCTTCGAATCGTCGCAGGCGAGGAACACCGCGGCTCCGGTCATGTCCTCCGGCTCCATGAAAGCAATGCCGGTAGGGGTCATGTCGGCCATCTGCTTGACGTAGTCCTCCTTGCCCGGTCCGCGCACGTGGGCGTTCAGCGGCGTGGCCACGTTTCCCGGCGCGATCGAGTTGACGTTGATGTGTTCCTTGCCCAGTTCGGCGGCGAGCGCGCGCGTCAGGTTGACGAGCCCCCCTTTGGAGGCGCAGTACGCCGGGCAGTTCGGAAATGCGGTCTTGGCCGTCGTTCCGGTGATGATGGCGTTGATCGCGTGGGTCGTGCCGTGGATCAGCATGTCGCCGCGGCCGAGCAGATCGGCGAGCGACAGATCGTTGTCCTCGGCGGCCAGCCTGAACGCGTTCAGCACGCCCTGTACCGGATCGTGCGGCGTCGTCGCCGCCTTGTACATGCGCAGGCCGAGTGCGTCGTCCTCGACGATGAGGTCGGTGAAGGTTCCACCCGTGTCGCATGCAAACCTCATGTTCGCCCCGTCAAGTCTTTTCGAATGACCCGTATAAGAAGAAAGTATTCACTGCCCCGAGGGACTTGTTGCTATGGTCGGGTCTCGTCAACGCCGAACCTCGCGGAGACCGCTCCTCCATGCGCGCACTTTTCGTGTTCACGCCCGCCGAATCGAAACGGTTCATCGGAAAGGCCGTCGCCCGCCTGCCGGAAGTCGTGCACGCGCGGACCGAAGGCGAGATCGCCATCTGCCACGGCGGCACCAACGTCTGCGTGGCCGAAGAGATCTTCGGCGACTGCACGAGCCGGGACAAATATCTCTCCGGGCTCCTCGTCAATCGCATCCTGTGCGTCACCCAGGCAGAGGAAAAGCCCCCGATGCTGGTCTGGCGCAAGGGAGTGCTCGACGCGCCCGGCGCAACCATGGTGGAAACGCTGAAGGACTTTGGCGCCCGATCGGTGTTCATCAAGGGCGCCAACGCGGTCGATGCCGAGGGCAACGTCGGCGTGTTCATGGCCAATCCGACCGGAGGGACCATCGGATGGGCCTACGGCATCCTGAGCGCCCGCGGATGCCGCCTGATCGTCCCGGTGGGGCTCGAGAAGCTGGTGCCCTCGGTGCGGGAAGCGGCCCGGTCGTGCGGACAGGACACCCTGTATTACTGCCAGGGAATCAGGGTCGGAATGATGCCGATCATGAACGCCACGGTGGTTACCGAAATCGACGCCTTTCGAATCCTGTTCGATCTCAGGGCGGTGCATGTCGGCGGCGGCGGCGCGACGCAATCGCAGGGCTCCGTCGTCCTCGTCGCCGAGGGCGAGCGCGAGGCGCTCGATCGCGCGATCGCACTCATCGAGTCGATCAAGGGCGAGCGCCCCCTGCAACCGAAAAAATCCGCCTGTGCGAACTGCGTGCCCACGATCATGATCCTGAACGACGACGGCGTCCGGAAAGAGGTCAAGTACTGCATGTACCAGGGCCTGACCGAAACGGAACTCCCGGACTTCGTCAGCTCGGGCGCGTAACCGAAGGCTGCGCATCAGCTCATCCAGCGTACGACGCCCGCCACGCCGTCCACGGCGACGGTAGATCCTTCGGGGATGCGCCGCGTGGCGCCGGGCACCCCGAGCACCATCGGGATGCCTCGCTCGCGCGCCAGCGAGGCGAGGTGCGACGTGCTGCCGCCACGTTCCGCTACCACGCCCGCCACGCGGGTCAACAACTGGCCGAGCGCCGGACCCGCAACCTTCGTCACCAGGATGTCGCCCGGCGCGATCCGGCCGAGTTCGCATTCGCAATTCACCACGCAGGCGCGTCCCGTGCCCCAACCGACTCCGGCCGGGTGTCCGCTCAGCATCGGGTGACGCAGCCAGAATTCGTCCGGCACCTGCGGCTCCTGCATGTGCAGCGGACGCGCCTGCAGCAGCTTGAAACCGGCGGCGTCCAAAGCCCATTCGATTTCCACCGGTTCGCCGATCTGCGTTTCCGCCTTGCGCATCAGCTCTCCGAGCTCGAGCGCCTGCGATGGGTCGAGGCAGGGCTCGGCGACGAGCGCCTTGGGAACGATCTGGGCGGTCGGCTCTGCACGATGCACGCAGCCGATGCTGTGGTCCTTGACCCCCGCCGTGACGCCGAGGAGCTCGCCTTCGGGGGAAAACTCGTAGCGGTCCGGCGTCACCTCGCCCTGCGCAATGGCCGATCCGAGTCCCCAGGTTGCGCTCAGCAGCATGCCGCCGTCGGCGGTCCGGCTCAGTCCGCCGCCCGAAGCGCGCGCCGACACCAAGGGCTGGATGAGCACGGCCATCGCCGTATCCGCCGGGTCGATGTCGCGGCCCGCCATGTAGCGCAGCGCGCGCGTCGCCCACAGCGCTCCCCAGCACGAGCGCACGGCAGTGATGAAGTCTTGCTCGGTCTCGATCCCGATGAAACTCTCGAACTGCCCCGCGAAACTCGAACCGAACCGGTCCTCGACCAGCGCCGAGGAGCGGACCGCCATCATCGAGGCGCCGGTCTGCTCCATCAACTCGCGCCGCGCGTCGAGCAGCGGCTCGAGAATCTCCGCAATGACCGGTCGGTCGAGCAGGCCGAGCTTCATCGCGAGCGCGTGCCGGCGCGCCTGCGGCCGATCGCGCGCCGCAAACACGCCGCGGGCGTCGCTCTCCAGTCCGAGCGCCCTGACCTGCGCGCGATAGGCCCCGGCATCGAGGCAGAAACCGGAGGGAACCGGCAGGCCCGCGCGGCCGAGCGCTGCGAGATTCGCCGCTTTCGGACCGAAGCGGCCGGCATCTGCGGCTTCACTGGCGGTGCACGGAACAATGTAGCTTTGCACGATTGCCCTACGCGGCGGAATCGATGACGATGCGCAACACGGCGCCCGGATTGCGCTCGTACTCCTCGAAGGCGGCAGGCGCGCGATCGAGGGGATAGGTTGCGGACACGAAATCGGAAACATCGACTTTGCCCGAGGCCACCAGCTCGATCGAAGGCTCCATGTCCTCGTCGACGAGCGCGCGCGAGCCGATGATGCTGATTTCCTTGTAGTAGAGCGGAAACGTGGTGAAGCCGGTGCAGCACTCGTGGCTCACCGCGTAGGGCGAGAAGCGGCCGCCTGGCCGCAGCATCTCGATCGCCGCCATCGGCGTCGCGGCGCTGCCCGCGGTATCGATCACGACGTCCGCGCCGAGGCCCCCGGTCAACCGCATCACTTCGCCCACCGCCTCCTCTGCGCTCGCGCAGATCGCTTGCTGCGCACCCATCCGCAGAGCCATGTCGAGCTTCCATCGGGTGCGCGAAACCGCGATCAACGGATCGGCGCCAGCGAGCGCCGCGAGTCGTGTATGCAGCAGTCCGCTCGTCCCCTGCCCAAGCACCACCACGCTCTCGCCCGACGCGACGCCCAGCCGCCGCTGCGCGTGCCGGACGGTCGCGAGCGTCTCGATCAGCGTGGCGTCGGCGAGCGGCAGGTGCGCGGGCAGCGGGTGCACGTAGCGTGCGGGCAGGTTCACGTATTCGCTCAACGATCCCTCGACCTCGCGACCGAACAGCCCCGCACTGCGGCACAGATTTCCGGCGCCGCGACGGCACGAATCGCAGCGCCCGCAGGAGATGATGGGATTGATGATGACCGGCTGGCCGCTGGCGAGGCCCGCAACCTCCGGGCCGACGGCGTCGACCACGCCGGTGGATTCGTGTCCCATGACCACGGGATAGCGCACGCCCGGATGATCCCCCGTGTAGATCGAAAGATCGGTGTGACAGACCGCGGTCGCCGCAATGCGGACCAGGACCTCGTCCGCCGCAGCAACCGGGGTCGGGCGATTGACGACTGCGAAGCGCCGCGGCGCCTCGAGCACCGCCGTGCGAGTGCCCGCGCGCTGGGCCACGGCCTGCCTACCTCCCGGCCAGCTTGCCGTAATCGGAGTAGCCGGGCATCGGATCGACCACCGTGATTTGCTCGACCGGGAAATTGGACACGATCTCGATGCGATCCTTGTGGACGATCAGCATCTCCTCGATGCGAACGCCCCACTGGTGCGGCTTGCCGTGCTGCGTCTCGAGCGCGAAGACCATGCCTTCCTTGATCTCGATCGGGTGGTCGAGCGACCAGATGCGCGAGATCACCGGCTGGTCGTATTGCGCGAGGCCGAGCCCGTGTCCCCAGAGGTTGGCCGCCGCCTGGTCCTCTTCCTCGTAGCCCCAGGTCTCCTTGGCGGAGGGCCACTGCATCGCGATCTCGCGCGTCGTGGTGCCGACCTTCACCGCCTTGATCGAGTCGTACAGCCACTTGAGCGCGGTCGCGTAGTAGTCCTTCTGCTCCTGGTTCGGTTCCCGGCCCACCATGTAGGTCCGGTAGTAGCACGACTTGTAGCCGTTCCAGGTGAGCGCCGCGAGATCCATGAACACCATGTCCCCGGGCTTGATGATGCGATCGGAGAAATTGCGCCAGTTCGGCCAGGTGTTCAGGCCCGACGAGACGATCACGTCCTCGACGTCCTCCATCCCGGGAATGCTGTAGAGGAACTCCATGATGTGCGCGGTGAGCTGGTTTTCGGTCAGCCCCGGCTTGAGGAACTTCATGAACTCCCAATGCGCGGCGTCGCCGATGGCGCCGACCTGGCGCATGCACTCGTGCTCGTCCTGGTTCTTGACCGCGCGCGCCTCCATCATCGGCGTCATGCCGTCGGTCCAGTCGATCTTCGCGTCCTTGAAGATCTGGATCATGTTGATGTCGACGAAATCGACGCCCAACTTCATGCCGTCGACCCCGCGCTTTTTCATCTCCTGCTGGATGGCGTTGGTGAACTTGGTCACCTGCTGCAGCGACGCGGCGCCCGCGGCGCCCTTGATCCAGGCGTACGAGTAGCGGATGTTTTCCTTCGGGATCCACGGCGAGTGCTTCTCGATGTGCAGGCCGATGTCGCCCTGCTCGAACAGCACCGGCGCATCGTCGCCGCACAGCAGCGCATAGCGCAGGCCCGGCTTCAGCCGGTTCCAGCCCGGGGTGAGGGTGCTGGTCACGTAGCGCACGTTCTCGTCGTACATCAGCAGCATCGCCCCCAGCCCGTGCGCCTTCATCCGCGCGCGCGCGCGCTCGAGCCGGTAGTTGCGCAGGCGATTCCAGTCGACCCGCTCCTGCCAGTCCAGTCCGACCATGCCGACGTTCGCCATCCTGCCCTCCCGTTTCAGGTTCCGAGGTAGTAGCTCTTGACCAGCTCGTTGCCTTCCAGCTCGGCCACCGAGCGGCCGTCGAACACGATTTCGCCGTGCACGATGATGTAGCCGCGGTCCGCGATGCGCACCGCCTGGTGAAAATTCTGCTCCGCCATCAGCACGGTGAGCCCGTAGCGCTCCTTGAGCAGCTTGATCGTCGAAATCGTGTGCGACACGAGGATGGGCGCAAGCCCGACCGAAGGTTCGTCCACGAGCAGCAGCTTGGGCGCCGACATCAGTGCGCGCGCGATGGCGAGCATCTGCTGCTGGCCGCCGGACATCGATCCGGCAAGCTGCCGTCGCCGCTCCTTGAGCGGCGGAAACGTCTGGTACGAATACTCCAGGTTCTTCCCGATCTCGCCCCGGGCGAGCGGCCGGAACGCGCCGAGCAGCAGGTTTTCCTCGACCGTGAGCTTCGGGAACAGGCGCCGGCCTTCCGGCACCATCGACACGCCGAGGTTGACGATCTGCTCGGTCGAGAGCTGCGTCAGGTCGTGCTTGTGGCCGTCGATTTCAAGCGTCACCGAACCGGAGGTCGGCCGCACGATGCCCATGATGCACTTCATGAGCGTGCTCTTGCCGTTGCCGTTGGTGCCGAGCAGGGCCACGGTCTCGCCCTGCTCGATCACGAGCGACACGCCGTGCAGCGCCCGCACCGCGCGGTAGCCGGCATCGACGTTTTCCACTGTCAGCTTAAGCGCCAAGGTAGGCCTTCTGGACCTCGGGGTCCTTGACGATCGTCTCGGGCGTTCCCTCGCTGATGATGCGGCCCGCGTCCAGGCAGATGACGCGCTGCGAAAAACTCATCACCGCCTTCATGATGTGCTCGATCATGATGACGGTGATGCCGGAATCGTTCAGCTTGCGCAGGATCGCGAGCACCTCTCCCACCTCCGTCGAGGAAAGCCCCGCCATCGCTTCGTCCGAAATCAGCAGCCGCGGCCGCGCCGCCATCGCGCGCGCAAGTTCCAGCTTGCGCAGCTCCACCTGGGTCAACCGGTTGCTCGGAGTTTCGGCCTTGTCGGCCAGTCCCATGGATTCCAGAATCTGCATCGCCTCGGCGCGCGTCTTCTCGACGTGCAGCGACTTGCGGTGCACCACGTATTCCAGCGGCACGAGCAGGTTTTCCAGCACGCTCATGCTGAAAAAGGGCCGCGGGATCTGAAAGCTGCGCGCAATGCCGCGGCGCGTGCGCTGGTACGCCGGCAAGGCGGAGATGTCGTCGCCGTCGAATATGATCGAGCCGCCGTCGTTCCGCAGCGACCCGGAAATGCAGTTGATCAGCGTCGTCTTGCCCGAGCCGTTCGGCCCGATGAGGCCGAAGCGCTCGCCAGGCGCGATTTCGATGCTGACTTCCGAAAGCGCAGAGAAACCGCCGAAATTCTTCGACACCTGCGAAACGCGCAGCAGGCTCGCGCTCACGACGGCGCCTCCGCCTTGCCGAACAGGCGCCTGAGCTTTCGCATCAGGCCGAGGATCCCATCGGGCGCCCCCACGACGAAGATGACCAGCATCACGCCGACCACCAGCACGTTCATTTCGCTCGAGATCGTCACCGTCACGATCTGCTGCAGCGAGGCGAGCAGGATGGCCCCCAACACCGGCCCGACCCAGTTCGCGGTGCCGCCGATGATCGCGCTTGCCAGCGCCACCACCGAGTAGTTGAGGTTGAAGGTGGAGGCCGGCTCGACGAAACTCAGGTACATCGGCAGCGGCGCGCCCGCCACGCCCATCAGCGCACCGGACACCGTGCAGGCCAGCAACTTGAGCCTCAGCGTGGGCACGCCGCTGCACTCGGCGGCATCCTCGGTGTCGCGCAACGCGCGCAGACCCCGGCCGATCCACGAAATCTCGATGTAGCGCGCAATCGACACCGCGATCACGGCCACCACGGCCATGATCAAAAACAGCATTCGCGTATAGGTCTCGAACGGCAGCATCGGCGAGGGCCGCAGCAGCTGCAGGCCGGTGGCGCCGCCGACGTAGCGCCAGTTCATCATCAGCGTCTCGGCGATGAAAATGACCGCAACCGTGGCGATCGAATAGAAAATTCCGCGCAACCGCAGCGTCAGCAGGCCGGTGCCGAACCCGAGCAGCCCGGTCACCACGGCCGCGGCGAGCATTTGCACTAGGAGCGGCGCGCCGAGCGACTTGAAAAGGACGACGCCGGTGTAGGCGCCGATGCCGAAAAACGCGGCCGTGCCGAAGTTCACGTAGCCCGCGTAACCGCCGAGGATGTTCCAGGCGGTTGCGAGGACCACGAACTGCAGCACCACGTAACCGGCGAAGAAGAAATACTCGTTGACTCCGGTGAACGCGAGAATTGCGGCCAGCACGACGGTCGCCGCCGCGCCGATCCAGAACACCGGAACGCCCCGCTTCATCGTCCGAACAGCCCCTGCGGCCGGATGCCGAGCGCAATCAGCAGCAGCCCGAAGGCGACCGCGGGCGCCCAGGAGGCGCCGAAATGCATCAGCACGATCGACTCCGAGATGCCCAGGATCAGCCCCGCCGCCAGGGTCCCGGTCATGCTGCCCAGGCCCGCAAGCACCACGACGCAAAACGTTCGGCCAATGTAGATGCGGTCGGTCATCGGCTCGACCGGACCGATGATGATGAGCAGCGCGCCGGCGAGCGCCGTGACCCCGGTCGCGATGCCGAACGCCCACTGCTTGATGCGCACCGGGTCAGCCCCCATCAGCCGCAGCGCCCCCTCGTCCTGCGCGACCGCCTTGATCGCCCGGCCGGTGAAGGTCTTCGACAGGTACAGCGTGAGCGCCGCGGTCAGCACGAGCGCGATGCCGAAGGCAAGCAGCATGCGCAACGGAATCCGCATCTCGCCGATCGACAGACTCTTGCCGATGTACTCGGCCTCGACCAGGCGCTGGTCGACGCCGAAGGCGAGGATCAGGCCGACTTCGATGATGAACGCGATGCCGAAGAAGAACGCGAGTCCGCGCACGCCGGCATCGCTGCCGCGCTTCTCGAAGGTCTCGTAATAAAAGCGGTAGATCACGATGCCGAGCACGAAGAACAGCGGCATCAGCACCAGCCCGGCGACGATCGGGTCCCAGCCGTAGCTGCCTAAAAGGTAGGTGCAGTAAGCTGCCAGCACCAGCACCGCCGGGTGCGCGACGTGCGGCACGTCGAGCAGCCCGAAGGCGACCGACAGCCCGATGCTCACGGCGGCATAGAAGCACCCGAGCAGGATGCCGAACACGATCGCCTCGAAGAGCAACTGGAAGGAAAAGATCATCTGCCGGTCGTCCGTCCCTGGTGTGCGGGAGCGCAAAAAAACGGCGCGGGGGTGCCGCGCCAGATTTTGAGCGATGCCTGCTCTATTTGCGTGCTTTGGAGAACTCGATAACGTCGCCCGTCCTGTAATCGGCCGGCTCGACGATCACCTGCTTGCCGGACTGCCGGAACTGCTCGACGTTCTTGTCCGCCACGCCGCGGAACTGGACCATCACCATGCGCGCCTTGGCCCACTCCCCATCCTGACCGTAGCGGATCCCGCCGACGATGGTCTTCAGCTCGTTGTCGCGGATGTACTTGGCCAGCACCTTGTGGTCGAGGCTCTTGGTGGCCGTCACCGCCTGCTCGATCATCTGCCCGATGGCGTAGTTGAAAGGCGGCAAGTAGTAGCCGAGCGGATCCACCTTGGCCTCGATCGCCTTCTTCGAATAGCGTTCGAGGAAGTTCTTCATGCCCGGGAAATCCATCGACTTCTCAGGCACGTAGGTGGCGTAGTTGACCCAGCCGTTGAGCAGCGAACCAAGCGACTCCATCACGGGCGCGAACTGCAGGCCCACCATGCCGCCGCCGATCAGCTTCACGGAGGAGCCGACGCCGATCTCGTTCACCGCGCGCACGATGGCGACCGAATCGTTCGGATACGACATCACGTACACGATGTCGGGCTGCGCCGAGCGGATCGCGCGGATCATCGAGGAGAAGTCGACCGTGGTCGGCGGGTAGTTCTGCTCGTAGACCGTCTTCAGGCCGACCTTGGCGGCGATCTCCTTCGCCCCGCGCGCGAGATTCTGCGCGAACTCCTGGTCCGCGACGAGAAAAGCGACCGTCTTCGCATCGAACTTCTTGCCGACGACGAAAAAGTTGTCCGACCAGCTCGCCGCCACGTTCCAGGGCGCGTTGTTGAACCACATGTCGTGCTGGACCTTGGCATTGACCTGGAACGAGTAATTGCCCATCAGCAGCAGGCCGCGCTGTTTCACCATCGGCATGAGCGGCGCCGTGGGCACCGTTGCGTAGGGTGCGATCAACAGGTCGACCTTGTCGACATCGAGCAGCTTGGTGTAGATCCCAGGCGTCGTCGCAGGATTGGACTGATCGTCGTAGGTGATCAGTTCGACCTTGCGGCCCAGCAATCCGCCCTTGGCGTTGACGTCCTCGACCCACAGCTGCAGGCCGATCAGCGCGCCCTTGCCGCCGCCCCCGAGGGTGCCCGTGAGCGCCATGCTGTGGCCGATCTTGATCGGCTGCTGCGCCTGCACACCGGACGTGACCACGCCGGCCGCGAGACCGAGCGCGCCCGCTACCAGAAATGCCCTCCGCTTGAAACTTTTCATGAGATCCCTCCTTTAGGGTACAGACGGCATCCTAGCCTTGGACCGTCGCATGCAAGAAATACGAATTTCCTATGCATCTTATCGGAAAAACCGACCGCTGCGGTGCGGAACCGGCATCCGCGCATTCATTGCCTTTTCGGATGGCTCGTATAGGAAATCGGTATTTTTTTCGGGCAGGGCCGTTTGCTAGTGTCCCAGTCTGCCACACGACGCCAAACGACGCCAAACGAAACAGGAGAAATCAACAATGACCGACGCATACGGCAAATCCCCCCCATTCCAGCCGCAGGATTGGATCGAGCCGGTGAACATGACCAAGCTGCGCGAGGGGCGCCTCGCGCGGGCGAAGAAGGAATTGTTCGAAAAGCGCAAGTTCGGCGCGTTCCTGTCGCTGCACGAGTGGAACACGCGCTACATCACGAGCACCTACACGCCTCCCTGGACCTCGGGGAACTCGGGCCTGCGCTACTCGATGCTGGTGCGCGGCGACCAGCACCCGATCGTGTTCGAGCAGGGCGACATCGCCTACCACACGCAGCGCAGTTCGCCGTGGCTGCCGCCCGAGAACGTGCGCTACGCGATCACCGGCATGGGCTGGATCGCGCGCTGCATGGGCGACGGCGCCCACAAGGCGGCGGTGGCGCGCTTCGTAGACCAGATCATGCCGGAGCTGAAGCGTGCCGGCGTGCAGAACGAAGTGCTGGCGATGGATTTCGCCGACCCGTTCATCACCGCGGCATTCGAAGCCAAAGGGGTGAAGTGCAGCGGCGAGGGCTTCATCGCCATGCTCGCGGCGCGCAAAAACAAGCTTCCCGAGGAAGTCGAGTGCCTGCGCAACACCTGCACCATCGGCGACGCGATGTTCGACGCGCTGGTCAAGACTGCGCGCCCGGGCGTGAGCGAAAATGAAATTCTCGGCGAAGCCTTCAAGGCCTGCTACAAGAACGGCGGCGAAGTGCACTCCGGGGTGTTCGTCACCTCCGGGCCGTACTCCTGGCCGAACCTGCGGCATTCGACCGGCCGGCGGCTTGCGCACCGGGACGTGCTCTACATGGACGTCTACAACACGTCCTGGAACGGCTACAAGACCTGCTACTACCGCACTTTCAGCATCGGGGAGCCCTCGAAGGCAACCAAAGCCGCCTACCAGCGCGCCTACGACTGGCTGTACGACTCGATCAGCGTCATCAAGCCGGGCATCTCGAGCAAGGACATCGCCCTGAAGTGGCCCGCCGGGCCGGATGTCTGGGGCGACATCGGCGTGAAGCACGAGGACCAGACCGCCGGCAACAACTGGGCGCACGGCATCGGGCTCACGCTGTATGAGCCGCCGCTCGTGTGGCGCGGCTGCTCGCTCGATCACCCGATGGAGATCGAGGAAGGCATGACCTTCGCGATCGAGACGCAGGAGGGCGACGGCGAGGGCCAGGGCGTTCGCCTCGAGGAGGTCATCCGCGTCACCAAGACGGGGGTCGAGTTCCTGTCGAAATGGCCGATCAAGGAAATCACCGTCATCGAGTGCTGAACGGAAATGCGCTCCGCGGCCGTCCCGGCCGCGGGGCCGTTCCGAGAACCGGAAAGAGCGAAATGCGAGTCTACGATTTCAGCTGCAACGATTGCGGCATGCCGTTCGAGGCGTTCCTGCGGTCGGTCGACGAGTCCCGCGAGTGCCCGCAATGCGGATCGCAGCGCTCGACGCTGCGCCCCAACCTGCAGCTTTCGATCCGCACCAGCAATACGCGCCGCGGCCGGGTGATCGACATGAGTTCCAATTCCTGCCCCTGCGGCAAGGCCCACCGCGGGCAGGCGCACCGCTAAGCGACGCCGGCGCCAGTTGGTTCGAAAGAGTGCACGGGCACGCGGAAGCGTGCCCGTTCGCGTCTAGGCGTGTATAGAATTGCCCCACACTCGCAGTTCAACTGGAGGAGCACCATGTCACAGCCCAAGACCGCCAATCCCGACCGCCGCGGGTTCCTGAAGAAATCGGCCGCCCTGAGCGGCGCCGCCGCGATCGGCTTCCCGATGATTTCGCGCGCCCAGGCAAAGCCGATCAAAATCGGCATGCCGACCATCCTCTCGGGGCGCGTGGCACAGCTCGGGACGTCGTCGCGCAACGCCGTGATGGTGGAGGTGGAAAAATTCAACGTCGCCGGCGGCCTGGGCGGACGCAAAATCGAGATGGTGATCCGCGACTCCAAGGGCCAGCCGCAGGAAGCGGCCCGCGTGGCGCGTGAATTGGTCAATAGCGATGGCTGCGAGATCCTGTTCGACTGCGAAGCCTCCTCGGGCGCGTTCGCGGTGCACGAGGTCGCGCGCGACCTCGGCGTGCTGTGCCTGCACAACATCTCCGAAACCTCGTCGCTCACCGCGGACCCGAAAATCCGGATTCCGAACGCGTTCCGCGCCGCCAGGCAGGGCGTGCACGATTCGATCGTCGGCGGCAACTACGCAGCGGGCGTGGCGCGCGCCAAGGGATTGCGCAAGTGGGCCACGTGCTCGCCCGACTATGCCTACGGCCGGGACACGACCGCGCAGTTCGTCGAATACCTGAAGCATTTCTATCCGGAAGCCGAAGTCGTGGCCGAGGCCTGGCCGAAGCTCTTCCAGCCCGATTACACCGAGGTGATCACGCGCGTGCTGCAGGCGAAGCCGCAGGCGCTCTACTCCTGCCTCTGGGGCGGCGATCTGAGTTCCTATGTCGACCAGGGAAACATCTACGGACTCTTCGCCTCGATCAATCTGTTCGCGGTCAATCTGGCCGACTACACGGTGCTCACCGTGGTGAAGAACCTCCCGGCGGGAATCCACTCCGGCAACCGCTACGTCAAGACCTTCCCGCGCACGCAGGCGAACGCCGCCTGGGGCGACGCCTACCGCGCGCGCTACAAGGAGTATCCGACCAACTGGTCGTGGGAAGCGGCCACCGGCATGCACTTCCTGACCGCGGCGATGAAGAAGACGCAAAGCGCCGACGGCAAGAAACTGGCGGAGGCGCTGCGCGGCATGAAGATCGATTCCCCGTTCGGCGCCGACGGCTCGATCACGATGCGCGGCGAAGACCAGACCATCATCGGCTACGCGACCGGCTGGGGCACGACGATCTCCAAGGAGCCCTACGTCCCGGAAGTCAAGGCCGGGGAATGGCGGCAGATCCTCGAGCTGGAAGCGGACTGGAAGCGGCGCAACTACGCCTGACGGCCGCCGGCCAGCGCAGTCTCTCGCGCTAGCCGAGCGCGCGCGTCGCCCCGAGCGTCGAGCCACCGGAGTCAGCGACTGGATCCCGCCGCCCTTGCGGATTGCCTGACGACGGTATCCTGCGTCGTCACGCAGGCCACGAGCGGCCTGATCATCGGCATGCTGCTGTTTCTGGTGGCCGCCGGCCTGACGCTCATCTTCGGCGTGCTCAAGGTCGTCAATTTCACGCACGGCTCTTTTTACATGCTGGGCGCCTACCTCGCGCTCACCGTGTACCAGGCGAGCGGCAGCTTCACCCTTTCGGTGATCTGCGCCGCGGCCGGCGTCGGCCTGTTCGGCCTCGCGTTCGAGCGGCTGTTCATGAAGCACGTCTATGGCTCCGACGTGCTGATGCAGCTCCTGGTGTGCTACGCCTTCATCCTGATCATGGATGACGCGGTCAAGCTGATCTGGGGCGCCGAATTCAAGTCGATGGGCATGCCGCAGGCGTTCCAGTTGCCGCCGATCCTGCTGGCGGGCGGCGTGATTCCGGTGTTCTACCTGTTGCTGATCGTGATCGCGCTGGCGATCGGCGGAGTGCTCTGGTACGGAATCGCGGGCACGCGGATCGGCAAGGTGGTGCGCGCCGCCGCGCACAACCCGGGCATGGTTTCCGCGCTCGGCATCAACACCGGCCTCATCTACGGAGGCGTGTTCGCGCTCGGCGGGTTGCTTGCCGGGCTGGCCGGAGCGCTCGCCGCTCCGGTGCGCTCGATGGCTCCCGGGATGGGTTTTTCGATCCTCATCGAGTCGTTCATCGTGACGGTGATCGGCGGCATGGGTTCGATCGTCGGCGCGCTCGCAGGCGCCTTGATGATCGGCCTGATCCGGGCCTTCGGCTCGATCGGCTTTCCGCTGTTCACCGAGGGCTTGATGTTTCTGTTCATGGTGGCGATCCTGGTGCTGAAACCCACCGGGCTCTTCGGCAAGGATGCCTGAGAGCGCGCGCCGGCGCAGTCTCGCGTTCGAGGGCGCGCTCGCGGTTGCCGCGTTCCTCCTGCTCGCGCTGTTGCCGACCGTGTATCCGTCGAAGGCGCTGGTGGATTTCGTGATCCGCCTCGCCGCGCTGGGCATCTTCGCCAGTTCGCTCAACATCCTCATCGGGTACGGCGGCATGGTGTCGTTCGGCCACGGCATGTTCTTCGCGAGCGGCGCGTATGCCTTCGGCCTGCTGATGCAGAAGGCCGGCACCTCGATCCCCGTGGCGATCGGGCTCGCGGTCCTGTTCACCGCGGTCCTCGCCACGATCATCGGCGCGATCTGCGTGCGGCTGAAGGAAATCTACTTTGCCTTCCTCACGCTCGCCTTCCAGATGCTGCTCCACAGCCTGATCATTTCGTGGGTACCGCTCACCGGGGGCGACCAGGGACTGATGGGCGGCATCCCGCGGCCACCTTTCCTCGGCATCGACATGTCGGACCAGTTTCACCTCTACGTGTTCGCCTGCGCCACGCTGGTGGCGAGCCTGCTCGCGATGCGCCACCTGATGGAGTCGCCGTTCGGCTACACGCTGCGAATGATCCGCGACAACGCGCCGCGCGCGCAGTTTCTCGGCATCCACGTCTGGCGCATGCGGCTCGCGGCGTTCGTGCTCGCCGGCGCGTTCGCGAGCCTCGGCGGAGTCCTGATGAGCCTCTTCGTCTCGGGCGCCTACCCGGAGTTCGCCTACTGGACCATGTCGGGCGAAGGCATCTTCATGATCATGCTCGGCGGCATGAGCGCGTTTCTCGGCCCGGTCGTGGGCGCCGCGGTGCTGCTGTTCCTGAACGACATCGTGACGCGGTTCACCGAGTACTACGGCCTGACGCTCGGCGTCGTGATCCTGCTGTTTGCGCTCGTCTTCCGCCGCGGCGTGGCCGAATTCGCGCTCGTCGCCTTCCAGCGGCTCGGCGTCGGGAAGCGCGCGTGAAATCGGGCGCCCGAATCGCCGTGGTCACGGGCGGCGCAAGCGGCATCGGCGCGGCCTGCTGCCGCGAACTGGCGAAGCGCGGCTGGACCGTGGTGGTGGCGGACATCGACGAGGCCGCCGCGGCGCGCATCGCGAAAGAAGTCGGCGGCGCTGCGTATGGCGTGGATGTCGGCGACGAAGCGAGCGTCGAATCCCTTGCCCGGCGCGTCGATGCCGAAGTGGGGCCCGCGACCGCACTCGTGAACAGCGCAGGCGTCATCCAGGTGCCGCTGCCGCCGGAGGAGCTGCCGCTGAAAGCCTGGGACGACGTGATTCGAGTCGATCAGCGCGGCACCTACCTCGCAAGCGTCGCCTTCGGCGCGCGCATGGCGCGCCAGGCACGTGGATCGATCGTCAACATCGCGTCGATCGCGGGCATGCGCTCGATGCCCTTGCACGCGTACACGCCGGCGAAGGCCGCCGTCATCGCGATGACCGAATGCCTGGCCGCCGAGTGGGGGCGCTCCGGCGTCAGGGTGAACGCGGTCTCTCCGGGCTACACCCGCACTCCGGCGCTGCAAGCGGCGATCGACCGCGGGCAGCGCGACGTGACCGCGCTCAGGGAGAACTCGGCGCTCGGGCGCCTGGTCGAGCCGGAGGAAATCGCGAGCGCAGTCGCGTTCCTCGTCTCCGAGGAGTCCGCGGCCATCACCGGAATCAACCTGCCCGTGGACGCGGGCTGGCTGGCCGCCACGTCATGGCACACCTACGGCGGGCTGCGGCCCGCGCGCGGCTGAGCGATGTTGAAAGTCGAGCACCTGTGCAAATCCTTCGGCGGCCTCGCCGCGATCGACGACGTGAGCCTCGAATTCGAGAGCGGCACGCTGAGTGCGGTGATCGGGCCCAACGGCGCGGGCAAGACCACCCTCTTCAACCTGATTTCCGGCGCGCTGCGCCCGGATTCGGGTCGCATCGCCCTGGAAGGCAAGGACATCGCAGGCGAATTGCCCGCGAGCATCGTGCGGCGCGGCGTCGGCCGCGCCTTTCAGGTCGCGAGCATTTTTCCGTCGCTGACGGTGGAAGATTCGCTGATGGGCGCGCTGCTCGCGCACAGCGACCAGGCGGCGGTCGTGCGCAGACGCTTTCCGCTCGCCGAAACGCGGTCGCGCGCGCGCGAGGTGATGGACCTGCTCGGCCTCGACGCGCAGGCGGACACGCTTTCGCGCAACCTGTCGCACGGCGATCAGAAACTCCTCGACATTGCGCTCGCGCTGGTGCTGCAGCCGCGCGTTCTCCTGCTGGACGAGCCGACCGCCGGCATGGGACCCGAGGAGCGCTGGCAGATGATCGACAAGGTCTACCGGCTCTGGGAGCGCGAGAAGATGACGCTCGTGTTCATCGAGCACGACATGGACATCGTCTTCAAGATTTCGCAGTCGATCCGCGTCCTGTGCTACGGCAAGGTGCTCGCAGTAGGAACGCCCGGGGAGATTCGCGCCAATCCCGCGGTGATCGAGGCCTATCTCGGCGCGCCCGCACAGGAGATCGCGGCGTGAGCGCAGCCGCGGTCATCGAAGTCGAGGGGCTCGACGTCCTGTACGGCGCGAGCCAGATCCTGTTCGGCGTTTCGCTGTCGGTGCAGGAAGGGCAGACCGTCGCGCTGCTCGGTCGCAACGGCGCCGGCAAGAGCACGACCCTGAAAGCGATCGCGGGCCTCGTGCCGGCGCGCGCCGGGCGCATCGGCATCCTCGGCGCCTCGATGCAGGGGCGTCCCCCGCACGCCCTCGCCCGCGCCGGAATCGGCTACGTGCCGGAGGACCGCCAGATCTTTCCCGAGCACAGCGTCGAGGACAACCTGCTGATCGCGGCGAAGAAAGGCCGCAACGGCGAGGCCTATTGGGATCTGAAGCGGATCTACGGGATGTTCCCCATGCTCGAGCCGCTGAAAGACCGCATGGGCGGGCTGCTCTCCGGAGGCGAGCAGCAGATGCTCACGATCGCGCGCACGCTCATGGGCAACCCCAGCGCGCTGCTCCTCGATGAGCCGAGCGAGGGCCTCGCGCCCATCATCGTGCAGCGCGTCGGCGACCTGCTGCGCCGGCTGCGCGACATGGGCGTGACGGTGCTGCTCGCCGAACAGAACATGCACTTCTGCCTCGGCATCGCGACCGGGGCGACGGTCATCGACAAGGGGCAGATCGTGTACTGCGACACGATCGAGCAGCTCAAGGCGAACGACGAGGTGAAGCGGCGCTATCTCGCGATTTGAGCGTGGAGGGTTACGAGCCAAGGATTCGCGGGTTCAAGTCCTGCCGGGCGCGCCAATCAATGGAAGGCGTTGCATTCATGCGGCCTTCTTCTTCATTTGCCGCGCACAGCTGATTCGTAGCCACGCCATCCGCCATGCGTGCAAGCGCGCGTAGTAAAATCCGATCTCGCCAGCAGGATTAACCATGAACTTGTCCGACATACGCGCAATCACCCGTCGGTCTCGCAGGGCAAAGACCCTGCTTGAGCGGGCGCGGAAATACATTGGCTCGGTAAAGGGACCGCTCAAGCCGAGGAATGTCGCTGCCCAAGCGAAGGCGCTGGTTCGTGGAATCATTGCCGCGAAACATTCTCGCTGACACCGGCCCCCTGTTCGCCCTGATCCACGCGGGAGACCCGGATCATGCACGGGCTGTGCAATTCGCCGGATCCTTTACGGGACTACTGATCACCACTTGGCCAGTGGTAACCGAGGCGGCCTGCCAGAATGTCGCTTGGCAGACGAACTAATCGAACAGCGCGACCGCGCGCACCCAGCCGGCGGATCCCTTCCTGATCTTGTGGGGAAAGCAGGCGACGGTGAATCCGCGGGCGGGAAGCTGCTCGAGATTGGCGAGCTTCTCCATGTGGCAGTAGGGCGTCTCGCGGCCGGCGTAGTGGCCTTCCCAGATGATGCTCGCGTCCCGGGTCTGTTCCCAGCGCTTGCGGGTGTGCGCAAACGGCGCGTCCCACCCCCAGCCGTCGATCCCGGTCACGCGCACGCCGCGCGCGGTGAGATAAAGCGTCGCGTCGCGGCCGACGCCGCAGCCGGCCGTGAGGTACTCGTCGCTGCCGATCAGGCCGCCGGCGCGCGTGTTGACGAGCACGATATCGAGCGGCTGCAGCTCGTGCCCGATGCGCTTCAACTCGGCCTCGATATCGGAGGGCCGCACGACGTAGCCGTCCTCGAGATGCCGGAAGTCGAGCTTGACGCCCGGGCGGAAACACCAGTCGAGCGGGATCTCGTCGATCGACATCATGTGGCCGCCGTCGATCGTCTTCGACTGGTAGTGGATCGGCGCGTCCATGTGCGTGCCGTTGTGGGTGGTGAAATTCACCAACTCGAACGCCCAGCCCTCGCCGTTGGGCAGATCTTCCTGCCGCAGGCCGGGGAAACCCTCCAGCAGCATCCCGGCGTTCTCGCGGTTGGTCCGGTATTCGATGCGCGGCCGCATGCTGGGCGGATCGAGCACGGTTTCGTTGTCCAGCGTGACCGAGATGTCGACGATGCGCGACGGCAATTTCATGAAATTCCTCCGCTTTGTCCAGGCGCGCCCTCGATCGGCAGGTCGGCGCGACGACCCCATTCTTCCCACGAGCCGTCGTAGACCCTCCAGTCGTCTTTCCCGGTGAGATGTAGCGCGAGCCCCAGGATGCAGGCCGTCAGCCCCGAGCCGCAGGTGAGCAGTACGGGTTGGTCGGTGTCCAGGCCGGCCGCCTTGAAACGCTCGCGCAGAATCGCCTCGGGCAGCAGGCAGCGCGTCCCGGCATCGAGCAGATTCGCCCAGTAGAGGTTGCGGCTTCCCGGAATGTGCCCGGCGCGCGTCCCGGGGTAACGGTCCTGCTCCGTGCCAGCAAAGCGGCCGGGTGTGCGGGCGTCGAGAATCTGCGGCTGGCCGGCGCGCACGGCGTCAAGGACCCTGGGCCAGCGCGCGAGCAGGCCCCGTTCCTCGCCGGGAACGAAGTCCTTCACAGGTACGTTCACGTCTCCCGTGTCCACGGGCAGGCCGGCGGCGCGCCAGGCCGCGAGGCCGCCGTCCAGGATCGACACGTTGTCATAGCCATAGTGGCGGAACAGCCACCAGACGCGCGCCGCGCTGTAAAGGCCAGGCGTATCGTAGGCAACGACGTGCGTGTCGTTGTCGATTCCGAGCGCGCCGGCCATCGCGGCGAAATGTGCGCGATCGGGACATTTTCGCGGCAGCGGATGGCCGGGGTCGGCGATGCGTTCGAAATCGAAGAACGCCGCGCCTGGGACGTGTCCCTGCAGGTACTCGCTCCGCGCATTGCGCCCGGTGTCCGGCAGGTGCACCGTGGCGTCCACGATCCGGATTGCAGGATCGCCGGCTCGATCGCGCAACCAGCGCGCCGAAACCAAGGGTCCGGGATAGCCCATCGGCCTAGTACCGCGGCACGCTGATGACGAAACAACGGATCATGGCGTATCTCCTCGAGAAATCAGCTCGCCCTCGGTGCGCTCCAACTCCAGGATCTGCTCGCGCAACTGCCGGGTGATCGGGCCGGGGGCCGGGACGGGCCGCCCGTCGACCTCGGCGACAGCGTGGATCCGGCTGAAGGACGAGGTGAGGAAGCATTCGTCCGCGGTGTACAAGTCGTACAGCGTCAGATCGGTCTCTTCGCAGGCCAGCCCGGCGCGCCTCGCGAGATCGAGTACCGTGCGGCGCGTGATCCCGTCGAGCACCTGCAGCGCTCGCGGTGTCTTCAGCTTCCGCGCAGAAACGACGAAGATGTTCTCGCCTGCCGCCTCGGCGACGAACCCCCGCATGTCCAGCAAGATCGCTTCGTCGCAGCCCGACTCGATTGCTTCGATCCGGGCAAGGACGTTGTTGAGGTAGTTGAGCGACTTCACGCGCGGCTCGAACGCCTCGGCCGGCACTTTGCGCACGGCGGCGGTCTTCAGCCGCAGCCCTGCGCCCCGCGCCCGGTAGCTGGTGCCCGTTTCGGCCGGCGGCGTAGGCGAGTGCAGAAGCACGACGAGGCTCGGACCCGTCGTCACCCGTGGATCGAGCAACGGATACCCCGCTCCGCGGGAAACGACGATGCGCACATACACGTCGCGTACGCCGGACCGGCGGACCGCTTCTTTCACGATCTGTGCAAGGCGGTCGCGATTCTCCGGCAGCGCGAGCCGCAGCGCCCGGGCGGACTTCTCCAGGCGATCGAGGTGCTCGCCCAGCTTGAAGATGCGCCCGTCACTGACGGTGAGCGACTCGAAAACCCCGTCACCGTAGAGAAAGCCGTGATCGAACGCCGACACGGCCGCCTGCTCCGCGGGCACGAACTCGCCGTTGACGTAGCAGATCAACGGCATCGCCGCGCCTAGATCGCGCACCAGCCGTCGTCGACCACCAGGTCGTGGCCGTGTACCGCGCTCGCGTCGTCGGAAGCGAGGAACACGGCCGCTCCGGCCATCTCCTGCGTGGTGATATACGCCCGGCCGGTCGGCGTATAGCTCGCCATGAGCTTGACGAACTTGGGGTTGCGCTGCAGATGTTCGTTGAGCGGCGTCGCCGTGTTGCCCGGGGAGATGGAGTTGACGTTGATGCCGCACTTGGCGATTTCCGCCGCGAGCGCGCGCGTGATCATATAGACGCCACCCTTGCTCGCGCAGTAAGGCAGCGCGTTCGGGAAAGCGTGCGTGGCGGCAATCGAGGCGATGTTGACGATCTTGCCGCGCTTTTGCTTCTTCATGAGCGGCACGACCGCCTGGCACATCAGGAACGTGCCCTTCAGGTTGATGCCGAGCATCTTGTCCCAGTCGGCTTCGGTGTAGTCCTCGATCGGCTTGTTGATCATGACGCCCGCGCCGTTGAGGAGGATGTCGACGCGGCCGAAGTCCTTGACGACCTTCTTCACCAGCGACTGCACCTGGTCGCGTTTCGAAACGTCGCAGGCGTAGGCCCTCGCTTTTCCCCCGGCGGCAACGATTCGTCGGGCCACTGCCTGGCCGAGCTTGGGGTTATGGGTGTTGACCACGGCGACCTTCGCGCCTTCCTGGCCGTAGCGCAGCGCGATGGCCTTGCCGATTCCCTGCGAGCCGCCGGTGACGATCGCGACCTTGTTCCTGAGTTTCATGTCTATGCCTCCCGTGGAGAATTGACCTTCGGATGACGGGTTCCTGCCGAGGCGAGGGCCGTCCTGCGCGCGGCGGTGGCCTGCGCATCCACCTGCCCATCCTCGCCGATCGCCACGCCGTACACCTTGAATGCCCGCTCACGCGTGACCCATCCTTCCTCGACGTCGTAGCAGACTTTCTGCACCGGGCGCTCCCACGGCGGCCCGTAGCCGCCGCCGCCCGCCGAGTAGGAGGCTACGTTCTGGCCCGGTCGCAGGATGATGTCCGCGCACGCCGGCAGACCCTCGAGGCGGCCGTCGCCGTGCCGCAGGTAGTTGCGGATCGGGGCGCCGTCCAGGCCGCCAAGCGTGCCCTTCGCGTTGTTGATCGCGCCGTCGGCGACGTAGACCACCTCAAGGTCCTTGCCGCCGATGGGTCCGTACTCGCAATAGCCCGAAGGCGCGCCCACCGTACGACCTGCGCCCTCGGTGTCCGGAACGAGCCGCCGCTCCTTGACCAGCAGCGGGAAGTGGAGTTCGTCGAGCTCGACACTGTCGATGAAGCACATGCCGGAGTTGCCCGCGTGGCAGATCGTGAGCCAGGCGTCGGTCCGCGCGGCCGCCGCGCCTCCCGTGTCGAAGAGGAACACCTGGTTGACGAACGGCGCGTTGCTGTTACGCGGATCGACTCCGGAAATCACGCCCAGCGAGGCCGGAAAGATCGGGCCGCACTCCGCGAGGCCGAGGCCGTCCTGGATCTCGGAGAATGCGCGCTGGACCGGATTGGTCACCCGATCGGCCAGGTTCGTCGTCGCGACCGACATGCTCGTCGGGTGCTTGCCGCCGCCGGCGATGCAGCCTTCGCGGATGTGCACCTTGAGGCGCCTGAAGCTGCCCGCGTTGGTGGGCACGAGGTCCTCGATGCTGTTGAAGACGCCGATCATCGCGCCGGTCCGGGCGCACGCTTCGCTGAGGTTGAGGCCGCAGGGCATGGCGTCGGGGTTGTCGCGCAGATCGACCTCGATCATCGCGCGCTTGCTGTCGATCTCGACCGTCACCTTGATCGGGATGCCTTCGGCCGGCGTGCCCGGTACCGGATCGTGCGTGCTCGTCGTGGTGGTCCTGCCGCTCGGCAGCTTGCGGATGGCCGCGATCATCAGCTTCTCGCTGTAGTCGAACCATCCCTGTGCGAAGGCATGCAGCGCGTCCCAGCCGTACTCTTCGCCCATGGCGAGCACCTCGCGCTCGCCGATGCGGGCGGCGCCGATCATGGCGAGGTAGTCGCCGCGCCATTGCTCGGGGACGCGAATGCGCATCTCGCAGATGCGGATGATGTCCTCGAGGTCCTTGTAGTCGTGCTGCACCTTGACCGCGGGGAAGATGAGGGCGCCCTCCTCGTACACGTCGCGCGCGTGCCCCATGTAGGTCGTCGGCTGGCCATTGCCGCAATCGGCCTGGTGGGCCTTCACCCACACCGTGAAGTGATGCACGCCCTTGCGATCGATGACCGGGACGAGGATCGTGTGGTCGGCCGGATGCGAACCGCCGTGGTAGGGCGAGTTGTGAAGGTACGCGTCGCCCCGCTTCAACACCGGGTGCAACTGCATCATGGCTTTCGCCATCAGGTCGGCGCCGCTCAGGACATGGATGGGCAGGGTCTCCGCCCCGGTGAGGAGCTCGCAGTCGCGCGTGACGATGCTGGTGGAGAAATCCTTGGCCAGGTTCAGCACGCCGGAGCGGCCCGTGCGCAGCAGCGTATTGGCCATCTTGGTCGTGATGGCCTCGAAGCGCTTGCTGAGGACTGCCAGGGTGACGGGGTCGATGGAGGTGCGTCGGGACCGGGTCTTCGCCTCGGACGGCGGCCGGCGCCGGAGCCTGCGCTGTGTCGTGTTCTTCAAGGGAAATCCTTCACGGAGTGATCCGCAGACCGCCCGATGCAGTCCGCACGGCTTTGGCGCCCGGGTCGATGACCACGGTCGTAAAGGGCGACTCCAGGATGGCCGGGCCGGCCACCGCCACGCCCGTCTTCATGTTGTCCAGCAGCTCGACGCGCGTCCTGACACGTCCGACGCCGTCGAAGTAGGCCATGCGGTGGGAGGCGATCTTCTTCTCGAAGAGCCTCTCGTGCACCAGCTTGCCGAAGCTTCCCTTGCGCAGCCGGCAGCGAGCCACCGCCCGCCAGCCGACGAATTCCACGTCGGATCCGGCATCGCGGACGGCAAAGATCTCCTCGTGCGCGTCGTCGAAAGCGCTGCGCAGGGCAGCGACCTCGCCGCGGCTCTTGATCCGCCGCAGCGTTACAGGAAGGTCGATCTCCCAGATTTGATGGCGGTAGCGTGCCTCCGCAAAGAGGTCGATCTGATGGTCTGCCGCGCCCCGTCCCGGGCCCTTGAAAAAGGCCTGGCACTTGGCAACCAGGCCGTCGAGTACCCCTTTCACGCCCGCGAAGTTGAAGTTGTCGCTCGACGTGTAGTAGAGCGCCCGGTAATCGGCGTGCAGATCGCTCATCAGCGCTCCGGCGGCGGACAGGGCTGCCCCAACTTGCGGGATGAGCAGCGTCTCGCAGCCGAGGCGCCGCGCGATGGCGACCGAATTCAGCCCGGCCGCGCCACCGCCACCCACCAGCACGGCGCCGCGGGGGTCGATCCCCTGGTTGATGGTGATCTCCTCGATCGCCCCGACCATGTTCTCAGTCGCGAGGCGCAGGATGGCCGCGGCGGCCTGCTCCAAGCCCAGGCCAAGCGGACGGGCCACGTCGCGCAGGATCGCCTCCTCGGCCTTTGCGGTGTCGATCGGCATGGTTCCGCCAAGGAAGTACGCCGGGTCGATGTAGCCGAGCGCGAGCGAAGCATCCGTAACGGTGGCGCGGGTGCCGCCGGTCCCGTAGCAAGCAGGTCCTGGCACCGCGCCTGCGCTCGTCGGGCCGACGTGCAGCAAACCGCCCTCGTCCACCCAGGCGATGCTCCCACCCCCTGCGCCGATGCTTCGCACATCGACGGATGGGAAGCCGACGATGTGGCCACGGTAGCGCTGGCCGATCCACGTCTCGGGCGTCATCGGGATGACTCCCCGGCGCACGAGGCTCACGTCGTACGTGGTGCCGCCCGTGTCGGCCACGATGGCCGTCTCGGCCTTCGCGTCGAGGCGCGCGAAATGCTGTCCGGCGATGGGGGCCATCGCCGGGCCCGAGTTGATGGCGTGAATCGGGGCCGCGGCGAGTGCATCGACGTCCATCACTCCGCCCTGTGATGTCAGCATGAGGAGGCGCCCCCGAAAGCCGGCCTCGGCAAGCCGGCGCGCGAGACCGCCCAGGTAGCGCGACATGAGTGGCTTGAGCGATGCGTCGATGCACGCCGAGGAAGCCCGGCGATACTCGCGCAGGATCGGATTGAGCGCATGCGAAAGCGTGTACGGCACGCCGGGAAGATGCTTCTCCAGCAACTGGCCCACGCGAACTTCATGGTTCGCGTTGACCGTAGACCACAGCAGGCAGACGGCCACGGATTCGACCTTCCTGTCCCGCAGCGTCTCGATGACCTTCACGGTGGCGGTTTCGTCGAGCGCGACCACGATCTCACCCGCGGAGCTGATCCGCTCCGGAATCTCGAACGTGAGGGCGCGCGGGATGTAAGGCTTCGGGAACGGCACGAGGAAATTGAACGGCTCGATGCGTCCGCCCTCGCGGATGACCAGGATGTCGCGATGTCCCTGCGTGGTCAGGAACGCGGTACGGGCCGTGCTGCCCGTGATGATCGCGTTGATGGCGTGGGTGGTGCCGTGGATGAAAAGCTCGCCCTGGCGAAGCAGGTCCGTCGCCGTCGTCCCCAGGCCCGCGGCCGCCGCCTGAACGGCAGCCAGAATGCCCTCGACCGGGTCTCCCGGCGTCGTTGGGGCCTTGAACATGTGAACCTGCCCCCGCGCATCCTCCAGGACCAGATCGGTAAAGGTGCCTCCCGTGTCGACCGCAAAGCGCATGGATGAGTCCTTCAGTGGATCCAGGAACGCACGAGCGGGATTGCAGCTCGCCGAGAACGCTTCGCGTGCTTCATTGGCGCCCGCGCAGCCCGCCGTACGCCGCCCACGGCGTAGCGACCAGGAAACCGGCGTCCACCGGCAAGTTCGCGCCGGTGATTGCCGAGGCGAGGTCGGAGGCGAGAAACGTCACCGCCGCCGCGATCTCCTCGGCGCGGATCAGCCGGCCGAGCGCGGTGCTCGCGGCCATGGTCGAATCGTCGAGCGTGCCGCTCGCCTTGCCCTTGTCGAGCGCCGGTGTCTGCGTGAAGCCGGGCGAGACGGTGTTGACGCGCACGCCCTTCGGTCCCCATTCGGCGGCGAGACACTCGGTGAGGTGAATGACGCCCGCCTTCGCCGGGCCATAGGAGTGCAGCGGCCCGGAGCGCATTCCGGCCACCGAAGCGATGTTCACGATCGCGCCCGCGCCGCGCGCGGCCATGCGCGCGCCGAACGCGGCGCAGCACAGGTAGGTGCCGCGCAGATCGACGCGCGCGACGAAATCCCATTCCGCCAGCCCCAGTTCCTCCGGCGGCAGGGTTCGTTGCAACACGCCCGCGCTGTTGACCAGCACCGCCACCGGGCCGATGCGCGACTCGATCTCCTCGAGCGCCGCCGCCACCGAATGCTCGTCCGCGACGTCGATCGCGACGGCTTGCGCCTGCGGCGACGCCGCGGGCTTGCGGTCGGCGATCACGACGCGCGCGCCGTGCGCGACGAGCGAAGCGGCGCACGCCGCGCCGATGCCGCTCGCGCCACCAACGACCACCGCGATGCGCCCGGAGAAGTTCACGTCGCGCCGGATCCCGCCAGTTCGTCGCGCAGGGTGCGCTTGAGCACCTTGCCGGAAGGGTTGCGCGGCAGGGCGTCGCGCACGATGAGCTGTTTGGGCACCTTGAACCCCGCGAGGTGAACTCGGCAATGCGCGGTCAGCGCCTCGGCGGTGAGCGACGCGCCGGGTTTCAGCACCACGACCGCGACCACGCGCTCGCCCCAGCGCTCGTCGGCCAATCCGATCACCGCCGCCTCGCTCACCTGCGCGAGGCCATAGATCACGCGCTCGACTTCGGACGAGGCGATGTTCTCGCCGCCCGAGATGATCATGTCCTTCTTGCGATCGGTGAGCGTGAGAAACCCCTCGGCGTCGAGCACGCCGATGTCGCCGGTGCGAAACCACTCGCCGGAAAAGCTCGCGGAGGTCTTTTCCGGCTCGCGCCAGTATCCCGGCGTGATCTTGGGACCGCGCAGGCAGATCTCGCCCGCCTCGCCCGCGGGCAAGGTGCGCCCGGTGTCGTCGCGGATTTCGACATCGACGTGCGGCACGGCGCGGCCGACCGAGCCGATCTTCGCGATTTCCATGCCCGGCTCCATGAGCGTGTCGCCCGAGCAGGATTCGGTCAGCCCGTAGGCGTCGATGTACCGCCCGTGCCGGAACAGTCCCGAGAATTCCCGGATGCGCTGCTCGGGCGTGCGTTCGCCGCCGCCGATCAGCCAGCGGAACGACGACAGATCGAAGCGCTCGCGTCCGGGATGCGCGAGCAGCCGGTTCAGCATCACCGGCGCCATCCAGCTGCCGGTGAGCAGCTCGCGCGAGATCGTGTCGAGCACCGCCTCGGGCTCGAAATCGCGCAGGATGCACAGCGTCCCGCCCACGATCAGTACGGCGAGCCCGGGCAGGTCGAACGCCCCGACGTGGTAGAGCGGTCCCACCATGAGCAGGCGCTCGCGCGAGGTGAGTTGCAGCGCCGCGATATGGTCGAGACACTTCCAGTAGTAATTGTTGTAGGTGTGCATCACGCCCTTCGGGCGGTCGGTGGTGCCCGAGGTGTACATCAGCCGGAAGAGATCCCCGCTTGCGAGCACCGGGCCGCGCTCGAGAGGCGCTGCGTGCTTCGCGAGCAACGCCGCATTCCTTTGCGCCTGCGCATCGACCACGAGGCGCGGCTCGAAGCCGCCCGCCGAGGGCCGCAGTTCCTCGTCGACGAACAGCAGCTTCGCTCCGGCATGACCGAGGATGTATTCGACTTCCTCCGCGGCGAGGCGGAAGTTGATCGGCAGCAGCACCGCACCGGCGTGGCTTGCGGCGAGCGCGATCTCGATGAACGCGGCGCTGTTCTTCATCAGCACGCCGACGACGTCGCCCCGGGCGATGCCGCGCGCCGCGAGCAGGCCTGCGAGGTGCGCGCTGCGCGTCCACAGTTCGCCGTAGGTGACGCGTTCGCCGCCGCAGACGACGGCTTCGCGCTGCGGGGTCTGGAGCGCGTGAAAGCGGACGGCGGAAGTCAGAGCGACCATGCGAGCTTCCCCCTTTCAGTACGAGCGCGGCATGCCGAGGTCGTGCACCGCGATGTAGTTGAGGATCATTTCCTCGGAGACCGGCGCGAAGCGGAACAGCCGGCAATCGCGCCACAGGCGCTCGAGGTGGGACTCCTTGGCGAACCCCATGCCGCCGAGGGTCTGCATCGCGCGCTCGGTGGCGCGCCCCACCGCCTGCGCGGCGAGCAGCTTGGCGGCATTCGCCTCGCTGCCGTAATCGAGGCCGGCGTCGCAATTCGCCGCCGCCTTGTAGTTGAGCAGCCTCGCCGCCTCGATCTCCGCGTGGCACTGGGCAAGCGGGAATTGCAACCCCTGGTAGGCGCTCACCGGCGTCTTGCCGAAAATCTTGCGCTGATTGGCGTACTCGACCGCGATCCGGATCGCGAGTTCTCCGGTGCCCACGAGGCCCGCGGTGGTGACGATGCGCTCGGTGTTGAGCACGTCGAGCAGCTCGCGCCAGCCGCCGTGCAGCGTGCCGACGAGTTCCTGCGGCTCGATCCGCACGTCGTCGAAAAACACGCTCGAGGAGGCGAGCGTGTTGGTGCCGACCTTGTCGATCGCGGTGTGCACGAGGCCCTCGCGCTCGACGTCGATCATGAACATCGACAGCCCGTCGGTGCGCCGGCCGCTCTCCTCCAGTTTCTTGCTTCGCGCGACGACGAGCATCTTCGCCGCGTCGGGCACGCCCGTGATCCAGATCTTGCGGCCGTTCAGCCGCCAGCCGTCGCCGTCGGGGCGCGCGAAACTGCGCATCTCGAGCGTGTTCGAGCCCGCGTCGGGCTCGGTGAGCGCCATGCAGCAGTTGATTTCGCCGGAGATGATTTTCGGCAGCAGCTCGCGCTTCATCTCCGGCGTGCCGAATCGCGAGATCGAAACCCCGCCGAAAATCGGGTTGATCATGAACAGCTGCCCCACGGTGGAGCCGCCCGCCGCCGCAGACAGGTTCTCGATGATGAGCGCCATCTCGAGCATCCCCAGCCCCGAGCCGCCGACCGCCTCGGGCAGCGCGACCCCGCACAACCCTGCGTCGCAGACCGCTTTCCAGAAATCGCGCGGGAAGGCCTTCGCCTCGTCGTGCTTTCGCCAGTAGTCGCCGCCGAAACGCTCGCCCACCTGCCGCGCGGTCGCGGCGATCATTCGCTGGTCTTCGGTCAGGCGGAAGTCCATGGTCTATCCTTCAGTCGAACAGCGAGTCGGCCGCCTCCAGAGCGGCGCGGATGTCGTTCAGGAACGCGAGCGCGCGGACGCCGTCGAGCACACGGTGATCGCAGGACAGCACCACGCCCATCTCGCGGACCTGCCGCGGCGCGCCGACCGCGTCGGGCCGGAACAGCACTCGCTCGGTGCCCACGCCGAGGATCGCGCTCTGCCCCGGATGGATGATCGACGACATCCACGTGACTTCGTGCATGCCCGCGTTGGACACCGTGAGCGCACCGCCGCCGACGTCCGCCGGCGTCAGCGCCATCGAGCGCGCCCTCGCGACGAGCGCGTCCAATTCCGCGGCGAGCGCATCGAGGCGCATCTCCCCTGCGCCGCGCAGCACCGGCGCAAGCAGCCCCTGATCGCCCTGCACCGCAACGCCGACGTCCGAGCCGTCCAGTTCCAGGAAACCCTCGTCCTGCCACACGCGGTTCACCGCAGGATGCCGGGCGAGCGCACGCGCCACTGCGGCGACGACGAGATGCGTGAGCGTGATCTTGCCCGCGCCGCCGCGCTTCGCGTTGCGCTCGGCGCGCAGCCCCTGCAGGCGGCTCACCTCGATCTCGGTGGCGAGATAGAAATGCGGAATCGTCTGCTTCGATTCAGCGAGTTTCCGCGCGGCCGCGAGTTCCAGCGCGTTCGCCCTGCGCCAGCGCCGCTCGGGCGCGGCCTCCACTGCAACCGGCGCCACTGCGGCGCTCGCCGGCTCAGTCGCCGCGGCCTCGGCTTCCCATTCCGCCAGCACGGTTCCGACCGGCACCGTTTCGCCCTGCGGCACGAGAATCTTCAGCAACCGCCCGGCTTCCGGCGCCTCGATATCGTTCGCCACCTTGTCGTTCTCGACGACGAGCCAGAGGGTCCCGGCGGCGAAGCTCGCGCCTTCCGCGAGCGGCCACTCGACCACCGAGCCCTCGGTCATCGTCAGGCCCAGCTTGGGCATCAGGATCTGGCGCCGCGCACCCATCTCAGCCGCCGGTGAACTGTGCCTTGCGCTTCTCGATGAACGCGCGGCAGCCCTCGTGCGCGTCGGCGCTGTCGAGCACGAGCCCGATCATCGCCTGCTCGTAGGCGAGCGCCTGCGGCAGCGGCATTTCGCCGCCCTCGCGCAGCGTGCGCTTCAGCAGCTTCAGCACGAGCGGCGATTTCGCGGCAATTTTCTCCGCCAGCGCGAGCGCCGCATCGAGCACCTCCGCCCTGGGCACGACGCGATTGACGAGCCCGATGGCGGCCGCCTCCTGGGCGCTGAGGTGCTCGCCCGTGAACATCAGTTCCTTCGCGCGGCACTTGGGCACCTGGCGCAGCAGGCGCTGCGTGCCGCCCGCCCCGGGAAACAGGCCCAGGGTGATCTCCGGCAGGCCGAATTTCGCGCTGTCGGCGGCGATCCGCAGGTCGAGCGCGAGGACCAGTTCGGTGCCGCCACCGAGCGCCCAGCCGTTCACCGCGGCGATGGTCGGCTTGTCGCACTCCTCGATGCCGCGGAACACCCGGTGCACCACCTCGCCGAATTCCTGGTAGTGAGCGAGCCCCTGGCGCGATTCCAGATCCGCGATGTCGCCGCCCGCGACGAAAGCGCGATCGCCCGCGCCGGTGACGACGATGACGCGCACCGCGGAGTTCGCCGCGAGCGCGCCGAAGCTGCCCCCCAGTTCGAGCAGCGTCGGCACGTCGAGCGCGTTCAAGGTGCTCGGGCGGTTGATGGTGAGGATCGCGACCGCGCCGCGGATCTCGGTGAGGATGGCTGACATGAGTCGTTCTCCTTGAAATTCGGAATCAGGAAGGCGCGAGCGTTCGCCGCACCGCCGCGACGATCTCGTCCTCGCCGGGCAGGCAGCCGCGCTCCAGCGTGCGCGCGAAGGGCACCGGCATGAAGGCCGCGCCCACGCGCGCAACCGGCGCGGCGAGGCGCCCGAATGCGCGCTCGGACACGCACGCCGCGATTTCCGCGCCGACGCCGAACGCCGTCACCGCCTCGTGCGCGACGACCAGCCGGCGCGTGCGCGATACCGATTCGAGCACCGCAGCCTCGTCCCAGGGTTGGACCGAGCGCAGGTCGATCACCTCGGCTTCGATGCCGTCCCGGGCAAGCGTTTCGGCAGCGCGCAACGACCACAGCACCGCAGCGCCGTAGCTCGCGATGGTCGCGTCGCGCCCCGCGCGCGCGAGACGCGCCGCGCCGATTCGCGCCGCGGGCGGCGGTTCGGGAAGATCGCCTTTCGTGCCGTAGAGCTGCTTGTGCTCGACGAACACCACCGGATCGGGATCGTCGATCGCCGCGCGCAGCAGCGCGTAGGCATCCGCCGGGGTGCTCGGCACGACGACCTTCAATCCCGGCACATGGGCGAACCACGCTTCGAGGCATTGCGAATGCTGCGGTCCGGCGTTGAGGCCGCCGCCGTGCGGCGTGCGCACCACCATCGGGACGCTGCACTGGCCGCCGAACATGAAGTGCGCCTTGGCCGCCTGGTTGACGAGCGCGTCCATGGCGAAGGTCATGAAGTCCATGAACATGATCTCGACCACGGGCTTCAGTCCCGAGAGCGCGGCGCCTGCCGCGGCGCCCGCGATCGCGGCCTCCGAAATCGGCGTATCCCGCACGCGCTCCGCCCCGAATCTGGCCTGCAGGCCGCGGGTCACCGCGAACGGCCCGCCCGGGGCGCCCACGTCTTCGCCGAAGAGCACCACCGTTTCGTCCGCGGCCATCGCGTCGGCGAGCGCGCGATTGATCGCAGCCGAATAACGCGTTTCAGGCATTCGCACCTGCCTGCCGCGTATAGACGTCGGCGGCCGCCGCGGCGAACTCCGGCTCGGCCGCCGCACGCGCGCGCGCAACCGCCGCGTCGATGAGCGTGCCGATTTCCTTGTCGATCGCCTCCAGCCGCTCCGCGCCAATGCCCTGGGCCGCGAGTTTTCGCGCAGCGACCAGCAACGGATCCTGGCTGCGCGCGGATTCGAGATTCTTCGCCTCGCGGTACTTCTGCGGGTCGCCCTCGTAATGTCCGCGCCAGCGGTGGGTGCGGCACTCCAGGATCTGCGGACCCTCGCCGCCTCGCGCGGGCACGGTCATCGCCCGCGCCGCCGCCGCGACTTCTTCGACGTCGGTGCCGTCGACCGAGCAGTGCGCAATGCCGAATGCGCCGCCCAGCGCGGCAAGGTTCGCGGCGAACTGGCGTTCGAGCGGCGAAAATTCGCCCCAGCCGTTGTTCTCGCAGACGAATAGCATCGGCAGCTTCCAGAGCTTGGCGAGATTCAGGCATTCGTGCAGCGCGCCCTCGGCCATCGCGCCGTCGCCGAAAAACGCGACCGCGACGTTCGGCCGGCGAAGCACCTGGTGGGCGAGCGCGCTGCCCGTGGCGAGCGGCAGGCCGCCGCCGACGATGCCGTTCGCGCCCAGCATTCCGACCCGCATGTCGGCGACGTGAATCGAGCCGCCGCGTCCCGCGCAGATGCCGCTCGAGCGCCCCATGATCTCGGCGAAGAAATCCTGCAGCGCCACGCCCTTGGCAAGCGCGTGCCCGTGGCCACGATGCGTGGAAGCCACCGTGTCGGCCGTCTCCAGCGCGGCGCAGACGCCCACCGGCACCGCTTCCTGCCCGATCGAAAGGTGCAGGAATCCCGGCACCTCGCCCTCGCTGAACAGTTTCGACAGGCGCTCCTCGGCGCGGCGGATCGCCACCATCCGGCGGTACAACTCCAGCAGCGGCAACGGCTGCGTCATACCGCTTTCGCGACCGGCGCAGCGGGGTGGAGCAGCGCAAAGGCGCGCATCACCTCCTGGATATCGCCGCCCGGCAGGTGATCGACGAATTTCTCGATCGCCCCGTAGGCCTTCGCCGGGACCGACTGCTCCGCGCCGATCCGCCGGACGAGCGCCGAGACGCCCTTGCGGTCGAAGGCGAAGTCGCGCGTCGTCATGCGCTGGTCCTGGACCAGCGTCCGGCCATCGGCCGTCGTGAGTTCGATCCGGCAGCACAACGTCGGAACGCCCTCGTCGCTCACCAGCCGAATCCGCGGAATCAGCGCGTTGACCTCGCGGTCATCGTAGGTCGTCATCCGCTTCATGTCGGGCACACCGTGCAGCAGCGTCGCCGCGATGCAAAAGGGAATGCTCATCAAGGTGCCCGAAACCGAGTCGAACGGTCCGGTCGCGTCCATGCCGGCATATCCGGTTTCGTAGGGGTTCATGTGGACGCGCACGGCCGCGATTCCGGCCCCGGCGAGTTTGTCCCGCAGCACGAGGGCCGCAGTGACCGGCGTCTGGTTGAACGCGCACACCGGATACGGCTTGAAGGTGACGCGGATCACCGCCCAGTCCGTCCCGAGCCTCGAGGCGAGCGCGTCGACGTCGCAGTCCTTTCTCGCGAACGCGCGCACGAATCCCGCCCTGCCCTCGATCGCGTGCGGCGCCGACACCGATCCCGCGCGCGCAAGTTCGGCGGCGGCGAGCCCGGTCTGCGCCGCGACCCCGACCTGGTAGCGCCACTCGTCGGTGCCGTCGGTGAACGACTGCAGGATGCCGCCGCAGAACGACGCGGCGTTGGCGAGCGCGGCGGCGATGCGCTCCTCGGGCAGGTCCATCAGCTTGGCGGCCGCGCCCGCGGCGGCGAGCGTTCCGTACACGGGCGAGGCGCGGAATCCGGCGGGCGTGGTATCTCCCGCGTAGGCTTTTTCGAGCAGCCCCCCGGTTTCGTAGCCGGCGAGCAGCGCAGGCAAGAGCCGCGCCAACGGATAGCCGCGCGCTTCGACCATTGCGGTCAGCAGCGGAATCATGATCGTGCCGAGATGCGCCGCGCCGCAGGTGTCCTCCTGCGCGCGGCCATGGAACAGCGCCGGATTGGCAAGCGCAGCGCCGGGTACGGAGGTCTTGCGGCCGTCGCCGAGCAGGGTCGCGCCGCCGGCTTGCTCGCCGTGAATCGCGAGCGCGGCGCGGCGCGCGACCGGCGCATACGGCGTGTCGTGGCACCCGAGCGCGATGCCGTATCCGTTGAGCAGGCAGGTGCGCGTCTTTTCCGCTACCTCCGGCGGCACAGCGGCGAAATCCAGCGTGCGAATGAAGCGGGCGATTTTCGCAGTTGCGGTCATGGGCCCATTCCCCGTGGTTGCCGTGATGGTGCGACGTCCAATACTCTAGCCGCGCGATACGCTTTCCGGAGATACGATTTTCCTATGTGTTCCATTGGAAAAGCCGACCGCCGGGCGTGCGCAGCGGCAGGCGCCGTTCAGGCCGAAATCAGTTCGTTCGCGAACACGTGCACCCGCGCCTGCCGGCCCAATGCCTCGAGCACCGCGCGCGAGGCCTGCGACAACGGACGCCGCGTGAGGTGGATCAGATAAAGATTCGCTTCCAGCAGCGGCTGGCTGATCGGGCTGATCCGCAGCCGGTCCGAGCCGACGTCGCACAGCACCGCAGTGAACGGCAGGATGGTCGCCCAACCCGAGTTGGCGACGAAATCGATCATGCCGTGCACGCTATCCATTTCCAGGATCCGGGCGACGTTGATTTCCTTGGTCCACATGCGGCGCTCGATGTTGTGCCTGAGGATGTGATTCGGCGACGGCACGACGAGGTTCAGCGGCCGCAGTTCCGCAAGATCTACGGGCGCGCCCTGCGTGAGCCCGAGCGACGGGTTGCTGACGAGGACCATGGTGTCGTCGGCGAGCCGCGCGATTTCGATGCCCTCGTGCTTGGGCGGCTCGAGCACCACGGCGAAGTCGATTTCCTGCACCACCACCGCCCTCGCGAGCGGGTCGCTGAATCCCTGGATCACCGTGATCTCGATCATGGGGTGCGACTCGACGAACTGCGGCAGGAACGCCGACATGAGTCCGCGAACGACCGTCGGGATGAGTCCCATCCGCACCTTGCCCGCGATCTGCCCGCTCGCCTCGGCCATCTCGAGCGTCGCCGCGTTGACCGAACGCAGGATCGCCACCGAGTGCCCGTAGAAACGCAGTCCGGCGGCAGTCGGCGTCACGCCGCTCACCGAGCGGTCGAAGAGCGACCGGCCCAGAATCTGCTCGAGGTTCCGGATCTGCGCGCTGAGGGCGGGCTGCGAGCAGTGCTCGCGCACGGCAGCCTTCGAGAAGCTCGCCTCCTCGTAGACCGCGGCAAAATACTGCAACTGGCGAATCGTAATCGGAATCATAACGCTGCGCGATTATCCGCTTTTCCGATACGTCTCATAGGAAGTTCATATTTCCTGCCGCTCCCGGCGCTTCGCTAGTCTCGCAGACTGGACCGCGGCTGCGCCGCACGGTAGACCCTATTTCACCCGACCTCGTATTCTGGCTGTCGCTCGCGGTCAAGCTGCTGTTGACCGCGGCCATCGTCGTCACGGCCTCGGTCGTCGTCGAGCGCGCCGGCCCGCTCATTGGCGCGCTCGTGGTCACGCTGCCGGTGACCGTGTGGCCGGCGTATGTGTTCCTGTCCCTCGATCACGATGCCGCGTTCCTCGCGCAGAGCGCGCAGAGCGCCCTCGCCATCAACGCGGTCACCGCGGTCTTCATGCTCCTCTATCTCGTCCTGGCGCAGCGCCGGGGGCTGCTCGCGAGCCTGTGCATCGCCATCGGCTGCTGGATCGGACTGGCGATGCTGGTGCGCTCGTTCGCCTGGAGCGTGGGTGGGGCGGCGCTGCTCAATCTCGTCGCCTACGGCGTGTGCATCGCGCTCGGCAACCGCTACCGTGAAGCCGAAGTGCCGCGCCTGGGAAGGCAGTGGTACGAACTGCCGCTGCGAACGCTTCTCGTCTGCTCTTTGATGGGAGTGGTGCTCGTGCTCAGCACCTGGGCGGGGCCGGTCGCGACCGGGATTCTGACCGTCTACCCGATCTCGACGACGTGCACGATGCTCATCCTCCATCCGCGAATCGGCGGACGCGCCACCGCCGCGGTGATTTCCAACGGCCTGTGGGGCCTGCTGGGTATCGGCTTCGGCCTGTACGCGCTGCGGGTCGCGATCGAGCCGCTCGGCGTTGGCACAGCGCTCGCGCTCGCGCTCGCGGTTCCCGTCTGCTGGAACCTTTCGGTGTATGCGGCCCGCCGCCGCGGACTGATTGCCAAGCGCGCATCGGCGGCAAACGCGACGAAACGCTCGGTGCTCGCAAAATAGCCCCGACGATGTTCGAAATTCCGGGTAACGCTTGTCGCGGTGCAACCCAAGGCCTTATCCTCCATGCTGCTCGCGCGATCACGGGAAGGGGAGAACCTTGAAGGCGCCCTCGTTTGACTACGCAAGGCCCGCGTCGCTCGCCGAGGCGCTGCAACTGCTCGCCCGCCATGGCGAACGCGCGAAGCTGCTCGCCGGCGGCCAGAGCCTGATTCCGTCGCTCAACATGCGCCTTGCCGCGCCGGAGATGCTGATCGATCTCGGCGCGCTGAAGGAACTCCAGGGCATCGCGCCGCAGGGCGACGGACTTCGCATCGGCGCCGGCACTCGCCACCGCGAAATCGAGCACTCCGCGCTGGTCGCGCAGCGCGCCGCGCTCCTTGCGCAGGCCGCACCGCATATCGCGCACGTGGCGATCCGCAATCGCGGCACGCTCGGCGGCTCGCTTGCCATGGCCGACCCTGCAGCCGAATGGCCCGCGTGCTGCGTCGCGCTCCAGGCAACCCTCGTGATCGCATCGGCGCGCGGCGAGCGGCGCGTAGGCGCCGGGCAGTTCTTCAAGGCGCTCTACAGCACCGACCTTGCCACCGATGAAATCCTGGTCGCGGTCGAATTTCCTGCGCCCGCGCCGAAAGCGCGCAGCACTTTTCTCGAACTCGCCCGGCGTCGCGGCGATTACGCCATGGTCGGGCTTGCCGCGCTCGCGAGCCGCGGCGCCGGAAAACTGGCCGGCGTTCGGCTTGCCTTCCTCGGAGTCGCCGCCGTACCCGTGCTTGCACGACGCGCGATGGCCGCTGCGGAAGGCAGGCAACCGGACGCAAACACGATCGCCGCCGTACAGAGCGCGATCGGCGAGGATCTGCAGCCCGGCGCCGATCTCTATACTTCTGCGGCCGCCAAGCTGCACCTTGCGCGCGTGCTCACGGGACGCGCACTGGCCGAGCTCGCCCGATGACGGAAACCTCCCGCATGGAAGAATTGTTCGAGACCACGATCACCGTGAACGGCACGCGCGTGACGCGGCGCGTCGCGGCGCGCACGCATCTGGTGGACTTCTTGCGCGACGAGCTGGGCCTCACGGGTTCGCATACGGCTTGCGAACACGGCGTGTGCGGCGCGTGCACCGTGCGCGTCGACGGCGAGATCCTGCGCGGCTGCCTGATGCTCGCGGTGCAGGCGAATGGCCGCACGGTCGACACCATCGAGGGGCTTTCCGATTCCGGCGAAATCCGCGACCTGCAGGCCGCGTTCCACGAACGCAACGCATTGCAGTGCGGATTCTGCACGCCCGGCGTCCTGATGACCGCGCAGGACCTGCTCCGGAATCGCCCCCAGGCGACGCGGGACGAAATCCGCGAGTTCCTCTCTGGAAATCTCTGCCGCTGCACCGGTTACCAGGCGATCATCGACGCGATCGAGGCGGTGCTGGTTGCGCGGCGCCAAGCGAGGTCCGCATGAACGATCGCATCGCCCCCGAGCGACTTTTACCGGAACCGCGCGCGGAAGAGCGTGCGGTGCCGCCGGCGCAGACCACGACCACCGGATACATCGGCGCGAGCACGCCGCGCGCGGGCGCGAAGCGCCTGCTCGAGGGCCGCGGCTGTTACGTCGATGATCTCAGGCTGCCCCGCCTCGCGCAGGTGGTGTTCTTCCGCAGCCCCTACGCGCACGCGCGGATCAAGAAGCTCGATCTGTCGCGCGCGCGCTCGCAGCCCGGCGTGCTCGCGGCGTTCGACGGACGCGCGATCGCGGAATACTGCAGCCCCTGGGTCGCGGTGCTCGGACACCTGAAAGGCATCAAGTCGCCGCCGCAGCACGCGGTCGCCTTCGAGCGCGCCTGCTGGCAGGGCGAGGCGGTCGCCGCGATCGTCGCGGAGACGCGCGCACAGGCCGAGGACGCGCTCGCGCACGTCGAGGCCGAGTGGGAGGAACTGCCCGCGGTCACCGACATGGAAGACGCGCTGTCCAACCGCTACGTCATCCATCCGGATCTCGGCGACAACATCTGCTTCAAGCGCGAATTCACGACCGAAGGCGTCGAGCAGGCGTTCGCGACCGCCGACGTCGTGGTCGAAGAGACCTACGGCATGGGCCGTCACACCGGCGTGACGCTCGAGGGCCGCTCGATCCTCGCCGACTACAACGCCGCCGAGCACAGCCTGACCGTGTACCACGCGACGCAGGCGCCGCACATGATGCAGGACATTTTCTCGCGCCACCTCGACATCCCCGAAGCGAACGTGCGCGTGATCTGCAAGGACGTGGGCGGCTCCTTCGGCATCAAGGTGCACGTCTATGCCGACGAGATGGCGACCGCGGCGATCTCGATCATGCTGCGCCGGCCGGTGAAATTCGTCGCCGACCGGCTCGAGTCCTTCCTCACCGACATCCACGCGCGCGAGCACAAGGTGAAGGTGCGTCTTGCCTGTACGCGCGACGGGCGCATCCTCGCGTTCGACCTCGACGACCTGACCGGGATCGGACCGTACTCGGTGTATCCGCGCACCAGCGGCATCGAGGGCAACCAGGTGGTGAATCTCACCGGCGGGCCGTACCGGCACAAGGAGTACCGGGCGAAGCTGAACGTGGTGTTCACCAACAAGAACGTCACCTGCCAGTACCGCGCGGTGGGCCATCCGATCGCGGTGGCGCTCACCGAAGGCATCGTCGATCTCGCAGCGGCGAAGCTCGGGATGGACCCGGCCGAGTTCAGGCGCAGGAACCTGATTCCGGACGACGCCTATCCGTACACCTTTCCCTCCGGACTCAAGTTCGAGAAGCTTTCGCATCACCAATGCCTCGACAAGCTGCTCGAACTCATGGACTACGCCGGCCTGCGCGCCGAGCAGCAGCAGCTGCGCGCCAAGGGCGTGTACCGCGGCATCGGGCTTGCAGCGATGATCGAGGTGACCAATCCCTCACCCGCGTTCTACGGTGTCGGCGGAGCGCGCATCTCGGCGCAGGATGGCGCCACGGTGCGGCTGGAACCGACCGGGATGGTGACCTGCCTTTCGAGCGTCACCGAGCAGGGCCAGGGAACCGACGGCATCTTCGCGCAGATCTGCGCCACCGCGGTCGGCGTGAGCGTGGACAAGGTGCGCGTCATCACGGGCGACACCGGCGTCACGCCCTACGGCGGCGGCACCTGGGCCTCGCGCGGGGCCGGCATCGGCGGCGAAGCGGTGCTGCAGGCGGGCAAGGCGCTGCGCTCGAACATCCTCGACGTCGCCGCGGCGGCGCTCGATGTCGACAGGGCGGCCCTCGATGTTCGCGACAACGCGGTCTGCGACCGCGCGACCGGCGAAGTCAGGCTGCCGCTCGCCGAAGTCGGCCGCATCGGCTATTTCCGTCCCGACACGCTGCCGATGAAATTCCAGTCCGAACTGTCGGTGACGCGCCACTACACGCCGCGCGAATACGGCTTCACCTTCACCAACGGAATCCAGGCCTCGCTCGTCGAAGTCGACACCGACACGGGATTCGTGAAACTGCTCAGGCACTGGTGCGTCGAGGACTGCGGCACCGTGATCAATCCGCTGCTCGTGGACGAGCAGATCCGGGGCGGCATCGTGCAGGGCATCGGCGCCGCCATGCTCGAGGAGTGCCTGTACAGCGCCGAAGGGCAGCTGCTCAACGGTTCGCTCGCCGATTACCTCGTGCCGATGACGGGCGACGTTCCCGACATCGAGATCGCGCACGTGTGCACGCCGACCCGCCAATCCGAACTCGGCGCCAAGGGTGTGGGCGAAGCCGGCACGGCGGGCGCACCGGGCGCGGTGATGAACGCGATCAACGATGCGCTCACGCCGCTGGGTGCGCGCGTGACCGACCAGCCCTTCACCCCGGAACGGATCCTGCGCGCACTCGGCAGGATCTGAGCGCGGAGCGCATTAGAATCGGGCCTCCGCAATCCCGAGGCCCGGTCAAATGCCGCTGACTGAACTCAATCACTACCTGATCCGCGCCAACGATCTCGAGCGCACGAAACGCTTTTACTGCGAGGTGCTCGGCTTCGAAGTGATGCCGCGGCCCGACTTTCCGTTTCCCGGCTACTGGCTCGGCGTGCAAGGCAGGATCCAGGTGCACATGGCGCCGCACGGCATCGCCAACCAGGACCTGTACTACCTCGGCACGACCGAGCGCTCGGCGACCGACAACTCGGGGATCGTCGATCACATCGCCTTCCTCGCGACCGACCCCGAGCAGTTCGCCAGGCGCTTCGAAGCGATCGGGCTGGCGAACCGAAAGCGCTATTTCCCCGAGTTCAAGCTGTTCCAGATGTTCGTCAAGGATCCCGACGGCCTCACCATCGAACTGAACTTCCACGGCATCGACGAGGAGCCGGCCTGGGGCAAGGGCAGCGAAAACTACGCCGAAATGCCGCGCGCCGGCGGGATGCCGCGTTGAGCGGCGGCGACCGCGGTTTCGCGGGCGTCGGCCGCGAAGAAGCCGTTTCCCGCGCGCGCGAGCTGGTGCCCGCGCTGCGCGAGCGCGCCAAGCGTGGCGAGGACGAACGCGGCATGCTGCCCGAGATCCAGGCCGATCTGCATCGTTCGGGGCTGTTTCGCATCGTGCAGCCGAGGCGCTGGGGCGGCATGGAGCTGGATTTCGTCTCGCTCGTCGACGTTCCGGCTGAGCTTGCTCGCGGCTGCGCATCGACCGCCTGGAACGTGGGCAACTACGCGATCCACCAGTTCCTGGTCGCGCTCTACGACGAGCGCACGCAGGACGAGGTCTGGGGCGAGAACCCCGACGTCCTGATCGCCGCGGGGATCGCGTATCCGCAGGGCCAGGCCCGAAGGGTCGACGGCGGCTTCGTCATCGGCGGGCACTGGAATTTCTCGAGCGGCGTCGACACGGCGGAGTGGAACCAGCTCGCCGTCACGGTGCGCGACGGAGATCGCGTCACCGGCCACCGCATGTGCATGGTTCACCGCGGCGAGTTCGAAATCGTCGACGACTGGTTCGTGCTCGGCATGTGCGCGACCGGATCGAAGTCGGTGCGCGCGAAGGACCTGTTCGTTCCCGAGCATCGCGCGCTCGACATGACCACCTGCCGTGGGGCGGGCGACGCACCGGGCTCGCGCTCCAACCCGAACCCGCTTTACCGCATCCCGTACGCGGCGCTTGGCTCACACTGCCTCGTGGGTGCGGCGATCGGCAACGCGCGCGCCGCGCTCGAACTCACCTGCGAGCACGTCAAGTCCCGCAGTACCAACTACACGGGCGCAAGGATGCGCGACTTCCAGACGGTCCAGCAGCGCGTCGGCGCCTCCGGGGCGCGAATCGAGGCGGCGGAGCTGCTGGTGCGAAACGACTGCATCGTCGCGCAGGAATATGCAACCGCCGGAAAAGTGATGGACCTCGAGGAGAAGCTGCGCGCCAAGCGCAATCTCGCCTACGCCGTGACGCTTTGCACCGAGGCCGTCGATCTGTTGCACACGGTGGCGGGCGCGATCGGCATCTACGACGGCTACCCGATCCAGCGCCTGTTCCGCGACGCGCACGCGCTCGCCGGCCACTTCAGCTTCGCCTTCGACGCGCACGGCTCGAGCTGGGGGCTGGTGGCGATGGGCGGGGAGTTTGCGAGCCCGACCCTCTAGGCGGAAGTTCGGTTTTGACGTTCTCAGGCCGTTCGGTCCTGGAGGGCCCACTGAATTGCACTTCGGACACTCCAGCTACGGAAAGAAACGGGGGGCGTTCATACCATCTCGGGTGTTCGGCGAGATTCATGCCGAACACCCGAGATCCTGGAAAGACAGATCTGCTGCGAGCTTACGCTACTGCCATGAGATGTTCGGCGAGCGATTCGCGCCGCCGAAACTGCTCCGGGAAATTGCGGCGAAGGGCGGCCAGCTCGTCTAGGCTCGCCTCGCGAACTCCTCGCGCAGCAATTCGACCAGGCGCCGGTTCGCGAGCCGCCGCCCTTCCGACCTCGTCGCCACGTAGTCCCAGCCCAGGCCTACGAGTACTTCGCACACCGCCGCGCTGCGGCTCAGGCCCATCTCGCAGTGCACGAGTATCGAATGGTCCCAGTGCTTGTGCACGAAGCGGGCAATTTTCACGGCATGGGAAACATCGGGCAGCACGTAACCCTGCAGGCCCCATGAATCCCAAAGGCTGCCCCCTCCGGGCGGCGGGTTCGAAATGTCGTGGAACTGCAGTTCGAGCGTCCGGACCCATTCGTCGGCGCGCAGCCTCGGGCGCCCGGAGCCCGGATCGCGGATCGAGATCAGCGCCGCGCCCGGAGGACTGCGGAGTTCCTCGATCTCGTCCCTCGAATAGTGCGCGCAGTGCTTGCTCACGCCGGTTTCCCGATGTCCTCGACCGCCGATTTGGCCCGGTGCCGCCAGACCGCCTGCAAGCTCACGCTCGGAGCCCGTGGTCCCGGATAATGCCCCACTCCGGGACCGCATGCTGCACATCTCCTTTTCCAACCGCTTCGAGATCCTCCTCGACGCCCTCATCTCGCGCCTCGCCGCCGAGCGGCCGGAACCGTTCACGGCGCAGCAGGTGATCGTGCCGAGCACGGCGATCGCGCGGCGCGTCGAACTCGCGCTCGCCGATCGCCTCGGCGTCTGCGCGAACGTCGAGTTCGCCTATCCCGCGCAATGGCTCTGGAAGCAGATCCGGCAGGTCGTGCCCGAGGTGGCGGAAGACTCGCCGTTTGCGCCCGAGGTGCTCGCCTGGCGCGTATTCGAAGCGCTCGGCGATCCGGGCTTCGTCAGGCACCACCCGCGCCTTGCGACCTACCTCGACGGCGCCGATGCGGTGATGCGACTCGATCTGTCGAAGCGGATCGCACAATTGCTCGAGCACTACATCACCTATCGGCCCGAGTTTTCCGGGCACTGGTCGGCAAACCGGCACGCGCCGATCGCGAAGCTCGATGGCACTGCGAAGGAAGACGAGGCCTGGCAGGCGGCGCTGTGGCGGCGAATCGCTGCGGAACTGGGCACCAGCCACGAACATCCGTCGACGACGTTCTTCAAGCGCATCGAGGCGATGGGAGCGGACGCGCCGCGCATCGCGGGATTGCCGCTCACGGCGCACTTCTTCTGCCTGCCGTCGCTGCCTCCGCTGTACCTCGAGATGCTGCGCAAGCTCGCGCGCTGGAGCGAGTTGCGGCTCTATGCGGTCAATCCCTGCGAGGAGTTCTGGTTCGAGATCGTCGATCCGAAGCGCCTCACCTACCTCAAGGCGAGGGGCAAGGGCGAGCACCAAGAGATTGCCAATGCGCTGCTCGCCGCCTGGGGCAGGCAGACGCAGGCGCACCTCGACCTGCTGCTCTCGGGCGACGGCGAACTCGAGGACTCGGACTGCGTCTTCGAGCCCGCCGCCGGCGCATCGCTCCTCGCCCAGGTGCAAAACGCGATTCTGCGAATGGAAGATCCCGCACCCGGCAGCATCGCTCTGGCCCCGGACGACCGCAGCCTCGAGGTGCACGTCTGCCACTCGCTCACGCGCGAGCTGGAAGTACTCCAGGACCAGCTCCTTGCGCTCTTTGCGGGACCGAATCCGCCGAAGCCCCCGGAGATCCTCGTGGTCACGCCGGACCTGGAAGACGCCGCGCCGCTCATCGACGCGGTATTCGGCACTGCGCCTGCGGGCCGTACCATCCCCTACGCGATCACCGGCCAGCCGCAGCACCGCGTCAATCCGATCGCGCGCGCGCTGCGCGACCTGATCGCCCTGAGCGCGAGCCGCCATCCCGCGAGCGCCGTATTCGATTTCCTCCTCCAGGAGCCGGTGGCAGCGCGCTTCGATCTGGACGGCGACGATCTGGAATCGATCCGCATCTGGATCGAGGAATCGGGCATCCGCTGGGCGCTCGAAGGCGACGAACGCAAGGCGCACGGCCTGCCCGCAAGCGATTCCCACACCTTCGCCGACGGTTTGCACCGGCTCTATCTCGCTTACGCCACGGGTGAATCGGGAGTTTGCATCGACGGCCGCATCGGCGCCGGCAACCCCGAGGGCCAGGACGCGCTCGCGCTCGGCAGCTTCTGGCGATTCGTCGAAGAACTGCATCGGTTGCGCCGCGACTGGCGCCGGCCGAAGGACGCGCGGGGCTGGCGCGAAGCGCTCGGCGGCGCGCTCGAGCGCTTCGCCGCCGACAGGATCGATTGGGCGGAAGACGTTCGCCTCGTTCGCAGGGCGATCGCCGATCTGCAGGATCACATGGAGCGTGGCGGACTGAAACAGCCGGTGTCCCTGGACGTCGTCCAGTCGGCGCTCGGCGAACTGCTCGACGATCCGGCGCGCGGCGGCGTGCCCTCGGGCCGCGTGACCTTCTCCTCCGTGAGCAGCCTCAGGAATCTCCCCTACCGCATCGTCTGCGCGGTGGGCCTCGACGACGGCAAATTCCCCACTGCGGGGCGCACGCTCGAATTCGATCTCATGGCGCTCGCGCCGCGGCGCGGCGACCGGCAGCGGCGCACCGACGAGCGCAATCTCTTTCTCGATTTGCTGCTTGCCGCGCGCGAGCGCTGCTACTTGAGCTACACCGGGCGCAGCGTGCGCGACAACAGCGCAAAGCCACCGTCGGTGCTGGTGGCGGAACTGCTCGACTACGCCGTGCGCGCCTGCAGCGCCGACGTCGCGGGCGAAAAGACGGTGCGCCGGCAACTGGTCGTCGCGCATCCGCTGCAGCCGTTTTCGCAGGACTACTTCGTTGCCGGAGACGATGTGCGGCGGCGCAGCTTCAACGCCGGGTATTGCGAAGCGCTGCGCGCGCAGGCCGTTGCGGCGCCCGGCCCGGCGGCGGCGCAAAGCGAAGGGGACGAAGAGGACGCGCGCGATCCGGGCCTGCCGTTTTTCTCCGCGCCGCTCGCGCCGCCGGAGGACGAGTGGCGCATCGTGCGGCTCGATCAGTTGCGGCAGTTCTTCGCCAATCCCTGCCGCTTTCTTCTCAGGAATCGTCTCGGCATCGCCACGCCGGAGCAGGCGGAGGAGTTGCTCGACGACGAGCCGTTCCTTCCGGAATGGCGCGCGCGCCAGGCGATGGCCGAACGCCTGCTCGCGCCGGCACTCGCTGGCGCGGGCGAAGAAGCGCTCTTCGCCCTTGCGCGCGCGGGCAACGAATTTCCCGCCGGACCGCTTGGCAATGGCTCGCTCACGGCCGAAATCCGCCTGCTGCGCGCCTTCGCGAAGGGACTGCGGGAGGAAACCGGCGAGCTGCCTACGGAGTCCCATTCGGCGAGGCTCGATTTCGAGATCGAAGGCGAGGACTGGCGACTGGAAGGCGCCGTCGGCGAGCTGCGCGGGGGGCGCCTCGTGCGCTCGCGCTACGACGATGTGCGCGTGCGCGACTATCTCGCCGGCTGGATCGAACACCTCTTTCTGTGCGCTACGTTGAAAACGCCCCCGCCGGGCGCCACTCGCTGGCATTCGCGCGACGGCGTCTATGGGCTCGAGCCGTACGCGCAAGCCCGCGCGCGGCTCGCGGAGTTGATGTCGCTCTATCGCGAGGGACTGCGGTGGCCGATTCATTTCTTTCCGAAGAGCGCCTGGGCCTACGTGACGAGCGACGGTGACCTCGGCAAAGCGAAAGCCAGGTGGTCGAACTGGAAAAACCCCGCGTTCGGCGAAAGCCACGATCCGGCCTACCGCCTTGCGCTGCGCGACGTGCCCGAGCCGCTCGACGGGCAATTCGCCACGCTGGCGCAGCGCGTCCTCCTGCCTCTGCGCGAGCACGTCACGGATCCCCGCCTGTGAGCCAGGAACCGAAACCGCTCGAGCTCTTCGGCTGCGATCTCGATGGCGTCAGCCTGGTCGAGGCCTCGGCCGGCACCGGCAAGACCTGGAACATTTGCGGCCTGTACCTGCGACTGCTGCTCGAGCGCGGGCTCGAGGCGCAGCAGATTCTCGTGGTGACGTTTACCAACGCGGCGACCGCAGAGCTGCGCGAGCGAATCCGCGTTCGCATCGGCGAAACGCTTGATCACCTGCGCGGTCGCGCTCGCGCGACCGATCCCTTCGTGCCGCGGCTGCTGGAGGCCGTCGAGATGAACGCAGGCTGCACGCGCGGCCAGATGGAAACGCGCCTCGAAGCCGCGCTCGCCCATTTCGACGAAGCGGCGATCTACACGATTCACGCCTTCTGCCAGCGCGCGCTCGCCGACACGCCGCTCGCCGCGGGCCTGCCCTTTGGTCTGGAACTCATCGAGGACGACGCCGAACTGCGCCACGAGGCGGTGGCCGATTTCTGGCGCCGCAGGGTCGCCGGGGCACAGGAAGACCCGGACCTCGCCGCTTGGCTCGCGCGGGCGAAGGACTCGCCGGAGACCTGGGCGCGGTTGTTGAAGCGCCTCCAGGCGAAACCGCTCTCGCGGGCGATCTGGCCCGACGATCTCGATGCGCCCGTGCTTGCGCTTCGGCCCGCGCTCGATGCGGCGTTTGCTGCCGCGAAAGATCTCTGGGCAAGCCAGCGCACAGCGGCGGTTCAAGCGATCGTCGACGGGCTGCAATCGCTCAATGCCGGTGTCTACAAAGCCGAGGGCGTCGAGGAAGGTGCGCAGGCCTGGGACGCGTGGTTCGCCAGCAGCGACCCGCTGCAGCCGGATTTCGAGGCCGGCGGCAAGGCGAAGCTTTTCTCCAGCGCGCACCTCGAATCGAAGACCAGGAAGAAGCGGGTCACGCCGCGTCATCCGTTCTTCGACGCCGCGCGCGCGGCGCTCGACGCGCGCACGCAGACCGAAGCCCGGCTTGAGCGCCTGCGCCTGTGCCTCCTGCGCGGAATGACGGATGAGGCGGGAAGACAACTGCGCACCAGGAAACGCGAGCGGCGCGTGGTCGCCTTCGACGACATCCTCTACAACGCCTGGGACGCGCTCTGCAACGGCGCGCGCCCCTGGCTTGCGAGCGCGCTGCGCAAGCGCTACCCGGCCGCGCTGATCGACGAGTTCCAGGACACCGATCCGCTGCAGTGCGCGGTCTTTCTGGCGATCTACGATGCGCCCGGTGATGCGGGCGGGCGCGGGCCGCTCTTTCTCGTCGGCGATCCCAAGCAGGCGATCTACAGCTTCCGCAACGCCGACCTGCACACCTACCTGCAGGCGAAGGCGCGCGCCAGGGTTCACCATACGCTTGCCGCCAACCAGCGCTCGGTTAATGGTCTGATCGAAGCCTGCAACGCGCTCTTTGGAGCCAATGCGGGCGGCTTCATCCTGCCGGGCGTCGCGTATCACCCGGTTACACCCGGCGAGAAACCCCGCCCTGCGTTCGTGGACGATAGCGAAGGCACGAAGCGCGGCGCGCCGCTTCGCCTCTGGCGCCTGCCGCAGGTCGACGGCCAGTATCTTTCGCGCGACCGCGCGCAGGAACTCGCGGCGCAGGCGACCGCAGGCGAAATCTCGCGCCTGCTCGGCGAGGGCGCGAGGGGGCGCATCAGGATCGACGGCGAACGCCTGCAGGCGTGCGACATCGCGGTGCTGGTGCGCAGCCACCGTCAGGGCGACCGGGTCAAGCAGGCGCTCGCGCTGCTGGGAATCGGCAGCGTCGAACTCTCGCAGCAGAGCATCTTCGTCTCGCGCGACGCCGAGGACCTCGAGCAGGTGCTTGCAGCGATCCTCGAGCCTGCGCACGGGGCGCGGCTGCTCGCCGCGCTTTCGACCGAATTGATGGGCGCGAGCGCCGGCGAGATCGAAATCATCGCGCGCGACGACGCAGCGCTCGCGCAGTGGACGACGCGCTTCGACGAGTTGCGAAAGACCTGGCTCGGGCGCGGCTTCGGCTTCATGTTGCGCCGTTGGATGGACGAGGCAAGCGCGAGCCGGCGGCTGCTCGCGCGTGCCGACGGCGAGCGGCGGCTCACCAACCTCCTGCAACTCGGCGAGCTGCTGCACCGCGCCTCCATCGCGCATCCGGCGCCGGTTGCGCTCGCGCGCTGGCTTGCCACGCAGCGCATCGAGGCGGCCGCTGGCGAAGAGGCGCAATTGCGGCTGGAGTCGGACCGCAATCTGGTGCAGATCGTCACCATCCACAAGGCGAAGGGCCTCGAATACGGCATCGTGTTCTGCCCCTTCCTCTGGGACGGCTACCGCGCAGCGCGCGGCGAGCCGGACGCCATCGAGTATCACGACGAGCAGGGCGGCGGGGTGATCGATTTCCGGCCCGACGCGAAGCAGGACGGCGAGGTGAAGCGCCGCCGGCGCGAAGAATCGGCTGCAGAGGACGTGCGCCTCGCGTACGTCGCGCTCACGCGCGCGGTGCACCGCTGCTATTTGATCGCGGGGTGCTACCTTGCGAGGAGCGGAAAGGGCGCGCCGTCGCCGAAGCAGAGTACGCGAAGCCTCCTCAACTGGCTCGCCGCAGGCGGCGAACTTTCGTACGCCGGTTGGCAGGACCAGGAACTGCCGACCGACGCGATCGAGCAGGCGTGGCAGCGCATCACGGATGCGGCGAAGCCGCACATTCGGCTTACCGACCTGCCGCCCGATCGCGGCGCGCCGCTCGCGATCCGTGGCGCATCGCCCGAAAGTCTCGCCGCCCTCCCCGCGCCGAAGCACATCGATCCGGGCTGGCGAATCGGCAGCTTCACCGCGCTCGCGCACGGCGCCGAGCACGAAACCGCGGCCTCCGACCACGACGCGCGCGTAATCGCGCCCGCATTGGCGGCCGCGCCGGAAGATCTGCCCGCGAACGACTTTCTGCGTTTTCCGCGCGGGGCGCGGGCGGGCGACTGCGTGCATGCGGCGTTCGAAAACGCGGACTTCACGGACTCCGCCACCTGGGACGGCGCGATCGCGCGCGCCCTCGCCCTGCATCCGCAGCGCGCCGCGGCGGGCGCCGCGCTTGCACAGCAGAAAACGATGCTTCACAGCCTGCTTGATGACGTGCTTGCAACCGAATTACGCGAGGGGATCGTACTTGCGCAAGTGCCCGCGAACCGGCGCCTGAACGAACTCGGTTTCAACCTGCCAGCGAACCAGCTCGACCCCGCGCGCCTCAACGCCTGGCTCAAGGCGAACGAGTACCCGATGCCGCGCCTCACCTTCAGCTCGTTGCAGGGGTACCTGAAGGGCTTCATCGATTGCGTTTTCGAGCACGGCGGCCGCTTCTACGTGCTCGACTGGAAGTCGAACCACCTCGGCTACGCGCGCGAGGACTACTCGACCGTGCGCCTCGCCGCAGCGATGCGGGAGCACGGCTACCACTTGCAGTCCCTGATCTATTCGGTCGCGCTGCACCGCTACCTCGCGCGGCGGCTCGCGGGCTACGAATACGAGCGGCATTTCGGCGGCTCGATTTATCTCTTCGTTCGCGGGGTACGGCCCGGCTGGCGCGACGCCTGCGGAACTCCGCTCGGCACCTGGTTCCATCGCCCGCCCGCCGCCGTGCTCGAGTCGCTCGACGCGATGCTCGGTGGTCTGCCGGAATCGATTGCGGCATGAGCGCAGCCGAAGATCTCGCCGCGGGCTTCGCCGAACACGTGTCGATCTGGGCGCGCAATCGCGGCGCCTCGGCTGAATCGCTCGCCGTGCTGAAAGCCGCCGCCGAGCGCGCGAGCCTCGCGACCGCGCAGGGCAGCGTTTGCGTCCCGCTCGCCGAAGTTGCGGCCGGGATTCCCGGTAAGTCCGTCGCCGAACTGCGCGAAGCGCTGCTCTCATCGAAGATGGTCGGCCCACCGCAGGGCGAAGCCTTGCCGCTCGCGCTGGACGAATCGAACCGACTCTACCTGCGGCGCTATTTCGATTACGAGCGACGGCTCGCGGCGAACCTCGTACGGCGCGCGACCCTGGGCGAACCGCCGCCCGCGCCCGGCGCAAAACCCGACTGGCAGAAGTTCGCGGTGGAGCTTGCGATGCTGCGGCGTCTCACGATCGTGAGCGGCGCGCCGGGCACCGGCAAGACCTCTACCGTGGCGACGCTGCTCGCGCGCGTCCTCGAGGAGGATCCCGAGGCGCGCATCGCGCTCGCCGCGCCCACCGGAAAAGCAGCCGCGCGCATGCTCGATGCGCTGCGCGAGCGCGCGGCCTCGCTCCCGCCGCAAATCCGCGAACGCCTGCCCGCCGAATCGCACACCCTCCACCGGTTGCTCGGCGTCACGCCCGAGCCGGGACGGTTCAGGTACCACGCCGGGAATCCCCTGCCCGTCGATCTTCTCGTGGTGGACGAAGCCTCGATGCTCGACCTCGCGCTCGCGGTGCGCCTCGTGGAGGCAGTGCCCGAGACCGCGCGCCTCGTACTGCTGGGCGACAAGGATCAACTCGCCGCGGTGGAGGTGGGTTCGGTGTTCGCTGACCTGTCGGTGAAAGAAGCATCGCCCCTCGCCGAATCGGTCGTCTGGCTGACGGAGAGCCATCGCTTCGCCGCCGATTCGGGCATCGGGCGGCTGGCGGCGCACATCAATGCGGGCGAGGGAGAGCGCGCGCTCGAGTGGCTCTCGCGGAGCGGCGACGACAGCGTCGCCTGGATCGAGGAGCCGGGCGGCGAGATCGGCCAGGTTTCCCGCAAGCTCGCGCTCGCGGGCTACGACGGCTACTTCGAAGCGCTGCGAGAGCGCCCGGACGACAAGGCCGCGATTTTCCGTGCTTTCGATCACTTTCGGCTGCTTTGCGCCGTGCGCAAGACGCCGCGCGGCGTGAGTGCGCTCAACAGGATGCTCGGCGCGCATTTGCGATCGGCGCTCGACCATCCGCTCGATCCCGGCGCGCCATCGCCCTGGTATCCGGGCCGGCCGGTGATGGTGATGAAGAACGACACCGTGCTGCGGCTCTTCAACGGCGACATCGGCATTTGCCTGCCAGATGACGCAGGCAGGCTCGCGGTCTGGTTTCCCGACGGACCCTCGGGCTTTCGCAGTCTCGCCGCGAGCCGCCTGCCGTGGCACGAGGACGCTTATGCAACCACGGTGCACAAGGCCCAGGGCTCGCAGTTCGATGAAGTGCTCCTCATCCTGCCCGGCGAGGCCGGCAAGACCGCGGTGCGGGAACTCCTCTACACCGCCGTGACGCGGCCGCGCGCGCGCGTCACGATCTCGGCGGGCATTGAAGTGTTCCGCGCAGCATGCGCGCGGGCTACGGAGAGGCACGCGGGGTTGTTGGAGAGGATGCGGGAGGCGGCGACAGTGGTGTGATTTATTCACATCAATACCCGGCCCCCCATGACCACCACAGTCAAGAAGACCATTTCCCTGCCGCCGGACCTCGCGCGCTGCTTGCGCGCGCGAGTTTCGTGGCGTGCGGGTCGTGAAGTCTGCGGGACTATCCGGGGTCTCAGGTCACGCCGCCTGCTTGAGCAGCGGCCAGCGCACCTTGATTTCGTCCCAGGGCACGAACACGCGGCCCGCGCCGTCCTTCTCGATCACCGTCCATTCCGTGAGGGCGACGACGTCCTTGTGCACGTTGCGGTAATGCCGCCCCAGCTGCTTGGCGAGCGCATAGATGGTCACGGGGCCAGCCGCCTTCAGCGCCTCCACCAGTTCCCAGCGCTTGGGCGTGAACACCTCGCCAAACTCGGTCATCGTGCGAAAGCCGATGCCGAAGTGCGGGGCTGTCCTCTTCCCCGCCCGCGCCTTGGTCAGCGCGGCGCCGAAACGCGCAAGGCTCGCCTCGATGTTTTCTCCGACTCGCAGTTCCAGCACGCTCATGATTCGCACTCCTTCACGTCCCGCAGAAAATCGCGCAGCAGCGTCGCAATGTCCGTGAACGCATAGGACGCCTGCACCCGGCCGATGTGGCGATGATCGCCCTTGCCGCGTTCGTTGTCGTAGCCCACCAGACGCTTGCCGCGCACCACGTACACCAACCGGTACTTGACCCGATGCACGGAAGGCCGCACCGGCTCGGGCACTTCCCAGATCACGGCCTCGATCACGCCGCGCCCGAAGCTCTCGCGCACGCGGTAGATCAACCGGGCCTTCATGGGGCGTATGATGCCCCATAACCTGGGGCCTGTGAAGCCCTATCCGCCCTGGCTGCACGCCCACGAAGCGAAAGTGCGCGAGAAACGCTTCGACTCATACAGGGACCGCCGTCGTGTAAGGTATGTTTGTGTGATCTCGGCATGCGGCCGAACGCAAGAACTATGAGAACTGAATACGATTTCTCCGAGGGCCGGCGCGGTGCAGTCATGCCGCAGAAGGGCAGGAAGCGCATCTCGATCTTCATCGACAACGCCGTGCTGGAGGAATTCCGCGCGCGGGCGGACAGGGCGGGCACCGGGTATCAGACCATGATGAGCGAGGCGCTCCGGCGGTATCTGTCCGGGTCCGACCAGCCGATCACGGAAAAGACCCAGCGTCAGGTGCTGCGCCAGGAGCTGCCGGAGTATCTGGGAGGGCGCGAAATCCCGGCTACGGGCAAGCGTGCCAAGGGCAGCGCGCGCCGTTGAGGGCGCCCAGGGTCACTGGAAATCTCCACCGAGCCTACAGGTCGAGCCAGGTCCGGAGGGAGCCCGCGATCGCGTCGATCTCAGCTTTTGACACGCTACCGATTGAATTGTCGAAGCGGTCGAGCGGCAGCGTCATGACCTTGTCGATCATGACCTGTGAGGACTTTTCGAGACCGCTCGCCGGTGTCGGCTCGATGCGCACGCGCAGCTTCGACTCGACGAGATGCGACGTGAGCAGGCAGACCGTGGCGGACGGTGGATCGTCGTTGAAGCGGTCCGCCTGGACGACGACCGCCGGACGGACTTTGCCGACGAATCCCGGCGGCTTGACGTAGTAAAGCTCGCTGCGCTTCAGCCGGCGGGCCACGCGGCGTAGTCGGCCCAGTCGTCGCCGCGGTCGGCAGATCGGGTAATCGACATGCAACCACTTCATTGCGAGGGATGCGGGGAGATCATGGCCGGCTACGATAGCGTCCACTACGGCTCCCAGGACAAGGGATACCGGGAGCTTTGCACCCGGTGCGTCAACGCCGAGGTGGCCAAGCTGAGCGGTCTGGACGATTTCGAGAACATCCGCCTCGAACCCATCGGGATCACCGACTGCGCAGGCGAAACGCACCACTTCCATTTCCGGACACGGCTGTTTGGAAGCGGTGTCGCTCTGGATGCCTTCGAGCTTCGGGACGGGAACCCCGCCGGCTATCAGTTCCAATCGATCGGCGATCCCGATGACGGCCTGTTCGCCCTGCTGGGCCGGTTGATCGAGAAAATGCGCCGGACGCTTTCCGTCAGGCACCTTGAGGACGATGGCCACGGGCTCCGGATCGCCCACCCGGACAGTGCGAGGGCGGATCGAATGGGATGGGCAATGCCCGTTGGTCCTTTCGCGCCAGTCGGCCGCGACTCTTCCCAGGCGCACTTGCCTTTGTACTCATAACGCGTACACTTGTACGCTAAATGCGTCTTAACGAGCAATCTGCACGAGAAGCCCTCCCGGCCGGCCCGGACCGGCTGGCCGCGGTGCTCTTCGGCAAGTCGATGCGCGCGATCCTCGCGCTGCTCTTCGGCCGTCCGGACCGACGCTTCTATACGCGCGAGATCGCCCGCGCCGCCGGCATCACGCCGAGCTCACTGCAGCGTGACCTCGCGGCACTCGCGGGCGCCGGCGTGCTCACCCGCACCGAGGACGGCAGGCAGGTGTACTACCAGGCGAACCCGGCCTGCCCGGTTTTCGACGAGTTGAGAGGCCTTGCCGTGAAGACGTTCGGCGTGGCCGACGTCCTGCGGCGGCTGCTCGCGCGGCACGCGTCGCGGGTCAGGCTCGCGCTGGTCTACGGCTCGGTCGCAAAGGGTGCCGCCGACGCGGCGAGCGATGTGGACGTGCTCTGGGTCGGCGATCTGCGGCCCTCCGAACTCGTGCTGCAGCTCGCTGCGGCGGAAAGGCGGCTCGCGCGGAAGATTTCCGTCATCGCCTATAGTACCGAAGAGTTTGCGGATCGCCTCGCAAATGACCATCATTTCCTGACCACGATCCTGAAAGGCCCGGTCATCTGGCTGATCGGCAACCGGGAGGCATTCGATGAGTTCGTCCTCTCCAAGACTCGAAAACCTCGCACGCGCAAGGCAGCTCAACGCCGAGCCGCCCGGAAAGGACGAGGTCGAGCGCCTGCTGGCGAGCGCTGAAGCGCAGTTGCGTGACAGCCGCAATGCTTCGCTCAGCCCGCCCAGCCGGTTCATGCTGGCGTACAACGCGGCGCACGCGCTGGCCCTCGCTGCGCTGCGCGCCGCCGGCTACCGGCCATCCAGCGCCGGGCATCGCAAGATGATTTTCCAAGTGCTCGAGGCCACGGCCGACGCGCCCGAGAGTCTGTGGTACAGGGCGTCAATTGATTCCTGGCAGCACTTGCGGCGCGTGCCAGAACATCGCCCGGTACCGCCTGCACCTCGCCTCGGGCGTTCGGCCGAGCGAGCAGTACACCGCGTGCGGCGAGACGACGGGATCCTCGCGCCCGAGCGCGTTCGCCCCGAAGCTCGACCAGCGCCACGCCCCCGGTTCGCGCACCAGCCCGGCGCGCACCGGGTTCTCCTCGATGTAGCGCATGCAGGAAAGCAGGTACCGCGGCACGTAGACGGGTGAAGCGTCGAACGTTTCCTCCCACGGCGCTTGCGCACAACCGCGTTCTTTGGCGAGGTAGCGCGCGTGGCGCGCCACCACCGCGCGCAGGAGTGCCGTCGCCGCGGCCTCGCGCGCGGGCGTGACGAGCAGGTGCACGTGGTTGCGCATCAGCGCGTAGGCGTGCACCGCGCACTCGCAATCCTGCGCACACGCGCAGAGCGAGCGCAGGTAGGCGCTCGCGTCGCGCGCGAGGCCGAAGCAGGCCGCGCCGCCCCGCCCGCGCTGCACGAGGTGCAGCACGACACCGGGTGCTTGCGGGCAGGCAGGGCGGGACATGGCGCTTCCCCTCGCAACGCACGAGCCCCGTCGAGGGATGACGGTAGGCGCGGCGGCCCTGGACGTGCGCCGGGCAGCGCGAATCTCGACAGCGACCGCGCGTTCTTCGACAATGCTGCACCACCCAACCGCAGGGAGCGGAAACGATGAACAAGAGCGTACTCATCCTGAGCCTCACCGTCTCGGCTGGCCTGCTTGCCTGCAGCAAAGCACCGGAAAAGGTCGCCGAACGAATGATCGAGTCGGCGATGGAGAAGGACGGCACGAAGGCCAGGGTCGACCTGTCCGCCGGGTCTGCGAAGATCACGACGACGGACGCCTCGGGCAAGACGACACACGTCGAGGTGGGCACGGCCAAGGTCGGCGAGTCGGAACTCGGCGTACCGTTCTATCCCGGCGCGAAATCCGGCGACGGCGAATCGTCGAAGATCAGCACGCCGGAGGGAAACATGTACACGGTCGTCCTGCATAGTCCCGACCCGGCCGACAAGGTGGCGGCTTTCTATCGCGACAAGCTGAAGACCCTCTCCGCGGGCAAGCAGATGATGGACATGAGCGGCGGAGACGGCAGCGCAACCCTCATGCTGGCGGACGACAAGGCGAAGAGTTCGATCCAGGTGCACGTCGCCAGGGCGGACAAGGGGACGGACATCCAGATCGTCGCCAACCGGCCGGCGGCGAAGTAGCGCACGCCGCACCGGAAACGGATCGCGACGGGAGCCTGAACCTTCCGCCCGACTGCAGCGCGTGGTCGAGGAACGCGATGAGTTGCTGATATCGAAACCCATCCTGGACGAGCTGCTCGGCGTGCTGGCACGCAAGTTCGCGCGCGACAGGGAGGAGCTCGCGCGGGTCGCAGTGTTTCTGACGGATCTCGCGACGACCGTTCGGCCACGCCGCCGGCTTCATGTCATGGAGGACGAACCGGACGACCGCATTCTCGAGTGCGCAGTGGCAGGACGCGCAGACGCGATCGTCACCGGCGAGCGCGCGCTACTCCGTCTGAGGGAGATTCGCGCGACCCGGATCGTCAGCCTGCGGGAGTACCTTGGAAGCGCCTAGTCACTGCCCGTTTTTCGTGCAGGCATTGCCTATGAGAAGCAGCCCCTCCGCCACGTCCAGCACGTCGTCCGGCCAGTAGTCCATCGGCCGCGGCCGCTTCGCACCCGCCTCCTCCAGCGCGCGGCAGGCGAGCACCGGCAGCACCCAGCGCGGCGGGATTGCGTCGCGGCCGAGCGCCGCGCCGACAAGCGCACCTGTGATCGCGCCACTGGTGTCGGTGTCGCCTCCCGAAGACAGCGTTGCCACCAGCGCTTGCTCGAAATCGGGCGCGTACATGAGCTGATGAAAGGCGTTCTGCAGCGCGGTCAGGACCCAGTCCTCGTTCTTCGGGAAGTCGCGCGGTCGCTCGCCAGCCGCTGCGCGCCCGATCGCTTCGCGCGCGTCGTCTAGCGCGTGGGCGAGCGCGGCCTTCACCATCGCTTCTCGATCGCCTGTCGCCACGCCCTCAGCGATCGCCGCCGCGTAGCCCGCGCAGGCCTCCACGCAGACCGGGTTCGGGTGCGTGAGGCGCGAATCCTCGCGCGCCGCGCGCGCGGCGCGGGGCGGGTCCCCCGCTGCCCAGACACCGAGCGGCGAGACGCGCATCAGCGAGCCGTTCGCGGCGCTCGCGAGATCCGGGCGTCCGTCGATCCCCGCGCGCGTCGTGCGGCCGACGTCGAACGGTCCGGATTCGAGCCACTCTCGGTAGGCGGCGAGCACCGCTTTCGCATCGCAGTCCCGGTTACGAAGCAGCGTGCGGGCGAGCGCGAGCGCGAGTTCGGTGTCGTCCGTGGGCTGTCCTGCGATCGTGTTCCAGGCGCCTGCGTCGGCGAGATCGCGTACGCCCTGCGGATACTGCCGTGCGATATCGCGCGCTTCGCGGAATTCGACGAGCGATCCCAGGCTGTCGCCGATCGCCTGTCCGAGCAAGCACCCTTGCGCGCGCGAAAGGCGCGCTTCGTCCGCGTAGCGCGGAAATCCGGCCGCAGCGCGCGGCTCGAGCTCTTTCACCTCCTGGCAGTCGGACCACGCCACGCGCGCGAGCGCCGTGGCGGCTTCCGGCGCACCGGCGATGCAACCCGAGACGCGAGCGTTTTCCTCGCCCGTGAAGACGATTTCCCGGCCCGAAGCATCGAGCAGCACGCCGCCCGCGCCGCGAAGGAGCGCCGCGCCCGCCGCAATGTCGTACTCGTGCACCGAATGCGCCGAAATCGCCGCGATGCCATCGCCCGCGGCGACGCGCGCGAGGCGGTACGCGATGCTCGTCATGGCGATAAACCGCGCCGGGCTCGCGCCCCTGGCGAAAAACTGCGGCCGGCGCCCGGCGGACTCGGTGCACCAGACGAATTCGCCGCGCGCGAGGCGCCGGCGCGAGAGATCCCAGGCTACCGGCTCGCCGTTCCTGCGAACCGGACTTGCGCCTTCCGCCCAAGCGACGGTGTCGCGGCCGCGGTCGGGCGAGGTCGGGCTGTGCACCACGCCGAGCACCGGGGTCGCGCCGCGAAGCAAGCCGACCGACACCGCGGAGCCGCGCGCGCCGCGAAGGAAATTGCTCGTGCCGTCGTGCGGGTCCACCAGCCAGCGCCAACCGGCGAGGCGGCCCCGGGTGAGCCCGGTTTCCTCGCCGAGGAAATCGCAATCCAGCACCCGTTGCAGTGTGGCGCACAGGTCCTGTTCGATCTCGACGTCGACCGGCGCCTTCGCGCCCGAGCCGCGCGGGCCGCCCGAGCGGTGAAACTCGGCGCGCAGGCGCTCGCCGACGGCTTCGGCCGCGACGATTACCTCGGACAGGATCCGATTCAGGCTGACAGCGCGATTCATCGGTTCTCACGGAAGCGATTCACGAGAGCGCGAACCCCGTGAAATCAGGCGTATTGTCTCCGACTTCCGGAGGCCGGCAGACCCTGCGAAAGTCTTGAGACGCTTTCCCTGGGTGCGCAGGGGATCGGCACGCCGTTCAAGGACCTCGCCGGGCGCCTCCGCGGCCGCCACGCGGGCCGATGTCGGACTGCCTGACCTTCCTTCCGTTCACGTACACGTCGCCGAGCGTTCGGCCGTAGGCGTCTTTGCCGTGCCTGCGGATCTTCACCTCGCCCGAATCGAGCTTGCGTTGCAACGCGCGGCGTTCGGCGTCCGCGCCCGGTTTGCCGCGCTCGGCCGCATATACCTCGCGCAACCGGATGCGCTCTCGGCCGCAGCGAACCGTATCGCCGTCGATCGCCTTGCAGCGCCGAGCTGCGTCCACGGGCGCTGCGGCAAGAAGCACGATCGAGGCGATCGCGAGCGACGCGAGTTTCGAAAGGAACTTCATCTGATCGACGGCAACGGGAAATCATCCCTATGAGAGGTGCGGTGTCACGCGGGCACGAATGCATGCAATCGGAATTCGCATTGTCCGCCTTCCGAATGAATTCCGCCCGGACGGCGACTTGCCCGTCGCGCGCCAGGCATCGTGTAAAGTGCCTGTCATGGATCTGAAAACGCTGATCGGGCACGAATTGCCTTCCTGGACCAGGGAGGTGTGGTTCCAGGTCGGCAACGTGCCGGTGAGCTTCGCGCGGCTGCTCGGCCTGGTGTTGATCGTACTGCTGGTGTGGTGGTTCGCCTCGCTGCTGGAAAACGCGATCCGCCGCGTCGCAGTGCGCGCAGGGCGGGGCGACGAGTCCGCGCCCGCCGTCTACGCCTGGACACGGATCCTGCGCTACACGGTCTGGATCATTGGGACGCTCTTCGGGCTGTCGTACATCGGCCTCGACCTGACCAGCTTTGCGCTCCTGGGCGGCGCCATCGGGGTCGGCATTGGCTTCGGGCTGCAGAACATCTTCAGCAATTTCATTTCCGGGATCATCATCCTGCTCGAGCGCACGCTCAAGGTTGGGGACTTCGTCGATCTGCAGTCGGGCGTGCGCGGGCACGTACGCTCGGGAGCGCTCAAGGTCCAGCTCGATCGCGATCCCGGGTAAGTTCGACGGCCCCGAGCGCGACCAAGCTCAAGCTTGCATGAGGGAGCAAAGATGGAGCGCTTCGATGCGATCGTGATCGGCGCCGGGCAGGCGGGTCCTGCGCTCTGCGCACGCCTGGACCGCGAAGGGCTCCGGACCGCGCTCATCGAACGCAATCTTCTTGGCGGGACCTGCGTCAACGTGGGCTGCACTCCGACCAAGACGCTGGTCGCGAGCGCGCACGCGATCCACATGGCGCGCCGCGGCGGCGAGTACGGGTTTACCGCGAACGGCGTCACCGTCGACATGCACGCGGTCAAAGCGCGCAAGGACCGCGTCGTGAAGCAGTCTTCCGACGGCCTCGCCACCTGGATTGCGTCGATGAAGCGCGTCGAGCTGATCCGGGGTCAGGCGCGCTTCACCGCGCCGCGCACCGTGGCGGTGAACGGCCGGACGCTCGAAGCGTCGCGCGTCTTCCTGAACGTCGGCGGCCGTGCGTTGGTGCCGGACATTCCGGGACTGAAGGACGTGCCTTACCTCACCAACACGTCGATGATGAACGTCGATTTCGTTCCCGAGCATCTGGTCATCATCGGAGGCAGTTACATCGGGCTCGAGTTCGCCCAGATGTACCGGCGTTTCGGCTCCAGGGTCACGATCGTCGAGAAGTTCGCCAAACTGCTGCCGCGCGAGGACGACGACGTCGCGATGGAGATCCGCGCCATCTTCGAGCGCGACGGCATCGAGATCCGCACCGGCGCCGAATGCATGGCGCTCCGGAAACAGGGCGAGCGCATCGTCGTCGGCCTGCAATGCCAGGACGATATGCCCGTCGCCGAGGGCAGTCACGTGCTGCTCGCCGTCGGCCGCGCGCCGAACACGCACGACCTCGGACTCGAGACCGCCGGCATCGAGGCCGACCCGCGCGGCTACATCCAGGTCGATGACGAATGCCGCACGAGCGCGGAGGGCGTGTGGGCGCTCGGCGACGCGAATGGCCGCGGTGCGTTCACGCACACGTCGTGGAACGATTATGAAATCGTCGCCGCCAACCTGTTCGACACCGACCGGCGCAGGATCTCGGACCGCATCCCGTGCTACGCGCTGTTCATCGATCCGCCGCTCGGCCGCGCCGGCATAAACGAGGACGAAGCCCGCAACAGCGGCAGAAGGATCCTCGCCGCGAAACTGCCGATGGCCCGCGTCGGGCGCGCACGCGAGGCGGGCGAGACCCAGGGTTTCATGAAGGTGCTGGTCGATGCCGACACGAAGGAACTGCTCGGTGCCGCGATTCTCGGCCTCAACGGCGACGAGGTCATCCACTCGCTGCTCGACGTGATGTATGCGCGAAAGCCCTACACCACGATTCAGCGCGCGACGCACATCCACCCCACCGTCACCGAACTCGTCCCGACCCTGCTCGGCGGGCTGAAGCCGTTCGTGTAACGCGCTCGGTGCGAGGACCACTGGCGCCTGTGCTTGCTTGAGGTGCGGCGGCCCCGAAGGCCCGATTGCCCATCGCGAAGGCGTGCAAAAATCCGACTGCCCCAGCCGCTCGCCGTAGAATGTGCAAGCGATGGCACGGTTTTTTCATCGAAGTCCCGTTCAAGCGTTGCTGGCCGCGTTGGTCGTCATCGCCATCGTCGGCTGCGGGCGCGACGAATCCGGCGGCACGACAGCGTCAGATGCGGACAAGAATTCCGCAAGATCAACCGGCAAGAAAGGCGACATCCAGGAATCCTCGCCGGGCGCCAAGGATCCGATGAAGGAAGGATATTAGCTTCCGCTGCGCTCCGCGCGAGCGGAAGGAGCCTGCTGCATCGGTGACCCGCCCGGATGCGCGGTCGATCGTCCTAAGGCGGCGCGTGAAATTAACTTGACCATTTTGCGTGGATGTGTTTTATGGTGGCATGCAGGCAACATCCGTGCAGCGCCAGATCAAATTACGATACCGGTTGCTTGTCGCGGTGATGGATG
>Ga0080064_1000351_pt1 | contig 131044 bp, 111 predicted proteins | sample Subgrocontami54m_FD_69260 | JGI IMG/M metagenome (GOLD analysis project Ga0080064, IMG submission 69260) | Subsurface groundwater microbial communities from S. Glens Falls, New York, USA - GMW46 contaminated, 5.4 m (SPADES assembly) (version 2) ...
CTTGGGCTCGCCGGCACGCTCTGGGTGGCTCCGGTGGGTATACCCGCAACCCCGTTCGACGCTGCCGTCACACCCCCTACCTACGAAAGAATGGCTCCATTCGTGCTATCTGACCCACTAGCCGCAGTTCCGAAGCCGTTTTTGCTGCCCTTCCTTGCTTGGGCGGCTCTCTGGCGTCCGCGCGGATTCGTCGCTGCGTTGGCTACAGCAGTCGCCCTCACGCTGTCGACGTTTCTTGCTGTGGGGCCAGATCCGTTCCAGGACTATCTCGCTAGTGTCATGGGGGCCGGATGGGCTATAGAAGCGAACTTCAATATCGCGCTAACAGCTAGCGCGCCAGAGCTAGCGCTGCCAGTTGGCGCAGGTGTTGCACTGATTACAGCTGCCGTGCTCCTCCGTCTCGGAGCATCGGCGGGTCTACTCTGCTCATCCGCCGGCGGGCTTCTTCTGGCCCCGTATCTCGGGTTCTATTCCGCCACTCACCTCTTGGTTGCCATCGAGCCGCTTCACAAGAGGTTTCCGAGGCTCATTCTTGGGCTCTGGGGGATCGCGCAGATCGCGGCGTTCTTGGCGCTTCCTTGGTTGGCCGTTGTCCTGGTATGCCTTGGTGTGGTGATTGGCAGCATCGAGACTCGTGGCATTGCCGTCGAGCGACACTGGCTAGCTAGAGCGTTCGAGGCACGGCGTCCAATGCCTGACACGGGTTCCTGCCCGCCGAAGGAGCCAATGACGTAAACGAGTATCAAGTCGGCCTTTGCGCGAGTTGGGGGAGGCGATGCAGCAGCAGTCTGTCACCAAATGGCGACTGGAGCAAACGATGGCCAGCCAATGTCCTTGAGGGTGAGGCGCTCGGGTCTCTACTGCCGAGTGTTTTTACCCGGACGAGCGAATGCAAAGGTCGTCCCGCGGGACCCTGCGGCGTTCGCTGGGACCTGCCACACAAAGATATAATCCGCACCGCATCGAAGGCCACGAACCCCTTTTGCGCGGAACTTGGCGGATCAGATGCCCCGCAAGGCGCGTTTAGTCCCCAGGCGCATTCGAATTTCAGGAGAGTGGGTTTGAACCGTGGGTGGTTTTTCCTCTTCTTTTTCGTCTCCGGGTTTTGCAGTCTCGTCTACGAGGTGGTCTGGCTCCGCCTGACCATGGCGGCCTTCGGGGTCAATGCGCCCATCGTGGCAACGTTTCTCTCGGTTTTCATGGCGGGAATCGGAATAGGCAGCATGATCGCAGGACCGATTGCGCGACGGCTCTCTGCTCGTTCTCCTGGAACCCTGCTCCGCGGCTATGCGCTCGTCGAGCTGATGATCGGCGCCTCAGCGCTTCTCGTGCCTGCATTGATCTCTTATGGCCGGAATCTGCTCGACGGTCCCCTCGGTGGCGTCTCCTGGGGTTCAACAGAGTACTACGTCATGACGGCTGCGTGGATTGTCGTGATCCTGCTCCCGTGGAGCATGTGTATGGGCGCAACCTTTCCATTGGCCATGGGCGCCCTCCGTCAGAGCCGTGAAGAAACCTCCAGCGGCGCCTTCGGCTATCTCTACCTCGCAAATGTCATTGGGGCGACCTACGGGACGCTCCTATCGGCCGTGGTGCTGATCGAGTGGCTCGGATTTGGCGGCTCGTTGTACCTGGTGGCTGGCTTGAATGGGCTGCTTTTCTGTGCTGCCTTCGCCCTAAGCGTTGCTCTTGGCCCAGCGGAAACCAGGAGCCCGGCCCCAGTCGTCGTGCACACCGCTTCTGCACCAGCTACGCCGATTCGTCGGCATGCTTCCCTTTGGATGCTGTTTACGACCGGACTGATGAGTATGGCAATGGAGGTCATCTGGGTTCGCCAGTTCACGCCATATCTCGGCAACGTCGTCTATGCGATCGCTGCCATATTGGTGATCTATCTCTCAGCGACGGCAGCCGGGGCTTTCCTTTGGGTTCGCTTCGGACGCCCGCTCCAGGGACCCAGGGTCTGGCTGCTGATTGGAGCTCTGGGGCTGCTCCCGTTGCTCGGCGCTGACCCGCGGACGCACCTTCCGGATATATTGCGCGTTATCGTGTTCATCACACCCTTCTGCATTGCGTTGGGCATGCTCATGCCATCGCTCGTAGACCAATGGTCCTCCGGCGACCCATCGAAGACTGGCCTTGCCTACGCGACGAACGTACTTGGGTCCACCACTGGGCCACTCATTGCCGGATTCATTCTTCTGCCGCTCCTCGGCGACCGATGGTCTCTTATCGTGTGTGCGGTTCCCGCACTTGTGATTGCAGCCAGTGAGGCGTTGCGAGTGCTGTCCAGGGGCGACCGCCCTGCGTTCGGATCCATCCGCCCGGTTTCCGCTGCCGCGCTCGTAGCGCTGACTGTGCTATTGGCAACCCAGACCGTAGCTTTTGAGGATTCGTTTCCAAACAAACTCCTCCTCCGGGATCAGGAAGCCAGCGTTGTCGCAACCGGAGTCGGGATGAACAAGAATCTTTTCGTCAATGGAATCAGCATGACAGTGCTCACTCCGACGACGAAGATGATGACAATGCTCACGGCTGCCCATCTCTCGAGACCGCCAGAGCGGGTGCTTATCGTCGCCATAGGTATGGGGACCAGTCTTCGGTCTGCTCACACGTGGGGCACGGACGTCACAGCGGTAGATCTCATTCCCAGCGTCCCGCTGCTCCTGGATTATTTTCACAGCGACATCCAAGCAGTGATTGGCTCTGAGCGAACGCACATCGTCGTGGACGATGGCAGGCGCCTCCTGCGGCGCATCCAGCAGCGATACGACATCATCGTCATCGACCCGCCGCCTCCGTTTAGTGCGACGGGCTCGAGCCTGCTGTATTCAGAAGAGTTCTACGCGATCGCGCGGGCACGCATGAACGACGATGGAATTCTTCAACAGTGGGTCCCCATCGAGGAGGGAATCAATGAAGTCGAGCCATCGATCGTGAAGGCATTGGTCCGCTCGTTTCGCTACGTGCGCATGTTTGACTCGCCGACATCCAGGGGCCACCATTTCCTAGCGAGCGATTCACCGATTCCCTTCGATTCTGCTCAGAGACTGGCTGGGCGCCTGCCTCCTCTCGCGGCGGCGGATCTTGTAGAGTGGGGTCCGGCGTCGACCCCCGTGGAGCAGTTCCAGGCGGTACTGGACGGAGAGATCGACGTCGGCGCATTTCTCGCCACAATGCCCAACGCCCCATCCCTGACAGACGACCGACCTGTGAACGAGTATTTCCTGTTGCGCGTGCTCTTTGGTTCGTAGTTGAGCCCGTGTCCCGTCAGGTCAGCCTGGAGGGGCGGACGGCGCACTTCGCATCGGAGCTCGATTTCTTCAGCGTCGTCCAGAGCGTTAGAGCTAAGAAACCGCGCTCCGCCCCTCGTCCGGCGTAATTCGCGCCTTCTGGAGCTCGGGCTCCAGGCGATGGCCGCTCCGTTCGAAGATCGACGGAGTGGTGATCCCGCGTCGGGCCAGCCAGTACTGCACACTGGTGCGCAACACTCCGAGTCCATAGGCGCAGGACCGACGGAAATTGATCGAGGATGATTCGGGTGAATAGCGTGTGGGGCAAGAAATCTCGCCGATGCGAAAGCCAAAGAAGAAGATTTGGGCCAACATCTGGTTATCGAACAGAAAGTCGTTGGAGTTGGCTTCGAGAGGCAGCGACTCGAGCACTTCCCGAGCGTACCCCCGATATCCCGTGTGGTACTCGGAGAGCTTCTCGCCAAGGAGCAGATTCTGCGACATGGTGAGAAACCTGTTGGCAATGTACTTGTATCGGGGCATACCCCCGCGGATGGCGCTGTTCCCGATGATTCTGCTCCCCAGCACGACGTCGTAGACGCCTGTGGCTATGAGGGACGCCATGGGAGTCACAAGCCTCGGATCGTATTGATAATCCGGATGAACCATCACGACGATGTCGGCGCCGTGGGCCAGGGCTTCCGCGTAGCAGGTCTTCTGGTTGCCTCCGTACCCGAGGTTATTGCGATGTACCAGGGTATGGACTCCCAAAGATCGCGCGACGGCCGCCGTATTGTCTCGACTTGCGTCGTCCACGAGGATGATTTCGTCGACGACTTCAGCCGGCAATTGCGAAATCGTCTGCCGCAGAGTGCGCTCGGCGTTGTAGGCGGGCATGACCACGACGACCTTTTTCCCATGGATCATGTGCACGCCTCGGGGACGGCTACTCTGGTCTCAGACCATGAATAGATGAGTGGTGTCGACTTCTGCAAATCGCGTACAAACTGGACGACAGGAGCCATTCTGTGGCTAGAAGCAGGATCAGGGCAAGGGCCGAGCCTCGGGAATAGCACGAAAGTACCACGAGGCGTGTTCTACGACGAGGCTTGGATTGACCCAACAGGTTCGGGCACGCTTGGCATGGTGCGCAGCTTCATGAGGGCCCACGCGAGCAGGTAGAGATTCACGGCGAGCACCCCGACGTGACCGAGATCGAAGATGACGCGAAGGATGGCAAAGACCAGGTAGGGCGTGATGAGCCAGACGGCGAGCGTTCGGTAGGAAACCTCGCCTCGCGCGGCAAGGTAGAGCAGAGGGATAGCCATGGGCAATCCCATGTGCGTGTGCGAGTGCCAGGCGACGGCGCAGGTAGCCGCGTAAGATCCCAGCACGACCACGGCAAAGCGGACTGGCGAGGTCTGTCGGGGACCCAGCCAGAGAGACAGACCGGCGAGGTATGTGGCTGCCAGTCCGGCGAGTGCGAAGCCCCACGCTATTGGCTCCGGAAGCGCGTCCGAGAGATGGAGCCCAAGCGATCGCCAGTTCATCATGTCGCGAGGAACGGTGCTTGGCACGTGGCCCGAGTAGAGAAAGATCAGGCGGGCATTCTCCATCAGCCCGTCGACGCCGGCCACCAAGAGGGACGCGACGAGGATCGTAAGGCCGCCTGCTGCGGCCCCCGCCAGCGTGCGCCAGCGCCGAGTCAGCAGCAGCCCCGGCCCGATCACCATGAGGGTCTGTGGTTTGAGCAGTAGCCCTGCAAGCCAGAGGCCCGATCGGAAACCGTTGCCCGCGATCGCATGGCGAAAGAACTCGCCCATGAAGATCATGAGCCAGCCGTTCACCTGCGCGAATTGAAATGTCTCCAGGGCAGGGAACGACAGGCACATCGCAAGGACCAGACCCCGATTCCGTGAACCCCCAATGTGTCGAGAGAACCACACGAGGTATCCGCAGGTAGCTGCGATGTTGATGATCGTCCATAAGACGAGGCCGACACCGGGCGGAAATGCCAGAAAGGGAACGAATAGCGCAACAAAAGCCGGGAGATAGGGCGTAGGGATCGTCGACCACCGTAGCTCTCGATCAGCCGCGGCAAAGGCATGGACGAGGGGCTCCTGAACCTGTCTCTGCAGGTCGAGGTCATAGACGTGGGCGAACCCGTGGGTATGCGCGATCAGAGCCGACGCCCAGAAGGAGCGATAGTCCACGCCGATGAAGATGAAGAGCCCGCGCGTGAGCAGCATGTAGACGTCAAATGCGAGGTAGAGGGCCGCGAAGATCACCACGATCAACGTCAGGCGCCTGCCAGGGGACAATGGCTTGAATCCCTGGGGACGCGTGCTGGCCTCGGTACTCAGCGTTCTCTCCTACGCTGCTATGCAGGCGGTACCCGATAGGCGGCTGCGTTACCCACGCGCTCGGCTACCGGAAGGCGAAGCTGCTCGCCAGGGTTACTGGCACCAAGTTTTGCTTCCTCGGGACCGACGACGACGTATGAGACGCGATTGGTTCGAAGAAACTGAAGCATGTCCTCGTCCGACATTTCCCCACGGTACATGGCCTCGAGCTTTGCGAGCTTGTCCGGGTACCCGATGGTTCCCGCTTTGCGAGCGATGACCACGCGGCCCGGGAGGAATCCCGAGAAGACCTCGCCCGTAGTGACGGCCCCAATCGTGACGTCCTCGGGGCCCGTGTGCGTCGCCAGCCATTGGCCGACGGTATAGGTATCACGGTCTAAGGTGTAGAGGTTGATCGGGCTGTTCGTTGCGGCCGAGGTGAGCAGAGCCAAGTAGACGGTCGTGGGGAGGTTCAGGGCAAGCACCATCAGCATCGCGGTCGTCAACGATCGCGCAACAGATGGGCGCCCCCCCGTCAGACGTGCGAGTGCGGAGCGGATGGTATGAACTGTCGGTCCCCAACCGATCGCCGCTAGAACCGCCATGGCGGGCTGGAGACCGAAGGACAGCCGGTGTTGATACGCAAGAGGAACGTACATCCAGACGAGCCCGGCGAAGAGCCAGGCGAGCAGCAAGCCGGGTGATGGCGTCTCGATGGCTCCTCCGTCAGAGTTAGCGGTCGCGCTGCTGTAATCTGCGGTGCTCGACAAGGGTGCGTTTGGCTGATCGGCTGCACGTCGCCAGTGCGTTACGAGGGATGCTGCTCCCACGATAGCGAGGATAAAAACAATGCCATAGTCCATAGGCAGCTCCCATGGCCGTGGGCTTGGAAGGGTGTTTGCTTCTCCGTGGGTCTTGCTCCAAAAGGGATCGAGCGTGAAGGTCATGAAGTTGTAGAGGAGCAGAGGGACGCCGGCTATTCCCGCCACGAGGCATGCCAATATCGGGTTCAACAAGAGTCGCCTCTCCTGAATGAATCGAGCCAGCGCGTAGATTCCGAAGGCTGTGATCACGGTCGGCAGGTTGAACGGATGAACGAGCGCCAGCGTTAGGACGGCGACCGCGAGGAGCACGAGGGCTGAGCGCGATCCCCGGCATGCAGCTCCGAAGCTCACGATCGCGATCAGGGTCATCACCAGGCCGAGCCCGAGATGTGGAGCTGTAAAAAAGAGCGCGAAGGTCACGACCTGGACGGACGGCTGGCCCCCAAGCGTGGTTGGGATGCCAACGCTCTCCAGCAGCGGCACGAGAAAGAGTGTGAGACCGCCCGTGAAGATCGCGAGGACGAACGCGAAACGGCGGTCAGAGACTCGGCGTAGAAATGTCGAGGTGAAGACGTACAGCGCGATCGGAAGGAGAATACGGGTCAGGATCTCCGCGGCGGCGAAGACGGCGAACACGGGTAGCCCCGTTGTCTTGGCGATCTTTCCGAGAGTGACGTAGAGCGGGAACATCAAAGCCGGGTTGTGGACCTCTGCTGATGCAGGATTGTGGATCAACCAGGAGTCCGATCTCGCCCCCTCGATCATGGCTGCGCTATAGGCGCTGAAGTCCTGGTGGTACCAGTAGTTCCCTACGTGGATGCGGTCAGTGACTCCCGCGAACCGCTCGACGGTGGGCGGGATCTGGGTCAGCAAGAGGATCAACGCGGTGACCAATGCGAGCCAGCGCCACTCAGACTGAGATATGGCGGGCAGAATTCGGGTGGACGCACCCGAGCCTGTGGGTGCACGTTGGTCGGGTGACCGGGGCGCGACGTCGCCTCTTTCCACCACGAGGTTGCTCACCGTAGGCGATCCAGCTCTGTTCTGGGGATCGCGTACGCGATGGCTTGTCCGATCTTCATCACGACAGGTAAATGCAGCTGAACGCCGGGGTCGCTCCCGCCGACGACTCGCTCCTCGGTTCCGGTGACAAGGTAGCTCGTGCGATTGGCCTTGAGGAAGGAGCGGGCTTCCGATTCGGACATCTCCCCACGGTAGAGGCTGCCGATTGTGATGACCTTCTGATCGTAGTTGATGGCAACCGGGTGTCCCGCCACGACCCGCCCGGTGATCATGCCCGCCAGGACATTCGAGGTGCCGGGGGCCGCGAGAATCACGTCGTCGCGCCCCGTGTTCGCCGCGAGCCATTGTGCGAGCGCGTACGTGTCACGATCGACTCGGTACTGTGCGGATGGTGCGTCAGTGGCAACCGCGATGTTCACGCTGGCGAAAACCACCAGAAACGTCCCGGCCGCCAGAATTAGTATCGGGTAGCTCACGAGTCGGTGACCCATGGCGCGCGCTCGCGACTCTAGCAAGCCGTGTCGTTGAAGTGCCGCCGCTGCCGCTTCGCAGGCGATCAGCAAGCCATACGCCGCGAAAACGGATAGCCCCGGTTGTAGTCCGAGGAGAAAGCGGTTCTGGTATGGGACGGGCGCGTGGGAAAAAACGATGATGGTGAGGAGCCAGGTTAGAAGTAGCCCGCGATCCGCAAAGGGCCGCTCCCACTCGGTCCGTGCTTGTCCCTGAGCAGGTTCTTTACCCAGAGTTGCGCGGTCGCGGCGGCGCGCTCGCAACTCTGCGACTACAGCAACAACGGCGAGAAGGAATACGACGCCGAAGTCGACGGGAAGATCCCATGGGCGGGGCTCGGAGAGGACGCGAAGGCCGAGGTAGACGGCCGCCCAGAACGGGTCGCGGGCGAAGACAGCGAGGTTGTAGACGAGAAACGGGGCGGACGCGACCCCAGCGACCAGGCAGGCAAGAAACGAACTGGTGTGCAGCTTGCGTTCTTGGACGGATCGAAGGACGAAATATCCGCCAAAGGTTGCAAGCGTGACGGGGAGACTAAAGGAGTTGAGCAAGCTGATCGCGGCCACACTGACAAACAGGAGGCCGAGAGCCGTGCGAGACCCCCGCGCAGCGGCGGCAAAGAAGACGATGGACAGAAGCAGGGCCGAGAATCCCAGCGTCAAGTGTGGTGAAAGAAGCATCGTAGTGAACGTAATGTATTCCATTGCGCCCTTGATGCCGAGGAGCGGCGGGAGATTGAAGATGACCTCCACCGATCTTTCCCAGATGGCCAGTCCACCTCCGATCATTCCGAGAATGAAGGCGATCCGGCGTAACCGAACACCTGGTACGAACGCTGCGATGAACACGTAAAGACTGGTGGGCAAGATGACGCGACCCAACGTTTCGAGCACGTTGTAGACGCTGAGGGGCGGGACGTTGGTGGCAGCGGCTAACTTCCCGACACCCACGTAGAGGGGGTACATGAAGGCCGCGGAGTGTTGTTCGGCCGTGAACGGATTGTGGATGAGCCAGGATGAACTCGCTGCCCCTTCGCGCATCGCCGAAAGGTAGTAGCTGAAGTCCTGCACGTACATGTACGTGCCGATGTGGACGCGGTTGGGCGGGCCCAGAAGCCGCTCGACCGTTGGTGGGACCTGAGCGACCAAGAGCAACACGATGACAGCACCGGCGAGCCATCTGAGCTCGGTGACGGCGATGGGCGGGAGGACGCGGATCGATATGCCGTGGGATGTAGGTTGAGTCTTCACGACTGGCGCCGTCGTAGGGGATATGCTTGGGTCTGTACGGTTCCTGGTCATCGGGCCTTGCGCGCTCCTCCGGATACTGCCCGGGGAGCTCCAATCAGTTGAGGGGATTGTCCCAGTGAATCTTGTCCCCGAGCTGGGTTCCTGTGGACTCGATCACTCCCGCCGGAATCTCCAGAACCGAGTGGGCCGAGAACACTATCCTGCTGGCTCGGGACGGCTTCATAGCTCGTATGAGGTGAACTACTTCGCCGCGACGGTCGAGGAAGACCGCGTCGAATCGATACTGCATGAAGAAGCTGTGGATGCTATTGCATGGTTCGATCAGCAATCCATCGCCGTGGGTAAGGGAACTGGTTCCCAGGAGCCCGCGTGCTCGTGACCACCATGACTTGGCGAGTCTTCCGCGCTCCGCAAGGATCGTATCTCGGGTCTCGTTCCATGCCTTCATGACTACGTGCGGGCGAGCGGCCGCGCGAGCGAAGACATCGGGACGCGATCACGGGAACCTGGAGGGATCGGTGCGCCCGCCGGATTGGCGGAATAGGTCACATCGCGCCGCCCAAGCTCGAGCCAGCCACCTGTGGCCAGAGTGGGCCGATGAGAACCACGCACAGGGCGGGGAAGATGAAAAGGAGCATCGGTATCAACATCTTGATCGGAGCCTGCATAGCCAGTTCCTGGGCGCGTTGGCGTCGAAGTGTGCGCATTTGATCGGCTTGCACCGCGAGCACCTGGGTGACGGAGACTCCAAGCTGCTCGGCCTGGATAAGCGCCGAGATAAAGTTCGCCAGGTCGGGGACCTGAGTACGTGTGACGCAGTCTCGCAGGGCCTCACGTCGGGATCGTCCAACGCGCATTTCTTGTAGCACGCGCCCGAACTCTCTTGAGAGGTCATTGTCAGTCTTCTGGACGAGCCGCAGAAGGGCCCCGTCGAATCCAAGGCCTGCTTCCACGCAGATCACGAGCAGGTCCATAGCGTCAGGGAGGGCGCGCTGAATATCGTGCTGACGCTTGCGAACTTTTTGATTGAGATAGAACTCGGGGATCATGAAACCGATGAGCGCGCCACCTGCAGCGATTAAGAGCGCGAGTGGTGAGGCCGAGGCGATAACCGAAATGACAAAGGCGATGGCCGCAAAAATAATGGCCCAGAGGGCCTTGATTCCAAGGAAGTCAGCGGGCGTCCACCCGTTGGGATTGCCGGCGAGGTTCAGCCGCTGCTGCAAGGATGACGCTTCTCGCTGAAGCTGGCGGGGGTCTCGCCGACGATTCATGCGATCCATGAAACCGGAGAGGCGCTGGATTGTGGGGCGGATGACTCGGTCGTTGAACGACTGGTCGAGCTCCATCTCCTCAAGCGTGCGCTGACGGTCTGCGAACTGTGCAAGCCGCGAATGCAGGGGGTCTGGCTGGAAGATCAAGAGAGCCACACCCGCCAGAGCTACGATGATGGCGAGGAGCACAAGTAATGCTAGGCCAACTGCAATCGGCATGTGAATGGACCCTCTCTTGGCGCTCTTTGCGACCTAGACTTCGATGTCCACGATCTTCTTCATCACAAGAGATCCCATGATGATTCCGCCGATGGCGATGACCGGCAGCACAGTCCACGGCCCCATTGGTTGGACGAACGATAGCAGATACTTCGGGGTCATCACAAATAACATCCCGGCCACAAGCACGGGAAGTCCCGAGAGCATCATGCCGGCCGCGCGCTGCTGGCTCGTGATGGCCTTGATCTCGCCCTTCAACTTCACGCGCTCACGGATGGTATGGGCGATCGTATCGAGGATCCTGGACAGATTCCCGCCCACTTCGTGCTGTACCAGGACCGCCGTGACCATCAGGTCCAGGTCGTCGCTACGAAGGCGCCGAACCAGGTGGATGAGCGCGTCTTGCGGGCCAATGCCCAAACCGATCTCTCGGACCACGCGGGCGTATTCTGGTCCTGTGGGAGGCTCGGCCTCGCGCGAGATCATCTCCATCGCCTGGAGGAGGCTCATGCCCGAGCGAAGCGTATTTGCCATCAGGGAGATGGTGTCCGGCAGTTGGCGATTAAAGGTGGTAAGACGTGCTCCCTGCCGCCGCTTGACGTAGATCGTCGGACCAAAATACCCCACAAGTGCAAGGACGACGAAGGCCGCCGGATTCTGAAGGACCAAGGCGATGAGCGTCGAGGGAATGAGCGTGCAGGCTGCCTGGAGCATAAGGAATTCCGCTGGCTTCCAGTTCAGATCGGCCCGCGCCAGTTCCGTTGCCAGGTTCGCGGCGAACGATCGACCCTGAATCGCCTTCGACACGGACGCCGTGATGGCCGACGTTGACTCCGACGAGCTCTGGGCGCTCAGATCGTCGTCCAGGTTTTGAGTATTCCGCGCGCCGTAGCGCTGAAGGCGTTCGTCGAGAGCAGTGGTACGGTAGCCGAACGTTCGCTCGAGTCCGAAGAAGAGCGCCAGAATGGCGGCGGCGATTCCCAGTGACAAGAACATCACCATATGATTTCCCTCCGACTCGCCAGCTCGTTACCCGCTGCGAGAGATTCTCGACTCGAACGCGACGTTCTGCCCGTGGTTTAGAAGAATCGATCGGCGACGCCAAACACGGTCGCCGGGATGCGGATACCGGCGTCCTCGATTTTGGGCATGAATTTCGGGCGTACGCCAACGGGCTTGATGCGTCCGACGATCTTCCCACCCTCGATGCCTTCCTGCTCGAAGACGAAGATGTCCTGCAGGATGATGATGTCGCCTTCCATCCCCTGGACCTCAGAGATCTGGGTGATGCGGCGCGAGCCGTCACGAAGGCGCGCCTGCTGAACAATCAAGTCGACGGCCGAGGAGACCTGCTGGCGGATAGCCGTCACGGGGAGATCCATTCCTGCCATCAGGACCATGGTCTCGAGTCGGGCCAGCATGTCTCTCGGTGTGTTCGCGTGGCCCGTGGTTAGGGATCCGTCGTGGCCTGTATTCATCGCCTGAAGCATGTCCAAGGCCTCGCGCCCTCGGCACTCCCCGACGACGATACGGTCCGGCCTCATTCGCAAGCAGTTGATGACGAGGTCGCGGATCGTGACGGCGCCCTTGCCCTCGATGTTGGGTGGTCGGGCTTCCAGGCGTACCACGTGGTCTTGACGTAGCTGGAGCTCCGCGGCGTCTTCCACGGTGACAATGCGCTCGTCATCTGGGATGAACGAGCTCAAAACGTTCAGCAGCGTCGTCTTGCCGGAGCCCGTGCCTCCGCTCACCACGGTATTGAGTCGTGCGAGAACGCACGCGCGGAGGAACTCGGCTATCTCGGGGGTCATTGATCCGAACCGCACCAAGTCGTCGATCGTCAATGGTGTTTTCGAGAATTTTCTGATCGTAATGCAGGGACCGATGAGCGAGATGGGTGGAAGAACGATGTTGACGCGGCTTCCGTCGGGGAGGCGAGCGTCGCAGATAGGTGATGATTCGTCGACGTGGCGGCCCAGGGGAGAAACGATGCGGTCGATGATGCGGCGAACGTGGTCGTCGTTGTCGAACCTCACGTCGCTGAGGACGATGCGACCTTTTTGCTCGATGTAAATCTGGTCTGGGCCATTCACCATGACTTCGCTGATGGCTGCGTCCTGGAGGAGCGGCTCGATCGGCCCGAATCCGACGATGTCGGCGCTGACTTCTTCGAACAATCGGTCACGCTCGGAACGCGTGAGAACGATGTTTTCCGACTCGACGATCTGATCGAAGAGGCTCTTGATCTTCTGCCGAACCTCGATCGTCTTTGAGAGGTCCGTGTTGGGGTCGAGGTCCGCGATCAGCTTGCCCCTGACGCGCGTCTTGAGGTCTCGCGTGCGATTGTCAGGACTCGTTCGGGAGGAGGCAACACTTACACGCGGGCCCGCTGACCCTCCAGCGCCATGATCCGTGGTAGCCGCACTCGGTGGCTCGGCGGCCGGCGCACCAGTAGGTGACAAGCTCGGCCTGGGCCCAATAGGCCCTGACCCCTCAATGCGACGTAGTAGGCCCATAGTGCTCTTCCCTCCACCGTCGGGTCGGAATGCCAGCAATGGCAGTGCAGCTACTTATGTTACGCCATCCAACTCTCAGCATGTGCAGGTCCTTGCGGGACTAGAATCCCGGCATCAACCTGCCGAGTCCTTGCCGACGTTTCGGCTGCTCCGCCTCCACGGGCTGGGACACGTCGGCCGCTTGATCCTCGGGTCGCAGGAGCATGCGGGCCAAATCCATGATGTTTTGCGAGATGGGCGTGTTCGGATCCGTCATGATGAACGGCACGCCGCGGTTGATGGAAGCCGTGACCAGCGATCCAGCCGAGACAAGCGTCGCGGAAACCTTGTGCTGCACGCTCGACTCAATGTCCTCGATGCTCAGCCCGCCCGAGGCATCAGCGCGGTTGATGACCAGCAGTACGCGCTCCTTGGGGTACTGGATCGCGTCGCAAACGTCCAAGAACACACGGATGTTTTTGATTGCGGGCATGTCAAGCGTCGTCAGCAAAATGATCTCGGATGAAACGTCGAAGATCCCGAGGATCACTTCCTGGAAGGTAGTCCAGGTGTCAACCACAACGTATTCGTGTGTGTGGCGTAGCGCCTGGAGGATCTGCTTCACGTGCTCCGGATGAAAAAGCTCTGCAACCTCCGGTCGTGTCGGGGCGAGGAGGACGCGGATGCCGGAGTCATGCTGCACAAGCACCGAGTCAAGAACCTGAGGCGACAGATCGCTGATCGTCGGAATCAGGTCTGCAATCGTCTTGCTGGTGCTGGCGTTCAGGACGATGCCGACGTCCCCGAACTGCAGGTTGCAGTCTGCAATGGCGACTCGTTGTCCGGTTAACTGCCGAAGGGCGATAGCGAGGTTTACGCCAATCGTTGTCCGTCCAACGCCGCCCTTGGGGCTGAACATGCAGATGATCTTGCCGTTCGCGTCGCGTTCTTCGGCCGGAGCGTTAGAGGCCGCTTCGACTAGAAGGGCACGTCGTTGAACGTGAGACTCGTAGACCTGCCGGATGCTGGCCACAAGTTCGTCCATCTTGTAGGGCTTTGTGAGGAAGTCCTGGGCGCCCGCGCGCATCGCCTGCCGCATCGCTGCGGCGTCGCCCTGGGTTGACCCGACGACGATTGCCGCGGTCGGGGCGGCTGTCAGCAGGTCCTGGGTCAGCTTTGCGTTGTCTGCGCCAGGGAGATTTGCGTCGAGAACAATAATGTCGGGACGAGTCCGCTGAGCGGCCTCGAGCGCCGTGGTGGCGTCGGCTGCGCCTCCGGTCACTTCTATGTCAGTCTGACCGCGAAGAGCTCGCGTGAGCTCTTCGCGGTCAGACGCTGTACCGTCTAGGATTAGAACCCGTATCACGTTACTGCACCCGCCCTATCGACTGCTTTGACTGGTGTCCGCCTATTGAGCGGTACCGATGCCAGTCTCCTGCGAGATGCTGTCAAAGTTGACAGTTGGCGACGGAAGCCGGCCTTCGGGAGCCTGTGGGGATCGGACCACGAACTCCATGTTTCCGGCCGCAGGCCCTGTCAGCATTGCGGCGGCATCCTTGAGCCACTTGAGCTTCGGTGCGTCTTCGTCCCTGATCTCTACGGTCAACAGTCGCTCCGCAGCGGCCGGTGCTGCTCCCGTAGGGAAGGGGCCGACGTTGATGACCTTGACGTTCTGGAGAATACGCCGTGTGAAGACTCCTCGAAGGGCGTCAGCAGTCGGATTCGTTGCGGCGGTCCCCACGACCGGCGCTATTTCATTGGATGTGAAGTAGATATCAATGGAATCGTTGGGGCGAACAAAGTTCAGCGAGGTGATGAGTGCCTGGCCACCGCCACCGGCGCCGGCGTTGATAGGAAGATGGTACCAGACCATTCCTGGTGGAATCTGCAGCGCCGGCCGAGCCTGCACGGCCGGCTGGCCGAGCCGTTCGGTATTGATCACTTCACCCTTGTAGATCCGGTCGCCGGTCAGTTGGCCGACAATCCGAGCTTTCGCGGCAGCTTTCCCCGCCTCGATCTGGGCTTCGCTGGCTCCGACCGGCGGCCGATACACACCGTCCCCCGGAGGAAGCGCACCATCCGGGACGCGGATGACGTCTAGTTGCTCAGCCTGGATAGTCGTTGCGCTGACAAGCGTGCCTCGCTCCGGAATGTCGACGATCGCCACTACGCCCCAATTCTTGGGCTGGGCGGCTCGGAGCTGTTCTGCTGCATCCGCTTGCATATAGACAAGGAATCCGATGGCCCCGGCAAGAACAATGCCGGCCACGATGAGCACAAGCCCGACTCTTCTGCGATTCATGACAAGGGAACTCCTCGATCATCTGATTGGGGTGCAAACACGGACGTCTGCCCCTTTGTCTAATAAACGCAGCCGGATGGGAGGCAGATGTTACTGCGCCTCTTGTGAGAGCTCTCGACCGATTCGTCCCACGCAAGGCACGAAACTGGGCAGACCTTCGATTTCCCCGCGTGGTCGGGATTATAGTGGGCGCGGCTCTAGTGTGCCACGCCTTCAGTTGCCCAAGCGTGTGCTCGAATCGACCGAAGAAGAGTTGCCGTGTGGTCGGCGCGATCGGACTGCAGCGGCGCACAAACGACGAGCCGGGGGCCAAAGACCCCCGGCTCGTCCTCACGGTTCGAGTAAAGACTAAAGGCTTGAGCCCACCTTGTTCATGAGTGACCCGATCTTCGGGCCGAGCAGGAACACGGCAACGATCGCAAGGAGGGCGACGCCGGCGAGGATCAGGCCGTACTCGGCCATGCCCTGGCCCTCTTCGCGCTCTGGAAGCACGCCATACACGGCGTCGCGAGAAGCTGCAAAGAATCGCTTGATCATTGGATTAACTCCTCCATATCGATTAAGAAAAAGGACTGACTGCGAATGAAACTAGCCGGTTGCCTCGGACTCTGGTGGTAGGTTTTGCCTCCTTCCCGTATCGGTGGTCCTAGGTGGGCGCCCGCGCCTGCGGTACCAGCACGGGCACTATACCAACCGCCTAACCACTCCGCAAGCAGGACGATAGTACTAGTTTAGGCTGGCCGCCGAGCGCCCGACGAGGGCGTTGGTCTGGGTAGCAAAGACGCTTATTGCGACTATTACGATGATTGCAACGAATACGAGAATGAGGCCGTACTCGGTCATTCCTTGGCCCAACGTTCGTTTGTCGGCCAAGGTCCGCAGTGCGCGCGCAACCAGTAACGTGCAGTGGTCGATCATTGGGGATTCTCCGTAGCCGAAAAGTACGTCTGGTTGACCGCTGGTACGGCAAACGCTTCATGATCTATGAACACTATCACACGCCGTGATCTCAACCAGCAGGAGTCATTTAGGTGGTCATTTCCCGAGAGAATCAACGCTGATCCAGCCGCGACGGAGCGAGTAGATCACCGCTTCGGTGCGGTCATTGACGGCGAGCTTCTTGAGGATGGAAGTTATGTGATTCTTGACGGTCTGCTCGCTGATGGCGAGAGTGCGGGCGATCTGTTTGTTGCTTCCGCCTTTGCAGATCTGGTCGAGGATTTCGATTTCTCTCGGAGAAAGAGGTGCTAGAAGCGGCCTGAATTCCTGGGGTGTGTCGTCGTTCAGGGAGCTGAATTCATTGAGGACCTTGGAAGCGATGGTTGGCCGACTTAGAAGTGTCTCGTCGATCACATGCTCGCCTCTCGCTACTCGACGAACGGTATCGACGAACTCGCCGGCGCTGGTGGTTTTCAAAAGGTAGGCTCGCGCACCGGTCTTGACTGCCTCAAACAACATCTGCTCGTCGTCCTCATCGCTCATGAGGATTACCCCCGTATTGGGCAGCTGGAGATGGAGAGCCCGGGTGACGTCCGGCCCGCGTGCATCGAGAGAAGAGACGCCATATACGATGACGTCTGGATCGAGCCCTATCGCGAGGGGCAACAACTCCTGCCCGTCCTCGGTCTCCCCAACGAGCTCCATGTCGTCTTCCTCTTGAATCGAGGCGCCAGCTCCCCTGCGGAAGAGCGGGTAGGCGTCGCTTATCAGGACTCGGATCATCGAGCTGCCGCTCCTTCCTTGGGACCCGTATTTTAGCTCAGCGGACATCGTTCTAAGACGTGCGACTGATCATCGTGACATAAGTCATGCCGCGCGCCGCTCCCACGGCTGAGGTGATAGAATCCCCTACCCATCTGCCCACGGCTGTGCGGGCAGAGAATTGTTATGCCGAGTGTAGCGACGTGCCCGCGTGTGTGGCGGAGACCGGTCCCCAGCTACGCTCCGGGAATGGCACGAAGCGCTGAACGAATCTAGGTTCGACACCTCCGAGATACAGCGAGTCCGCGGGACGAACGACATCGTGCCGCCGGCTCGAGCAGTCCAGCGATCCGTCGAGGATCGGTTGTTGGCGCTGTTCAACCTGTATGGCTACGAGCCGATCGATACTCCCGTGTTGGAGCCGACCGATCTCTTTCTTAGGAAGTCGGGAGAGGAGATCGCCGCTCGGATGTATTCGTTCACGCATTGGAATCGGAACCTCTGTCTTCGACCGGAGTTCACCGCGTCCGTGATCCGCGCGTACGTGAACCACCTGCAAGACCGGCCCGTACCTGTTCGATTGCACTACGCAGGGCCGACTTTTCGGTACGAGAAACCTCAGCGGGGCCGGTACCGACAGTTCACCGAGGTCGGTGTGGAATGCATAGGCGTCGGGGGCCCCGCGGCTGATGCCGAGGTTCTGGCCGTCGCACGTCACGGGCTCAACATTCTTGGACTGAGCAATGCTCGCTTCGTCGTAGGCCACCTCGGCGCGGTGCTCGAGCTGTTGACCCAGCTCGGGATGGACTCGGGCGCTCAGTCGCTGGTTCTCGGCGTCATGGAGCATCTCTCCCGTGAGCCCGGCGAGCAGCAGCGAGTCGTGGGTCGGCTGGCCGCCCAGCTCGGTGTCGGGGATGAGGAAGAGAATCCCGAGGCGAGCGCCCTTGCGGACCTGTTCCGCGCGTTCGGGCCCGAGGGCGCCGAGCGCATCGCCGGCGACCTGTTGGAGCAGGCGAATCTGCGGCTCGACGAGGGCTCACGTTCCCCAAGCGACATTGTGCAGCGGCTGCTGCTGAAAGCCTACAGGCCTGACCCGACGCCGGGTCTCGCGCGCGCAGTCGAATTCATCGGACGGTTGCGGGAGGCGGCTGGGCCTCCGCAGGAAGCACTTCCCGCGCTGCGCCAGGTTCTCCAAGAGTACGGGCTCGACGACGCGCCAGTCCGCGAGGTAGAGCAGGCGTTGATCTACTTCGACGCGTACTTCGCTTGCGCCGATCGCGTACACGTGAATCTTTCGCTGGCTCGCGGGTTGCGCTACTACAACGGCCTCGTCTTCGAGGTCTACGACGAGGACGATAATCAGATCGGTGGGGGCGGCCGCTACGACGATCTTGTGCGGGCCCTCGGCGGACGAGCTCCCACGCCCGCCTGCGGTTTCGCCTACGGGCTAGAGCGCGTGATCGCGGCAATGGAGCGTGGCGAACAACCGGCCTCGGCGAACGGGAACGCGGTCGCTTTGGTGGTTCCATTGTCGAGCGAGGACTATTCAGCGGCCGCCGAACTGGCAACGCGTCTGCGCCTCCAGGGGGTTGCGGTCGAGGTTGATCTGCGGTTCCGTGGCGCAAAGGCGAGTCTGAGACACGCGGATCGGGCCAAAATTCCCTTCGCCGTCCTGATCGGTGGCCAGGAGCGCGCGGACAACGTCGTGCTGCTTCGCGACATGCGTGCCTTCCAGGAGACACGGATCCCGACGGCTGATGCCGCCGGCCAGATCGCGCGATTGACTCGCGAGGTCGCCGCCGTATGAGTGTGAAGATGAAGGCGCGATCAAAAGCCACGCACGTCGCAGCGGACACCGGACCATTGCGACTGGCGGTTCCCAGCAAGGGCATGGAAGACGCGACACTTGTGTTCCTCCGTGCGTGCGGGTTGCCAGTGGATCGCTCGAACCCACGCCAGTACCGAGCGCGCATCTCGACCGTCCGCGACGTCGAGGTGACGTTCCAGCGCGCGGGTGACATCTTCAACAAGGTCAATGAGGGCAGCGTCGATCTTGGAATCACGGGCTATGACGTGGTCGCCGAGTACCGCAACGAAGACGATCGCGTGCTGGTCGTCCTGCCGGAGCTCGGCTATGGCCGTTGCTCCCTGGTGCTCGGTATCCCCGAGAGCTGGATCGACGTCACGGGCCTCCACGACTTGTCGGAGATTGCGGCATCCTTTCGAGCCCGCGGACGCGAGCTCCGTGTTGCGACGAAGTACACGAATCTGACGCGACAGTTCCTCTTCGACCATGGCATCAATTCCTTCTCGCTGCTGGAGAGTAGCGGGGCGCTGGAGGCAGCTCCAACGCTGGGATACGCGGACCTGATCGCTGACATCACGTCCAGCGGCGTGACCCTCCGCGAGAATCGCCTGAAGACGATCGCGGGAGGCACGATTCTCACATCCGAAGCGTGCCTCATCGCCAACAAGGACGCGCTCGCCCGGAGCCCCGAAAAACTGGAGCGAACGCGGGTCATGCTTGATGCGATGGAATCGTCGCTGCGCGCGCGTCCCTACCTGTCGTTGACCGCCAACGTCCAGGGTGGGACGCCCGAGCTCGTGGCGCGGCAGATCGTGAGTCACGGGGAGGTCGCCGGCCTGCGGGGGCCAACCATCGCTCGCGTGTTTCCGAAATCGCCGGAGGATGACGGCGATTGGTACGCTGTCACCGTGATCGTCGCGCGGGACCGACTGCAGGAGGCTGTTGATGCCCTGCGTCGCGCCGGCGCGGCGGACATTACCGCGCTCCAGCTCTCATACGTCTTCGAGAGCAAAGCCTGGAGCTACGAAGCACTGCTGCGTGCTCTCGCCCATGATCGGAATGGGGTTGAAGCGTGATCCGTCTGTACGAGAGCGTCGCCAAGGCCCGAGCTGAGGTGCTGGGCAAGCGCTCGCCCTCCTCGGTCGAGCTGCCGCCCGCCGTGCGTGACAGGATCCGCGAAGTCTTCGGTGGGGATCTGTCAGCGGTCGAGGTCGTTGCTCGGGTCGTCGAAGACGTCCGCATCGAGGGCGACGCGGCAATTCGTCGGTACACGAAGGCCTTCGACGGCGCGGACGTGGAGGGTCTCATCGTCCCAGCGGCGGAGCTGGATGCCGCGCTGGAATCGATCGCTCCCGACGTCCGCAAAGCGTTGGAGACGGCGCGCGACCGCATCCGCACCTTTCACGAGCGCTCACGCCGCAACTCGTGGCTCGACTTCGCCGATGGCGGGGCCCTCGGCCAGATGATCGTCCCAATTGATCGCGTCGGCGTGTATGCGCCCGGTGGTCGGGCGGCATATCCCAGCACCGTGCTCATGGCTGCGGTTCCCGCACGCGTCGCTGGCGTTCGCGAGGTGGTGCTAGCCACTCCCCCCGGTCGCGACGGGCAGATGAACCCCTTGGTCCTCGCCGCCGCGCGTCTGGCGGGTGTCGATGCCGTCTACCGGATGGGAGGCGCCCAAGCGATCTCGGCGCTCGCCTACGGAACGGAGACGGTGCCTCGTGTCGACAAAATCGTGGGACCGGGAAACCTTTTCGTTGTGCTGGCCAAGCAAGCAGTATCGGGCACGGTTGGGCTGGACGGCATTCCCGGTCCGACGGAAACAGTCGTCGTGGCAGATAGCACGGCCAACCCGACCTGGATCGCCTGGGACATGATGGCCCAAGCTGAGCACGACCCCCTCGCGCAGTCCGTGGTCATCTGCGATGGACGCGACGTTGCAGACGCGGTGATCCGTGAGCTGCAGGCACTCTTGCCCAAGGCTCCACGGCAAGACGTCATCCGCGCATCCTTCGAAGCGCGCGGCGCCGTCGTGGTGGCTGATTCCGTGGATCAGGCGATCGAGTTCGCGAACGACCACGCGCCGGAGCATCTCTGCCTTGCCATCGGCAACGCATGGGAGCACGTCGGGAAAGTCCGGAATGCGGGCGGCGTTTTCGTCGGAGAGGGTTCGGTCGAGGCTATTGGTGACTACACGGCCGGGCCGAGCCACATCATGCCCACCGGCGGGACCGCGCGTTTCGCCTCACCGCTGAACCTCGACGACTTCATAAAGGTCATCTCGGTCTTTTCGTTCGGTTCCCAGCAGCTTCGGGCGCTTGGGGCGCCGGCGATCACGCTTGCCCGGGCCGAGGGTCTCACAGCCCACGCCGGTGCCATCGAGGCACGGCTCGTTGCGCTGGATGAGCCGTCGTCGGACGGAGCCGCCGGGTGATCTCCGGCCCGTGGCAGTCGCCTCGGCGCACAGCACCCAGCGCTCCACAGGCATGTCGGAGCGACCATGGCTAAGGGATCGCGCTCAGACCCGGTCCCGTGGGTCGCTCGTATGGCGCCCTACAGTCCGCCCGAAGATTTGGACCTGATCGCTCAGCGGGCTGGCCGGCCACCGGGCGAGCTCATCAAACTCGACGCAAACGAGAATCCCTACGGACCATCGCCCCGTGTTGCCGAGGCTCTCGCCCGATTCCCCTTCTACCATTGGTATACCGATCCAGATCAGAAGGAGCTGCGGGCGGCAGCTTCGAAGTACGCGGGTGTGCCAGCGGCGAATATCGTTCTGGGTAACGGCTCGGACGAGCTCATCGATCTTCTCTGCCGTATGTATCTCCAGCCCGGGGACGAAGTGGTCGACTGCACCCCAACGTTCGGCATGTACCTGTTCTCCGCGGAGCTGTGCGGCGGGAAACGGATAGAGGTCCCGAGAACCGAGGATTGGCACGTCGACGCGGATGCGGTCCGCGCCTCCATCACGCCACGAACGCGCATCATCTTTGTGGCGACCCCGAATAATCCTAGCGGGACCTGGGAATCGGATGGCCTCGTGGAGGAGCTATTGGGGCTCGGGCCGCTGGTGGTCCTCGACGAGGCATACGTCGAGTTCGCGGGCCACCAGTCGCGAGTAGCGATGGCTCAGCGCCACGACAACCTCGTCGTGCTGCGGACGTTCAGCAAATGGGCGGGACTCGCCGGACTTCGCGTTGGCTATGGCTCTTTCCCCCTGTCGATTGCACAGGAGTTGATGAAGATCAAGCCTCCGTTCAACGTCAACCGTGCTGCCGAGGTGGCTGTGCTGGCAACCCTCGACGACCTCCCCCAGGTGCTGCGGACGGTGGATCAGATCGTGGAGGAGCGAAGCCGCATGGGGAAACTCCTGGAAGGCATCCACGGCTTGAGAGTCTGGCCCTCCGACGGCAATTTTCTGCTCGTCCAGGTCCTGGCCGGACGAGCATCCGATTTAAAGGATTATCTGATCACGCGCGGAATCACCGTACGGGCGTACAGCCACCCGAGGCTAGCAGATGCGTTAAGAATCAGCGTCGGGACGCCGGCGCAAACGGACGCGGTGGTGTCGGCCATCGACGAGTGGCGAGAGATGGAGGCGGATAGTGGTCGGGGATAGCGCGAAGGGAGACAGCATAAAGGGAGACATCATAAAAATGGAAGTCGCGCCGCGCACCGGGCACGTGCACCGCGTCACACGCGAAACTGACGTCGAGGTGTCGGTCGTCATCGAGGGGCGCGGACGGGCCGAAGTTTCGACCGGAGTCGGATTCCTCAATCACATGATCGACAGCCTTGCTCGCCACGGGCTGTTCGACATCGAGATTCGATCCACGGGCGATCTGCACGTGGACGACCATCACACCGTCGAGGACGTCGCCATCGCCCTGGGTCAAGCAATCCACCAAGCCCTGGGTGAGGGGCGTGGTATCCGACGGATGGGCCACGCCATCGTGCCCCTCGATGAAGCCCTGTCGATGGTGGCCGTGGACATCAGCGGGCGTGGGGTGTCGGCAATCAATCTGGGACTGGAAGGTCCCATGGTAGGCGATATGAAGGTTCAGATGGCGGCCCACTTCTTTCAGTCGCTCGCCATGGAATCGAAGATGAGCCTCCACGTGCAGGTCCTCGCTGGCGCGAACGACCACCACAAAGTCGAGGCCTCATTCAAGGCGCTCGCCAAAGCGCTCGACTGGGCTACACAGATCGACGAGCGGGCCGCCGGTGAGGTTCCCTCCACCAAGGGTGTCCTCTAGGAACCAAGCTCGGTTAGACGCCGGTTCAGCCACGCGGCCTTATGATATTCACGCTGGTGCGACCGCCGAGGCGGTCAGTTGCGCAGGTTTAGCAAGATCGCTGGAGGAAGACACGCTTCGTGCCTACGACCAATGCGCTCGACACGCTGAAGGAACGAGGGTTCGTCGAGAACGTCTCGGACGAGACAGCGCTTCGCGCGCAGCTCGATCGCGGCCCGATCTCGCTCTATTGCGGCTACGACCCCACGGCTCCGAGCTTGCACATGGGGCACCTCGTGTCCATCATGGTGCTCGCCCACTTCCAGCGCGCGGGCCATCGACCGATCGTCGTGCTAGGCGGTGGAACCGGAATGATCGGCGATCCGTCGGGCAAGACGGAGACGCGGCAGCTCCTGACGATCGATCAGATCCAGGCGAACGCCGAGGGGCTGCGCGGCCAGTTCGGTCGGTTCCTGGACTTTGGCGACAAGGGCGCGCTCATGGTCAACAACGCCGACTGGCTCATGAAGATCGGGTACCTCGAGTTTCTTCGAGACACAGGCGTCCACTTCAGTGTGAACCAGCTCCTCCAGCACAGTACCTACCGCGAGCGCGTGGCCGGCGAGGGGCTGAACTTCATCGAGCTCAACTATCCGCTGCTCCAGGCCTATGACTTTCTCCAGCTCTACCGACAGCAGGGCTGTCTGCTCCAGATCGGGGGCCAGGACCAATGGTTCAACATCCTCTCCGGCGTCGATCTGATCCGACGCGTGGAGCGCCGCGAGACCTACGCGCTCGTGTCGCCGCTCATCATGACGTCGACCGGCGAGAAGATGGGGAAGACCGTCGCAGGCGCGGTTTGGCTCGACCCTTCGCGGACCTCGCCCTACGACTATTACCAGTACTGGATCAATGTCGACGACCACGACGTCGAGCGCTTCCTCGCGGTCTTCACGTTCCTGCCGATGGATGAGGTCCGATCGCTGGGGCGCATGGAGGGAGACGATCTTCGAGCAGCCAAAGAGCGACTCGCATTCGAAGCGACGGTGCTAGCTCACGGAGAGGAGCAGGCACGGAAGGCGCAGGCAAGTAGCCGGGCGCTGTTCCCCGGGCTGCGACACTACGTCCTACAAGCTGAGCCTGGTCAGTACCAAATTGCGGGATCGGCCGCTGAACTCCTAGTGGACAGAACACTGAGCGTCGAGGCGACCAGACTCCGTGATGGGATTGAGTTGGTCGATCTGCTCGTCGAGACGGGGCTCACGCCTTCCAAAAGGGCGGCCCGTGACCTGATCAAACAGGGGGGCGCCAACGTCAACGGTGAACGGGTGAGCGCCGTCGACGCAGTTATCGACGAGGCTGCCCTGCGCGACGGTGCCATTCTCCTCCGGGCCGGGAAGAAGCGGTTCCATCGAGTCGTCCCTGAGTGAGCTCCCCCGCGCGCCGCACAGTCTGGATCGTCCCCTCGCTTGGCGACCTCGTCTTCCTCGCGGTACTGGCGGCAGCACTCGGCGGCGGCAGCCGCATGCTCAGCGCCGATGGTGATCCCGGCCGACATCTAACGGTCGGGAAGCACATCGTCGAGTCGCGCTCGATTCCCGACAGGGACATCTTCTCCCACACGATGGCAGGCCAGCCCTTCGTTCCATATGAATGGCTCTCCGAGGTGCTCAGCGCGCTCAGCTATCAGGCGGCCGGACCCGCGGGGCCCGTGCTCTTGCACGGCGCCCTCATCGCGGCAACGTTCGCCGTTGTGTTCGCCCATATTCGAACGCGAGGCAGCGGTGGCCTGATGGCTCTCGCCGTCTCATTGCTCGCTATGGTGGTTTCCGCCATCCACTGGTTGGCGCGCCCCCACGTCTTTACGTTCCTCGGCACGGCGGTCTTCTGGTCCGTGCTCGACCTCTGGCGCTCGGGAAAACTGTCGGCGCGGTGGCTGTGGATCCTGCCTGGCGCGATGCTGTTCTGGTCCAATATCCACGGCGGCTTCCTCGTCGGACTGATCCTGCTCGGCGCCTTTATTGGTGCGGAGTTGCTCGGGATTGTCTCCGGGAATGAGAGCGCAATGCGGTGGGGTCGGCTGCGCGTCCTCGGTCCAGTAGCCGTGGCGACGCTCGTCGCCGGAGCGATCACTCCAGTAGGTGGGTCCCTCTTCGTTCACGTGACTGGCTACCTGGGAAAGCGCCTTCTGGTCGACCGCACGATCGAGTACATGTCGCCGAACTTTCACGACGCCGCCATGCTTCCGTTCATGCTCATGCTCGTGGCCACGGTCGCCGCGCTCGCTTGGTCCGCCCGCCGCCCCGGTTTGACCGAGGGACTCGTCGTCCTCGTCTTTGTCGCCTTCGCGCTCTATGCAGGGCGGAACATTCCACTCTTCGCAATCATTGCCGCTCCGGTCCTGGCTTCACAGATCGAGGCGCTCCCTTCAGTCGGTGGCCGTGTGGCCGAAGTGATTCGTGCCTGGGCGCGTGTTCGTAACTCTCGAATCGAGCGCATGGAGCAGTCTCTCGGAGGACACGTGTGGCCGATCGCCGCGCTGATCGGTGCGACCCTTGTTGGAGTCGTGCAGTGGCAAGGCGGCGAGCCCGCGCCGCTCGGTGAGCGATTCGACCCGCGTCTTCAACCCGTCGAGGCTGTAGCGCACCTACGGACACACCCCCAGACCGGTAACGGATTCAACGAGCTTGGATGGGGGGGCTACGTGCTCCATGGGCTTTGGCCGTGGCAACGAGTCTTCATTGATGGACAGACGGACTTCTACGGTGAGCCCCTCGTCCGCGAATACCTGCAGGTTGTGGAGCTACGCCCAGGCTGGCAACAGATCCTCGACAAGTACAGCGTGCGTTGGGTGCTGTACGGCTCGGACTCGTCGCTGGTCCAGACGTTGACGGCGACGCCCGGTTGGCGAGTGGAGTACCGCGACACGCTTGCCACGGTGCTCTCGCGGGACGGACCGGCGGCCGCGAGATAACGCATACGTCTGGTGCGACCCCACGGTGGAAGGGGCGAAGCAACTGCCGTACCATGGATGTGATCTGGCACGCATCCCGGACGAAGTACCGCGGTCTGGCGTATCGAGGAGGAGCCCTATGCTAACTGCTGAGGAAAACGATCGCCTGACTCGCGTCGGGCCGGGCACGCCGATGGGCAACCTGCTCCGTCGGTATTGGCATCCGATCTCCACGGTGGCCGAGCTTGGCGAAGAGCCCGTGCTCGCCGTCCGGGTTCTTGGCGAGGATCTTGCCCTCTATCGAAACGATCGGGGCGAGATAGGTCTCATCGCATCCCGGTGTGCGCATCGTGGCGCGTCCCTCGCCTACGGCATTCCGGAGTTGAACGGCATTCGGTGTCCCTACCACGGCTGGCTCTACGACCGATCGGGCGCGTGCATCGAGCAGCCATCCGAGACGGCATTGCTCCCGCTCCGACTTTCGGCGTACCCAGTCCAGGAGATGGGAGGCCTGATCTTCGCGTACCTGGGCCCTTCGCCCGCGCCGGAGCTTCCTCGCTGGGATCTCATGGTGCGCGACGACCTGGAGCGCGACATCGGCATCTCGCGCCTCCCGTGCAACTGGCTCCAGATCATGGAGAACTCGCTGGACCCGGTCCACCTGGAGTACCTGCACAGCAACTACATGAACCACGTCATGAAGCGGCTCGGGAAGCCACCGGTCGCCACGTCGCGCCACCACGTGAAGCTCGGGTTCGACGTCTTCGAGCATGGCATTGTGAAGCGCAGGCTCCTCGAGGGGCAGCCCGAGGACGTGGATGACTGGCAGATCGGGCACCCGATTCTCTTCCCGAACATGCTCGCCGTTGGCAATACCGGGCGACCGACCGTCCAGATCCGCGTGCCCGTCGACGACACCCACACGCTGCACTACTGGTACAACACGAATCCTCGCTCGGCGGATGCCGAGCCCCAGGCGAGCATCCCGACGTGGAAGTTCCCCTACAAGCACGACGACGGTCGCATCATTGTCGAGACCGTTTTCAATCAGGACATGATGGCCTGGGTGACCCAGGGCGAGATCTCGGACCGAACGGACGAGCATCTGGTGACGGCGGACAAGGGGGTCATGCTCTACCGAAAGATGCTATTAGAGCAGATCGAGAAGGTCGAGCGCGGCGAGAATCCCTTCGGCGTGATTCGTGACCCATCGCTGAACACCCCGATGATCGAGATTCGCCGCGAGGTCAAGGCGCACTATTCCGGCGACTTCATCGGCGGGAACGACCAGAACGAGGTGCGCTACGTTCGGGGTGAAACCGTTGGAGCGGGCTCGACCTCGAAGGTGTAGCTCTCGATCACGGGGTTCGCGAGTAGCTTCCGGCACATCTCGTCGGCTTGTCGCTCCGCATCCGCGGAGTCGGGCGCATTCACGAGGATCTCCAGGTACTTGCCGGCGCGCACCTGCTGAACGTCCTGGAATCCCAGCGAGCGCAGGCCATTCTCGATGGCGCGTCCCTGCGGATCGTTGATCACCGGCTTCAGCATGACGCGCACGCGGGCGAGCCAAGTCGGGGTTGGCTGATCCGCCATTAGCGCTCGTCGCCCGCAACGCGCTGGTACGCCTCGCGGTACTTCTCTGCCGTGCGCGCGATCACTTCCTCGGGCAGCGTGGGCGGAGGCGGCTCGTGGTCCCACCCGGTCGAGTCCAGGTAGTCGCGGACGTACTGCTTATCGAAGCTCGGCTGAGCGCCACCTGGTACGTATTGGTCCGCCGGCCAGAAGCGTGACGAGTCCGGCGTCAACGCCTCGTCGATCAGAATCACGCTGTCGTCCAGGATGCCGAACTCGAACTTCGTATCCGCAAGGATGATCCCCCGCGCCTCGCATCGTCGGGCCGCCGCGCTGTACAAGCGGAGGCTCACGTCCTCGAGGGTTCGGGTCAATTCTTCGCCAACCAGGTTCGACATCTCGGCCTTGCTGATGTTCATGTCGTGCCCAGTCTCGGCCTTCGTCGACGGCGTGAAGATCGGCTCAGGCAGCTTGGACGACTCCACCAACCCAGGTGGGAGCTGATAGCCGACGCATACTCCGCTCTTGCGATATTCGGTCCAACCGGAGCCCGCGAGATAGCCGCGCACGACGCATTCGATGTCCACGCGCTTCGCCTTCCGGACGATCATCGCGCGTCCGTTGAGTATCTCGAGCTGCTCATTCGAGATACTCGACGCCTCGCTGCTCAGAGAGGAGAGGTCGCTGGTCAAGAAATGGTTTGGAACGACGCCTTTCGTTTGATCGAACCAAAATTCGGAGAGACTGTTGAGCACGATCCCTTTGCCAGGGATCGGCTCGCGCATCACGACGTCGAATGCAGAGAGTCGGTCAGTCGCAACCAGCAGCAGTCGGTCGCCCAAGTCGTAGATGTCACGCACCTTGCCCCGCGCAAAAAGCGGGAGGCCCGGCACGTCGGTTGAGTCGATGCCGGGCGGCGGCGCGGCACCTCGCAGAAACGCATGAGCCATTACGAAATCCCCAGCCGCTGGAAAGCGGTATCGATGTATTTCAAGTGGTGGTCCATTCTCAGCCGAGCTCGCCTCCGCTCTGGTCCGCGCGGAACTTGTGATAGCGTGCGCGGATGTCCGGGTGCGACAGGCTCAGGATTCCAGCGGCCAGGTACGCCGCGTTTCGCGCTCCCGCGTTCCCCGTCGCAACGGTGGCGACAGGAACGCCACCCGGCATCTGCACGATCGAGAGGAGTGAGTCGAGCCCGCCCATCAAGCTCGTGGACATCGGGACGCCGATCACTGGAAGGATCGTTTGGCCAGCGATGACCCCTGGCAGGTGGGCGGCCCCACCGGCGCCAGCGATGATAACCTCGATGCCCTTTGAGCTCGCCGAGCGCGAGAAGTCCCGTACGCGTCCTGGCGTTCGGTGCGCCGACATCACGTGGACTTCGTGGGGGATCCCGAGGGACTCCAAAATCTTGATCCCTTCGTCCATCGTCGGGCGGTCAGACTCGCTCCCCATCACGACCGCGACCAGTGCGGCCCCGCGAGGCTGCTGTGGCGCCGGCTGAGGCTGCGCGGCAGGCGCTGACGCCGCGGTCGCGACCGTCGGTGCACTCTGCGGTGGGGTGGCGAGGGGAGGTACCGGCTGAGGTTGCCCAGGCGAAGGTGGTGGTGCGCTTGGTGGCCTTGATGGTAGCTGTCCTGGTCGCGCCCCCGCTCCTGGCGGTGGTGTCGCGGGTACTGGCGGCGCTTGGGGCGGGAGAGGCGGCTGCTCACCTACTCGTGCCGCGGCGGGAGATGGCGGCTGGCCGCCCGCCGGTGGGGCAAATGCTGGCGCTGCGTTTGGCTGACCCACAGGGGGCGGAGTCGCGGGTGACGAGATACTTTGACTCGCTTGAGCTGCAGGCGGAGGTGCCGACGGAGCCACGACCGGTGGACTCTCTTCGGCCCCTGTCGGTGGCGCGGACGTGGTGGCCTCGGCTTCCAACGGTGACGACGCCCGCTCGGGCTCTACTGCCGGGGGCGAGGCTGGCTCGGCTGCGGTGGGCTCTACCGCGGAACGTGTGGGCGTCGGTTCCACGGAGCCGATGTCTCGTCTGACTTGCTTCCCGTCAAACTGGATCCGCTCCACGTTGGCATAGGCCTTCTGGCGTGCTTCCTCCAGATTCTGGCCCAGGGCAACAACGGTCAGCACTCGTCCTCCATCCGTGACAAAGCCAACGTCTGCTTCGGTAGTCCGCCGCACGCCCCGCCGTAGCCACCCACGGGACGGCTCTGGCGTTTTGAGAACCTGGGTCGCGCCATGAAATACGAGCACGCCGTCGTCGACGTCCTCGATACCTGAGATCTTGACACCGGGCTGGGTCGTCTCCGGGTACCCGCGAGACGCAAGGACGACGCCGCAGGATGTTTGTCCGGTCCACTCGACCGTCTTGCTGGCGAGTGTTCCGTCGATGCAGGCGTCGATGAGCTCCACCATGTCTGTCTTCAGCAGTGGCAGGATCAGCTCGGCCTCGGGGTCGCCCCAGCGGCAGTTGTATTCGAGGACCTTCGGCCCATCGGTCGTCAACATGAGGCCCGCGTAGAGGACGCCGACGTACGGCGTGCCCTCCGCTTTCATCGCCGCTACGGTCGGCTCGAGGATGGTCCGTCGAATCTCGGGCATGAGCTCGGGCGTGGCATAGCTGGAGGGCGCATAGCCGCCCATGCCTCCGGTATTCGGGCCGACGTCGCCGTCGTAAAGCTGCTTGTAGTCCCGAGCGCCGATGAGCGGTAACACTGTCGTACCGTCCGTGAGGGCGAAGATCGAGAGCTCTTCCCCCTCCAGGAACTGCTCGACGACCATCCGCTCGCCGGAGGCGCCGTACATCGACTCGGTCATGAACTGGCGGATCACGTCGTCCACTTCGGTCTGCGTTCGGCACACGACCGCGCCTTTGCCCCCCGCGAGGCCATCGGCCTTCAGGACGACTGGAAGACCCATCTCCAGCACGCGCGACCGAGCCTCGTCTGGGGTGTCTGCCAGCCCGAAACGGCCGGTCGGGATCCCGAAGCGGTGCATCAACTGCTTCGCGTAGACCTTGCTCGACTCGAGCCGCGCGGCGGCCTGGGTGGGTCCAAAAACACGGAGGTGCGCTGCTTCGAAGGCATCCACGATACCGTTCGCCAGCGGAACCTCGGGACCGATGATCGTGAGATCGATGCGAAACTCTCTCGCCATCTTACGGAGGCCGTCGATGTCATGGGCCGCGATCGGCTCAGTGTGGGCGAGAAACGCGATGCCCGCGTTGCCCGGGGCGGCGTAGACCGCGGTGACCTCAGGACAGAATCGAAGCTTCCAGACGAGGGCGTGCTCGCGCGCGCCGCTCCCAACGACCATTACCCGCACGGGTTACTCCCACTCAATGGTTGACGGCGGCTTGGATGAAATGTCGTAGACGACTCGATTGACGCCTGGGACTTCGTTCACGATGCGCGAGGACATCGTCGCCAGCACGTCGTACGGGATGCGCGCCCAGTCGGCGGTCATCGCGTCTTCGCTGGTCACGGCACGAATAGCCACGAGGTTGCCGTAGGTGCGACCGTCGCCCATGACGCCAACGGTACGGACTGGCGTGAGCACCGCAAACGCTTGCCAGATCTCGTCGTAGAGGCCGGCGCGCCGCAGCTCTTGGATGACAATGGCATCTGCTCGTTGCAGCGTTTCCACGCGCTCCGGCGTGATCTCCCCAATGATGCGCACTGCGAGCCCCGGTCCAGGAAACGGGTGGCGCTGCAAGATTGTTGGCGGCAGGCCCAGCGTGCGGCCTACCTCTCGCACTTCGTCTTTGAAAAGGTCGCGCAGTGGCTCGACCAGCGAGAACGGCATGTTCTCCGGTAGCCCACCGACGTTGTGGTGCGTCTTGATCTTCGCCGCGAACGGGTTGTCACGGGTCGCGCTCTCGATGACATCCGGGTACAGCGTGCCCTGTATCAAGAACTTCGGGCGCCCGATGCGTTGCGCCTCACGGTCGAACGTCTCGATGAAGAGCGCGCCGATCCTGCGCCGCTTCTCCTCAGGGTCCTCGACGCCGGAGAGGGCCGTCGCGAACTCTCGCGAGGCATCGACCTTCCGCACGTTGAGGTCGAGCTCCTGGAAGGCTTGCATGACCTCGTCGGCCTCATCGAGGCGGAGTAGCCCCGTGTCGACGAAGACGCACGTCAGTCGATCACCGATGGCTCGGTCCACAAGAGCAGCGGCCACAGCCGAATCTACGCCGCCCGAAAGCGCGCAGATCGCGGTCTCGGAGCCGATCTGCTCCCTGGCCGACTTCACTCGCTGCTCGACGTACTGTTCCGGGGTCCAGGTACCCGTGCAACGGCAGATCCCGTAGAGGAAGTTGTGCAGGATCTGTCTGCCATGGTTCGTATGCACGACCTCGGGGTGGAACTGCAGGCCCACGTTGCCCCGATCGTCGGCGATCGCGGCGCACCAACTGTTGTCGCTCGTCGCGATTGCGGCGTACCCCGTCGGTAGACCTTCGACGCGATCCGCGTGGCTCATCCACGCGCTGAAGTCGTCAGGGACCCCGTCGAAGAGGCGATGCCGTGGGGTTCCCACTTGGACGCGCGTATGGCCGTATTCCCGGTGAGTCGCGGGCTCGACGCGTCCGCCCAGCTCGTGGGCCAGGAGCTGCATGCCGTAGCAGATGGCGAGGACTGGGACTTTTGAGTCGGAGAGGCGCGATGCCCCCTGCGGGGCCCCAGCATCGTAGACGCTCGCCGGCCCACCCGAGAGGATGATCCCCTTCAACTCAGGACGGAAGAGGCGCTCCGGTGCGACGTCGTTGGGCAGGATCTCACAATAGACGTGAGCCTCGCGAATTCGACGGGCGATGAGCTGCGTGTACTGCGATCCGTAGTCGAGGACAGCGATGTATTCCTGGGGTGTGACCGTCCGAGTAGAGGTCTCTGCCGCCAGGTTCGCCTCCTCACAAGCCAGCCTGGGCGCTGGCCCTTCGTGCATATTATATGGCTGAGGCGATGGCCACCGAGCGCGAGGGGGTTCGTTTGGGGGTGCTCTATATCGTGGGCACGCCGATCGGAAATCTCGAGGACATCACGCTGCGGGCGCTGCGTGTGCTCAAAGAGGTTTCGTTGATCGCGGCGGAGGACACGCGCAGCGCACGGACGTTGCTGCAGCACTTCGAGATCAAGACGCCCACCACGAGCTTCCACGACAACACTTCCCCGGCGAAGATGCAGCGGATCGTGGAGCGAATCCAGGAAGGCGAGGACGTTGCCATCATCTCCGAGGCCGGGATGCCAGGTATCTCCGACCCCGGCTTCACCCTGATTCGCGCCGCGCTCGCCGGGGGTTGCGACGTGACGTGTGTGCCAGGGCCGTCCGCCAGCCTGAACGCGTTGGTCCTATCAGGGCTGCCGACCCACGCGTTTCGTTTCGTGGGTTTTCTGCCACGTGGGCCTGGCCAAAGGCAGAAACGCCTCGATGCACTGGCTCAAGACCCCGACACGATCATTTGCTACGAGTCGCCCCATCGCCTGGTCGCGACCCTTCGCAACGCGGTCGAAGCTTTCGGCGCCGATCGCCCGATCGCGGTAGCGCGGGAGCTAACGAAGCGCTTCGAGGAAGTGATTCGAGCCCCCATCGGCGAGGCGCTCGCCCATTTCGAGGAGACTGCTCCCCGCGGCGAATTTACCTTGGTGATCGCAGGGACGGATCGGAGAACGAAGACATGAGGGAAGGCGTCGCGGTCAACTGGTACGAAGAGGGCGGCCTGTACGGCCCAGACTACATGGCGATCTTCGCCTCCGAGGCCGGAAGCGGCGCGAGCGAGGCGGAGCGCGCGGTGCGATTGTTGGGCCTGGGCGGCGGGGAGCGCGTTCTGGACGTTGCCTGTGGATACGGCCGACACGCGGTGAACCTGGCTCTTCGCGGCCATCGGGTGGTCGGGCTCGACTTGAACGCCTACTTCTTGGGTTTGGCGGCACGCCGCGCCTCGGAGGCCGGCGCTTCCGCTCAGTTCGTCCGCGGCGACATGCGCGTCCTGCCCTTTCGCGCCGCCTTCGACGCGGCTGTGTGTCTGGGTGGCTCTTTTGGCCAGTTCGCCACGGAGGACGAAGACTTCGCGCTGCTGCGCCAGACGGCGCAGTCGCTGGTTCCGGGCGGCAAGTTCCTCCTGGACGTCGCGAATCGTGACGGCATTCTGTCGCGGTTCATCGGCAAGGACTGGGACCAGCTCGAGGATGGGACTGTCGTTCTCCACGAGCGGCGCTGGGACTCTCTGCGGGGGCGAGTCGAAGGGCGCGATGTCGTCGTCGGCCCCGACGGGGAGCGGCGCGAGTACCAGCACTCGATGCGACTCTACGGCGCACCCGAGATTCAGAGCCTGCTGGTTCGGGCCGGGTTCGAGGTGATGGCCCTCTATGGAAGCCTCGCTGGGTCCGCCGTTGGTTGGGACAGCCCGCGCGTCAACGTCGTCGCGCGTCGGCCCCGAGGCTAGATTCCCAGCGCGAGGGACGTCAGATCGGCACAGTCAGGGCGGGTCGACTTCGCCCGCTGCTCGCACAGTGTCCGGTAGATCGCCAGGTATCCTCGGGCCATCGCGCGAGTCGAAAAGCGGGCTTCTGCATCCGACCGGCATTCCGCTCGATCGAGCGTGTCGATGCGCCGGCAGGCGTCGACCATCTCGTCGATGCTGGAGCAGGCAAAACCCGTCCGCCCGTCGCGAATGATCTCCGGAACCGATCCCAGAGAACGGGCGATGACCGGTGTCCCGCATGCCAGCGCCTCGATCATCGTGAGCCCGAAGGGCTCTGGCCAATTGATAGGGAAGAGCAGAGCGCGCGCGTCTTTCAGGAGCTCTCCCCTGTGGACGTCGTCGACCTCGCCAACGACCTCGATCAGTGGGTTGTTGAGGCGCGGCTTGATCTCGTCCTGGTAGTAGGCGTGATCCAGCCGAACCCAAGGGTTGTCCACGTTCTCGAGGGGCATGCGCGCTGCAATCTTGAGCCGCATGCCCGCACGAACGGCCACGTCGATCGCCTCCGCAAGTCCCTTTTCCGGCGAGATCCGGCCCACGAAGGCGAGGTAGTCTCCGTCGCCGTTTCCAGGAGGCAAGGACTCGACGGGCGTGCCGTTGTACACCGTGCCGACCCAGTTTGCTCGTGGAACTGGACGGCGTTGACTGTCACTAATGGAAACCAAGGGCATCTCGGAATACTCAAGGGTTAGCTGCTGAAGCTCCACCGTATCCATACGCCCGTGCATCGTATGCACGAATGGCGTGCACACAGAACGAGCGAACGGAAATGCCAGGAAATCGAGATGGGAATGCACAATATCGTACTGATCTGCATCTCGAGCTACGTGACCCAGCTCGGAGAAGTGGACCATGAGCTCGTTGACTTGTCGATCCTCTTTCCAGAGGGCGCGGGGGATGAGAGGAATCAGCCGTCCGTTAACATCTGAGTCCCCGGTCGCGTAGAGGGTTACGTCATGCCCCATTGCTACCAGTTCTGACGTTAGGGCTGCGATAACGCGCTCTGTTCCGCCGTATCGGCTAGGCGGGATGCTTTCGACGAGCGGCGCAACTTGCGCGATCTTCACAGGATCTTTACCTCCAGGTGACGACCCCTGTAACGGTCAACCTGTTCATTCTACGCAGCCCGAAAACGAGAGCGTCAAGAATCGCTCAAGGCGCGGAGTCTTTCTCACAGGGATGTAACGACCTCGACCGGGCCGTTCTTCGCGCACGGCGATGGGCTAGAATGGCTACGCTGCCCTCGGATAGTCCGAGCCGCGGGAGATCAGGTTAAACCCGTTGCACCGACTGAAGCGCGCCACAGTTGCGCTCTGCCTCGCTCTCACTCTCTTCCTTCCCCCATTCCCCCCGGATTCTGTCACAGAGGTTGCCGCCCTCGACGTCACGCCTCTTGCTGGAGTGCGAGACGCGGATGACCGGTGGGGTCTGAACCACGTCGATGGCTCCGCGAGCTCCCAGAAGCTTGCCCTGGACACGGGCTCTCGATGGAATCGATGGGAATTCCGATGGGGGGACATCGAGCAGACGCGCGGCCGGTTCGACTGGGCCCGCGCCGACGCGATGATCACGGCGAGCCAGAACAGCGGACTCCGGGTCCAGGGCATTCTCATCAGCATGCCCGAGTGGGCGATCGACCCGCAAACCAAGCTCCCCTCGGGCCTCAACCTCGCCTGGAACGACCAGCGCAACCTCTGGGCGCGATTCGTGCGAGAAGCGGCCACCCGCTACGGTGGGCGCATTCGCTACTGGGAGGTCTGGAACGAGGCCGACCACGCTGAGGGCTTCTGGGCGGGCACAACCGCGGACTACTACCAGATGTTGAAGGTCAGTTATCAGGCGATTCGGTCCGTCGATCGGACGGCGCAGGTTGCGATCGGCGGGCTCGCCTATTGGCCGAATCCGACATTTCTCGACGATCTGCTCAGATTGATGGTCGCGGACCAGAACGCACGGGCGGACAACTACTACTTCGATATCCTGCCTTGGCACACGTATAGCCGACCGAGCGACGTCTGGGACCGTGTGACCGAGAGCCGACGAAAGCTCCAGGCGACGGTTGGCTCGAAGCCGATCTGGATCAACGAGACCCACGTGCCTGCTTGGGATGAGTCCCCCATTCAGAACTTCCGCCCCTACTCCTGGGCCGCGACCACCACCGAGCAGGCCTCCTACGTCGTCCAGGCGGCTGCCTACGCGATCGCCGCTGGCGTGGATAAGTTCTTCATCTATCGATTCCAGGACACGGAGTGGCCCGAAGCGTACGGTCTCCTACGCGATGTCGGGACGATCCGACCGACGTACGTGGCATACCAGGTGGTAACGCGCCACCTGTCCAACGCAACGTCGGGAGCGCTCGCACGCCAGGGCGACACGGAACAGATCGTGATCCAGAAGCCAGGGCAGCGCGTGATTGTCGCCTGGAACCGCGTGCCCACCGCGCAGACGGTGCTCCTGGGCGCTGCCTCGACCTCCGGGACCGTCGTGGATCAGACGGGAGCCACCCGGCAGGTTCGGACCACCGGCGGGCAATACCAGCTCAACCTGCCGGGCGCCACTGCCAACAACGGCGTAGATGCCAACGACTACCTGATTGGCGGATCGCCGCTGATCGTCACGGAAACCCTGCGCGCAGACCTGCGGACGGTCGAAGAATCAAGCCCATTGATCGGATATGCGGGCGCCTGGGAAACTGTTTCGACCACAGGTCCTAGTGGCGGCGCTGTGCGGCGCACCGGTTCGCCCGGGCTCGGCGCGGCTGTCGAGTTCGAGGGACCGACGATCACCTGGGTCACGTCGAAGGGGCCAGACCGTGGCGTAGTACGCGTGGATGTGGACGGGGCGCCGCAGGGAACGATCGACCTTTACAGTCCAACGACAGTCTGGAACGTGCCCCTGACCTTTGGGGACTTCAGCCAGGGATCCCATCGCATGGTCCTCACGGTGATAGGGCAACGAAATCCAGCTTCGATCGGCTCCTTCGTGGACGTCGATCAATTCGCAGCGTCCTCGCTGCGCGCCGCGCTTCCACCGCCGACTCCAAGTCCGACGCCGAGCCCGACCAATACGCCGACGCCGACACGGACATTGGTGCCTACGGCGACGCCGACGTCCACGCCTGCTCCGTTCGTCACGCTGACGCCGATTCGGCCGCAAGCCGCGTCGTATACCGGTGTGGACACGCCCTCCTCGCGTGTGTTCCTCCCCATCGTCATGCGCAACTGGTTCGGCTGGACCAGCCCGATCTTTCTCCAGAACACCGGCTCGCTGGGAGCCAACGCCAGCGTCACCTTCCTGGACGAAAACGGCGGAACGGCAGGCAGATTCACCGCCCAGCTACCGCCGGGCGGATCACAAACGCTCGACCCGCGGACGGTCGCAGGATTGGCCGACGGCTTTACGGGATCCGCGGTGGTCGATAGCGCCCAGCCCGTGGCAGCCTCGGTCACCGAGACACGGGATGGTTTGAATGCGCTCGCTTACAGCGGGGTGTCTACCGGCGCCGAGCGCGTGTTCGCACCCCTGTTGTTCAAGGACTACAACGGCTGGGATACGAGCATCCAAGTGCAGAACCTGCAGGATCAGCCGGTGCCCGTCACCGTGACCTTCCAGCAGGCGAACGCCGAGGTCGGGGAGGGCGCGACGTGGCAGCAGACAGCCGTCGTCGCTGGGCGCTCGTCAACTAGTTTGTCGCAGGCGCTGAACACGAATCTGCCCGCGGGCTTCGTTGGCTTGGCGCTCGTCGAAGCGCCCGTGGGTTCTTCGATAGCGGCGCTCGTCAGCGAGTCGCACCAAAGCGGGAACGCGTCGAGCTACGACGGCGCGCTCGCTGGTAGCACGGTGGTGAACGCCCCGCTTCTCTTCAAGAACGCCAACGGGTGGAGCACGGGCATCCAGGTGCAAAATGTGGGCGCCGCGCCGACCGAGGTGCAGGTCAGGTATCTCGGCGTCGAGGGGCAGGGCACGTGGAGCGAGTCGGCGTCTTTGGCCGCCGGCGCGTCGACGACCTTCTACCAACCGGCCAACCCAGACTTACCCGACGGATTCGTGGGTGCGGCGGTCGTCACGTCAGTCGACGGCCAGCCGTTGGTTGCGATCGTGAACCAGGTGAATCCCGAGCGCAATATTGCTATGACGTACCGCGGCTTCGGAGCTGGCACGTCGCCGGTCGCCGTCCCGCGTCTCGCTAAAAACGCCGAGGGCTGGAACACTGGCGTCCAGGTACAGAATCTTGGGACCGATTCTGCGCAGGTAACGCTCGAGCTTCGAGCGGAGGACGGCGCTATGACTGGGTCTGTCGTCGATACGGTGCCAGCAGGGGCGTCGGTCACCTTCTACCTGCCAACGGTCAATATCCTGCCCGAGGGCTGGCGGGGCTCCGGAATCGTGACCTCGTCACCCACGCAGCCCTTGGGCGCCATCGTCAACCAGACGCGCTACTGAGTCCTGGGCCGGACCTCACGTGGACGCAACGGCCACAGTAGACGCGATCGGGACCGTCTGCCCGATCCCGATCATCCGTGCTGCCGAGCGGATAGTGGCAATCCACATCGGTGAGGTGCTCGAGGTTCTGGCGACCGACGAGGCGATTCTCGACGATTTGCCAGCGTGGAGCCGAGCGACGGGCAACGAGTTTCTCGGCTTCGAAAACGAGCTTCCCGTCTATCGTGGCTACGTCCGTCGGACTCGCTAGAGCCGCAAGGTCGCCCTCCACTTTTCACCGGCGCATGCCCGGAATCGTGAGTTGCTGAATCGGGCTCTTTTGATTTTTATTCCGACAGAATTATAATGTCGACGATCAAATTACTCGCGGCGGGGGTTGTATGAGCCAGATGGTCATGGAGAAAACGCTGCCCGAGACTCTCGATCTACCGATTGCAGACGTCCGCCGCATCGTCGCCAACGCGCTCGCGGAGGACCTGGGGTCCGGCGACATAACTACCGACAATCTCGTCCCCTCCAGCGCCATGGCGCGCGCCGCCGTTGCCTACCGGTCGGGTGGAGTCGTCTGCGGCACGCCGGTGCTCGCTGAGGTGTTCCACGCGATCGACGAGAGCGTTCAGATCGACGCGCTCGTCCCTGAAGGGACGCTCGTCCAGAAGGGGGCTGTGGTCGCTGTCGTGCGCGGATCCGCCCGAAGCATCCTCAAGGGCGAGCGGGTTGCACTGAACTTCGTCCAGCGCATGGCGGCCATCGCGACCGCTACTGCCGAGTACGTGCGAGCGATCGGCGACCTCCCCGTGCACATCATCGACACCCGCAAGACCACGCCCGGGCTGCGGCTCTTCGAGCGATATTCGGTGCGGGTCGGCGGCGGCCGAAACCATCGTTTCAACCTCTCGGATGGGGTCCTCGTGAAGGACAACCACCTCGTCGCGCTCCGGAACCAGGGTATCGGCACCGTGGAAGCGCTCCGCCTCCTTCGAGACCGCGTGCCCCACACGATTCGCATCCAGGTGGAGGTGGATCGCCTCGACCAGATCCCCGAGATGCTAGAGGCGCCAGTCGACGCGATCCTGTTCGACAACATGACCCCCGAACAAGTACGCGAAGGCGTTCGCATGATCGCCGGGCGAACGGTGACCGAAGTGTCCGGCGGAGTGAAGCTGGAGACAGTGCGCGCCTACGCCGAGGCGGGCCCAACGGTGGTCTCGAGCGGCGCGCTCACCCACTCCACCGCGGCCCTGGACGTCGGTCTCGACTTCGAGCTCGACGCCTAAGCTTGTGATCGCCCGTTACGACGACTTATCGTAGTGGCGGTATGGATCACCTGCACCTTGCGGATGGCGGGCCGCCCGTCGAGACGCGCGTCATCTTCATGCGGCACGGCAACGTCCACAATCCACGCAACCTGATCTACGGTCGCCTTCCTCGCATGCGTCTCTCCGACAAGGGCCGCGAGGACATCGAGCGTACCGCCCGCTTCCTCTCCGAGCAGTCCGTCACGGCGATCTACACGAGCCCGCTCCTCCGGGCGCGTCAATCCGCTGCGATCCTCGCGGCCCACTGCCCGGGTGTTCGCGTGCGGCGCTACGCCGGGCTTGCCGAGGTGCAAACCTCGTGGGAGGGTGAGGACAACAAGGTCGTGCAAGAGATCCGTGGGTTCAGCTACTACGATCCCCTCAAGGGCGAGGGGGACGAGACGATTCTCGATGTGTTCACCCGCATGAACAGCGCCCTGCGGCTCGTCCTTCGACGGCACCCGGGCGAGACGACCGTGTGCGTGAGCCACGGAGACCCGATCAAGATCCTGCGCGTCGGCTACTCAGGCAAGCCGTTGACTCCCGCTCACGTGCGAGCCCCGGATCCGGGCCAGGCTTCACTGGTCACGTTTCAGTTCTGGAGTCCGGACGCGCTGCCGATCATCACGGCTCTCGACGTGAACCGAGCGGAACAGCTCATCCACGGCAAGGGCATGGCTGAAGTGGAGCCGCGCCGTGCCGAGCCGTCGGTCGAGGAGCCCGCAGCCGCGGCCACGAGTCCTTCGACCGTCTCGGCTTGACCGGCTACTTGAGGTTGGACTTCAGATGGTTCACCGTGCGGCTCCACGCGTCGCTCGCCGCTTCGGCATTGTAGGCGTCGGCCCGCTGCTCGTTCAGGAAAGCGTGGCCGGCGCCCGGGTAGACTTTCAGCTCCGCTGACTTGCCCGCGGCCTTGATGTCGCGCTCAATGCCGCCCAGAGGCTCCGGGCCAGCCATCGGATCCTGGTCCCCGGCGATGAGGAGCACGGGCCCCTGCAACTTTGAGTAGTCGGGCTTGACGGCCGGGTGGATGCCGTAGAGATCGACCACGGCGCCGACATCGGGGCTGAGCGTGCCCGCGTAGAGGGCGAGCTGGCCGCCCATGCAGAAGCCGATAGCGCCCAGCTTCTGGCCGGATGCGCCGTTCGCCTTCAGCGCTTGCGCAGCGCCGCGCAGGTCCTTCTCCGCCTGCTCCACGTTGAGGGCCATCATCAGCTTCCCTGCTTCACCTGGCTCGGTCGCCATGTCACCGTGGTACATGTCGGGCGCCAAGGCGACGAATCCCTCTTGAGCGAGCTTGTCCGCCACGCCCTTGATCTGGTCGTTGAGGCCCCACCATTCCTGGACCACGATGACGCCAGGCCCGGATCCAGATGCGGGCTTCGCTAGGTACCCCTTGGCCGTTCCGCCGTTCGCCGCGAACTCGATCATCTGACCTGCCACTGCCACGACCTCCACAATCGCATTCGGGGTCGACCGCTCGTTCCAGCCGTCCCGACCGCCTCGGATTCTATCGCGATCGATCCGACGATCTCAAAGGCCGAAGCTGGCTGAGAGATCTCGGACCACTCCTCGTCGAGCGCGGAGACCCATGCGCCCGGAGGTCCTTTCCGCATCCAGTCGACGACGCGCTGAACCCGGTCCGTCGGTCCCTGAATCACCGCCTCGACCGAGCCGTCGGGCAGGTTCCGAACCCAACCGACGACGCCCTCCCCCGTCGCATAGCGCTGCAACGCCCAACGGAAACTGACCCCCTGGACGCGGCCTCGCACGACGACGTGGGCCTCCTGGATGGAGCGCGTTTCGTCGTGGTCCGACACTTATTCGCTGGCAATGCGAATGAGATTGATGGCGATATTGCCCATCAGGTCGAGGAAGATGGGCTGGATGCGCTCGATGACGTCGCGCGCGGTGTGGTACGCGGGATCAGGGCTCGCGTGGAACAGGACCGCGGGGATGCCGGCATCCAGGAATGACTGGTGATCGCTCAGGCCACGGTGCTCTGCCGTGGCGTCGCGCGGCGAGTAGCCTTGAGATGCCGCGAAGGCCATCGCGGCACGAACCCAGGGCTCAGTGCCGGCGAACTCCGGCTCTTCGCCGACGGCCAGCATGTCGAGACTCATCGCCAGTCGCACGCGGCTTCGGTCGGAGGCGGACAGGGTACGAACGTAGGCAGCGCTCCCGAGGAGGCCGATCTCCTCCGCCCCGAAGGCAACGTAGCGGACGTTGACGTTGGGGACGGGGAACCACGAGAGCTGGCGGGCGACCTCTACCGTCGCCGCGGTACCGGAGCCATTGTCGTTCGCGCCCGGTCCTGCCGGGACCGTGTCGTAGTGGCCGCCGACGATGACGATTGGCAAGTTCGGGTCTTCGCTCTTGCTTTGGGCCACCACGTTCTGGCTCGTTGCCCCAGACCGCAGCTCAAACGGAACGACTTCGACAGCGTAGCCCATCTCCGTGAACTGCTGTGCGAGGTAGCTTGCCGCCTCTCGCTCCGCTGCGCTCCCGGCGGGCCGGCTGCCGATGTCCACCGCTAGAACCCGATTCACGTCCAGCGCCCGCTCTCCTAGAGAACGGTTGTCCGTGACGGGCGGCGCCTGCGCGTTTTGGACGGCATAGGCAGCGCTGGCGGTCGAAGTCAAAGTCGCGAAAGGTGACGGGAGTGTGGCTGTCAGTCCTTGCGGCGCGACCAGGACGAGCGCCGCTACGACCAGCAGCACGCCGGTCGCTTTACGTGGGTTCATGGAGAGGTTCCTCCTCGAGACGACAGAAAGGGCTCGATGCAGCCGGTTTGCGGTGTAAGAAGCTTACCTGCTCAGGGCGCTTGTGTAGAGCTGGAGCATGTTCCTCAGCAGCATGGCCGTCGTAAGCGGGCCGGTGCCCCCAGGGACCGGGGTGAACAAGCCGGCGCGCTCCGCCACGCTCGATGCGACGTCGCCTACTGCCTTCCCGTCGACGACGCTCACGCCGAAGTCGATGACAGTCGCTCCGGGGCGCACCATCTCGTCCGTGATCATGCCTGCGCGTCCGGCGGCGACGGCCAGAATGTCCGCCTCGGCAGTGATCGCCTCCAACGAGCGAGTCTTCGTGTGGCACACGGTGACGGTTGCGTCGTGCTGGAGCAGGAGGAGCGCCATGGGTCTTCCAACTGGGGTGCTCCGCCCGACCACAACGGCGCGCGCACCGGCGATCTGGATGTTGTGTCGGAGGAGGATCTCGAGTCCGCCGAGCGGGGTGGCCGGGACGATGGCGGGACGCCCCTGTGCGAGCAGTCCGGCATTCGTGGGGTGGATGCCGTCCAGGTCCTTGGCCGGGTCAAGCGCGTCGAGCAGCGCGGCAAGCGAGACTTGCTGCGGGACCGGCGTCTGGAGCTGGATCCCGTGAATCGATGGGTCGCGGCTCAGATCGGCGACGGCGCCGGCTGCATCTGTCGCCGAAACTGCAGCGTTGAGCTGACGGACCTCCACGCGAACACCCGCGTCGCCGAAACTCTTTTGGAGGCGGCGCGTGTACATGGATGCGCTGGGGTCTTCACCAATCTGGACGATGGCGACACAGGGCGCGGGGTGACCTTGCGAGACGAGCTCGCTGAGTGATGCGGAAACCTCGGCGCGGATCTCGCGAGCGAGGCCATTGCCATCGACAATCGTTGCCATGCTGCGTTTGTCCTATCGCCCGTGGCACACCAGTCTGGACGCAAGGCCGTCAGCGGCGGCCTGAACGTTCGATGGCCTGAAGGGCAGGGGTGTTCGGAGCGAGCCGATTATACGCGTGGCCGGCCGCTCAACCGGCAGCGCGCGCTTTCACGCTCTCCATGGTCTCCGCAACCACAGCGTCCATGCCTTCGGCGACGCGCGCGAGTCGATCTTGAGCGCGGGAGACGAACGAAGAGTCCGTCAGGCTCGCAAGATTCAGGCGTGCTTGCTCGGAAGCTCCGCGGGCGGCAGCGGCTGCGAGCTGGACTGCCACGGCAACGTCTCCCAGGGCGTTCGCGTTGGTCGTTTGACCCGCGCGAAGCGACAGATCGACGAGCGCCCGCGCGGTCTCGGCCGTATCGACCGGGACGTCCGTGGCGCGGCTCATGCTCTTCTCGATGGCAGCGGCGCGGGCAGCGCGCTCTTCGTCCGTGCTCTTGGGGAGGCGGTATGCGTCGCGAACGCCACCGTAAGCGTCCATATCCGCGTCCGCCAGGCTCAGTAGGCGCTGTTGCCCTTCCAAGGCATTGCGGAGGATTGCCTGTACCTCGGCTTCGACGTCGGCATACCGAGGCCGGCCGACGGTGAGGTTGCAGACCATCGCCAGCATGGCGCCCGCCATCGCTCCCGAGAGAGCCGCGAGGCTTCCGCCGCCGGGGGTGGGATCAGATGAGCCGAGACGGGTCAGGAACTCGTCGATGCTGACGGAGCCGATACTCATAGCAGGGGCAATTCTACCCATCAGCCGGGTGCTGGAGCGACATCGTTGAGAGGCGGGCGATCGGTGGGCTGCCTATAATCGTTGTGCGATGGGCGATGATCGACCGCTAGGCGTCTTCGATTCCGGCATAGGTGGCGTGACGGTCCTGCGGGAGATCCGTGCGCAAGCTCCGGGCGAGCGCTGCATCTACTTCGCGGATAGCCAGCAAGCGCCGTACGGGACGAAAACACCGGATGAGATCCGGAGGCGCTCCGACGCCATCGTCGGGTTTCTTCTGGACCATGATGCCAAGGCCATCGTCGTCGCGTGCAACGCAGCCTCCGTGACGGCGCTGCCGTATCTCCGTGAGCGTTATGCGATCCCCTTTATCGGACTCGATCCGGGCGTGAAGCCGGCTGCAGAGATCACACAGGTCGGCAAGATCGGCGTGATCACAACCCCTGCAACGGCAAGCAGCGAGCGACTCGCGCATCTCATCGAGGAGTTCGCCTACGGGGCGACGGTGATGACCCAGGTGTGCCCCGGGCTCGTGCCGCTGATCGAGCGGGGGATCGTGGACGGCCCCGAGATGGACGAGCTACTGAACCTGTACCTCACGCCGATCCTCGAGGCCGGCGTGGATGTCGTCGTCCTCGGCTGCACCCATTACCCGTTCGTGCGTTCCTCTATCGCACGGATCTGTGGAGCCCGTGTGGTGCTCGTCGATCCATCGGCCGCTGTGGCGCGTCAGGTGTGCCGAGTGCTATCCAGTCGCGGTCTGGTGGCAGATCAGAAAGTGGGCGGAGCGAGCTACTACACGACGGCGGACGTGGATGGTTTCACGCGTGTTCTGGCCACGTTGACGGGCCAGGCCACCGAAGCCGTTCTCCATGCGGACATCTCGGCGCCAGTAGCGTGACGCGGTTGTGACGCCGGACTCACATGCCGCGAAGTTGGCGGCGCCCTCTTTCAGATGCTATGATCCCGAGTGCGAAGGAGGTGATGCCCATGAGTGATCAACCTATGGGCATTACCTCGGGGGCAGCTCTCTAGCAGCTCCCCGGGGTAATGTCCCGCGAGAGAAGTGGCCCGCCGGCGTCGCCGACGGGCCACTTCTCGTATGTCCGCTATTGTTGTGATCAGTCTAGGCGACGATCTCCTCGCCACCGTCCACGTCGATGACGTTGCCCGTCATCCAGCCCGCGCCGGGCTGGGCGAGGACCGCGATCGCTGATGCGACGTCCGCGGGAGTCGTCATGCGGCCGCTCGGGTTTCGCTTGCTCGCCTGGTTGATGAGCTCGTCGTGCACAGGGATCTTGCGTAGGGCCGGAGTGTCCGTCACGCCCGCGCGAATGGAGTTGACCCGTATCCCCCTGGGAGCGAGCTCCATCGCGAGCTGGCGGACGTGCGAGTTGAGCGCGGCCTTCGCCGCGGAGACGGCGCCGTACGTCGGAATCGCCCGCGAGTCACCAGAGCTCGTCATCGCCCAAATCGATGCGCCGCGGCCCATCAAGCCCGCGTGGACGAGGTCCTGCGCCCAGTAGACGAGGGAGTTCGCCATCACGTCGATGGTCATCTCCATCTGCGCCCGGGTCAGCACCTGCTGCGGATCGTCCGAGTTGACGTAGGGCCGCAACGTGCCAAAGGCGAGCGAGTGCAGGAGCAGCCGCACGGGCGCATCGCCGCCGGCGGTCTCGCGGATGCGATCGATGACCTGCGCTCGCTTCGCGTCATCCGCCGCGTTGATGTTGAAGAACTCGGCCTGTCGGCCGTGCGCCTGGACGTCCGCGACGACCTGATGCGCAAGTGGAAGCGTCTGGGCGCGGTCGAGGTGAACGCCGAACACGTTCATCCCGCAGCGAGCAACCTCGACGGATGTGGCGCCGCCGAACCCGCTCGATGCGCCCAGGATGAGGGCCCAACCCTCGAGAGACGGCGCGTCAGCCATGAGGTGACTCCAAGGAGAGCTCGCCTTGCCGTGGCAGGCGAGGCGACAGAGATTCTAGGTGCCCGCCGCCGAAGCGGGCAAGCGCCCGGCGAGCGCAGCGCTGACCAAATTTGAGCGGCGGCCCTGCCTAGCGGCCAAAGCCCTCGCCTCTATAATTCAAGGCGCGCCCGATGGGCGACAGGCCGAAGTGGCGGAACGGCAGACGCGACGGTCTCAAAAACCGTTGAGGGCAACCTCGTGCGGGTTCGAATCCCGCCTTCGGCACCAATTCTCGGGCACGAATCGCCCATTGCGAGTAGTTCTGCCAGCTATTCCAGTCGTGTCGACTCAAGCTCACGCTCGAGGTCACGAAGCAGGTGGATCGCCATGATCCACTCGCACACTTCGGCAGTCTCGCGAAGAGAGCCCTTGGCGAGCGCCTCTTCTACACGGTCGGAAGGGATCTCGTACCGTGATTCGAACAGGTTCATCTCGTGGCGGCACCGCTTGGTAAGCCGCTGGCGATTCTATTCGAGCAGCTCCGCACTGGTCCAGTCGACGGACTGCGCTACTGCCATAGGAAACTCCGCAGTCCGTAGGTTAGTGTCTTGAGTATGACGGGCGCGAGCTAGTTGGCTCTGCGGGCCATACGGGTACGGCGCTTGCGCTCGGCTCGCTTCATCTTGGCGCGAGCCCTTTCACCGCGACTCATGAAGGTCTGGTGGCGCTTGTAGTCGCCGAGGATTCCCCCGCGCTCCACGCCTTGCTTGAATCTGCGAAGAAGGCTTTCGAACACCTCGCCGGGTCGTGCCGCTACTTCCACTCATGCACCTGCTTTCGGTCTAGAAGATCCTGGCCCGTGGATCGCATGCCGTACGTGACGATAGATGTGGCCGGCGCCTGAGCGCACGGCAGTGTAGTCTGGGTTGGCCAGAATTAGCGCGGGGATCTTAGCATGTTTTTGACGGGCAATGTGCTCCCGTGCCAGCGCAACCAAGAGGCGCTCCGTCCGTGTCGCGGAAGCGGGAACAGACGGGAATGCGCTCTGTCAGGCGGCGATCCCCAAATTGATGGAGCGCTCGACGAGGCGGACAACGCTTCCGATGCTGCCAGTCCGGGGTTGCCCCACCTCGACTAACACGATCGGGTGGACGTCACTCGCCGCGTGCAGACCGAGGAGCGTATCGCGATCTTCCGCCGTTGAGAGCCCGAGCCCGAACCCGAACACGATGACGGAAGGCGAGACAAGCTTTGCCGCGGCGATTGCCTCGGCCGCGCTGCTGGCGGCGCTCACCGAATACCCCTCGGCGGAGAGAACCTCGGAAAACTCCATCAGCACACTTGGATTCGAGCTGACGATGAGGACCTGCCCGGCGGCGATATCTTTGGTTGCTTTCCTGCCTTTGCGGGCCATGTCTACAGCCGCCCAGTCAGCAAGAGGACGATCAGCACGATGGCGATGAGGGTCAGGAGGCTTGGACCCCGATAGCTGCGGCTCGAGTAGCCCCAGTATCCGCCGCCGCCGAGAAGCAAGATCAGCAGGATGATGACGACCAAGGTCGTGGTGTCCACAACCTCAACCTCCTCCACGATGGCGGCGGCAGACGACGGCCCAAACCGCGCGTACCCCGCTCCCTTGTCATGACAGCCGAGCGAAGCCAGCCGAGTTGCCGAAGGTCGCCCTTGAGTTGCAAAAATGACGGTCGGCTTCAACTGATGGGCTGGCGTGATGGGCTGGCAGGTGATGAGCTGGCTGGGCGATCGTAGAAGTCGGTGAAGGGCGAGATCGCGAGGGTAAACTAAGGGCGCTGACCGGAGGAGAGCATGGCACGTCACTATCGATACATCTCTGGCGACTCACATCTCCAAGTCGACTCGCGTCGCTGGATCGACCGCATTCCCGAGGGACACCGGGACCGGGCGCCCCGCCTCGTACGTCTGCCCGATGGCGCGGACGCCTGGCTGGTGGAGGGAAGCCCGCTCCGCCAAGACGCTTCCGACATCTATGGAGGCAAGGGGCGCGACGAGTGGCAGCCCTTTGGCCAACGGTACGAGGGCACGCCCGGTACTGGAACCGGTGAGCAGCGGATTCGCGAGCAGGACACGGATGGCATCGACGCCGAGGTGCTCTTCCCGGCGCAACAGGCTGGACCACGCCTCTGGCGCTCGATCTCCGATGACGACGCGTATCGCGCCGTCGTGCGTGCCTACAACGACTTCCTCGCCGAGGACTACTGCTCGGCCGATCCCGAACGGTTGATCGGCGTCGGCGTGCTGCCGTGGTCGGGCGTCGACGATGCGATCGACGAGATGGAGCACTGCGCCAAGCAGGGGCTCAAGGCCGTCGTACTCGGGCGATTCCCCAGTGGCCGTGGACTGCCGACTCCCGCGGATGATCGATTTTGGTCCGCTGCGCTGGATATCGGCATCGCCGTCACGGTGCACGTCGAGCTGGACCGCTCGGCCGAGAAGGCGGGCCTGTTGACCTACCTGAAGCAGCCCAAGGAGCTGGGCAACGGTCCAGGCTCCGGCATCGTCGAGCAGGTCACCAACGCGAAGTTTTGTCGGCTCGGCGCGGTGAACGCCGTGCAGCTCATCTTTGCCGGCGTGTTCGACCGCTTCCCGCGGCTGCAGATCGACTTCGCCGAAAACCAGATCGGCTGGATTCCTTTCTTCCTCGAGATGGCCGATGAGCGGTACGAGCGCCACCGCTACTGGGCGGAGCGGCTCTTGGATGTGCCGCCTCTCGAGATGCGTCCAAGCGAGTACATTCGCGAGCACTGTTACTGGGGATTCCAGCACGATCGAGTGGGAGTGGAGCTGCGCCATCACCTCGGGACGGATCGCATCATCTGGGCGACAGACTTCCCCCACCAGGAGTCGGATTGGCCGAACTCACTGGACGTGGTGGAGAAGAACTTCGCCACGGTTCCGGATGAGGAGCGATATCAGATGGTAGCGGGAAACTCCATCTCGTTCTTCCATTTGGACGCCCTTCCGTCGTGATGGAAGGCGCTACGAACGCCGATTCCGGCCCCGAAAACAGGCAGACAGAACGGGCGAAATGAGGGCCAAATCGCGTAGGATGTCGCGAGCGTTTGCACGCATCAGCGGGGGCCACACTGGGCCAATCGGTGCAATGGCGGACTCGGTCGGGCTCCATCAGTTTCCCCGGGAGTTGAGTGTGAAACGACACGAATTGCGGCCTCTCGCTGCGGACTCATCCTCCGCAGTCGGGGCCCGTGGCACGCATTCTCGATCCATTGCGGGGCGCTCGTGAGAGTGGTTGTCATCTCCGCTCGGGTGGGGGGCCATTGGAGCGCAGGCCACGCGATCGTGGAGGAGCTGAGCGCTTCTCTCCCCGCCGATGCTGAGATCGAGCTGGTTGACATCTTTGGCCGGCCGTACGCGCGTCGCGGCTTCGACGCCGTTGCGCATTTCTACGAGACCTGTACGCGCAAGTTTCCTTTCGTGTGCTCATCTCTTTTTGTCTTGACCAATGGCAACAAACGGCTTCGCTTCATCGAGGCCTTTCAGAAGGGCAACTTCAGTCACAGGGCAATTGAGGATCTGCTGACACCCCGGCCCGACCTCATCGTTTCTGATGCGCTGAATTTCGGCCAGCTCGACGTCGTCCAGGATGTGTTGAGCGAAACGGGCACTCACGTGCCGCTGGTCGTGGTGGTGACCGACCCAGTAACGATCCACTGGGGCTGGCAGGCCAGTAACGCCGATCGGTATCTGGTCGGAACGGAGCTAGCCGCCGATCAGGTCATGTCCGAGTTCGACGTCAGGCCGGAGGACATTCACGTCACTGGCTTGCCAGTGCGTGCCGCCTTCAGGCAGCCCAGAGACAAAGCCGCAGCGCGGCGCGCCCTTGGGCTGGACCCGAACGTCTTCACGGCTCTTTTCATGGGAGGCACGTCCGGCGCGGGCAACATCGAGCAGTTTGTCGGCGCCTTGCAGGAAACCGATCTGCCTGTCCACTCGATCGCCATCGCAGGGCGGAACGAGCGCCTGAGGCGTCAGCTCGAAGAGACGTTCGATAGGAATCGTGTGCGCGCGTACGGTTTCGTGGACAACGTCCACGAATTCATGCAGGCGGCGGATCTGCTCGTCACCAAGGCAGGCCCGGGAACGATTGTTGAAGCCCTCGCTTGTGGCGTGCCCATCTGCATCTCGGGGCATTTCCCGTGGACAGAGCGTGGCAACACCGACTATTACGTGAATCGCGGTTGTGCCATGCACGTGGAAACGCCTGAGGAGCTCGCAAACCGGATGCGCGCGATCCTCGCGGGCAAAGATGACGCCTACGAGCGGCTCAAGGCGGGTGCGTGGGAGACCTCTCGGTCCGAAGCTGCCGAGTCTCTCGGGCGAGAGCTCGCTGGGATGATCGGATACGGCGGCCGCGACGTCGGCGTGCGTGCGCCTACTCAGAGCGCTGGCGTGCTCGCAGCCTCGCAACAGACGAACGGCTGAGGGCGTCCAGGCTCCTAGCCGGCGAGCTCTGCGCCTCACAAACGCCTCACGATCTGAATGCAGCTTCGGTGGCCTCGGCGCATCAGCGCGTCGGGTCGTTCACCCACTCAACTCGCGCGGACGTCCCACTCCGCAACGTTCCACGTCGCCGCCTGGCGCGGGTTGGTGTCGCCCTTCACGCCGGTGACGCCGTCTCGGAAGATCGTCACGACCACGAGGAAGTACATCGGAACGACCGGGACGTCCTCTGTCTGCAGTTTCACCACGTCTCGCCACAGCCGTGTCTGCTCCGTCGGAACGATCTCCGTTTTGAGGGCGTCGGCGATCCGGTCGTTCTGAGGATTCTGGTAGCAGCCTGAATTGAAGCCCGTCCAGCGGTTGCTATCCGATGGACAGCGCGTTCCGTGTAGGCGCTCCAGGTTGTGCTGGAAGCTCAGCGGGATGTTGCTCACCTGGACGGCGGGGAACTGCACCACCCGCCGTACGTCGCTTCCCTCTCCCGGCGAAAGCGTGACCTGCTCTACGTCGATGCCTAGTGTCCGCCAGTAGGGCGCGGCGGCAGTTCCTGTGTGCTCCAACACCGCCGTCGATTCCAGAGAGAACTTCACGGGATCGCCCGCGCCATTCGTCACGGGTCCCTCACCGGCGCGGCGCCAACCAGCCTCCGACAGTAGCTCGAGCGCGCGGCGTGGGTCGTACTCGTAGCGCGTCACCACGTCCTTGACCCGATCCCAACGAACGTCGTCGGGCGTGACGAAGGTGTCCGAGACGGGCGACTGGCCGTCGAGCAGCGCGTCGACGATCGCTTGCCTGTCGATGGCGTGGACCAGCGCCCTTCGCACCCGCACGTCCGAGAGCTCGGTCGGACGCGTGTCGCGGAACTGGAAAGGCAGCATCCGCCAGTGGGTGGGTTGGCTGATCACCACCGGGCGGCGGCCAGCCTTCACCCACTCGTTCTTCACCACCATCGCCTGCTCGAAGTCGAGGGAGCGATTGATCACGCCGTCCACGGTGCCTGCCAGGAGGTTGGCTACGATCGTCGGCTCGCTGGGGATGAATTTGACGGTGATCGTATCGATCTTGGCTTGGCCCCCGAAGAATCCGCGATACGACTTCAGCACCAGATGGCTACCGGGCTCCCACGTAGAGAGCTGATACGGGCCCAGGCCGATGAACTCCCGCTTCCAGTACGGGAGGTCCGGTAGCCGCTCCTTGTCCGTTCGATAGGTCTCAGCCAGCAGGTGTGCGGGCACCGGTGAGAGGTCGCTCGAGGTGAGCGCGTGTGCGAACGGATACGTGTTGGACCATTCCAGCACGAGCGTATTCGCGTCGGGTGCGTCGATCCGTCGGATCAGATCCGCGACGCTACGGGTCGCCGAAATGGGCAGTTCCGCGTCACGGACCATCTGCCAGCCGAGCACAAAGTCGTCGGGGACCAGGGCGGCGCCGTCATGCCAGGTGATGTTCGGTCGAAGCTGGTATGTCGTCTTCATCGTGCCATCGGGCCGGACCACCCAGCTCCCGTTCTCCTGCGAGGGGATCGCGGTCGCGAGCATGGGAAGGATCGCTCCTCGGTCATCGTTGGTCGCCAGCCCCTGGTGGACGGCCAGGTGCAGGTCCGCAGTCCCGACGCTCCCGAACCCCTTACTGCCAAAGTCGAAGATGAAATACTCGGGCTCGCCCTTCACCGCGACCACGAGGCTCTTGGGTGCCGCCGAAGTCGGAGAAATGCTGTCTGAGGATCCGCTGCTTCGGGGCGTTGGACCCGCCGGCGCGCATCCCGCCAACGCTACGACGATTCCGACCACGACGAGCGACCAATGGGCGCCTTTCATGACATGCTCCTCTCGCACGTTCTCGCGTCCGTCCCATGCAGCGATCGCGCCATTCTATTGCCGCTGCTGTCGGGATACAACGCCAATTGTTGCCGTTACGGAGCAGAAACAAAGAGACCGGGTCGAGGTTTGAGCCTCGCCCGGTCCCTTGTGAGATTGGTGCCCGCGCGCTCTCCGCGGAGGATTCAGTTGGGCTCATGCGATTCCTCTCATCGCTGTGACGAACACCACTCTGCTGCCTGCGTCCAAACTGTTGTTTTCCTGCAACCAGGGCACTACACTTTGGGCAGTCCGGTCCTGTTACGACATGGAGGTGTCACGGTGCTTAGAGTAGCCATGACTAGCGTCGTATCGGCAGCCATCGCGGCGGTCGTTCTGCTGGTCGGGTCTTCCCTGCCGCTGGTCACTCAGTGGACGGGGTCGGCACAGGCGCCCTCTGCCGCCCCTCAGATCAAGCGCAATACCATGCTCGAGACGACGGTTGAGCTCGAGGCTGGGATCTACCACATGGTCGTCGCCGAGCTGGATCTCGATCCTCGAGCGGAGACGGCGGTGCACCAGCATCCCGGCCCCAGTGTTGGGTACGTTGAGAACGGGCGCTTGGCGATCACGACTATGGATTCAGGACGCGTTGAAACGTATTCAACCGGCAGCGCGTTTGATCACCCGTGGAATCGCCCCCACGTGATGGCAAACAACTCGGACCAGCCGGCCAAGATGCTCTCGTTCGAGCTGAATCCCGCGGACCATTAGGCCGCACCGCCCCGCGCGTAGAGGTCACCGTAGCCATGGATCTAGGAACCCGTTGATATGGTCGTCATAGCCCTCGGTTCGATGGTCGGGCAGTATCGGATTGACGGTCGGCTGGGCGCGGGCGGAATGGCGACCGTCTACCGCGGGTATCACGCGGGCCTCGACCGAACGGTCGCCATCAAAATGCTGTCTCCCCACTCGGCGTCGGATCCCACATTCTTGGAACGGTTCCGCCGAGAGGCTCGAACCGTTGCCCACCTCCGACACCCCAACATCCTGGAGGTCTACGACTTCGGCGAGCGCGAGGATGGGCTGTTCTACATCGTCAATGAGTACATGGAAGGCGGGACGCTGTCGAAGCGCCTCACGTCGCCGGTACATCCCAATCTTGCCATCGAGTTAGTGGATCAGATCGCTGCGGGGCTAGACCATGCACATAGCCGCGGCGTGCTGCACCGGGATATCAAGCCGAGCAATATTTTGTTCAACTCTGAAGGGCACGCGGTCATCGGCGACTTCGGCCTCGCGAAGGTGCTCGAAGCATCGGCCGGTGTCACGCGGACCGGCATCGTCGTTGGGACCCCGGAGTACATGGCTCCCGAGCAGGGTCTCGACCAGCCGCTGGACCATCGAGCAGACGTATATGCGCTCGGGGTCGTTCTCTACCGGATGCTGACAGGAAGCGTTCCGTTCGCGACGGAAACCGCGCTTGCCACGATTCTGGCGCACGTCCAGCGACCCCTCCCATCGCCGCGGTCGATCAACCCCGCGATCCCTATCGAGATCGAAGACGTGCTCGTCAAGGCGCTGGCGAAGGACCCGGCCGACCGGCATCAATCGGCGGGTGAGCTCGCCGAGGCGTATCGCCAGGCGGTGGCCGGGTCGAAGAGCCTCCCGTTGTCTGGAACTCACGAAATGCCCGCCGCCCTCGCGAGCGCCGCGGCCAGCGGCGTACTGTCGGCAGCTACTCCGAGACCTTCGATGGGAGTGTCGCCGGTAGATGCTCCGGCGGCACGACCTGTTGCTCGTCGTGTCTCTACGGGCGCACGGGTTGCCGCGGTCATTGGAGCCGTCGTCGTCGTGGTAGGCGCAGTGGGTCTGCGTTTTGCTGGGGGGCCTCCGGGTGGTGAGTCAGCGAATCTGCCAGGGGGGAAGCCCCCGCCGGCCGTCGTTCTCCCGCCCTCGGCTGTCCCGACACTCCCAGTTGTCGTAGAGGCTCCGACTGTTGTTCCGGAGCTCGTAGCCGTGGAGCCACCAATCGAGCTTGCGAACGTTGAGATCGTCGAAGAGCCCGCCGAGCCGGTAGCCCCTGCTGAGGCAAGCCCCCTCGAAGCGCCTGCGCCGCTCGCGGCGCCTCCTCCGTCGGCACCTCGTCCTACCGTGCCGCGGCCCGTGGCCCAGCCGCCAGCGCCGCGAGCGCCGATTGGTGAAACACAGGTGAACGAGGCGAGCGTGCCGAACCCAGCTCCCGCTGCTGCGGCTCCAGCGCAAACGGGTGGTGGTGTCGTAGCCCCCATGGGTGCGCCGAGCTCGGGCGACTCTGGAGGGCCCCGAATCACCGAACCCGCCCAGCCGCCGGCTCAGGCGGCGCCCCCAGGTGTCCCGGTTCTGCCGATGGGGGCGACAGCGCCGTAGCGCTGCTGGCTGCCGGTCTTGTTCCTAAGAGACACGCACGTACGAGAGGGAGGATGACATGCTGACGCGGGAAGAAAACGAGCGTTTGACACGGGTGGGGCCCGGGACACCGGGCGGTGAGCTGCTCCGACGCTACTGGCACCCCGTAGCGGCTGCCCAGGAGCTATCCGACGAGCGCCCTACCCGGTTCGTGCGAGTCTTGGGCGAGGATCTCGTCCTCTTCAAGGACAAGGGCGGCAACGTCGGACTCATCCAGGATCATTGCGCCCACCGAGGCGCCTCCCTGCTGTACGGTCGAGTCGAAGAGCGCGGCATCTCCTGCGCATACCATGGGTGGCTGTACGACACGAAGGGCGACTGTTTGGAAACGCCCGCCGAGCCGTCCGACAGCAAATTCCATCTGACGGTGAAGATGCGCGCCTATCCCGTGCAAGACTTCGCGGGCCTCTACTGGGCCTACCTCGGTCCGCTGCCGGCGCCCGCCCTCCCGAAGTACGACGTCTGGTCGAACCCCGACGGCATCAAGAAGATCGACATGTATCCGCGCCTGGACTGCAACTGGCTGCAAGCGATGGAGAACTCCGTCGATCCTGCCCATCTGCAGATCCTCCACCAGGACTCCAACGGTCGCAAGGCCGGGAATAGCACGAGGGGCCTCACCGACACGGTGGCGAATTTCGAGTTCTTCGAGGTGCCCTACGGCGTCATCAAGAAGCGCACGTACAAGGATGGACGCGTCGACCAGCATCCTGTGATCTTCCCTAACATTCTCAGGGTCGGCAACGTGGCGCAGATCCGTGTCGCGATCGACGACACTCACACCAACATCTACTTCATCCGGTTCGTGCCCAACGAGCTCGTTCAAGAGAATGACGAGATCCCCGCGGTCCGCTACGTAGCGCCGTTCAAGACACCGCCGGACGCACTGCACCCATACACGCACTTCCGCATGGACCTAACCCTCGGGCAGGACCACATGGCGTGGGAGACGCAAGGGCCGATCGCCGATCGGGAGCATGAGCGGCTCGCAACCACCGATCGTGGGATCGCGATGTGGCGTGAGATCGTGAAGCGCGAGATCGATAAGGTGCAGGATGGTCAAGACCCGCTGGGTGTGCTCCGCGACCCGAATCATGACATCATCGACACGCACCTCGCCGAGGCGTTGGCCGAGATGCGGTCGCGGGACTACGAGGGGCTCATCGAGTTGCTGCCGGAAGCCCTCACGGGCTGGAAGAAGCCCGCGCTTGCTCGTTGAGGCGTAGCTTCTGACATCCGGTTCTGCGTTGGCGCATCCTCGGCTCGCCCGGCTCTTCATCTGGGTAGCCCTAGCCGTTGTCTGCCTTGGTTACGTACCGGCGGCAGCGCAGCAAGGCACGCCGGACGCACCGCAGCCACTTCCCCGCGTCCCGAACGAAGACCCGTGGTTCGGCGCGGTCAACACGACCTCGAATGTACAGGCGTCGGTCAACGCTGGCGCGAAGTGGACGCGCCTTATCTTCCCGTGGGAACAGATCCAGCCCACCGGACCCCGCGACTTTTCGCAGGGCTACTTCTCAGATGCCGACATCGTTGCTCAGCGGGCCCTCGGCATAGAAGTCGTCGGCATCACGCTGTACACGCCCGTTTGGGCCGCGCGAGATCCGCAGTACGCGGGCCGCAGTGTGCCGCGCAATCTGAACCTCCCCATCGACGACCCGCAGAACTACTGGGCGTCCTACGTTCGCCAGCTCGTGGGTCGCTACCGCGGCCGCATCGACACGTGGATCTTCTACAACGAGCCCGACATCTATGTCGACCCGAGCGATTTCCATACGTTCGCCGGCACGCCGGCCGACTACGCAGACCTGTTAAAGGTGGGCTACCTCGCCGCGAAGTCGGTCAATCCGAACGTCAAAGTCTCCATGGCGGGCATGACGTACTACTGGGACAAGGAGCACGATCGTCCCCAGTATTTCCAGCGGGTGCTGGACGCTCTTGGAAGCGATCCATCCGCCGCGAGAAACAATTGGTTCTTCGACATCGCTCACGTGCACACATACGGGAACCCACTGAACACCTACACCATCCCGCTGGTGTTCCAGCGCATCATGCGCCAGAAGGGGATCTCCAAGCCGATCTGGATCGACGAGAGCAACGCGCTCATCAAGAACGATCCGCGGGTGGGCGCGGGTGATGGAGCCTTCCGCGTCACGATGGACGAGCAGGCCTCGTACGTCATCCAGAGCATGGCCTTGGCGCGCGCGGCGGGCGTGCAGCATTACAGCACGTACAAGATGCAAGACGAGTTTCCAGAGAACGAGGACGAATACTGGGGAATGACACGCAACGATGGATCGGTGCGACCTTCGTACGTGGCGTACCAGGTTGCCGTTCGCTATCTCCAGAACGCGCGAGGAGCGACGTATTACTGGTGGGGGTCCAGTGTCCCACCCTCGGAAGACGAGGTAACTGCGCTGTTGGCCTCGAACGCTAACCGCACCCAGTGGCCATGGCCTGCGCCGGTGAACGTCGTGGTCGTCGATCGTGGCGCGGATCGGGTGACGGTGATCTGGAACGGGTCACCTGATCCGGCACAGGTGGCGCTGCCGGCGCGCAGCCGCGCCGCGCAGGTGGTTGACAAGTACGGCCGCGTCATGCCATTGGCCGCCCAGAATGGCTACTACGAGCTCAACCTCGAGCCTTCGCGGAACAACTCGGACCCCCGTGATCGGACGCTCTACCTGGTGGGCGGTAGCCCGCTCCTCATCGTCGAGGACATGACCCAGGAGATCGTGCCGGCGCCGACGCGCATCGTCACGCCGACACATACCTCTACTCCAACGGCGATCCCAACGCCGACCTCGCCGCCCACTCCCACGCCAATCTCATTCCCGACCGCGCCGCCCATTCCCACGATGCGCCAGGGGTAGCGCGGCTCTCAGCGGTCCATCGGCGGTTCGGGGAGCGCCCTACCCCTGCCCCGGTTCCGTGGTTGCTCGGAACACGACGACGCGGTTCCGTCCCGTTCCCTTCGCCTCGTACAGCGCAGCGTCGGCTGCGGTGAGGAGCGCGTTGGCGTCTTCCAGGATCCCGGCCGTCGGTACCGCAATGCCGCCACTGATCGTGAGGACGCCCGGCGGGTCGTTGAGAGCGTGCGGGATTCCGAGCGCTTGAACCGCGCGACGGATCCGCGTCAGCGCGTTAACGGCGTTCAGGGCTCCAGGAGCCGCCATCAAGATCAGGAACTCTTCGCCGCCGTAGCGATAGGCGTGGTCCTCGACCCGGCACTTGGATGCAATGACCTGGGCGATGGCCCTGAGGGCGCCATCTCCCGCCAGGTGGCCGTATCGATCGTTGTAACCCTTGAAATGGTCGACATCGCACAGCGCCACGGCGTACTCGAAGCCGTAGCGGTCGAGCCGACCCTGCGCGTCGGCGAGATCCTCGGAGAGCTGAAGACGGTTGCTCAGTCCTGTGAGGGGGTCCGTGCGAGCGGTCGTGCCCAGCACCCGGTTCAGCTCCGTCAGCTCGGAGTTTTGCCGCTCGAGCTGTCGGTGGAGTGCCATCACCCGCCCGGCCGCGAAGAGGCGCGCTTGCAACTCCTCGGCGTCCCACGGCTTGGACAGGTAGTCATCGGCCCCTGCGCTCATGCCTTCGAGGAAATGCCCCTTGTCATCCAGGGCGGTGAGGAGGATGAAATAGGTGTAGTGGTGCTGTTGGCGGACACGATGGCAAAGCTCGATGCCGTCCATGGCTGGCATGACCCAATCGCTGATGACGACGTCTACTTCGGTCCTTTGGAGGAGAGCCCAGGCCTCCACGCCGTTCTGGGTCACCAGGCATTCGTGCCCCCACCCCTCCACGGTCCGCTTGAGGAGGAGGCGCGACACGACTTCGTCTTCGGCGATAAGAACCTTCAGATGGTCCATGGCGCTAGAGGTACTCCACAGTGATGAGCGGCATTCGGTCGTTCGGCGGCAGTATAGCTTGTGCCTGGAACGCGAGGCAGCCACGGTCCCCAGATTCACGACTTGAACTGTACGCGTCCTCTTGGGACAATCGGGACGGGTCCTGCACTCTTTCAAAAGCAGATGCTCGGACCCGGGGGGCGCTCGTGCAACGGATGGTGAAGTGGCTGGGAATGATCGGGGTGGCGGTGGGCCTCCTGCTCGGAGTGCCGCTCGGCGGCGCTGAGCTGTTGGCCTCTATCCAGTCGGGGGCGCCGAGTGGTGAGCTCCTGTACCTCAATCGGGGCGACATCTGGCGGCTGGACCTGGCCTCGAACAGTCAGACCTTGTTGGTGCACCCGCCGGCCGGGATCGTGACCCGCCTCTCCCATTCACCCGACCGTGGGCAGATCGTCTACTCGGTGCTTTTCCTGGATCAGATGTATCGGATCCAGGCGGCTGAGATCGTGGCGAGCGACGCAAACGGCGCGAATGCCCAGACGGTCGTCCGCGAAGAAGAGCCGGGGTTCTCCCTTGGTTGGGCCACGTTCTCGCACGAGCCGTCCAAGATCATCTACGCAAAGGAGAACGCCGCCCGGAGGGTGGAGCGTGTCGAGGAAGTCGATCGCGCGACTGGGGAGCGGACGCTCATCGTCGAAGGAGGGTCTGCTCCGGCTGCATCGCCGGCGCGCCCGCAGTTCGCGTATCAGACGCGGCCATCCCTGCGCACCACCATCTGGACGAGAGACCGCGTGACTGGGGCCGACGCCGAGCTTGTGAAAGCTGAGTGGTTCGAGGATGCGGACATCGCCGTCTATTCGCCGGACGGCTCCAACCTGGCATTCATAGCGGCTGGACCGGGCCCGACGGTAGGGTCTATCTTCCCTTCCGGGCTGCAGGCGCTTTCCGATCTCGTTCGGCCGGAGGTTGCCGCGGCACACGACATGCCGGGCGTTTTCTTCGACCTCTGGGTCGCGCCGACAAACGGCGGCACGCCGCGGCGCGTGACTGAGCTGTTCGATCTCCAGCCCGAGATCACCTGGTCGCCTGACGGCCGCTTCATCGCCTCGATGGGCGCCCTCCAGCTTCAGATCGTCGACGTGGCGACTGGCGCCAAGACCTCGATCCCCCGTCCGAATGGCAGCGGCCAACTGAGCTGGGGCGGCACCCGCGTCGGCGGCTGATCTAGAACGACTGAACGCGATCGACGATCCAGTCGAGAGCGCCGATAAGGGCCTCGAGCGCCGGTGCGTCCGTAAGGTCGCACGATCTCACCCGCGGATCCGCGCCGGCGTTTTCCTGCACCATCGGAACGCCGGCAAGCCGGCCAAGAAGCTCCTGGTGCGCGCCCACCTCGGAGAAAACTGACGTATGTCGCAAGTCGTTCAGGCGGACTTCGATCACACCGCTCGTCGACACCGCGATGGGGGCGTACTCATGGCTAGCTTTGCCGATCCAGGGGACGAAAGCCGCTTCGTCCGCGTCCCCCTCCCAGCGGACCTTGAGACCGCGATCTCTCGCCCATCCCAGGATCGCGCTGGCGATCGCGGCCTCTTCGACGGGCCGCTCCTCAGTCAACCTCTGAAAAAAGGAGCGCTCGTCCCAGAGGCTCACGTCCATCGGCGGACCGAGCGGAACGTGGGTAGTCTCACGTAGACCTATCGTGCCACCCGAGGTTTGTGGCGCAATCGAATCGAGTCCCAGCGCCAGGACCCTGTCTTTCCCCAACCGATCGTTGAGGAGCTCGACGAGACGTTGGAGCTCTGACGAGACCTCCTCGACGAGGAACACCACTCGGCTTTGGTCCGATGAGAGGTTTGTCCGGATCTTCTCCCAGAAAGAATCGGCGTCCTCGCTCTCATCGAGGATGTCTGCCACGGTGTGCGGGGGACTCCCGATCTGGATCTCGTTGGCAAGGTTCGGAGCTTGGTAGATCTGCGATATGGCGTCGATCAGGGTCTCGAGATCATCATCACGCCGTTCTCGCATCGACCGGGTGTCTTGGGTTTCGGTCAAGCTCGCTCCGGTTGCCCGAGGATCTATTGATGTTGGCGAAAGCAGATCGCCTTGTAACGTCACTATTGCACCATCCAGATGCTAGCCGCTGCTACACTTGGTGGACGCCGTTGAGTGACGCACCCACAGCGATCGCTCGAATCGGCGCTCGATGGAAATGCCATGCGCTTGATCGTAGAGCTGCTGATCAATGCCATCGCCATTATCGTCACGGCTTACGTACTGCCCGGCGTCCAACTCGACGGCTTTCTAAACGCATTGGTCGCGGCGGTCATCCTCGGGGTGATCAACACGTTCATCAAGCCGATCATCATCCTCTTCACGTTGCCGCTGACGCTTCTCACCCTGGGCCTGTTCATCCTCGTCATCAACTCGCTGGTCATCCTGATTACCTCAGCCATCGTCCCGGGGTTCAAGGTCGATGGGTTCTGGTGGGCGCTGCTCTTCAGCATCGTCCTGTGGGTGGTGAACTCTGTACTCCATCAGATCGAGTCGCGGCTGCGTTCTGACGACTAGCCGCCTTCGAGTCCTGCTTCTCGCCGGCGGCGCCGTGGTGCTGGTGTGGATGCAGGTCTCGACGTCTATCGGCCTGCGTGGCGACCCGACCGGCCTTTCCTACCGCGACTTCGGCTCTTTCTGGGCCTCCGGCGAGGCGGCGAACCGAGGGATGAACCCGTACGACGCTCACTCCCTCACGCGCGAAGTCCGTGCGCCGGGTGGCGCCGAGGCGGCTGTCAACCTCAACCCGCCGTTCAGCGTGTTGCTCTTCCAGCTCCTTGCCTGGGGCGATCCGGCCGTGATGTTCCGTGCCTGGCAGATTGGATCGGCGCTGCTATACGCGGCCGTCGTGGTGTTCCTGCTTCGGCGCCTTCCGACCGAGGACTGGTGGCATCGCGCGCTCTTGATGTTGGTGTGGGCGCCGCTGTGGTCGACGTTGGATCTGGCACAGATCTACGTGCTGCTCCTTGCCCTGACGACTGTCGCGTACCTCTCCATGGGACGGCGCCCATTGCTCGCAGGCGTGTGCATCGGACTCCTAGTCGCGATCAAGCCGCAGTACCTGGTCTGGCCTGCGCTCCTCCTTGCCGCGTGGTACTGGCGCCCGTCGCTCGCAGCGACAGCGACCGCGGCCGTCATCAGCGCACTACCCCTCGTGTTCGGCCACGGCGATTGGTATCCGGCTTGGGTGGATGCGACGCGCGCCTCGAACACGCTGGTGTTCGCCGATAACCTTTCGGTGCTGGGTCTGCTGACCAGGGCAGGGGTCGAGTTGGGCGTGGGGGTCGCGCTCGTCGCCGCGGGGCTCGTCGGCCTCTCCGCTATAACCGCGTTCAAGCGCTGGCGCCCGGAGCGAGTGTCGGCGATTGCGCTCGTCGCAGCGGTGCTGGCAGGTCCCGTCTCCTGGGTGGGATATGCCCTACTGCTGACGCCGGTTCTCCTGACAACCGCGGTGTGGTCGGAGCCGATGATCCTCGGGGGGCTGCTCCTGGTTGCTCCGGGCGTCGTGCTGTCTTCCGTCCGCTCGGGCTACATGGTCTACGAGGTAGCGCTCTTGTTCCTATTCTGGGCCATCCTGTACGGTGCGGGAGCACGGTCACTGACTTCGTCTCTTACGCGATATCGTGATCAGCGGTCGGCGAGCCTCAACGTTCCGCACGATTGACCCCAGTTATTCGCTCGGACGATCCGTTCGTCGCGGGCAGGTGAGCGCTAGGCCTGACCATGAACGTCTCGTCTGTACAATTGGTCAGCAACGGCTGGATTCGCGGCGGACTCTGGCCCACGGCACCAACCAAATTACTCCAAGGGCGATTTCTCATGGGCGCGCAGCATCGGCTCGAACGCGAGGCCTATCATGAGGCGGCGCACGCCGTCAGCGTGACTTTGTTTTCAGTATCGTGCTATCTGGGCCACTAGCGTCCCACCCGATGGTTGTACTCTTCATGAGAGCCGATCCAGACCCACACGTACCCATCCTCTACCGCCTCAGCCAGGGCACGATAATGATCCCCAATGATCCCCGACACGCGCCACCCAATACTGATTCACCTTCTTGAACCGAACCGACGGATTTCGAGGATTCTCTTTCAAGCGGGCGAAGTACTCATCCGCAAGCTGGCGGACGTCCCGGGGTAACGCGTTGTAGCGCTCCCAGAGAACTCGGGTAACGCGGAGTGCGTCAAAGAGGCGTCGTACGGCCCTCTGAATGTTCCTTCCGGGCCTTTTCAGCAAGAGCATCGAGCCACCCAAGCTTACCGTTCTCGGCGTCTTCCTCGATCTGACGATCCCACTCAAAATCCAAGAGCATCCGCACCGCATCTCGGCTGAGAGCCGCCGCAATAGGATCCCGCGACGCGGGAATATGCGGCCCATGATCTCCTTCAGATGGAATCCCCGGCCCCATGATTCTCACTTTGCCGACAAGCCCTCGCCAGTAATCCTTCTCCGATTCGTCGATCTGAGCCCACCAGTCATCGCGCGCTGCAAACCCAAGACGAGCCGCTTTTTCAATATCCGCTACCCACCGCTTTTGCTGCTCTCGCTGCAACTCCCTCGCGATCTTCGCCATGAGTGCTTCTCCGACTCGATACCTCAATCTATTGTGTATCCCGCATAGGATACGACGCCAAGACGCAGACCAGCGGCCACCAATCTCCACGAGGGTAAGGGAGCGGGGTAGCGCTCTTGAGCATCTCTTGCCGTGCCTTTCTATTTGTGCCTACACTCGGGCATCATGGCTGATTGGTATAGAGGTCTTCGCGACTCTGCTCGCTTTCTCGCGATCGGCTGGCTGACGTGGCAGCTCCTGGCGCCCACGCTCGCTGCCGCCGCGCAGGATCCCGGCACGCCCGATGACGGACCGTCGGAGCCCAGCAAAGGACCGATGTCCATCCGCGTGCTCGTCGCTGGAAGAGGAGGTGCGCCCTCTCAATCAGGGGCGCAGGGGAGCATCGTCATCGGGCCAGCCAGTGGCGCGGCGATTCACATCGAAGACGTTGAACAGATCATGCAGCCGTTGGACCTCGTCGGCGATGCCGACGGAGCGGCCTGGGCGAACGTCCCGTACGGAACCTACTGGGTTTTCGTGCCCTGGATGGACGTAGTGCCTGGGGTTCCTGGAGCAACTCCTCTCGGAGCGAGTCTGCCGGATGGCCGGCCTGCACAGGCATGGGCCGAGGTCCCCGTCCAAGATGGACCTACCGCGGACGTATCCCTGACAATCTTCATCGCGCTGCCCTAGCGCGTCGCGACCCGCACTCCCTCTAGGAGCCCGCCATGCCAGCCGTCTGGTATCGACTTGCGGCCCTCGCGTCGGTCCTCTTCCTGCTCGTTGTGCAGGCTCCGCGCTCCGTCCCGGCCGTCGCCGAGCAGCTTTCGACTCCTGCACAGGTTGGCCAGGTCGTCACTCCACGGGAAGAGGAGGGCGAGGACGAGGTCAGGGAGCGCCAGGAATATTTCCACGACCAGCGAGCGGCGCCCGCCAAGCAGATCCCCGCTGGGGCCCTCCTCCGTGCCCGTCAACAGGCGGCGCAGGTGGCGTCAGCGGCGGCGGGTCCCAGCGTCGGGGCCCAGGTTACGGAGAGCTCGTGGACCTCGATTGGGCCGCGCCCGATTGGCCTGGGTGCTAGCGGGTTTGCCAATGGTGCGTTGCCGAACTCGGGACGCGTCACGGCCATCGCCGCGGTCGATGCCAACCTCGTCTACATCGGCGCGGCGAGCGGTGGCGTCTGGAAAACGATCGATGGCGGTGTGAACTGGACGCCTCTGACCGATGACCAGCCGAGCCTCGCTATCGGCGCGCTTGCGATCGATCCCACCAACCCCAACGTCATCTACGCCGGCCTTGGAGAAGACAACAACTCTCTCGACAGCTACTACGGCTTCGGCGTACTGAAATCCACAGACGCGGGCTCTACGTGGACGCTTAGCAACGCGTCGATCTTCAGCCGCGAGTCCATCGGCAGGATCGTCATCGATCCAAGTAACCCGAACGTGGTCTATGCATCGTCGAGCAACGGCGTCGCAAAGAGCACGGACGGGGGGGTCACGTGGGTGACGGCGTTCAAGGGAGGTTCGATCGTCTCGGATGTCGCCATCGACGTCACAAATCCGCAGACCATCTACGCCGCCGTCGGCGACAGCGACGGGAGCTCGGACAACGGCGTGTGGAAGTCGACCGACGGTGGCAGCTCGTGGTCGAGGGCGACGGGGACCGGCACGAACCGCTTCCCCTCGCAAAGTGTTGGCAGAATCCGCACGTCGATGACCCAGAGCGCTCCCGCGACCCTCTATGCCGTCGTGCACCGAGTGTCCGACGACGGCATCATGGGCGTCTGGAAGACGAACGACGGGGCCGTGACCTGGAGGGAGACCGCGCATCCCGAGACGTCGAGCGGAGCGTCGGGCGGCTCCATATGCTTCCAGTGCTGGTACGACCTGAACATCTCCGTCTTCCCGACGAACCCCAACGTCGTCTACGTCCTGGGGGTCGAGGCGTTCAAGAGCACCGACGGCGGCGCGACCTGGACCCTCATCAGCAACGCCTATACGCCCCCGTACCGGATCCACGCGGACCAGCACGGGTTCGCCTTCATCCCGGGCAACCCCGACGGCTTCTATCTCGGAAACGACGGCGGAGTCTACCGCTCGCTGGACGCCGGAGCGAGCTTCACGCAACTCAACGATAAGCTCTCCATCACCCAGTTCTGGCGGGGTGGCGCTCACCCGACCAACCTGAGCTCCGCAATCGGCGGGTCGCAGGACAACGGACCTCTGAGCTATGAGAACTCGCTGACCTGGTATCGGCCGTTCACGGGTGACGGTGGCTACTCGCTCTTCGACTATGACAACCCCTCGATTGTGTACACGTCGAGCCAGTTTCTTGGCCTGGCCAAGTCAACGACGGGCCCTCGCGGCGACTATTCGTTCGCGGCAAGCGGCATCGCCAGCCACGACGACGAAGCCCGCCAATTCATCGCGCCGGTCGTGATGGACCCGAATGATCCTCAGCGGCTCTACGCTGGGACAACCCGCCTCTACCGCTCAAACAATGCAGCGCAAAGCTGGGTGGCGATCAGTCCGGACCTGAGCAGCGCGTCCACCAACCGCACGTCGATCTCCACGATCGGCGTCTCCGCCAGCAACCCATCAACGATCTACGTTGGAACGGGTTCGAGCTCGGCCGGCGCGTCTCGGCTTTGGGTGACGACGGACGGTGGAGTCACCTGGCTGAACAAGACCGCGGGGCTCCCCAATCGGTTCCCCACGAGCATCGCCGTCCACCCGACGAACGGCCAAATCGCCTGGGTGGCGTTCTCCGGGTTCGATACGGGTCACGTCTACAAGACTGTCGACGGCGGCGCGTCGTGGACGAACTCGAGCGGATCTCTCGCGAATGCGCCGGTGAATGCGATCATCGTGGATCGATTCGACGCTCAGGTCGTGTACGTCGGAACGGACGTGGGCGTCTTCAAGTCGGCCGATGGCGGATCCACCTGGGCGTCGCTCAACACAGGACTGCCCAACGTCGTCGTGATGGACCTCGTTCTGAACCGCGCGGGATCGCGGCTCTTCGCGTTTACCCACGGTCGCGGCGTCTACGTGTCCGATCGCTCGGGCGTTGCCCCAACTCCGACCGCCACCGTTGGGTCTCCGGTTCCGACCCACACGCCGACGCACTCCCCAACGATCACGCCGACCACGGGACCAGCTGTTTCTTGCTCGGGACAGTCCCCGCCCCCCAGCGCGGCCGCGCCCTCTCAGCAGAAGATGGCCGCTCCGAACCCAGGTCGTTCGAGCGCAGCGAGAGGCGGCCCCGCCGGCGGTGCGCGGGTCGCAGCCAGCATTCCGTACGCGCCGACGTCCGGGCGCACAGTCTTGGGGTCAGACGCCACGACCCTCACGTGTGAAACGTTCGAAGGGACGTGGCCGTCGGCTTCGTGGACGTCCTTCGACGGCAACGGTTCCCTGAACGGGGACTATTGTTGGGGCAGGAACACGTTCCAAGCACGGTTTGGGCAGCAAAGCGCCTGGCCCGCGGCCGGGTGCGGGGACGGCCTCGACCCCAACGCGTTCTTCTATCCACACAACGTCGATTCTTGGATGGTGTATGGGCCGTTCAGTCTTGCAGGCGCCACAGCGGCGAACGTTCACTTCAGTCTGTGGCATCAGATGCAGCCGGGCGACTCTCTCTTCTGGGGCGCTTCGACGGACAACGCGAGTTTTTCCGGCGTCACCGCCACGGGGAACACCACGAACGTTGAGCCGCCGACGACCGCCGGCTGGCGGGACGTCGACTTCGATCTGAGCACTGTGCCTGGCGTCGGGAGCCTGCTCGGCCAGCCGTCCGTGTACGTGGCCTGGAGATTCCAGAGCAACTCATCCGGCCTGGACGATGGGCCTTTCATCGACGACGTATTGATTCAGCGCCAAGGAGGGGCGTCGTTGCCAACGCCGACAGTCATCGGGACTGGCGTTGGAGGCAAGGGATTCGGCATCAACTCGAGCAGCTCTGGCGTGCGGCTGAGCTGGCAAGGTGGCACGCAGCAAACGGGGTACACCGTGCTTCGGCTAGCGGCCGGGACGCTGACCGTCCTGCCGGGCGGGCCCTTGCCGGCGAATGCGACCGAGTTCCTGGATTCCACGGCGCCGCCGGGGCTCGACTGTTATGCGATCCTTCCGCTCGGAACGAATCCGCAGCAGATCTCGGACGTCCTGTGTGCTGGCGTGGGTATCCAGACCTCGACGGGGTCCCCGCGGGACTTCACGCTGCGACTGAACCAATCGTCGACGGCGACTATGACGTGGGCGCCGCCCCTGGGTGGGAACCAGACGAACTACATGCTGCTGACCATCGGCCGTAGTCTGCTGCCCTTGGGGGCCACGCAAACGAGCGTGTCGCAACCAGCGCAAGGGCTGACGTGCTTCGTTGTCGGCACACTGGTGAATGGGGAGCTTGTGGGCTACACGGACTTCGCCTGTGGTGAACCGGGTCACGCCACGATTTCGCCATAATACCGCTCAGGTGTCTCTCTTGGAGGAGCAGCGTGCGCAGAGTGAGACTCTTCTCTGTTGTCGGCGTCGTCATGACGCTTGCTCTACTTGTTGGTGGCTGGATGAGCGCTGACTTGGAACTGCTGATGCAACCTTCGCCGAGTCCATGGCTCTATACGGCGCTCGGCGACTCGATTGCGAGCGGTGAAGGCGCAAGCGCCGGCTACGTCCCTCGCTACCAGCGCGCCTTGGAGTCACAGCTCGGGGCTCCCGTGGAGGTCACCAACCTCGCCTGCGGCGGCTGTAAGACGGGCGACCTGCTATCCCAGCTCAAGGGTGATCTCCGCTTCCGCGAAGCCGTGGCTCAGTCTCAGATCGTTACCTGGGACATCGGAGGGAATGACCTCCTGGCCGCGCGGGGTGCGTTCCTCCAGGGTGCCTGCGGCGGGCCGAACGGGGAGGCGTGCCTGCGGGCCGCCGTCCAGGACTTTGAAACCAACTGGGATGCTATTCTCGCGGAGATCGTCTCGCTGACGAGTGGGCGCCCCGTCCTCGTCGTGACCATGGACATCTATGATCCATTCGTCCGCGATGGAGCGCCGGGCGATCTCGCCGTATTTCTTCCGTACCTCAACAGGGTGAATGGCCACATCGCGGCGACCACCGCCGCCAACGGGGTGCTCACAGCGCCGGTCCACGAAGCGTTCAATGGCCCCGGCCGCAGGGAAGATCCAAGCCTGAAGGGTTTCATCGGATCGGATCCAATCCACCCCACCGACGCGGGCCACCAGCGGATCGCGGATCTCTTGGTCGAGGTGGGACGTGGAGCGCTGGAGCAGCTCCGGTCGCAGCCACTTCCTACCGAGGTGGGGACCGACCCACCCAGCCCCCACCTCGGTAGATCGTGAGTCAGCGGTATGCTGCTGACGCCGTCGCGCTGGTGGTCGTCGCCGAGACGATCGGCGATAGGCCGCTAGCGTTGCCGTTCCCGTCGAGCGCGACCACGGCGAAGTAGTACGTCGTCCCGGGCGTCCGAGGAACGCCGAGAGCAGCGTTGCGAGGAGCCATAGCGTCGAGAGTCTCTGTCTCATGTTGGGCATCCTTTTTGACTCGCAGTCAGCCAGACTGCCGCTCCGCTACGCATGATGAAAACGCGCATGGTACGCCTCCGGTATTCGCTCGCTTGATTGCAAAGAGGATCGTCGAGATGCCCGTGCCAGCGGGAAGGAGGAGCTCTCCACCAGAGCCCCTCCTTCCCGTCAGGTCTATCGGCGCGGGGTCGCCGTAGGTGCGGGCGCTCCTGTCGGAGCGGACGCTGGTGCGAGTGACACCCGCGGGGCGGCGCCGGGCGGCGCCGGAACCGCGAGGAACAGTCGGTGCGGTCCCTCGACCTGCTCCATCGCAGTCCGCAAGCGATCGGAGCTCACGCCGAGGTTCTGCGCCAATCGATTGATCGTCTCGTCGAAGCTTGGCGGCGGTGGCGGCGCTGCCGCCGTCATGGCCGCTGCCAGCCGCTCGGGGGATACGCCCAGTTTCTGGGCAGGGCCCGTCACATCGCTCGCGGACGCCCGCAGTGCGATGGAGATCTGGCCCGGGCAGTCGGGGTTCGCGAACGCCTCGCGAACCTGGTCCACGCTCACGCCGAGTTGGCTTGCGATTCGGCTGAGCGGATCCACTGGGGGAGGAAGGGCCCCAACCGTCTGGCGCATGGCCTCGCGGACCCGGTCACCGCTCAAGCCAAGCGCTTGGCCGAGTCGGTCCGACAGCTCGGTCGGATTTGGCATGTTGGCGGCGGGGAAGGGGCCGGGTCCGCCTGGCGGAGGAGCGCCGGCCTGACCCGGATCGCCTCCGATGACGCGGAGCCCGCCCTGCTGGCCGTCCGGGCCTGTCCCGATTGAGAATACGCCCCCCGGGGCGCCGTCGACGGGTCCTCCCGTGTTCATCTCGAAGAAGATCGGACCCGGCGGATTGCCGCCTGGGCCTTGCCCCCCTTCCACGCCGATGACAAGAGAGGGACCCGGATCCCCGGCGATCCCCAACGGCCCCTCAGTGGTCACCCCAGGGCCCCTGAATTGAATGCCCGGGCCGCATGCGAGGGTAGTCGTGACGGCACCGGACAGCCCGGAATCGTAGAAGGCCTCGGTCTGGATGCCTTCCAGAATCGCCGCGGCATTTGCGGATGAGGGACGGTTCCAGGGCTGAACCGTGCCGGCGGACAACGCTGCGAGGGCAACGCTGGCCGCCGCTGCCGCGGTGACCCATCGAGGGACGAGACGTCGCGGTCTCATGCGCCTTGAGGCCGATGGGCTGCCCCGATGTGCCGACACGCCGGCGTTTGACCGCTCAGGTGCGCGGGCTGCCTGGAGCCTTTCTCGGACTCCCGGCCAAAGATCGACAGTATTCGTTTCAGGCTCGCCTGCGAGTTTGCGAAGGAGAGCGGAAAGCATTGACTCGTGCATCACACCATCTCCGAATTGGGATCGAGGGGTTGCAGCAGCGTGCGGAGCTTGCCCCGCGCTGTGTGAAGGCGCCGCTTGATCGTGCCCCGAGGAGAACCGGACGCCTGGGCCATCTCGGCCTCGCTCAGCCCAAGGTAGTAGCGCTGCACGATGGCCGCGCGCTCGGCAACCGGCAGGTCTGAGAGCGCGATGAGGACGGCCTGCGCAAGCTCTCGCTGTTCCCAGAGTTGCTCGGGGCCCAAGTCCGTGTCGGGCAGGTCTACGCGGCCACTCTCCCCATCGAGCAGTGGCTCGAGGGGAGTGGTTCGCGCGCGTGTAGTGGCTGCCTTGATAGCGTCGCGTAGCACGCTCTTGAGGAACCACGGGCCAAACGGACGACCGGCGTCGAACCCGCCGATGCGCTCGTAGGCTTTTACGAAAGCGGCCTGCGCCACGTCGAGCGCCATGGCGTGGTCCTGGATGACCAGGAACGCGCAGCGCACGGCGCGGGTCTGATACGCGCGCACCAGCGTCTCGAGCCCGTTGATGTCGCCTCGTTGCAGCCGCAGGACCGCTTCGTGCTCGTCGATAGGCATCTCAACCTCCAGAGGAGCCTTGCAAGGTCTCTGCAGGTACTAGCCGCGAGCGCCCAAAAAGGTTCGCCTAGTCATTCGGATGCACGGAGGATGAGCCGCGCCTTTCGGCACTACGTACGCTGATCTGGAAGCCCCGATCAGGCAGCAGGTGATCGTTGCTTTCCTATCCGTTGGTGGGAGCCGACAGCATTTCTGCGGCGACCTTGTTCGCCATCCGCACGCTGTAGTTCTGCCCACGGTCCTGCGGGTACACCTGGAACATGTTGGCCAGGTACACGTTCGGCAGCGGCGTCTGGTGGGGCGGGATGTGCTCGTGGTAGTCGATCGTCACGATCGGCTGGGCGTACGGCGCCGCAAACACGTGGGACTCGACGACCCAGCTCTCGTCGAAGGCCGGATTGATTTTCTTCAGGGCCCCTAGGAACTCGGCCAGAATCTCTGAGTGGTCGCGCTTGAAGAGGGGGTCGGACATCGGCAGGTAGTTGCCAAGGTACACGATGTGGAGCCCGTCGTAGTCGCTCGGCGGCATGTAGTTCGTGTGCTCCACCACGGTGAGAAACGGGTATCCCTCGTCGTGGATGTTGAGCCAGTACGTTCCCGGCATGAGCTGGCGGTTGAGTCCCAGGATCACCGCGTGCGCGCCGTAGAAGTCGCCCCGGTCGTACTGCTGGCTGTAGGAGTCAGGCAGGTCCTGGGCCAACCGCATGAAGAGGCGCGTTGGCGTCGTCGCGAGGACCTGGTCGAAGTCCAGAGCGCCCTCCGACGTTTCGACGTGGACGCCGCTGGCGTCGGAGCGGATCGAGCGTACTTCGGTCTTCAGCATGAGGTTCGCCCCGCCCTCAGTTAGGACCTGGGCGAGTCGGTCGTACAGGCGGAAGAAGCCTCCTCGCAGGTACCCGAGCCTCATGCTGCGCAGGTGCACGCGGGACCAGAACCACGGGAGCGCGACCTGCTCGGCGTAGTCGCCGAACTTCGCTCGGAGCAACGGCCCCCAGAAGATGCGGTACGCCTCCATCCCCATGACGCGTTTGATCCACGATGCGGCCGTCTGTCCCTCGAGCCGGTGATGGTTCTGCTCGAGCTTCAGATATGCGGCCCCCGCTCCCAGTCGCAACCGATCGGCGAGTGGGAGCGGGGTGAACTGAAGGACTTCAGTCGGCGAACCGAACGAGTAGATCTTCCCGCCGCTGAGCGAGCTGACCTTGGGCTTCGGCCACACCAGTGAGTCCCCGAGACCCATTTCGGTGATGAGGTTGCGGACATCCACGTCCGAGCGAAACAAATGGTGGTAGTACCGCTCGAGGTGCGCGCCGCCGATCTCGAACGACGCGACGAGCCCGCCCACCTGCGCCTCGCGCTCGATCAAGGTGACCTTGTGGCCGGCCTGCATGAACCGCAAGGCGGCAGTCAGGCCCAAAATCCCGCCGCCAATAACCCCAATGTTCCGCGGATCGGCCATCAATACTCCAGCCTCTTACGTCTGTTCCGCAGCGGGTGAGGTGTCATCGACCTCCTCATCTGCCACAGTGGGAACAGGACTGGGGTGAGGCAACCTCTGTCGCGCCGCCACGATGCTGGCTTGGACTACCAAGTCGCCCCCACCCAGCGCGGTGGCTGTTCGTCCGCACCCGACGTTCTCGTCGGGGTGGGAACGACCGTCGTAAGTGTAATCATTCAGATGGGTCGTACAAGATTGATGCTGGAACGGTGCGATCCTGAGGAAAACGGGTAGCGATCGTTGGACTTCGTTTAGTGGTTGCCATTGCGTGAGGAGTACATATCGGCCACTTGTCTCCCCCATTCCGTGACGGTGATGATTCCAGCCTTCTTTCGCACCATGCCATGTTCTCGGAGAAGGAGGACGAGATCATAGTGATCTGTCTCTTTCGCAAGGGGGTCACCATATCTGCAAACTCATGCTCTTTCGCGAACTGACGAACAGCGACTTCCTGCAATACCTGGGCGAGACGGGGATCGGTTAGTAAGGAACCGATTCGGCTCGGACGCGTGCTTTGCCAAACAAGTGCGCGGTCCATGGGGGTAGTTTCGGTACATGAAATAGTCGTCGGCTCCACCGAGCCAGAGCGTCGTTGGCTCATCTAGGATGAGCGGCACCTCGCGAGCCGACAAGCCGGAGCCAGGTCGGTCAGACTCGTACGTCGGTTCCACCATAGCAAAAACTTCATAGGAGTAGTCGGGCAGCGGGAAGAGATTTATGCCCCACGGTTCAAGTGTGAGGGATATGGGCTCAGGGGACATCGTAAAAAGACTGATCCCGTGGGAGGGATCAAGAATCACCTCACGCTTGTCTGGAGGTGCAGTCATGATCGCTGCCTCGAACCACGAGGGGGCATGGGAGGTAGGGTAGGTGGATCTTCAGCTTTGGTCACGTCTGGGTGGTGCTGGCCCTGTGGGTCCCGCTGCCCATGGGTGGCCGCCGGGGCTTCACTTTGCCGCTGCTGTTCCGGCTCTATGTCGGCGCCAAGTGCGGCGGCAAGGCCGATGCCCCCTCCCGCCCAGGTGCGGGCAAGCGGAGCCAGGCGGCTACCCAGGCGACCCAGGACGCGCCGCGGCGCACGAAATTGGAGCTCGCCCGCGAGTTGGTAGCCCTCGTGGCGCAGTGGGCCGGGGAGCGTGCGATCTTCGTCGTCTGCGACAGCGCCTACGCGGCCAGCACCACCCTGGAGGCCCGCCCGACGAACGTCCACGTCATTAGTCGGCTGCGGATGGATGCCGCCCTCTGGGCCAGCGCGCCGCTACGTCGGCGAGGACAGAAGGGTCGCCCCCGACGCAAGGGCCGACGGCTCCCTAATCCACAGGCCACCGCCGCCCGGTGTCGCAACTGGCGCTCGCTCCCAGTGACCATCTACGGCTGTACGGTCACCACCCAGACCTTCTCGTTCACCGCCCTCTGGTACAGCGCTCTCCCGGATCACCCCATCCGGATCGTCGTCGTGCGGGATCCGTCCGGCAAGCGCAAGGACGAGGCCTTCTTCTGCACCGATCTCACCACGACACCCACTTTCATCCTCGAAGGGTTCGCCCGCCGGTGGACTATCGAGGTAACCTTCCACGATAGCAAGCAGTTTCTGGGGTTTGCGAACCCCCAGAGTCAGGCCAAGCAAGCCGTTCTCCGCACCGCGCCCATGGCGTTCGTCGTCTACGATCTGGTCCTGCTCTGGTACGCGGATCAGATGCAACACCAGACCGCTCCTCCTTGGGTGCTCCGCCCTTAGTACCGCAAGAAGTCGGCCCCCTCGTTCTCCGATATGCTCACCGCCCTCCGCCTAACAGGCTGGGAGCGCTTTTCTCAGCCCTCGCGCCATACGCGGGCGACGCAAAACCCCCACACCGCCTGGCCCCAGGCGCTCCTGGCCGCGGCGATGGCCGAAGTCGAGCCTAGAAGGAGGGCGGCGGCAGATCGTCGATCTGGTCGAAGCGCAGGCCGCTGTTTGCGCCGCCGCGGCCGGTCTCGCGGGCGCGGCCGATCCAGAGATAGGTCCGTCCGTCGTACCAGCGCGCGCGCTGCACCCGCCGCGACACGATTACGCCTGACGCCGGGATCTCCTCCTCGGCGACGAAGAAGGGCACCGGCAATTCGTTGAGGATCACGCCGCGGCGTACCGGATCGCGCGGTGGCAAACCTTGCGGCGGCATGGCCCCGCGCTGGAAGCGAATGTCCTGCACGCTCCCCGGCAGGTGGACGGGCAGGAACGGCACCCAGTTCTCGGGGACGGTCGTGCCGAGCGTGTAGCGGATGGCGGCGATCGTCGCCGGCGGCAGCGCAGGGGGGGGCTCGATGGTCACGATGAGGCGCGCCTCGATGCCCTTGCCGGTGCCGTCGGGGACCGTGTCCTCGACCGCCCAGGCGAGATTGGCCATCTCGTCGCGCGCGAAGCTCAATGCCTCGATGGATTCGCCCTCCTCGACGGAGGTGAGGCTCGCCGGCAGCCAGAAGTAGCGTCCGCGCCAGGCGTCGCGGTTCTCGCCGGCGACCGCAAACACGCTCCAGCGTTGCCACGCGGTTTCGTCGGTGCCGTTGCTCGGTGGGATCAGCGTGCGGTCGCCGAACACGTCGGTGACGACGAGGCCTTGCACCTCGCACAGATGGTTGACCGGCATTTCGTAGGGAATGACGAACCAATCATTGCCATAGACAAGGCCCATTTCGGCGAAGATCAGCAGCAGATGGTCGGTCGTCTTCGCGTTGAGCGAGCCGAAATTGACACGCCTGTCCTCCATTTCCCAGAAGCGCGGCGTGGGCATGCCGGGAAAGGTGGCCGCGGTCGGCACGAATGAGAGAAGGTCTTCGCGAAATGCCGGCGCCGGTGCGGCACCCGCCGGCGCCGCGAGCCGCGTTCCGCTGAGCGCGGCGTCGAACGCGTACCAGTCGAGCCGGCCCTCGGCATAGCGCGGCGCGGCGAGAACCGCCTGTTCGCCATTCGCCTCGGGTGTGGCGACGCGCACATCGTAGGCAAGCCGGTCGGGCCGCCAGGCCCGCGGTGGTGTGGGCTGCGGTTCTCCGAAGATGCGCTCGCGCCACGCGCGAACGCCATCGGCAGCGCCCTCGACGGCCAACACGTCACCGCCGGCAGCCCCAAGCGCCGCGGCGAGCGTGTTGGCATCATGTCGCGCGAAGAGCTCGCCGCCGTCGAACGCGCGCGACGCGCAAACGCGGTAGAACGCGAGCGCATCAGGCTGGCGGCGCCACTCCTCGTCGAAAACGAGCGGGAAGGCGGCGCGCGCCGCGGCGTCATAAGTGAGCCGCAGCGCCGCCGGGAGCAGGCGGAGAAAAATTCGCGCTGCCTCGATCCGCGCGGGCAGCGTCCAGGGAAACGCCTCACGCTCGACGGCGACCTCGAGAGGCAGTCTCTCGTCATAGGCCTCGGACGGGCCGCCGGCGACGGAAACGCGGTCGAACGGCGCGAGGCGTGTCGCCAGCCGCGCGTCGATGGGCGAGGCGCAATCCTCTGCCTCCAGCTCGCCCAATTGCCATTGCCGCGCCAGGAGCCACAACGCGTCGCGGACTTCGGCGCGCAGGCTGCGCGTGAAGTCCACGGTGCGCGGCCGCGGCTCGAGCCGGTTGTAGGCGGTGATCGCAGGCTCGCGAAAGGCCTCGATGAGGATCGATGTATTCGCCTTGCCGACGGCTTCACTGAAGTGCGTCATGCTCAAAGCTCCTTCGCGAATTCACTGACGAAGCCGATCTCGATGGCCTTGGCCAGGATGGCCGGCACGGCCATCCCGTAGTCGAGTGACAGCGCACCCTTCGACGTCGAGAACTCGGCCATGGTGGCGGGGAGCAGCGTCGTCACTCCGACTACACCGTCGAGCATGTCCGGCTCGACGGCCCGCAGTTTCGCGCGCAGCACCGTATCGCGGATGACCGCCACCAACCCGTTCCAGCTCCAGCGCTGCGTGCCTTCACCAGCGACGGCGAGCAGCATCACCTGCAGCGGCGCGCTGCTGGGCTGGTCGAAGCCGAAAGCGAGGCCGGTGACTTCATTCTTCCGCGGGAAGGACTCCACCCATTCGTCGATTAGAAATCCGCATTGCAGGCTCGCCGCCGCGAAACCCTGCGGCCGCAGTTGGATCACCGACAATGTGTCGTCGAAGATTTCCCGGCCGGGCGGAAGCGCGGCTCCCATCCAGATGTCACCGACACGGTGGGGAAGTTGAATCGCCGCGATCGGCGCGGGCGCGCCGGTCAGCACATCGTGCATCAGACTCAGCCGATGCACGCGATGGACTGCGCGGCGGACGTGAGCGACGCTCGTGAGCGCTTCGCCGACCGGGTCGGCGGTGGGATCGCCACCGCGGGCGTGCACGAGAATCGCATCGCGTGCCGCGTCGCTCGCGGCCACGTCGGCGGCATTCGGATAGACGTAGCGCGGGAGGATGGGGAAATCGGCGCCGAGAAATTCGCGCGCCGCCTTGATCAGGCGTTCGGCCTGCTGCGGCGGCGTCAATCCCAACGCGTTGCTCGCAGTCTCGAGTGCGATCGCGCGGTCGCGCGTCGCCGTGAGTGCTGCGCCGATCGAAAGCGCGTGCGCGAGAAGCCCATCGCGCGCCGTCACCGGAAAGGCGAATGGCACCCCCGCGTCGGCCGTGCGACGAAGCACAGCTCGCAGCGTCGCGAAGTCGGGCGCGCCGGCGCCCGGTGCCTGCGCGGCCGTTACGGCTGCCCCGAGGTCGCCAAGCAGCGTGACGAAGCCCGCCTTGAGCGTAGTGAAACGCAGGCGCAGTTCCGCCACGTCGATTCCCGACGAGTCAGTTCCGGCCGCGAGGGGCTTCGAGGCGGTGCGGCTGTCCCGTCCGTCGAGCGCGCGCCCACCGGTGATGACCTGATGCAGAAGGTCAAGAACCGACAGCGCATCGGCGAAGCTCGCTACATTGGGCACCGCCACACCGCTCTCCGCGAACGTGATCGTGACTTCCGCCGCATCGGAAAGACCAGCCGCGGTGAGTGCGGCTTCGCGCACCCGCGTTTCGAGTTCGGAGGGTCCGCCATCGGCGCGCATCCCGTGTCCAATCCGCAGAAGGTCGATCGGCTGCAGCGCGAGATCCGCGGCCGACACGGAGGTGGTCACCACCGCACCGGCGTCGCGCGCCTCGGCCTTGCAGGCGATGCGGGTAGGATCGCCGAGCAAATCGCCGATCCACGCGTTGAGCGGAGGCTCCATCCGGGCGCATGGCGTGAGCGCGATCGCCGGCCAGGGATTGGCCACGCGCGCCGGATCGAGCTGGAGGGTCAGGCGCTGCGTGAAGGCGAGATCGGTGCCGCGCGAGGAACGCGTCACCTCGATCTCCGGCGGCGCCAACGCGCCCGCGAGCGACTGCACGATCGCGGCCGAGCGGTCGAAATTGCCGAGCGCCAATTGATAGGCGCTCTCGGCGGTGATAACGTCCTTGAGCGCGTCGAGCGAGTCGCGCAGCTCGTCGCGGATCGCCTTGAGCGCCGCGGCCTTCGGCGCAGCGAGAGCGGGCAGCCCGGCCACACCCGAGGGAAAGGTGTCTGGCGTCGCAGCGATCCCAACACCGTTCGCGACGGAATAATCCGGCACGATTTCGGGCGCGTCATCGGCATGCCCGGCTTTCGGAATCCGCGTTCGGCGGATCGGAAATGCCGCGCGGAACTGCGGCTTCAGGTCGTTCAGCACCACTGGATTGACCGCCCGTGTGGTGGCATCGTGCAGCGCGCGCTCGAACTCGATGCCGACCAGCACTTCGAGCGGTTGCCCGTTGCGCACGCCGTCCATGAGCTCTTTCGCGCGGCGGACGCGACGCGAGCTCAGATTGACGGCGAGGCGGCCGGGATCGCCCGGCGTCGCATGGGTCAGATAGCCATTGCGCAGGATCGCGCCGGCCGTCGCGTGGTTCAGAGACGGCGTGTGGAAGAAGCCCGCGCCGTCGATCGGCGCGTAGAGATCGCCGCGCCCTTCGCGCAGCGCCGGTGGCAGGTCACCTTCCTCGATCTGTCGCCGCCGGCCCGGCTCACGCTTGACGCCCTCGAGATAGCCGACAGCGCCCAGATAAAGACCGCGTTGCGACGCACCGCCTGCTTGCGGCGCGGCGCGGCGACGGCGCAACCGCCGGTCGATCAGCGCCGTTTCCCACGCGTCGATCCGGTAGCTCAGCGTATCGACATGCTCGGCGAAGAGACGCTCGAGCCGCGCAGTCGGGAGGCCGCGCAGCACGCCATACGCTGCGAGCATTTCGTCGAGCGGCGCGCCGATCACTGCGTTCGGCCCGATTCGGAACTCGGGCAGATGCACCAGAGCCATCAGTGGCTGGTCCGAGGCGATGGTGCCGACGAGCCCATTCGCCGGCGCGGCGAGGATCTCCCAGGCCGTGACGTCGACCGCCGGCGTCATGCCGACGAACTTCCTGCTGACCACGAGTTCCGGCGCCTCGATGCCGTAGAGCTTCAGCCAGAGATGGACGCTGAACCCGGTCTGGACGAGCAGCGCATGGCGCAGCAGCATATAGAGCAGCGCCGTCGGCGGTGGCGCGCCGGCAAAGTCCTGAGCGCGGAGTGCATTGGCGTTGCGGGCATTGCTGACGAGCCAGTCGATGTAGTTGCGCGTGCCCGCGGCGTCGTAGGGCTTGATCGCATCGGTCTCCGAAAACGGCTGGCCGTCGATGAGCGATGCGGTCGGGATGCGGGTCTGGAAGCGATTGTGGATGAGCTGGAACAGCAGTGGATAGGGCTTCTGGCTTCCGTCAGCGCGTTCGACCTGATAGCCGAGGCTCGTGATCAGGGCGTCCGCTTCGAGGCCGCCGAACACGGACTCGAACACCTCGTCCATCCGGTCGCCGCCGGTCTGGAAGCCGGCAACGTTGGCGAGATGGTCGTAGCTCGCGGCGATGCGCTGGAAATATTCGGCCGCCGTCGGCTGTAGGCCCAGCACGGAGACGAGGTCGGCGCTGGCGTTCGCGGTGGCGCCCACCCGCGCGAGTTTCGGCAGGAAGCGCGTCCAATACGGACGCGCGCGGGTGACGATGCGCTCGATGGCCTGATCGATGGGCGCGGCTCCGCGGATGTTGCCGTCGCGCACGCGTTCCTGTGGCGGCGGACCGGCGAGGACGACGCCATAGGGCTGATTGCCGACCCGGAGCGCGGCCAGTGGGCCGCGGCCGGTGACCGAGCGGGTGAACAGCGCGCGCAACTCCGCGAGCGCGGCGTCGCCCGCGACCTCGCCGATCATGGTGCGCAGGAAATAGCCGAGCGTGCCGGAATAGAGCGCCGCGTTCATCGCCACCGCTTCGGCGTGATCGTGCCGGTCGGCGTTCGGCACCCCGCGGAACAGGTCGGGATCGACGCCGAGATAGGCGGCCAGGCGCCGCCCGTCGCTCGCGCGATCGAGATCGGCGTCGTCGGCCGCGTCGGCCACCATCGCTGCGGCGTAGCTCGCATCGGCGAACCAGTCGACGCTGTCAAAACCGGCATCCTCGCCGCTGGTGTTGTTGGTTGCGGCGCCTTGCGGGACCAACGCTAGGCCCTTGGCCGAATAGCGATGGCCTTCGAACAGTGCGGAAACCAGCGCCGCGCCGTCCGTTTCATCGGCGGAGTGCATGAGGCCGAGCACGATCAACTCGTCGAAGCCAGCGGCGTCCGCTGCACCGAGCCGGACGCGAAAGCCTAAGCCTGCTGCGACGGCGGTGTCGAAATCCTTGAGCCAGAGCGTTTGCGCGTCGAACGCGATGCGCCTATCGGCGTCGCGCTTCCATGAGGCGTTGCCGTCGGCCTGCAGTGGCGCAGGTCCGGCATGGACGATGTCGTCGATCACCGCGCCCGTTAGGCTATGCACCACCGCGCCCGCGCGCAACAGCATCAGCACGAGACGGTCGGGCAGGACCCGTACCCGCGGCGCCTCGGTCCAGCGATCGTCCTTCAGCACCGCCTGCGCCGGGAAGGTCAGCCCGCCCGGACCGACCGTCGCCACGTCGTCCCAGTTGGTCGGCTTCGTATGACGTGCGACATAGGCCGCGCGCGGAGCGCCCAAGCCCTCCGCAAGCTTGCGCCACGCTTCCTTGTGCGCTGTCTCTCCGCTTGCAACGGCCAGCGCTCGCCAATATTCCTCGGCGGCGTCGTTCTCCGCGACGGTGAGCGTCGGCTCATGGGTGTCGATCGCGATCTCGTCCGGGAAGACGCGGACCAGGAGCTCCGCGCCTTTGAAGCGAGTCTCGACGCGCAGCGGCAGCAGCAGGATCGGCGTCTCGCTCGACCATTCGCCGGTCAGCGCCTCGACAGACTGGTCGCGATGGAGGTCGGCGATGAGCCCGGCGACGGCGTTCGCGGCTGCGCGCTCTTCGCGGCCGAGCGCCACGATCTCCGCTTCGCCGCGCTCGAGCACCGCGCCGATTTCCGCACCTTCGTTTTCCGCGCCGGCGCGTTTGATCCGCGCCGCCTTGCGCTGCAACGCGACGCGCTCGATCCGGGCCGCGTGGCTGCGCGTCTGCGCATCGGCCCGCGCGGCCCGCGCGGCCCGCAGGCGCTCGAGGATTGCGCTGAGGTCAGGCATGAAGCTTCTCCAGCATCTCGCGGGCATGCACCGCGATCATCACGGGCCGCTGGAACAGGATCGACGCCATGTCCGCCGAGTGGCGTCCCCATTGCGCCTTGAGGTCGGCGGCGAGCAGGTTGAAGAACGAGGGCGTTGGCGGCGCGGCCGGATCGACGAAGCCGCCCGCCGCCGGCATCTTCGACCAGCTCAGATCGTTCCAGGTGATCGGCGTCGCGTTGTCGTCGTCCGGATCGAATTCGATATCCATGCCGAAGCGCGGCTCGCCGGGCAGTTCCTGGATGAGGAAGTACCAGCCCCAATCATCGCCGTCGGCGCGCGGGTCGTCGGCGCCCTTGGCCTGCGCGATGGTGAGGTCGAAGCCGAAGAAGCGGATGTCGGGAGGCACCTCGGCCGAGAAGATCGGAAAGCGGATCTCCGCGTCCATCTCCGCGCTGGTCGCAATCGTGCGAATCACCGGCTTGAGGCTCGCATCGAGCGCGCCGCTTGCGTTGCGCGCCATGTGCGCCTTCTGCGCGTAGATTAGCGTGTTCGGATATTTCTTCAGCAGTTCGCCGCGAACGGTGAGCACCAGATCGCCGCTCTGCGGGCGCTGCGGCGGCTTGTGCGTGCCGAGATTCGACGCACTCGGCCAGGTGTCGATCGGCACGATGTCGCGATACATCGCCTTGACCTCTTCCGGCGTGAGGGCCGGTTTGGGTACGACGAGGCCGCGCACGCTCCAGAACTGGCGGAACGAGCTGCAGCGCTGGTCGGTCGGATATTCGCGCCACAGCAATTCGCGACCGAACTCGTGGTTCAGCCCAACCATATAGGACTCGATGAAGGCGGTGTTGGTCTTGAGCAGCGTGATCGTGTCCGGCTCGATCAGCTTGATGTTGGGCAGGAACAATTCGGCCGAGAGGTCACGCAGCTTCTCGTACATCGGGTCGTCGAAATCAGGATAGGCGAGCGCCGGTACGAGATGCTCCGGATCGAGAAGCCAGGTCGGCGCGAAGGCGAAGATGACTTCGCGCGCGACGAGGCGCGGCCATGCGCGTTCGGGGTTCATCGCGGCGGCGAGTTTGCCGGCGGCATCGCCGAGATCCATCGCCACCCGTGGCGGCTCGACGGGCTTGATCGCGAAGCGACCCGCGAGCGCGATGGCGGCGCGGCGGAAATTCGCCGCCTCCACAGTGTCGGTACCGACGCCGGCCGGCGTCGCATAGGACCCGAGCGTCGCCGTCGCGCCTTGTGGCAGCGCGGAGGTGCGGCCGGGTGCAACGCTTCCCGTACCGCTAGCGGGCGGAGTGCGTGGCGGCGGATCGGTTTCGATGAGCTGAAAGCCGGGCCTTGCTCCCACGTCGCCGAGCTGGACGGCGAGGAGGACTGGATCGGCGAACCCGTCCGCGACGGCGAGCCGGCGCGTGCCGCGGCGCACGGCCACGACCAGCGCCACGGCGGCGAACGCGATAGCGAGCGCGGCCGTCCACCAACCCGCGATGAGCGCGAACCCGGCGCCGATCAGAAGCAGCAGCACGATCCACCAGAAAAAGCGCGCGAGCCACCTGAGCCAAGCGGGAACCGAGCCCTTCGTCCCCGTCGCCAGCGCGTCGTCGGCGGGCAGGCCTTCCGGCATGGTCTTCGGCGGCGCGGCGGTGACGTGTCCTGCATTGATGTCCTCAACGAGCCGGTCCTGGCTGAAATCCGGGTCCGCCGCAACGAGCCGCCGCGCGACGGGCCCACGCGGACGGACCAGCCGGCGCATCGCCGCGTCGAGCGGCGCGCCGGCGATGCGGCTCTCGCCGATCAGGTGATGGATCGTGAACGGCGAGCCCTTGACCTTCTTCGCGACCGGCCGCGCGACCGCGAGCAGCATCGCTGCCGGAAGCTTTGCGAAGAACGTGGCTTGCATCGTCTTCGCCGTCGCCATGGCGAGGCGGGCGAGGATCATGCGCCGGTTGGCGTCGAGGATCGCCGTCACCTGCGACCAGGCGCGGGCGACGTAGGTTTCCTGGTGCGTCTGCACGACGCGGGTGCCGAGCCCGGCCGAGACCCGCAGGCGCGGATCGCGGTTGAGTCCCGTGAGCCAGCCGGACGCCGCCATGTCGACGCGCTCGCGCCGCGCATGCGCACCGCCGTAGATCGGCGGCGTCACGACCGGATCCTGCGAGCCGGGGTTGGCCTTCTTGCGATCGTCGTTGAGATTCAGGACCGCCGCCAGGTCGGCGAAGAACGGCATTGCCGGATCGATCGCGGCCGGCCTGCTGACGGTGTCGGGCGCCCGCAGCGCGCCTTCGAGTCCGATGATGCTCTGCGGCGATCCGTGCGGCGGGATCGCCCCGATATCAGTGCCGGTGGCGACGCCAAAATCGGGAACCGAGCCGTCCATGTCGCGGATCCCGACGCGGCGGTCGACCGGTCGCGGCTCCAGCCGCTTCACGAGCGATTCGAAGTCCTCGTCCTGCCCGGTGCGGAAATACCAGTCGAAATAGATCGGCAGTTCGACCGCGCCGCTGCCGGTCCAGGCGAGCGCCTGCGAATCGACGGCGGCGGGATCCTGCCCGAGCCCGGCGAGCCGTCCCGTCTCGAACGCAGGCACCAGGAAGGCGCGATAGGCGGTGTCGGGCGCGAGCTTTCGCGCGCTGAAGAGGCGCGAAATGATCTTGTCGGCGTTCGGCGCGCCGGTCTCTTCGAGGCTCAGAATGAAACGCTCGAAATCCGTCGCGTTTGCATGTCCCTCGTTGACGTGGACATGTCCCATTGCCCAGTTGCGTGATAAGGGCGGCAGCGCGGCCGGAACCGTCACGCGCAACGCCCGCAACGGATCGTGCCGGTTGACGAGCTCGAATTCGCCGGGGATGCCGTCCGCCGGCGCCTTCAGCACCAGCAGCGCGAGCCAGGGCGAGAGCTTGTCGCCGTTCGGCCGCGCCGGCGTGTAGCGCCAGAGGAAGTCCTCGTCGTAGAACTCGACGAAGGCGAGGTAGTTCGGCTCAAGATCGGTGATCCAATTCAGCGGCTCGGTGCGCACGATCATCTGCGGATTGACGCCGATGACATCGCCCGGGCCGAGCAGCGCGAAGGACTTGGTCAGTGCCGTCTCGTTCAGCGTCACGTCGATCGGCACCGTGGCGCGCTCGGCGATCCCGGACAGCGCGCCACCGAGCCGGTCGGTCTGCGCGATCCGGTTGCCGATGCCCCGGCGCAGCCACGACGCGAAGGTGTAACTGCCGACCGAGACTGTCATACCGCGACCTCCAGTTCGTGGCGGGCCACCACCTGGAGCCGGCCGCGCAGGGCCGGATCGCGCTGGATGAGCGCGTCCTGCTGGGCCACCGCCTCCGCCACAGTCGCAGCGCCCGCCGCGCCGTCATGCGGCGCGAGATCGGCGACGCCGACGATCAGGAATTCGGGCTCGGCGATCGCGACCTTTGCCGGCTTGATGCCCGGGCCGTTGCGCACGCGCGAGAACGCGTTGCGGGTGGCGTTGGTGGCACCGGCCATCGCCGCGAAGGCGACGTCGACCATGCGATAGACCCCGGCGAAGATAATGAGGCCGAGCGAGCGGTGCACATAGCTCAACTCGTAATCGACCTCGACCACCGTGCGCGCGCCGGTCTCGGCCGCGTCGCCCGTGCTGAACTTCAGGCCGCTGCGCATCCGCTCGAACGATTGCGCCGACAGCTTGTCGGAATCGCTCAGCTTTTTGAAATTCGCGATCGCGAATTCCTCACGCGCTTCCGTCGAGCCGGCGACCGCCGTCGCGATCTCGAAGCGGTCGCGATCGGGCTTCTTGTTGCCGAACTTCTCAAGGGGGTAGCCGAGCGGGACCACCTTCTGGCTGACGGAGAGCACGGCGAAGGGCTGCAACACCACCGCGCCTCCAGCCATTTCGAGCTTGCGGATCGATACGCCTGTCGTCGAATTCGCGGGCGCGTCGGCCATCCAGTTCCGGTCGTCGTTGATCGCGGCGGTGATGAGCACCGTGACGTTCTCGATCTCGACGGGGTCAGGCGGCGCGTCGTCGCCCCACGTCTCGTCGAACCCGACGGTGATCTTGAAGAACAGTATCTTCAGCGACGCCTCGCCGTTGGCGTTCCACGGCGCGGGGCCCCGCAATTGCCCGCGCAGGGCAATTCCCGCGATGACGTCGGTGCCCGCGCGCAGCGCAAGTCCGGCGCAGAGATCGGCGATGAAATGCACCGGATTGAACTGGACGAGCAGGTCGTAGCCGAGGAAGCCGTAGACGTTGAAGCCGCAGGCCTCGGCATAGAGCTCGACCCGCGCGCCGGACTGAAACGTGTTGGACGTGATTGCGAAATAAGTCTGAACGGTGATGCGCGGATTGTTGCCGGACAGGAGCGCGAGGGTCATCCGCGTCATGCCGCGCAGATCCGCCGGTATCTCGCGGAACGCCGGGTGGAAGCCGCCGACCGAGAGGACCAGCATCGAGTTCGCGCCCCAACCGATCCGCAGCGCCATGTCGCCGGCGAGGGTGAAGGTGATGAGCCGGCTGTCGAACAGGCTTGCATTGAACCAGATCAGGCCACGCTCGAAGTCGATGCCGCCGGCGAAGTTCACCTGCAGCGTAATCAGCGGAGCGTCCTCCACCGGGAGCAGGCAGCGCAGTACGCCGATGATCGCGATCTGCGGTGTCGGAATGTCGATGATGACGCCGAGTTCGAGCGAGATCAGCGTTGGCGTGCCCCAGCCGAGCTTGCCCATCGGCGCGACGACGAAGTGCCCTTCGGCCAGCGGAAAGATCGTCTTGATGTCGCTCGCGATGCGCGTGATGTTCGCGACGATGTCCTCCGGAAAGAGGATGTTGTTCACCGCGCCGGTCTTGACGCCGGCCATCAGCGCCGGCGTGTCGAGAGTACGGTTGACGCTGAGGAGTCCGCCGACGCCGATCAGCGTGAAGCCGAAGCCGAGCTGGATCGGCGCGAATTCCGCCGTGATCAGCACCAGGAAGGCGAACCCGCGGTGGCCGTCCGGGAATTTCGTGTTTATGATCCCGAACGCCTTGAGGTCGATGATGCCCTGGAAGGAGAGCTCGAGCGCGCCGAAATATTCGCCGGCCTCCGGGTCGAAGTGCAGATAGCCGCCGCCCTTGATCGCTCCGGTGTCGACGGAGAGCCCCGCGCCCTTCGGCGGCTTGAAGCCGAACGCGAGATCGAGCGGGCCGATGGCGCCGCGCCCTCCTGGCGGGAAGGACAGCGTCACGACGGCGCCGATCTCCTCGACGACGATGTCGAGAACGCCGAGCCGCGCTTTTACGTCCGTCGCAAACGCGATCGGGAAGCTGCCGCCCGCGACGCCGGCCGAGAGGGTGAGCGTTTCGATCTCGACGGGCCCGAGCGCGAGATGGGTCGGAATCTTGATCTCGAGCGCGCTGCTGCCGCGGAAGCGCAGGCCGCGCGCGGCCGACCAGTCGAAGCCGACCTCGAAATCGGCGTCGACCTTGACCGCCGACAGGATCGTGCCGACGAAGCCGTCGGCCTCCGAGAAGTCGATGGTCAGCTTGCCGCCGCGCACATCGCCGCCGATGCCAAAGTCGCCGCGCGCCTGGCCGGCGCCCGCATCCCACGTCAGGTCCGTGCCGGCGTAGATGCCGACGCTCTCGGCCCTGAGGCCGATGCCGCCGGCGATGCCGATCAACGTGAGATGCTCCTCGGCGGGCGCATGCTGCGACACGCCGATCCGCGCCAGACCCTGCACGCTGGCGGAAGGCTGTGCCGAGATCGTCGCCGGTGGCACGAGTTTCATTGCGAGCCCGCCCGCCAGGGTCGCGCCGAGGCTCGCTTCGAGCCGGGTGCGCGGAGCGAGGTCGATCGCGAGCGACCAGCCGCCCGGAATCGAATCTTTCAGCGTAACCACGAGACCGCGCGGTGCCGGGCCAGTCGTCGGCGCGATCGAGAGCGCGAAGAGCTCGAGGACCGGCGACGCAGCATCCTCGTCGAAGGCGACGGGAAACGAGAGTGCGCGGAAAAGATCGGCGATGCGGCGCAGGACATTGCGCCCATCGAACACGGGATCGCCCCAACCATAGAGCGTGCGCAGCGCCGTTTCGGGCTGCGCAATCACGGCGCCGAGGCGGTCGAAGCGCAGTTGCCGCCGTAGGTATGTGCCGGCCCCGCCCTCGTTCGGCGTGCGCACGCGATCGACGACGCCGGCCAAGCCGAAGGCGCCGAGCGCGACGGGGTGCTTGTCCTCAAGGAAGCGGACGATCGTGTAGGAGACCAGCCGATCGGCAAACTGCCCGCCGAAAGCGGCGGCCGCGGCAGGGTTGACCCCGCCGCCGGCGAGCGCGCCCGGTAATTGGGTCGCTATTGTGTCGACCGCCTGAATCACCGCCACTGCCTGATTGAGCGTTGCCACGCCTTCGCTGACGATCTGCGCGAGGTTCTGCGCCTGGATCGCGGTGGTCAGCGCCGCAACCCGCGCAGGCAGCGCCGTGGCGGCAGTAGCGGCGGTCTGGGCCGCTGCGCCAAGCGCCGGCGCGATGGCGAGGCCGGGGGGCGTCGCGAGGCCGAGCTGGTTGAAGAGGCTGGCGAGGTTGCCCGCGGCAAGGTCGTCCTTGAGCGGCGTGAGCGCCGCGGCGAGACCCAGCGCAAGGCGCTCGAGCGTGCCGGCATCGTCACTCATCGCGACCTCCCCCGCAGCGCCCGCGCGGTGACGCTGGCGGCGGGCGCGACCAACGTATAGGCGATGAGCCGCCGTGCCCAGCGCCGCTGCGCGAGAAGCGGGCACAGATTGCGCCCGGCGCGGCGGTAGACGCGTTCAAGTGCCAGCACCGGCCTGCGCGTCCAGCGGTGGCCGAGGAGGACCGTCCGTCCCTGGCGCAACGTAGCGAGCCACGCCGCGCCCGCGGCGAGGTCCAGCACGGCCATGCTGAAGATGCACCACTTGCTTCCGCTGCCGGCCAGCGGTGGTGCGACTGCGGGCGGCAGCGCCGCTTCGAGCAGCTTCAGGAGGAGCGCATGGACTTCGCGTTCGATCCTCGGATAGCCATGCGGGTCAGTGTAGGACGGCTGGAAATGGTCCGCGACATCGCCGAACTCCGCCGCGAAGGCATGGATCGGCGGTGACCCCGCGACGGTGAACTGCCGGCTGAAGGCATAGTCGGTGAACGAGCCGGTTGCCGGGTAGATGGTATCCGCGATACCGCCGACCGTGTACGTGCGGCCGGTCGCGGCGCGGATTGCGTCGCGCATGCTACCGACGATTGCGGCGTGGCGATCAAGGAGACGCGTCGGCGCGACGTTCGGAAAGTATTCGGAATAGGCATTGCCGAGCGTGCCATCGCGCAAATGATCGAAGGCGGCATTGCTGAAGGTCTTCGTCGCGTCGGACCCGTTCCTCTCGATGCCCCAGGGATGCATCACGAGCATCGAGTAGGAATGCAGATCAACGCAATAGGTGACCGGATGATGTTCGAGGATCCAGACGATGTTTTTCACTTCCGGCTGCGACGCTGCCCCGTCTGCCGCCGGACCGATGAATCGCTCGTCCGCGGCGTCTTTCGATGCCGACAGATCCGTCGAGGCCGCCGCCGCCGGGCTGAAATAGAGCTCATAGTCCCAAGCGATATTGAAATTGCGATTGAGGTCGACACCGGCGGTGTCGGGGTTTGCGGCAACCACGCGCGGCGCGCGGTTCTTGCGCCACCCGACGTTCGCCATTGCCGCCTGGGTGAAGGCGCGCCCATCCGGATTGGCGAGCGACAAGAGAAGAATGTCCATGGAGTCGACCATCCGCTTCACGGTCGCGGCGGGAGTCGAGAGCGGACCGTGCGCATTGCCCGCGGTGTCGGTGTAGGCGGGCACCACGAAGGCGGTCGACCCTTGGTAGGCACGCAGCAGCTTGTCGGCGAAGCTCAGGACCGCGTCGGGCTGCGCCCATTCGCGGGCATGCATGCCGGCCACGGCGAGGACCGTTATCCGCCCCGCGCCCGCGCCGTTGCCGATCTTCAAGTACGAATAGGTCGTCGGTCCGATGCCCTCCGACACCGTAGCAACAGGCAGGGCAATCTTGACGCAGAGCCCCGCCGGCACCGCCGCCGCCGCGAGCGCGGCCATTCGGGCCTCGATCTGCGGGGCGGTGAGATAGGGCATCAGTTCGACCCGTCCGGCGGCGTTGGTTCCTCGCCAAGGCCGCGATATGCCTCCTCGATCTGCTTTCGGTAGGCCTCGGCGGACTTGACGACCGTGACGGTGCAGCCGAGCGCCCGCGCCGCCGTTTGGGCTGCGTCGTCCGCAAGCGCACTGATGCGGATGACGGAGGGATCCGGCGTCCGGATCGGACGAACCTGGATCTCGAGGTTGGAGATTGCCTTCAATTGCGCGAGCAGGGCGGGGTCACACAGCATCTCGACCACGGCATAGGCGGGTTCAGCATTCGGCATGATTCAACCTGTGGGGCGGAAATTCGTGAATTGTAGCGTGAATGGCCTTGCGGCGCAGGCTTCCGGAGATTGGCGGGCGTGGTCTCTGTTCGAGCTGAGATAATCATTAGGCAAGTCTGACTCGTCCGCGCAGCAGTCGGGTTGCCTCGACCTGGACCTCGGGACTGCGTAGGAGCTTCACCACACACCGCTCACAACTCCGCGCGGGCGGGGGCGGACTGAATGCGTTGGAGAAGCCAGCTCGTCTGGCGCTCGTCGAGGCGGCGCGTGGCCCGGGTGTGGAAGCCGATGAGCTGCAGCTCCGTGAAGGCACGGCCGTTCCGGTCGTGTTGCTCCCAGTCCCACGGGCCGCCGGTCTGGGATGGCAGCGCGAGCTCCTCGATGAAGGCTCGGTCCATGAGGATGGGCTCGGCCAACAGGCGCGAGCCTGGTCCTCCGCGCCAGACGTAAAAGCGCGTGTCCGACCCTGGGACCAGGACGTTGCGATGGACGTGGGCGTTCCGAACGTAGCGCGGATCGTCCAGCAAACCCTGCGCTTCTAGATCGACGAACGACACACGCTCGACGACGTTGTAGCAAGCGATGACGTAGCGCAGCTTCACGCCGCCGACGATGAGCGTCTCGTTGAAGAAGATCCAGTCGCCGACGCCCATCTTGGCAAGGTTCGCTTTGGCTGGTTTCCAGACGTAGTCGCCGTAGGTGAACGTCTCGAACTCGGGGTCGATGTGCTGGCGAACGTTCAGCGCGCGATAGGCGGGTTCTTCGCGAATCCAGCGAATGCGCCACTCGGCCAGGGTCTCACACGGCGATGGATCGCCGACGTTTACGAGGACTCCCTGCGACACGTGGCCCTATAATCCCCTTGTTCCCCAGCACCGAGGGGGCGTGATTCCTGGCTGATCAGACGTGCCAGCTCGGCAGGAACCGTCATCCCTCGGGCCTGTTTGCGAGTCTATTGTGCAATACCTCGATGGATTGAATCCCCCGCAGCGAGAAGCTGTCCTCGCCGTGCAGGGCCCTGTTCTGATCGTGGCAGGCCCAGGCTCGGGGAAGACGCGCGTCATCGTGCACCGCATCTCGCACCTCGTGCTGGCCGAGTCCGTAGCCCCGTGGAACATCCTGGCGGTCACGTTTACGAACAAGGCCGCGCGCGAGATGCGCGAGCGCCTCGACGATCTCCTCGGGCGATCGGCGGACTCGCTGGCCGTCGGGACGTTCCATGCCCAATGCGCGCGCATACTGCGGCGCGAGGGCACGATCGCCGGCATCGACCCGAGGTTCGCGATCTTCGACGACGCGGATCAGATCGGCGTCGTCCGCAAGATCCTGCAGGACATGGAGATCGACGAGAAGCGCTTCTCGCCGCGCACGTTCCTCTCGGCGATCTCGGCCGCGAAGAGCGAGCTCGTCGACGAGCGACGGTACGCCAACAACGCCAGCGGCTTCTGGCAGGAGCGCGTCTCCGCCGTCTATCGGCGCTATCAGGAAGTGTTGGAGCAGAACCACGCCCTGGACTTCGACGACCTGCTGGGCGAAACGGTTCGCCTCTTCCGCGAGAGCCCGGAGACGCTTGAGCGCTACCAGGACCGCTACAAGTACATCATGGTGGACGAGTTCCAGGACACCAACGTTGCGCAGTACCAGCTCGTTCGCGTGCTCGGACAGAAACACCGGAACGTCTGCGTCGTGGGTGACGAGGACCAGAGCGTCTACTCGTGGCGGAAGGCCGACTATCGCAACCTGATGAACTTCGAGCAGGACTTTCCCGAGGCGAAGGTCATTCTCCTCGAGCAGAACTATCGGTCCACGCAGACGATCCTGGACGTGGCCCGGTCCGTCATCGGCGGCAACCAAGTTCGGAAGAACAAGAAGTTGTGGACCGAGAACGACAAGGGCCAGCCGGTGACGATGCACCAGGCCTACAACGAGGAGGACGAGGCCCAGTTCGTCATCCGCGAGATCGAGCGGATGATGCGGGCCGAGCGCGTGCGATACAGCGACGTGGCCGTCATGTACCGGACGAACGCACAGTCCCGACCGATAGAAGACACGTTCGTTCGCATGGGCGTGCCCTACAAGTTGATCGGCGGCACGCGCTTCTATGAGCGGAAGGAAGTGAAGGACGTCCTGGCGTACCTTCGGCTTGCGCTCAACCCGGCGGACTCGGTAAGCCTCGGGCGTGTGCTGAATGTGCCGGCGCGTGGGATCGGCGAGCGTACCGTTTCCGAGATCCAGCGATGGGCGGGACGCCATGGGTGGTCGATCTTCGAGACGCTGGAAGAGATCGCCACCGATCCCGGAGGCGACTCCAACTCCGCGGGCTCGCTGCTCCAGCCGCGTGCGAGAACCGCCGTCCGAAACTTCGTCGACCTGGTCCACATCTTGAACCGCGCGGCCCAGGAGATGACGCCGCTCGAGGTCCTGGACGTTCTGTTGGAGCGGTCCGGGTACGCGTCGTTCGTCCGTGACGGGACCGACGAAGGCGAAGAGCGCTGGGCGAACATCACCGAGCTCCGAACAAAGGCGCAGGCCTTCTCCGACATCGGGGCGCCTCTCGCCTTGGCTGCGTTGCTGGAAGAGGTCTCGCTCGTCCAGGACGTGGATGCCTACGATCCTGAGTCCGATGGCGTGACGTTGATCACTCTCCACGCGGCAAAGGGCCTCGAGTTTCCGTACGTGATGATCCTCGGCATGGAGGAGGGGCTCTGTCCTCATTCACGTTCCATGGATGATCCATCGCAGATGGAGGAGGAGCGGCGCCTCATGTACGTCGGCGTGACTCGGGCGATGAAGGGGCTGACGCTGGTACACGCCCACCACCGCATGCTCTATGGCAACAGCATGGTGAACCAGCCCTCGCGCTTTCTGTCGGATATCCCGGCCGAGCTGACGAAATCAGCCTTCCCGGGCTCCGCGCCGAGAATAGCCGCACCGGTTCAGGCCGGTCGCGCGACGTCGGCGTTTCGTCGGCCGTTCCCCGCGCAGCAGCCCGCCGCCGTCGGAGTGGGACCCTCCAAACCCGCCGCCGAAGGGCCGCCCGTCATCCTGGAGCAGCAGTACCAGCCGGGCGATCGGGTCCACCACCCGACCTTCGGCCCCGGCATCGTCGTCACGAGCGTCCTCGCGCGGGGTGACGAAGAGGTGACGGTGGCGTTCGAGGGCAAGGGCGTGAAGAAGCTCTCCGTCGCCTACGCCCCACTTCAGCGGGCCTGACGTGCCAACCCTGGCTTTTGCTGCCGAGCGGCTGGAGTCGATGCGCGCCCAGGACCTAGGGAGAAAGCTGACGACGGTCCAGGGCGGCGCGGAGCCATGGGTGGAGATCCACGGTCGTCGACTGCTCAACCTCAGCTCCAACAATTATCTCGGGCTCGCTCATCATCCTGCGGTCATCGCAGCCGCGGTTGAAGCGACGAAAGAGTACGGATGCGGCGCCGGATCGTCCCGGCTCGTGGCGGGGACTGGGTACCTCCATACAGAGCTGGAGTTGCGGCTCGCGCGGTTCAAAGGGGTGGAGCGCACACTGCTCTTCACGAGTGGGTACACGGCGAACGTCGGCCTCATCCCGGCGCTGGTCGGTCCTGGCGACCTCGTCATCGGCGACGAGCTGAACCATGCGAGCCTCATCGACGGCTGTCGCTTGAGCCGTGCTGACTTCCGACGCTTCCCGCACCGCGATGTGGCCGCGCTGGACAGGCAGCTCGACCAGGCGCAGCGCGATAGTCATGAGGGTCGAAAGCTCGTCGTGACCGACACCGTCTTCAGCATGGACGGCGACGTCTCACCGCTCGCGGCCATTGCCGACGTGTGTGAGCGACACGGGGCGATGCTAATGGTCGACGAGGCTCACGCCACGGGGTGTTTGGGGCCTGGGGGTCGGGGGTTGGTGGCGGAGCTCGGGCTCGAAGACCAGATCACCGCGTCGATGAGCACGCTCAGCAAGGCGCTCGGCGTCTTTGGGGCCTTCGTCGCTGGGGAGGCGATACTGGCCGACTACCTGGCGACCGTGGCGCGCAGCTTCATGTTTACGACTGCGCTCCCGCCGTCAGTCGTGGCGGCATCTCTGGCAGCGCTCGACGTGCTGGAGCAAGAACCCGATCTTCCATTACGGCTACAGAGCAACGCATCGTTTCTGCGCGAGGGCCTGCGGGACGCGGGGTTTGACACGCTCGGTTCCGAGACGCACATCGTTCCCATCTTGGTGGGGGAATCGGCGCTGGCGCTTCGCTTCGCGGAGCGGCTTCGTGAGGAGGGGGTGTTCGCCGTCGCGATTCGGCCACCCACCGTGCCGCCAGGGGCCGCGCGCATTCGACTGTCGGCCATGGCCAGCCACACGACCGATGAGCTGCGCGGGGCCGTGGAGGCTATCGCCCGCGTTGGGCATGAGCTTGGAGTGTCGTCCAAGCAGGTGCGTCGAAATGGCGCGTAGGGTTTTCCCGAGCACCGAACCTTCGGCCGCGGAGCTGGAGCGAGACGACAAGCGGTATCTCTGGCATCCGTTCACCCAGCAGCGCGACTGGGAGGCCGACCCGCAGATCGTCATCGATCGGGCGGAGGGCAGCTTCCTCGTAGACACGGAGGGGCGCCGCTATCTGGATGGCGTGTCGTCGCTGTGGGTGAACCTTCACGGCCACAACAACCCGGAAATGAATCGCGCCATCGTCGAGCAGCTCGGGCGGGTTGCTCACTCCACGTTCCTCGGGCTGACGCATCGGCCGGCAGTCGAGCTCGCGCGCCGGCTCGTCGAGGCTGCGCCTGATGGCTTGTCGCGGGTGTTCTATTCAGACACGGGCGCGGCTGCGGTGGAGATCGCCATCAAGATGGCGCTGCAGTACTGGCAGCAGTGCGATTCACCCCGGCCCGGTAAGACGAAGTACTTCTCGCTCATCAACTCGTACCACGGCGACACGGTCGGCGCGTTGAGCGTTGGGGGGGTAGAGGCGTACCAGCGGGTCTATCGGCCGCTGGTGTTTCCGACCTACAAAGCGCAGTCGGCCTACTGCTATCGGTGTCATCTAGGGAAGAGCTACCCCTCGTGTCAGATGGCCTGCCTCGACGAAGTCGAGCGCCTGATCGGCCAGCACGCCGACGAGCTAGCGGCTGTCATCATGGAGCCCCTGGTTCAAGGCGCTGCGGGAATGCTGGTGTATCCGCCTGGCTACACGCGCGCCGTGTGGGAGATCGCCAAACGCAACAACGTGTTGTTCATCGCCGACGAGGTGGCGACTGGCTTCGGCCGAACGGGCAAGATGTTCGCGTGCCAGCACGAGGGTGTAACGCCCGACTTCATGGCGTTAGGGAAGGGCATCAGCGGTGGCTACCTGCCGCTGGCCGCGACGCTGACGACCGAGGAGATCTACCGAGCATTCAAGGGCACTTTCGACGAGGGCCGCACCTTCTACCACGGCCATACGTACACGGGAAACCCTCTCGGCTGCGCCGCGGGTTGCGCCAGCCTCGACATCTTCGAGCGCGAAGGCACGCTTGATCGCCTGCAGGCCAAGATCGCGCGTCTCCAGAACGGCCTCGATCGGTTCCGTGACCTGGACCTGGTCGGCGACATTCGCCAGTGCGGCTTCATCGCGGGCATCGAGCTCGTACGCGATCGTGCGAGCCGCGAGGCTTTCCCGCCGCGCGAGCGCCTCGGCGTGCGGGTCATCAAAGAAGCGCGTGCCCGGGGCGTGATGCTGCGTCCGCTCGGAGACGTGATCGTCCTCATGCCGCCGCTGTCTATCAGCGACGATGAGATGGACCTTCTGCTCGACGTAACCTACTCAGCGATCGACGCCGTTGGTCAGCGGCAGTCCCCTCTCCCCCTGGGAGAGGGTTAGGGTGAGGGCCTGCGTGGCTTGGTGGGCCAGATGATCCCCATTCAACCCTTCGACCTCGGCATGCCTGCGCTGTTCGTCACGGGCACGGACACCGGAGTCGGCAAGACGATCGTCGCAGGCGCTTTGGCCGCCGCAGGGCGGCAGTGTGGGGCCCGAATCGGCGTCATGAAGCCCGTGGAATCGGGCTGCGCGCGTGTCGACGGGCGGCTCATCCCACGAGACGCCGTGTTCCTTCGGGAGATGGCGGGGTGCAGAGCGCCGCTCCCACTGGTAAATTCCTACGCGCTCCAACACCCACTGGCCCCGGCACTGGCCGCGCAGATGGAAGGCGTGGAGATCGATCTCAGCCATATAGAGCTCGGGTTTCGGGCGCTGGCCTCGGAATATACGCACGTCATCGTCGAGGGCGCCGGTGGTCTTCTGACCCCGTTGTGGGGCCGGTGGACGATGCGTGACCTGGCCGCCCGGCTTCGGTTGCCGGTGCTCATCGTGGCCCGCAACACCCTTGGCGCGATCAACCACGCGGCGATGACGGTCGAAGCGGCGCGCGCGGCGGGGCTCGACGTGATCGGCATCGTCCTGAACCGTACGGGGTTCGAGCAGGACGAGGCGACTGGAACTAACGCCACGTCTTTGCGGCGTTGGGGCGGAGCGCCGCTCCTGGGAGAGATTCCGTTTCTTCTCGATCGGGATGCGGGAACCCTGGCGGTCCAGGGCTTCTACCTCGCGTCACAGATCGCGACTACACGCGCGCAGGCCAAAACCGCGCGGGAACAGAATGCGCGGCGAAACACCGAAAGAAGGGGACGGCGGGTCGGTAGGTCTGGCGGTATCGCCGGTCGATTGCCCGGGCGGTCCGAGGGAGTGCGATGACGATGGACTTTGCGAGTCTCGCGGACAAGGCGATCGAAGGGGAGACGCTCTCTCGGAGCGAGTGCGAGGCGGTCCTGCGCTGCCCCAACGAGCGCGTCCTTGGCCTGCTGGACGCGGCGTACCGTGTGCGGCGGCACTTCTGCGGGGATCGAGTCCACTTGCACATGCTCATCAATGCGAAGAGCGGCCTCTGCCCGGAGGACTGTCACTACTGCGCCCAGTCCCGCGTCTCGACGGCCGACATCGATAAATACCCACTCGTAAGCATGGATGCCCTCCTCGCCGGCGCGCGCAAGGCCAGCGAGGCGCGGAGTCGTCGATACTGCATCGTCATCAGCGGGCGAGGACCGACGCACCACGAGGTGGACTACCTCGTGGACGTCGTTCGCCGCGTGAAGGAGGAGGTGGACATCGGCATCTGCTGTTCGGTTGGGCTCCTCTCTGAAGAGGACGCCGTCCGCCTGCGTGACGCCGGCGTCGAGCAGCTCAACCACAACCTCAACACCAGCGAGCGCTACTACCCCAGCATCTGCACGACGCACACGTACCAGGACCGTATGGACACGCTCCAGGCTGCAAGGCGCGCCGGTCTCCACCTCTGCACTGGGGCGATCTTCGGCCAGGGCGAAGAGGAATCGGACGTCATCGACGTGGCGCTCGCACTGCGCGATCTCGAGCCGCAATCGATCCCTATCAACTTCCTCCTGCCGATTCCAGGCACGCCGTTCCAGGGAATGGGCTCGCCTACGCCCCAGCAGTGCCTAAAGATCCTCTGCCTCATGCGGTTCTTGAACCCGCGGCAGGAGATTCGCGTTTCCGCTGGCCGTGAGGCGCACCTCCGCACGTTGCAGCCCCTCTCGCTCTACCCCGCGAATTCGGTGTTCGTCTCGGGCTACCTGACAGAGCCAGGTCAGTCGTACCAGGAGACCTGGAAGATGATCGAGGACATGGGCTTCGAGATCGAGGAGCACCACGGTGGCTGAGTGCCGTAGAAACCCGCTTGACTTATCCTGTGATGGAGCGGGGGAACGATGGAGCGCACGAATCAAGGGCTGAGCGCGGAGCTCGTCGCACTAGTGGATCGTTTGGACGCCGCCCAGTGCGAGCGACGCGAGGTCTCCGCGATCACCGACGAGCACCCCGGACTGACCGCCAGCCAGGCGTACGAGATCCAAAGACGACTCATCCGACGGCAGGAAGAACGTGGCGATCCCCTCGTGGCGATGAAGGCCGGACTGACGAGTCGGGCCAAGCAGGTCGCGATGGGCGTCGCCGAGCCGATCTACGGGTACATCTGCGAGAGCATGGTCCTGGACGAGGGTGAGCCGCTGGCCACGGGCGAGCTGATCCACCCGCGAGCGGAGCCGGAGATCGCATTCCTCCTGAAATCAGACCTCCAAGGTCCCGGTCTCACGGCAGATGATGTGCTGCGAGCGACGGCTGCCGTGGCGCCGGCCATCGAGGTCATCGACAGTCGCTACAAAGACTTTCGGTTCACGCTGCCCGACGTCGTCGCCGACAACGCTTCCTCGGCGCGCGTCGTCGTTGGGAGTTGGCAGCCGCTCGACGAAGACCTCGACCTCCGACTGGTGGGGATGATCTTCACCAAGAATGGCGAGGTGGTGGAGACGGGCGCTGGCGCCGCGGTCCTTGGCCACCCGGCCAATGCCGTTGCGTGGTTGGCCAATGCGCTCGCCGAGCGCGGCGAGGCGCTGCGGGCGGGGACGTTTGTCATGCCCGGGGCGCTCTCGAACGCACACCCCGTGGCTCCCGGCGACCAGGTCGAGGTCGAGATCCATCGGCTGGGGAGTCTTGTCCTTCACTGCGTTTGAGGCTCAACCATGAGGCTTTCCCCACCGCACCAGTGGCGCTTGACGACGAGACTCACCGTAGGAATCGTGTGTCTTCTGGCCGTACTCCAAGCGATCGTACTCGGCACTTACGTGCAGGACCTTCGCGAGAGTCGAGTGAACGAGGCGGAAGAAACCGCCGTGGTGAGCGAGATGCTCGCGACGGTTGTCGACGGCTTTGCGCGTGACGTTGAGGGCGTGACTCTCGGGGCCGCCCTTGCTCTTGGCCAATCCGACGAGACGTTGGACCGCTCGGAGACCATTTCTTATCTCTCGTCACTTGCGCGTTTCTATCCCGCCCTGCAGTTCATGTTTCTGACAGATCTCGATGGCCGCGTGATTGCCTCACCCCGCCCGAGTGAGGTCGTAGATCTGTCAGAGCGTCCGTATATTCGGGCTCTTCGGGCCGGAGCTGAAACTGCCTGGAGCAACCGGCTGGAAGGTTTGGAAACCGGACAGACGACGGTCGCGTTCGCACGAACGGTCCGAGGTCCTGATGGTGCGCCGCGAGCGTATCTAGCGGCGGCCTTCTATCCTCGGGGCGTGCTGGACCAGATCCCTGTGGCGCTTCCTGAGAACGCCAGCATCGTGTTGTTCGATGGACGGGGCTCGGTCCTTTACGCGCTGGATCGTCCAGAGCTCCCGCCGCGGGACGTCGACGCATCTGGCTGGCCGATGGTGCAATCGGCCCTCGGTGGAAGGGTCGTCACGGTCGTCGACGGCCGGGTGCCGCTGTCGGACGAGGCTCGGTACGGTGCTTTCGCTCCCGTCTCGCGGACGGGCTGGGTGGTCGGATACACGCTGCCGCAGGTCGCCCTGGATATGGCGCTTTGGCGGCGATTCGCGGCGCAATCTGCCGCGATCATCGCTCTGATGCTGATGGTCGCGGCGATAGCGAGCATCGGCGCACGGAATTTGGCCCGTCCTCTCGAAGAGCTCGCCTCTGCCGCGGCGGCCATCGCGCGAGGGGAGCGGCCGACGATTCCGACGGCCCCGACCGATGTCGAGATCATGCAGCTCGCCGAGGGCATGCGAATGATGAGTGAGTCCGTCTCCGAACGGGAGCGGCGCCTCAACTTCCTCTCCGAAGCCAGTGCCGTTCTCGCCGGGTCTCTCGACTACCGGGAAACCCTGACCACCATCGCCCATCTCGCGGTGCCATCGTTCGCCGACTGGTGCATCGTGGACGTTGTCGCCGAGGGTGGATCGATCCAGCGGGTGGCGGTCGTTCCTCCCGATCCGTCTTTGGAAGAGATCGCGCAGGGTATCCTGCGCCACCCTCCGCGCTGGGATGCGTCGGTGGGGCCAGGAAAGGCTATGCGAGAAGGTCGGGCGGAGGTGATCAGCGAAGTTCCAGAGTCGTTCAACGAAGCGGTCGCTACGAGCGAAGAGCATTTGGCTCTCGCTCGATTGCTCGCCTCCCGGTCCACGCTTAGCGTGCCGCTCCTTGCGAGGGGTCGAACCCTTGGCGCCCTGACGTTCGTCTTGACGAGGTCGAACCATAGATACGACGCTGTGAGCCTGCCTCTTGCCGAAGAGCTCGGTCGCCGGGCGGCTCTAGCTCTGGACAACGCTCGGCTCTATGACCAAGCGCAGGCGGCGGTCCGCTTGCGGGACGAGTTCCTCTCGATCGCGGCGCACGAGCTAAAGACACCACTCACGAGCTTGCGAGGTTTCGCGCAGCTCCTCCTGCGCCAGACGGAGTCCGGAAGCTCTCTGGACCCAGTCCGCGTCCAGCGAGCCGTCACCGTGATCGACGCCCAGTCGGAGAAGCTCGCGCTCCTCGTGACGCAGCTCCTGGACGTCACACGTCTCGAGAGCGGACGTCTCAGCCTCGATCGAACGACAGTCGATCTGGCCCAGCTCGCGCGCTCTGCAGTCGAGACCGCGCGCCCAGGCGCCCCCCGCCACGATGTGAAGCTCGAGGCGCCAGAATCGTTGGCGGCGCTCCTCGATCCGCTGCGGGTCGAACAAGTGCTCGTCAATCTGATCGACAACGCCATCAAATACAGCCCCGACGGCGGCTCGATCGATGTCGAGGTGTGGGCGCCGACGGCTGGTGAGGTCACCATCGCGGTCTCCGACGAGGGTATTGGCATCGAGCCCGAACACCGAGACCACATCTTCGAGCGCTTCTACCGAGCCGGTGATGGTGTGATTTCGGGGATGGGCTTGGGCCTCTACATCACGCGCCAGATCGTGGAGATGCACGGGGGCACGATTTCCGCGGAGTTCCCAGCATCGGGCGGCTCCCGGTTCGTCGTGAGGCTCCCTCGCGGTGGGGCGGCAGAGCCGAACGCTGTGGCGGAGGCGCCAGCCTCAGGGCGCGCGCTCGGGTGAGACCCACAGCGCCGTCCCATCGGTGCTGAGCTCGACCGTCCCGTGTGTGTCCGTTCGATAGACCGAGATGCTGTCGAGAAGCGCCAGCGTCTCGCGAGTCGGCGAGCCCTCGCGGTTGCGCGCTCCGACCGAGATGACGGCGACCGACGGGTGCACGGCGGCGAGCATCGCGGCGTCGACGCTGTTTGCGCTGCCGTGTCGCGGAACGATGAGGGCATCGGCGGCAACGCTCATTCCACTCCCAGCGCTTCGGACGACGTCTGCCGGCGTGCTCGTCGAGGCGATGAGCATCGACACCGAGCCGTGTTGGAGCCGGAGGGCGAGCGACCGACGTGGGGCGGCATCCGTTCCAGATGGTCCTACGATCGGGGCGGTCGGGAGAACCTCCAAGGTTACGTCGGGCTCGACGGCGATCGTTGTTGGAGCGTCTGCGCTGACGAGGCGCCCGGTCGAGGCGGCCGATCGCCAACGTTGGTAGAGGGATGACGGACTCTCTTCGGCAGGACCGACGTAGAGCGTCGAGGGGTACCGATCCAGCGCCGCGACCATGCCGGGTAGGTGCTCGGAGTCCGCGCGGGTGAGAGCCACGATCGAGAGGTTGCGCTCAGCGAGCCGCATCCGTCTGCCGATGCCTGCGAGGAGTGTTGATGGATTCGGCCCGCCGTCGATCAACAGGGTCTTTCCGAGCGGCGTCCGGACGAAGACCGCGTCGCCTTGCCCGACGTCGATGACGGATACGACGAGCGGATTCTTGGACTCGCCCGATCGCGCCCACGCGATCGTCCCGAAGATCGAGAGGCAGACCAGTGCGATGGCGGCTGGCCGCAGGAGGGGCGACGAGCGTGCCGCCGCCAGGAAGGCCCGGCCTTCGGGTGTAGGCGCGATTGCCCACGCGAGCAGGAGGAGGGCGTAAATGGCCGCCAACAGCGGAGACACGTCGCCGACGGGAGCTGTCGCGCCGGGCACGCGGGCGCTCGCCTCGATGATGGCCACCATGGGGACCGTGGGGACCATTAGCAAAGCTCCGACGATTGGCGCAGCGACGGGAACCGCGAGGTTGGCGAGCGCGCCGATGGCGCCGGCGATCGTCGCGACGGGGATGAGCGGCGCCACCAACACGTTGGTGACGGGCCCTACGACAGACACCTGGTGGAACACGGCGGCGATGATTGGCAGCGTTGCGAGCTCCGCGGCGAGCGTGGCTGCCAACGGCTCGCGGGCAGGCTCGGGGAGCCACGGAACGAGCGCTGAGATGCGAGGCTGGAGCGCGATCAGCCCCAAGGTCGCGACCGCCGAGAGCTGAAAGCTCAAGTCGGCCACCAGCGACGGATCCACGGCCAGCATTCCAGCGCAGGTCAGGGTGAGCGCGGCGAGCGCATCTGCTCCCCGGCCGGAGCGCAGAGCAAACAGCGCGATTGTTGCCATCACCGCGGCGCGGAGCGTGGGTGCCGTGGCACCGGCGAGCAGCGCAAAGAACCAGAGTCCAACCAGCGGCAGGACAGCGCCAACTCGGCCCCATGGCCGAGCAATCGTCATGAACGCGCCCGCAACGAGCGTGATGTTGAACCCGGAGACTACGACTATGTGGGTCGTGCCCGACGCGACCAAGGCCTGCTGAAAGCTCTCTGGCATGCCCCGGGACGAACCGATCAGGAGCCCATTCAGGAGCGCCGCCTGCGGCTCGGGAACTGCCCGATCTATCGCAGTTTTGATGCTGGTGCGCCACGCTTGAAGGGTGCTCGCGATCGCTCCCTGCGGGCTCGACACGGTCGGTACGATTCGAGGATAGGCTGACGTTGCGACTACCCCTCGAGCGAGCAGTCGACGACCGTCCGCCATGGTTGGCCGTACGGGCTCGACCCGGCCGATGAATTCGATCCGGTCGCCGGGCTCCACTGGCGGAAGTGCGCGGGTGGTGAGCTGCATGAGTCCACGAGGCGGCGATAGCCGCTCGGGGCTGAGGACTTGGTCGACGCGAACTGTGAGTCTCGCAGTCTGGCCGCGCTCGTCGACAGCTTGCACAACCGCGGCTACTCTCAGAGGACCTGTCGGGGCGGCGTCCCAGGGCTGTGCCTGGCCGCCGACGGCCGCGGCGGCTCGCCACAACCCAGCGCCCACCGCGAGGGCGACGAGGAACGGCCCGACCATCGCTCGGCGGCGCGCGAGAAGCGCTCCCAAGATGCCTGCGACCGCACCAATTGTTAGCCCGGAGCCAACGGGGATCCACACGCTCGGACTCAGCTCGGGTCTGATCGCAACAAAGGCCACGCCGACCACAAAAAGCGCGCAGGCGAACGGTACCGGCAGCGGAAGTGCGAGCCGAGGCTTCATGTCTCGTCAGTCGACAGAGATCAGCGCTTTGATCCGTTCGTAGGTGGAGGCGTTGACGATCCGCTCGTCGCGGAGCTGTTCGATGCGCGTGAACGGACCGGTGGCGGTGCGCCGCAGCAAAATCTTGTCTGCTGTCACGGGGCCTATGCCAGGCAGCGATTCGAGCATTCTCTTGGTTGCTGAATTGATGCTGATCGTGGGTGAGTTGGACGCGGCCGAGGGAGGTGGAGCGGCGGAAGCCGGCTGAGGAGGAGGCGCGGCTACGCTCTCGGCCGAGCCAACACGTCGAATAGGAATGACGAGCTTCTGACCATCGGTGACCTTGGCGGCGAGGTTGAGCTCGCGGGTATCTGCCTCCTCCGTGCTGCCACCGGCAGCCTCGATTGCCTCGAAGATGCGCGCGCCCGTCGGAAGGGAATAGACGCCGGGCGCAGCGACAGCGCCATCGACGTGGACGTACATCGCGACGACGGGCGTCGGTTGGGGCTCGATCGTGCGGATCTCGATGGGCGGCTGAGGCTGGCGCGCGCTCACGCTGACGACAAGCGCGGCGATGATGGCGACGCCGATCGGGATGGCGGTGAGCAACCAGTTCCGCAATTGTCCTCCCTGCAGTCCGGTCGATGGAGTTGGCCAGGTGAAGGACGCCGTTGCGTGGCTATGGTACGCGAATTGCGACCACAATTGTTCCGTGCTAGAGTAGGCCCGATCGGGCTCTTTGGGGGCATCAGCGAGTCGGGGGAGGGTCGGATGAATACGTTCTTCGCCGTTGCTATCGGACTTGTCGCTAGCTACCTGGGCTACACCCAATACGCCAAGCGCATCGACCGCGACGTCATCCAGGCCGACGAGAAACGTATGACCCCCGCTCGGCTGTACACCGACGGCGTGGACTTCGTTCCCACCAGCCGCAACGTGCTGTTCGGCTACCACTTCAAGTCCATCGCCGCGGCGGGACCAATCGTCGGCGCGATCACCGCGGCGAACCTCTGGGGCTGGGTCCCGGCCATTGTCTGGCTGGTGCTCGGCGTCTGCTTCATCGGCTGGGTCTCCGACTACTCGGCCATCATGCTGTCGATCCGCAACGAGGGCCACAGCCTGAGCGCGATCGCGCACCGGCTGATCGCGCCGCGCACGCGAATCATCCTGTTCGTGTTCATCTTCTTCTACCTGTTGCTCATCGGCGGCGCGTTCGGCGGCATCCTGGCCGACGTGATGAACGCGCAGTCCCAGGCGCCGCTCGGGATCATCGTGCTGATGGCCATGGCCCTCTTGCTGGGCCAGATGCTGTACCGATGGCACATGTCGCTCATCCCCGCGACCCTCATCGCGGTTGGTGTGACCACCGCCGCGATTCTCGCCGGCCCAGCGTCCGCGTCATTCTTCAAGGACACCTTGGGTGGAGGCATCAATAGCCTCACCGGCGGCGCGCCTCTGGTCCAGTACTTCGACCCAACAGTGGCCGATCCCAACACCGGCCTCGTCGTTGGCGCGGAGCGGCAGATCCTGCCGAGCTTCGTATTCTGGGCGCTCTTTATCCTCGCCTTCTGCTACTTCGGCTCCGTGCTGCCGATCTGGCGGTGGGCCCAGCCCGTTGTCTACATCGGCTTCTGGGTGACCATGGTCGCCATGCTGCTCGGCCTGGGCGGCGCGGCGCTCGCCATCTTTGTGAAGCCCGAAGTCGGCGTGCTGAAGCTCGCGGCGTTCAAGGGCTGGGACGCGGGAGTGGGCGGCGCGATCCAGACGATCTGGCCCATGCTCTTCGTTACCATCGCGTGCGGCGCCATCTCCGGTTGGCACGCGCTCTTCGGGTCCGTCGGAACGGCCCGTCAGATCGAGTACGAAACCGACGCGCTACCTGTCGGCGGTGGCTCGATGTTCATGGAGTTCCTGCTCGGCCTGCTGGCCCTTCTTGCCGTCAGCACGGGTGGCGGTGGCGGCGCTGGCGCGTTCGCAAACGGCCTCGCCGGCTTCATGAACGTGTTTGGCATTCCCGTGGAGTACGGGCGAGCTCTGGCGTTCGTAGCGTTCACGGTGATCGTGCTGGTCGTCACCCAGCTCGTCTTCCGGGTCATGCGCGTGACGCTTGCGGAGTGGCTCGGCGAATCGATTCCGGCCCTCCGCAACATCCACGTCTCGACCCTGGTGTCGCTCGCCTTGGCGCTATTCCTGATCCTGACGGGCACGTGGATCTATCTGTGGCAGCTCTTCGGTGGTGCGAACCAGCTCATGGCGTCGCTCTCGCTCCTCGTGGTCACGCTGTGGCTCGTGTCGATCGGGCGGAACGCCGTGTGGGTGGGCATCCCGATGCTGTTCATGTACGTTACGACGGTAGCGGCAAACGTCGTCACGGCCTACAACCTCTACATCACAGTCTTTGTCAGCAACGTCGGTCGAGAGGGCCGAATGATCCCGACGATCGGCTCGGCGCTCATGATCGTCATGGCGCTGCTGCTCGTCGGAGCGGCGCTGGTCATCGCCTATGACGGCTGGCAGGCCTACCGTCGATTCCGCACCCAGCCTGCGATTCCCGTCGCGGCCGGCGCCTCTTGACGACCGACCCTGGATCAAGAAGAACGTGATCTGAGTGGGGCTGCGGACCGCGCTGGGCGAGTTTCTCTACGGTATGACGGGGTACGAATTCGCCCGCCAAGCTTCGCACATGCGGCACGAGCTCGGGATGGCGATGATGCTGCTAAGTTTCGGCGACATGGTCGGCTTGCCCATCTTGCCGCCGATGTACGCGCTGCGACTCCTGCCCCACGTTATGCTGGACATCGAGCCGTGGAAGAGGCAACTGCTCCGCGAGCGGTTCGCTCTGGATAATGAAGAGTTCGATCTCATCGAGATGTGAGGAGGTGGGCCGTGGAGCCTGAATCCCAGCCCAAGGGTCTACGAGGATTAGTCAACGCCTTCAAAGAGGTCATGTACGGGATGGCTTCCCACGACATGGCGCGCCAGGCGATCCGCACCCGCGCCAGTATGGAGCACCTGTTCATCTTGACGACGATGGGCGACCTCCTCGGCGTGCCGATCCTGCCGCCCTACTATTCGATGCGTCTGCTCCCTTACGTTGTTCCCCAAATCGCGACCTGGAAGCGCCGCATGCTCCGCGAGAAGGACATGACCGATGCTCTGTCGTAACCGCGGGCTAGCTCTGTGAAAGAGACAGGCGCCGCGGTGCTGCGAGAATCGTTCGAGCAACACCCTGAGCGTCGGTACATCATGTTCGGCGGCAAGGGCGGGCTCGGGAAGACGACCTTCTCGGCTGCGACGGGCTACTGGCTGGCGAAGCAGGGCAAAAAGGTCCTGATCTTCTCCGTGGACCCACAGGCGAGCTTGTCGGACATCTTTCAGCAGGACCTGTTCGGCAAAGGGGCGGTGCCCATCATGCCGAACCTTTGGGCGCAGGAGATCGACGCTGATCGGCGCATCCGCGACTACCAGAACGAGATCCGCCAGAAGATCCTGGACATGTACGGCTTCGACAAGGTGCCGGATGAGATCGAGCAGTACATTCAGGCGGCGGCCGCCGAGCCTGCGATGGAAGAGAGCGCGATCTTCGACGCCGTCGTCGATATCGTCGTCTCCGGCGAGTACGACTACTACATCTACGACCTCGTGCCCCTCGGCCACGCGCTCTACTACCTCTCGATGGCCAAGATCTACGACGAGTGGATCAGCAAGATCACCAAGCTCCGCGAAGAGATGCGCGAGTACGAGAAGGTCGCATCGGTCATGAAGCGTCAGAAGGTGCTGGAGGAGGATCAGATCCTCACCGAGCTCCAGTACATCAAGGGGCGGATCAGCACGTCCGCCCAGATCCTCACCGACCGAGAGAAGACGGCGTTCCTCTTCGTGATCATCCCTGAGGAGATGGCGATCCTGGACACGAAGAAGGCGGCGGAGCTGTTCTCGAAGTTCGACGTGCCGATCGTGGGCTACGTCGTGAATCGGGTCGTGCCGCAACATCTACTTCAGGGTGAGATCCCACCCTATCTGAGGAACCGGATCTCGATGCAGCAGGGCTACCTCGACAGCATCCGCAATGGCTTCGGTACCCAGGTGCTGGCGGAGGTGCCCGAGATGGAGCGTGACGTGACGGGGTTGGCCATGATCGAGCGACTCGCGAAGATGATGTATGGCGACTAACTCACCGTCACCCGTCAAAGTCACCGAATCGATGGCGCAGTACCTGCGCCGTCAACCCGTGAAGTTCTCGTTCTTCGGCGGCAAGGGCGGCGTGGGCAAGACGGCCATGGCGGGTGCGCTCGCCCTGTCGTTCTCCGAGACGGGCAAGCGCACCATGCTGGTGTCGACCAACCCCGTGCACTCCTTGTCGAGCCTGCTGGGTCAGGACGTCTACGGGAAGGAGACCCCCGTGACTGGGGCGCCAAACCTGTGGGCATACGAGATCGACACGAAGGAGACGATCGAGCGCTCGAAGACCGAGATCCGCGAGAAGATCCAGTGGTTCCTCAAGTTCGCGGAGATCTCCACACGGGCGGACGAGTTCGTGGAGTCGGCGACGATGAATCCGGCCTTCGAAGAATCGGCGATGTTCGAGAACATGATCGACCTCATGTTCAAGGATGAGTACGACGCCTACGTCTTCGACACCGCCCCCACGGCTAACGCCCGTCGCCTCCTCGGAATGTCGAAGGTGTACTCGCTCTGGGTGGACAAGATGCTCCGCTCGCGCGAGGAGGCGCGCAGCCTCCGCGAGCTGCTCTCCTTCACGAAGAAGAAAGAGGCGGACCCTCTGATGGAGTACCTCCTCTCGTTCCGCGATCGCATGACCCATGCGCGCGCGCTGCTGACCGATCCGACCAAGACGGCGTTCTTCTTCGTTACCCTTCCCGAAGCCCTGCCGATCGCCGTCATCACGAGGTTCGTCGGCTGGTTCCACGAGTTCGGGATCCCGGTCGGTGGCGTTGTCGTGAACATGCTGATCGATCGCGCGTCAGTCTCGGCTGATGCCGCGGAGTTCGTACTCAACCGCGTGGCGATGCAGGAAGAGCACATGCAGACGATCGCGGAGAAGTTCGACGGCGAGGTCCGCGCCGTCGTGCCCCTGTTCGACACGGAAGTCCGTGGCGTGGACATGCTCCGACGTCTCGCCCGCTCCCTGATGGAATAGTGGGTCAGATGGCACGTACATGGTCATCGTCATCCTGACGGAATAGCTCGAGCTGGCTTGACACTTAGCTGCGTGGGCGTCTTGTCAATCTGATGGAATAGCTGTCATCCTGACGAAGGAAGGATCCGTGCCTCGTGGCTACCCATCCTTCGCCTGACGGACAGTATGAATTCGCTACGCCAACGCAAACTGACCTGCTGGTGGTGCGAACCCCGTGACGACCTGGGCGTTCGTGTCCGATATCCACGGAAACTACGGCGCCCTCCAGCGCGCCGCCTCGTGGTGTGAACGGCACGGCGTCGAGCGGTATGTGTGCCTCGGAGACGTGATCGGACGCGGTGACCCGGAGTCCTGTATCGCGTGGGTCCGCGATCGCGCCGCCCTGGCGATCGTCGGCAATCGGGACCTGGACTATCTCGAACGCGTCAGTACCGAGCTTCAGACCGTCGTTCGCGGATGGACGAACGAGGAGCGCGCCTCTGACTTCATCCTGTCCCACGGCGATCCGAAGCTCCATCGGCGCCTCAACTCCGGTGCCTTACGGGATGACTTTCGGCGTGCTGCTGCGTTCATGGAAGAGGCAGGCGCCCATCTTTGGCTCTTCGGCCACACCCACCGTGCTCGCGCTTGGAGACTGAATGGGGATGGCCCCGAGCCATTGGACGTGGATCGCATCGATCTCGAACCGGATGGACGCTACGTCGTCAACGTCGGGACGACGGGGATGCCGCTCCCGGGGCGCGGACCCGCCTCGTTCGTCGTTTACGACGACGAGACGCGACAGTTGCGAGTCGTTCCGATGGCCGAATGCGTAGTCGGAGGCTGAAAACGCCGCTGCTATACTCGAATCGAGAGCCAGTCTTGGATGAAATGCTGTGAGTAATTCGACGCCTATTTATCTCGATCACGCCGCTACGACGGCGGTCCATCCGCAGGTCGTCGACGCGATGTTGCCCTTCTTCACGACCAGCTACGGCAATCCGTCGGGCTCCTACGCGCTGGCGCGCGACGTGCGAAAGGCGATCGATCGCGCTCGAGATGCGTCCGCTGAGGTGCTTGGCTGTCGGAGCGCCGAAGTGCTCTTTACGAGCTGCGGGAGCGAAAGCAACAATCTGGCGATCAAGGGCGTTGCCTTCGCCAGCGCGGATCGCGGACGGCACGTCGTCGTGACCGCGATCGAGCACCATGCGATCACGCACACGTGCGAGTACCTCGAGCGCTACGCCGACTACGACGTGACGCTCGTTCCGATCGACGACTTTGGCCGCGTGGATCCCGATGCCGTCGGTCGGTCGATTCGTCCCGACACGGTGCTCGTTTCGGTCATGCTGGCGAACAACGAGATTGGCACGATCCAGCCGCTGCGAGCGATTGCCGACGTGGCTCATGCCCGTGGTGTGCCGATCCATACGGACGCCGTGCAGGGGGCGGCAAGCCTCGATCTCAACGTGGATCGCCTCGGCGTGGACCTTCTCTCTCTGTCTGCCCACAAGTTCAACGGTCCCAAAGGCGTCGGACTCCTATACGTCCGCCGGGGCACGCCGATCCTCCCGCAACAGCAGGGTGGCGGCCAGGAGCGCGGGCTCCGGGCAGGGACCGAGAACACCGCCGGTATCGTCGGGCTCTCCACAGCGCTCGGGCTCGCCCAGGGCGGCCGGGAGAGCTATCGCGTCCACTGTCAGGCCCTGCGCGATCACTTGATCGAAGGAGTGCTCGGTGGCATAGAAGACGTCATTCTGACCGGCCATCCGACTGACCGACTGGCAAACAACGCGAGCTTCGCCTTCCGTGGCGCCGACGGTGAGGCGCTCCTCATGGCGCTCGATGTCGAAAACGTCGCGGCGTCGGCCGGAAGCGCATGTACCTCGGGAACCCTTGAGGTATCCCACGTGCTGCGGGCCATCGGCCTCGACGACGACCTCGGTGGGGGCAGCCTGCGGCTGACCGTTGGTCTCGACAACACGATGGATGACATCGAGCGGGTGCTGCAGATACTTCCAGGCGTCGTCGAGCGCGCCCGAGCCGCCCGACGTATGTCCGTGGGTTAGAGTGTCATTCTGAGGGCGATACCCGAAGAATCCGTGCCGTGGCCGCGCACACAACTCATCGCTCAAACGAACAGATCGTTCAGAGCACCGGTTTACACAGTGCCGGGCTATTCGCTGGCGCCCTCGGCTTCCGGTGTGATCCCCATCGCCTGCTGGATCGCCGCTACGAAGTGCTGCTCGGGCACTGCGCCCACGAACTCCACCTTGTCGTTCACGATAGTCTTGGGCACGCCCGTTACGCCGTAGCGTTGTGAGAGCTCGGGAAACTCGTTCGCCTCGATCACGTCCGCGATCACGTTGTCGAACTCGGCTGCCATCTGGTGGGCCAAACTGGCCACTCTCGGGCAGTGCGGTCAGGTGGGTGTTACAAATACCTGCAGACGTATGGGGTCGCTGATCGCGGCCAGCGCCTCACGGGTTGCCTGAGCCAGGTTCGTCTGGTGCTTCGAGATGAACTGGATGTCCTGGATCAGCGTGCTGAACTCGTAGCCCGCGGGTGCGCCGAAGAAGCGCACGCGGGTCTCGTCGCCCGACGCGATCACCAGCGCCGGCACCTTGTCGATGCCGTATTGCTTGGCGACGTCGCGCTCGCGCTCGAAGTTGTGGATGTCGACGGAGATCTTGTCTGACGTGGCTGCGATCTCTTCGACGAGCTCCTGCACGTCGTTGCACGTCTCGCACGTCGGGCGACCCGGCACGATTAGTGGCGACTGGGGAATGGTGAAATACACCATTCGGACCGGATCCACGAGGTTTTCCGCGAACAGTTTCGTGATCGCCTCTCGGTCGCGATCGCTGATCAACGCCATAACTTGCTCACCTCTCTAGGCAATTCTATCAGCCGCTCACAGGCGCCTTCGCGCGGATCGCGTGGCGCTCCTCGCGTCCACCTTGTGTCGCATCAGAAGCTGAACGTCGCGCGCACGCGCGCCGTGATCACAAGGTCTCCGGCCTCCACGGGCGGAGCGGCGGCAGCCTGGCCCGCTGCGAGGGCGCGCGGGGCGATATCGGCCTGCGCGCGAGGTGTGGAGACGCTTTCCTCCGCGATGCTGACGATTCCGGTGATCGTCAGCCCCGCGGCTGCGGCGATAGCTTGGGCCTTCGCTTGGGCATTCGTCGTCGCCTCTCCGAGAGCCTGGCGCTGGAGGGCGCTGGGATCGGACAGGCCGAAGCGCAAGCCTCCGATGACGTTGGCGCCGTTCGCGATCGCCGAGTCGAGCACCGCGCTGGCGCGAGAAAGGGTCCGTACGGTGAGTGAGACGTTGTTGCTGGCGCGGTACGCCTGGATCTCGGGCGGGGCGTCGTCGCTCGACCGCTGCGATCGATAAATCGGTTGGAGCGAGAGTCCCGTCGTCTGGATGTCGCGGTCCGCGATGCCGAGGCCGCGCGCTCCCGCGATGACGGCCGTCTGTCGTGTGCTGACGTCCGCCATCGCCTCGTCCGCGGTCGGCGCCACCGCGGAAACGCCGACGGTGACCACCGCGATGTCTGGCTCGGCGCGCACCTCCGCGGACCCAGCCACGGAGATGACGGACTGATTGTCTGTTTGAGCTGCTTTTGCATCGGATGCGGGGAAGCGAACGCTGGTCAAGAGTGACAGCGCGCCGACGGCAGCGATGAAGATCGACGTTCTGAGTGTGGTCTTGATGTGCATGGGGATCTCCTCCAATCGTTTTCCCTATGACAAAGACGCTGCACTGGATCATAAGGTTCCCGCTTCAGCCTCGTCGCTGTTGTGGGGCGGGGTGGGCGAGCGGTATTCTCCGTGTCGGCGAAGCGCGCCATCCAAAGCCAATAGACAGGAGGCTCACCTCATGGCGAAGGAGCAGACCACCTTCTTCTGGAAGAAAACCTGAAGCACCTGCCGCAATGCGAGAGAGACGGTCTCGCAGGCGGGTGTGCCGCTCGTGGAGCGGGATTACTTCAAGCAGCCATTTACGGAAGCGGAGCTTCGCGCCCTGCTGGGTGAACGCCCGGCGGCAGACATCTTCTCATGGCGCAGCCCGACAGCGCGGAAGCTCGGGCTCGCCGCCAAGCGCGATACGCTTTCGAACGACGATCTGATTCGGATGATGATCGAAGAGCCGAACCTGATTCGGCGTCCGCTCTTCTCGGTGAACGGCGAGCTTGTGGCCGGCTTTGACGCCACCGCGCGGGCGGAGCTCACCAAGCTGCTCGGGGCTCCGATCGAGGCCTCGTCGAAGGGGCGTTAGTAGAGGCTGCCGTGTCAAATGAGAGTGGGTTACGCCTAGCGATTCACTTCGTCGATGATCTCACGTGCGATGGACAGCCAATACTCGCCAGCGGTGCGGGTGAACCCACTGGGTCTCAGGTTGTAGTCGGCCTGGTTCCGCTTATCCCGAAGGCGATGAAGCGTGCTCGCGAGGTGCGGTGCATGAGCCGCGAGAGCGTTGACGATCAGCCAGTGGTCGCGAGGCCCCGCGGTGAGACGCACGAGACGAAGGTCGATGACCTTCTCTCGTGCAACAAGAAATGCGGCGTAGTATGCGCGGCTGATACTGGCACGAACCAACGCCTGATCCGGATCTGAAGTCGATGTCCGCGCACCCGAGAGACCTCGAAGCAGATATTCGGCGACGTAGAGGTACGCGGCGGGGTCAAAGTCGGCCACTACTCGACATCGACGCCTATCGATACAAGCTCCGACAGCTTATGCGTCTCCTCTGGCCCAAGGTGACTGATTCGCGCGCGCACGAGGTTGAGCAATCGACGCCAGGCCGCCGATGCCTCACCGACGGCGCTCTCCGGCACCCACACGGTGAAACCCAAGAGCTCCAAGTCCTCGATCTCCGGATCCGTCATGCGCTCGACATCAACCCTGTCGATCGGGATGCCGGAGTCGCAGAGCTCACGGGCCGCGGCCTCGGCCGCCGCCACGATCTCCTCGAGTCGTTCGCGGTGGATCATCGCGAGGGCCTCCGGGCTCTTCCGCACCGGGATCTGGCCCGCAGTGCTCCGCTGTTTTGCCATCGTCGCCGCTCCGCCGCCCCAACCAGCAGATATCTTCGTCTGCCGCAAATTCTACCCTCGTCGGCCGATGAGCAAGGATCGGCGATTCATGATTAGGCGGGTCGGCGTACCCGGTCGAGGCGAGCTGTTCTGCCGTCACGTTCTCCAAGCCTCGGGCGCGCCAATCGACCGTGTAAGGCGCTAAGAAGAGCGGCGCCGACCTCGCGAAGCAACGGTCGCCCCAGTTCCGCCGGCTTCAGCGGTTCCGAGCCGGGGGCGAGGGGCGCATCAGCCTGCTGAAGGTGGCTCGTGGTCGGCCGGGCCGTCCATGGGCAGCGCCTCGTGTGCGCTACGGTCGGTCAGTCTCGGATCACGAGCTCGTGGGGGCGGGTCCCGAGACGGCGCGCCCCGCCCCTGGTTATCACCACTGTGTCCCCCCAGTTCAGCGCCTTAGGGCCATTCTCGTCGGTCCACTCCGCATAGGGCTTCAGTACGAAGCACGTGCCCGGCTCGAGCACGCGGTCGCTCAGGCGGTTGATAGGCGCGGACGTTGGCGTGATGAGCGGCATGTCATCACCAAGACCCTGGCCGTGGAGCGTGGGTCGCGCTCGAAACCTCTCCGTGCTCGCGGCGTCCGCGGCGGCGCTCACTTCGCCGAAGGTCACCCCGGGGCGGAGGAGCTCCCAGCTTCGGTCCCAGGCGTCTACGCAGACCTGCCAGGCATCCAGCCAGTCCTGCGGGACCGGCCCGATCGCGGCCGGCTGGACACCCTGCGCCGCGTAGCCGGCGAAGCGGCCCTCGATCTCGGTGAAGAGAATCTGGCCCGGTTCGGCTATCTGCCCAACGGGCTGGATCGGCAGAGCGCGAATGTCGCGCAGCGGCGCGAGGCCGAGGTGTGCGAAGCGGGGCAGGTCGGCGCCAGCGCGCATCATGCCGAGCGCCATTTGGCCCCACATCTCTCGGTCTGAGGTACCGACCGCCAGGTGAGCCACGGCGGCGTTCAGCCCTGCATCGGCGCCCGCGGCGGCCCGTTCCAGCGCGGCGATCTCCTCGTCGCTCTTGACGAACCGCGCCTCCTGCATGAGCTGGGTCGCTCCCACCCACCGCGCGTGCGAGAAGACCTCTCGCAGCGTGATGAGGGTGTGGTAGTTCAGGTCTCCATCAGGGCGGCGCATGAAGCCGTCGAGACCTGCGATGCCGATGATCTTGCGGTCGGCGTCCAGCTCCTGGAGACGATCGATCAAGCCCGCGATCCAACGGCGGTTCCACGGTCGAATGTCGCTGACCCACTCCGCCGCGGCGCTGCCAGCCCGACCCCGGTTCGAGATGGCTGTCACGTCGCCAGAGACAGGCACGATCGCGGGCCCAATGTCGTCCGCCATTTGCGTCAAATACCGGCTGTCGGCCGGATTCGGCGCGATCATGATGTCGATGCCGGCCGCATCCATGAGGGAGCGGACCAACTGCCAGCGACGGTCGCGTTCCGAGAGTGAGAAGCTGTGGACCGGGAAGTCCCGGTTGAACAAGGGATTGGATTCCATACTCAGAGCTATTATCGACGGACGTGCGGCTGAGTGCTAGACGCCGATGCTCGGGGATGGATTGCCTCAAAGATCCGCGATCGATCATCGGACCTCGTTCCGCATCGCGCGGGTGGCCCTCGCACTCTTCGTACTCGTCTCCGTAATCGTGGACAGCGCGCCGATCCTCCTTGATCGGCGCGTGGCTCAACTCGCTGGGCCGTACACGTGGAGCGCCGTCGACTGGGAGGTCAGGCACCTTGGGGACGGCGTACAGGAGATCCGGGATCAGCTCTTCAACTCACCGTCAGACGATCGCGTCCTGGCCGAGGTGCGCGCGTACCTTACGGGCGAGATCTCTCTCGAGAACACCGGCGTCGCGGAGCTCCGAGGACTGCTGGCCGCGGCGGTGGCGATGCAGCTCCGGGAAGACGGGGCTCCGGTGCTTGGGCGGCTCGTCGCTCCTCCAGTCACGCTGTCGCTCACGAGAGCTCTTCGGCTCCTCGTCGTGTCTCCGCGCAATGAGATCCGCCAGGCGTCGTTCGCACTGCTGGAGGGCGACTTTCGGATGGACCGTGCTCCGGAGTTGGAGCGCGCTGTCGATGCCCACAACGTTTCCGCGCTGGTTGTGGAGCAGATCGCGATCGCGACGTATCCAACGCTGATTCCTCTGGATACGCCGCCGTCTGCTGCCTTGCAGACTGTTGCCCACGAATGGACCCACATCGCCCTGTTCTTTGCTCCCCTCGGGCAGGCGTACGGCACGTCACCGCAGGCGCGGAACATCAACGAGACCACGGCCGACGTCGTGGGGGAAGAGATTGGCAACGCGCTGATGCGTCGGGCCGGCATCGAGCCCCCCCGATCGTCCAGCGGGGGCCGGGCGTCCCCGTTCGCGGAGCGGATGCGAGCGATCCGTCAGCGGGTTGACGAGTTTCTGGCGGGTGGCCAGGTCGAGGAGGCAGAGGCGTACATGGAGGCGCAGCGGCTCGCCCTGGTGACAGATGGCTACCGAATCCGACGACTCAACCAAGCCTACTTCGCGTTCTTTGGAAATTACGCCGAGGGTCCCGCCGCGTCGACGGAGGTGCCCGATGGCGTCCGCGCGATCAGAGCCCAAAGTGAAACGTTGGCGGAGTTCCTGGCGCGAATCGGCCGAATCACGAGCACCGCCGAGCTGCGCGCCGCCGTCGGCGCCTCTTCGCCGTAGCGCCGGTCAGTCCAGCGCAGCTCGTTCGTCTCGTTTCCGCGCGATGCGAACTCGCTCGAACGCGTAGTACGCCATCGCCAGGCTAAGAAACAGTCCCACAGGCCCATCGACCCATCCCCCGAGCCTGAAGAAGCGGTGGACGAACGCTCGCAGCGGAGCGCCGAGATAGGAGCGACGTCGCGGTGGGCCGGATGATCGCAGCGCCTCGGCCTCCATGGCGGTGTACCGGCGCTGCTTGCGGAAGAAGTCCTCGAGAGTCGCGTAGTTGAAGTGGAGCAGCCTTTGGGAGAGGTTCCCCGTGGCGCCGTCCACTGCCACGGTCTCGTGAACCAGATGGCTCTCGTCGTAGCGGCAACGGCCCCGACGCAGGAGCCGGAGCTGGTTGTCCGGTGACCAGCCGCCGCCACGAAGGAGGCGTCCAAAGACGATGTTGTGGCGGGCTACCCAGTAGGCCGCGGGTTCGGATGATTCGGTGGTTTCTTCGTCCCGTTCCGTGGTGCGTCCTTTGACAGGCTCAGGATGAGCGGATGGGGAATGGTCGGGTCCTTCGACGGGCTCAGGATGAGCGTTGGCAGAAGTGATGGCGGCGCGGATCTCGTTGGCAAGGGCCGCGGAGACGCGCTCGTCGGCGTCCACGAAGAAGATCCAGCGGCCGCGTGCCAGATCGATCGCCAGGTTCCTGAACGTTGAAAACGACTGGAAGGGCCGCACCTCGACGCGGTCTGCCATGAGAGTGGCGACGTCCGCGGAATCATCCTGCGACCCATCGTCGATGAGGACCAGGACCTCGTCGGCCCACCTGAGCAGGGGAAGCAGCTCGGCGAGGTTGGCCGCCTCGTCTCGGGCGATAACGCACGCGGTGATCGCGGGCTGCTGTGGTGGCCCGTCGGTCATGGCCGTCGCTGGAGCACGCGTTCGATCCCCTCGATTCGCGCATCGGTGTCGATTGGCGCGCTATGTCCCTCGTCTCGTCGTCGCCTCAGACGACTGCGCTCCCGCGTCAAGCCGAAGGTCGTGATGAATGTGGCGAGCCCCTGGAAGAGCCAACCGCGGTGCTTCCGGTGGAGCCGCTTCCGGCTCGCGTACAGTCGAACCAGGCTCGCGGAGCGCGCCGTGGCGGCGCTGCGGCCCTCGTGGTGGATCGCCGTCGCGGACGGAACGTGCGCGATGTCCCAACCTCGTTTGCGCGCGCGGACGCACCAGTCCACCTCCTCGCAGTACAGGAAGAAGCCTTCGTCCAACGGCCCCACGTCGTCCCATGCCGTTCGCCGGATCAACATACAGGCGCCCAACGGGTGGACGATCGAGATGGCCCGTCCATCTCGTGAGGAGAGCCTGCCGTTGATTCTTGTATGGAGCAGACGTCCCGGCCGCGGGAAGAATTCCAGCCACGTCATGAGGAGCGATGGATACGTGAACGCGCTATCCTGTGGAGTTCCATCGGGGTAGACGAGCCGTGGGCCGACCGCGGCGGTTTCGGGATGAGCCTGGAGATAGGCGAGGAGGGATGGCAGCGCATCGGGGAGGAGCTCGGCATCGGGATTAAGGAGCAGGAGGTACGCGCCGTGGGCCTGCGCTGCACCGACGTTCGTGGCGGCGGCGAACCCGCGATTCACGCCTTGAGGCAGCAAGCTCGCGGTGGCACTGCCGGCGCGCGCCTCGTCAAGAGTGCCATCGGACGATCCGTTGTCGACCACGACGATCTCGGTCGTCGTGGTGCCCGCGTGCGCCGCGCCCGCGTGTTCTTCGATCGATCGCAGGCAGCGTCCGATGAACCCTTCCGACTGATAGGTCACGACGATGACGGAGACGTCCAAGCCGTTCCCTGCGGCCTCGCTGCTGGGGCCTGCGAGGGATGGTAGCAAGGGCAAGATGCTAGAATCCAGCGGAATTGCCCATGCTGATTGACACCCATGCCCACGTCAGCGCACCCGAGTTCGCCGACGACCTTTCAGACGTTCTCGACCGCGGCTCGGCGGCGGGCGTGGAGCGGGTCATCTGCGTTGGGTACGACCTCGCGACGAGCCGCAGGGCGGTGGAGCTGGCGGACCAAGATTCTCGGATCTTCGCGACCGTTGGCGTTCATCCGAACTCGGTGGCCGAAGAGTCGCCGGACTGGCGGCACGAGATCGAACGCCTCGCCCTGCACCCACGTGTTGTGGCGATCGGAGAAACCGGCTTGGACTACTACCGGGACTTCACCCCGGCTTCCGTACAGCAGGAGGCGCTCCAATGGCACCTCGCTTTCGCCGATAGCCTGGGGCTTCCCGTTGTCATCCACAACCGAGAGACAGACGACGACATGACCACTGCCCTCCTCGACTGGGCGGCTCGGCGGTCGAGCGACTCGCCACCGGGGGTTCTTCACTCCTTCTGCGGCAGCTCGGAGATGTTGGTCGCCTGCGCGCAGGTCGGCTTCGCGGTCTCGTTTTCGGGGATGGTGACTTTTCCCAACAAATCGCTCGCCTTCATGTCTGACCTCGTGCGGCAGACGCCGGCCGACGCGCTGCTCGTGGAGACCGACTCGCCGTATCTCGCCCCCATGCCATTCCGTGGACGTCGCAACGAGCCCGGCCGTACACGCCAGGTGGCCGAGCGGGTGGCGGAGATCCGAGGCATGTCGATCGAGGACGTCGAGCGGCTCACGACGGCCAATGCGCACCGTGTGTTTTCGCGGTTGGGTGCGGTCCCAGTTGCGTAGCCAGGCGCAGTCCCTATTCGCTCCGATTGAGGCGGATCTCAAGGCCGTCGAGCAGCGCATCGAAGCGGCGACGAACATCGAACCGCCCATGCTTCGCGAGTCCCTCCGCCACGTGATGCTGACTCGCGGGAAGCGCATCCGCCCGGCCTTGACCATTGCGAGCGGCAAGCTCTTTCGCGAGGGCGGCGCGAGCCTGAACGCGATGGCGGCCGCGGTCGAGTACCTCCACACAGCCACGCTGATTCACGACGACGTCGTGGATCAACCCGAGCTCCGACGTGGGGCGGCTGCACTGTACACCATGGTCGGGAACTCGGTCGCGTTGCTGGCGGGCGACTACCTGTTCGCCCAGGCGGCCGCGACCGCCAGCGAGACGAACAACTTGCGCATCATGCGCCTCTTCGCCGAGTCCGTGATGACGCTTTGTGCTGGCCAGATCGACGAATCAGCCCGCGAGCGAGACGATCGCTGCCTCTCGGATCGCGATAGCTACTACCGCACGATCGACGCAAAGACCGCGGCGCTGTTCGTTCTCGCCTGTCACGCGGGCGCGATACTCGGCGAGGCGCCGACGGAAGAGACGAATGCCTTGCGGCACTACGGCCGTCAGCTCGGCCTCGCCTTCCAGATCGTCGACGACATCCTCGACTTGGTCGGCGATGAGGCCGTGATGGGCAAGCCGGCGGGCAGTGACCTGCGACAGGGGCTCGTGACGCTCCCCGTGATCTATCTGCGGGACGAGGTCCCTGACGAGCTCCTGCGTCAAGTCTTCGCGGAGGATGGCGCGCGCGAGGATGCCATCCAAACCATCACCAGTCGCGCGCGCACCAGCCGGGCCATCGACCGAGCATACGCCGAGGCGCGGCAGCTCGCCGAGGATGCGGCCCAAGCGCTAGAAGGACTACCGCCCGGGGAGCATCGCGATCTCCTGTTCGAGCTCACCCGCACGGTGGTCGACCGCGAGGCGTAGTCGCCCCGAATGATCGGGAGACGCCCGTGAAGACCTCCGCGCTCGAAACCTATCTCGCGGGCGTTGATGCGAAGGCGAGACCGCTCGTCCTGGCCCTAGACGACGCGCTGCCGGCTAGAACCCGGTAGCGCTCGTCGCTAGGTACTCTCGAGGGGTCCATCCGCGGTTACCCTGACGATCCTCGACGTTCCGCCAGGCTCGGCCCTCGGTCGTAGTATCCGGACCCACGATCCTCAAGATGATGCCGTCGCGGTAGGCGACGATGCCGGGAGCACCCGCTCGCGCCTCACGGCGGATGAAGGCGCCGGTTCCGCCCGTGTTCGCGATGATCACGAACTCGACCCGCTGCTCGACCTCGGTCGGAAAGGGGGTGGGTGCGACTTGACGGGTTGGAGGTTCGAGGAACGCGGCGACCTCGGGCTCGTCGTCTTGGTCTGGCAGAGCGGTCGGGGACGAGGGAGTCTGTGATGATGGCCGGTCGGCCGATCGGCTTCCGACGAGCGCGAAAGTCACGGCCCCAAACATGAGCAACAGAACGGCAATGACTCCAGCCGGCGCCAGCCACCGCATGCTAACCTGGCGCCGCTCCGCGATGAAGAGGCGCCCGCACCACTCGCACTCGCGGGCGGTAGGGTCATTTCGCCCCCCACAGCCGGGGCACAACACCGTATCCTGTCGCAATTCTTCACCTATCATGCCGGTCGAATTGTATCGCTTCTCCCGGCCGCGTTAGGCGTCCCGCGCGGCTGTCACCGGGTAGAATTCGGTCACAGTGAGGCCGCATTATCGGCCTCAACGACCCGCTTAGGATGATGGAGGCAGGGGTGCGCGACGGCTCCGGGGAAGCTGGCCTAGCGGTTGACGAGGCGCTGAGGCGGGTCATTCGCGAGCGGCGCATCGCCGTCCTGGCGACGGTCGTCACCGCCGCCGACGTCCGAGCGATCGGTCGTAAGCTCCTCGTGGAGCGCGAGGACACTACATCGGGGTCGCTTGGCGATGCAGAGCTCGATGCATCGGTCCGTGGCGATGCTCACGAGGTGATGGCGGTCCGGAAGAGTCAGGTGATCGCCTATCCGTCCAGCGGCGGCGAGGTGGAGGTCTTCCACGAGCTGCTCGAGCCGCAGCCGCAGCTCCTCATCATCGGGGCGGGCCACATCGCGGTTCCACTCGCGCGGTTCGGCCACCAGTTGGGTCTCGAGGTCGTCGTCCTCGACGACCGCGAGAAGTTTGCCAACGTCGAGCGATTTCCGGATGCTGACCGGGTGATCGCCGCGGATTTCGGCGGCTCGCTCATCGACTACCCAGTCACGCCGTCCACGTACATTGTCATCATCACCCGGGCTCACACGTACGACGAAGAGGCGCTGCGGATCATCCTGGGTAGGCCGAGCGCGTACATCGGGATGATCGGGAGCCGGCGGCGCGTGCAGACGGTGCTGCGTACGTTGGCGGCGGAGGGCTACGATCGCGACGCGCTCGCCCAGATCCGCGCGCCGATCGGCCTCGACGTGGCCGCCGAGACGCCCGAGGAGATCGCGTTGTCAATCATTGCGGAGGTCGTCGCGGCGCGGCGGGGTGGGAGCGGCGTTCCCCTATCCCAGCAGATGCGCGCCATTGCGATTTAGTATCAAGGCAGCGACGTGTGTGCGGTCGCTAGCAGACGTCGTTGTCAGAGGGAGTTGAAATGGCATCAACACAGGAGCTCGGTCGAATGATGGAGCAGGCGGAGACCCGCTCGGCAGGAGGAGAAAAGGTCGCCCTAGTGACGATCATCCGCACCAGGGGCTCGACCCCACGCAAGGTCGGCACGAAGATGCTCGTCTTCGAAGACGGTCTCTTTGCCGGCACCGTTGGCGGTGGGTGTGGTGAGGCGGACGTCCTTCAGGAGACGCTGCGCGTCATGGAAACGGGCGAGCCCGCCCTCTTCCATGTGGATCTGACGGCGGATGAAGGCGAGGAGAGCGGCGACGTCTGCGGTGGCATTATGGACGTCTTTATCGAGCCCTGGGCGCCCGGGAAGAGTTTAGAAGATCGGCCCGATTAGGCGGGTAGCGGCAGACCCTGTGCAATCCGCCAGTCGTTGAGGATGCGGACGTCATTGGGGAAGGCCAGCTCCGGCAGATCGTCTGGCGAGAAGAGCCCAACCTCGCTGCACTCGTCACCCGCGCACAGATAGCCTCCGACCGGGTGGGCCAGGTACACCGCCAGGACGATCGGGTTGTCCGCTTCCGAATACAGGCCGAGCAGTCGATCGACCTCTACGACGAGCTGCGTCTCCTCCTCAACCTCGCGTACCGCGGCCGCATCGACGGCCTCGCCGCGGTTGACGTAACCGGATGGGAAAGACCAGTAGCCGATGCGCGGGTTGATGGAGCGTCGGCCGAGCACGAGCTTTCCGTCGATCGAGATAACGGCGACGGCGACGAGTTTGGGGTCCTCGTAGTACACGAAACTGCACGTAGGGCAATGTGGTCGGTCGCGCCCGGCGATGTCGTCCAAGACCAGGAGTGTTGCGCAGTGGGGACAGTACTTCACGCCCGACCTCAGGCAGCGAATGGCATTCGGCGGAGACTCAAGCTATCATAGCCACCGTACAAAGTTCGGCGCAACGATGCTCGCACCCGCGAACGCTGGCGTGCCGATAGTCGCTCCGGTACAATGGTCCGAGTGATCATGCGCGGAAGTGGCTCAGTGGTAGAGCATCACCTTGCCAAGGTGAGGGTCGCGGGTTCGAATCCCGTCTTCCGCTCCGATGTCTGAGCGTCCGGATGGACGCACCACGGGAGGCGCGCCGTGTCGGTGCTCCGTGGCAGAACCTCCGCCCGGTGAGGAGTGGGCTCGTCTCTTGTAGACCGAGCCCACTTTGCTGTTCAGCGCGATTTAGAGTCAGCCAAGATCTACCAGTCCGGCAAATCCCCGCCGGGCCTGTCATTTGGATGAGCCATGAAGGTTGAAACCGAGCAGTTGCCGCACGGCGAAGTGGCCCTCTCCTTCGAGGTCGAAGACGATCGCGTCGAGCGCGCGATGGACGCGGCGTACCGCCGGATGGCGGGCAGTGTAAACATCGCGGGGTTCCGACGTGGCAAGGCGCCGCGTCAGCTCGTCGAGCGCGTGCTTGGCCGCGAGCAGCTCCTCCAGGAGGCCCTGAACCACCTCCTTCCAGAGGTCTACGAAGAGGCGCTTCGCGAAACCAACGTCCAGGCGATCTCGGAGCCCGAGTTCGACGTGGAAAGCATCAGTCCCCTGAAGGCCAAAGCGACCGTGATCGTCCAACCGCCCGTCGAGCTGGGCGACTACCGAAGCATCTCCAAGGACCCCCCAGAGGCCACGGTCACCGAGGAGGAAATCGACACCGTTCTTCAAGGGCTGCGCGAGCGCCACGCGGAATGGGTGCCGGCAGAACGGGCCGCCGAAGCGGGCGATCGTCTGATAATTGACGTAAAAGGCACCTCCGAGGAGCTCACCATCGTGGAGCAGGAGGATGTCGACTACGTCCTAGATCCGGAGAGCAACGCGCCCCTTCCCGGTTTCGCCGCTCAGCTCGTCGGAATGTCCGCGGGCGATAGCAAAGAGTTCAAGATCGAGGTCACGGCTGACGAGGAGAACTCCCGGCTCGCAGGAAAGACCGTGGACTTCGCTGTTACCGTGAAGGACATCAAGGCGAAAGAGCTCCCAGAGCTCGACGACTTCTTCGCGGCGACCGTCGGGACGTACAAGGAGCTCGCAGCGCTGCGTGCCGACGTTGAAGAGCAGCTCAAAGCCCGCGCGGAAGTCAACGCGAGGCGCAACGTCGAAGAGGAAGTTCTCAACGAGGCGGTGAACGGCGCAACGCTGGAGCTGCCCGAGAAGCTCATCGACCACCAGGCCGAGCACGCGGTCGAGCGGCTCGCACGGGATCTTGACAGCCGTGGTTTGCCGATCCAACAATACTTGAGGGTTCGTCAGATCAGCGAAGAAGATCTAAAGAACGAATTCCGCGTTGAGTCGGAGCGCTCGCTCCGCCGCGACCTTGTTCTCCGCGCCATCGCGGCCCAGGAAGGTCTCGAGGTGAACGATGAGCAGATCGACGGCCACATACGGTCGGCGCTGAGCACCGAAGGTGGAGATCAGCGGTCGGTCGCGCGTGCGTTGCGGAACAGCGAAGTTCGAGAGCGCGCGAAATCGTCACTGCTCGAGCAGGGCGCAGTACAATGGTTATTAGAGCATGCGATTCGCGAGCCCGCTCCGGCTCCAAGCAGCGCACCTGACGAGAAGGAGACCACGGCTCATGATGCGTGACCCATCTAACGTGCTCGTTCCAATGGTGGTCGAGAGCACCAACCGTGGCGAGCGCGCTTATGACATCTATTCGCTCCTGCTCAAGGAGCGAATTGTGTTTCTTGGGACCCCCATCGACGACCACGTTGCCAATCTGATCATTGCGCAGCTTCTCTTCCTCGAGCGGGAGGATCCCGAGCGAGACATCGTCCTCTACATCCATTCACCTGGGGGCGTTATCACGGCCGGACTCGCCATCTATGACACGATGCAGTTGATCCGACCGGACGTGTCGACGATCTGCATCGGGATGGCGGCCAGCATGGGCGCCGTGCTCCTGGTGGGTGGAGCCCCGGGCAAGCGCTTCGCGCTTCCCAATGCGACGGTCATGCTCCACCAAGCCGCTGGAGGCTTCGAGGGAACGGCTGCGGACATCGAGATTCGTGCCAAGGAGATCCTTCGGCTTCAGAATCGCATCCGCGACATTCTGCAACTCCACACCGGCCAGCCGATGGAGCGAATCGCTCGGGATTCCGACCGAGACTTTTTCATGACGCCAGAACAGGCGCTGGAATACCACATCATCGACCAGATCATCGGTAAAGCCAAGGTTGGTGCGCCCGGTACCAACAGCGAAGACGGGAACGTCGAGCCCGCCCCAGCGGCGGTAGAGACGCCGGCATCGAAGAAGCGAAGCGAGGAAGCTGCCGACGCAACCAGCTAGTCAAACCAACAGAAACCCTCGGGGGGAACGCGGCAATGGTGACACAGCGCGGTAGTCGCGGACCGTATCACTGCTCATTCTGCGGTAAGAGTCAAGATCAGGTGCGCAGGCTCATCGCCGGCCCCGGATCCGTATATATCTGCGATGAGTGTGTCGAGCTCTGTCGCGAGATCATCACTGAAGAGAACGCGCCTGCCACACGATCGAAGCTCCCGGCTTCCAAGCTGCCGACGCCGAAGAAGATCTACGACCAGCTAAACCAGTACGTCATCGGCCAGGATCGCGCGAAGAAGGTCCTCTCTGTTGCCGTCTACAACCACTACAAGCGGGTGAACGCCGGCATGGAGATCGACGATGTCGAGCTCCAGAAGAGCAACATTCTGATGGTCGGGCCTACCGGCTGCGGGAAGACGCTCCTCGCTCAGACGCTGGCGAAGGTCCTCGACGTACCGTTTTGCATCGCCGATGCAACCGCCCTCACCGAGGCAGGCTACGTCGGCGAGGATGTCGAGAATATTCTGCTTCGTCTGATCCAGTCAGCGGACTTCGATGTGTCGCGCGCGGAGCGCGGCATCGTCTACATTGACGAGATCGACAAGATCGCCCGCAAGGCGGACAACCCGTCCATCACCCGGGACGTCTCCGGCGAGGGCGTCCAGCAGGCTCTGCTGAAGATCCTGGAAGGGACCATCGCCAACGTGCCACCTCAGGGTGGGCGCAAGCACCCACACCAGGACTTCATTCAGATCAATACGCAGAACATCCTGTTCATTTGCGGCGGCGCCTTCGAGAACCTTGACTCCGTCGTCGCGAGCCGCATCGGCGGAAAGCAAAGGCTCGGCTTCCAGGCGACGCCCCAGGTGGCCGACGACGCGACCATTCTCCTCCGGCAGCTCACCTCGGACGACCTGCTCAAGTACGGCTTGATCCCCGAGTTCGTCGGGCGTCTGCCTGTCGTCGTCAGCCTCGAGCCGCTTGACAAGGAAGCGCTTATGCGCATCCTCATCGAGCCAAAGAACGCGCTGACGAAGCAGTACTCCAAGTTCCTGGCGCTCGATAAGGTCGAGCTCGTCTTCACCGACGATGCGCTCGAGGCAGCCGCCGAGCGAGCATTGAGCTACAAGACCGGCGCACGTGGCCTGCGGACCTTGATCGAGGAAGTGCTGCTGGACGTGATGTACGAGATCCCGTCGCGTGGCGACGTGAAGAAGTGCGTCATCAACGCCGACACGATCACCCAGGGCAAGTCGCCAATCCTGCTCACGCGAAACGACCGCGTGATCGAGACCAACAAAGTAAGCGACGCCTCGGCATAGCGGCTGACGCCTCACCCCACCCCTCTCCCAGAGGGAGAGGGGGCCCCCCGCGTATCGCCTCTCCCTCTGGGAGAGGCCGTCGCGAAGCGGCGGGTGAGGGCGTGCCTGGTCCGCACACCAACGGTTGCTCCTACAGAAGCACTTGAAAGCTTAGATGCAAGAAGAGAAGGCCCGGGCTCCTGAGGGGAGCCCGGGCCTTCTCTTTTTCAGCGCTTTCGTTTCAGTTGGCTGATGTGTACCAGTTCGTGTGCTTCTCGGCGGGGAGTCGCTTGCCCATAGTCTCCTGCTCGGAATAGCCGAGGAAGATGCAGGCGACCGGGCGCTCGTTCTCGGTGAGGCCAAGCACGGGGCCGACGAAGTTCTGGTCGATCCAGTCGCCGGTGCTCGGGTAGCTGCCGAGGCCGCGAGCCGTGGCGGCGAGCAGCAGATTCTCGATCGCGCACCAGCAGGCCGCGTAGTTCTCCTGGTCCATGATGGGCTTCTCGTCGTTGACCATCGAGACGATCACGATCGCAGGCGCTGAGTAGCACTTCTTCCGTGCGAACTCCAGCGCGTCTTCGGTGACCTCTTCACCCTTGCGCTCGGCCGACGCCCGAACCGCTGCCTGGCGGGCGGAAACCAACCGCTCGCGGCCCTCGCCAGTGAAGACGTGGAAGCGCCACGGGTGGGTGAGGTGGTGGTTCGGCGCCCAATGGGCGGCGTCGATGAGCTCTTCGATCCATTCTTTCGGGAGGGGCGTGTCGAGGTACTCCTTGATCGCCCGCCGCGTTCGAATCGCTTCAAGGGTGTCGGCCAAGGGTCGCTCCCCCAGTACGTTAGGTGTTGCTGTCGCCATTCAAATCACCAATATCGGAAAGTTTGGTCTATTCTACGACACTCGTCCGGCCCGCACGAACGCATCAGGCGAATCGCGCCATAAGCACGCCGAGCTCGTAGAGCAGATAGATCGGGATCGCGACGATCGTCTGATTCAGCGGGTCCGGCGTTGGGGTGATGATCGCCGCGATGATGAACGCCGTGAGGAGCGCGTACTTTCGATAGCGGCTGAGCTGTGCCACGGTGACCACGCCCATCTTGGCGAGCGTGAAGAGCACGAGCGGCGTCTCAAAGGTCACACCAACCCAGAACAGGAACGAGGACACGAACGACACGTACTCCTCGAAGCTCCAGTTGGCTTTCACGACGTCGGACCCAAACCCCTGGAGGAAGCGGACGGCCGCCGGTATGACCACGAGGAAGCCGAAAGTCAGCCCGATGCAAAAGGACAGGGTGACGCCCGGCACTGCGAATATGAGGAATCGGCGCTCGTGCTTATGGAGGGCTGGTAGGACGAAGAGGAGCGCCTGCCAGATGATGACGGGCATGGCGAGGGCGGTCCCCACGGTCAGCGCCACCTTCATGTAGACGGTGAACGTCTCGGTTGGCCGAAGGGCGGAAAGCTGGACGCCCGCCGGCTTCGTCAGCAGGTCGATCACGGGCCACGTAAAGAACAGTGCGATGCACATGCCCCCCAAGATGGCGAGCCCCGCGATGATGAGACGCTGCCGCAGCTCGGCAAGGTGCTCGAAGATCGTCATCTCGTGTTCTTCTTGCATCTCGCTCATGAGCGCCGAGACCTCGGCGAGGCGTTGTGGCTTGGGGAGGGAAGGGGTAGAAAAAAGCGCAGGGCCGGCGTGGTGCCGGCCCTGTGGTTAGTCATGAGGGGCTAGTCGAGATGGTCGTGCAGGTAATCGATCGCGTCTTTGACGGTCTTGATTTTCTCTGCGTCTTCGTCTGAGACCTGGACGCCAAACTCCTCTTCGAGCGAGATGATGAGGTCCACCATCTCGAGAGAATCGGCATTGAGGTCGTCGATAAATGAAGCTTCTGGAACGACCTCATCCTCGGAAACTCCGAGCTGGTCTGAGATGATTTTGCGCAAACGCTCCTCGGCGTTGTTTGCCATCGCCATTCAACAATCCCCCGTCTCTGATCGCCGCGCTGGAGCCGGAGGCTCCCAGCCAGCGTTGTTGCTTGTAAAGAGTCGTACCGCTGGAAGAAGCTCAGGTGTTCCGTGGCCCGTTCGCCACGCTCCCCAGCACGCCGTTGACAAAGCGACTCGAGCTGTCGCTCCCGTAGCGTTTCGCGAGCTCGACAGCTTCGCTAATCGCCACGCCGACGGGTATTGTAGTCGAATTGTAGGCAAGCTCGTATATCGCCATGCGTATGAGGTTGCGGTCGACTGCCGACATCTGCGCGATGGGCCACGCGGTTGCATGGTGACTGATTTGGTTATCAATCGCCTCGCGATGGCGCACGATGCCAGTCACGAGCTGGCGCGCATAGTCGAACACGGATTCCTCCGTGTGGATTTCCGAGGCGAGGCGCTCGAGCACCTCGGCCGGCGGATGACCCGAGACGTCCACTTCGTAGAGGGTCTGCATGGCCAGCACGCGCGCTCTTCGCCGCGCGCGCGGCGAAGCCTCCGCGGGTTCTGGTGAGTCAGGATTTGCTGTCATGCGGTCCCAGGTGGGACGCGCTTGGCAGTCCCCATTGTGTGTGTGTGCGGCCGTTCCGGAAGTCGTCGTCGCGGACCACTGCGAGCTGGTACGGAATACTCGTCTTCGGGCCGACGATACATGTCTCGGCGAGCGCTTGCTCCATGCGGCTCAGCGCTTCGGATCGATCGGCGCCCCAGGTGATGATCTTCGCCAACAGGGAGTCGTAGAAAGGCGGCGGCTCGTACCCGGCGAAGACGTGGGAATCGACGCGAACCCCTGGGCCGCCCGGCGGCTGAAAGTCGCGAATCACGCTGAATTCGGGCGCAAAGTCGCGGTCGGGATCCTCCGCGACGACGCGACATTCCATCGAGTGCCCGGTCAAGCGGACGTCTTCCTGTCGGAACGGCATCATTTCGCCTTGAGCGAGCCGGATTTGCAGCTTGGCGACGTCGATGCCGGTCACCATCTCCGTGACAGGGTGCTCGACCTGGAGCCGTGTGTTCATCTCGATGAAATAGAACTCGCCCTGGGGATCAAGAAGAAACTCCATCGTCCCGACGCTTCGGTAGTCGGCGAATTCGGCCCCACGGACCGCTGCATCGCACAGGCCACCGCGACGCGCGGCGTCTAGGCTTGGCGATGGCGATTCCTCCAGGATCTTCTGGTGCCGCCGCTGCAGCGAACAATCCCGCTCGCCCAGATGCACTGCGTAACCAGAGTCGTCGACGGCGAGCTGGACCTCGACGTGTTTCGCGTTCAGGACGAGCCGCTCGACGTACAGGTCCCCGTTGCCAAAGCTGGCGAGGGCCTCTGCCTGAGCCACGGGAAATGCCCGGACCAGCTCCTCGTCCGACGCGGCCGTCCGCATTCCGCGGCCGCCGCCACCCGCCGCGGCTTTCAGCATCACGGGGAAGCCGACCTCTGCCGCGGCCGAGCGAGCCGCGTCGAGGTTAGGGACGATACCCTCACTTCCGGGCACGATGGGGAGCCCGGCCTGCGCCATGAGTCGGCGGGCGGCCACCTTGTTGCTGAACTCTTCGATCACCGTTGCTGGGGGACCGACGAAGGTCAGGTCGCAGTGGGCGCAGACCTCGGCCAGATAGGCGTTCTCAGCGAGAAATCCATATCCGGGGTGCAGGCCGTCGCAGCCCGTTGTGAGAGCGGCGCTCACGACATTCGGAATGTTCAGGTAGCTCTTGTCGGCGGGGCCGGGGCCGATGCACACAGTATGGTCTGCCAGTCTCGCCGCCAAGGAGCCGCGATCGGAATCCGAGTGCGCCAGGACGGCCTCGATCCCGAGTCCGTGGCACGCGCGGATGATCCGCACCGCGATCTCTCCGCGGTTCGCGATCAGGATTCGGTTGAGCTTCACGCCATCACCATGCCGCCGTCCACGTTGAACACCTGACCGGTGATGTACGAGGCTTGGTCCGATGCCAGGAACCCGACCAGGCTCGCGACTTCTTCGGGTTGGCCAGGTCGGCCGAGGGGCACCATGCTCAAGAAGTGGCTCTTGGCCTCATCCGCGACGGTGTCCCACATCTCGGTCTCGATGTATCCGGGCGCTACGACGTTCGCCGTGATCGTCCGCGATGCCACCTCGCGTGCGACCGAGCGCGTGAAGCCGATCAGGCCCGCTTTCGCAGCCGCGTAATTCGCCTGCCCGGGGTTCCCCGCGATGCCCGAAACGGAGCTGATTGCGATGATGCGCCCGTAGCGATTCCGGACCATGCCGCGAAGCACCGCGCGGGTGCAGAGGAACGCGCCTCGCAGGTCGGTATTGATGACCTCGTCCCAGTCCTCGTCCTTCATTCGGAGGATCAGCCGGTCACGCGCGATCCCGGCGTTGTTCACAAGGATGTCGACGCGCTCGAAGCGCGCGGTGACCTCGCCGATAGCACGGTCGACGTCCGCTGAGTTGGCAACGTCGGCCTGAACGGCGAGCGCCTGGCCGCCCAGAGCCTCGATCTCTGAGCACACCGATCGGGCCGCGTCCGCGCTCTTGTGGTAATTGAGCGCCACGTGGGCGCCCTGTCGCGCGAGCTCCAGCGAGATGGCTCGGCCGATGCCTCGTGCGCCACCGGTGACCAGCGCCACCTTGCCGCCCAACGGAAGCGCGTCGTCTCGCGTTTCGGCCACGCTATCCCTCCGCCTTGATGAGCTCGACGACCTGCTGGATCGCCTCGGGTGTTTCGGCAGCCATCGCTCGCGCATCGGGCGCGATCCGACGCGTCATGCCGGTAAGGACTTCGCCAGGGCCGAGCTCCACAAAGGTTGTACACCCCATGGCAACGAGTCTCCGGATCGTGTCTTCCCATCTCACCGGACTATTGATTTGTGTGGCGAGCTCGGCCCGAAGGGTCTCCGGGTCCGTCACAGGCTCGGCGGTCGTGTTCAGGACGATCGGGATCCGTGGCGAGACGATCGGCGCCCGGGACGCGACGAGCTCCATGTCTTTCGCGGCGGCGGTCATGTAGATGGAGTGGAACGGTCCGCCGACGTTGAGCTGAAGGATGCGCCGTGCGCCCGCCGCTCGAGCAGCCTCGGATGCGCGCTCGATAGCGGACCGTTCGCCGCTGATGATCACCTGGCCTGGGGCGTTGAGATTCGCGACCTCGACGTGTCCGTTCTCGTCCGAGGAGACCTCGCGACAGATCGGCTCGAGGTCCGCGGAGGCGAGCCCCAGCACTGCCACCATCGTGCCGTCGCACGCGACCGAGTCTCGCTGAACGAGCCGGCCTCGCTCATGGACGAGCCGAAGCGTTGCGTCCACGGTGAGGGCCCCCGCGAAACACATAGCTGCCAATTCTCCGACGCTGTGGCCCGCTGTCGCGACTGCTGAAATCCGTCTGCCGAGGCGCTCTTCCAGTACCGCCGCTGCCGCGAGGCTTGTCGCTACGACGGTCGTTTGCGCAACGTGCGTTCGGGTGAGCTGGTCCAAGGGACCGTTCGCGCACAGCTCCCCAATCGGAATCTGCGTGATGCTCTCGGCAAGGTGAAAGATCTCATCGGCCTGTCGGCTTGCCTCGCGCAGAGCGACGCCCATACCGACGTACTGCGAGGCTTGGCCGGGGAACAGGATAGCGAGGCGCGGCTCCGAAGAAAGCGAAACACGCTCGGTCA
>Ga0080064_1000353_pt1 | contig 130407 bp, 117 predicted proteins | sample Subgrocontami54m_FD_69260 | JGI IMG/M metagenome (GOLD analysis project Ga0080064, IMG submission 69260) | Subsurface groundwater microbial communities from S. Glens Falls, New York, USA - GMW46 contaminated, 5.4 m (SPADES assembly) (version 2) ...
TGCCCCCACGCATAACCAGAAATAGTCATAGGCGAGAGCGCCACGGGGGGCTGAAGTCGCAAATAGAACCATGGTTGGCAGTCTTAGAACTGACCACCTCAAAGACTATTAGAATCGGGCTCAAACAAAAGCAAAAAAGGACGGTCAATAAAGGGAGTGAATGCCAGAGTCGAGCAGCTTCGGGAGGGTTGAATGGATTGGCTGCCAGGTAATGAGAGTTGAGCGGATCTCTGTAAGTTGAATGCCCTCGGGACGAGGCGTGGCCACGGTAGTTGAGCCGCTTCGGCCAACTTGAGGGGCGGGCTGCAGAGAACCAATCACAACGGCGGCCGACTTGGGAGAAGTTTTTTCTTGACAGCCCTTTCATAGAACCGCTCTCGGTTCTGACACGTCTCGACGGACATTTTTGGTCTCGTTCAGGCGAACTATCATTTCCAATTGCACCTCTTGCCTCTTGGCGTCACTCCGGAAATTACGGTTTAGTCTTCGAAGCGGGTTTCGCTGACGCGCCTGCTGCCTGATGAATCGCCTCGCGGATGCGCAGGTACGTTCCGCAACGACAGAGGTTGCCTTCCATTGCGCTGTCAATCTGTGCGTCGGTTGGCCTAGGATTCTTTTTCAGCAAGGCGGCGGCGTTCATTATCTGGCCTGCCTGACAATAGCCGCATTGCGGAACGTCGATCTCCATCCAGGCTTTTTGGAGCGGGTGGTTGCCGCTGTACGATAAGCCTTCGATCGTAGTGATCTTCTTGCCGGCCACTTCCGAAATCGAGGTGACACATGAGCGAGTGGCCTCGCCCTCTACGTGAACTGTGCACGCACCGCACAGAGACATCCCGCATCCGAACTTTGTGCCGTGAAGATCCAGGACTTCTCTGATCACCCATAGCAAAGGCATATCACCGGGCACGTCAACGGTCTTCGACCGACCATTAACAGTTATTTTGAAAGGCATGATGTCAACTCCCTCGCTTCGGCTGATTAGGTCTGTCTATTTAACCCAGGCGGGATTGAATTGCAAACCGGAATGATTGCAGGCCAAAATCTCCTTATAGACAGAGCTATCGGATTCCCACCAATCCCTGCACCGACTGGATCAACTTCTCTGAGTCGTAGCCGACGCCGTCTTTGAAAACGATCTCGACCTTTTCGATGTCGTTGATGCTCGTGGCGGGATTTCCCTTGACGATCATCAGGTCGGCTTGTTTGCCCAGAGCGATGGAGCCTAGCGACCGGTCCTCGCCAAGAAACTTTGCGCCGTTGAAGCTGGCGATCTTGATCGCTTCTAAGGGAGTAAAACCTGCTTCGACCAGCAGTTCGACTTCGCGCAGATCGCCGAAACCAGCGACGATGCCGCCGTTGCCGGTGGGATCGAGACCGGCGATGAGTAACCCGCCGGCGGCGACGAAGGCCCGTTCAAAATCCATCGACTTGCGCACTAGCGTGGCCGTGACCGAATCGCTCGCGATGCGCGATCGCGCCGCCAGGTAACGCACGCGCGCGTCGGGGTTCATTACATTAAGCATCCGAGGATTCAGGACGGCGCTGGCGGCGCCAATCCCGCTTTGAGTCAACGGTGCGCCGGCTTCGAACACCGGCAAAGTGGAAGTGAGCGCGACGTTCTTTGCGACCAGCGTGCGAATCGTTTCCTTCACCGCATCGCTGTTGAGATCGAGATGCAGCAGGCTGGCGCTCACAGCCGCGCCGGGACACTTATCAGGTTGCTTGTTGGGAACGAATTCCGAATCAGGGAGCAGGCCATGCTCGAGATTGTCGATACCAATCTCCGCCGCTTCGCGATAACCGATCGAGCACAGGTGGCCGGTAACTTTCAGCCCGCGCTTGTGCGCTTCTTCTACGGCCGCGCGCAGTTCGTCGCGGGTGATGTTCATGTAGGCTTTGAAAGAAGTCGCGCCCTGATCAGCCCAGAAGTTCACCATGCGGCGCGCGTCGTCAGGCCCGTTAAGCTGGTGCATGACCGGAGTGAAAGCGCCGGCTCCTTCCAGATAGGGCGCAGTGACGTGCATCTTCGGACCGATTACCCGGCCGCTATCAATCAGCCGCTTCAGTTCAAGATCGGTGTACGGCGCCACGCTGCCGGTGGTGCGAATCGTGGTGACGCCCAGCGCGAGATAGAGACGCGGGAAGCTCGTCCCCATGTTCGAATACATCGGCGGCGAGCCGCCCATCGGAAAGAACATGTGATCGTGCATGCCCACCAATCCCGGCAGGACCGTGTAGCCTTTGAGATCGAGTATCTGCGCGCTGGTCGGCACAGTCGCAGTTGTGCTCGCCGTGATCGATTGGATCTTGCCTTCCGTGATCACGATGGTCTGATCGTCGAGCGGCGCGGCGCCGGTTCCATCGATCACGCGCACATGCGTCAGAGCGATTACCGGCGCTTCGACGCGAATGAACTGCTGGCGATCGGACGGCGGTCCCTGGGCAAGGGAACTGATGCACGCGGTGAATAGTAAGAAGAGTGCGGTTGTGATTTTCATTGAGCTCTCCAAAAGATCTGATATGGATTTCTCTGTGCAAACTCTGTGGGTCTCCGTGTCTCTGTGGTGAAATTACCGTTGAAAACATTTACCACAGAGGCACAGAGGTCACACAGAGGACCACAGAGACAGATTTTTCCGACAGACTCGTTATCTCCCCGACATCTCTTGCGCGAGTCTAGCCGCAAGCCGCGCCTTAACCTCCGGCCACTCTGACGCGATGATGCTGAAAAAAACGGAATCGCGTATGCGACCGCTCGGCATGATCATGTGACTGCGCAGGATGCCTTCCTCTTTCGCGCCTAAGCGAAGAATGGCGGCGCGTGACTGTTGGTTGAGAAAATCCGTGATGAGTTCAACCCGAACGCACCGCCAGTGCTCGAAAGCGTGCGTGAGCAGTAACAACTTGCTTTCCGTGTTTACTGCCGTGCGCTGAGCGCTCTTCGACAACCAGGTGTAGCCGATGGCGACGCGCCGATCAGTGGGTTTGATTTCATAGAAGCGTGTGGCGCCGACGACTTCATCCGGGTCGTCCATAGCACGAGCAGCGGGAGCCCTTGCTGACGCGCGGGCTAGTGCACCGCTCTTGGCGACCTCACCCGACGCCTTCACGGGCGGGACGCCCGTGCCACTCTTGCGGATGATGACGAACGGCAACTCATTTCCTTCTGCCTGGCCACGGAGTGCGGCTTCGATATAACTGGCCATCGTGGCGCGAGTGGGCACGATGGTCACGGTGGAATTCCAAAGCTCGCCGACACTCGCCGCGGCGATGAGAGCTTCTTCGTGCGCCTGTGACAACGGTTCGAGGCGTACGTGCTGACCTTCGAGTGTGACTGGAGAGATTTCCACTGTTCTCTTCCTGGGGCGGTTTCCTCTTACTCGTACTGTTTTGATTCGTCGAGCAGCGCGCGCAAATACGTTTGCCAAATGGCCGGCAACGAATGCGTGCCGTGCCCGCGTGTCTGATCGCTGATTGGGATCAGAATGTAGCGGCCGTGTTTGACGCGCTTGATGTTCTGCTCCATCAATCCCAACTCAGGCGGGTTGATTAGATCGTCGGCAGAGTTTATGGCCACGAGCGGCGCCTTGATGGCTTCCAGTTGCGGCGCAGGATTGTATTCGCGCGACGCTTCAAGCTGATAGATGAGATCATTCGCGTCAAGCCGGGCGACCGCCGGCTTGAAACGATCCAGGTAGAATTTTTCTGCGGTTTCACGACTGGGCGCCTGGCTCTGCCAAAACAGAGGCGCGCTACCTGCTAATAACAACAGATCCTCAGCGGTTGTCAGACCACGAATTGGTTCCGACTTGTACTCACCGCCCATCCAATCGGGATCGTTGCGAATCGCGTCAATCGCCATGTAACGCCAAATGCGATTGCGGCCGGCGATTTCCACGGGATTGCTCGCCAGCGGCATCAAGGCATCCATGAAATCCGGATACATTTCGCCCCACACCCAGGTATGCATCCCGCCCATCGACGTGCCCATCACCAGACGCAGATGATTCACGCCGAGCTTATCGGTGAGCAGCTGATGATGCGCCGCAACCATGTCGTCGTAAGTGTAATGCGGAAACTTTGCGTGCAGGCCGTTGCTTGGTTTGCTCGATTGTCCATGACCAATGCCGTCAGGAAGAATGATGAAATATTTCGCGGCGTCAAGCAGTTGTCCGGAACCAAACAGCACGCCCGCAAACTGCTGCGAAAGGAATTGTGTCCCGGCGCCACCCGTCCCATGTCCAATCAGCACGGCGTTGCGCACGACGCCTGACGCGTCACGCACCGGAGTGCCGATCGTGCGGTAATGAATCTTAAGTTCCGGCAGAACCTCGCCACTGTGAAAGCGAAAGTTCGCGATCACATAATCGCCTTCAACCGGCGCGGGATAGGTCCTTACCGGCCTGACCTGGGCCGACACGGTCCCGGAAATCGCGCAGAACAGGAAGATCAGAAACAGAACACGTCGCATGGGTGTCTCCTTTGGGTTCGAGTAGATTTGAGAGACGTTCTGGCCGTATTCTTCTCTGCGTTGACTCTGCGTTCTCTGCGCCTCTGCGGTGAATCCCAGTCGCACGAAGCTCACCGCCGAGACCCGAGAGGCCGCAAAGGTTGCGCAGAGAAAAGCTTGAAGCCGAACAACTCCCATTCTCTCGCGATCGATTGCGGCGAATGTATATCACATTTTGGCCGGGTTATTGACTTCCCAGCGCACTCGGAATATCGTCACGGCCATCTTCTTGAGTGGCTGAGTTCCCACGAGCACTTTCCATGATTTCTCACGTCTGAATAGAAAGGAAAACGCGATGAAGACCCGAAGCTATTTCTATTGCGGCCTGACTACCACCCTCAACATCATCCTCTACGCTCTGACTTTCGGAAACTTTCTCTGGCTCGAAGGTCGCGTGTGTCGCGGCTATTTCCGCAACTGGCTGCGGCGGCTTGGCTATCGGCCACGCCAGTTTGAAATGCCGGATACTGAGAAAAAGATCGTCGACGTCATCAAGAATTCGCAGGGCATCAGGACGTTCGGCGCCGGCCACTCTTTCAATAACGGACTGGTGGCCGAAGACACTCTGGTTTCACTGGATCGCTACACCGGCGTGATCAAGAGAGAAGGGAATAATGTGAGGCTCAGAGGCGGCATGCGCGTGCGCGATGTTTCGAAGTGGTTGCTGTCGCAAGGTCTCGCATTTGAAAACCTGCCCTCGCACGACGCCCAGAGCATCGCCGGCATTATCTCGACCGATGTGCATGGCACGGGCCGCGATTGGGGCTTTGTCAGCCAGCAAGTCGCTGGTCTCAAGCTGATCGACGGCAAAGGCGAGATTCACGAATGCAAACCCGAGGACGATCTTTTCAAAGCCGCGATCGGCGGCATCGGCGCCTGCGGTATTATCACCGAAGTTGTCGTCAAAGCCGTGCCGCGCTTTAACGTCGAGCAAAAGACTGAGCTTAAGAAATGGTCGTACGTCAGAGAGCATCTCGACGAGATGCTTGACGGCCATGTTCACCTGAGCCTGTACCTGTTTCCCTTCACGGACTGGTGTCAGGTCAATACCTGGGAACCGACAAAGAAGAAGAGGACACCTCTGAGTGTTTTTTGGGAGTTCATCGGTATCTCGGGCGATGCGTTGGGGGCGGCGTGGCTGTTGGGTCTCGTGGCCTATTGCGGCTGCTTGCCGAAGTGGTCCGATTCTCTGCACCGCATCAAGAAGCGCGGCACGGACCTGGTGATGGAAAGCTACAAAGCTTTTAACCGGACGATTTATCACCTGCATCAGGAGCTGGAATTTGCCGCGCCTTACGAGAGAACGGTCGAGGTCTGCGAGCGGTTCAAGGGTCTCTACGAAAAGATGTACCAGGAGAAGAAGCTGCCCTACACGCTTTTCGAAGTTCGGTTCACTCCGGGCGGCCACGCTCAGACGATGATTGGACCAGGACGCGAGCGCCGCTCGATGTGGCTCGATCTCCTGGCCAACGATTCGCACGGCTTTGAAGATTATTTTGCCGAAGCTGAAAAGTTGATGAGAGAAGTGGACGCGCGTCCGCATCCGGGAAAGTTCAACGAGACTTTCACTCGGGAAGATCTAATGAAGATGCACGGTGATCACTTTGTGAAGTTCATCGACCTGGCCAACCAGCACGATCCTGAACGCAAATTTGCAAATGAGTTTACGCGAAGGATGTTTTGGGGTACGTGATCTTCTTACCCACCCGCTACCGCAGGTGGTTCTGACAGACCCGGCGTCCGCGCATCTTTCAATTGAGCGGACGGTAAGACGCCAGTACCTTCATATAGTTTGCGCGTTCAAACGCGGCCGGTTCGGCGCAATGCTGTTGGCTCATGCTGCCAATCATCTGGTTGACCGACTCGTATTCCTTCTGTTCCATCCAAATAGTAATCTCTTCGAGGATTTGACGGATGCGACGAATGCCGTTTTGCAACAACTCGGAAGCCATCATGGTAACTTTCGCTCCCGCCATCAGGCCTTTCAGAACGTCCTCAGAGGTGTGTATGCCGCTCGTGATCGCCAAATCGACCAGCAGTCGGCCGTAGAGAATCGCCACCCAGCGCAAAGGCAAACGCAGCTCGTTTGAGTTGCTGAGCACCAGACGCGGCACGACCTCCAGTGCTTCCAAATCAAAGTCCGGTTGGTAGAAACGATTGAAAAAGACCAAACCGTTTGCCCCTTCAGCAACCAAACGCTTCGCCATGTTGGCCGTCGAGCTGAAGTAGGGGTTGAGTTTCATCGCCACTGGAATCGTTACCGTTCGCTTTACCTCGCGGAGGATGTCGAGGTAAATCCCTTCGACTTCTGCTCCCTCGATATCGATATGCGTGGGAATGTAATAGACGTTTAGTTCGAGCGCGTCGGCGCCGGCTTGTTCCATGAGGCCGGCATATTCGATCCAGCCGCCGGTGGATACGCCGTTCAGGCTGCCAATGACGGGGATATCGACCGCTTCTTTCGCGCGCCGGATCAGGTTCATGTATTCGTCGGGCGAGACGTTGTAATTTTCCATCTCAGGAAAATAGCTGAGCGATTCGGCGTAGCTGTTTATGCCGTTGCTGAGATAGTAGTCGAGATTGAAACTGTCAACATTGATCTGCTCTTCAAAGAGCGAATACATCACGATCGCGCTGGCGCCGGCGTCTTCCAAACGCCGAATGCTGTCAACGTTGTGCGAGAGCGGCGACGACGAAGCCACGATCGGGTTCTTCAGTGTCAAGCCGAGATATTTTGTGCTCAGACTCATGGGTTTGCTCCTAAAGTCCGACAAACTTCAGTTTGTCGAAACGCCGCAGGCCGGTAACGCAAGTAATCGACAAACTGAAGTTTGTCGGACATCACTCAACCTTGATTTCAGCCAACTCTTTGTATTGCCGCCAGTGGTGCGTAACGGCCCGCTGCGCCTGGTCGAGCAGGAGTTTGGCAGCCTCTGGGTCGCTTTGCCGCAACATGCGATAGCGGCCTTCCGTGTAGATGTAATCCTGCAAAGGGATCTTCGGATCGGCAGAATCAAGCTGGAACGGATTCTTATTGGCAGCAGCCAGCCGCGGATTGTAGCGATAGAGCGGCCAGTGTCCCGATTCGACCGCGAGCTTTTGTTGGTGCATGCCTTTGGCCATATCGATGCCGTGGGCAATGCATTGACTGTACGCGATGATCAGCGACGGGCCATCATGCGCTTCCGCCTCGATAAAAGCTTTGACGGTGTGGGTGTCGTTGGCGCCCATCGCGACCTGAGCCACGTAGACGTCGCCATAGCGTATGGCCATCATGCCCAAATCCTTTTTGGCGGTCGACTTGCCGCCGGCGGCAAACTTTGCCACCGCGCCCATGGGCGTTGCTTTCGAGGCCTGGCCGCCAGTGTTTGAATAAACTTCAGTGTCGAGCACCAGAATGTTGACGTTCAATCCGCTCGCCAACACGTGATCGAGTCCGCCATAACCAATGTCGTAAGCCCAACCGTCACCGCCGACAATCCAGACACTCTTGTTGACAAGCGCGTCAGCGACGCTCAGGAGATCGCGCGCCTCGATCGAGTCTTCACCGGCGAGTTTTGTTTTCAGTTGAGAAACCAGCAGGCGTTCTTTCTCGATGCCAACATCGGATGATTGATCGGTCTGAAGCAGATCACCCGCTAACTCCTCGCCGATAACTTCGCGCAGACGCGTCACCAAGTCTCTCGCATAAGCCTTCTGATGATCGAGAGCCAGCCGCATACCCAGGCCGAACTCGGCGTTGTCTTCAAACAGCGAGTTACTCCACGCCGGGCCGCGGCCTGCGCTGTTGGTGGTGTACGGAGTTGTCGGCAGGTTGCCGCCGTAAATGCTTGAGCAGCCAGTGGCGTTGGCGATGACCGTGCGATCGCCAAAAAGCTGCGTCATCAGTTTGATGTAAGGCGTCTCTCCGCAACCTGCGCAGGCGCCAGAGAATTCAAAGAGCGGCTGGAGCAGTTGCACGTTCTTCACTGACGTAAAGCCCAAATCGGTTCGGTTGATCTCCGGCAGCGTCAGGAAGAAATCCCAGTTCACGCGCTCGCTGTCGCGCAGCGGCAACTGTGGTTGCATGTTCAGGGCTTTGCGCGACACGTTGCTCTTGTCTTTTGCCGGACAAACCTCGACGCAGAGCCGGCAGCCCGTGCAATCTTCGACCGCGACCTGAATCGTGTAGCGCTGATCGGGCAGCTCACGCCATTTTGCGGGCATGTGTTTGAAGCCTTCGGGCGCACCGTCAAGTTCGGCTGCCTTGACCACCTTGGCGCGAATCGTCGCATGCGGGCAGACCAGCATGCACTTGCCACACTCGATGCACAGATCGGTTTCCAATACCGGCACTTCCTGCGCGATGTTGCGCTTCTCCCATTTCGACGTGCCGACGGGAAAAGTGCCGTCAACCGGAAATGCGCTGACCGGCAACAGATCGCCGCGACCGGCAATGATCTCGGCGGTGACGTGCTGCACAAAGTCCGGTGCCTGCGCGGAAACGGCAAGCGGCAGCTCAGTCGTGCTGGTAGGCTCGGCCGTCGTCGGTATTTCGTGGAGATGCTCAAGCGCCGCATCGACCGCCGCGAAGTTTTGGCGCACGACCGGCTCGCCACGATTTCCGTAAGTCTTGCGGATCGACTCTTTGATCTTGTCGATCGCTTCTTCGCGCGGGAGCACGCCGCTGATCGCAAAGAAACAGGTCTGCATGATGGTATTGATGCGATTTCCCATCTGTGTTTCTTTGGCGACGGCGTCAGCGTTAATCGCATAGACCTTCAGGCGCTTGTCGATAATCGTCTGCTGGACTGGACGCGGCAGCCGATCCCAAACCTCGCCGGTTTCGTACGGACTGTTCAGCAAGATCGTTCCGCCTTCAACCACTGATTCGAGGACGGGGTAGCGCTCGAGAAAATTGAACTGATGAACAGCGATGAAGTTTGCGTGCTGGATCAGGTAAGTGCTCTTGATCGGCTGAGGTCCGAAGCGCAGATGCGACACCGTCATTGCGCCGGCTTTCTTCGAGTCGTAAACAAAATAGCCCTGCGCATAGTTGGGCGTTTCTTCGCCGATGATCTTGATCGAGTTCTTGTTCGCGCTGACGGTACCGTCCGCACCCAAACCCCAGAACACCGCGCGCACCTGATCCGCCGGTTCGGTATTGAAGCTTGGATCGAAGGGCAGAGAAGTCATCGTCACATCGTCAACGATGCCAACGCTGAAGTGATTCTTCATCTCGGGTTTTGCGAGTTCATCAAACACGCCCTTGACCATTGCCGGCGTGAATTCTTTCGACGAAAGGCCGTAGCGACCACCGATTATGCGCGGCATGGTGTCAGAAGCCCGACCGTTAGGGAGGGCAAGTAGCCCTTGCTTACGCGCGGGCTTCTGACACGCTTCGCTCAGGGCCGTGACCACATCGAGATAAAGCGGTTCGCCAATGCTGCCCGGTTCCTTGGTTCGATCCAACACCGCGATCGCCTTCACGGTTGGCGGCAATGCGGCAATAAAACGGTCAACTGCGAATGGGCGATAAAGCCGCACTTTCAAGAGGCCGACTTTTTCGCCCGTGGCGCAAAGCGCGGTGACCGTTTCCTGCGCGGCGTCGCATCCGGAACCCATCATGACGATCACGCGCTCTGCATCGGGCGCGCCGTCGTAATCGAACAGTTGATATTGCCGGCCAGTGAGCTGGGCAAACCGCTGCATCTTTTCTTCAACGACGGCCGGTGTGTCGAGATAAAAGGTATTGGCTCGCTCGCGCGCCTGGAAAAAGACGTCAGGATTCTGCGCGGTGCCGCGCATCACCGGGCGATCCGGCGTCAAGGCGCGCCCGCGATGCGCCTGGACCAACTGGTCGTCAATCATTTCGCGGATGATTTCGTCTGAGAGTTCTTCAATCTTCATCACTTCGTGCGAAGTGCGAAAGCCGTCAAAGACGTGCAGGAAGGGAATGCGCGCCTGTAAGGTGGCGGCCTGGGTAATCAAAGCAAAATCCATCACTTCCTGGACTGAGTTCGCGAACAGCATCGCCCAACCGGTCGTGCGCGTCGCCATCACGTCGCTGTGATCGCCGAAGATCGACAGCGCATGCGTGGCCACACTCCGCGCGGCGATGTGAAAGACCGTGCTGGTTTGCTCGCCGGCAATCTTGAACATGTTGGGAATCATCAGCAGCAATCCCTGGCTGGACGTGAAGGTGGTCGTCAGCGATCCCGTTTGCAGCGTCCCGTGCACCGCGCCCGCAGCGCCGCCTTCCGATTGCATCTCGCGCACCAGAGGCGTCATGCCCCAAAGATTCTTCTTGCCGGTGGCAGCCCAGGCGTCCGACGATTCGCCCATGGGCGATGACGGGGTGATCGGATAGATCGCGATCACCTCGTTGGTTTTGTAGGCGACATAGGCGGCCGCTTCGTTGCCGTCGATGGTCACGTTGCGATTACTCATTTTTCAGTTAACTCCTGTTGCGCTACTGCCCTGGCTAATTAAACCGCCGCAGGCGGGTCCCTCCGAAATTGGTCCGCCTGCGGCGCGTACAAGGAGGCTTCAATGCTGACGTCAGGTGAAAACGTCAGTTGACCTTCACTTTAATCTGTTTGGGTCTCGCCTCCTCGTTTTTCGGCAGAACCTTCCCTCCGCCGGCTAGCGCGCCTTTCAGTCGACGTTTTGCCAGAAGCCTTCAGCGCGTTCGCTTTCGATCTGGCGAATCCTGGCTTCGAGCCAACGCTTGACTGCATTCTCCATCCTGGATTCGTTGCCTTCCAGCTCAAGCTTTTCGATTGTGTCTCCTGCCTCATTCAGCGGGATCGAATGACAGGGGATCGGCTGCGAGCGATCCTCCGGGCCAACGAAATCGAGCAGACGGCATTCGGCGCACGGATGGGCGCGGTATGGGTAGCCGTAGTTAAGACAACTCAAGGAATCCTGGAAGACCGACTTTGCCAGCCAGGGCGTGCGAAGCGATCTCTCGTATCCACCCTTCTCGATAAAATCGAGTTCGTGTTTGAGGATTTCGAGAATGTCGCGATCGTCTTGCGTCATGACCTTAACCTCCAGTTCACTCGAGTCGTTTCTGCGGTTTCCCAGGAATATGGTAGCAACCAATGTACCGACGTGTTTCTTTGGGATTTCAGCAGAAATTGGCAGGCCAGACCGCGGGGTCGTGCGAAAAGTTACCCAGAGGCTTGAGCAAAAGCTCGCAGGCTCTGGTTGCGTTTCCAGGACACGAAAAAAGATTTTTTCGATGCCGCCCGCTTTGTGACAAACCCATGACACTTGGCATTCCGCCGAGCCTACAATGTGCGCGTGTTGGACCAACTGGTCATCCTTAATCTTCGGCGCGAGGCAAAGGACAAAATGCCTGCTGTCCTCAACGGCCTCGACTGGCGAACCTGCCTGCGTCGAGTTCTGTTCCTGAACGAAACGGAAAACGCGTCGCTGATTGCGGCCGCCGAAAGCGACACGGTGCTCGCGTCGTCCCTTGAAATCTATCGCGGAGAAGAGAGTTACAGATTCCTGCTCGAAGTGATCTGCGGATTGAATTCGCCGTTGGTAGGCGAGACGGCCGTGCTGGGCCAGTTCCGCGAGTTTGTCGCGCACGCTAAGTTGCCCAACACCTCATGGGGAAACTTTCTCAGGCAGTTGATCTCCAACTTGCTGGTTGACGCCAAGCGCGTCCGTCACGAACATCTACAGGGACTTGGCAGTCAATCGTATGGCAGCCTGGTGCGGCAGCACCTGAAGGGAGTGCCGTCGGTTGCGTTGCTTGGTGGCGGGCAACTGGCGCGCGAGATTCTTCCCTGGCTGATCGGCAAGACGCACGTGCGATTGTTTTATCGCAACTATCCACACGCGCAAGAACTGCTCGTTGATTATCCCGAGATTCAGTTAGATCAGTTCTCGCCGGCTGACGCCGGTTGGGAACAAGACGAAACGGGACTGGTAATCGCCGCTCCGCTCAAAGCCGTCGAGGTCGAACGCTGGGTTGGAACGCAAAGCCCGCGCTTCTCGCTATGTCTAGATCTTCGTGGCGACGCCGAAACTGATCCGGTCTCTCTTCCGTTTCCGGTGATCAAATTATCGGAACTGTTCGACGCGTTGCGCAACGAGCGGCAAAGATTGGCGGGCCGGGTTGAAGCAGCGCGCGAAGAAATCAAACTGTTGTCGCATCGTCAGGTGCAGCAAGCCCAGTTCCGGCCGTTCGGATGGGAAGACCTATGCGCTTGACGATTGCGTCGCGGCGTAGTGAGCTGGCGCGCATTCAGGCATATCAAGTTGGCGACGCGCTGCGACTGGCCGCTCCGCAGACCGAAATCAGCTATTCCTTCCGCGAATCACTCGGCGATCGAAATCAAAATGATCCGCTCTGGCAAATGCCAGAGAAGGGAGTCTTCACGCAGGATTTTCGTGAGGGTCTTCTGCGGGGCGACTTCGATCTGGTTGTTCACTCCTGGAAAGACCTCGCAATTGAAGACGATCCTGACACGGAGATCGCGGCGACTCTGCCGCGGGCAGACGGGCGTGATCTCTTGCTGGTGCGCGCGGGTCGTTGGCCCGAGATCGCGCGCACCGGTGCGATGTCGCTTCTCACTTCGTCGCCACGTCGCAGCTACAACCTCAATTCGTTTTTGGGTACCGCTTTGCCGGCGCAGCTGCGCAAGTTGAATTTCATCGACGTGCGCGGCAACGTGCCGACGCGCGTCCGAAAACTCTTTCAACTGAATGCTGACGGATTGATAGTTGCCAAGGCCGCCATCGATCGTTTGCTGGAAGCTGAGCAAGACGAGTTTGCCGACACCCGGGCGGAACTGCGCAGCGCGCTGGCGCAATGTCTTTGGATGGTTTTGCCGCTGAGCGCGAATCCTTCGGCGCCGGCGCAGGGAGCGTTGGCGATCGAAATCGCGCGCTCGCGTCCAGAGTTGCGCCGGTTGCTCGCGTCGATTAATTGCGTGGATACGTTTACTTCAGTCGCCCGAGAACGTGAGATTTTGTGTGGCTATGGCGGCGGTTGTCATCAAAAAATTGGCGTCAGTGTTCTGCGTCACCCGTTTGGTGAAGTCACTTTTCTGCGCGGCGTGACCGACGACGGGCGTACGCTCGACAGTTGCTCGCTCCGATCATCAAAGCCGAGACCGCCGAAAATTCCCAGGGAACAGTTGTGGCCGTTGAAGCCATCAGATACGGATTGGTTCACGCGCGAGCGAATTCTGGCCGAACCCGCCAAGCTGACATCCGCGCTTTGGGTTGCCAAAGGCGACGCTTTGCCGAATGATTGGCGGGTCGAGCCGGGACAAATCGTCTGGGCCAGCGGAGTGCAAACCTGGAAGCGTCTGGCACAACGCGGGGTCTGGGTAAATGGATGCGCCGAGAGTTTGGGCGAGCACGAATCGCCGAATATCGAAACCCTGGTTGGTGGCGAATTGAATTGGCAGAAGCTGACGCATGCCGGCGGCTATATGGATGGCGCGATGCCGACGGTCGCGACTTATCGGCTGGTCGCAAAGAACGGCGATCTGAATCTTGGAGGCAGGACGCACTTCTTCTGGAAGAGCGGATCGAGTTTCGAGTATGCTCTGTCGCTCAATCCGTGGCTCAAGCAGATGACGCATTTCTGCGGTCCCGGCAACACGCAGCGAATTCTGGAGAGAAACGGGATTGAGCCGTTCGTGTTTCTCGATCACTCGCAATGGCTCGAGGAGATGTGTCAGAACCCGGAGCGGTAGCGACGGGATCGTAGAGTCAAGTTGATTGGTATGATCCGGTCGCATCCACCACCCCACGCGGGCTGCCCGCGCGGGGACCCCGGTCCGCTCCCGGTTCTGATACAAAGTTGGAGGAGATGTCCCTGTGAAACGTCTGATGCGTTTGCGAGCTTCGCTGCACCTGCGCGATATGTGCGCCGAAACCGATTTCAATCGCGCGCAATTGATTCAACCCTTCTTTGTCGTCGAGGGGATCGAGAAAGATGAGCCAATACCCGGGCTGCGCGGCACCGTTCGTCACCACACCGCATCGGCTCTGAAGCAGATCGAAAAGGATCTCGCGGATGGCGTGACGCACTTTCTCCTGTTTCCCGTGCCGGCTGAAAAGAAGGAGAGCGCGTTTGCTCACGATTCCACCAGCAAGACCATTTCCGAAATTCGCCGGCAGTTTGGCGACAGCTTGTGCTTGTGGGTTGATACGTGTCTCTGTTCTTACACGACGCATGGCCATTGCGCGGTGCTTAATGACAAGGGCATCAATCATGCAGCGACGCTCGAAGAGTTGGCGAAGTCAGCGGTGGCGTTCGCGGACGCCGGCGCTGATGGCATCAGCCCCAGCGACATGATGGATGGACGCGTCGCTCGCATTCGCGCGGCGCTCGATGAAAAAGGTTTCGATCTGGTGCCGATCATGAGTTACAGCACAAAGTTCGCGAGCAATTTCTACGGCCCTTTTCGTAATGCTGCCGACTCAGCGCCGCAGTTCGGCGATCGTCGTCATTACCAGCTCGACGTGCGCAATCGCACGGATGCGATCAACGCCAGCCGTCGCTGCGCCGAAGAAGGCGCGGACTTGCTGATGGTCAAACCGGGGATGACTTCGTTGGATTTGATTCGCCCGATTCACGAGCAAACCGGGCGACAAGTCGGCGCGTATCAAGTGAGCGGAGAATACGCCGGCCTGGCGTTGCTTGGCGAGCAAGGCTTGATCAAGTTCGAAGAAGCTTTGCGCGAAACCTGGCACGTATTCAAACGCGCCGGCGCACAGTACATCATTACTTACGGCGCGCGTTATGCGAAGCAGTTAGGAATAGGAAGATGATTTGCGTGGTCATCAAACAAATCGTAACCGCAGAGGACACAGAGGATCTCGCAGAGGCCGCAGAGAACATATATCCTCTGCGTAACTCTGCGAGAACCTCCGCGACCTCTGCGGTTAAATCCCCTTATGGCAATGACTCCTGAAAGAGCAACCACGGTCGCTGACGATCTCTCTAGCGAATATTTCAAGCGCGCTCTGCGCATCACGCCGGGCGGCGTGCACAGTCCGGTGCGCGCGTTTAAGAGCGTCGGCGGCACGCCGGTCTTCTTTCGCAGCGCACAGGGCGCGACGATGACTTCAGTCGATGGACGTGAGTACATCGACTTCTGTCAGAGCTTCGGTCCGCTAATGCTTGGTCACCGCGACCCGGATGTAAGCTGCGCAGTGCGCGAAGCGATCGAGACCGCGTGGAGCTTTGGCGCGTGCGAACCTTACTCGCTTGATTTGGCGGAATGGATTACGTCGCGACTGCCCTGGGTCGAGATGCTGCGATTCGTTTCTTCCGGCACCGAAGCCGTAATGAGTGCGTTGCGGATTGCGCGCGCGGCCACGGAAAGAAATCGCATTCTCAAATTCGAAGGTTGTTACCACGGCCATTCGGATTCATTGCTGGTAAAAGCCGGCAGCGGTTTGGCCGGCGTGGCGGCCAGCTCAAGCGCTGGAGTTTCAGCAAACGTCGCTGGTGAAACGCTGGTCGCGCCGCTGGATGATGAGAATGGGGTGCGCAAGATTTTTGCTGAACATGGTAAAGATATTGCTGCTGTAATCTTGGAACCACTGCCCGCGAATTACGGTTTGCTAATCCAGCGCCGGGAGTTCATCGCAGAGACAGTCAGGATTGCGCGCGAGCACGGCAGTCTGGTGATCTTTGACGAAGTGATTTCCGGCTTTCGCGTCGCGCTGGGCGGCATGGCGGAAGTGCTTGGAATGCGACCCGATCTGGTTACGTATGGCAAGGTAATCGGTGGCGGTTTTCCGGTAGCTGGTTACGGCGGCCGAAAGGATCTGATGGAGTTGGTTGCGCCCGCGGGCCCGGTTTATCAGGCGGGAACGTTGAGCGCGAACCCCGTCGGAATGCGAGCAGGATTGGCGACACTCCATAAAATCGAAAGCGTGAAAGCTTACGAGAAACTGGAAGCGAAGACCGCGCGGTTCTGCGGAGAGCTGAACGCGGATTTCAAACAGCGTGGGTTGCCGTTTCAGATTGCGCGCGCGGCGTCTATCTTTTGGCTGCACGCGCAAACCGAAAAACCGATTCGCCGGATTGATCAGATTCCGTCGCATCACGCGGCCGTCTTCGCGAAAATCTTTCATGGCGCACTGGCGGGCGGCGTTTACCTGGCGCCGAGTGGTTACGAAGTGAACTTTATGTCGCTGGCCCATTCGGAGGAATTGCTTGAACGAGCGCGCGAGGCGATTTTGAGTGCTGCTGAAGAAGCCGGCGTTTAGAGTACCAACTTTAGTTGGGCTTTTCCCTTGAGTGCAAAACCCCGGCTGAAGTCGGTACTCTGAACACCTCTTACTTATGAGGGAACGAAAACGCAATCGAGTTGTCATCGCCCTGGTCGGACTGTGGGTAGTTTTCACTGTGACCCTCGCCGGTTGGTGGCTGATCTTCGGGTTGCGCCAACTTGATCTGATTAAGCGATTGAGTCTTCAGGGCGCGCCCGATCTGCATCGCTATTACCAAATGCTTCTGTGGGAAGGCGGCATTCTGATCGCCTCGCTAATTGGCGGCGGGCTGGCGTTGTTCTACTACGCGCGGCGCGAACAAAAGCGTCATGCGCAGGTGGAAGAATTTTTTGCGGCGTTCACCCACGATGCAAAGACTGCTCTGGCCAGTTTGCGTCTGCAAGCGGAAAGTTTGCGTGAAGACTTTGCGGCTGCCGAACCAAACCTCTTGCTGGATCGCTTGTTGAGCGACACGCTGCGGCTGCAACTGCAGTTGGAGAATTCGCTGTTTCTGGTGAATCTGACGCGCGGCGCGCTTTTTTTCGAACCGATTAGACTGAGAGATCGGATCGACGCCTTGCGGCATCATTGGCCGGAGTTGAGCATCACGCAGGACGGCGACGGGATCACGATGGCTGATGCGCGCGCTCTGGAAAGCATCCTGACTAATCTCGTGCAGAATTCCGTCACGCATGGCCGGGCAACTCAGGTCGAGGTTTCGGTGAGGCAGGACGGCGACGGGCGACTACGTGTGCGCGTCGCCGACAACGGTTGCGGCTTCCAGGGCGATGCCAGCCAGCTGGGCAAGCTTTTCGTGCGACACGCGCGCAGTAGCGGCAGCGGAGTCGGGCTCTACATCGCGCGGGAGTTGCTGAAGCGAATGAACGGCGCGATTAGTTTCCGGAGCGCAAACACAGGCGGCTTTGTGGCCGAACTGGATTTTCCCGGCGCTGACGCCGACGGATCAGAGCACGTCACGAAACGAGCAAGTTATGAAACGACTGTTGCTGGTCGAAGATGATCGCTCGCTGGGCGCCACGTTGTGCGAACGCCTGCAGCGCGAGAGTTATGAAGTTTCGTGGGCCGAGACGAAGCAGCGCGCTCTGAAGAAATTAGGCGAGGGACTTTGGGATTTGGTGATTCTCGACATTGGCTTACCCGACGGCTCTGGCTTCGAGCTGGCGCGGCACATCAAGGCGCACATGTCGCTGCCGATCATGTTCATGACGGCGCTGAGCACCGCCGAGCATCGTTTGGAAGGATTCGAAATCGGCGCGGAAGAATTCATTCCCAAGCCGTTTCATTTGCAGGAGCTGCTCTTGCGCGTCCGGCACGTGCTCGACAACCATCCGGTGCAGCGCGAGATTGCTTGCAATGGTCGGGTGATCGATTTGGGCAATCGCGTAATCGTGCAGCCGGACGGCCAGCGCGAGCATCCTGCGGCGCGTGACTTTGAACTGCTGCAATTGCTGATCACCAGCAGCCCGCGCGTGATTAGTCGCAATCAAATTCTCGATGAGTTGTGGGGAGAGGACAAGTTTCTGAATCAACGCACGATCGACAACATGGTGGTGCGCCTGCGGCAGTTGCTGGGAGATTCCAACAGCACTTGCATCCGCTCCGTGCGCGGCATTGGCTATCAATGGTGTGGCGATGGTGAGTAGCGCTTTGTGGAAGGGCTCGTGTCAGAAGCCCGCGCGTGAGCAAGGGCGACACTCGCCCTCCCTTACGGTCGGGCTTCTGACACGGCGTTGGAAATCGAAATGAGCATCGCGATCCACGAAAAGATCGGCAACGCGCGTTTTCAAAACGCGCTGGCCCGGCGCGCGCAATCCGTGCCGCCGATCTGGTTGATGCGTCAGGCCGGGCGCTATCACAAGCATTACCAGGCCCTGCGACAGAAGCACTCGTTCATGGATTTGTGCAAACAACCTGAGCTGGCCGCCGAAGTGGCTTTGGGGCCGGTGCTGGATTTTGATTTCGACGCGGCCATTCTCTTTAGCGATCTGCTTTTTCCGCTCGAAGCCCTGGGGATGGGATTGGACTATACCAATCGGGGGCCGCAGCTCGGATGGAAGCTCGACGCGGAAACGTTCTTGCAACTCCGCTCGGTTGAAGATGCGTGGCCACATCTGCTGTTTCAGGGCGAGGCGGTGCGCGCGACCCGCGAGCGTCTGCCGGAAGATCGCAGTCTGATCGGTTTCGTCGGCGGACCCTGGACGTTGTTCGTTTATGCGGTCGAGGGTTCGCATGCCGGTTCGCTGACGGCTTCGAAAAAGCTTCTTCTGTCTTTGTTTCCGCGGTTCTGCGAAGTAATCGTTCCGCTGCTCGCGCGAAACATCGAGTTGCAACTCAACAACGGCGCGGAGTTGGTGATGATCTTTGATACGGCCGCGGGTGAACTGACGCCCGGTATCTTTCAAACCGAAGTGACGCCGCAATTGGAACTTCTAACACAGAAACACTCATCGCGAATTGGCTATTACTCGAAAGGCACTCAGCCCGCGCATCTGCGACACTCGCTTTTCACCGAAGGTCGGCTGGCCGGTGTCGGCGTGGACTATCGCTGGGACATGTCTGAGGCGCTCGGAATGTTTCCCCGCGGTTTTGTTCAGGGCAACTTCGATCCGGCTCTGTTGCTTAGCCAGCGGGATGAATTGAAGCACCGGCTCACAAAATATCTCGAAGCGTTGATGCGTCACGATCGCGCTGGCTGGGTCTGCGGCTTGGGCCATGGAGTTTTGCCGGGTACGCCGGAAGAAAACGTGCGAGTCTTTGTTAACACAGTCAGAGAGGTAACGCAGTGACCGATTTGTTTGCCAAGTACGACGTCCCGGCGCCGCGCTATACCAGCTATCCGACAGTTCCGTTCTGGACGGATTCGCCCACGACGGGACAATGGATCGAAGAACTCAACCAGGCCTTCGCAGACGAGTCAGCGTCATGGTCGCTGTATTTTCATCTTCCTTTCTGTGAATCGCTTTGCACCTTCTGCGCTTGCAACACAGTCATCACGCGCGACCACGGGCGCGAAGAAGGTTACCTCGATCTTCTCTCAAAGGAGTGGAGCCTGTATCTTGATCGGGTTCCGGCATTGCGAGAACGGCCGCTGCTGGGTGTGCACCTTGGCGGCGGCACGCCGACTTTCTTTTCGGCGGAAAATCTGGAGCGAATCTTAAAACCAATCTTGGCAGACGCGCGCGGGGCCAGCGATCAATTCGAAGCATCGGTGGAAGTTCATCCCGGCCACACGACGCGCGCACAATTGATCACACTGCGGCAGCTGGGTTTCACCCGCATCTCAATCGGCGTTCAGGATTTCGATCCCGAAGTGCAGCGACTCGTGAATCGCCATCAACCTTATGAAGTTACCAAATCAGTGAGCGAGATCGCGCGGGAACTCGGTTACACGTCAGTCAATTACGATTTGATTTACGGATTGCCGCGTCAGAACATCGAAAGTTTTGCCTCGACCGTTGCGAAGACGATTGAGTTGCGTCCCGATCGCATCGCGCTCTACAGCTTTGCGCTCGTGCCCTGGATCAAGCCGGCACAGCGCAGTTACAAAGATGAAGACTTGCCGAAAGCCGGCGAGAAACGCGCGCTCTATGAAATGGCGCGCGAGGAATTGGCCCGCGCCGGCTACATCGAGATCGGGATGGACCATTTTGCGCTGCCGCACGATGGCATGGCCGAAGCACAGCGGAAAGGGACTCTGCACCGAAACTTTCAGGGCTATACCGAGAGACGTACGCAAGTGCTGCTTGGTCTGGGCGTCAGCGCGATTTCGGAAACGCCGACCTGCTTTCATCAAAACGAAAAAGCCTTTCCGGTTTATGAGCGAAGGATCCAGCAAGGCGAGATTCCGACTCTGCGCGGACATTTGTTGTCGGAAGAAGATCGGCGTCTGCGCGAACAGATTCTCACTTTCATGACCCGCTTTGAGGTTGGCTTGCTGCCTGAGCAGCGCGATGACGCCCGGAGTTATCTCGAGCCGCTGATCAGCGATGGCCTGGTTGAGGTTAACGGCCAGCAGTTGATCCTGACGGAACGCGGGCGGCCCTTCCTGCGCAATGCGTGCATGTTCTTCGATCGACGTCTGCGCCAGCAAGAACAGAGGCCGCAGGTTTTCTCTCAGGCGCTCTAACCCTCAAACCGAATGCAAACAGTCAAAGTCGTCGGCGCCGGTTTTTCGGGATTAGTAACGGCTTACTATCTCGCCCGAGACGGCTTCAAGGTTCGGATTTGCGAGCAGAGTTCGCACGCCGGCGGCCTGATCAAAACAATTCAGACGCCACATGGGTTGGTTGAAACCGCGGCCAACGGCTTGCTGAATTCGGCGCGACTGGAAGCGCTGTGCGCCGACATTGAAGTACCGCTGTTGCCGACGCGCCGCGACGGCCGCAAACGATTTATCTTTCGTGGCCAGCCGAGACAGATCCCGCTCAAGGTTTCCGACGTGTTGATGCTTGGCGTACGACTCGCGGCCAGCGCCACGAGTTTGCGTCCGCGGCAATTCGAATCAATTTCCGAGTGGGGGAGACGCGTGCTTGGAAAAGGCGCAACGAATTATCTCCTGGTTCCCGTGCTGGGTGGAATCTATGCCGGCGATCCCGAACAGCTTAGCGCGAGTTTGATAGTTGGCCGAGCCGCATTACCCGATCATCTGCGCACGAATCGGCCCGCGCGGGCGAAAGTGCGCGGCACGGTCGCGCCACCGCACGGCATGCAGCAACTCATCGACGGGCTTTCCGATTATCTCAGACGCGCCGGCGTGGAATTCGTTTTCAGCCATCGCGCGCAGGCCGAAGCGAACGAACCGACCGCGGTTTGTCTTTCGGCACGGAGCGCCGCGGAATATCTCGCGGACATAGCGCCGGAAATCAGCCAGGCCCTGCGCCGTATTGAAATGTTGTCGCTGGTTACGGCGACGAGTTTCTACGCGCCAGAGGCGGCCCGACTGAAAGGCTTTGGCTGTTTGTTTCCTCGCGATCAGGGCTATCGCGCGCGCGGCGTGCTATTCAATGATTGCATCTTCGAAGGGCGCGGGCCGGCACATGCCGAGACTTGGATCTTTGGCGGCGCCCTCGACACGGATGTTGTTAACTTAAGCGATCAAGAGCTGGCGCAGTTGATCGCGGACGAGCGTGAACGGTTCTTTGGTCACAACGATCCTGTTTTGGATGTTCTGATAACTCGTTGGCCGAACGCGTTGCCGCATTACTCTGTCGATCTTGAGCGCATTCTGACGACGCTTCCGTCGCCACCCCACAACATTGCCCTCGTCGGAAATTATCTCGGCCGGATTGGACTGGCGAAAATTCTCGAGCGGGCCGCGTGCGTCGCCGAGGAATTCAGAAGCAACACTCGGGGCACTAGCCCGACTCCGGGGTCCCCATCCGGGCAGCCCGGCTGCGGTGGGGCGGTTAGGGAGGGCAGGTCAGTACCACCCGCGTTAGCGGGTGGATAGATCATTCACCATGGATCGAACTGGGGTACTCCTCATCAACCTGGGAACTCCCGACGCGCCCACGCCTGAAGCCGTCGGCCGTTACCTGCGCCAATTTCTGATGGACGGTTTTGTGATCGACGTGCCGAAGCCGCTGCGCTGGTTTCTGGTCAACGTGATGATCGTGCCGCGTCGCAAAGGGCAATCGGCGAAGGCGTATCAAAAGGTTCAGTTGCCAGAAGGTTCGCCTTTGCGCGTGTATACACGCGAGCTGGCAGAGAGAGTTGCCGCGCGACTTGCGGTTGACGGCGACCGCTTTGTCGTCGAATACGCGATGCGCTACGGCAATCCTTCGATTGCGAGCGCGCTCGAACGGCTGCGTTCGCACGATGTCTCGCGCATCATCGTGATGCCGATGTATCCGCAATATGCTGAGTCGAGTTGCCGAACCGCGGTCGAAGAAACGGAGAAGCGAGCGGTCGAGTTAGGGCTCGCCGATCGCGTATCGTTTTTTCCGGTGTTCTACGATCGACCTGGTTTCATCGATGCCTACGCCGGACGCGTCCGCGAGACTATCCGGGCTTGGCCGGTCGAGCATTTTGTTTTCAGTTTTCACAGCCTGCCGGTGCGCCATCTGAAAAGACTCGACGCGACGCAGACCCACTGTCTGGTCAAATCCGATTGCTGCGACTCGATCAGCGCCGTTAATCAGAACTGCTATAGAGCGCAGTGCATTTTCACGGCCCGGGCGATTGCCCGCGAGCTTGGATTGAGAGACGATGGCTATTCAATTTCTTTTCAATCGCGCCTGGGCAGGGCTGAATGGCTGGGGCCGCAAACTGAAGATGTTCTGAGAAAGTTGGCGCACGCCGGTTTCAAGCGCGTGGCCGTGGCTTGTCCGTCGTTCGTAGCCGACTGCCTGGAAACCGTGGAGGAGATTGGCATTCGGGCTCGCGATAATTTTATCGCCGCTGGTGGTCAAGAATTGCGTCTGATTCCGTCGCTCAATTCTGATCCGGTCTGGGTTGAGGCCGTGGTCGACTGGGTTCGCGAGTTTTCTGCCTAGCCCGGATTATTCATGAAGCAATCGCGGGAAGATCTGCAAAGTGCGCAGTCGGTGATCGTCGAGCCCGTGAAACGCCGACTGTTGTTACGGAACCGCGAGCGGTAGCGACCGGATCCCACACTCAACTGGGACAGGTTCGCAAAACAGAGTGACCAACACCGTGCGCGTTGAATGCCGGCATCCGGTCGCTACCGCTCGCGGTTCTGTAACTGTGTATTTCAACCGTCTGCTTTACGGCGTCCATGACAAAAGGTTCATTCATGAATAATCCGGGCTAGCTGTGGAAATGAGAAGTTGCCAGGTATGATCAAGACAATGCGGTGCGATAAGACAAAGCGTGAATACAGAAATCGCTTGACGATGATGCTCGTTCTTATTCTGTCGTCTGTCTTAGCTACATCGATTTCAGCGCGCGCAAACGTCACCGCGGCTGCGGACCTGCCCGGCTGGGTGCCGAAAGCGGGCGCGCGGCAGAGGCCGGAAGGGCGCCGGATTTTCCTGGCGAACTCTTTCGGCGCGATTGGTGACGGAGTTCAGAAGTCCACCACCGCGATTCAGCAAGCGATAGACCTTTGCTCAAAAGCCGGCGGTGGAATCGTGACTTTCAAGCCCGGGCGATACGTTACCGGAGCGTTGTTCCTCAAGAGCAACGTACATCTGCGCATCGACGCAGGCGTAACTCTACTCGCCAGCCAAAACGATGAAGACTACCCGTCCATTTCCACGCGCGTGGCGGGAATCGAGATGAAATGGCCCGCCGCTTTGATCAACGTCAACGATCAGAAAAGTGTGGTGCTGTCCGGTGGCGGCGTCATTGATGGGCGCGGCGAAATGTGGTGGGACAGGTATCGAAATCTGCGGGTTGATTACGAGACCCGCGGACTGCGCTGGGCAGCTGACTACGATTGCCAGCGGGTACGGCTAATCGTGATTTGGAAGTCGACCGACGTTACACTTGAAAACCTTACTTTGAGGCGCTCAGGCTTTTGGACGGTGCAAGTCGTCTATTCAGATCACGTAACCGTGGATGGAATCAAGATTAAGGACAACGACGGACCCAGCACCGACGGCGTTGACATTGACTCGTCACGTTACGTACTCGTAGAGAACTGCGACATTGATAGTAACGACGATGACATCTGCCTGAAAGCGGGACGCGATGCCGACGGGTTGCGCGTCAATCGGCCGACTGAATTTATCGTGATCCGAAATAACATTATGCGGCGCGGCAACGGCATGATCTCTTTCGGCAGCGAGACTTCGGGCGGCATTCGGAAAGTAGTCGCCTATCACAACCACGCCATCGCTACCGGCGAAGGTATTCGCTTCAAATCCGCCCGGACCCGTGGCGGCTTTGTAGAAGATGTCTTGATTCGCGATTTGAAGATGGAGAACGTCTCGATGCCGTTTACGTTCACGCTGAACTGGGATCCGAGTTACAGCTATCCGACGCTTCCGAACGGGACACAAGATATCCCGTTGTACTGGCACGTGCTGGCCACGCCGGTCATGCCGCCCGAGCGCGGGTTATGCGAGTTTCGCAACATCACTATCGAAGATGTCCGGGTCGTGGGCGCGGCCCGCGTATTCAAGGCCGTGGGACTTCGCGAGAAACCCATTACGAACGTGAAGTGGATAAACGTCACCGCCAGCGCATACGAGGCCGGACTAGTCGAGTTTGCGCGGAACTGGACGATGAAAAACGTTACGCTCCACACGGCTGATGACCAGCCTTTGACGATTACCGACTGCAAGAACGTGGCAACGCCCAGGATTATCAAGACCAGACAAGCGCGCTTAAGCAGATCCAGGTAACCTTGGACGGCATCTCCTACCCTCGAATACTGCCCGGACTAATTGCTTCCAAGAGAAAGTGGAACTATTTTCTCAACGGTTGGTGATCGAGGTAGTGATCGGTCGAAGTGAAAATTAAGTGAACGAAGCTTCAACGATTTCGCGGGTACCGGAGTAGTAGTTAATGGAAAGCGTGAAAAGGACAATGGCTGCTGAGATGGCTCACATCTTTCTAACCGACGCGCAAGAGTTGCTGCCGCCGGCTTGCGAAGAAAGCGCGGACTACTTCGCGGTGCTCGTGGCGCGCGCGTGTGCGGGAGACGAGACCGCCTTCGAGCGAATTATGCTGGCGACCGAACAGCGCGTGGTATCAATCGCCTGGCGCATGCTCGGCAACCGCGACGATGCGCGCGACGCCGCCCAGGATGTATACCTGCGAGTCTTTAAATACCTCGCGCGATTCCGAGCCGGCGAGGACTTTCGTGCCTGGCTCTACCGCATCACCATCAATGTCTGCCATGACTTTGCGCGCAAGAAAGGTGCGACCGGATTGGCCCAGCTCGGCGAGATCGATTTCGTTCAAGAGAGCGCGGCGCTTGAAATCGGGCGTCGTGGTACGGACCCCGAGAGCCTCGCGCTACACGAACAGCAACTTGCGCTCATCCGGAGCGCCCTGCAATCACTGCCGCCGAAGGAACGCGCGGCACTGGTGTTACGCGACCTTGAAGGGTTTTCGACCGAAGAGGTGGCGCAGGCGCTCGGCTCGCGGCCCGTCACCGTGCGTTCGCAGGTAAGCTCCGCGCGGGCCAAGATCAAGACCTATTGCGACAAACTCGGGCGGAAGAAAGGAGCGTCCGAATGAGATCGATGAGAACGTTGAACTGTAAACGCGCGGCCCGGATGATCTCGCTCTTTGTCGCGGGGGATCTCGTGGGCGCGCCTGAGCGCGAAGTCGCGAGGCACCTCGCGGCTTGTGACGGATGTCGCCGGCTCGCCGAAGAATTCTCTGAGAGCCGCGGTTTGCTTAATCAAGCTTGTACGCCGCCGGAATTCGGTGCGGAGTTCTATTCCGGAATCCGGTGCGCGGTGCTCGGCGAAATCGCGAGCGACCAAATCCTATCGAAGCCGTCGCTCTTTCGGCTTCGGTGGCTTTACGCGACCGCATTCGCCGCCGTAGTTATTGTTTCCGGATTGGCGCTTCAACACTTCGTCAACACCCGTCGTGAGACGCCACCAGACTCGGCCCTCGCACACCCGTTGACGGTGCAACCAACGTCTCGGTCAACAGAAGTGCCGTCGCCCCGAAAGAAGCATGAGCTAACCGGAAAGCTAAGTGCACAGGCAAATAATGTTCTGGCATTCGCAGATCCGTACGGAAGGTCCCGGCATTTCGCGAGGATGAGTAAGCCCGACGTGACCACTCAAGCTGCGCGAGATAGCGGCACGCAGATCGAACCAGCGATGCAGTCGTCAACGCGCGTCGGACCCAACGCCGTGGAGTCGGTCAGTTTGGCCGGCGGGCCTTCATCGTCGTCATCCGGGCGCGCGTCAGCATCCGAGATCTCGCGCATCGAGATTCAAACAGCCGATCCCAACATCAGGATCATCTGGCTCGGGACGCGAGAGTCACGGGAATCCGAAGAGACCAATCACGATAAAGACAGATGAGAATGGAAACCGAAAGTAGGAGACATTATGTACTCAACGAAACTTAAGACCCTGGCGCTTCCTTTGTTGTTAGCGATCCTCTCGACCGCGGCGCTCGGCCAGACGCAGAGCCAGCCCACGCCGGCGCCGACCGATAACTACGTCACTAACAGCGGTTTTAAGAATCGCGTGTTCGAGGTCCACAACCGCATGCCGGAGGACTTGGTTCCGGTTATTAAGCTACTGACCAGCGGATTCAAGGGGGCGCAGCTCGCGGCCAGCAACGAGTTCCGCACTGTCACCGTCCGCGACTTTCCGGAAAATATCGCGGCGATCGACGAAGCTATCAAGCGACTCGATACGCCCGAGATCGCGCGCCCCAACATCGAACTGCGCATGCATGTACTGCTGGCGTCGAACAAGATGGGTACGTCCAACGAGTACCCCGCCGATCTGAAGGACGTCATTACCGAAATGCAGAAGACGCTCAGTTTCAAGGAATACACCTTGTTGACTTCGATTGTGCAACGCACGAGGGAAAGTCGCAGAACGTATCCCGGGTATCTCGAGGGGCGAGGCTCCGCGGAGGTTTCGTGGCCCAATCCCAACGTGCCGGCCGGATTTGAAAAAAGAATTTCGAATTACTCATTTTACGCAAACTCGGTTGCACTCACCTCATCTCCATCCGGCCCCACGGAAATTCAGCTGGGCGAGTTCACTTTTTTTCTGTCAGTTCCCGGGATTAATACCGAAGCCAAAATCCATAGCGACGTAAAAATGCGCGACGGAGAAAAGGTGGTCGTCGGCACCGCGGGATTCAGCGACAGAGCGCTCATCCTGGTCATGACCGCCAGGGTCCTCAAATGAACGCTCCAGCAGATGATTGGTTAGTGAAAGAAAAAAGAGCGGGCGGCTTCGAAACCACTCGCTCTTTTTGTCTTCGGGAAAAGTGGTGAGCCGAGCAGGACTCGAACCTGCGACCCACTGGTTAAAAGCCAGTTGCTCTACCAACTGAGCTATCGGCCCACTTTAAACAAGACTTTGAGTCCAAGGTCACTAGTCTATGGTTTCAGGTTTCAGGTTTCAAGTCTAAGGTTCCCAGCAAGCTGAAGTCAGTACCCGGAGCGGTAGCGACGGGGTGATTTGGCCGTGAACAATACCCGGTCGCTACCGCTCCCGGTACTGACTACATATGCATGTTTGAACCTAACTCGCCAGCCATCTGCCGACGTTTGAATCCTGAACAATGATCGTCTGCGAACGTTCAGGCCCGGTCGATACCAGCCCAATCTCCACTCCGATCTTCGCGGAAAGAAAATCAACATAAGCGCGCGCGTTTGCGGGCAGCGCGTTCATCTCCGTTACCCCGAGCGTCGAACTCTTCCAACCAGGAAGCGTCGCGAACACCGGCTCGACCTGTCGCAAGTCCTGCGACACAGAGGGCAGCGACTCGCATCTCTTGCCGTTAAGGTTGTAGCCGACGCACACCTTAATTTCATCCAGCGTGTCGAGCACATCGAGTTTCGTCAAGGCCACCGAAGTGAAGCCGTTGATCTCTGCGGCATAGCGCGTCGCGAAAGCATCGAACCAGCCGCAGCGGCGCGGGCGTCCGGTCGAAGCTCCGTATTCGCGGCCGCGCTCGCGAATCAAATGTCCCATCTCAGCCTCGCCGTCGAGCATCTCGGTCGGAAACGGTCCTTCACCGACTCGAGTCGTGTAGGTGCGAACGATGCCCAGCACGCCGGTCAGATGCTGTGGCGCGAGACCAGTGCCGACCAACGCGCCGCCAATCACCGTGCTTGATGAAGTCACAAACGGATAGGTGCCGTGATCGACGTCAAGCAAAGTCGCCTGCGCGCCTTCCAGCAAGATCGAATCGCCGCGAGTGGCCGCCTGGTTGAGGAAATGACTGGTGTCGCAGATGAAGGGCGCGAGGCGCTCGACCATCGCCGACGTTTCATCGATGATCGCGTTTGCCTCGAGCGGCTGGCCGCCGTAGGCGACGATGATTCGATTAGCGTCTTCGAGGTTGCGCTCAATGCGCGAACGAAGCACTTCCGGAACCAACGCATCGGCAAGTCGAAGTCCCCGGCGTCCGGCCTTGTCTTCATACGCCGGGCCAATGCCGCGCAGGGTGGTGCCGACGCGCTCGTTGCCGAGACGTTCTTCGCTGGTGTGATCCAGCGCGCGGTGATACGGCAGAATCAAGTGCGCGCGCGAACTGACCTTCACGCGGTCGGGCGTGATGCTGATGCCCTGCGCCATGAGCCGATCGGCCTCTTCAAAGAATGCTTTCGGATCGATCACCATGCCGTTGCCCAGCACGCAGGTCTTGCCCTCGTGAACGACGCCGGAGGGCAGCAGATGCAGCACGAAAGACCTATCGCCGATCTGGACCGAGTGTCCGGCGTTGTGCCCGCCTTGATAGCGGACCACGACGTCGAAACGCTCGGCGAGCAGATCGACAATCTTGCCCTTGCCTTCATCGCCCCACTGGGCGCCGATGACCGCGATAACCATAATCAGAGGTCAGAAATCAGAGGTCAGAGGTCAGAAAGAAAGACAGACCGAAAACCTGGTAAACACACGAAGGGCGCGGTTGCACCAACAAAGTAGCACCGCGCCCACAACTAATTTGCCTCAAGCAGCCGTTGCGGCGCCGACGTGTTTGTCCAGCATGCGCGAGATTGCCTGTTCCGAGGTGGCGCCAACCACGCGTTCTTCTTCCTTGCCGTTCTTAAAAAGAATCAAAGTAGGAATGCCCTTGATGCCATAGCGTTGTGAGACCGAGGGGTTATCGTCCACGTTTAGTTTGACGACGTGGGCGTTGCTCGCATACTTCTCGGCCACCGCTTCGATTGTAGGCGCGAGCGCGCGGCACGGCTGGCACCACACCGCCCAAAAGTCGACCAGGACGGGCCGATCGGATTTCAACACATCGTTTTCAAAGTTTCCATCGCTGGTGTCTCTCACGTGCTCGCTCATCGGTATCTCCTCGCGGTGTTAATGGTTGTTTCGAAATCTTCAACTGACATCGATTACTTCACGGTAAAGCTGAATGTATTTCAGTGCCGCGGCCGACCACGAATTGTCTACACCCATCCCGTTGCGCTGAATCTGTGCCCACGTGTCGCGTTCACCATAAAAGTAAACGCTACGGCGTATTTTATCAAGCATAGCGGGGACGGAATAGGGTCCGAACTTGAAACCGTTGCCCTGGCCGGTCGCCGAATCGAAACTTTGGACGGTATCGTCCAGCCCGCCGGTCGCGCGCACCACCGGCACCGTGCCATAGCGCATGCTGTACATTTGATTCAATCCGCAGGGTTCGTACAGCGAAGGCATCAGGAACATATCGGCGCCGGCCTCGATTTGATGGGCCAGAGGCTCGCCGGCATAGCCTTTGTAGATGCCTACCCGCTGCGGCGCGGCGTCATGCCAGGATTGCAAGAAGTCTTCGTATTCGCGCGCGCCCGCACCGAGCGCGATGAAGAAGGCGCCGGTGTCCAGGATTCCGCGCGCGCCTTGCCTGATTAAATCGTAGCCCTTCTGGGCCACCAGACGCGAGATGATCGCGATGATCGGGCGGTCAGGTTCCTCAGGGAGAGCGAAGCGTCGCAAGAGATCGAGTTTGCACTCGCGCTTGCCGGTCAAATCTTGAGCAGAAAACTGTTTGACGATGTGCGCGTCGGTTTCCGGATTCCACACTTCGTAATCGACGCCGTTAGTGATTCCCGCCAGCCGGCTGCTCCGCGCTCGTATCAGCCAGTCGAGGCCATTACCTTGTTCAGGAGTTTGAATTTCGCGCGCGTAGCGCGGGCTGACCGTGGACAACGCGTCCGCCGCGATGATGCCGGCTTTCAAAGGCGAAGCCGCACCACTCAGCATAAAGTCGCTGGCGGAATCCGAGAAACCCAACCACCAGAGATCCTTTGGGTCGAACGCTCCCTGATAAGCCAGGTTGTGAATCGAAAAAACACTTCGAGTCTTTTGAAAAAACGAATCGTGGCGCCGGCGCGCGCGCAACTCTACCGCGGCGAAGCCGCAGGGCCAATCATTGCAGTGGACCACCTCCGGCGCTTCGCCCAGCCGGCGCAGCAACGCAATCGCCGCGCGGCAGAAAAAAGCAAAGCGTTCGAAGTCGTCCGGTTCGCCATAGATCTTACCGCGCGCGAAGTAAAACGGCGCGTCGATCAGATAAGTGGGCGCCTTCAGCGTTGCGCTTTGCCAGACGCGAATGCGCGGCTGTTTGCCGCGCCATTCGACTTCCAAATCGTCTATGAACGTTTCACCAAGCAGGCTGAGATCAATCTGATCGTAGCGCGGAAGAATCAGGAGAGAGTCGATTCCTTCGGCGTGCAGAGCATTCGGCAGCGCTCCGGAAACGTCGGCCAAACCGCCGGTCTTGGCGAAGGGAACGGCTTCAGATGAAAGGATGGCAACACGCACGTTTGGGGGTGCAGAAAGTTTCAAAAAGGCTCTTAAAGGATTAGTTACTGTTTGATTCGCTCTGAAGTTTTTCTTGAAGAAAGATTCTGTCTAGTATGTCTTTGTCGCGATATGTTTGCTTCATGCGCAAGAGAAGTGTGGCGGAGGCGAATGGGATGGATACTCCCTTGATGTCCTTTGCTTCAATCTCGCTAGTGGCATCGTCGTAAGTTACTCCGCATGCAGAAAGCATGAGATCGACGACGACTTCGTCAGCTACGCGGACGACTGTGTAATCGTCGAGGTCGTTTTCCTCCACCTCTAGCACAGCTTTGTCGGGCATGACCTCCAGGGCTTTGAGCACTCTCTTCTGATTGTCCCTGGAGCTTTCCAAAAGCAGGTCGATATCTTCCGTTGCTCTGAGCATGCCCTGTTGGTTCATCGCCATGCCACCAACCACAAGATAGAGAGCACCTCGATCGTTGAGGGCAGCGCACAGTTTTACCAGGTCGTCTTCTTCGGGGGTCCTTGGTAGCGGTACCGTTGTTTCCATTCCTCAAATTCCTCGAAGCTCTTGAAGCGAAAGACACCTTTCGGACTGACTCCTCTGCCGAAAACCAGGTGTGAAGTTCTCTGCAAACGGTTGAAACGCTCCCAGAACGGTCGAGGGTTTCTACCACCCACGATCTTCATCGTTTGAGGTTTTTCGAATGGATCTCGTGACATAGCTCTTCCTTACCTGTTACATTTTACTAACTAACTTTGCATCGACGCCAAAAATTCGGCGTTCGATTTCGTTTTCTCCAGACGTTCGAGCACGACTTCCATTTGCTCAACCGGGGATAGCGGATTCAGTACGCGGCGCATGACCCAGACGCGCGCCAGGTCTTCCTTGCTGATGAGCAGCTCTTCTTTGCGCGTGCCGGATCTTTGCAGATCGATGGCTGGGAACAGGCGCTTGTCGCTGAGCCGGCGATCGAGATGAATTTCGCTGTTGCCGGTGCCTTTGAACTCTTCAAAGATCACGTCATCCATGCGCGAGCCGGTGTCGATTAGCGCGGTCGCGATGATCGTCAACGATCCGCCTTCTTCGATGTTGCGCGCCGCGCCAAAGAAACGTTTCGGACGCTGGAGTGCGTTTGAATCAATACCACCGGAGAGAATCTTACCGCTGGGCGGAACCACGGCGTTGTGGGCGCGCGCCAGACGCGTAATCGAATCCAGCAGGATCACGACGTCGCGTTTGTGCTCGACCAGGCGCTTGGCCTTTTCGATCACCATGTCGGCAACCTGCACGTGACGCGTGGGCGGCTCGTCAAACGTCGACGAGATCACTTCGCCCTGCACCGAACGCTGCATGTCAGTGACTTCCTCAGGTCGCTCGTCGATCAGCAGCACTATCAGAGTTACTTCCGGGTGGTTCTGCGTGACTGAATTAGCGATGGCTTGCAGCAGCATGGTCTTGCCGGTGCGTGGCGGTGAAACGATCAAGCCGCGCTGGCCCTTGCCCAAAGGCGTGACCAAATCGATGACCCGCGCCGAAAGATTCTCGGGACCGACTTCCATTTTGAGCATCTCGTCGGGATAGAGCGGCGTCAGATTGTCAAAGAAAACCTTCTCGCGCGCCATATCCGGCGATTCGAAGTTGATTGCTTCAACCTTGATCAGCGCAAAATAGCGCTCGCCCTCTTTCGGCGGACGAATCTGACCGCTGATGGTGTCGCCGGTGCGCAAGTCGAACTTGCGAATCTGCGATGGCGAGACATAAATGTCATCGGGACCGGGAAGATAGTTGTATTCCGGCGCGCGCAGAAATCCGAAGCCGTCCGGCAAGGTTTCCAGGACGCCTTCAGAGAAGATGAGCCCGCTCTTTTCGGTTTGCGCCGCGAGCACCTTAAAGATCAGCTCCTGCTTACGCATGCCCGTAGCGCCGGGCACGTCCATGCCTTTGGCGATCTGCGTAAGCGCAGAGATTGACATGTCTTTCAGCGTGGACAGATTGAAAACTTCTTCTCTTCCGTCGCTGCCCATTGGTGTTTCTGAAGCTTCAGCCGTGGCTAGGCCGCCGCCGTTCTCGCCATTATTAGTGCGTCTTTTGTTTGCCATATCATTTCTTTCGGGCGCAGCCAGAGATTCGCCGCGCGCAGGGTTTCGGGTTTCAGCATCCTGTCAATGATTTGAATGATGCTCGTCAAAAGGGAAAGTTTCCTCGCGGATCGTGGAGCAGCTCGGGTGGGACTGCTTTCCCGCTGCGTGACTCACTATCTAACCAACCTTGCCGCCAGGGGTCGTAATCCAGAGAACGCGGAGTAATCGCTTGGTTTGGATGACGGCTGGCTGGGTAAGCGTGGTCTCGGATCAGATTCAAGATTCCAAACACGGTCCGACGAAAATCTTACTCAAGTACGATGCTTTTGTGACTCAGGGTTTTCTTATTCTAAACGAAAGCTGGAGAATCGCAAGTAACAACTTACCTCAAAAGGCGATCTGATTCAAATTGAGCGAACCAGGTTCGAACTCCCGGGGCAACCACCAGGCTAAGAATCCTTTGCGTGCTTCAGTGCCGCTTGAATGGCATTCCACGCGTCGTCGTGCCCGCGTCCGCTCACCGCCGAATAAACGACTATCCGCTCGTTCTTAAAAGCGCGTTTCGCGATCTCGATGTTCCGGCGCAATTCATTACTAGAAAGCTTGTCTGATTTTGTGGCGACAATTGTGTGCGGCTTCTGATGATGTTCAAGCCACTCGTGAAGCTGCAAATCCTGTTTCGTGGGTTCGTGACGCGAATCGACAATGTGAATTGATAGCACAAGCTGTTCACGTTTGGCAAGATAATCCGTGGCGGCGGCGCTCCATTTTGCCTTCACATCTCTGGGGGCGCGCGCGTACCCGTAACCCGGGAGATCGACAAAGCGAAACTTCCCGTTGATTAGGAAGAAATTGACCGACTGCGTTCTGCCTGGCGTCGATGACGTCCGCGCCAGGCCGCGCACCCCGAGCAGCGAGTTGATAAAGCTGGATTTCCCTACGTTCGAACGTCCCAGAAAAGCAATCTCCGGCTTGCGATCGCCGGGCCAGTCGGTTTCTGCGAACGCGCTTTTGATGAATTCAGCGCTCGTGACTTTCATCGTGCTGGCCGCAGCTTCATGCAGATAAGCGCAGGTAAGACCGGAGAACAGAGCCACATAGAGGCGCAAGAACACATCAGCAAGTTCGTCCTGTGCGTCGTGCGCCTTTTCGTGGCTGCTCCTTACTTCTCAGTCGCGCGTTCGTGGCCGAACGTCGCTGGCGTGGTTTAGGCGTTCGCAGCCTTTGCGCGCTCAGCCATCATCGCCGTGATCATCTTGATCCGCTCGCGAATGGCTGCCAGTTTTTCTTTGTTTTCCGGGATGCGTCTAATCAGCGTCTCGAAGTGCTTGAGCATATCCGGGCCCCACTGTTGGCGCAGCCCTTCGAGGACCGGTTCGATCTTGGCAAAGACGAAAAGGTGCTCGCCGTTCGCGTCATTGAACATTTGCTCGTCAATCGCGCCGTTGTTCACCAGCGATGCGGCCATGTCCCAGTATGACGTAACCATGCGGAGATGGCCGCTATGCTCACTCATGATCGCTTCCATATATTCGGCGGGGGTGGTCGGATTGAAAGTGAAGAACCAGTTGCGCGCTTCACGCATCACTGGCTCGCGTCTCAGGTTGTAGAGTTTCAGAATTAGATTTGCGTCTTCTTGTTTTCCCATCTTGTTGCTCTCCTGTTTAATGAAAGATAGTTGTCCGAAAAACGCAGACACACGAGATATGTGCGCTGCGACTTCCAAAGGGTTAATTTGACCAACGAAAACTGAAATTGTTTGGCTGAGCCGCTACTGCTCGGCAGGTGTTTGCAAACCCTGCGGCGGCGGCTCGGTCGTCCACAACGGCGGCGTCTTGGCTTCTTCCGAAACAGCGCTGACCGGCTGTTCTTCAAGTGCCAGGGCGATCACTTCATCAATCGTTTCAACCAGATTAATGGTCATCGCGTTGCGAACTTCCTCAGGCACTTCCGGCAGATCCTTTTCGTTGTCCTTCGGCAAGATGATCGTATCAATGCCGAAGCGGTGAGCCGCCAAAAGTTTTTCCTTTACGCCGCCGATTGGCAGGACGCGGCCGCGCAGAGTTATCTCGCCGGTCATCGCGACGTTCTTGCGCACCGGGACGCGCATCAGTGCTGAGGCCATGGCTACAGCGAGCGTGATGCCAGCTGACGGACCATCCTTAGGGATGGCGCCCTCCGGAACGTGAACGTGCAAATCGCGCTTGCGAATAAAATCCAGACTCATGCCGAGCCGTTCGGCGCGCGCCTTAATACAAGTCAGCGCAGCCTGGCCGGATTCCTGCATCACTTCGCCCAGCTTACCCGTGAGCCGCACGCCGCCGCGCCCTTTTGTCAGGGTCGCTTCGATTTGCAGCACTTCGCCGCCGACTTCCGTCCACGCCAGACCGGTCGCCAAACCAATTTCGCTTTCCGCGGCGACGCCTTGCTGGCGGAACTTGATCGGCCCGAGCATCTCTTGCACGCGCTCCGCGCCAACCACATCTTTAAAGTCCGCGGTCACGCTTTCCGCTACCAACTTGCGGGCCATTTTGCGGCAGCAGGAGCCAAGCTCGCGTTCGAGATTGCGCACGCCGGCCTCGCGCGTGTAGTGTCGGACGATTTCCAAAATCCCCTCGTCGGTAAATTCAAATTGCTCAGGGCGAAGTCCGTTGGCTTCCGACTGTTTCCGCACCAGATGGCGCTTGGCAATCTCCAGCTTCTCTCGCTCGGTGTAACCGGAAAGCCGTAGAACTTCCAGCCGGTCCTGCAGCGCCGGCGGAATCGTGTGCAGAACGTTCGCGGTGGCGATGAAGAACACTTTCGACAGATCGTATTCGATGTCGAGATAGTGATCCTGGAACATGTGATTCTGTTCCGGATCGAGTACTTCGAGCAGAGCCGCGCTCGGATCGCCGCGAAAGTCAGTGCCCAGCTTGTCGACTTCGTCGAGCAGCAGCACCGGATTTACCGTTCCGGCTTTCTTCATCATCTGGATGATCTGGCCGGGCAGAGCGCCGATGTAAGTGCGGCGATGACCGCGAATCTCAGCTTCGTCACGGACGCCGCCGAGCGACAAGCGCACAAACTTTCGACCCGTTGCGCGGGCAATCGATTTTCCGAGACTCGTTTTGCCGACTCCCGGCGGGCCGACGAAACAGAGAATCGAGCCTTTCGGATTCTTCACTAACTGCCGCACGGCCAGGTATTCAAGAATGCGATCCTTGATTTTTTCCAGGCTGTAGTGATCTTCGTTCAGAACTTCTTCCGCCTTGATCAGGTCGCGAATCTCTTTTGATTTTTGTTTCCAGGGCACGCTGAGCAGCCAGTCGATGTAGGTGCGCGACACCGTCCCTTCCGCGGACATCGGCGGCATTGCTTCCAGCCGGTGCAGTTCCTGCAAGGCTTTTTCCTTCGCCTCTTCGGACATGCCGGCTTCTTCGATCTTCTTCTTCAGCTCGTCGAGTTCGGCGCGTTCGTCTTTGCGGCCCAGCTCTTTGTGAATCGCTTTGATTTGTTCGTTGAGGTAGTACTCTTTCTGCGCTTTCTCCATCTGGCGCTTCACGCGCGTCTGGATCGTGCGGTCGAGCTGCCGTTTCTCAAGTTCAATTTCCAGAATCTCGACCAGCCGCGCCAAACGCGCGTGCGCCGAGAAGAGTTCCAGCAGGCCCTGCTTGTCCTCGACTGAAATTCGCAGTTGCGAGGCCAGCGCGTCGGCCATGTGCGACGCATCGGCATTGCGCATCGCGGTTTGCAGCGCGTCGGGTTGCACATCAGGCGCGAGCCGCAAATGCTGCTCGACAAGTTGCGCGACTTTCTGAATCAGAGCATCGGTGCGCACGCCTTCTTCGCTGACAACTGGCGCGCGGCGCACCAGAGCGGTAAACGCGCCATCGTTGTTTTCGACGCGAATCGTCGTGGCGCGTTCGCGGCCTTCGACGACAACTTTGATCTGGCCGTTCTCCTGTTTCTGCGATTGCATGATGCGGGCAATCGTGCCGACGCTGTAGATTTGCTCAGGCGAGGGCTCGTCAACTGTGGCGTCGTGCTGCGTGGCCAGAAAAATCGTGCGGTCGGATCCGAGCGCCGATTCCAGGGCGCGCACCGAACCGGGTCGGCCAATCTTGAACGCGACTTTGGTGAACGGAAAGATCACGACATCGCGAATCGGAACCATGGGGTATCGAGCAATGTCGGCTGGCGTGACGTCTGAGTATTCTTCCATGATTATTTATTGCTGAGATGAAAACTCTTTGGGACTGAAAATCTCCTGAAAAACCGAAATGGGGCACCTGAATTAAACGACGAATTAGGCCGCTCTTGCAAATTGTGGCACGCGCATCCTGCGCGTGCGTGACGGGCGGGACGCCCGTGCCACTTCTCTGGTTGCTGCGAATAAGGGCGAGTCGCCCTGGTCGCCTCGCCCTTTTCGTAGCTGCGCTGATTGTAAACTATTTGGTCGGAAGCCGCTACTGACGAATCCTTCTTCAGTGGGGCGCTATGCCGCAGCGTCATCGACGCCCGCCAGGCTTTCACCCGGCATGGCGCGGCGGCGTTCGACCATTTCGCTGGTGATGACGAATTCCTTGACGCGTTTTTGCGAGGGCATCGTGTACATCGCTTCGAGCAGAAGCTCTTCGAGGATCATCATCAGCCCGCGCGCGCCGACTTTGCGCTGCAACGCCTGACCGGCGACGCCACGCAGGGCGTCTTCGGTAAATCGCAGCTTCACGTTGTCGAATTCGAACTTTTTCTGATACTGCTTGATCAGCGCATTCTTTGGCTCGGTGAGAATCTTGATCAGCGCGGCTTCGTCCAGCTCCTGCAGCACGCCGACGACCGGCAAGCGGCCCACAAATTCCGGAATTAGGCCGTAGCGAATCAGATCTTCCGGTTGCACGTGGGCTAGCGCGTCGGCTTGTCGCTGCGAACCTGTCTTCACCACGGCATGAAAGCCGAGTGACTTGTTGCGCAAGCGGCGCTCGACGACTTTTTCCAATCCGACGAACGCGCCGCCGCAGATGAACAGAATGTTCGTCGTGTCGACCGGGAAGAATTCTTGATGCGGATGTTTGCGTCCGCCCTGTGGCGGAACATTCGCGATGGTGCCTTCCAGAATTTTCAAAAGCGCCTGCTGCACGCCTTCGCCCGAAACGTCGCGGGTGATCGAAGGGTTCTCGTCTTTGCGGCAAATCTTGTCGATCTCGTCGATGTAGATTATGCCCTGCTGCGCGCGTTCGACGTCGCCGTTGGCGGCCTGCAAAAGCTTGAGAATAATGTTCTCGACGTCTTCACCGACATAGCCGGCTTCCGTCAGCGTCGTCGCATCGACGATGGTGAACGGGACGCTCAACATGCGCGCCAGGGTTTGCGCCAGAAGCGTCTTGCCGGTGCCCGTCGGACCGATCAGCACGATGTTTGATTTTTGAATCTCAACATCAGAGCGACGGCGGGCCAGCTCTATTCGTTTGTAATGCTGATAGACGGCGACGGCGAGCTGCTTCTTCGTTTCGTCCTGACCGATGACGTATTCGTCGAGAAAGGATTTGATCTCGCCGGGCTTGGGAAGCGGCGGACGAGACGCTACCGACTCAGCCTGCTGGTCGTCGGTGATGATCTCGTTGCAGATGTCTATGCACTCATTGCATATGTAAACCGTCGGGCCGGCAATGAGCTTTTTGACTTCGTTCTGCGATTTGCCGCAGAAGGAACAGCGCAGGGTGTCGTCAGTTCGTCTTACCATGTCTGGGAAACTCCATTCGAGACTGTAAGATTTTTGTAGCGCAACTTGTTTAAGTTGCGATTCGCCCTTCCGTCATCCAGCGCGCAAGTTAACAACTTGCGCTACAAATCAAGAACTTGCACCACGCCGCGTTACTCGCGGTGCGCGATCACTTCGTCTATTAAGCCATAATCTTTAGCCTGAGCGGCAGACAAATAACGGTCGCGTTCGACGTCGAGTTCGATCTGCTCGAGACTCTGACCAGTGTGCTTGGCAAGGATTTCCGACGTCAACTCGCGAATGCGGATAAGTTCTTCGGCATGAATGCGCACGTCGGTCGCCTGGCCGTGCATGCCGCCTGAGGGTTGATGAATGAGTATGCGAGAATTCGGCAGCGCAAAGCGTTTCCCTTTGGCTCCGGCCGTCAGCAACAGCGCGCCCATCGAAGCGCACATGCCGACGCAAATCGTCGTCACGTCGGGACGAATGAACTGCATCGTATCGTAAATTGCGAGGCCCGCGGTGACTGAGCCGCCCGGCGAATTGATGTAGACGTTAATGTCCTTCTCAGGATCTTCGGCTTCGAGGAAAAGCAGTTGCGCCACGATCAAGTTGGCGATCTGATCGTCGATCGGCGTGCCGAGAAAGATGATGTTGTCTTTGAGAAGTCGCGAATAGATATCAAACGCGCGCTCGCCACGCGACGTTTGCTCGACGACCATTGGAATTAATGCCATAGGTTCACAAAAAGGAAGTCAGGGATCAGAAGGCTTCATTTATCATTTTCCATTTGTCATTTTTCACCTGACATTTCAAGGTCAATGTTGAATCAAGCAATGTCAAATGAAAAATCTAAAATGAGAAATGGAAAATCCTATTCCGGCTTCTGACTCTCTGACTCCGCGATTTCTTCCTTCCATTCTTCGTCGGTTACCGTCGCATTCGCGACCAAAAACTCCAGCGCTTTGCGATTGCGCAACCTGGCAGCGATGCTACGTTCGCCCCCTTGCTTTGTCAAGATACCACGCACCTGTTCCGGCGACTGTCTTGAGGCGTCGGCGATCGCGTTGATCTCGTCGTCGATCTCCTGTTCCGAGACCTCGATCTTTTCTTCGTCGGCGATGCGTTCCAGCAGGAGCGAGCCGCGCAGATCGTAACTCGCCTGTTCCTTCAAAGAGCCGCGCGCTTTGTCCCAATCAAGTTCTTTATTTCGCGGATCGATGCCCTGGCCGATCATGTCACGCACGACTGATTCGAGACGAACCTCGGTCTGGTGCGCGACTAAACGCTCCGGCAATTCAAGCTCGTGCCCTTCGACCAACTGGCGCACAAGATCGGCGCGCACTTTGTTATCAGCTTCATTTTTCGCTTGTGATTCCAGATCGCCGCGAACCTTCGCGCGCAAATCCACCAGCGACTCAATCTCTTCGCCCAGGCTCTGCGCCCACTCATCATCAAGTTGGGGTAGTTCCTTGATGCGGACGGCGCTCACTTTGAGGGTGTATTCGACCTGCTTTCCGGCGAGGCCTTTTGAGGTGAAATCGGCCGGATAATTCACGGTAAAGACCTTTTCATCGTCGGGTTTGGCGCCGGTCAGATTGTCGGTGATTTCAGTGACGACGCCCGGGCCGCCGAGCACGACGTCGACATCCTCAACCTTGATCGGTTCGGCTTCGGGCTCGCTCAAGAATTTGCCGTGAAAGTTTGCGGTGACAGTATCACCGGGCTGGGCGCCTCGATCTTCGACCGGTTCAAGCGTGGCGGAGTTTTCGCGCAGCGATTCAATCACGCGATCGAGGTCTTCGTCTTTGACCGGCCGCGTGCGCCGCGCGACTTCGAGGCCTTTGTAATCGCCAAGTTTGATATCGGGCAGGACTTCGACATTGACGGAAAACGAGATCGGCTTCTCGCCGAGTTCGCTCAGGCCTTCAGTGTTCTCGAGGTTAAGTTCCGGCTCGCCGAGCGGCGCGAGCTTGTGCTCCTCGACCGCCCTCTGCACCGCGTCGGGCAGCAGCTCGCGCATTAGTTCCGTGCGGATCTGATCTTTGAAGCGCGTGCGCACCACGCCGCGCGGCGCGTGGCCGGGGCGAAAGCCGGGCACGTTCGCCGACTTTGCGTATTGATCGCTGATGCGATCGTAAACGGCGCGGACGGCTTCCGGCTCGATCACCACGTCGATTTGTTTTCGGGTTGCTGATATTTCTTTGAGTTCAGTTTTCATGTTGGAAAGACAGAGGTCAGAGATCAGAGGTCAGAGATCGGAGGTCAGCACATCACCGTGCGGCTGACCCTGACTGATCTCTGACTTCTGATCTCTGATTTCTGACCTCTGTTCTTTGGTGCGAAAGGGGGGACTCGAACCCCCACACCTTTCGGTACCAGATCCTAAGTCTGGCGCGTCTGCCAATTCCGCCACTTTCGCAACTCGATTCACGCGCGGCGAAAGCGAGGATAACATACCGAAACAATTGAGCGCATCCGGCCTTGTTTAAGAGTACCAGCTTCCATGTGTCAGAACCGCGAGCGGTAGCGACCGGATCCAGGATTCGACTTGCCACCGGGGAGAGAGGAGCGCCAATGATTCGCGAGTTGCGGTAACATCCGGTCGCTACCGCGGTTCTGACACGCCCACCCGACTGAAGTCGGCCCTCTCAACGCCCGCTTTGCGGAGCCAGAACCTTGACGATTAGATAAAGAGGATAACTCGCGGCCAGGATTAGCAGAGCCCACAGGCTGTGTTTCTTGTCGCTGATTACCGCGCCGGCGAGGAACGTGACCGAACCGACCAGCACGATCAGAGTCGTCCACGGATAACCCCACGCGCGATAAGGACGCGGCAGATCCGGTTCGCGCCGGCGCAGCACAATCACAGAGATGTAGGCCATCGCATAGTTCGCGACAAAGAAAAACGCCAGCGCGGCGAGCACTGCGTTGAAGGTTCCGCTGACGATGAAAAGCACTGCGGCGATGGTGCTCAACAAGAGGGTCACGGTGGGCGTTCCGCCGCGGTTGACCCGGCTCGCGCGCCGCGCGAACAGTTCGTCGCAGCTCATAGCGTAAAGAATCCTTGGCGCAGTCAACGTGTAGGCATTGATCGTGCTCAGCAGCGAAAGAATCGCCAGCACTCGGATGGTTTTGTCTCCGTAAGCACCAAAGATTTTGTTGGCGACCGCGCCCGCGGCGAAGTTCTCGCCGGCGAGTTGGGACATGGGCAGCACATAAACATAAGCCAGGTTCACGATGAAATAAATCGCGATCACCAAAAGCACGCCACCGAACATCGAACGGACAACATCGCGTTGGGGATTGCGAACCTCTTCGCCAAAATAGATCACGCCGTACCAGCCATCGTAGGTGTAGAGCACTCCCTGCAACGCAATGATTAGCGCGGTGAATAACGCAAGACCGTGAGGCACGGGCAGCGGCGTTCCCGCGGCTGACCCTCCCGCGAAGGTGAACGCGGCGATTGCAATCACCGCGAAGATAATAGTCTTTAACAAACTGGTCAGGTTTTGCGTGAAGCTGCCCCAGCGAATCCCGCGCCACTGCAAAGCCGCGAATGACAGCACGACTGCCAGCGCTACGGGCTTGTCTCGACCGGCCAGACGCGGAACCAACACGGCGGCGTATTCGCCGACAACCATCGCGATCACCGCCAGCGTCCCGCAAGTCGATAGCCAATCGCTCCAGCCCACGACGAAGCCCGGATAATTTCCCATCGCGCGATGAACGAATACGTACCAGCCACCAGACCGGGGAATCATCGCGCCTAGTTCAGCGACCGAGCTGGCTCCGAGTAGCGCAAAGATTCCTCCGAGAAGCCATACGCCGAGGAAAAGCTTTGCAGTCGGGAGTTGGGCCGCGACTTCGCTGGGCGTGCGCAGGATGCCCATGCCGATCGTGCCGCCGACCGTTACCGCCAGACCGAAGCCGACTCCGAGCACGCGCAAGAGAGTCCCTCTGGATTTCTCATCTGACGAGATGTCTTGGGTTGATGGCATCTGAATTTCGGTAAGCGTTGAGAACCTCTCAAGCCTGGTGATACTGATTGAGTTAGAAAGGTTAAAGGTCAGGAAGGGTGGTTTACCCCCGCCTCGCTTTCATACTTCTGACTTGCAGCTGTAGAGAGCGGGGGCAAGCCACCCTTCCTGACCACGAGACGATGATGCTTGAAACTCCCCCCATTCTTGAAGGCCTTCACAGTGGGCTTCGCTACAGCGTGCGCGTTACTTTAGATAAAGATCGCGGCGCGTCCGGATCCAGACCTTTCGCTTCCGCCAGCAACGCCGCGAACAGTTGCGCGGGAATGATGTAAGGAACCGGCGCGAGAAATTCGTCAATCTCGCGCGGCATGATAATCGAGCGCGAGCATTTCGCCGCCGCGTCCAGGTCTCCGGTTATCGCGAGCGTGTCGGCGCGCAGTTCGTGCAGGCGGCCAATCAAATCCTTTGTGCCCTTGAGCATGACGCCGGGCGGCGCAAACAGAATTACCGGAAAGTGACGTTCGATCATCGCCACCGGGCCGTGCAGAAAATCCGCCGACGAAAAACGCTCGGCCACCACGTAGCAAGTCTCCATCAACTTCAGCGCGAACTCGTACGCGTTTGCGTAAGCCAGGCCGCGTCCGACGACGACGCAGTTTTCCATGAAGACGTAACGCTGGACGAGTTCGACAATCGCCGGCTTTTGTTCCAACGCGCGTTCGGCCAGATCGGGAATCGTTTGGTAGTCAATCGCTCGGCCGTCTTTCGCGAGCGCGGACGAGAGCATATAGAAGAGGAGCATCTGGCCAGTGAAGGTTTTCGTCGCCGCTACCGATCGTTCGCGGCCGCCATGCATCAGCAGCGTTTCGTCGACCAGCTTAACCATCGATGACGCCGGCTCGTTGGTAATCCCGATGGTGAACGCGCCGCACGCGCGCGCATTCTCTAAAACGAGGTTGATGTCTTCGCCTTCGCCTGATTGCGAAACGCCGATTACGAGCGCATGTTTCAGATCCAGCTTTGCGTTATAGAGAGTGTGAACGGAGGGCGCCGAAAGCGACACGGGAATTCCGGTCGTGATTTCCAGTAAGTACCGACCGAACAATGCCGCGTTGTCCGAACTGCCGCGCGCGACCAGCACGATTAGATCGATGTCGCGTTGTTTGAGCGATTGACCGAGGCGCTCAACCTTGCCACGCTCTTCGTCGATCGTTTTCCGAAGCGCCGCCGGCTGCTCGGCGATTTCCTGAAGCATCAGGGACATATGAAGACCATCGCATCTTTTAGACGGCGGACTTGTCCGCCGATTCATATTGTCGGAACAAGTCCCGACTCTAAACGAGATCGCGCTCGTTAGCTATTGTATTCGCCATCAATATCGAGTAAATAGACGGGCGTTCGTCTCAAAACTCTTCAGCGACAATCATGACGGTCATAAGCGCGTTCTAATCAATGAAAGCAACTCTAACACGAACTTTAATCCTGCGAACCGCAATTCTGGGGGCGTTGGCATTTGGTTGCGCCGGGGCTAGTGCCCAGACGCCGAACGTCCAAATCATTCCGGCGCCAAAACAACTCATGGTCCGCGAAGAAAAATTTGAGATCGGTCGGGAAACGCGCATGGCTCTTGCTGACGGACAATCGGTTGAGGATCGTTTCGCGGCCCAGGATTTCATCGACGATGTAAAGCAGACGGCGGGAGTGAATGTAAGGCTCGGCGGCACCAGTGCGCGCCGCAAGATTCTGGTTGGCCGGATCGATTTGCCAAGGATTCAGCAAGCCCTGAAGCGGGCAGCCGTTGACTCAAGTCAACAGTTGAACGACGAAGGATATGTGGTGTCGGTCGGCTTGCACGAAGTTGTCGTCGCCGGAAAAACCACGACCGGAACTTTCTATGGTTTGCAAACGCTGAAACAGCTCGTTCGCGGTGAAGCCGCAAGCGCTTTCATTCCCGGCGTGACAATCGTCGATTGGCCCGCGATGCGCTGGCGCGCCGTTTCGGACGACATCAGCCGCGGCCCGGTGCCGACGGTCGATTACATCAAACGCCAGATTCGCACCGAAGCGTTTTTCAAACTCAACATGCACTCCTTTTATATGGAGCACACGTTCGCGAGCGAATCGAATCCTTTGATTGGCCCGGCCGGCGGGTCGCTCACGCCCGCTGAGATTCGCGAGCTGGTCGCGTACGCGCGCCGCTATCATGTCGAGCTGGTTCCCGAACAGCAGACGTTCGGCCATCTGCATAAGGCCTTGCGTTTAGAGAAGTACGCTGAGTTAGCTGAAACTCCTTACGGCGATGTCGTCTCGCCCCAGCAGCCGGGGAGTTACAAGCTCATCGCTGATTTGTATAAGGAGCTGAACGAATTGTTTCCCGGTCAGTTCTTTCATATCGGCGAGGACGAAACGTTTGAACTCGGTGAAGGCCAGAGCAAAGAAGAGGCGAAAGCGAAAGGCGTCGGCGCGGTTTATTTCGAACATCTGAATCGCGTGCGCGAGGTGTTGAAGCCTTACAACCGGCGCTTGATGTTTTGGGGAGACATCGCTCTGCATCATCCCGATCTGATCGGCAACGTTCCGAAAGACATGATCGTGATGAACTGGCAATACGGCGCGACGGACGACTACACAAAATATATCAAACCGTTCAAAGACGCCGGGCTGGATCAGTTTGTTTGTCCGGGCGCGCACAATTGGAACCAGATTTTCCCGAACATCGAAGGAGCGTCGAAGAACATCGCGAACTTTGTGCGTGACGGACAGCAGGCGGGCGCGCTCGGAGCGATGAATACGACGTGGGATGATGACGGCGAGTCACTGTTCGAATCAGCGTGGTATCCAATCACCCTCGGCGCGGCGGCATCATGGCAGGAAGGGATTCTTGATCTCGAAAGGTTCGATCGCGATTTCGACTGGGCTTTCTTTCGCGCGGATGGCGATCAATTTGTGAAAGTCACCCATGCGCTCGGGGGAATTCCCGTGTTGCTCAACGCGGACACGACCGACGAACTGTTCTGGCGCGATCCGTTTACAACGCAGTTTCAGAATCAGGCGCGCAATATGTCTGAGCGCACCAGCAGCACGCGTTTGCTGGCTGAGCGTGCCCTGGAAATGCTGATCCAAAACGACAAGCTCGCGCGGCGCAATCGGGCGACGCTCTCCGCGATGCGTCTCGCCGCGCAGCGGTACGACCATCTCGGACGACGCATGGAGGTGATGCAAAGGTTCAGCGATCAGTACTGGGACGCGTATCTGAATCTGGGCGATCGCGCGAAGGTGAGAAAGCTGCGTTATTACGCGGGCGCGATTTACAACAACCTGCGCGAGATGGCCGAAGAGCTTTCGATCTTGAAAGAAGCTTACCGCGAGCAATGGCTGGCCGAGAATCGACCGTATTGGCTGGACAGCGTTTCGGCTCGTTACGATCAAATGATTTCGGTTTGGCTGACAAAGAGCCGCGCGATGGATGAAGCATTGCGGAAGTATGAAACGACTTCGACGCTGCCGAACCCGGAGGAGTTTGGTTTGGGCACGCGACCGCCGGCGCCACTACAAAACAGATAATCCGCAGATTACGCAGATTACGCAGAAAAGGAACTGCAAGAGATGATGCTCAATGAACTACAAGACGGTTGCTTTGTCCTTTCTGAATCTGTGTCATCTGCGTAATCTGCGGATAATCATGTCTGAACAAAGCACTCGCCTCGTTTCACTCGACGTATTTCGCGGTCTGGCGGTCGTCGGGATGGTGCTGGTGAACAATCCCGGATCGTGGGCGCACATCTACTGGCCGCTTGAACACACAGAGTGGAATGGCTGGACGCCGACTGATCTGATCTTTCCATTCTTTCTGTTCATCGTCGGCGTGGCGATACCGCTGGGCCTCGGCAAGCGCGTCGAGCGCGGCGACAAGTTTCGCAACCTCTTTCTGAAGATCGTCTATCGCACGGTCGTCATCTTTCTGCTCGGAGAATTCCTGGCCGGCTTTCCTTACTTTCATTTCTCCACGATTCGCATTCCCGGCGTGCTGCAACGCATCGCCGTCTGCTACTTCTTCGCGTCGATCATTTTTATTAAGACCAGGCCGCGCACTCAGGCAATGATCGCTCTTGCTCTTCTCGTTGTTTATTTCATTCTGATGAAGCACGTTCACTGGCCCGGCTATTACGTTGGTGACTTGAGCAAAGAAGGAAGTCTTGCATCGATTATCGATCGCAAAGTTCTTGGTCCGCACATCTGGAAGCAGGGAATCGTTTACGATCCCGAAGGCCTTCTGAGCACGATGGGCGCACTGGCGACGACGCTGTTCGGCGTTCTCACCGGTCATCTAATCCGCTGCAAGGACAGAACGCCGATCGAAAAAGTCGCGCACATGTTCATCGCGGGCGTGTGTTGCGTGAGCGTTGGCTGGGCCTGGAACGCCTGGTTTCCGATTAATAAGTCGCTCTGGACCAGCTCGTATGTATTCTTCACCGCCGGTTTGGCGCTGCAATTTCTCGCCTTGTGCTACTGGCTGATCGATATCAAGGGATACAAGCGTTGGACGAAACCCTTCGTCATCTTTGGCGTGAACGCGATTGTGCTGTTTGAGGGAACCGGACTGATGGCGCGATCGCTGACGCTGATCAAATTTCCGAAGGGCGACGGGACCGCGCAAACGCTGCAAAGCTACATTTACAATCATGCCTACGCGTCATGGCTCGCGCCGAACAAGGCTTCGCTGGCGTTTGCGATTTGCTTCATTCTGCTATGGTTGTTTCTGTTGTGGCTGCTTTACCGAAAGAACATCATCATAAAGATCTGACGGTAATCAGCCACAGATTGACACGGATAAGCACAGATTAGAACCACTACATTGATCGGTCTATCTGTGAGAATCTGTGTTTATCTGTGGCTTAAATATCCCGGTCCGCGCAGCACGCGCCCGGCCTCTGCCGAGGTGCGTTGGCCGTTATCAACTTCGAGCTGACCGTTGACGATCACGAAGTTGATTCCCAACGGATATTGATTTGGGTCTGCGAACGTCGCCCGATCGATCACTGTCTTCGGATCGAAGATCGTGATGTCCGCGAAGTAGCCTTCGCGAAGCAGGCCGCGCTGTTTCAATCCCACATTCGACGCCGGCAAATCCGTCATCTTGTGAATCGCGAACTCGAGCGGCATCAGATGCTCGTCGCGCACATACTTGCCGAGAATGCGCGGATACGTTCCCCAGCCGCGCGGATGCGATTTCGATCCGGCCAGCGGGCCATCGGTGGCGCGGGCGCCGCTATCAGTGCAGATGCTGACGAAGGGCGATTTCAACGCGGCCTGCATGTCGCTTTCTTTCATCATGAAAAAGATCGCGCCGGTCTGGCCGTGATCGGCAATGATGAAATCAAAGAGGGCGTCGAGCGGATCCTTTTTCTGATCAGACGCGATCTCGGACAACCGCTTGCCTTGCGAGCTTTCGAGATCGCGATTCACTACGGCGCCAATCAGGATCCCGCTTGGGCCGCCGCTGCCCAAATAAATGTTCTCCCAATCTTTGGCGTCGGTAGTTATTTCCTTTCTTAACCGCTCGCGAGTTTGCGGATCGCGCAAGCGCGCAACCATTCGATCGGTGCCGCCTTCCAGCGCCCAGGGCGGCAGGCACGCGCTCAATGAAGTGCTACCGGCGACGTAAGGATAAACGTTGGCGGTGATCTTTAAGCCGCTGCGGCGCGCGGCTGCGATGCGGCGCAGCATCTCCGGCATGCGGCCCCAGTTTTTCTGATAAGCCGTTTTGAAGTGCCAGATTTCCGCGGGAATGTGGGCACGGCGCGCAATCTCGAAAACTTCTTTCATCGAATCATCGATCGCGTTCGCCTCGCTGCGTTGGTGACTGATGTAGATACCGCCGTATTGATGCGCGACTTTTGCCAGCTCGACGATCTCATCGGTCTTCGCGAACCGCGCCGGCACGTACTGCAAAGAAGTTGAGACTCCGAGCGCTCCTTCTTTCATCGCGTCAGCGACGAGCTTTTTCATTTGCGCTAACTCAGCCGGCGTAGGCGGACGATCATCGTAGCCGATGACGTACTCGCGCACCTGCGTCGCGCCGACGAAAGTCCCGAGGTTTACGCCCGCGCCCTGCTTATCCAAACGATTGAAATACTCGCCCAGCGTGCGCCAATCGACGGTGAGATTGAAACGACGATTGAAATCCTCCTGCTCTTTGAGAATGCGATCGTTGATGGGGGCGATCGATTCGCCTTCGCCGGTAATCTCAGTGGTGACGCCCATCATCACTTTGCTCATCGCGCGCGGATCGATTAATAGGAACGCTTCTGACTGGCCCAGCATGTCGATGAAGCCGGGCGCAACTATCTGCCCGCGCGCGTCGATGACGCGCTTCGCCTGCGCGCCGCGCAGATTGCCGATGCGCGCGATGCGATCATCTTTGATTGCGACATCGGCATTGAAAGCTGGCCTGCCTGAGCCGTCAATGACCCGCCCGTTCTTGATAATCAGATCGTATTCCGACCCTTTGCTTGAGACTGAAGTTAACGCCGCCATGCTTGCCAATGTAAGCAAGAAAATAAGTGAGATTCTACCAGTCATACAGTTTTGCGCCTCGACCAGGATTTCGGACATTGCATCGTAAACGTTAGCCCTAATTTATGTCCAGACAGGAGTTGTCTGCGACAGATCAGATTGAAAAGCCTTTCGCTTTCGCGTAGTATGCGCCCCGACCAAGGATCCTTTAGCATATGAGGGCGGCCGCGCCCTCTGAGTCCTGCGGTAAACATCATCTTTTTCGCGAACTAGTTCTCTTAAGACAATGCTGAATCGACGCTAATGATCGGAAAGATAGTTTCGCACTACCGTATTCTCGAGCGCCTTGGCAAGGGTGGAATGGGCGAAGTCTATCTAGCCGAGGACACCAACCTGGGCCGGCGCGTGGCCATTAAGTTTCCCACGCTGGAGCGGGATGAACGTGATTATCGCGCCCGCTTCTTACGCGAGGCGCGCGCCGTTTCTGAGTTGAGTGACCCGCGCATCGCGACGCTTTTCGACTATGGCGAGACAAGCGAAGGACGCCCGTTTCTGGTAATGGAATTGATCCGAGGAGAAACGCTGGGCGACATAGTGATCCAGGGCAAACTGACCCTGCCGCGCGCGCTACAGATTATCGAAGAGGTTGCGACGGCCCTGAAAGAAGCTCACGCCCGAGGCATAATCCATCGTGACATAAAGCCATCGAACATCATGGTTGATGAGCGAGGTCAGATCAAAGTGCTCGACTTTGGTCTCGCCAAGCAACTTAATGAAGATTCGATTCACGTCTCAGAACCAGAAGGGCAAACCTTACTCAACCTGCGCACGCGCAGCGGCGCCGTTCTTGGCACACCGGCCTATCTCTCTCCAGAGCAGGCCATGGGAAGAAAAGTCGACGGGCGTAGCGATCTCTTTGCGCTCGGTGGAGTGCTCTACGAATGTGTCACGGGCCAGCCGGCGTTTCCCGGAACGAGTCTGATTGAGATTGCGGCCAACGTGATTCACGTTGAGCCGCGGCCGCCATCGACGGTTAATCCGGATCTCCCGACTGAATTGAATTCCATCATTCTCAAGGCGCTGGCAAAGAAGCCGGAGAAAAGATATCAAACAAGTGATGAATTGATCTCAGATCTGCGCTCAGTTCGGAGCGGGTTGGAAGACGATTTGAGCAATACCCTAATCCAGCCCCGGTCTACGATAGCGCCCGCGCGGCAGACGACGCTGACCAACCTCTCGCAGATGCTGCGCCGGCCGCGCGTGCCCCTCTGGTATATCCTTGTGGGAATCGCAGTCGTCGCCCTTCTGACGGGAATTGCCTGGCGGTGGTGGCGACCTCCGTTGCACGTGCCGTCGGCAGAAGCGCAGAACTGGTACGACATCGGAACGAACGCGCTGCGCGATGAAGCATTCTATCAAGCAAGCAAGGCCTTCGAGCGCGCGATCACAATCGATGATAAGTATGTCCTGGCGCACGCCCGCCTGGCTGAAAGCCTGATCGAGTTGGACTACGTGGATCGAGCCAAGGATGAACTGTTGCGCGCCACTTCACTCGCGAGCGATCGCTCGCGGCTGCCAAAAACAGACGCGCTGTACGTCGACGGTATTTCCGCCACGGTAAGACATGACTTTCCCGCGGCGATCGAATCGTATGCTGCGATCGTGAAACAGTCTGCTGACGCTGAGAAGCCGCGCGTGCTTGCCGATCTGGGGCGCGCCTATGAAAAAAACGAAGACATCAAGAAAGCAATTGAGACATTTACGGAAGCCGCGAACCGCAATCCACAATACGCGACGGCGTTTCTGCGCCTCGGCATCCTCTATGGCCGTCAGCGAGATCTGCCGAACGCGCTCAGCTCGTTTGATAAGGCGGAAGGGATTTTCCAGGCGATGGGCAATCTTGAGGGGCGCACGGAAGTGGTGTACCAACGCGGCGCCTTGTTCAATCAACTCGGCAAACTGTCTGAGGCCAGGACCCAACTGGAACAGGCGCTGGCCCTGGCCGCAGCCAGCGACAATACGTCGCAGAAGATCAAGACGCTCTTGCAACTGAGCACGGTTGCGGTCGATGCGGGCGAGACAACACAAGCCACCGATTACGCGCGTCAAGCTGTGGACCTCGCACAGAAGAATGGGATGGAGAACCTGAGCGCGCAGGGCCTGACCGATCTTGGTTACAGTTTTCTCGTGCGCGGCCAGCCTGATGATGCCGAAAAGTATTTTCTACAGGCCCTCGAGTCGGCGCAAAGAGCCAAAGCGCGCAGCAATGAAGCGAGAGCACGCGGGGCGATGGCCAGTTTGCGCCAGCAGCAAAACAAGCCGGATGAAGTGATTCAGTATCTCGAGCCTGCGCTGGCGTTTTATCAGCAAGGCGGCTATCGATCCGCAACTTCTTCCTGCCTTGCTTTGCTCGCGCGTGCAGACCTTCAGAAAGGTGATTACGTGGCCGCGGAAAAAGCGCACGATCAGCTTCTGAAGCTTGGGCAGGAGTCAAATGATCAATCACTGATAGCGCAGGCGCACGCAGAGCGGGGTTCGGCTTTGGCGCGCGAAGAGAAGTTTACCGAGGCGCTCGACCAACTCACGCAGGCATATGTGATCTACAACTCACTGGGAATCCAGCGAAGCGTTGGCTACAACCTGGTGGAGCGCGCGTATGTTCTGGGTCGCATGGGTCGCTACGGCGAAACTCAACCACTTCTCGATCAGGCAGCGGCTATCGCCGATAAACCGGGCGGTGAAATAAAACGGCTCTCGCTTGAAGGAAAGCTCGTTTCGGTTGAGATTGTCCTGAGCCAGGAGCGCTTTCCGGGCGCCAAAGACGAGGCGGAAAAGTTGCTCGCGATCGCCGGCACACAGTTTCCCGGGATTTCGGCGAACGGCAGCCGCGTACTGGGAATGGCTCAGGCGTATGGCGGCGCGGCGGCGGCGGGGAAAGCGAAATGTGTAGAAGCGGTAGAACTGGCTAAGCAATTGAACGATCCATGGCAATTAGCCAAAGCACAGCTCGCGCTGGCGGAAACGATGCTTCTCTCTGGTGATTCGCCGGGCGCATCCAGCAATGCCTTGCAGGCGCAGGAGGTGTTTGCGCGGCTGGGCCAGCAAGCATCCGAATGGCGGGCCCTGGTGGTTGCAGCCCTGGCCAGCGGAAAGTCAGGCGACAAGAACAAAGCACAGGAGTATGCTTTGCGGGCAAACGATTCGCTATCCAAACTTGAACAGCGCTGGGGTAAGGAAAACTTTGGCACCTTCCTCGGTCGTTCGGATGTTCAGCGATTGCGAAAGCAACTCGCGCAGCTTACCGGTTCGGGTTCATAAAATCTTAATGTTTTGGATTTGCTCTATTCGGAAGTTCTGGTTCTTGGCGTAGTTGAGTTCGGTTTGTTTAGGCGGGCGCGAATAGTTCCGCCTCGCGATAGATCTTACCCCCTGAAAATTAAGGAGAAAATCAATGCGTAACTTACTTCTACGGCTTACCCTTCTTGCGGCGATTTGCATGCTTGTCCTTGGCGCCTACGCGCTCGCCAATCGGCCCCCGCAGGTTCCTGGTGACGACATAATTATCAAGGGCGGCTCACTGACCATTGAATGTGTCAACGCTGCCAATAAGAACTGCATAGGGACATTCGACGCCACCACCAAGCAGTACAAACACAAGAATGGCAACGGAAAGATTGAGCAGATCGTGATAAGGGATAGCAGCGGTAATCCCTTGCCAAATGGAACGTTCACCAGAACAGCCAATTTCCCTGACGGCAAGCCGCAGATCTCGGTAGCTTACAGGTAAAGTTGTTTGTGTTGTCACAGGCAGAATTGCCGGCGCGCAATCGGCTTGAATTGGTGAGAGACTCAAGCAGCAAAGTTTTATTCGACAGCACTGACCCTCGACATTGCGGTGGGAGTCTTGGGTTATCTCGTATCCGTAGCAGTAGTCGAACCAAAGAAATCGGTGACGGTTAACGAAGTCGCCAAAGCAATTGGCGCGGACTTTATCGGCCACGCCAGCGTTCCGGTGACGGACGTGACTCATGACTCGCGTCAGGCGGGGCCGGGAAGTCTGTTCGTCGCGATTCGCGGCGAGCTGTTCGATGCGCACAAGTTTGTTCCTCAAGTGATTGAACAAGGCGCGGTCGGTGTAGTTTCAGAACTCGAACCTTCTGCTGAATGGCGAGCGTTAACAGAGTTGCAGTCAGGAAGGGGGCTTGCCCCCGCTGCCTGGCTTCAAGTTGAAAACGTTCGTCGCGCAATGGCCCTCGCCGCCGCCGCAGTCCATCGACATCCTTCGCGCGACCTAAACCTCGTTGGCATCACCGGGACCAACGGCAAGACCACCACCGCATATTTGATCGCTTCGATTCCGGAAGCCGCGGGCGAACCAGTGGCGATGACCGGCACGGTTGAATACCGGCTCGGCAAAGAAAGAAAGAAAGCCGGACGCACGACGCCGGAAGCTACGGACATGCAGCGAATGCTCCGTCAGGCGGTCGAGATCGGATGCAAGACAGCGGTGATGGAATGCTCTTCACAGGCGATGGATTTTCATCGTTGTGATGAACTCGACTACGCCGTGGCGGTGTTTTCAAATCTCACCCGCGATCATCTCGACTATCACAAGACGATGGAGAACTACTGGTACGCGAAGCAGCGTCTGTTCGACGGGCGGCTGGGATCGAGGCCGAAAACTTCAGTGATCAATGTTGACGATCCATACGGGATTGAATTGGCGGATCGGCTTGAGAAAGAAGGTCTGCGGGTAGTTCGGTACGCGGTGAAATCAGAAGCTGACATCACTGCACGCGATCCTGAGTTCTCGCTGGCAGGTATGCGCTTTCGTTTGCGCACTCCAGACGCCGAGATCGATTTCCATTCGCCTTTGGTTGGTCCGCCGCATATCTACAACACGCTGGCCGCGGTGGCGAGCGGTCTCGCTCTCGGTTACAGCCTGGAAGTAATCAAGAAAGCGCTGGAGAAATGCACGGGCGCGCCGGGACGATTTGAGCGCGTGCCGCATGATGGCGACTTTGCCGTCGTCGTTGATTATGCGCACAGCGACGATGCGTTGCTGAACGTTCTACGCGCGGCGCGCGACGTGACGAAGGGCAGAATCATCACGGTGTTTGGTTGTGGTGGCGATCGCGACGCTTCAAAGCGCGCGCCGATGGGCGAAGCCGCAGGTTCGCTCAGCGACGTCGTGATCCTGACTTCCGATAATCCGCGCACTGAAGATCCCAATAAGATTCTCGCCGATGCCGAAGTGGGAATTCAAAAAACCGGCAAGCCTTACCAGAAGATCGCCGATCGCCGCGAAGCGATCCATCACGCGATCGCTCAGGCTCGCACCGATGATCTCGTTCTGATTGCCGGCAAGGGACACGAGGATTATCAAATCCTCGGGCGCGAAGTCTTTCATTTTGATGACAAGGAAGTCGCGCGTGAGGCGTTGGCCGCGCGTGGATAAGTTACAGAACCCCGACTCGTCGGGGTAGCGAGCACAAACATTTTCCATTTTCCATTGGACATTTCTCATTTGCCATTTTGTTCCCTCGACACGCCGTGGTCAGATGTGCGGTTGTTTCCGGCGTAACTAGAACCGTTAACCTAACTGCTAATGAAAAATCGAAAATGAAAAATGGAAAATGATTCCGTTGGCTCGCGCCAAAAACACCCTTCACCCAAAGGCCTCGTCCGCGGCATACGCAAATGGGACCTGGTTGCGGTTGCGATCAACGGCATTATCGGCGCCGGCATATTTGGGTTACCGGCAAAAGTTTATGCGCTGATCGGAACCTACAGCCTGATCGCGTTCGTCGCTTGCGCGATCGTCGTCACGCTGATCATTCTTTGTTTCGCTGAGGTCGGTAGTCGGTTCGATGAAACAGGCGGGCCATACCTTTACGCGCGGGAAGCGTTCGGTCCAACAGTGGGTTTCGAAGTCGGCTGGCTGAGCTGGTTGGCGCGGCTGACCGCGTTCGCCGCCAATTGCAATTTGCTGGTGAGCTATCTGGCCTTCTTTTGGCCCGGCGCCAGCGCTCCGCTTCAGCGAGGTATCATCATCACCGTGGTCGTCCTTGCGCTGGCCGCGGTCAATTTCATCGGCGTGCGCCAAGCAGCGATTGCCAGCGACTTCTTCACCATCGGCAAGCTGATCCCCTTACTGATCTTCATCGCTGGGGGACTCTTTTTTCTAAAGCCACATGCCTTTGCCTTTGGTCCGCGACCTTCCACCGGCGCGTTTTCACAATCGGTCTTGTTACTCATTTTTGCTTTCACCGGATTCGAGATGGCGGCGATCCCGGCCGGCGAGGTCCACGATCCACGCCGCAATTTACCGCGCGCGTTACTAATCGCCACTGGGGTAGTGGCCACGACGTACATCCTGGTTCAGATCGTTTGCGTCGGCACGCTGCCACAGCTGGCGAGTTCAACCAAACCCCTGGCCGACGCCGCGCAGAATTTCATGGGCACCGCTGGCGCCGCCATCATTTCTGCCGGAGCGATTATTTCGATCGCCGGGAACTTGAACATCCTCGTCCTTTCGGGATCGCGTTTGCCGTTCGCTTTCGCCGAGCAGAAACAATTGCCGCGGTTGGTTGCGCGGGTCCATCGCCGATTCCTCACGCCGCACGTTGCGATTGTGATCACTGCCTCCGCCATGCTCGTCTTCACGCTCAAGAGTTCGTTTGTGGCGGCGTTGACGATTAGCGCGATCGCCCGGCTGGTTACTTATGGAGTTACGTGTGCGGCTTTACCGGTCTTACGCCGGCGGACAGGCGTTTCTCCGGCAATGTTCCGGGTGCGCGGTGGGTCGGCCATTGCGGTTGCCGCGCTCGTTCTGGCCATCTGGTTATTGGCGCACAGCACTCGAACTGAGGCTGTTCAAGCGACGATTGCGGCGGCGGTGGGGATGGTAATCTACCTGAGTTATCGGGTCTATCGTGGTCACGCTTCATAAGCTAAGCCGCTGTTCCAAATGATCAGAGCTGGTCGATGCGGACTTCTCCAACCACCCGATCAAGATCAATCCGACAACCCTCGAGAAGCTCCATTCCAAGCAGGGAGTCACAGCCCGAAGGACCGGCAATGACGGGAACACGATGCTCAATAGAGAACCAGACTACAGTGGCTTCAAACACGTCTGCGATGACGATACTCTGATTGGCAAGGACGATCGGAGCACTGGTGATGAATAGCAAGTTCCAATCTGCGATTTTGTCTTCCGGGAGATAAAGAGATCCGCTGAAGCCGGTATCAACAACAAACTCGCGTCCGACGCCGGCCCCCAGCATTTCAATTGTAACGTAAGGAGTATGATCGGAGGCCAGCCGACCTTTCACGGTCGTTCCCCTGTGACACGCGGCGTGCGGGCTCGAATTACTGCCCCCTGACCAACCCGGCGAGTGTAGACCTCGCCTCTGGCCGCGTTTGGGTATTTCTCTCGCAAACGATCTGAGCCTTCCACGAGAGAGTCCACAAGGAAATAGTCGCGGCTCGGGAGATGAATCAAGACAAGTCGGCCTGTGTGAGATGGTTCAAGGAGCGATCTTAGATTTTGCTCGTAGATGTGCTCGCCTGTTCGAGCGACTTCGTCTCTCGCGTCTATTACGTCTGCCTGAGCGCTCATAAGGCCAACATTATACATCGAATCGATCAATTCCTTCGACCGTAAGTTAGCTTCCGGCCATCGTTCGACGTCCCCGTCACAAGGCTGCCATTTCGACTTCGACATCCTGCGGCCCCCAGTTATAAGTGCTCAACTCACCCTTGTACGTCGCTTGCCAAAGATCATAGGCCGCTCCAATATCGTCATGTTCTAGCAGCCCCCGAATTTCGACGGCGTGTGGAGTCTGAATATCGGCTATGTCCTTCTTGATGACGTCACGGAAGTAAGCAAAGCATTCCGCTTCGGAGCCAAAAACGCGGCAGTCCGTTTCATATTTGTCGTCCCAAGCTAGTGCCCAAACAGTTGTTCGCGTTTTCATCGGATTTGTATCTCAGTAGCCAATTAGGAGGATCCCACGCAGCGGAAGCTGAATACGGTTGCTTATGTACATCGTTTCGACAAACATGGCAATACGTTCGAAGGTTTTTGTGCCGCGGTAATGGTTTCGTACTGCGACGACTAGGTATTCCACTCCATACATTAGGCTCGCCTGGAAAATGTCTTTCAAGAACTGGTAATTATCAAGCGCGCGCCCAGCCTCGATCTCGACAACGACTTTCCCGTCCGAACTTATTGCGTCAGCATCGAAGAACTTGTCTATGGTGTTGTTCAGTCCGAAGAGCACAGGGACTTTAATCTTCTGGTCTCGGTTCTTCCCTAGTTCGACGCGGTAGCCCAACTTCTCCAGATGCGGGCGAATCACACGTAGGACGCCGTCACTTGAGAGGTTGTTTTCGGGTGACGCTATTTCTTTTGCGACGGTGTGAAAACAATCAACGACCTCCGCTATTGGTTGCGTTAGAACCAACCGACCTTGGGAAGAACTGAAATTGAATCATACGACTACCATAAAACTACTTTTGTAAAGACTAATTCGTAGTTCATTTAGGAATCGTTCCGGGCCTCATGTAGTGTTTGCTCATACTCCGCTAATGCAGCGTAGTGTATTATCAGGTTCAGCAGATCACAGAACGATTTCTACCTCCCTACTTGAAACAAATGATGAAGGCTGAGTTTGAGCAAACAACTAGCACTGACGACGCCCTCGCGGCAGAACTGCGCGAAATTGTTGGTGAAGAGAACGTTCTTTCGGAGCCGGATGAGCTTTTGGTTTACGAATGCGACGGCCTGCCTCAGCACAAACATCCGCCGCGCGCGGTCGTGTTTCCCAATTCGACTGAAGAGACATCCGACGTCCTGCAACTTCTGGCAGACGAAGGCGTGAGCTTTGCGCCCCGCGGCGCGGGCACGGGGCTTTCGGGCGGCGCGCTCGCAGTAAATCGCGGGGTCGTGATTGAACTCGCGCGCATGCGCAAGATTCTCCGCGTCGATCCCGAAAATCGAATTGCAGTTGTGCAGACTGGCCTGGTGAACGCGCACCTGTCGCGGGCCGTAGCGCCTTACGGTCTCTATTATGTTCCTGATCCTTCCAGCCAGCCGTCGTGCACGATTGGTGGCAACATCGCCGAGAACGCCGGCGGGATTCATTGCTTAAAATACGGCACAACGACGGATCACGTGATTGCCGCGCGCGTGGTTTTGTCGGACGGATCGATTGTCGATCTTGGCGGAGGCGCGGTTGGTTACGATTTGCTCGGTGTCTTCGTTGGCTCAGAAGGCACATTCGGCATCGCGACCGAAGCGACGGTAAGGCTTTCGCCGATTCCACCAGCAGTCCGCACTCTGCTTGCTGATTTCACCGACGTGGATCAGGCCAGCCACGCCGTCTCAGCAATAATCGCTGCCGGGGTGCTGCCGGCCGCTTTGGAGATGATGGACAACGCGATCATTCGCGCCGTCGAAGCGAGCGTGTTCACGGCCGGATTACCGATCGATGCCCAGGCCGTTCTGCTGGTCGAACTCGACGGCGTGGAAGCAGGCATCGATGAAGATGCCGACAGCATAGGAGCAATTCTTCGCGAACACGGAGCCCGCTCGGTGCGTTCGGCAACGGATCAGAATGAAAGAAAGAAACTGTGGGCGGCGCGCAAAGGCGCATTCGGCGCCGTCGGTCGTTTGAGTCCCGACATCATGATTCAGGACGCAGTCGTGCCGCGCTCACGTCTGCCCGAAGTGCTGGCTGAAACCTATCGCATCGCCGCGCACTACAACTTGCAACTCGCCAACGTCTTTCATGCCGGCGATGGCAATCTGCATCCGCTGATCTGTTTTGATCTTCGCCGCGGTGACGATCTGGAGCGCGTGCGACAGGCCGGCCGCGAGATCATGGAAACTTGCGTGCGCGCCGGTGGATCGATTACCGGCGAGCACGGAGTCGGCCTGGACAAGAGCGCTTACCTGCCTTTGATTTTTTCGGAAGACGACATGGATGCGATGCTCCGAGTGCGCGCCGCTTTCGATCCGTCTGGACTGTGCAACCCCGGTAAAATCATTCCGATGCCGCGCGGCTGTGGCGAAGCGCGAGCCGTGGCTACGCAGAGCTTGTCAGAACCGGGAGCGGTAGCGACCGGGTCAAAGGAGAATCTTTCCGCACAGGGGAGCGGCAGAGCCGCGAACCCAGTCACGCCGTCTCGCCCGAAGACCGCGACCAGCGCCCGCCTCGCCGAACGGATCAGCGAGGCTCGGATTGCTAACGAATTCAAGCGGATTGCCGGCGCGCTAAATGTGAACAGGCTTGCCGAGACGGACCTCGCGGCGAAGTTTCAAACCAACATCGCAGAGACTGAGCGCACGTTATTAATCGCACCGGCCACGGCCGGCGAAGCACGCGACGTGATGAAGCTCGCCGCGCGCGAAGGCTTGGCATTGATTCCCGCCGGAGCTGCCGGCTGGCTCGAGGTTGGAAACTCGCTGAGTCGCGCGGATTTGATTCTGAGTACGGGCCGCATGACGAAAATCATTCGCCACGAGCCTGCGGACCTGGTGGCGACCGCCGAAGCCGGGACGACGCTGTCTGAATTTCAAAAGCAACTTGCGAGCGCCAGTCAGTGGTTGCCGATCGATCCACCCGATGATGGGCGTGCGACACTCGGCGGTGTGGTCGCGACGGGCCTGGGCGGCGCGCAAGCCTTCGGCTATGGCCTGCCACGTTCGTTTGTTATCGGCATGCGGCTTGTGCTGGCCGATGGTCGCTCAATCAAAGCCGGAGGTAACGTCGTCAAGAACGTTGCCGGCTATGATCTGTGCAAACTTTTTACGGGGAGTTACGGCACGCTCGGCCTGATCACAGAACTGACTTTCAAATTGCGACCGTTGCCCCTCGAGACCAGAACGATCATTGCCAATGGCTCGCTCGCGTCATTATTGGCTGCGGGCCGCGCCGTCATCTCGGGTTCGTTGTTTCCCGTAGCCGTGGAATTGCTGTCACCGCGCATGGCCGAGTATCTCAAGGTCGGCGAGCGCCAGACCGACTGCGCGCTGCTGGTGAGATTTTCCGGCGCGTCGCGCTCGGTGGTTTCGCAAACCGCGCAAGCTCTCAAACTGGTGCGCAGCGATCGCGATTCGCAGGCGAGAACTCTGGATGAAGACGAGGTGCTCTGGTCGAGTTTGGCCGCGGTAACTTTGCGCCTGGCGGACAATTTGAGTTGGCGAACCAGTCTGCGGCCCAGCGATCTGGTGTCCTTTGCAAATGAAGCTGCCGAACTTGAGACGGACGAAGCTTCGCATCCAGCCTTGATGTGGCATGCCGGAGTGGGTGATGGGCGTTTGCGTGCGATCGCGAAACCGCCGGTGTATCATCGCGAAGCCGTGCGCGCGCTGCAACGCCTGCGCCAGAAAGTGGAAACTCTCGGCGGCAATCTGGTCGTCGAAAGCGCGCCAATTGAAATCAAGAACGAGATCGACGCCTGGGGCAGTTTTGGATCGGCTGCTGAGTTGATGAAGCGAGTGAAGTCGGAACTCGATCCGCAGAATTTGCTGTCGCCGGGTCGGTTCGAGGCGGTAATTTGATATTTGGCCTTTCTGTTTTTCTTTGCGGCTTGGCGCCTTTGCGTGATCAATCTCTCGCCAAGGCGCCAAGACGCAAAGATAGTCAGGAATCACCGAAAGAATAGTTGCGTTCGGAGATGAAAGAAATGAGACCCAAACTTTTCGTGCTAACGCGCTTTCTGCTGCTGATCTCTTTGATGGCGGCGTTTTGCTCAACCCAAGTCGCGCCAGTCTTTCTCCATTCTTCGATTACGACGCAGGCGGCCTCGCGCGAACCCGTGCGCGCGCGCCACGGCATTGTCGCTTCGACGAATGAGATTGCCTCGCGAGTCGGCGTGGATATCATGAAGCGCGGCGGCAACGCCGTCGACGCGGCAATTGCAGTTGCGTTCGCATTAGCCGTAACTCATCCAGCGGCGGGGAATCTGGGCGGTGGCGGTTTCATGATGATTCGTTTGAAAGACGGACGCACGACCGCGATCGATTATCGCGAGATGGCGCCGGCCGCGGCGACTCGAAACATCTATCTCGATAAGAATGGCAACGTGCTCGAAGGCGAAGGCGGCTCGATCGAAGGCTATCGCGCGGCGGGCGTTCCCGGAACGGTGCGCGGAATGGAATTAGCGTTGAAGAAATACGGTTCGCATCGGTTGACCTGGTCGCAATTGATCGAGCCGGCCCGCGCGCTGGCGGCGAATGGATTCACGGTGACTTACACGCTCGCGCGCTCGCTGCGCGGCAGCCGCGAGTATCTTTCGAAGTATGCTGAGACGAAACGCATCTATCTCAACGACGGGAAGTTTTATGACGAGGGCGAGGTGTTTCGGCAGCCCGACCTCGCCGCCACCTTCGCGCGCTTGCAGCAGCGCGGACCGAATGAATTCTATGAAGGCCAGACGGCGCGGCTGATCGTAGATGATCTGAAACGGCACAACGGTTTGATGACGATGGCAGACATGCGCGGCTATGTCGCCAAAGAGCGCGAGACTTTGCGCGGCAATTATCGTGGCTACGAAATCGTTTCGATGCCGCCACCGTCTTCGGGCGGCGCCGTGCTGATCGAGATGCTGAACATCCTCGAAGGCTATGATTTTAAGAAGATGGATTGGGCGTCGTCGGATCGCTATCACTTGATGACCGAAGCGATGCGCCGCGCGTTTGCCGATCGCGCCGAATACATGGGCGACACCGATTTCGTAAAGGTTCCGATCGCGGGTTTGACCGACAAGAAGTACGCGGCGCAGTTGCGCAACACCATCAATCCCGCGCGCGCTTCGTCGAGCGAACAAGTGAAGGCAGGGAAGCCGGTCGGTTATGAATCAGACGAGACGACGCATTTCACCGTCGTCGATGCCGAAGGCAACGCGGTGGCGAACACTTACACGCTGAACAATTCTTACGGCTCAGCGGTGGTAGCGAAAGGCACGGGGCTAATCATGAACGACGAGATGGACGACTTTGCCGCGAAGCCCGGCACGCCGAACCTCTACGGCTTGATTCAGGGCGAGCGCAACGCCGTCGCGCCGCGCAAGCGTCCGCTGTCCGCGATGACGCCGACGTTTGTGTTGCGCAAAGACGGTAGTCTCTGGTTCACGGTTGGCAGTCCCGGTGGGCCGACGATTATCAATACGGTGCTCGACGTAATCACGAACGTGATCGATTACGGCATGAACATTCAGCAGGCCATCGACGCGCCGCGCATCCATCATCAATGGCTGCCGGATGAATTGGTCTTCGAGCCTTATGGGCTATCGGGCGACACGCAGAATGCTCTGCTCGCCCGCGGCCACAAATTCGCAAAGCCACGCTATCTGGGCGACGCCGAAGGAATCATGATCGAAGAAAAGACGGGCATGCGTCTGGGCGCGACTGATCCGCGAAGGAGTGATGGGTTGGCGGTTGGGTATTGAAGAAATCCGAGCGTGCAAGAATTCATTACTTGACGAAATTCTGTTGAGACTGTAGAACGCACTGGTGAACCGAGGTGAACTGAAATCATTAGCTGATTTACGACTGAAAGAGGCCCGGGCATTACTTAACAAGAGATTGTACGACGGGGCTTATTACTTGACCGGATATGCCGTTGAGTGCGGTCTGAAGGCTTGCATAGCCAAGAGAACGAAGCGATATGATTTTCCAGACAGGAGAATTGTAAACGATAGTTATACCCATGACCTAAATCTACTGATTAAGGTTTCCGGTCTGCAAGTAGATCTTGAAGTAGAGATGCGAAGGGATCGCGACTTCGAGGTCAATTGGGCTATAGTAAAGGATTGGAATGAAAGCAGTAGATATGTAAGGCATGAGGCGCGAGCGGCGAAGAGCCTTTACGCCGCTGTCACTGACAGTAGACACGGAGTTTTGAGATGGCTAAAGCGTCATTGGTAGAAAGCGACATAGAGGACGGCCGCAAACTTCTGAATGAACTCAAGAAGATCGACCCTCATTTCTTAGTACGTTCCGCTTTTTGGCTCTACCGTCCGGAAACGTTCGACTGGAGGCTTTTCATCGCAACCCCGCTCGTCGACCAGCGTGGGCCAGCGAGTGCTTATACGGATATTCAGGGTGCACTCAGATCGCTCGCTAAACCCTTTTGGATTTCGATGCAAGATATCTCAGTTGTAAGCCCAAGCGACAAATTAGTTAAATTGATGAACAAGGCCGCACAGGTTCCCAGAGGCGTGTCCGGCATCCGTTTTGCGCGAACCAGAGTAGATGATACTTACATTGAAGATGCGTATGTTTATCGCCTTAAGCCCAGGTGGGCGGACCATGTTTTTGGGAACTAGGTTCTCTTTTCGGGAGATACTAGCTTTATTTCCTGCGATGTCCCATCCAGCGCCAGCTAAGCGCCCTCTTATTCCGGTCTATTAATCGACACCCTAACCCAGGGTTCCGCTCGCTCCACCCTGGGCTACACTCGGCCGCCAACTTGGCCGGCTCGTTGAGCTTGCAAACTTAGGGGTTCGGAGGCGAGGAACTTGGTGCCTGAAAACTGAGGATTGTCTAATTACTAAACATCGACGCGGTCGGCAGCAAACGCTAAGCAGGCTTTAATGTCTTCGGTGGTGAGGTCAGGGAAGTCTGCCAGAATCTGCTGTTCGCTCATGCCGCCGGCGAGGTATTCCAGCACGTCCGTTACCGTCATCCGCGTTCCACGAATAGTAGGTTTGCCGTTGCGCTTGCCCGGTTCGATGGTGATGATCTTGCTATAATCCATCTGGCAATGATAACAAAACCGATGTATCTTGCAAGATAATAGCGCACCCCGCTGCGCATGACGGGAATCGTACGAGATGAAATTCAGCGAACTAGTCAGGCTACTCGAAAAGAGCGGCTTCCATCTGGTGAAAGAGAAGGGTTCAATTCGTTACTATGTAAAGCCAGGACATGAAAAGTTGATTCGCGTCGATTTTCACGGCGCAAAGGAGATCCCAACGGGTACCTGTCATGCTATTCTTAAGGCAGCCGGAATTAAGGAAAGGAGTTAACGGCGATGATCGATCTTAAGTACTCCTTGATTATCGAAGCCACATCAGATCCAAACTTCTTCGGATTTTACTCGCCTGATCTTGAAGGCTTCACAGGAGTTGGGCATTCGATCGAAGACTCTCTTTACAAGGCGAAGTGGGGAATGGAAGAACACATCGCGCTGCTTGCTGACCAGAAACTCCGTATTCCCGAAGCCAATCCGAATCCAACCGTAACCGTCCAGAACGAAGCAGAGCTAGCACCAGCCGCCTAGCTTCATAAAAGACGATCCGGCTTCCAAGGTAAACCGCCGGGAATCTCAATTCTCCGACCCGCCATTCCTGAGCGATGAAAATTCAACCAACTACTTTCCAGTTGACTATGACCAGCAATTTCGGCCAGAATCTCGGACTGCACACGTAGTCGTAGTTCATGGAGGCCCGTTAGCTCGTGGAACCTGATCAGCTTGAGGGTGGCCCGCTTGAACCTAAGCGTCCTTACCGCGTTTACAAGCGCGCGCAGGAACGCATCTCGCGTCGCAATCTGTACCAAACCACGACACTCTACACGTTGGCTTCAGTCATACTTTTCATTCTGGCGTTTCGTTGGAACCACCCTTACCGGGCCCTCGCCTTCTATTTGGGCGGAATCCCGGTTTGGATGTTTGTTGAGTACTTCTCGCACCGCTATATCCTTCATCGACATTTCAAAGTATCGAAGAAGTGGTACAAGAAGTTTTTCACTGGCTTGGCGAACAAGTATCTTGACCCGCTTCATTTCGGGCATCACGAACGGCCATTTGACGGTAACCACATGAGCGGCGAATTGCGCGATCTGCTACCGCTGTTCGTGGTGGGGCTGGCGGTGAGTTTTATCTTTCCGTCCTTTACGGTTGCGATGGTATTGGCTGGTGCTTTCCAGTCCTACGTCGCCGAAGAGTGGATTCACCACTCGACGCACTACTACAATTTCCGCGACCCCTATTTCCGCTACATGAAGAAACATCACTTCTATCATCACACTTCCCACGGGATGACCAGGGGCTTCGGGACCAGCAGCGGGATATTGGACGCAATCTTCAAGACTCGCTATCCGGAGAACGTGCGCCAGCGCCTGTACGGTAGCAAGCAACCTCCCGCAACTGTGCAAACCGAGCGGAAGATCCAACAGGCTTGATTAGCCGGCGCCGAACTCCACCAAAATGACGCAGACAAGTTATGCCCTGGTCACCGGCGGATCGCGTGGCTTGGGCAAATACTTTGCGCGCGCGCTCGCCGCCCGGCAGCAGAACCTTGTGCTGATCGCGAGAGACGGGGACCGGTTGACGACGCTGGCCGTTGAGCTGGAAAAGACACACGGGATTCGCGCGGAGACGCTCGCCCTGGATCTAGCGAGCCCGGGAGCCGGCGGGCGTTTGGCTCAGCAGCTCAAAGAGCGCGGACTGAAGATTGATCTCCTTGTGAACAACGCGGGCTTTGGCGATCAAGGCGAGTTCCTGAAACTTTCACTCGCGCGTCAGTTGGAGATGATCAGCTTGCAGAACGCCACGGTCGTCGAACTGACTTACAATCTGCTGCCCGCGATGATCGAACAACGCCGCGGTGGCATCATCAACGTCTCTTCGATGGCCGGCTTCCAGCCGATTCCTTACGCGACGATCTATTCGGCGACAAAATCTTTTCTGACGACGTTCTCTTTGGCTTTGGAAGCTGAGATGCGCCGATACAAAGTGGCCGTGGTCACTGTTTGCCCCGGACGTTTGCGCGCCGACCCGGAAGAGCCCGAGGAGGCCGAGCGAAAGAAAGTCCCGGGCGGCGAGCAGACGCACGAGGACGTCATCCGACTTGCGCTGCGAAGGCTCGATCGCGGCGGTGGCCTCGTAATCCCCGGCGCGATGAATAAGTTCGCGGCGCTTGCCGTAGCGTTTGCTCCGCGGAGCAGAGTCGCGCGGATCATCGGCAAGATGACCAAGAAGCGGCACGTTCAAAAAGAGAATCCCGGATAGTGTTTTGCGCGCTGCTTCGCGGAATCGTTCGCGCGCCTCTTGACCCGCTGATATACTCACCTCTGCGCGCAAAACATCCGGATGGTTTCCACAAGTTCAACACTGCTCACAAATGCTCTCGCCGCCGAAGAAGAAAAACTTCTGGCTTGCGTTCACTGCGGTCTCTGTTTGGAAGCTTGTCCTACCTACGTGGCGACCGGCGACGAGAACGACGGCCCGCGCGGCCGCCTCTACCTGATGCGCGCGGTCAAGGAAGAGCGTTTGGCGGTTGAGTCGCCGTCGTTTGAAACGCATATCGATCGCTGTCTCGGTTGTCGCGCGTGCGAGGCGGCGTGTCCGGCGGGCGTGGAATACGGGCAGCTGTTGGAAGCGGCGCGGGCAGACATCATGCGGGCGCGACCAAAGCGCGGCGCTACTTATTCAATTCTCAGATTTGTCTTGCGCCATGTTTGGTTGAAGCCTAAGCGTCTGCGCGCAGCTTTCACCCTTGCGCGCTTTCTCCGCGACTTCAAAGTGGCGCGCATTCTATTGAAGACGAAGTTCGCGCGCGAGATGTCGCCGCAGTTTGAGTTTGCGCTGGAACTGCTTGAGAGCTCGTCAGCGAACGGCGGTGCGGGCAGGATGCCCGCGAACCGCCCGCATGATGCGGGCGCTCCATCAGGTGCTCCATCGGGCGCTCCGATCGTACTTCTCTTCAAGGCGTGCGTCACCGAAGGTTTGTTTCAGAGAGTGAATGAGGCGACCAGGCGAGTGCTGGAAGTTAATAACTGCCCAGTGCAAGTGCCGGCGAACCAGGTTTGCTGCGGCGCGCTGCACGCGCACGCGGGCGATCTCGACGGCGCGCGGATTCTGGCGCGCCAAAACATTGACGCGTTCGCCGGTAACGCTGACAATCGGAACGCATTCATCATCACCAATGCGGGCGGCTGCGGCGCGATGCTGGTTTCTTACGCGCATTTGCTCGCCGGCGACGCGAAGTACGCCGAATCGGCGCGCGCATTCACCGCGCGCGTGCGCGACGTGGGACAGCAACTCGAAGCCATCGGCTTTCGGAATGGTGCGGCCATCGGATCGGCGCGCACGACTTACGACGCTTCGTGTCATTTGCTGCACGGGCAGCACGGCGCCGACGCCTCGCTGAAAATGCTTTGGGCGATTCCCGATTTGAACTTCGCGTTGCTGCCGGCGAGCGACGTATGTTGCGGCGGCGCTGGCGTGTACAACTTGATGGAGCCTGAGCTGTCCGGGGAAGTGCTTGGGGAGAAACTCAAGAACATAGAGCAGTGCGGCGCGAAAGTTTTGGCGACCGGGAACGCGGGCTGTCACATGCAAATTGCGGCCGGCGCACGTCTTGGGGGAATGGAATTGCAAGTTTGTCATCCGGTCGAGCTGCTTGACGAATCGTATCGGCGCGCCGGGTTGTATGAAGAAAGCGGGAATCAATAATCAATAAGAAGAGCGTTAACTTCGTTACCCTGGCGATCTTTGCTCCCGTGCTAATTCTGGCGGGCGTTGCCGGATTTCTTGTGCCGGCGCAACACAGTCTCACCAGCGGCGCCGCGCCTTACAATGTCTTCCATATCTTCTTCGGCGCTATCGGCCTGATTGTTCTCTGGACGCGGAAAGATTCACTCGTGAGTTTCTTTAATTTTGGGTTTGGGTTGATTGATCTTTACCAGGCACTCGCAAGTTATGCGAATCTTTCGCCCAAACAATATTTTCTTTGGACGCGGATGGATGATATTTTGCACATCCTGATTGGGTTGGCGCTCGTATTTATAGGTGGTTACGGAATAATGAGGCGTGAGAGGAGAAACGGATGAGTGCCACAGCCCGCGCGATGGAAGAAGCACCGACTTTGGATCTTACAGCTCTGCGACGAATGAGCTTTAAGGAGCTCGACGCGCTCTATCGCGCGGGGAAGCGACCGTCGGCGCTGTCTGATCTGGATGGGGATGCAATAGGCGCGATGTTGGCTTGGCGCTCTCCGGCCAGTGGTCCTGTGGCGTGGTGGCTGCGGACGTTCGGCACATCGACGGCTTTCCCGTGGGAAGGTAAAACGTTCAAGAGCCAGACCGACGATCTCGGCGCAGGCATCAACCGCGTCAAGCTGTTGGGCAAGCGGCGCTGGTTTCCGTTCAAGACACGTTTCGAGGCGTCGTTCCTGGATGGCCAACCCACATTCCTTTTGGACTACTCAGGTCCCGGCAACCCGCCATTCATTCGATCAATCGTCGACGAGGTGCGTGAAGTGGCGCCGCGGCTATACCTGGGACCGGCGGCGCTTTTGGTGCAGGGTAAGCCACGCCCCATTTTGTTCTTTGCAGTCTCACTTCAATAAGAGTGTCAGAAGCCCGACCGTCAGGGAGGGCTAGTTCGCTAACCGGCCCTCCCTGACGGTCGGGCTTCCGACACTCTCTGCCCGCCAACAATAGTAAGCCTGACGTTCCCGTCTTGATCCAGAGCGACGAGATCGGCGCGCTTACCTTCTTCAATCGAGCCGCAATCACGATCAATTCCGAGCAGGCGCGCCGGGTTGGTTGAAGCCATGCGCGCAACGTCAATTTCTGACGCGCCGAGCGACAGAACCAACCGCACCGCGTCGAGCATTGTGATCACGGAACCGGCAATGCTGCCGCGCGCGTTCTGTGTCCGGCCATTCTTGACTGAGATTTTCTCGCCCCAGACTTCATAATCGCCGTCGCCGAGTCCAGCGGCCGCGATCGCGTCACTGATCAATGAAACTCGCTCCGCGGTCTTGGTTCGAAGAATCAGTTTGAGCATCATCGGATCGATATGCACTCCATCGGCAATCACGTCGCACGTCACGTCATCGTGAAGCAAGCCCCAGCCGACCGGTCCAGGCGCGCGCTGATGCAGCGGGCGCATAGCGTTCATGAAGTGCGTCATGTGCCAAGCGCCGGCTACTAGCGCCTGGTCGAGCACGTCGACGGTCGCGCGCGTATGGCCGAGGGAAACTATCCAACCGCGTTTGCGGAGTTCTTTGATTAGTTCGATTCCGCCGGCAATCTCCGGAGCGAGCGTCATCATATGGACGACGCTTTCGCTCTTGATGGTCGGCAGCGAGTCGAGATCTCCTGTCCCGGTGTAATGCCTGAAATGCTCATGATGCAGCGCGCCGCATTGTTCGCTGTTCACGAAAGGCCCTTCGTAGTGAACGCCAAGAATGCGCGCGTGACAGGTGTTTAGAGTCCCAACTTCAGTTGGGTCTTTTTCAGAATCAGCAAAACCCGACTGAAGTCGGTACTCTGAACGCCGTTCGGTATCGCAGATCGAAGCCTGTGCCATCGCATCTTCAATGGAGCTGATGGCTCGCTCGTATTGGTCTTTGGCCGAAGGCACGAGCGTCGGCAGCCATGCAGTCACGCCATTGCGCGCGAGAAACTCCCCGACCCGGCGCAAATCATCCGCGCTTGCGGTCATCGTATCGACGCCTACTGCTCCGTGAATGTGCAGATCGATGAAACCGGGGAAGAGGGTGAGACCCTCGAGATCGATTACCGACTTTGTGGCGGGTGGTTGACTTGTCGCGGCGTCAAAGACCGGGCCGATGCGGTCTGCTTCGATGAGCACAGAGCCTGGTTGGATTAAGCGATCCGGCGCAATGATTCGCGCGCCGCGCAGCAAGAGCGAGTTTTCTGAAAAGCTGTCCATCAGCCTCAGCTATTAGAACATGAATGAGGGTCAAACGCGCGAATCCAACCGCTTTCACGCGGCGGGCACTCGGTTGGAATTCGATCAATTCCAGCATGTGTAATCTAAGAACTTCGTTCGCGGCCGAACTGGATCACGTCCGCAGGCGGTTGCCGCGACGTTAGCGCTGGTCTTCTCAATCGAAACTAGCTGAACTTGTCGCTTCAATAAACAGACTTGATGAACTTGGCTGTTAGCGTCCAAACTCGCTAATGACTTTTTTCAGAATAATGGATGAGTCTTCCATTTTTTCGGAGGATGTGCCTACGTTTCTCAAATCTGGCCTCAGAACTTGGCGGCGAGACTCAGCGTTTGCAACCCCCTGAACCGACTTTCTGCATCATATTTACCGCACCTCGCGCCGTGTCGGCATAAAAACCCTTGACGAGAGAACTTCAGGCTATATACTTGCGTGGAAATTTTGTGCAACGCGGTCTAGAAATGGGTTTTGATGGACGGAACTGACTGCTTGCTTGTTCGACCCTCGCAATTTTTGGTTAGCAGAAAACTTTGGATTGCTTGAAGTGGTTTTCAAAATCGCTAAGACTCTACGCTCATTCAGGAGGATCGCACCAATGGTAAAGCCAGCAAACTTGATCGGTTCGTTTTTAGTGCTGTTAGTCCTCTGCGTCTCGGCGGCGCTGGGACAGACCGGCACATCAGGAATCACCGGAACAGTTCGAGACAGCAACGGCGCTGTCGTACCGAACGCCACGGTGACAGCGAAGAGCGAGGCTACCAACGTCTCGCAAAACCAGAATACGACAGACGCCGGGCTGTACGCGTTTACTTCGCTGCCGGTCGGCAATTACACAGTTACGGTCGAGAAGTCTGGATTCAAGACTTTCAAAAAGACCGGCAACGCGCTGCAAGTAGGCACGCCGCTGACTGTTGAGGTGGCGATGGAAGTTGGCCAGGTTTCTGAGACGGTGACTGTTACGGGTGGAACCGAACAACTGCAGACCGCCAACGCCACAATCGGAAATGTGGTTGAGCAGAAAGCTATCGAAGCCCTGCCGCTCAACGGGCGCAATCCGCTGACCCTTCTCTTGTTCGAACCGGGTGTGGTTCAGCGTTCGCAGGGAGCTGCAGGATCCGGCGTTCACGTCAACGGTTCGCGGGACCGTGCATTCAACGTGACGATTGACGGCATCGACGCCAACGAATCATCCGTACCGAATCCTGTATCTAACCTGTATCGGATCAATCCTGATAACATCCAGGAGTACAAGGTAACTACGAACAACGCGACCGCGGAAGAAGGTCGCAACAGCGGCGCTTCGGTCTCAGTTGCGACGCGAAGTGGCACTAATGATTTTCATGGCACGGCCTTCTACTTTTTGCGTAACGAAGCGCTGAACTCAAACGAGTTCTTCGCCAATGCACAGGGCCTCGCGAAGCCTCTGATCAGGCTCCACCAGTACGGCGTCGAAGTGGGTGGCCCTATTAAGAAGAACAAGACCTTTTTCTTTGGAAGTTATCAGGGCAGCCGGATCAATCTCACTCAGCCGATTGATCAGTCGTTTGGGATTCCAATTATTTACACGCCGTCTGCGTACGCCGGAGTTTACCGCTACGTTAAAGGCACGGTGAATGGCCGCACCTCAAACTCTCCTGCGCTTGTTGATCGCAATACTGGTGCATTGCTTCCCGGAGTGCCCGTCTGCGCCACCTCGACTTCAACAAACTGCATTGCGAGCTTCAACATCTTCGCCAATGATCCGGCGGGCATAGGACGCGATCCAGTTGTTACGTCGATTATGGGGAAATTTCCCCAGCCAAATTCATACGCGTTCGGTGACGGACTGAACACGGCTGCGTTTGTCTGGAATCCGCCATCTCAGTTCACGGGCCCGGCCATCATGGCGCGAGTGGATCACACGTTCAACGAAAACAACAGCATGTTTGGCCGTTGGTTGCAGTCGACCTTCGATACCACGCAGGGCGATCTGCTTAACGGACGGCCGCAAGTATTCCCGGGGTACCCACCGCTCGGCGAAGTTTTTCGTAAAACCAAGAACCTGGCGCTTAGTTACCGGCGCGTGATCTCGCCGCGAATAGTCAATGAGTTTACCGCAGGCTTCTCGCGGTTCGATTTCTTCTTTACGTTTGCAGAGTCGAATCCTGACTTTCCTAACATACCGCCGTTTAACTTCACGAATACGAGCGAGCCATATCTCAACATTCCCAGGACCCGGCGGATTATAACGACGCCTCAGGTTCTCGATAATCTGAGCATTGTCAGCGGCGCCCATGTCTTTCGTTTCGGCGGCAATGTTCGTTTGTATAGCCACGTCGATCAGCGTGGTTTACCCGGCGGCTCGAGTCTCGCGCCAACGGTTTCGTTCAGCGGCAGTCGTGCGCCAGCGAGTTTCGGAAGCGCGGCAAGCTTGGGGATGAACAACACGGACTTTGGTCGCTTTCAGGGCACCATAGTTGACTTGCTTGGAATTCCCGGGAGTATTTCGCAGAACTTCCTGGGCAACATCAATCAGGATGCCTTCTCGCCGTTCAAGATTGGAAACAAGGTTACCCTGCACGGCGTGAAGACAAAGCTGAATCAATACAACTTCTATGCGCAGGACGAATGGAAGTGGCGGCCCAACATTACGCTTAACTACGGGGTGCGATGGGAGATCAATCTCGCTCCCTATACTGTCGGCGGAAACACTTTCGTTCCCGGTTCACCGATCGTGGGAACTCCTGGCCCAGCAACGCCGGTAGCTAATCAGCCCGGTGCAGTCACATTTGTGAAGGCAAACAAATGGATCAATCGGAACAATATTGGTGCTATTGCTCCCAGTCTTGGTCTTGCGTGGACTCCCGATTTCAAGAACGGGTTCTTACATACCCTCTTCGGCGGCAACAGCAAGAGTGTCATTCGCCTCGGCTATCGGATGGCGTTCGACACCATCTCGTCGTTCCAGGCTACCGCGGTTGCCGGAAAAGTTCCCGGACTGGTGCAACTGTGCTCTTCGACCGTCGGAGGGAGTACTACCGCGGGGTGTACCACAGAACCTGACGTAAGGATCAGCAATTCGACATTCCTTACGCAACTGCCTGCGCCGACAAGGAAGCCTTCGGAATTTTTGACGCCGGTGCAGCAATTCGTTAATAACGCGCAAGCGCTCATCATGTTTGACCCGAACCTGAAGATTCCTACCGTGCACCAGTGGAGCTTAAGCGTTCAGCGGGAACTGCCGGGTGGTTTTGTGTTCCAGGCTGCATACATTGGACGGCGCGGCACACGTCTGTTTCGCGCCTACGACATTAATGAAATGGAGGCTGACCCAATCCTGCCGTCGTTTCTGATCATGCAGCAGAATGTCGCGAAAGGCTGCAACGCGACGGGCTCAACCTGTCCGGCGGGCGTAACAGGCACGACCCCGCCGTTGCTTACCCAACTGCAAACTCAGGGCGGACTCACCGCTACCGCGGCGGCCAGCTTCCTAAATAACTCCACGACGGCGTCGAATCTCGCCCAGAATGCCGCCGGTACCTTCGTTGGCCGAATAGAGTCGAGCGGCACCTCCAATGGCAACACATTGGGACTGAAGCTGCGACCGAACCAGCAGTTTGGCACGATCACCTATCTTGACTCCGGCGGCGATTCGTACTACCACGCGGCGCAATTTACTCTGCGCCGTCGCTTCTCCAAAGGATTGGGATCGACGCTGTCTTACACTTGGGGCAAGTCGATCGATGACCAATCGGTGGATCCCGTCGGCGCGGCATCGGGCGGCGGTCTGTCGACCAGCAACTCACGCACGCCAACGACAATCAGGAACTGGCGTCTGGAGCGGGCTCGATCCGATTTTGATCGGACTCAGGTGCTGACCAGCACCTGGGTCTGGGAGTTGCCGGCTGGACGCGGCAAGCACTTCTTAACCAACTCGAAAGGGATCGTGAATCAGGCGCTCGGAGGCTGGACCATTAACGGCATTTTCACCTACATGTCGGGTGAGCCGTTCAGTGTTAACAGCGGTGTGCGAACAGCCAATAACTCGCATAACTCTCGCGCGGCGGTGCTTGATCCTACCGTTAGACCGCGACTTCAGAACGTTCCTAACGTTGTCGGCCCAGTGCTGTTTGCGAACAATAGCGCATTCGCGCTTCCTGGGCCCGGATCCAACGGCGCAGGACGCAACATCTACACGGCTCCGCATTACTGGAATCTGGACTTAGGGATCATCAAAGTGTTCCCAATTACAGAGCGAGTGAAAATGCAGTTCCGGATGGAGATGTTCAATGCGCTCAATCACCCGAACTTTGATAATCCGCGCGATGCCTCGGTGGGCTCGCCTACGTTCACCTCTTCCGTATTCGCACAGACATGCTGCGTTACAGTTGCGCCAGTCAATGCTCAGGCTGTCGTTCCCACTGGTGAATCAGCACGCATTATTCAATTCGGACTGAAGCTTCAGTTCTAGCCGGTTTGAATGAAAGGAACAGCGAGGCATCCCAAAGATGTCTCGCTGTTTTTGTTTCTGGGTGCTTGGATTCTTGAATTTTGGATCTGCCCAGAAACAGTCGAGTAATTCTAGCCGCGTTCACGCGGCTTGCCCATCAGGGTTACTAGACCGGCCGTTTGACGGCCGGGTTGGGCTTGTGAAGTAGTCAACTATGATTTTAACGCAGAGGGACACAGAGGAAGTCGCAGAGGGACGCAAAGTAAGGCTTTCTCTGCGACCTCTGCGAGAACCTCTGCGCCCTCTGCGGTTAACATTACCTATTTGTCACACTCAACTGAGTTTTGACACTCCCTCTAAAAGCGCTGGTCTATAAACCCTTCGGGAAAGCCGTCTGAAGACGGCTGGTAGTCACGAGAATTTCAAATGCCTTTGGCTAGGATGACCGGAGAATCGAGATGAGAAGACACGAAGTTAGTCTGCTGAGGAAGCTTTCGGTCACACGGCTCCTTGCCATCGCGCTACCACTGCTTCCTTTGTTTACTCCATTCTCATCGGCTACAGAGAAGCTGAAGGCTGAAGACGTGGTGGCCCGGCATCTGGAATCCATCGGCTCGGCCAAAGAGCGCGCGGTGGTAACTACCCGAATAATCTCCGGGACTTCTCAGGTTGTTTTTCACACGGCGCCAATCGGCCAAGCCGTAGGCCGAGCTGTGTTGGCCTCCGAGGATGTCAAGAGTCTGCTTGGCATGAGCTTTCCGAGTCCGGTCTATCCGCGCGAACAACTGGGGTTTAATGGGAGCACATTCATGGCGGCTTATGTCTTACCCGGCTCTCGATCCGCGCTGGGTAGCTTCCTGATGACCCACAGTCTCATTTTCAAACAAGGGTTGATGGGTGGGACGCTATCGTCGGCGTGGCCTTTGCTTGACCTGACAAAACGAAATGCCGAACTGGAATACTTGGGCGAGAAAAAAGTGGGAAATCAGATGCTTCACGAACTCAAGTACGTACCGCGCGGGGGGTCCGATCTTCAGATCAAACTCTATTTTGATCGGGACACTTTCAAGCATGTAAGAACCGAATATGAACGAACGATTGCGGGTACCATCGGCGACCGTTCTTACGTTACCCCCGGCACCGGACGGGAGACGCGCTTCAAGATGGTGGAAGAGTTTTCGGACTTTAAGAAAGAGGGCGAATTAAACCTGCCCCACACTTACAAAATCAATTTGATCACGGATACGGACGCGGGAACTTTTTTGACGGATTGGACTATCAAGTTAACTCAATTTTCTTTCAACGAGAAAATCGATCCCAACTCATTCAGCATCAGCAGCAAATAGCATCGAGACCGCCGGCATCATTCTTCCTATCGGTAGATCAAGACCCGGGCGCGAACTCGCCGAAAGTTTTCCAGGGAGGTTACCCACGAACCTGCGATGCCTTCGACTGAGTCGCCACGCTTCAACCGATCCAACGCGTTGGCATTAACCAGCAGACGTGAATAGCCCTCAATCTTCCATTCGGCGGGAAACAGTTGATGCAAAGCAACAGCGATTTCGACGCCGGTAAGAACTGACTGAAACCTCGCGCGGTCCGTAACCACGATATTGATGCCTCCGCACTCCTCATTTTTGAAGACTGACGACTTTGGCGTGAAGCGAATTGGCACGAAACGAACGCCGGCAATCCTGCGCGCATTCAAATAGCTTGCGAGCTTCTGGCCATCGAGCCACGGCGCGCCGATCACTTCGAAAGGCGTGTCCGTGCCGCGGCCCACGGAAATATTTGTCGCTTCCAGCAGGCCAATTCCGGGATAGAGCGCCGCTTCCGTCAGGCTGCGCATGTTCGGCGAGGGATTCACCCAGGTCAGGCCGGTGGAATCAAACCACATCGCGCGCCGCCAGTTTTCCATCTTGATGACCCGCAGGTCGCAACCGATCTTGCGCTCGTCGTTGTAAAGCTGCGCCAACTCGCCGACCGTCAACCCGTGACGCACCGGAGTGGTGTGATAAGCCGTGAATGAAAGTTTGTCCGCATCGGCCAGCGGGCCTTCAACGTCGACGCCGTTAATTGGGTTCGGACGGTCGAGCACAAAGACCGGCAGCTTCGCTTTCGCGGCTTCCTCCATCAAGTATCCCAGCGTCGTGGTGTAAGTGTAGAAGCGCACACCTACATCCTGAATGTCGTAAACCAGCGCGTCGAGATCCTTTAACTGTTCAGGCTTCGGCCGGCGCGATTCGCCGTACAACGAATAAATCGGCAGGCCCGTCTGCTCATCTTTCGTATCTGAAACTTTTTCGTCCGCTACGCCGCGAATGCCGTGCTCTGGCGCAAAGAGCGCGACCAGCTTGACGTTCGTCGCCTTGCTTAGAACATCGATCGTTTGGCGGCCACTGCGATCGCGTCCCGTGTGGTTTGTCACCAGACCGACGCGCAAGCCGGCAAGTTGTTTGAAGCCGTCGCGCTCCAGCACGTCGATTCCGGTGAGAACCTGTGCATCCGCGACCGCGTTGTTACTTGTGTTGGTAATCCGCGAGGTTGAGTTCAAGCGTGCGACACTGGCCAGCAGCGCAGTCGCGGCATTGGCCGCCTTTTCTCTGGCTTTGATGACGGTCGTGTCAGTAGTGGAACTCGCCACGATCGACGCGACGCGACCACGCAGCGGCCCGACATCGCCTTTGCCATCGGGATGCACGCGATTGCTGAGAAAGATCACGAACGAGTCGCTGGCCGGATCGATCCAAAACGACGTTCCGGTAAATCCGGTGTGGCCGAACGAACCAAGTGGAAACAGGTCGCCCTTGTTTGACGAAAAACTCGTGGCGATGTCCCAACCCAGACCGCGCGCCGCGCCATCCTCGCTGACCGCATGTGGTTGAGTCATCGTCGCTACGCTCAGCGGGCTGAGGATGCGCGCGCCGTTGTAGTTGCCGCCGTTCAAAATCATCTGACAGAAGACTGCGAGATCGTCAGCCGCAGAAAACAAGCCCGCATGGCCCGCAACTCCGCCCATCCGAAACGAAGTCGGATCGTGCACCTGACCGCGCAGCCATTGTTCGCCTTCCGACCCCGCATTTGCTCCCGTATCGCCGAGATAGTCCATCTGGCCGCGACGCTTTTCAGTTGGCGCGATCCGCGCAGTAGCGTAGGCTTCAGCCTGCGAACGCGGACGCAGACTAAAGTCTACGGTACTTCGAAAGCCCGTGTCGCGCATTCCGAGCGGCACGAAAATATTCTTGCGCGCGAATTCATCGAGCGTTATTAGGCTGATACGATGGACGACCTCGCCCAGTGCGATGTAGTTGATGTCGCTGTAAACGAAGCGCGCGCCGGGTTGGGTGCGCAGCGGCTCGCGATAAAGCCGTTTCATCGCTTCGTCATATCCGCTCCAGCGTGCTTTCAGATCAAAGTCGGGAGCAAACCCGGCGGTGTGCGTCAGCAATTGCTCGATCGTGATCGCGTCGCGGCCGTCGCCTCTCATCTCCGGAATGAATTTCACGACCGGATCGTCCAGGCGCACTTCGCCGCGCTCAACCAGAATCATGATGCTGGTCGCAGTGGCGACGATCTTCGTCAGACTGGCGAGGTCAAAGATCGTGTTTGTGGTCATCGGCTCGCGCCGCGGCTCGACCGCGCGCGCGCCGTACGCCTTGCGCCAGACGACGCGGCCGTGACGCGCGACGAGCACCACGGCGCCGGGCAATTCCTTTTGCTCGATTGACTTTTGAATGACCGCATCCATCCGCGCCAGATGTTCGGCGGACATGCCGGCAGCGACGGGAGCGGACGCGGGAAGTTGCGCAATGGTAGCGTGCGCGAGAAAGAGAATTGAGATGAAGGCCAGCGCCGGCGAAAACGTTCGTGATTTAGTTGTCAGCATTAGTTAGCAGGGCGCGCCTTCAATTGAATTCCTGTTCCCCGAGGATACAAACCCGGCAGCGAAATCGACAAGCGTCCGGCGATATCGATCTGGCCCAGCAGCGCGCGTTCCGCCGCCTCCTGCAAACTCGGCATGTCGCCATACGCGACGACGTACGTTTGCAGCTTCGGAAAACTCAAGAGCAAATACGGATTCCCAAAGCTGATTCCGAGCAGCGGTGCTTTGCGCTCGATCAGTTTCTCCAAAGCCTTCGCGCCGGGTTGCGGCAAACCTACACTGCGGGCCTGGCCGCTGCGCACCCGACCGTACATCGACGCGATTACCAGGTCTGCACGGCCAGCCAGGTCGAGTGCCTTGTTAACTTCTACATCGGACGAACGATCGTCGAGGATGATCGTGTCCATCTTATGCCCGGCACGCGTCATAGCTCCGGCAAACGGCTGCGCGATGAATGAACGATCATCTCCGTTAGTGATCGCGAGGTTGAGAATGCGTGCGTTGGGCGGCAGGCTCAACGGCAGTCGCTTCGCGTCGTCTCGCACCAAGGTGATGGCGTGCTCAGCGATCTCATCGGCGAGTTCCAGGGCTTTCTTTCCCGCCACCGCGCGATCGATTTCCTCCAAAGGCGTAATGCGTTGTTGCACGAGGCCGAGATCGTATTTCGCAGCCAGCACTTTGCGCGCGGATTCTTCGATGCGTTTTTCGCTCAACCTTCCGCTCTTCACCGCGGCCCGCACTCCGCGCAGGGCCGCGTCCGGATCGGCGGGCTTCAAGAGCAAGTCGGCGCCCGCCGCGATCGCGCGCACCGAAGCTTCTTCCTGAGTGAAGTAGAGCGTCAAGCCGCTCATGCTCATCGCGTCCGTAACGATCAGTCCATCGAAGTTCAGTTCGCGCCGCAGTATTCCGTTCATCACCGGCGACAGAGTAGTGGGCATCGTTCCGCTCTCAACCACAATTTCGCCGCCTTCGTCAGTGTCAGTCGGCTTGAGCCTAACGTCGCGCGGCAGTGGCGTGATCGCCGTCGGATCGATTAGAGGTAAGCTGATGTGGCCGTCCATCACGGCGCCCACGCCGGCATTAACCGCGGCGCGGAAGGGAACCAGTTCGACCGCATTCAGGCGCTCGCGCGTGAGATCAATTTCCGGCAGACCCCGGTGAGAATCGGTGGCCGTGTCGCCATGGCCGGGGAAATGTTTGGCCGTGGCGATCACGCCCGCGTGCTGCGCGCCTTCGATAAACGCCGCGACAAACCTCGCTACGTCCGCCGGATCTTCGCCGTACGAACGCACGTTGATGACCGGATTGGCCGCGTTGTTATTCACGTCGGCGACCGGCGCGTAAATCTGCTGGATGCCAAGCGCCCGCGCCTCGCGCGCAGTCAAATCGCCGGTGCGCCGCGCAAAGTCGGGATTGCCCGTGGCCGCAATCGCCATGTTCCAGGGAAAGTTCACCGTGTCGTCGAAACGCATTCCCGATCCGGCTTCCAGGTCGGCGGAGATCAGCAACGGATACTTTGCCAGCTTCTGCATCCGATTAACGATCACGACCGATTCGTACACGGGACCGCGGAAGAGAATGATCCCGCCGACGTGATTGTCTACGACCTGATGACGCAGGGCCTTGAAAGCTTCGCTGTCCTGATTCAGAAAAGTGGCGTTGATTCCTACTGAAATCAGTTGGCCAATCTTTTCATCCAAAGACATGCGCTGGAGTTCTTTGTCGGCCCACTTCAGCGCTTCCTTTGATGGTCTTCGCGAATACGGCTTAATCTTTTGGTCGGCACTGCTTTTACCAACTATGGGCAGGTTGGGCGCGCTAATTCCGCCGACAGGCGACAGCATGAAAGCGCCTAGTGCGACTAAGGTGATCAGCCGTTTGATCGATTCAGCGGTCCTCATTCTTCTAGTGGAGTCTCCTCTTCTCATTCACACACGGCTTCAGCCGGGTGACTATCCAACAATTTCATTCAACCGTTTCAACGGTTTTGCTCGTGGGCATCGTTTCAGCATGGAAAACCGTTGAAACGGTTCGGCAACTATCCGAAACGTTCGCGCTCACCCGGTTGAAACCGGGTGTGAATGAGAGTTAATCCTCATTCATATTACGTTCCTCCGCGTCTCTTGCGATTAGTCGCCCGCGCTTTCCGCGGGCACGCCCGCCAGAGTCGCTCCCTTCAACAAACTCACTGCGTAACCGACCCCAAAACACACCACTGTGCCCATCAGCACGTACCACGTCCAGGCAATCGCGGCGGAAAACTCGATCTTGATAAACAGCATGAACGCCAGCGAGAGCGACATTCCCGTCATCACTCCGGTCTGATTCGCCCGCTTTGTCAGCACGCCGAGCAGGAACGCGCCCAGCATCGGGCCGTAAACCAGCGACGCGATCGTCAGCCCGGTTGTGAACACCGATCCCCAACTGCTCGCGAGCATTGCGATGCCAATCAAAACAATTCCCCACGCGGCGGTGAGCCAGCGCGAGAGCTTCAACAATTCTCCGTCGGTGGCCAGCGGTTTTATTAGAGGCTTATAGAAATCCAGGACCGTGCTCGATGAAAGCGAGTTGAGCGAGCCGCTCAGGTTCGACATCGCCGCCGCGAAGATCGCCGCGATCACTAAACCGGAAACGCCGTGCGGCAAACGGTGCACGATGAACGTCGGAAAGATTTCGTCGTTGCTCGCCAACTTGGTCGTCAACGGATAACTCTGGTAATAGGCGAACAGCATCACGCCGATCGTCAGAAACAACGCGAACTGAAACAAAACTACAAATCCGCTCAGGATGATCGCTTTCTGACTGTCGCGCTGGTTGCGGCAGGTCAGCAGGCGCTGCACGAGTAGTTGATCCGTTCCGTGCGAAGCCATCGTCAGAAATGTTCCCCCCAACAGCCCCGCCCAAAAAGTAAACGGCACGCTGAAATCCAATTTGAACGAAACGAGCTGAAACTTGTTTGCGGCGCTTGCTTGCGCAGCAATTTCATGCCAGCCGCCAGGCACGAGGTGAATTAACTCGTAGGCTGCCAACAGCGATCCACCAATGTAAATCACCAACTGGATCAGGTCTGTCCAGATAACGGCTGCGATGCCGCCTTCGAACGTGTAGACAAGAGTGAGCACGCCCACGATGATGATCGACCACAGCCATAAGTACGGCAGACCGGGCAGGCTCGCACTCAGCACTGCGCTCAACACCAGGGACGCCGCAAACACGCGCACGCCTTCGGCCAGCGCGCGCATCACCAAAAAAAGCGACGCCGCGAAATTCTTGGTCTTGACGCCGAAGCGATTCTTGAGCAGTTCGTACGCGGTCAGCAGATTGCCGCGAAAGTACGCGGGAATGAAGAGCAAGCTGATAATGATGCGCGCGACGATGTAACCGAGCACGACTTGCAGGTAAGTAAAGTTGCCGCCCTGCTCGGGCTTTGCATAGTTCGCATAGGCGAGCGCCGGCACGCCGATCAGCGTCAGCGTGCTGGTTTCCGTCGCGACGATCGACAAACTGATCACGACCCACGACGTGTTCCGGTCGCCGAGAAAATAATCCTTGACGGTGCGCTGCGACTTGCGAAACATCACGCCAAAGATCGTGATGCCGGCGAGATAGAGCAGCAGAACCGCGTAATCGATGGCCGAGAAACCCATTGGATTGTGTCAGAAGCCCGCGCATCAGCAAGGGCTCCAATCGTAAGATCAACCCTTACCAATCAATTCTAACGCTTGGCGAATGACGCCCTCGGATCGTTCGAGAGCGCGCTCCGCTTCTGCGCGCGAACAACCAGCCCTGATCATCACCAGCGCGACCGGCAAATCGCCGTCTGCTGAATCCAGAAGTTCTCTTGCTCGCTCTTCACCTATGCCCGCTTCCGCTTGCAGGATACGCAGCGCCCGCTCGCGCAATTTCGCATTGCGGGTTTGGACGTTCGTCATCCGATTGCCGGTGACGTAGCCGAGCCGAGTCAGCGTCGCGGTCGAAAGCATGTTCAGCACCAGTTTTTGTGAGGTGCCGGCTTTCAAACGCGTCGAGCCCGCGATTACTTCCGGACCAACGACCGGCACGATTGCAACCTCCGCGGCCTGAGTGATCGGAGATTCTGGCGCGCAGGTAATCGCAATCGTCAGCGCGCCCAGCCGGCTCGCGTATTCAACCGCGCCCACGGTGTAAGGCGTGCGCCCCGAAGCCGCAATGCCGACCACGGCATCTGCATTCGTGAATCCGCGCTGTTCGAGATCATGCGCGCCAGCTAGCGCGTCATCTTCCGAGGCTTCGACCGCGCGATGGCACGCTTCATAGCCGCCGGCGATGACGGCCTGAACCAACTCAGGCGCGACGCCAAACGTCGGCGGACACTCCGCAGCATCAAGCACGCCGAGACGGCCCGACGTTCCGGTGCCGATGTAGAAAAGGCGTCCGCCCGCGCGCAGACGCTCGACGATTCCGTCCACAGCACGCGCAATGTCGGGTAAAACAGAGCGCACGGCGATCGCCACGCCTGCGTCCTCACCGTTCATCGCTGAAACGATCTCAAGCGAAGACAGTGAGCTAAGATTGGTGGTGCGCGGATTCTCCTCTTCGGTAATCGGAAAGCGCTCGGCGTCCTGGGATGACATCTTTGAAGTTTCAGGTTTCAAGTCTCAAGTTTCAAGTTTCAAGTTGAAAGCCGAATCCGACGGGCGGTTTGCGTGTCAGAACCCGGAGCGGTAGCGATGGGCTCGACACGCAACTTGATTCTATGATCCGGTCGCTACCGCTCTCGGTTCTGACACAACCGGTTTTTGACAGTGCCGAACCCAGTAACTTGAAACTTGAAACTTAGTGTTAGACAGCCAGCGCCAAGTCGCCACGCAGCAGGCTGCGGGCAATTCGCCCAGCGGCGATCGGCGGAGAATATAACGGCGCGGCGAGATAAGCTTTCTTTGCCATGCGCCTGATTTCCGCCCGCATCGGCAACAGCACCAGGTCGCCGGCGCCGTACACTCCACCGACGTAAGCGACGCGAAACGCGTCATTTTCCATGTGGAGCTTGCGGATTACCGCGGTCGCGGCGCTGCCAAGTTGTTGGCCTGCCTTTCGCAAAATGTCCCGCGCCACTGCGTCGCCCGCTTCGGCAACGCGCATGACCTGCTTGCCGAATCCCGCGAGACGATCGTTGGTCATCGTAGGAGCGTAGACCGCAGTTGAAAGATCATCCGGCGTCGCGATCCTAAAATAGCCGAGTGCCGCGGACGCAAGCGCCGTTTTTGGCCCGCGCCCATCGGTCGCCTGGGCTACGGCTTGCAAGGCCTTGCGCGCGATCCAGGAGCCGCCGCCTTCATCGCCGACAATCGGTCCCCAGCCACCCGCGCAGACGTGTTTGCCCTGAGAATTTCGCCCGCAGCAGATCGATCCGGTCCCGGCAATCACCACCAATCCAGCCGCGCCCCCGGTCGCTCCGTACAACGCAATCTCGCCGTCGGTAAACAGCTCGATCGGTTTGATCTCTTTCAGGCACTCGCTGAGTTTTTCGCGCATGCGATCGCGAATGTCCTGGCGGCGCACGCCGGCCAGGCCCACCGCCGCGGCCAGGATGTCGCCCCGGTGAATCGAAGCTTTGCCGCACGCCTGATCGATCGCGTCGCGCACGGCTGAAGCCGCAGTTGCGATACCCACGCGCAGCGGATTCGATGGGCCAGCGTGGCCTTCGGCAATGACCCGATGCTGATCGTCAAGGATGGCCGCCCGCGTAGCTGTCCCGCCGCCATCCACACCTGCTACTAACCGGCGAAACTGCGCTGAGCGACGCGCCAACGACTCGACACCCGGCTTTTTTGTTGTCACTCCCAACACACGCATAATCTCTTTGACGCCTTACTCGTGGACTTTAATTTTAGATGCCGTCGTAGCTATAATGGAAACTAAAAGATCTTATTCATGCGATAATCCTCGTTGATGCGGAGCTCGAAATGGAACTTAGGCAAATAAGAGCATTTGTAGCAATTGCCGAGGCGGGCACTTTCACCGCCGGCGCGGCGCGCGTGCACATAACGCAGGCGGCGATCAGCATGCAAATCCGGCAACTCGAAATCGAAACCGGCGCGCAACTTTTTGTCCGCGCGCCGCGGCGCGTGATCCTTACCGAAGCGGGCGAGATGCTGCTCGAGCGAGCGCACGTGATCCTGCGCGAGCACAATGCGGCCCTCGACGAAATCGCCGCGCTTACGGGCGCAGAGCGTGGACGACTGCGCGTGGGCAGCGCGTCGGCCAAGGTTAGCGCAGATCCGCTGCCCGGCTTTTTCCGCGAGCTAAAAAAGAAACACTCCGGCGCGGAAGTCTCGGTCTCTTCCGGAACCAGCGCCGAACTTGTGCAGCAACTTCTCGCCGGCGAACTCGACTTTGCTTTCGTCTCGCTCCCGGTTGAAGCGCGCGGAATTCAAACCGAAATGCTGAGCGAGGATTATCTGGTGGCGATTGCTTCGCGGCATCACAAGTCGGCGAAACAGAAAGTTGTCAGCGCTTACGGACTCGCGGGTGAGAAGCTGATCCTGGGCGAGCGCGGCGGAAACACCCGGCGACTAATCGACCAGTTTTTTGACAAGGCCGGCGTGACGTTGAAAATATCAATGGAACTGAGCCGACTCGCGGCCATCAAGCGCATGGTCGAAGAAGACATGGGCGTTGGCATCGTGCCTTTGCAATCGGTGCGCGATGAAGTTGCGGACGGCCGGCTGGTGCGTTGGTGGATCGAAGGCGCGCAGATCAATTGGCAGCTCGGCCTGGCCCGACTTGTGGGTGGATACGAGTCGCCGATTCATCAGGAGTTCCTGAAGCTTTGCCGGGCGCACTTTGGGAAATCAACTGCGGGCGGTCAATCACGGACCAAGCAGAAAAAGAAGAAAGCCGCGAGCGTTTAGAGTGCCCCCGGGGCCTTAGCCCGACCGTTCGTTCTTACTCTCTCATCTCATTCATTCCTGCAATCAACCGTTCAATATCGTACGTGTCAGAAGCCCGACCGTGAGGGAGGGCGCATAACTGGCAGAGCCAGTTGCCGACCGAAAGGGATGGCGCATCTTTGTCATCGAGTCTCATTCAACCCCGCATTCAATATCGTAAGTGTCAGAAGCCCGACCGTGAGGGAGGGCGCTCACCTGCGAACCTCGCCCAACGATGCAGTCAACCTCTCGACATCATCTTCGTTATTAAAGAAATGTGTTGCGACTCTAATGCCTTGGGCTTTCTCCGTAACGATCACGCCGCGCCGCAGCAGATGGCGAACAACCTCGTTCGGCTTTTCGACTGCAATCAGCGTTTCCGCCGATCGCGCCGTTTCGTTTTGCAGCGGCGAAAGAATCTTCCAGCCATTTTCGGCCAGACGCGATGTCAGCCTCCGATTCAACTCCAGGACGCGCGCTTGAATATTCCCAATTCCAATCTCATTAATCAGATCGACTGACGCGTCCAGCGAAAAGATGCCGGCGAAATGCGGACATCCCAGTTCTACCCGCGCGGCCGCATCGTGACGTGGACGAAACTCGTCGTTGCGCATCTCGAAAGGTTGCTCGACACTGAGCCAGCCGATCGATCGCGGCAGCGATTGATCCAGCAGTTCACGGCTGAGATAGACAAAACCAGATCCGTATCCGGCGAGCATCCACTTGTGGCCGGTCGCGCACAACGCATCTATCTGCATGCGCTTCACATCAATTTCGAACACTCCGGCTGATTGGCTCGCGTTAATCACCAGCGCGTGTTTACCTTTTATCTCGCCGACCCTTTGCGGATCGATGCGAAAGCCGTTCGAGAACTGTACGTGACTGAGCGCAATGATTCCCGTGTTGTGCGTCATCGCCCCGGCGATGTCTTCGATTCGCGCTTCGCCGTCCGTCGCCGGGAGCAGATGAACCGGAATCCGGCGATGCATCCACGGCAGAGTAGTGACCGGAAATTCGAGTTCAGATGAAATAACTTCGCCGCGATCTTCCAAAGCATCCACGATCACGTTCATTCCCGACGAAGTGTTGGTCGTAAACGCAATCTCATCGGGCTCGGCATTAATGAACGCCGCAATCTTCTTTCTGATCGCTTCACGATCAGCGAGCCAGCGATTCCAGTGTACGTCGCCGTCGCTCATCATCTTTTCATAGTAACCGGAAGCAGCTTCAAACGACTTGCGCGACACCGGCCCCGCCGCCGCGCTGTTGAGATAGGCGAGCTTTTCGGTTACGGGAAACTGTTTGCGGATTTCGTCCCAGTTGATCATGTCGATGACGAAGATTACACGATGCGACGCGCTGAACGGAAACGTAAGACAAGTCTTGACGGCTCGTTAACCGGATGCTAAAAGCACGGTTGTGGATTGGAGCGACTATTGGGCGAAGGCCAAAGAGAATCTTGACATGGCATCGTTCGCCTATCAGCGCAAGAAGCACAATGTCTGTGCTAGTCGCGCTTACTATGCGGTCTTTCTAGCTAGCATCGCTGGATTGATCAAGCTGACCGATTTGCGTGCGCGGGATAATGAATGGGATCATGGGCAGGTGCAGGCCGAGCTTAATCGGCGATTGATTATGCGAAGGAAGGTTCTGCCCGCGGAGCTGGGACGAACGCCAATGGATTTGATGGAGTTGCGACATTTGGCTGACTACAAGCCTCAATCAGTTTCGGCAACAGAAGCGAAACGGGCTTACGATCGGGCAGGAAGATTTCTCGCATCGATTGGGCGGGCCTTGAAAGAAAGCGCATGAGACAAAATACAAATCGACAAACCAGACAGGTCGCTAATGGAGCCACCAATGCGATCACCGAATACGTGACTGCGTTGCAAGAGGTCTATCCCGCGGCGAGAGGAACGACCCGAGTTGTTGTCAGACCGGATCATCGTGTGATTGTCAGCACTCCCTTGCCCACACGCTCACGCGAGCGAATGCGCCTTTTTGATCAGATGGCAGAGATAGGAACAAGATTACTGATCGAGACTGGCGAGTACATTATCCTTTCGAGCCAATGACGACACTTTGGAAGTGTTCGACCATAAATGAAAAAGAGCTACGATTTTTCACAAGCTGTAAAAAATCCTTACCTAAGGCGAATCATCGTCTCAGTGAAGATCAAGAATGTTCGGGATGTCTCAAAGAGTCTCAGTTGCGAGGCGTTCGTGGACACCGACGTTTCGTTGATGGTGTTGCCTGCGGCATGGAAAGACAGGTTGGGTGATTTGGAGTCAACCAGAACTATCGAGGTTGAGACGTCCACCCAGGGAATAATGAAAGGCGAAGTGTGTGGGCCGGTGCGCATTCAAATAGAAGGCTTTCGTCCCATCTTCAACGAAGTCGCCTTTGTCGAAATGAAACCCGCCGATGGTGAGTACGAGCCTTTGATCGGTTACATAGTCCTGTCGCAAAGCCAGGCAGCCGTCGACATGGCCGGTCATCGCCTGGTTCCCATCAAGCATATGGATTTGAAATAACCCGACCTGTCCTACCATCTACCTCACGATCTGAGCCTGATGTATCCCTCGCGACACCCGTTGCCGTCGTCTTGTTCAAGTAGGCAGCTTGCCACTTCGGGCAGTTGTTTGCCGGTAAGACAGCCCTGAGCCTTTCTTGCTAGAGGCATACAGTGTAGTTACACTGTAAGAGTGAATCAGCTTCGATTCGAATGGGACGCTCGGAAGGCGGCCGCTAATCTCCGCCAGCATGAAATCTCATTCGAGGAAGCGAAGACAGTCTTTCTCGATGATGAGGCGTTGTTGCTTCCGGATGAAGAGCACTCAACGGAAGAAGATCGTTTCATGATCATGGGATTCAGCGTGCAACTTCGAATCCTGGTTGTCTGTCATTGTTACCGACACTCGGGCGATGTCATTCGAATCATCTCGGCGAGGAAGGCAAGCAGAACGGAAAGAAACCAATACGAGCGACGGAGAACCACATGAAAAAGAATTACGACTTCTCAAAAGCGGTGAAAAACCCATACGCCAAACGGCTCAAGCGGCAGCTTACAATTAGACTCGATCACGAAACCATCGAGTACTTCCGGAAGATGGCCGACGATCTTGGAATGCCGTATCAGACGCTAATAAACATGTACTTGCGAGAGTGTGCGGATTCAGGAAAGCGTTTGCGCCTGCATTGGAAACCAGCGGACAAGCAGCGTGCGGCCTGATGAAAGGAACAGCATGCCAGTTTTCCAAATCCTGATTCTTGATCCAGCAAATCGAAGTCGATGTGAGAACGCTCTGAGTCTGGTTCATGCACTGCGGAGCTTCTCCCGACTTTGGGAGGATCCGCATATCTTGGAGGCTGAACTCCGAGTGACCGACGGAACGATGTCTCTCGAAGTTAAGGAACAAGAGCCTACGCGTTCACCTTCTGGCGAGGGGAATTCAAGCTATCGCGCTTATCTTGTTTCGCTCTCTGGAGAATATGACCGTATAGAGTCTTTGCGTGTACCGTTAACTGAATTTCTGAAAGACCAGAACTATGAGCATCGCTACGTCATCAAGGATGAAGTTTCGGAATATATCGCATGCAAACTTTACCCTTGCCTTTATCGAATCGAGAATCTCCTGCGTGGTTATTTGACCAAATCCATGACCACCCGGATAGGTCCAACGTGGTGGCAACTTACGGCCTCGACTGAGATGAGTAACAAGGCCAAGATACGGAAGAAAAACGAAGTGGATTTCGGACGCCATGTGGACAACAGTGCTTTCCTCATTGATTTCGATGAATTGGGAGAGCTTGTTTACGAGCAGTCTTCAGGTTTCTTGAACCGCGACGACATAGTAAAAAGAGTGACCGACCTTGAGGAATCCGTTGAGGCCCTGCAGAATTTGAAGCAGGAACTTGGTACCAACTACCAAAAGTACTTCAGGGAAGCGTTTGCGGACCGGGACTTCAAGAGTAAGTGGAAAAGCTGGGAAGGCTTGCGAAATAAGATTGCTCACAACAACCTCTTCACGAATGATGATCTAACTCGCGGCACTGCGCTTGCCGAAGAGATAATCGGCATTATTACGGATGCTGATCAATCAACTGAGAAGCTTGAGATTACTCAGGGTGAACGAGAAGCCAGGCAAGAACAGGTCATTGCAAAAACGGACGACGCGGCTTCTCTCCCCCCGCAAAGTGATGAGGGTATTTCTCCACGGAAGGAGATTACTGAGGATGAATTTCTCGAAGAGTTGCGCAATCAGGAGTCATTCTATAAGCGAAAGCCCGGTGGATTCGTCGGTCTGACTCGGTTCCTTCGGTTTCATCTGGCGGAATTAGGCTACGACGAAAAATCAGCACGATTGGTGACGGAGCGTCTGAAGAAATCCAGCAACATCGAAGTATATTACGTTGAGAACCCATACTCGTTCGGGACAACGGCCGCACTTCGGAGCGTGCCAGACTTTACTTCGGTATTGGGAGACGACGTCCAGCAAAGTAGCCAGTAGATGTCCTTCTAGCTCGTACGGCTTCAACTGCGTCCTTTCATCTCGGCCCCTCAAACCACATCGTCGCCAGTGGCGCCAGCGTAATCTCAGCCGAATATTCCAGACCGTGCGACGGAACCTTCTCAGCCTTGATGCTCTTCACGACTCCAAATCCTCCACCACAATAGTTTTCATGATCGGTGTTCAGCAGTTGCTTGTACGTTCCCGCGCGCGGCAGGCCGAGGCGATGGCCTTCGCGTACGACTGGTGAAAAATTGGCGACACAGATGACTTCTTTTCCCGTCGCAGGCGCAATGCGGCGGAACGCGATGACATTTTCGGAAGCGTTATCGACTTCGATCCATTGAAATCCCGCAGCCTCCGTGTCTGCTTCCCACAACGCGCCGTGTTTCCTGTACAGCTTGTTCAGATCGCGGATCAATTGTTGCACGCCCTGATGGATCGGCTTTTCAAGTAAGTGCCAGTCCAAACTCTCCGTTTCGTTCCATTCGCGCCACTGGCCAAACTCGCCGCCCATGAACAAAAGCTTCTTGCCCGGATGCGCCCACATGTAAGCGTAGAGCGCGCGCAGGTTCGCAAACTTCTGCCACTCGTCGCCGGGCATCTTGTTCAGCAGCGAACCCTTCATGTGCACGACTTCATCGTGTGAGAAGGGCAGGATGAAGTTCTCGCTCCACGCGTACAGCAAACCAAACGTCAGCGCGTTGTGATTGCCGCCGCGAAACAACGGATCGGTCTGAAAGTACTTGAGCGTGTCGTGCATCCAGCCCATGTTCCACTTGAAATCAAAACCCAGCCCACCGGCATAAACCGGATGACTCACCGCGGGCCACGCGGTTGATTCTTCGGCGATCATCAAAGTGCCGGGACACTCGCGATGAGTCACTTCGTTCAGCTCTTTTATCAAAGAGATCGCTTCCAGGTTTTCGCGACCGCCAAACTCATTCGGCACCCACTCGCCTTCTTTGCGGCTGTAATCGAGATAGAGCATTGACGCGACCGCGTCGACTCGCAATCCATCCAGGTGAAACTCGCGCAGCCAGAACAGCGCGTTCGCGATCAAAAAGTTGCGCACTTCATTACGGCCATAGTTGAAAATGTACGTGCCCCAATCAGGATGCTCGCCTTTGCGTGGGTCCTGGTGTTCGTAAAGCGCGGTGCCGTCAAATCGCGCCAGGGCAAACGCGTCTTTCGGAAAGTGTGCTGGCACCCAATCCATAATCACGCCAAGGCCGCGCTGATGAAGATGATCAATTAAAAAACGAAGATCGTCGGGCGTGCCATAACGAGATGACGGCGCAAAGTAAGCACTGACCTGGTAGCCCCACGATGGACCATACGGATGTTCCTTGAGGGGCAGAAACTCGACATGGGTAAATCCATGCTCGACCAAATAATCAGCGAGCAACGGGGCCATCTCGCGATAGGTCAGCGGCCGATTTTTCTCTTCCGTAATTCGACGCCACGACCCAAGATGAACTTCGTAGATCGAGAGTGGCTCGCGCCACGGCCGTCGTTTCTGGCGCCGAGTCATCCACGCGCGATCCTGGAATTTGTAACTGGATTTGAATGTGATCGACGACGTGTCGGGAGGGACCTGCATCATGAACGCGTACGGATCGGCTTTGAGAAACTTGCGCCGGCCAGACTTGATCTCGTACTTGTAAAGTTCACCCGCTGGCAAGCCGGGAACAAAAAGTTCCCACACGCCTGAGCCTCCGAGCAGACGCATCTTATGCTTCGCGCCGTTCCATTCATTGAAATTACCCACGACGCTAACGTTTTTGGCATTCGGCGCCCAGACCGCGAACGCGACTCCGCGCCTGCCTTCATGCGTGATCAAATGAGCGCCAAGCTTTTCATAGATGCGTTCGTGCTTGCCTTCGCCAAAGAGATGCAAGTCGAGTTCACCGAGCGTGGGCGAGAATTCATGCGAGGATGCGCGGGCCGACATCTTGCCCTTGCTCACGCGCGGGCTTCCGACACTTTGCGTCTTTGCGCCTTTGCGTGAAGGCGTAGCTTTCGCCGGAGCGCGCGAGCCCTTGCTGACGCGCGGGCTATTGCCCCGCTTCGGTTTTTGCTGCTTTGTCATGCCGGTATTGGTTCCTGCGCGCGCGAAGTCTTCAGCGGCTCGACGATCCGCTCGTAGATATCCGCGCCGGTGCCCATCTCAGATCGATTGCTCTTTGCTGCCGCCAGAATCTCCAAGAAGCGTGCGCGCGCCGAAGGCAAACCCAACTGCTCCATCAAGTCGATCGCGCGGCCAGCGTACTTCAAAATCTGAATCGTTTCGATTCCCGAGATGTCGTTGAAGAACCAGCCGCAGCTCGTGTACATCAGAAGCAGCATGCGTTGCAATTCGAGATACCGAAGCGCGCGCCATTGTTCGTCCATCGACAGCCATCGCCCCGCATGGTCGTGCAGGAATTGCTCGCGCAATTGATTCGGATTGAGGATCAGCGCAATGCTACTATCGCGAGCCTGCCACGGATCGATGAACAGAGTTTCGCGCGTCGCTTCAAAGTGTTTTGCGTTTTCGTCGCGCAGAAAATCCAGCGCTTGTCGCAGAGGGCCGCGCCACTTCTGATTCCAACCCGGTTCACCCCCGGTGTGACAACCACAATCGCGAATCCAGCGTCCGACGCCGTGCGGACAACTCCAGGATGAGCCTTCGCCATCGGTGTTCGACAAACTTAAGTTTGTCGTACTTCGACCGCTATTGATCTCAACTTCTGACGTTGGTGGATTACTATCGAGATACTCGCCATAGTTCGTGATCTTAAACCCCTGCGCGGGTGCTTCCGTTTCGAGCGCGTGCGCCAGACAAATATCGCCGAACTTGAAATGATGGCCGTAGGTTTCGCCGTCAGTCGCGACGTTTACCAAGTTGCCCTGGGCCGTCTGGGCAAGTCGATCAACGAAGCTGCGGCTCGACTTCAAAAGATTTTCAAAAGCAATTGCTCTCGATGTTGGTCCTTCATAAAAGAAAACCGCGAGCGATCGGTCCGAGCTGTCACGACGAGAATAACGATAGGGAATACTCGTGTCGATGTTGTGCTCGTTCACATCTCGCCACTCCGTGTCGCCAATCGCACGCACCCGCCCGGCTTGATGCGGCGCGAGAATGACGAAGCGGAGTCCTTCGTCGATCAGCGCATTCATCACCGCATCGTTACCCGCGGTTTCCGGAAGCCACATCGCTTCCGGCCGCCGACCAAACCGATGGTGGAAATCCGCGATGCCCCAGCGAATCTGTGTGCGCAGATCGCGTTTGTTGCAGAGCGGCAGAATCGCGTGACCGTAAGCTTGCGCGATCGCGTTGCCGTGACCGCTACGCTTCAGTGCGCTCTCATGATCGGCATCGATGATGCGCGCGTAGGTGTCCGCGTGATTCCGTTCGAGCCACGTCAACAGCGTCGGCCCAAAATTGAAACTGATCTTTGCGTAGTTATTCACGACTCGCTCGCCGACAGTTTCGGGATCGTTGATGCGGGCGAAGGCGTTCGGTTGGTAGCATTCGGAATAAATGCGTTCATTCCAATCGTGAAACGGCGCGGCGCTGGGCTCCGACTCCACGATTCCGGTCCACGGATTCTCGCGCGGTGGCTGATAGAAGTGGCCGTGAATGATAAGATCAGTCATTGGACAGGATTTACAAGATTAACAGGATAGCAAAGTAAATCCCTGAGCAATAACTGGGTGCAAAGCGTCCAAAATTGGAATCTTGTAAATTCTGTAAGTCCTGTCTAAAGCTTATTCTCAAATGCCAGCCAGGCAGCGCCGAGCAATCCGGCATCATCACCACACTCGGCGCGCGCAATCTGACAACGCCCGGCGGGAACTGGAAACGCGCGCTTCTTCACTTCTTCGCGCGCACGTTCCGCAAACAAGTCCCACGCGGCCGCAACGCCGCCGCCAATCACGATCATTTCGGGGTTGAAAATGTTGACGAGATTCGCCATTGCGACACCGAGATGCATTCCAAGTCGACACATCACATCGAACGCGACTTCATCGCCCGCAAGCGCGGCCCGATAGACTTCCTCTGAAGTCAATGCATCTGTCGGAATTGATCGCAGCAGCGAATGAAGACCGCTCGCTAACAACTCCCGCGTCATACGCACAATCGCGGTCGCCGAAGCGTAAACCTCGAGACAACCAACATTGCCGCACTTGCATTTCACGCCACCGAACGGATCCACGCTGGCGTGGCCAATCTCACCGGCTGTGCCATCAACGCCTCGCCAAAGTTGTCCGTCAAGAACGATCGCGCCGCCCACGCCGGTACCAAGGGTGAGACAGATGATAGTTTTGCTGTTGCGCGCCGCGCCTTGCCACATTTCGCCCAGCGCCGCGGCATTTGCGTCGTTCTCAAGGAGCACGGGTCGATCAAGCGCTTCGCTCAACGCCGCAGCCAAACGAAAGCTGGGCAGCGAAGGAATGTTCGGAGCATTGACGACCACGCCGGTTCCAGCTTGAACAGATCCGGGAACGACAACTGAGACTGATTGAATTCTAGCGCCTCGGCTCAGGCCTTCCGTCTCGCACTCGCGGACGGCGGCGGCAATCGCGGACACGATGTCTTCGGCTTTCTCTGTTTCAGGAGTTTCGGTTCTGGCGCGCTCATAAATGCGCCCGTCGCGATCGATGTTCGCTGCGCGCAGATTCGTGCCGCCCAGATCGACGGCGCAGACGAGATCGCTTGAGTGTTGCGTCACTGTACTTTTCTCATCAGGGTTAAAGGGCGAACGTGTTGCCGAGCGATTGCGTGTCAGAACCCTGAGTGGTAGCGAAGGGATCTAAGACTCAAGTTGAGTTAATGATCCGGTCGCTACCGCTCCCGGTTCTGAAACTCCTTTACGTCTTCCTTCTTCCGAACATGTCGAAGCCAACTGCGGCTACCAGGACACTGCCTTTGACGACGTACTGCGCCCAGCTCTCGACATTCAAAAGCGACATGCCGTTATCGAGGCTGGCGAGAATCAGCGCGCCCAGCACCGCGCCGAACACAGTGCCGCGGCCGCCCATCAAGCTCGTGCCGCCGATTACGCACGAGGCGATCGCGTCAAGCTCCATCAAAGAGCCGGCGTCGGGCGAACCGCTGCCGACGCGCGCCGTGTGCAGAATCGAAGCGAGTCCGGCGAGCGCGCCCATCACACAAAACGCCGCGAGTGTATATCGACGCAAATTAATTCCCGAGAGCCGCGCGGCGTCCGCATTGCCTCCGATCGCGTAAAGGTAACGGCCGAATGTCGTATTCGCGGTCAGGAACGCGCCGGCCAGCGCCACCGCCAGCAGAAAGATCACTGGAATCGGTACGCCGCCCGCTTTGTTCATGAGAAGAATGAAAGCGATGATGACGAGCGAGGGAACTGCGATGCGCGCTGCGATCGCGCTGCCGCTCAAGGCCGCTAATCCGTGGCGCTGTCGCGCGCGCTTGCGTCGAATGTTGGTCCAGACAATCGCGGCAATCCCGGCAACGGCGAGCCCGATACCGATGCGCCGATCGATGAAGTCGCGTCCGAGCGAACGGAATAACGGAAGTTCCACCGGGATCGTCGCGCCCTTGGTTAGTTTGAGAATAACTCCGCGCCAGGCTTCGAGTCCGCCGAGGGTCACGATGAACGCAGGAATGTTGACGTAAGCAACCAGGGCGCCCTGGATCGCGCCGATCAATAATCCGACGATGACGGCTGAAGCCAGAGAGAAAACCAGGCCACGGCCCTGAGTCAACGCCGCGATGCCGCCTGCTAGTCCGACGACTGCGCCGACTGAGAGATCGATATTGCCGCAGACGATGACCATCAGCATGCCGACGGCCAGCACGCCGGTCACGGCCATCTGCTGCAGCAGCTTCGAAAAATTCGTGGCGCCAAGGAAGAGACCGTAAGGATGGTATTGATCGATCGTGGCCCATTGGAAGAAGAGCCAGATCCCGATCAACGCGAGCAGCATCGTGTAAGCACGAAGCGCGGTGGTGCGAAGTTTGAAGCGACCGGTAGTGTTCGATGAGTCAGCCATTGGGTAAGAGCATGTCGTGTCAGAACCCGGAGCGGTAGCGACGGGATCTAACCATCAAGTTGAATTTCGATCCGGTCGCTACCGCTCCCGGTTCTGACACGATCTCACGCCGCGCGCCGCTCGTGTCCCGTCGCGCACGACATCACTGCTTCCGGGGTTGCCTCTTCGCGATTGAATTCGCCGGTAACACGGCCTTCGTGCAGAACGATCACGCGATCGGAAAGGCCGAGGACTTCCGGCAGCTCAGATGAAACCAGAATGATCGCGAGGCCGCTTTCAGCCAGCTTGTTTATCTGCGCATAGATTTCCTGTTTCGCGCCAACGTCGATACCGCGCGTCGGCTCGTCAAGAAAGAGCACGCGCGGGTTCGTCAACAGCCATTTCGACAGCACGACTTTTTGTTGGTTGCCGCCGGAAAGCGTGCCCGCGATCGTAAACACCGAAGTCGCCTTGATGCGAAGCTCGCGCGCCGAGCGTTCACCGGCAACGGCTTCGGTGTCTTCGTTGGTAAAGAATTTTCCCGAAAGACGGCGCAACCCGGCCAGCGTCATGTTCTTCAAGATTGTCTGATCGAGGATCAGTCCGTAACGTTTTCGATCCTCCGTCACGAAACCGATCCCGTGTTCGATAGCGTCAGCAGGGTGGTTGATCCGCGCTGCCTGTCCGTCAACAAATATCTCGGCAGACTTCCGGCCGAGATGCGCGCCGAAGATCGCCATCAAAAGTTCGCTGCGTCCCGAACCCATCAGGCCGGCGATCCCCAACACTTCGCCTTTGCGAGCCGTGAATCCGATCTTATCGACGAGGAGCTTGCCGGGAACTGCCGGGTCTTCGACCGAGACATTGCGCACTTCGAAAACGACGTCGCCGCGGACGTGTGCGGCTTTGGGAAAGATTTGATCGACTTCGCGCCCGACCATGCTGGCAATTACGCGGCCTTCATCCAAGTCTCGCGCCGCATCGGTGCCCACAGTGCGGCCGTCACGAAGTACGGTGATGCGATCGCCGATGCGAAACACTTCGTCGAGTTTGTGCGAGATGTAAATCATCGCCACGCCCCGCGCGCGCAGACTGTTCAGGATGCCGAAGAGCGTTTCGACTTCCGCGTCCGTGAGCGCCGCGGTGGGCTCGTCAAGCACAACGATGCGCGCATCATGCGACAGCGCTTTGGCTATCTCGACGAGCTGCTGCTGGCCGATGCCGAGGTTGCGCACCGGCGTGAGTGGATCGATCCTGAGGTGAAGATCGTCGAGCAACTTCTGCGCGCGGCTGTAGAGTGTTTCCCAGTTGATGACGCCAAAGCGGCGCGGCTCGCGACCGAGAAAGATATTCTCGGCGACGCTCAGATCCTTTACCAGCGAAAGCTCCTGATAGATGACCGCGATGCCGGCGTTTTCAGACTCACGAACGTTCGCAAAGCGTCGCGCCGAACCATCGAGTGTGATCTCGCCGCCGTACTCAGGATGCGGATACACTCCGGCGAGGATTTTGATCAGCGTCGATTTGCCCGCGCCGTTTTCGCCAACCAGCGCGTGAATCTCGCCTTTGTTTAGATCAAAGCTGACGCCATCAAGCGCACGAACTCCCGGAAAGGACTTCGTGATTCCTTTCATTTCGAGGAGCGCATTGTTCATGTTCGACATCGATGGATGCGCCAGACTTGCAAGAACTCTCAACTTGGCCTTCCGGCGTTTAGAGTACCAACTTTAGTTGGGCCTTGGTCGCGGCGAAAACCCAACTGAAGTTGGTACTCTGTACGCCGCTACCGTAGGTCTCATTATCTGCTCACGGCTTCGGCCACTGGTCCTTCGGCACATTCTTGTAGACATCTTCCAACTTGTGATAGCCATCCTTGATTACTGTCTGCATCACGTTGTTCTTGTCTAAGACGATTGGCTCTTGCAGGATCGATGGGACGTCCAGCTTGCCGTTGTTGATCTTGTCCTTCGCTTCGACCTTTTGTCCGCGAGCGAGTTTGATGGCGGAGTCGACCGCGCTGAAAGCGAGCGGCCGAATTGGTTTGTAGATCGTCATGGTCTGCTTGCCTTCGACGATTCTTTGCAGCGCGTCGAGCGCGGCATCCTGTCCCGTCACGAGGATTTGTCCGACAAGTTGCGGCGGCAAAGCCGAGATTGCCCCGCCCGCCGTGCCGTCGTTCGAAGCCACGATCGCCTGGATGTTGTTGTTGTTCTTTGTCAGCGCATCTTCCGTTATCCGCAGCGCCTCACTGGCCAGCCATTCGCGCGCAAACTGCCTGGCAACGATCTTGATGTCGCCGCGATCGATGGCGGGTTGCAAGACGTTCATCTGACCCTCTATTAGCAAGAGCGCATTGTTGTCCGTCTGCGAACCGCCAATCAGAACGTAGTTTCCTTTCGGCGCGTACTTCAGCGCATATCCCGCCTGCATCTCACCAATCTTCACGACCTGATGCGAGACATAGAGGTCGACGTCGGCGTTGCGAATCAGACGATCATAACTAATGACCGGCACGCCCTGCTTGTGCGCGGCTTCGACGATCGACGCGGCAATTTGTCCGTTGTGCGGCGCGACGATCAGAACATCGACGCCCTGCGTCAGAAAAGTTTCGCACTGGTTCACCTGCGTCGAGTCGTTACCGTCCGCGACCAGCACCTGGCACTCGGCGCCGACTTCTTTGCAGCGCTGTTCGACCAACTGCTTGTCGCGCTGCCAACGTTCCTCTTTCAGCGTGTCCATGGAAAAGCCTATGCGCACCGGGCCGGCGCCTTTGGCTCTTTTGCTTCCGCTGCCTTCGGGGCCTTTCACACAAGCGACGCACAGAAAAACCATCGTCAAAGAAAAGAGAATCAGTTTCACCTGGGTTTTCATTCTTGCCATCCTTCTACGGCTTTCGGTTGTTGTCGCTTGGGCGCGGGGCACATAATACTATGAACCATGGACAAGGCCAGCAGTAAACCGCGATTTCCGCTGTCCGGATACGTTGGAATCGCGATCATGCTTTGCGCCGAAGGACTGCTATTCGGCGGCAATCAGTTCGTCGGGCATTGGTTCACTCCCGTTGTCTGGACCGGCTACATTCTTTTTGCGGACGCGCTGGTCTTCAAGATCAAAGGGCGATCGCTGGTGACGGGTGACCGGCTGGAGTTCGTGATCATAGTCTTGATTTCGATCGGCGGCTGGTGGCTGTGCGAGTTCTACAACGCGCCGCGCTTCTGGAAATCCGATCTCGAACTGTGGTGGCACTATCACAATCTTGAACCGAACCTGTTTTTGCGGCGCGTGGGTTACGACTGGGCGTTTGCGACCATCTTTCCGTTGCTGTTTTTGACCGCCGAGGTATTTCGGCTGACGGTGTTCAAGCATAGGGATCGAGGCCTCGCCCTCAAGCTTTCGCAAACGGCGCTGATCGCGCTCGTGCTGCTGGGGTCAATCGGCGCAATCGCGCCGCTGGTTTGGCCGTCGGCGTGGTTGGCGCCGGTGATCTGGCTGTCCTTTATTCTATTGCTCGATCCTTTGAATGCGATGCGCGGCTGGCCGTCGATCACCGGCGATCTCTCTCGCGGCGATTGGCGGCGGCTACTGTCCCTACTTGCGAGCGGTCTGGTGTGCGGCGTGCTGTGGGAGTTCTGGAACTATTGGGCGCTGTCAAAGTGGACTTATACTGTTCCTTACTTTGGCAATGTAAAGATGTTTGAGATGCCGGTGCTTGGCTTTCTCGGCTTTCCGCCGTTTGCGATCGAATGCTGGGCGATCTACATCTTCTGTCGTTCGCTGCTGGGCCGCAAACCAAATAAATCCTCCGAGACGATCTGGATTGAAAAGAATGCGTAAACATGATTCACAAATATTTCTGGCCGCATTGCTGACGTGCATCGTGATGTTAGGCACTTCGATCATGATGACCGAGCGTACTTCTGCTCAAGTGGGGAGTTCGGGCCGGGATGTCGGCACCCCAGCGCGACCCCGCGCGCGCGAAGCCGGTGTCGTTGTCGGCATCCTGCCGACGGGACCACGCAACATGATCAGTGATGTTGACGGCGTCATGGTCGGACACACTAGCGTCATTCGCAGCGAAGACGTGCGCACCGGCGTGACTGCAATCCTGCCACATGGCGGAAATCTGTTTCGCGAAAAAGTTCCGGGTGCGGTCTTTATCGGCAACGCGTTTGGCAAACTCGCCGGCTCGACACAGGTGAATGAACTCGGCGAGATTGAAACTCCGATCATGTTGACGTCGACGCTTAACGTGCCGCGGGTGGCCGATGCCGTGATGGACTACATGCTCGCGCTGCCGGGCAACGAAGGCGTGCAATCGATCAATCCGCTGGTCGGCGAAACCAATGATGGGTACCTCAACGACATTCGCGGACGACACGTGGGCCGCGACGAAGTCTTCGCCGCGATCAAGAATGCGCGTGGCGGTCCTGTCGAAGAAGGCACGGTCGGCGCGGGCACCGGCACAGTCGCCTTCGGCTTCAAAGGCGGTATCGGTACGTCTTCGCGCAAACTGCCTACGTCGCTCGGCGGTTACACGGTGGGCGTGCTCGTGCAGACGAATTTTGGCGGGATTTTGACGGTAAACGGAGCACCGGTGGGGCGTGAACTCGGGCAATATTACTTAAAAAGCGAGCTGGAGCGAGCTCAAAACAAGAGCCGCCAGGTAATCGATCCGCGCGGTCCCCAAATCAAACCGGAGGCCGGCCCGAATCTTGCCGACGGCTCAGTCATCATCGTCATCGCAACGGATGCGCCCATCGATCACCGCAATCTGCAACGGCTGGCGGCGCGCTCGATGATGGGACTGGCACGCACAGGTGCCGCAGGGTCAAATGGCAGCGGCGATTACACGATTGCTTTCTCAACTGCACCGGAGTTACGCATTCGCACGGCAGCAAACGATCGTAATTCGAAATCAACCGTCACATTGCTCTCGAACGAAGCCATGTCGCCGCTCTTTCTCGCAGTGATCGAAGCAACGGAAGAAGCGATCTACAATTCGCTGTTTCGGGCGACGACGACCACCGGCCGTGGACACACGGTGGAAGCTCTGCCGCTTGATCGCACCCTGGAAATCATGCGCAAGCACGGCGCCCTGTCGAAGTAGTGCAAGCGTTCAGAGTTCAAGCTTTAGCTTGTTTGTTTTGTAGCGACAATCTAAAGATTGAACTCTGAACTCATTGACACTCTTTCTCTCAGTCACTAGAATACGCGCCACCCCAGAGCACGGAGGACAATCGAGTGACTTTCAAGATCCGCGTCGACCGAAAAAGTGTCGACTCGATGACCAGACAGATTACCGACCAGCTTAGAAGTTTGATCGGAAACGGCACGCTCGCAGTCGGCAGTTCGCTGCCGAGTGAGCGCACGCTGGCGGAATCGCTGGGCGTCGCCAGAAACGTTGTGCGCGGAAGTTACGAGTACCTCGAGAAAGCCGGCGTCGTGCAGCGGAATGGAAACCAGGGCCGGAGGGTGCGCGCGGCGCCTTCGCGAAGAAAAGCTACGAGCAGGTCCCCAAAGAAAGTGGCGAAGAAACGCTAACGCAGTAGTCGGTTGCTCCCGCGATCAACTTTCCCGCCAGGAAAAGAAAAGCCTTGATCTAAGTGGTCCGCAGCGCGGCTTCGTCACCCAGCGCGAGAATCTCTCTGCGGATCGCCGCGCGTTCGGCCAGCAAACGCAGAAACGAACGCCGGCGCATGACAAACAGCGCGAGCGCTCGAAAGCTGCCGGCAAACTCTTCTATCTTTTCGAAAAAACGAATGGCAATAGAGCCGGACGCGGGGCTCAGGATTAATGAAGCCACTGCCGCCGGCCAGCCCACAAATCGCCATGAAATCAATGCTACGACAATCCAGGTCAGCGGAAACAAAAGCATTGCGGAAATGATTTTGAAGGTTGAAACCACGTCCTGCTCACGCCTGGCCAGTTGTAGCGACAGAAATCCCCCTAAGCGATAAGCCGGATAGTGAATTACCGTGCCGAACAAAGCGATAGGAGCCAGGAAGGCGCAAGTTGCAATCTGGGCGATCAACCTCAGAATAGTGTGCATCGCCGTAGGAGGCAGTGACAGATCGGAAGGATCGATTCCCGCTTCCTTCAGTTCGGATTCAAAGCGCGCGATGCGAGCCTCGATCGCGTCGATTCGTTTCGGAGCGCGACTGCGATAAAACGCATACCCCGCGATAAAGCGTTGACGCAATTCAAGGGAGCGCGTAAGGAGTTGCTCTTCGTCAGGCTCGTCGATTTCTGCGGCGGAAAAAATTCGCTCGGCTCTCTCGATCAACGACAAAGCTTCTTCCTGTTCCGCGTGCAGGATGACGTCGCGCAAAGCATTCTCGACCCGGTCTGAAAGTTCGCGCACGGCTTCCCGTGGCGGAGTGCCGTCGGGTTCGAGCGCAACCGGCGCGACCGGCAGAGGTTCGCCGAAATACAGCAGCGCTGAACTGCGAAACGTCGTCTTCTCAGTGTAGTAAAGTCCGACCGGAACGATCTGCAAGTCGATCGCTTCGCCGGACGAGACGGCGCCCAGCGCAATTCGCGCCGTGCCGGTCTTCAAAGGTTTCAAGCGCGGCTCGTTATGTGAAACGCCTTCCGGGCAAATTCCGATCGTGCCACCGCCCGCCAACAGCCGGCGCGCCGCGACGAATGTTTCGAGATTGCGATCGACATCCTCGCCCTCGTCCTGACGGCGATAGGCCGGCAGGGAATCCAGCGCGCGCACGAGATAACTTATGATCGGCATGCGAAACAGCGTCGCTTTCGCGACGAAGGAAACGCGGCGCGGCGCGAGGCACAGCAGGAACACCGGATCGACCAGCGCATTCGGGTGATTGAGAACAAAAATTACCGGCGCGTCGCGAGGAACATTGTCGAGGCCGACCACTTCAATGCGGCGAAAATAAACGCGCAGGGCGAATTTGAGAATCGCGCAAATGATTCGCCTGATCATGTTGGTACAGTTGTGTCAGAAGCCCGCGCGTGAGCAAGGGCCTCGTTCGCCGTTAGTGCAGAGAAGGAACTTGATTCTGGCCCTCCCTCACGGTCGGGCTTCCGACACTAATCCGGCAGCCACTCCATCTGAAAATGCGTTCCGGTCTCGCTGGTGCGCCCGAATCCCAGGCGCTCAAACAAACTGACCGCCCGACTGAATCTGATGACGCCTAAACGCAGCGGCTTGTTCGCGAGTTTTGCTTCGTCTTGCAATTGGCGGATCAGAAACGTTCCGATGCCGATGTTTCGGTGCGCCGGCAGCAGCGCCACATCGACGCAGCGAATCTCATGATCGCGTCGTTCCACCGTCAAGCGACCCGCAGGTTGTCCTGCGCACAAGACTATCTGATCGTCCGCCTGCTGGTACTCGCTTTGATAGAGACGTTGGTGCGCCTCGAACTGCATGTCGAGAAACTCGCCGACGCGATCTTCTTCCCAGCCGAGTTCGCGCAGATCTTCGCCGCGGCTGCTCTTGAACACTTCGAGCAGAAAGCCTTCGTCTTCTGTGGTCGCCGGTCGCAGGCTAATCGAGTTAGGGTCGCGGACCTGAGTCATAGAGGGTGATTCTAATCGAACCAGTTCAGAGTTCAAGCTTTAGCTTGCGTTTGTAACCGGCAACATAAAGGTTGAACTCTGAACTCGCAGTCGCCATTCCAATCCAAAAGTGGCATAATACGCGCGCTTTCCCAAACAAATTTACCGAAACCCGAGAGAGGTTACTTATGAAGCGTTTCTTTGCCGTCGCGATCAGTTTGCTTGCGCTCGCGTCGTTCGTGGTGGCGCAGGAGCGCCGATTTACCATCGACGATCTTCTGAAGGTTCGCCGCGTCAGCGATCCGCAGGTGTCGCCAAAGGGTGATTTGGTTGCGTTCACGATCACGGACGTGGACAAAGTCGCGAACAAGAGCACGACCCAGATTTATCTGGTGCCGCTCGGCGGAGGCGAGGTGCGCCAACTGACTAACGACGAGCATTCGTCCGCGTCGCCGCGGTGGTCGCCGGACGGCGAGAAGCTCGCATTTATTTCGGCGCGCGACGGCGAAAATCAGATTTGGACGATCGATGTTTCCAACGGCACGCTGAAAAAGATTACCAGCCTCTCAACCGGCGCGGGTGATCCGGTCTGGTCGCCCGACGGCAAATTGCTGGCGTTCGCTTCCGACGTTTATCCCGAATGCGAGAACGACGCGTGCAACAAACGCAAAGCTGAAGAGAAGGTCCAAAGCAAAGTGAAGGCGCACGTCACGGATCGTTTGCTTTATCGCCACTGGAAGTTTTGGCAAGACGGAATTCGCAGCCACGTCTTTGTCGTCTCGTCGGCCGGCGGCGAAGCGCGCGATCTGACGCCGGGCGATTTCGACTCGCCGCCTTTCAGTCTTGGCGGGCCGACGGACTATGCCTTCTCGCCTGATTCGAAAGAACTAGCGGTCGCTAGCAATCACGACAAGGTTGAGGCGACGTCAACCAACAGCGACGTCTGGGTTGTTTCAGTGCGCGGCGGCGGCCCGCGAAATATCACGGCTGCGAATCATGGTTACGACGGCTCGCCGCGGTTTTCGCCCGATGGTCGATTCATCGCATACCGCTCACAAGCTACGGCCGGTTACGAAAGCGATCGTTTTCGTCTGATGCTCTACGATCGCAAGACTGGCCGCGCGCAATCACTGAGCGAGAGTCTGGATTCCTGGGTGGACGAGTTCACGTTCAGCCCTGACAGCAAATCGATTTATCTCGCGGCGGAAGAGCGCGGCAAAGAACCAATCTATTCAGTTTCAACCAGCGGCGGGCCAGTGAAGAAAATCGTCGCCGAAGGTTTCAACGGCGATATCAACGTGACTGCGGACGGCAAGACGCTGGTGTTCGCGCGCAGCAGCATGACCCGGCCGAGCGAGATTTATCGCGCGAATGCGGATGGCAGCAGCGCGAACGCTTTGACCACGACCAACGAGCCCGCGCTGGCGCCGTTCAATCTCAAGAGTGCGGAAGAGGTGACGTGGACCGGTGCGGCGGGAGCAAAAGTTGCCGGCTGGCTCGTCAAGCCGGCGAACTTCAACGCGCGTCGAAAATATCCGCTCGTGGTTTTGATTCACGGCGGCCCGCAGGGTGCGTGGAACGACAACTGGGGTTATCGGTGGAATCCGCAAATCTTCGCGAACGCCGGTTATGTCGTGTTCATGCCGAACCCGCGCGGCTCGACTGGCTATGGCCAGCAATTCGTCGCCGACATTTCCGGCGATTGGGGCGGCAAAGTTTTCGTCGACATCAAAAACGGCGTGGCGCAGACGGCGGCGCTTCCCTACGTCGACAAAGAACGCATCGGCGCCGCGGGCGCGAGTTACGGCGGCTACATGATCGATTGGATCGAAGGCCACAACAACGATCCGCGCTTCCGGTATAAAGTGCTCGTGTCGCACGACGGCGTTTACAACTTGACCAGCATGACCGGCGTCACTGAGGAACTTTGGTTCACCGATTGGGAATTCAAGGGCACGCCGTGGAGCAATCCCGAGATGTACGATCGCTGGTCGCCGCACAAGTTCGTGAAGAATTTCAACACGCCGATTCTGATCATCACGAACACGCTCGACTATCGCGTGCCCGAAGGCGAGGGGATGCAGTTGTTCACCGCCGTGCAGCGCATGGGCATCGAATCAAAGCTGGTGGACTTTCCCGATGAAGGCCACTGGGTACAGAAGCCCGCGAATTCGCACTTCTGGTACAACACGGTGCTGGGTTGGCTTGATAGGCATTTGAAGTAAAGAGGGACTAGCCACGGATGAACACAGATCTGCACAGATAGGACAAGATTGACTCGACGACGCTTTGTGGTTCTTCCTATCTGCGTCAATCAGTGTTCATCCGTGGTTTCGGTTTGAGATTGGAGGAACGTCATGCCAGGTTGGCTTAAGTTATTACTGATCGTTGCCGTCGTGATCGTGGTGCTCGTGCTGGGATGTATCGGCGCGGGTGTTTACTATGTGTCGCGTAACAAAGATGCCTGGATCGCCAAGGGCAAGGCGGTCGCCACCGAAGGCCGGGACTTTGGCCGTCAAAGCCCGGTTCCTTCTTATAACGCGATATCGATTCGTCAACGCAACCCTGGTTCGGTAGCGTGATCTCAAATAGCCTCTTCATGCAGTCGTGTCTGGACAGCAGCCGTCCCACTCCGAACTTTTGCACTGATGTGCCAAAGGCTACGGAGTTTGTGAAGAGCGCGCAGTGGCGCGTGGATCAGTGTAGTCGGGTCGATCTTTCGAAAGACAGCTATTGCCAGCAACTCTTCCAGCCTGTGCAGGAGTTTTGTGCGAGAGGAACGCGCAAGTCGGATGAGAACCGCAACACGAACAGCTATTGAGCCTTGCGTTGCCGGGAGCGCGGAGAGCGAGCCACAGATGAACACAGATTCACACCGATAGGAAGCGATCAAATGCAGAGTCTTATCCGTGTCAATCTGTGTTCATCTGTGGCTGTCATTCTGTGAACGTCGATCGTCTCTCCATTCGCACCCGCCCGAGCGGCTTTCCCCTCATGCACCAAAACTGGGGCAAGCTCTTGTTCATGCATTGGCCGATAGACGCGGAGCTTCTCGCGCCGCTGCTTCCGGCGCAACTTTCAGTCGACACTTTCGATGGCAAGGCCTGGATCGGTGTAGTTCCGTTCACGATGTGGGGCATTCGCGCGTCTTTCCTGCCGCCCGTTCCCGGCACCAGCGCCTTTCATGAACTCAACGTGCGCACTTATGTTCACTTCAATGGCGTTCCGGGCGTTTGGTTCTTTTCATTGGACGCGGTGAACAGCCTCGCGGTGTGGGGCGCGCGCACATTTTATCACCTGCCGTACTTCAATGCGGAGATGTCGCTGGATCAAGAAGGACAGACAATCAACTATTCGTCGAAGCGAATCGATAAGCGAGGTTCACCGGCGGAGTTCCAGGCGACGTGGAACATCGGCGAACCTTTGCCGCAATCGATGCCGGAGTCGCTCGAATTCTTTCTGACTGAACGCTATTGCCTGTACTCATTTCATTGCAATCAACTCTATCGCTCGCGCATCTTTCACCAGCCGTGGCCGCTACGGAGCGCGACTCTGTCAGAACCGCCTTCGGTAGCGGGCGGTTATCACTCGACTATGATCGAATCTCTGGGAATCCCGCAGCCCGAGGGTGAGCCGCTCTTGCATTACGCCGAATCGATCGCCGTGGACATTTGGCCTTTGCAGAGAATGTCAGAGGCCCGCGCGTGAGCAAGGGCAATTATCGAACGGTACAGCTAGCGCGTCAAAACAAAGCGGCGTTACGGCTCCGTCCAGGAAACCAGCTGCCGCGTGTAGCCCTCCCTCACGGTCGGGCTTCCGACACTCGCTGCGCGATCACTAACAGCTCATCCGAACGCAACACAAATGGTTCGCACTTCAGCGAGCCGTACAGATTCAAGACCACAAACCCCGCGCGCTCGAGCATCCGCCGTATCTCTGCGGCCGTGTAAATCCAATGCTTGGCGAAGCGCGATTCGGTGACGCCGTTGCGCTCAAAAACATATTCGGTGTCGATGCAGCCCTCCGTCGCCAAATACTTCTCTTTGATCGTGCACAGGATGTCTTCGATCTGATGCGACTCCAGTTCGGTAAACTTCGGTATGGCCGATTCCGCCGCCATTCCGGTTTCGATGATGAAGCGAGCGCCGGGTTTCAAGGCTCGCACGACGCCGTTGAGAAACTTCTCCATGTCCGCATACGCGAGAAAGCCAAAGCTGTTGCCAAAACAATACGCGCCGTCATAGATCGCTTCGCCCTCGATGTTGCGCATGTCGCCGAGGATGAAATGTGGCACGGGCGTCTCGCCCGTGTTCTTGGCCAACGCCCGTGCTTCTTCAATAAACTCATCAGCGATGTCCACTCCCGTCACACGATAACCACGAGACGCCAGCTCGAACGATAATCTCCCGTTCCCACACGGCACATCCAGCAAGTGAGATTCCGCGTTGCATTGAAGTGCCTGGACCAGGAAATCGGCTTCGGCTTTTGTGTGTTCCGGTGAGATTGCCTTCCGCCACAGATCGAGCGAGACGCCGTGAAAGAAGTTTTCGTACCAGTTTGATGGGATAGTCATTATTCCGGCCTCTCCAGTGGCGGCAGCACGGCGATGAAATCTTCCGCGAAGCGCCGGCCATAATCTGCAAGCAGCTCATTCACCCGCTCAAGTTTCTTCGAACGCACAATCAAGCCGGCGTGATGGCGCTTCTTCACGCGATAGAAATTCTCCGGGTCGTCGTAAGCGGAAGTGTCCGGATATTCCTGTTTCGCCAGCGAAAGAATTATGCCCGCGTATTCTTTGCGCGGCTTCAATCTCTCGCGAGGCGCGCCGTCCCCGGCGACTTCCAACCGCGCCCACTCGCGCCAAAGATTGATGCCCGAAGCAGCTTCCAAAACATCGGCAATGTAGGCGCCGCCCACGCGCGCCGCGACTTCCAAAAAGTAAAACTCGCCGTCAGCTTCGCTCCTGATGAACTCTGCATGCGTCGCACCGGTTTGCAGCCCCATCGCCTTTATCAGGCGGCGATTAATTTCCAGCAGACGACGCTGCTCTGCTGAATCATGCGCGATTGTTTGCGAGATGTACGCGCCGCCCCCATGCGCCACCTGCAAAGGCGGCCGGCCATACTTATTTACGCCCGCGAAAACCACGCGACCCTTATCAACCAGCGAATCGACGTGAAAGACTTCGCCGGGGATGAAGCGCGCCAGCAGATGATACGACGCGCGCTCGCGCAAACTCTCGCGCTTGTTCAACTCTTCAATTACTGCCCGGGCGTCTTCGGCGCTCTCCAGTCTTCGAATTCCGATCGCGGACACATCTGAGCGCGGCTTCAAGACCCACGGCGGCGGCACGCGATTCAGGTAGTCGCTGATCTCTTCATGATTGATCGCGGCCACGAAATCGGGAACTGTGATGCCGGCGGCTCGCGCTTTTACGGTCATAGAGAACTTGTCGCGAAAAGTCTTGGCAGTGACGCTGCTCATTCCCGGCAGGCACAGGTGCTCGCGCGCCAGCGCCGCGATCACCACATCGAATTCTTCGAGCGCGATGATTCGATCGACTTTCCGCGTTTGCGCAATATGGCTCACCAAATCAAGGAACAACTCCACCGGCGCATCGTTCGGAACGGCGAAGAAATCAGCCAGCACATCGCGCGGCCAGTCTTCCTCCAGCATCTTCTCTTTGGTAATCAGGATGACGTTCGAGCCGCGCGCCTGGCATTCGCGCATGAAGTCTCCGCCTTTGAAAAAGGTGGCGAAGCAGATGATGTTAAGCGGGTTTGCTGGCATGACGCGCCGGAAGTTTAGAGTTCAGCCTTTAGGCTGTGGACTTCGACAGGACAAGCTAAAGCTTGAACTCTGAACCGCGTCACTATACAACTTTGGTGTCGTTTGGTCAGCAGAATCGTGTACACTGGCGCGCGATTCAAAGACTATCTAAAGCAGCACCCGCTCGCTACCGCGAGCGGTTCTGTACCTGAAATGATTTTTCGCGGCCCATACCCCGACGTTGCGATTCCCGAAGTCTCGCTCACTGATTTCATTTTTCAGTCGGCGAACGGAATTCAGGAGAAGCCGGCGCTGATCGACGGCCCGACCGGCCGCGCGTGGACCTATGCGCAGCTTGCGGACTCAGTGCGACGCACCGCCGCGAGTCTGGCGAAGAAAGGGTTTCGCAAAGGCGACGTCTTCGGCATCTTCAGCACGAACTGTCCGGAATACGCGGTCGCTTTTCACGCCGTGGCAATGCTCGGCGGCATCAACACCACTTTGAATCCGCTCTACACGGCCGAAGAGGCCGCGCATCAGTTGAGCGATGCCGGCGCGAAGCTTCTGGTCACCGCGCCGAAGTTTGCCGACAAGGCGCGCGCCGCCGCGCAGCAGGCAAAGATTGAAGAGCTGTTCGTCTTTGGCGAAGCCGACGACGCGACGCCATTCGATTCACTGCTGGAAAGTGACGGCGACGTGCCGCGCGTCGAGATCAATCCGCGCGAGGATCTGGTTGCTTTGCCGTATTCCAGCGGCACGACGGGTTTGCCGAAAGGGGTGATGCTCACGCACCGCAACCTGATCGCTAATCTGTGCCAGATGGACGGTCTGGATTACTTTCATCAGGACGACACTCTGCTCTGCGTCCTGCCGCTCTTTCATATTTACGGCCTGGTCGTGGTGCTGAACATGGGTCTGCACGTGGGCGCGACCATCGTCACGATGCCGCGCTTTGATCTCGAACAGTTTCTTGGTTTGATTGAAAAGTATCGCGTCACGCTGTCGCATATCGTGCCGCCGATCGTTTTGCAACTGGCGCGGAATCCTTTGATTGAGGAACACGATCTGTCGAGCTTGAAGATGATCTTTTCCGGCGCGGCGCCGTTGGGTGAAGAGCTCTCGCGCGAGTGCATGCAGCGCATCGGTTGCACTATTCGACAGGGTTACGGCATGACGGAAACCAGTCCCGTTACGCACAGCAGCCCCGCCGATCCCGCCAGGATGAAACTCGGATCCGTCGGCCCGCCGGCGCCAAACACTGAGTGCAAGTTAATCGATCCGGCGACCGGCGGCGAGCTTGGTCCAAATCAGGAGGGCGAGCTCTGGGTGCGGGGGCCGCAAATCATGAAAGGCTATCTCAATAACATCGAAGCAACCACGCGCACCATCGACGCAGACAGATGGCTGCACACCGGCGACATTGGTTATGCGGACGAAGACGCGCACTTCTACATCGTCGACCGCGTTAAGGAGTTGATCAAGTACAAAGGATTCCAGGTTGCGCCGGCGGAACTGGAAGCGATTCTGCTGACACACCCGGCGGTCGCCGACGCCGCAGTGATTCCGTGCGCGGATGATGAGGCCGGGGAAGTTCCAAAAGCCTTTGTGGTAAAGAAAGGCGAAACAACCGCGGAGGCGATCATGGAGTTTGTGGAAGAGCGCGTCGCCCCGTATAAAAAGCTTCGCTTCGTCGAGTTCATCGACCAGATTCCCAAAAGCGCTTCTGGAAAGATCTTGCGCCGCGTTCTGGTTGATAAGGAACGCGCGAAGGCAGCGTCCGACAAACTTTAGTTTGTCGCTTACTATTGCGGAGGCTCTTTTTTAAGATCAACGACAAACTGAAGTTTGTCGGACATTCTTGCACCGAGGTTGACCAAATGAACACACAAATTTCGCCTGACAAAATCTCCAGCACCGTACGCAATTACTTCCTGGCCATTCGCGCGATGGATGCGGATGCCTTTGCTAATACATTCGCCGAAGACGGCACGACTTTCGATCCGGTCGGCACGCCGGGAATCACCGGGCGCGATGCCATACGCGAATTCCTTCAGAATATCTGCAAAAACTTCAAGAGCGTCGGCCTGACCGAAGACTACGTTTTCGTTGCCGGCAACGGCGCCGCGGTGAAGTGGACCGGCCAGGGCATCAGCGCCAGCGGAAAAGAAGTGAAGTTCGAAGGCGTCGATGTCTTTGAAATGAACGAAGACGGCAAGATTCAAAGCTTGCGGGCGTACTGGAATCCGGCGGAGATGATTGCGCAGTTGTAGCTTACTCCGTGCCCTCTGTGGTAATACCGATCGTTTTCACCACAGAGGACACAGAGAAGAAGTGAAGGCCCAAAAACGATGTCACAAGTTATGACCGCCGCGCCGGCGTGGACCATTCCGGGATTTCTCGAGGCGCGCGACAACAACCATCTTTTTATTAGCGGCGTAGACGCGACCGCGCTTTCTTACAAGTACGGCACTCCGCTGTTCGTTTTTTCCGAGGCGCGCATTCGCTCAAACATTGCTCGCTTGCAGGACGCAGCGAAGCAAGTCGATCGACCCATCAAGTTCTGTTACGCGTCGAAAGCGAATTCGAACATGGCGGTGTTGAAGGTCGTGCGCGACGCGGGCATCGATGTCGAAGTCAACAGCGGCGGCGAGCTGTTCAAGGCTCTGCGCGTCGGCTTCAAGCCGAGCCAGATCATCTTCAACGGCACCAGCAAGACGAACGAAGAACTTGATGAAGCCGTGCGCGCAGGCATCTATGCGATCAACGTCGATTCGATCTACGAGATCGAATTGGTCGAAGACGCTGTGCGTCGCGCGCGCGCGGAATTGAACGCCGGATTGCCGCCAGCGCGAATTGCTTTGCGGCTGGTGCCGGAGATTGGCACGCGCTCGCATCTTGGTTTGCAGACGGCGCTGCTGACTTCAAAATTCGGCATCTCTTCTTCGGAAGTCCTCGACGCGTTTCGCCGCGGCTTGCAAAATCCTGAACTGATTCACGTGTGCGGCATACATATTCACGTCGGCTCGCAGACGCCGGATGTCGAGCCGTTCGCCGAAGCATTCAAGAGCATGTGGAACCATCTGATGACGATTCATCGCGAGACTGGCCACACGCTGGAGCACATCAATCTTGGCGGCGGCATTCCGGTGAATTATCTGCGCGATCGTTCGCAAGCAGATCAACTTCCCGAACATGAGCGCGACATGCTCGGCGCGAATCTTGAACCTTCGGCCGTGCTTGCGGAAGCGTTGCGCGTGGCGCGTGAATCGGCGCGCGACGCGGAAGCTGAGCATCTGCTCGATCGCGTGACGATTCTGCTCGAGCCGGGTCGCAGCGTTATCGCTGACGCGGGCGTGGTGCTCACGACTGTGCGCAATATCAAACGTCGACCCGAAACCAACGACGTGTGGTTGTTGACTGACGCGGGTTACAACTTGCTACTGTCGATGAATAATTACAAGTGGTACTACCATCTGATCTCTGCATCGAGGGCTACTGAAGCGACTGACGCTCAATATAAAGTCGCCGGGCCGCTGTGCGATTCAGGCGATGTTTACTTTGATATTGAACGACACGGGCGGCTGCCCGACTATCGTTTGCTGCCGCGTGATGTGAAGCCGGGCGAAGTGCTCGCGCTTTTGAATAGCGGAGCATATTCGCTGGCGCAAATGTTTCCGTACAATGGGCGGCCGTTGCCTCCCGCAGTCATGATTAGGGAAGGCGGTAAGGCGGATTTGATTAGACGGCGCGATACTTACGAAGACCTGGTTGCGAATGATGTTTGGTAACGATCACGTCAGCCGAAGAAGTCGAAAAGCCATTGAGACGATGAGGCGTTATTCCAAATTCAAGATTCCAAATTCCAGAAGGTCATAGGCTTATACTATTTTGCGAAAGGTTGAGTCTGGAATCTTGAGTCTGGAATCTTGAGTCTGGAATCTTGAGTTTGGAATCTTGAGTTTGGAATCTTGAATTTGGAATTTGGAATATTGATTTGGAATTCTAATCTGGCTTTTTCCAACTTTTCCCCCAAAGGAGTTTCCCTCATGCGATACAAGAGATTTGAAGATCTTCCAGTTTGGAATGATGCCATCGAATTGGCCGTCGAAGTTTACGCGCTCACCTCCAGACCTGAGTTTAAAGGTCACTGGAGTCTGAAAGATCAAATCGAACGCGCCGCTGTCTCGGTCTCTAACAACATCGCGGAAGGCTTTGAGCGCGGCACGAATAATGAATCACTGGCGTTCCTGTACATCGCTCGCGGCTCGGCCGGCGAAACTCGATCCATGCTCTGTCTGCTCGAACGGATGCCGACGTTTCGATCGCTTGGTAAGGAAATCAAAACGCTCAAGCCGAAGGCCGAGAGTTATTCCAGGCAGTTGAAAGGCTGGACGCAGTCTCTTCAAGATTCGGATTTCAAGGGTGAGCGTCACGTTAACCAAAGAACTAAGCAGACTGATCGAGCGGCACAGGAGCGTGAGGAGTTTCTTACGGAACTGGCTGAAATCAGAGCAAAAGGCGCGGCTGGATCCCGTAAGACCTGAGTTGTTTTGGCAATTGAATTGCGAAATTGATTCATCGGGTACGACGAGACCAAGAGGCGAAAGCAGTGAACTCGAAACTCGAAACTCCAAAACCGAACCTTTCGAACGGCGATCTCATTCGCGGCCTCGGCCTGACTGCCGCTATTGCTGTCAATGTCGCGAATGTAATTGGCACCGGCGTCTTTCTAAAAGCCCGCGTGATGACCTGCAATGTGGGTACGCCGGGAAAAGCGCTGGCTGTTTGGCTGGTCGCCGGGTTGCTGTCGCTCGCGGGTGCGCTCACATACGCTGAGTTGCTCGCGATGTTTCCGCGCGCGGCCGGCGAGTATGGCATCATGCGCGACGCGTACGGGCGGCCCTGGGGATTCATCTATGGTTGGACGCAGTTTGCAATTGCGCGCAGCGCGTCTGCCGCGGCGCTCGCCGTCGGCTTTGCGATCTTTCTGAACCAATTACTTGGCGGGTCGCTCAATTACGTCTATTTCACTCTTCATCTCCCCCGTGGTTATGACGTTCCTTTCAAAGGAATCCAGCTCATCGCGCTGACAGCGATCACTGTGACGGTGCTCATCAACTGCGCGGCGGTGAGTTTCAGCGGCAACTTTGCCACGGTGCTGACGTCGATCAAAGTTCTGCTCTTAATTGGCGTTGGACTGGGTGCTTTCTTTTACAGCGGCGGTAACTGGTCGCATTTGTCGCAAGCGAACGCCGGCGGTGCTTGCGAGGGCGTCGCGATCACGACGGGAGGCTTAGCCGGTTTTGCCGCGGCCATGTTGGGGGCGCTGTGGGCTTACGACGGTTGGAACAACATCACGTTTCTGGCGGGCGAGGTGAAGCGGCCGGAACGGAATCTGCCGCTGGGGTTGATCATCAGCATGTTTTTGGTGATGGGATTGTACCTGCTGGTGAATCTCAGCTATTACCACGTCCTGACGCCAACCGAGATCGCGAATGTCCCCGCCTCATTGTCTGTCGCGGCCGAAGTCGTCCGGCGTTTGCTCGGCGCAATCGCGCTCACGTTGATGGCGGCAGCCATGATGACTTCTTCTTTTGGCGCGCTGCACGCATCGATACTCGCTACCTCGCGCGTGCCTTATGCAATGGCTCGCGATGGCTTGTTCTTCAAGAGTCTTTCGAAGATTTCACCACGCACGCGCGTGCCGATTCGTTCGCTGATTGCTTTGGGGATATGGTCCAGCGTGCTGGCGCTGTCAGGCTCGTACGATACGCTGACCGACTCAGCGATTTTCGCACTCACACTATTCTATGCGTTCGTCGCAGGGTCAGTCTTTGTGTTTCGTCGTCGCATCCCTGATGCGTCACGACCTTATCGCACCTGGGGATATCCGTTCGTGCCGGTCGTTTATTTGGCTGTAACGGCTTGGTTATTGGGCAGAATCGTATGGGATGGTCGGGACCAGATGTTCGCGAGCTTCCAACTTTTTTTCCACGGACAGGTTCTGTCGGCAGCATCAGCGGCTTTAAAGTCTCCACCCCTTGGGAGCTTATTTTTCATATTGCTTGGTTTGCCGGTCTACCTGATTTTGTCGAAGCGAAGTGGGGGAACGAATGAGGAATAAGGCCGCCCTGTTGCTGCTGTTGCTGACGCTTTCGCTTTCCGCACGCCCGCAACAGAGGTTTGCCGCAAGTAATTCGACAAGCGATACGGGTCTGCAAGCACTCGTCAACAACGCCGCGCACACCGCGCTCGTGAAGTTTGCCGACAAGAAACTTACTGAAGCTCAGCTCTCAATTACGTTGATCGATTTGCGCGATGTGCAGCATCCCGCGACCGCGAGTTTTCGCGGCAACGAGCGCGTGTACCCGGCCAGCGTGGTGAAGCTTTTCTATCTCGGAGCCGTGCACCGCTGGCTCGAAGACAAAAAGATCGAACAGACAGACGAACTCAAGCGCGCGGTGCGCGACATGATCGTTGACTCATCAAACGAAGCGACGCAATACGTCGTCGATGTCTTGACGCGCACGACCGGCGGATTTGAGCTGCCGCCGAAAGAAATGGAGGAGTGGCAGAATAAACGCGACGCGGTGAATCGCTACTACGCGGCGCTGGGCTTCACGAATATCAACGTCAACCAGAAGACGTTTTGCGAGGACGCTTACGGCCGCGAAAAGGTTTCGCGCGGACCGAATGGCGAGAATCGCAACAAACTGACGACCGATGCGACCGCGCGCTTGCTGAGCGAGATTGTCACTGGCCGCGCCGTCACGCCGGCGCGGAGCGGGCAAATGATGGAATTGCTGAAGCGTGATTTCGCCGGCACGTCAAAAGACAACGACGATCAAGGCCACGGGTTTACCGGCATCGCTCTGCAGGGAACGGGCGCAAAACTTTGGTCGAAAGCCGGCTGGACCAGCACGACTCGGCACGACGCCGCGTACATCGAACTGCCCAGCGGCGCGAAGTTCGTGCTCGTCACTTTCACGACCGATCATGCAAACGAGCGTGAGATCATTCCTACCGTCGCGCGCGTGGTGATCGATGGGATCGCGTCGGTGAAGTAGGGACAGCTTGCAATCGGGAGAGATCGAAGCTCCGTAGGAGCGTGATATTTATAGCCAGCGTCTCGTGCTTTGGACTCTTAGCTCCTTTAGGAGCGCAATCTCTCGATTTCGCTCCTAAAGGAGCTGTTCCATTATTGCTAAGCTTGAACTATAAATATTCCGCGCCTGACGGCGCTCAAACTTGAAATGTTCGACGGTTTATCAAACTGTCAGAAGCCCGACCGTGAGGGAGGGCCTGTTTGAGTTAGCGTCTCCTTGGAACTTTCGGACAACGACGGCTGTCTAATATTGCGGAGGACAACCGCCATGACCCACCACGAAGCCGCGCGACCAGAAGTCGCTTCGCAATCAAACGCGTCTCAAGCAAATCCGAGAATCAACGTCACGCCATTAATCGATGTGCTGCTGGTGGTGCTGATCATTTTCCTGGTTCTGACGCCGCTAAAGCCGGCGCGGTTCTTGGCCGCGGTTCCATCGAAGCCCGATTTAGATCGACCCTTGATAGCGAACGATGGCACTCTCGTAGTCACGATCAAGTCAGACCGTTCGCTAATGCTCAACAATCTAACCGACATGGGCTCGGTCAACGACACAAGTAAGTTGAGCGCAACTCTCAGCGATCTATTTCAGCAACGACTCAAGAACCGCGCGTATAGTGATCGAATGCGCGATCGCCTCGATCTGCCCGATGAAATGCGGGTCGAGAAAACAGTCTTCATCAAAGCTCCGCGCTCAATTCCCTACGGCGAAGTCGTGCGCGTCCTTGACGGAATCAGAGGCGCCGGCGCCAGTCCAGTTGGCCTTCAGATCGACGATTTGAATTAGTCGGCACGCCCGCGCAGCGCACGGTTGAGCAGAGCGCGTGTCAAGACTCGGTCGAGCGGAGACAATTCGCTAAAGCCAACCGCAGAGGTCGCAGAGGTTTTCGCAGAGGCCGCGGAGGAGGGTCTTCCTTTGCGTTCCTCAGCTATTCCTCTGCGACCTCTGCGGTAAAGAGCATGGCCTTGAACCATCTCATGTTTCCCTCGCCAAAAACCCCCCGCCTCTGTTACTCTGTGTTGCATCGATAGGACACAATTGCACACATGCGCTACGTCGACAATCCACCGAACCCTTGGCTGACGCATTCCGTTGAATGGATCGGTGAACCACCCGCCGCGAAGATCGAAGTCTTTGAAGAGACTGAAACGCGCTCGATCATCAGCAGCAACGACAGTCCCGACGTGGCTTTCGATCATTCGGTCAACTGCTATCGCGGATGCACTCACGGCTGCACGTATTGTTTCAGCCGGCCGACGCATGAATATCTCGGGTATGGAGCGGGCACTGACTTTGAGCGCAAGATTGTCGCGAAGGTGCGCGCGCCTGAGCTGCTGCGCAAAGAATTGATGAAGCGTTCATGGCAGGGTGACGAGATCGTTTTCTCGTTTACTTCCGATCCATATATCCCGCTGGAAGCTAATTACAAATTGACGCGCGGCTGTCTGGAGGTCTGCGCGGAGTTTCGCAATCCGGTCGGCATCGTTACCAAGTCAGCTTTGATTCGCCGGGACATCGATGTGCTGCAACGGCTTAAACAGGACGCGGGCGTCGGCGTCTTCTTTACTATTCCGTTTGCCGACTACGAAATCGCGCGCGCGGTCGAACCGTTTGCGCCTTCACCCAACGCGCGCTTCGAAGCGATGAAAACTCTCGCGGATGCGGGCATCGAAGTTGGCATCGGCATCGCGCCCACCATTCCGGGATTGACGAGTGACATTCCCCAACTCTTGCAGCGCGCGAAAGACTGTGGCGCGACGAAAGCTTTCATCAACATGCTGCGTTTGCCCGGCAGCGTCGCTCCTTATTTCGAGCAGCGTCTGCGCGAGAAACTTCCCACCAAGGCCGACCGCGTCTTGAATCGCATACGCGACGCGCGCGGCGGCAAGTTGAACTCCAGCGTTTTTGGCGAGCGCATGCGCGGCCAGGGCCAGTACTGGTCGGCGCAGGAAAAGCTTTTTGACGTTTACTGTAAGCGACTCGGCTTTAACGAGCATCGCGTCGGCAGCGAGCGCCACACCAGACCAAACACGTTTCGCCGACCTTCGCCGCAGGGATCGCTGTTTGGGTAAAGCTGGGAGCGCGATGAAGTCAGTACCACCTGCGTGAGCGGGTGGGTTAGACACTCAACGCAGCGGTGCGGAGTCAGTACCACCTGCGTCAGCGGGTGGGTTAAGATGGCTCCTCGCATGTGGAACGATACCGATCTCCCGCTCGGATACTTGATCACCTTCCGTTGTTACGGCACTTGGCTGCATGGAGACGAGCGCGGCTCAATCGATCGGTTCCACAATCGATACAAAACGCCTTATCTCCCACGCAGTGATCGCCGGCGCGAACTCAATACCGGCAAGCTCAAGTCGAACCCGGATACGCTCAACGCCGAGCAACGTCAGAGCCTCGATAGCGCGATCCGTGAAGTTTGCGCGCACCGCAACTGGTTTCTGCATGCGCTCAACGCGCGAACTAACCATGTGCACATCGTAGTTTCAATCGGCGCGGACAAGCCGGAGCGCGCGCTCAATGCTTTCAAGGCTTACGGGACGCGTCGAATGCGACAGGACGGAAACTGGAAAGAGCCACACAGCCCCTGGGCTGACAAAGGCAGCAAGCGGCGTCTATGGAACGAGCGTAGCCTGGCACAGGCAATCGACTACGTCGTCAATGGACAGGGCGAGGATCTGCCAGACTTTGACTGATGGTTTCACCTGCCGAACGCGTGGGTCGGACACAAAAAACGCGGGCAAGGAGTCAGTACCACCTGCGTGAGCGGGTGGGTCAGACACTCAACCAGCGGATTGACTGATGGACCCACCCGCTGAATCAGCACTCAAACCCGCCATGAAGTCAGTACCACCTGCGTGAGCGGGTGGGTCAGACACTCAACGCGCTGGTTGATCGATGGTTCCACCCGCTGACGCAGGTGGTACTGACCTCATCTAATCTGTCGGGTTGACTGTAGCGACCCCTCAGGCGTAAAAGATTGAGTCGCAGCCCCTCAAAATGGCGATTCCAATTCATGATCTCTGGTGGTTAGCCGCCGGTGGCAGCGCTACCGCGGGCGCACGGTATATGAAGGTGCGCATCGATGCCGCAATGACAGCGCGGCGACGTAGCCGATTGCCCGATCCCACCGGCGAGTTGCTGCGCCTGCAAACTCTCTACGGCTACAACCCGCATTCACTGGTGAGCATTGCGCCCGGCGCGTTGCTTTGGTCAACGCCGGATATCGACGGCGCGATCATTTATGGTGAGTTTGGCCACGTGTGGTTGGCCGCCGGCGATCCGCTGGCGTCAATGGAAGACATGGCTGAGTTGGCGCGCCAGTTCGCGGCGTTCGCGAAGCGAAAGAACCGCGTGGTCGCCTTCGTGCCGACGAGTGCGGAATTCGCTCGTCAGATCACTCCCGATGATTTCATGGCCGTGAAGGTTGGCGCGTCGCCTTACTTCGATCTCAAAACCTGGAATCCGCGTGGTGATTGCGCCAAGAAGTTGCGCGCCGGTGTGAACCAGGCGCGGCGGGCCGGCGTCGAAGTCGAAATGATTTCCGAAGGCGTCGATGATTCATTGAAGAAAGAGACTGCGGAGCTTTGCCTGAGCTGGCTCGCCTCGCGGCGCTCGGCGACGACCTTTGGCTGGCTGGTCGCGCTCGATCCGTTTCTGCATTCTGAGTACAAGAAGTATTTTGCGGCTCGCGTCAACGGCAAGCTCGTCGGCTTTCTCGCCGCCAGTCCGATCCCGGCGCGCAAAGCCTGGTATCTGGAAGATGTCTTGCGCGAGCCCGACGCGCCGCACGGAACTTCCACGTTGCTGGTTACGGAAGCGCTCGCGAAGTTGAAAGCAGAAGGCGCCTCGCTGGCCACGTTAGGGACTTCGCCGCTGGCGACCTGTGGTCCCGATGATGTTGCGACCGAGCATCGCATGATCGCGCGCACCTTGGACCTGGCTTCGCGCCGGCTGAGCGCTTTTTATAACTTCGAAGGACTGCGTCGCTTCAAGGCAAAATTTGTCCCGAGCTGGTGGGAGAGCGAATACGCTTTGAGTCAGCGCGGCGTCACCATGCCTCCGCGCGTGGGTCATGCGATCGTGCGGGCGCTGGTGCCCGGCGGTCTGACGCAAATACTCACCCGCCAGGCGCTGCGGGTCATTCGTCTGGAAAATGTAACCAAAACCCTCGCTTCTCCGTCTAAACTTGCGAGCCGGAAGTAGCCCCTGTCCGACAAACTTTAGTTTGTCGTTGAGTTGCCAATTACTCTCCATCGCGAAGATCGTGAGATGACTTAGTCTGTTGCGAGTTACCGGGCTGAGTTTTGTTTTTCCAACTATCGACAAACTAAAGTTTGTCGGACACTGGAAGTGGTCCACAAAGCGTGAACGTTACCGGCCGACTCAAGCAGGCATACATCGCGTCCCGCGTCGCGCACGATCATCCTCAGGCTCAATCAAAATTCGTCAACGTCGAAGGTTCAAACCTGCACTTTGTGATTAGAGGCGCCGACCGCCCCGTCGTTTTGCTTCACGGCAATCCCGGTTCATGCCATGACTGGGGAAGGTTGTATGGCCCGCTCGCCGCCTCGCGCTATCAGGCCTTTGCCTTCGATCGTCCCGGTCATGGACACAGCGACCGGCCAAATCACAACGGCGCGATCACCGTAGAAGTCCAGGCGCGCATGTTGTGCGCCGCGCTGGACGAGCTGCGGGTCGAACGTCCGATTCTGGTAGGGCATTCGTGGGGCGGTGCGCTGGCGCTCGCTTACGCCCTCAGTTATCCGCGCGATGTGTCTGGGCTGGTGCTGCTGGCGCCGGCGATTTATGAAAGCAAAGACGGCGTTTCGTTTTTGAGTAAGCTGCCGGCGTGGCCGGTGATCGGCGATGTAGTTAACTTTCTCTTCACACCTTTGATTGGCGCGTGGCTGGTCCGCACGGATTTAGAGAAAGCGTTCTCGCCCGACGCCGTGCCAAAGAACTATCTGCGACACACGCTTGCCGAATGGACCGTGCCAAAGAAGGTCAAGTGGTATTCGGTGGACGATGCTTTGCTGAACGAGAGTTTACCTAAACTTAGTCCGCGCTATTCTGAACTCAATGTCCCGACCGCGATCGTGACCGGCGATTCTGACCTGATTGTTCCCGCCCAAGAGAACGCGCATCGCTTGCATCAGGCGCTGCCCGGCTCTGAGTTGATCGTTCTGGAAAAGACCGGTCATCAAATCCCATTCACGCGTCCGCAAGCCGTCGTCGATGCGATCAACCTGGTCGCTTCGTTCGCGACTGTCTCCTGATTACTGTCTGCTGCTTACTATTGTTATACTAGCGATGAGATTCTGAGGTGTCCCTAGGTCAGTCACGATTTCTCTGCCCGATGAGATTCTTTCCGGCGATACGCGCAACCTGCCGCGCAAGATTCTTGAGCAGGTAGCCCTCGATGGATTCAAGTCGGGCCAGCTCACGACCTCGCAAGTCCGGCGCATTCTGGGTTTCGAAACACGAATTCAGGTACACGAGTTTCTTGCCGCTCATGGCATACCCTGGGTTGACTATTCCGTCGAGGACGCCGCGCGGGAACGCGAACTGCTCAATAAGGTACTCTCTTGAAGATTGTTATCTCCGACACATTACCGCTCAACTACCCGAAACAGTCTGGCGAGAGCTTCAGGCAGACGCTGCGGCTCTAGTCCTTTCGCCAATCTTTGTTATACTAGCAACCAAAATGGATACTTACCAACTAGTCATCGAGATGAAGTTACTTGAGCGCCGTTTGACTCTCTATGAAGAGAAGTATGGCGTTCTCAGCCAGGATTTCCATGCTGCTCTGACTTCGGGCAAACTGGCGCGCTATGACGCTTACGACGAGACGCGCTCTGATTTCAGCCGGTGGAAGGGAATCTATGAAACTTGGCTGCGGCGCAAAGAGGCTTACGGCGAGCAAATCCAGCAACGCGACTTGGCCGAATCCTTGCGCGTTCAGCCTGCCTATTGAAGGTGTCTCAAGATCCGCTAAAGTCGCTCGCGAGCTACAGCCGCTTCGTAGCGGAACTCGTTGATCCGCTCCACCGTAGAGCGCTCTACAGTAGCTGTTTGGTCTGATAGCCCTTACACAGGAACCGCCGAAGGAGAGGTCTCGTTTTCCAACGGTTATCGACTCCGCATGAGAGAGGAACTGGATTTTGAGGCGGGCTTGATTACGTCGTATGGATACGAAGTTTATCGCGGGGAAGAAAGGTTGTATTGGTACGACGACTTCCCGCACCCAAATGATCCGACGTTGACATCGACGTTTCCACATCATAAGCATGTACAACCCAACATCAAAGACAACCGCATTCCTGCGCCCGAGATGAGTTTTACTCGCCCTAATCTGTCTGTGCTCGTTCGAGAAATTGAAGAGTTATGATGAAGCGGAGTAGATAAGCGAGGTGGCAGCTACCGGCGATGTACTTGCCGAAGAAGGAGACTAGCAATGGCGGCTACATTAACAGCGGACGTACTCGAAGATCAGATAGCTGTCTCGCTGGCCCGCGTGCTGGCTGCGGCGAACAAGCAGGCCCGCCAGTCGGGCATAGATGCAGCCGAGAACTTCATCACCATTACCCAACGTCCCGTTAACGGCGACGTCATCTGGCGAATCAACTACAGCGCGAAAGACTACGTTGCGCGGCGCGGCGGCGATCTGATTGTCGACGTTGACGCGAGCGACGGAACAATCAAGCAGGTGCTTCGCGGACAGTGACGTGGGTCCCGGCCTCTGACATCCGACCTCTGACTTCTGACTTCTGACTTCTGACTTCTGACCTCTGACTTCTGTCTTATATTTGTTATGCTGCTGGAAACCGATCGGGACCGAGAGTTTTCTCCATGAAGTTTTGCGTTCAACTATTGCTGTGTAGTGCATTGCTCCTGTCGAGCTTTCACTCGCAGCGCGCCCAAAATCTTTCGACCGATGCCCGGCCAAGCCTCAATCGTGAAATCAGCGAACAGGCTAGCGGCACGAGTCTCAGGCTTCCAAACTCCGGGCTTAAGACTACACCTGAGCGTCCACAGATCACTTCAAAGTTCGTGACCGTTGACGGCACGCGTCTCCATTTTGTGATCAGAGGTGCGGGCCGGCCGGTGGTTCTGATTCACGGCAATCCCGGTTCAACTCAGGATTGGACGCGGGTGTTTGGTCCGGTTGGGGCGAGTCATAGGGTCATCGCTTTCGATCGGCCGGGCCATGGCCGCAGCGAGCGGCCGAAGCATGTTGACGCCACCGTCGAAGTTCAGGCGCGTTTGCTGCACGACGCGCTCAAGCAACTCCATGTCGAGCGCCCGATTGTCGTCGGGCATTCCTGGGGCGGCGCGCTGGCGCTGGTCTATGCGATCACTTATCCGAAAGAAGTAGCTGGGGTCGTGCTGGTCGCGCCGGCAGTTTATGAAAGCCAGGACGGAGTTTCGCTTCTCACCAGCCTGCCTGCGGTGCCGGTCATCGGCGACGCGGTGAACACTGTCTTGACGCCTTTGTTTGGAGCTTCGATCGTGCGCAGCGAATTGAAGAAAGCCTTCTCGCCGGATCCGGTGCCCAAGAATTATCTGCGGTCTGTGCTCTTTGAATGGACGAGGTCGAAGAAAGTTAAGGCGTACTCACTCGATGAATCATCGCTGAATGAGTCTTTGAAGAAATTCAGTCCGCGGTATCCCGAGATTACAGTGCGCGTGTCGATCCTTACCGGCGATTCTGATCTGATCGTTTCGGAAAAAGACAACGCCGAGCGCCTGCATCAGGCTCTGCCAAGATCACACTTGATCGTCCTGCCCAAGACCGGCCATCAAATTCCTTTCACCCACCCCCAGGCCGTGGTCGACGAAATCGAAAGAGTGCAAAGACTGTCCCGGGTTAGAACCGTCGCGGGTTAGAACTTGATACGTGTTCGGGGCACTAGCCCGACCGTGAGGGAGGGTGCAGTTGTCCGGCTTTCTCCCCTCTCCCATTGGGAGAGGGTTAGGGAGAGGGCGCGCAGCGTAGCGCCGACATCCCTGTCCGCATCTTGGCTCAATGAGCGAGGGCGAGCTTTCTCCCCTCTCCCATTGGGAGAGAGGCTGGGGAGAGGGCGCAAAGCGTAGCGGGCGATTGATCAGATCACTTCGCTTGCCACTGATCTCTGACCTCTGATCCCCGACCTCTGTCTCGCGTCGTCTGCCTACCGCCTACTATTCTTCTTGACTCCAACCTGCTCTTTGGCATATCGTTCGCGCGCTTTGCAACATTTCGGGCTGGTCCTCAGAGCCTGCATGAATCCACTGCCTGCTCGCCTTAAGAAGAATTTCGACCCGCCCTGTCTCAGTCTAGTGAGATAGTCAATGTACTTTGCGTCAGGAAAGGCCAGACCCTTAAACCTCAAGATGCACGGCGAAACGACAGGCCGTAAGGAGTTCCTGTCTCGGTTAGACGAATGTGGGTGCAGAACTCTTTTGGGGTTGCGAAAGGAGAGCGAGTTGTGAAGGGAACCAAGAAAATTGTGAAGGGAACCAAGAAAAGACAACGAGTTCCGATGCTGAAGAAAACCGGTACGCCGTTTGGTCAGGCTGATTGCGAGTCAGAACTGAAAATGCTGAAATCAGAGTACAGCCGTTTGTATTTTGATGAAACTCCCTTCAACAGTGCGGCAATTGACCCGGAGACCTACTTGATCATTGGGAGGAGAGGGTCGGGTAAGACTGCCTTGTCACAATACTTCTCATTCCAAGAGATCATTCCAAACCCGATTTATGTTGATGTTGATGAGCCTGCTATATATCAACAAGTCTTATCAGATATTGCGGCACATGCATCAGAGAGCCGTGAGATAGCCATCCCTCGTCTTAAGAAGGTCTGGGAGTATGTAATTTGGTGTGTCATCTTTGAGCATACCCGAACACATTCAACTCTAATCGATAAGGCGTGTGATGAGAGCTGTACTACCGGTCGAGTGGCACATCTCATCAATTCTATTATCGATCGGCTTTTGGTCTCCCTAAAGGAGGCTGATGACAAAAAGATAGATGCTCATATCCAGGGATTACTCAGCGATGAACGCCTTAGCTCTGCTCGACTCGAGGTTCTCAAAATCGCCGCTACCCGGCCCATCATAATCGCCATCGACACCCTCGAGAAATACGATGTAGGTAACGCGTCGCTGATGAATGCAATGGCTGGCTTAATCCAATGTGGAGCTGATTTCAACATTGATTTTAGCGACCGAGGTATCCATCTGAAAATCTTCATGTCAGGAGAGGTCTTTCCGTATCTCCAAGAGGAAGTCATTCAGAATCCACTCAAGAGTATTAAGGATCCTGTGTACTTGCTTTGGCGCCCGAAGGATCTCTTGCGCCTGATTAGCTGGCGCCTCTTCAATTACCTCGATGAAAACCAGTCCTTGCGCGAAGAAAGCAAGACTGATATCAGTTGGGATGACTACTATGAGGTTCTCGAAAAAATGTGGACGCCATATTTCGGCCGCAATGTTACGAATTCTCGGGGTTATAAGGAACACTCTTTCCCCTACGTCTTGCGCCACACGCAGATGCGGCCGCGGCAACTCATTCTACTCTGTAACGCCATCGCCAAGCGTTCGCAAAAGGCCCGTCGCTTTCCGATCTTCTCAGAAGAGGATATTAGACTCGGAGTAAAGGACGCTGAATCCTATCTCGCCAGTGAAATACTCAACTCGTTCAGTTCAGTATACGAACATGTTAGCACCATCGTAGACGCGCTGATGAAGATGCCTATGCTGTTTACTGGGAATGAACTTGATAAGCGTGCAAGCCAGTCTGCTTCCGAATGGCCGGGCAATTATTCGCCGGCAATGTTTCGGCGTCTGGTGGCGGAGCTTGGTATCGTCGGTAGGGTGCGGAGGCATAATACAGAAGCAGGATATATCGACGCTGATTTTGAATATTCCGTTCGCGAGCGCTTGCCCTTAACACACAGAGATGAATGCGTAGTTCATCCGATGTTTTATTCCCGCTTCAATGTAGAGCTCAACTCAGAATCGCGAGTCATGCCGTTTTCGTCTGAGCACGACTAGTGAATTACTCTTTGACCTTAGGTCCCTAAAGAAAAGGAGGAGCCTTCGAGATGACTGACCGCGGTCGTATCTTCGCCGGGCTTGCTGCCGAGGTTTCATTTGCAGCTCTGCCTCTACTCGTTGTCGTGATGGTTTTTATCCATGTGGAACATGGCAGTCATATGTTTGCTTCGCCCGAGTGGACTTTTGGCGCGGCAATTCTGTTTGGGCAGACGCTTGTTAAGTTTGTTTCGAACCTCGCGCGAGGTGGGGCGGCCGCAAGAGGCCCTGTTGCGCTCATCGTCGCTCTGATCGTAGTTTTTGGCCTCGTTCCTTCGCTGTTTGTTCTTGATTGGTCCTTGCAATCCTATGAAACTGGAAGTGAGTTCCGGCGTTTGCTGCAAGCATCGCAAGTCGGCCTTTTTTGTGGTGCGGCCGCAGTTTACATGCTTCTGGGCACGATTGCGGAAATGTGGCGAAGGGAATGAAGGATCAAGGACAAGAATCCGCTTAACCCTAAGTTCCAAGCTTCAGGTTCCAAGGCTCAAACCAAGAGCGAGCCTAACCTGTCACAGAATTATTAACCCAAAATAGAGACACGGCGCGCCGCTTTAACTATAATGGGCGTCAACTAAGACAATTCAGAACCCCAGGAGGCGCGGCGATGCTGATCAGAGATGTCGTCTGCGCAGTGAGCAGTGAGCAGTGGGCAGTGAGCAGAAGGCAGCTACGCGATTGCGGATTGCGAATTGCGGAATGCGGAATCCAAGAAGGCAGAGGTCAGAAGTCAGAGGCCAGAAGTCAGAGGTCAGAAGTCAGAGGTCAGATCGAGAAGGCAAAAGGCAGGGGGCAGAACGCAGGAGTCTCGTGTTAGAATTCAAGTCGGGTTAGTCATGTCTTCAAGCACAAAGAACATCTATGACGAGCACATTAAGCCGCTGCCGCGCGAGCAGCAGGTTCAACTTCTGGACTTGTTGCGTAATGAACTCGAGAATGGCGACGACGATGGACAGCGGCATAGCATTCTTGAACTTCACGGCTTGGGCAAAGAGATTTGGCAAGGCGTCGATCCAAAAGAATACGTAAGGAAGCTGCGCGATGAATGGGAAGAGCGCGTTAGATGAAACTCGACGACGCCCTCCAGGGAGTATCAAGTCTTGCCTTTGACACCGCGCCGATCATTTATTTTGTTGAAGCCAATCCCGCGTACGACAAGTTAGTAGCCAACATCTTCAATCGAGTGGCCGCTGGAGAGTTAGAAGGCTGGACCTCCGTCATCAGCTTGAGCGAAGTTTTGGTGCAGCCGATTGTCTCAGGAAGAAAAGATCTTCAGAAGCGGTATCGAGAGCTTCTTCTCAATAGTGCAAACTTCCACACATTTCCGATAACTGCCACGGTCGCAGAAAACGCCGCGCGTATCCGCGCAGCGTACGGCCTTCGCCTGCCCGATGCGATCCAGATTGCTTTCGCCATCGACGCTGGTTGCCAGGCAATCGTTTGCAATGATTACTCGATGCGGCGCGTTACTGAATTGCAGGTCCTCGTCCTGGATGACCTTGAGCTTTGATGTGATATTTTCACCGCAAGATAAGCGCAAAGAGCAAAGAGCTAAGGGCCAAGAGCCAGGAGCCAGGAGCCAGGAGGCAGGAGGCAGGAGGCAGCCATTCGATTTCGGATTGCGAATCGCGGAATGCGGATTAGGTGACGGTGGACGCTAGATAAGTTCCTTCAAAACAACCGCAGGCAGGGAACTAAGTTTGCGGTAGTCGGTGTCGTTGGTAATGAACTGAGCGCAGCCGACCGACAAAGCGGTGGCCGCATGAATCGCATCAGAAGACAGAAGTCAGAAGTCAGAAATCAGAAGTCAGCAGCCAAGAGCTAAGGGCTTTTCGTAGTCATCGATGAGAGTCTGGTTGTTGTCGCGCAAGGGTTTCACAAGCGTTTCCAGCAACGTGAGTTCGCTTGTGATGACAGTTAACGATTGTGCGTCTGCCTTAGCCCACAACGGCAGCAGCAATGACTCGTAATCTGCATGGCGCTCCACTGTGTAGATAATTGGAGCAGTGTCAACGTAAATGATTCCTGAGGCTGGGAGGCTCAGCGATCCCATAAGTCACGCTCCTGGCGCAGGGACTCATCAGCTTCGGCTGAAGTGCGGAAGCCGCGCCCGGCCGGAAGAGAACGGATGAACTCGACGATAGGGAGCTTACTTTCTCCATTAGGCTTCGTAGTCGCCAAGTCCCTGAGGATGAAAGCGGCTAATTGAAGCCTTTCTTCAGAAGGCAAGTGTGAAACGGTATTCTGGTAAATCTCCTTCGCGTTTTGCATGTTCACGACTCCTTCGGTGTTGAAGTATAACACGTGGAGCTAAGAGCCAAGGGCGAAGAGCAAAACAACAGAAGTCAGAAGTCAGAAGTCAGAGGTCAGCAGGCAGCCAAGCGATTTCGGATTGCGAATTGCGGATTTGAAGCGGCGAAGGGCGAAGAGCGAAGGGCAGCCATTCGATTTCGGATTGCGAATTGCGGATTGCGAATAGAGAGCAAAGGGCAAGGAGCAAAGAGCAAAGGGGTCAAGAGCTAAGAGCTAAGAGCAAGAAGCGAAGGGCGAAGAGCAGAAGACAGGAGTCAGAAGTCAGAGGTCAGAGGTCAGAGGTCAGAAGCCAAAAGTCAGAAGTCAGCCTATTACTGATGAATTGCCCGAACGAACTGTTGCGGGTCGGCGACACGCAAACCTGTTTTCGTAGCAACCTCTGGCGTGAAATGCTCCGTGTTGTTTGTAAGCAGCCAATCGGCCGCAGCTTGGATCGCCGACACCAGCACTGGCACGTCCGCCGCGTGTCGAATCAGTGACCGCGCTGCTATGACTTCATTCTCTTTGGGGTAGGGCGTTGGTTCAGGTTGGGCCAGTTTGATGAATCTATCGTAATCATCGAGCAGCCAATCGGCGCCATGGCTGTCAGAGTAGTTAAGCAGAAAACGCTCGACTTCGATCTTCACCGCCTCGGCGTAAACCATCTGGTGAAGGCGCGCGGCGCAGTATTTCAAAACGACGCGGTCAAAGCTCCACGGCACGACAAATCCCTTGATGAGGACGTTCGAGTCGAGGAACAACCGGCCCATTAGCCGCTATTCTCCACCGTCGGCAAGATTGGGGAATCGGCGTGCGAATTCTTCCTGGCGGATGCGCGCCAGTTCTGCTATCACATCGTCTTCGCTCACGCCAGCCCGCTGGAAGAAATCCGACATGCGATCGAATGCGCCTTCCAACTCGGCGCTGTCCGGGATTACCAAGAGGCCATCGCCTACACGCACTAAAGTCACCGAGGCGCCCGGCACTAGACCTAGTTCGTCGCGGTACTCGACAGGAATGGACACCTGTCCGCTTTCGCTAACTCGTGTTTGTTTGTGCTCTAACTGAGAAGCCATCGGCGTCCCTCCCTTTGTACGGGCATTGTACCACCAGGCGAGCAAAGCCATGCAGGGGGCCATTCGATTTGCGGAATGCGGAATTGAAGCGGCAAAGGGCGAAGAGCCAAGAGCTAAGAGCTAAGAGGTAAGGGCAAGAAGCGAAGGGCGAAGAGCAGAAGACAGGAGTCAGAAGTCAGAGGTCAGAAGTCAGCGGCCCGAAGCAATGGGCGGCGTTTCGAGTTTTAAGTTGAAGCAACAGGTGAATCAGTGCTAGAAGTAATCCAGAAGGAGCGAACCTATGAGCGCCCAAGAACTGCTTGCTGAAATTCAGAAACTGCCGCCTGAAGAGCAACGACGTTTGCTGGATGCACTCGCGCGCGGAACGGACGGCCAAGAGCCTAGATCTCAACAACCGGTCACCGAGGATGAGGTCGAACAAATACTTCTAGCCAAAGGCATCATCAGCGAGATACCGGCCCGCATGTTCGACGATGAAGAAGAGTGTTATGAGCCCATCGAGGTTCCTGGCAAACCACTCTCTGAAACCATCATAGAGGAACGCCGGTAAATCAGTAGGCAGTAAGTCTCAAGTGCCATGACATCGTTTACACCGAGAAGTGCCACGACATCGTTTACAAGTAATGTTTACAGATAATAATCACTTTGAGTTTTCTGGGACTGCGGAAGGAGCCCGAAGGGCGACTG